>Ga0316605_10000001_pt1 | contig 669027 bp, 503 predicted proteins | sample OWC_soil_day20_n_FD_207666 | JGI IMG/M metagenome (GOLD analysis project Ga0316605, IMG submission 207666) | Wetland soil microbial communities from Old Woman Creek delta, Ohio, United States - OWC_soil_day20_noCT | ecosystem: Environmental > Terrestrial > Soil > Wetlands | place: USA: Ohio... | reverse complement strand
TTGCTCTAAATTTAACTGTTTAGAGCAAAATAAAAAATTCAAGTCGACACGCAATAAATTTGTTTATAAAATGCAGACATTTAATGACTTCAAAGAACTTTTCAATATTTTAAGTGGACACTAATGAGCTAATGAAGGTAATAAAGAATATGTTTTTTCTCCTGCAGAGCTAATTTCGTATAGGTTTCTCGAAAGCGGAAAGTATTATGTGTCGCGCAAGGTAAGTATTTCCGGTGCAGAAAAAATCGTATTTCTTGAGTATTTGATACGCGGTTTAATGAGTGTTTATTATTATAAATATGATGACCGGGCGTATTATTTCTTCGAAAAGGAGGATGGACAACTGCAAATGGTAACAAAGGAAGATGATAAAATTGTGGATAATATGGTAGTGCCGGATAAGAGATATGATGGAGAGCTGAGGTATTTGTTTCAAAGCACACTGCCTGAAGAATACAAAAACAAGCCAATTGATTATAACCAGAAGACAATAATTGGAATTGCAAAGAAATACCATCAGGCTTTATGTACTTCGGGCGAAGAGTGTATTGTGTACGAGAATAAAACCCCTGATGCTAAAGTGCTTGAGTTTGAACTTGGAGTATATGGCGGATTGAATTGTTCGGAATATGCAATGAATGGATTCGCAACTGGGGGGCACAAATTTTCATTATATTATCCGCTGTTAGGGCTCAATGCGATGACTTTATATCCTCGATTTTCGAAATCGTTGAGCTTGTCGATGGGTGTCTCATTGTCGGGAATGGATGCTCCTGAAACACGTTTTCAGGACGGATTAGATATTAAATTCAGTTCGCTTGTAGTTACACCTTCATTGGGTTTGAAGTATGCTTATACTAAGTTCCGGCTGCGTCCGGTGCTGGAAGCGGGGATAGCCTATGCCATGTTACTTAACTCAAAGTCTACTGTAAAAGATTATAAATCTGAAACATATTATTGGATTATCGATCATGAACTAAGGAAGACTTTTTTTGGTACTTATGCTGGTGTTGGTTTTGATTATGTGTTGAAAAAACGTAACTATTTTTTTGTCAGATTTTCGGGCGATTTCTTTACAAAATCAGATGGGACAGAAGTGAGCGGTGGAGATAAGATGAAAGCATATAAAGTGAAACTGGGATATGTTTTTGTGCCTTAAGAAAGTATTTGGATAAAAAAGGATAGAGGCTGTTTTAATTATTAAAACAGCCTCTTTTTTGTAAATTATTTTTCCTTCAGCTTAGCAAAGTACATGGCAAACGAACGGTAGAGAAAATGTGTCCATTTACCGAAGGGTACGATAATCAATGCCCATTGTACGAGCACGGTGAAGTGAATTATATACAACCATTTGTTCGATTCAATAATATCCAGATCGATAAACAGACGAACAAAGAAAGCTGTGAAACCCATCAGAAACAACCAAATCACAAAAAACCAGTCGGATGGTTGCGAGTGTCTGTTCATGGCTTTTTTCTTTTTCTTACGGCTGCTAACAAAGTCCACGGTTACTACAAACACAATGGCACTTACCACATACCCGAAGATATTCACCGCCAGATAAGGAGTGGAAAACCAGTCGAGAAATACGGTGGTAAACAGCAGCGAGAGATAACCCAATACGAGAATAAAATGCTCGAACCAACGGAAACGGTTATCGTCGCAATCGAGTGCACGTTTTTGTACAAACATGGTAACAAAGAACTCACCCAGACTATTGACATATTTTTTGAACGGCACTTTCTCTTCGCTTTTCAGCACTGTGAAATACCACATACGGGCAATGTTGGGTACAAAAATCACTAACATAATAGTGCCGATAGCTATTGCTTCGAATAAATGCCCCACGTGCATCATGTGTTCCAGATCGAAACCCGAAGAAAAACCAAAAGCCAGCACACCCAGCAATGTAAGTACAAAAGCTACAATGGTAGCCGGTAATGATTTATACATTAAACCCGAAAGACCTGTCCAGTCGTATTGAGCCGTCAGGTAACGACGAAGCGACATCATCAACTCTCCGGGATTGGCTTCCTGCGGGCAATGTGTAGAACATTCGCCACAATAATAACATTCCCATGGTTTGAGCGAAGTTTTTATTTCATCTTCGAGTCCTAAAGCACTCAGACGTACCATTTCGCGCGGGAAAGATACATCTTCGGTGGACAAAGAACATACGGCAGTACAGTTACCACAATTGTAGCAGGCATTGAAATTCACTGCACCGTATTTCTTTAATTCAGTTCCAAAAGCAGGATTTATTACAGCCCCTCCTGACCTCCCCACAGGGGAGGAATTTGAGAACAACTTATTCATTATTTTCTTTTTTACAATACATTTTAATTTAACTGTCTCCAAAGTCCCCTTAAGGAGGATTTAGGTAGCTTTTTTATACGTATAGTACTCATCCATATCGTCAATATCGCCGGTCTTTACCAAACCGTATTTCACCAACGACATCAGATAATAAACCACTTCGTGTGTGGGCATTTCTAATTTCTCCGACATTTGAGCCACTGTAAGATCACCTTCGGCCAGCGCATCCAACATCCTTTTTTTAATTCCATTGAATTCCTTCAGATTCTCTTTGGCCTGCTCAGGGATTCCTCCCCTTTTCTCGCGCAGGTATTTGGCGGTTTTTCCTTTTTCTATTTCCATTTTTTTAGAGGTAAGAGGTAAGACGGTTAGAAGTAAGTAACAGGCATTTACTTGCCGCTTACCTCTCGCTTTCTTACTGCTGTTTTATACTAGCGCATCAATCATACTCATAATTTCCTTGCTTGAGCAAGCTATCAGATTCACCGCATCGGGATCGCAAACGGGTGCACACATACCGCAACCTTTACAAACCGTGTTGTTGATTTCGGCAATTGTTTTTCCATTTTTATCCGTTTTAATTATGGCATCGAACGGACAAGCTTCCTCACATGCTCCACACCAGGTACATTTTTCAGGATCGATAGTAGCTACCAACGGATCGGTTTCCAATTCGCCTTTGTTCAGAATGGTGTACGATTTAGTGGCTGCCGAAAGAGCAGAATTAACCGATTCGGCAATGTTCTTTGGTCCCTGACACGTTCCTGCAATGGTAATCCCATCGATAACCGTTTCTACCGGACGAAGTTTCATGTGTACTTCGGTAAAGAATTTATCGCGTCCTTTAGGGATTTTGAATAAAGGACCCATATTGCTGTCGGTACGCGGAACCATACCTGTAACCAAAACCACCAGATCGGCTTCCACTTCCAGTTCTTTGCCAGAAGTAAGTATATCATTAATTTTGACGATCACTTTGTTGTTTTCAGCAATAACCGTTGCCGGATCTTCTTCGTACGATTGAAGATAAATATCGCCCTGTCGCAACGATTCGGCATAGATGATTTCCTGTTTGCCATAAGTACGCAAACCACGCGTAAAATGGAAATTGTGGATACCTGCAAATTTATTTTTAGCCGTTACCGCCGCATGAATAGTGGATGTACAGCAGTTACGCGAACAATAAGTATTTTCACCTTCGGTCTGACGGCTTCCCACACAGTAGATATAAGCGATATTTTTCACTTCTTTTCCGTTGTGTACAAGTTTGCCGTTTTGCGTATCCACCATGCGTTTAAATTCGGGAAGCGTAATGATTTTGTCCGACGAATGGTATCCGAATTCACCTTCTTCCGGTGTATAATGATCGAATCCTGTGGCCATCAATACCGAACCTACATTGATTTCGGCAATATGACCTTCGTTGTCATTTTCAGTCTTCGTGCGTACTTTCAGCATTATATTTCCAACACTACCTTTGTTTTCGATCACCTCAGAGTTGGTCATAACGGAGATATTGTCGTATTGCTTCACCTCATTGTAAAGACGATTCACCATTTCCGATCCGGTTTCATTGGTCGAAAACAACGAACCCCATTCGGCTACATGTCCGCCCACAGCAGGCATTTTTTCAATCAGAAACACATGCGTATCTTTTTGAGCCAAAGTAATAGCCGCTTTCATACCTGCTACTCCTGCCCCGACTACCGCCACTGCCTTTGTGGTTTTAATTTTGTTGGTTTCCAGTGCCTGTGCATAACGCGATTTAGCAATGGCAGCCTTTACCAAATGAATGGCTTTTTCGGTGGCCGCCGCTTTGTTATCGGAATGTGCCCACGAAGCCTGTTCGCGGATATTGGCATGAACGTAAGTGTATTTGTTCAAATCGGCACGAACCGATACATTGCGGAAAGTAAGCAGGTGCAACTTAGGCGAACACGAAGCGACAATCACTCCATCCAGTTCGTTTTGTTTGATATCTTCCACCATATCGCGCTGATTGGCATCCGAACAAGCAAACATGGTGGTTTTGGCAATGAAAACAACATCTTCACCCTCCACCGACTGGCGAACCTTTTCCACATCTACATAATCGGAGATATTACCACCACAATGGCAAATATAGACTCCTATCTTTTTTGGTTTCATATTAGCCCCCTCAATCCCCCAAAGGGGGAATTATAGTTAGTATTTTTATTATTATTCATATTATAAGCGATTTAAAGCCTCCCCTTCGGGGAGGTTGGAGGGGCTAATAAATAACTTATAGCTTCCGATGAAGCGGCACCAGCTGATAAAATGGTATCGGGAATATCCATAGGCCCGATAGCTGTTCCGGCAACAAATACACCATCGATACTTGTTTTAGCCGGACTTATCAACGCATCGCTCTGACCTACAAAATTGAACGGATCAAGTGCAAGCGTTTGATTGTCGAAAAACTTTTCGATACCTGTATTGGGCAATACGCCTGTGGATAAAATCACCATATCGTGTTCAGCTTCCTGCAAACGTCCTTCGTTGATATCTTCGTAACGGAGAATCAGATTGCCGTTTTCTTTTTCGGATATTTTACCGATTTTGCCTTTCACAAAGTTCACACCCATCCCTTTGGCCTGTTGATAGAATTCCTCGAATCCTTTACCAAACGAACGGATATTGATATAATAGATGGTTACATCAGCCATTGGCAATGCACCCATCAGCAACTGAGCCTGTTTGATGGAATACATACAGCAAATCTGTGAACAGAGCGGATTACCTACCGAGGCATCACGCGAACCCACACAAAGCACATAAGCAATTTTATCAGGTACTTTTCCATCGCCGGGACGGAGAATGGTATTATATGGACGGGTTGGAGCCAACTCACGTTCCATTTGTTGTGCTGTAAGAATGTTTTTGAACTTACCATAACCATAACGCGGCATATTTTCAGGATCGAACAATTTGAATCCTGTGGCAAGCACCACCGTTTTTACATGCAGATTCATTTCTTCGGTCTCCATCGTAAAATCGATACAATTGGTAGGACAAGCCTTTTCGCAAGCTCCACAAAGCGTACAATTGTCAATATCGATAGCAGCCGCTTTCGGACTACATATACTGAACGGGATAAAAGCCGCTTTACGACCAATCAATCCAAACTGATACTGGTCGCGCACATTTACCGGACAAGCTTTTTCGCACAACTGACAAGCCGTACAATCTTCGATATGAACATATCGCGGATGTTTGGTTACTTTGGCGGTAAACTCATTGTCGTTTATTTTTTTTATATTGCTTACTTCGCTTCCCGTAAAAATGGTAATGTTAGGGTGGCGCGAAATTTCGGAGACTTTCGGAGTAGTGATACAAGCGGCACAATCGAGCGTAGGGAAAACCTTACTCAACATAATCATTTTGCCACCTACCGACAATTCTTTATCAACGAGCAATACTTTATATCCGGTATTGGCCAGATTGAGAGCAGTCTCACCACCGGCTATACCCGCACCAACGACAAGTGCATCGTATGTAATGTTTTTTATTGGAGTCTTACCCCCTAAATCCCCCTGAAGGGGGACATTTTGAGTAACATCTTCCTGTATAATTATTTCTTTATTCATAATCATCAATACTATTATTAAAGTACACCTTTGGAGGTGCAATCGGGATATTACTCCCCTTTAGGGGTTGGGGATTGTTTCTCTTGTTTTAAGTAAATACTCATTGAAATTACGCATCTGTTTTACGAACGACTCACTGCAAACCGAACAGATGGCAGCCATACGCAGGCGCGCCGGATCAATTTCTTTTTCTTTCATCATATTGTGTGTCTTGGCCATCAGATGACCTGTCTTTTCGGTACACGATTCTCCATAAACACAATCGCTTCCATCTGCCGCAATAAACACTCCGTCGAATCCTTTTTCGTAAGCGTAAAGAATCCAACTGGGTTTTATACCACTTGAGCAGGGAACTGAAATGGTATATACAGTGGGTGGATAATGCAATTTCAGTAGTCCGGCCATATCAATGGCAGGATCCGAAATCTTTTCGGTAGAAAACACCAGTATTTTGGCTGTTTTTGTACCCCTAACCCCTAAAGGGGAACCGGAGTTAGTATTGTTAATCATACTCTCTTGTGTATCACTCATATTCAATTATATTTTAAAAATATCAATACTAATATTCTATCCCCCTTCAGGGGTTAGGGGTCATTTTCTTCCTTATTTTTTCTTCATATACACTTTAAAGTAGCCGTTTTCTTCTATCCAGCCCATGTATTCATGACCTTGTTTGCCACACCATTTTGGGATGTCTTGTTTGGTTCCTTCGTCCGACGAAAGAATTTCCATTACATCACCGGCTTTGATGGTGCCGATAGCTTTTTTTGCTTCCAAAAGCGGACCAGGACAAGCGGTACCACGTGCATCTACCGATTTTGCCACATCTACTGATTTTAATTCTTCTGCTGTCATAATATTTAATTGTTATTTGTCCTTCGGACGTTATTTTGTTATTTACTTCGTGTTATTTGCCCATTGGGCGTTATTTTGTTATTTACTTTGTGTTATTTGTCCTACGGGCGTTATTTTGTTATTTACTTCGTGTTATTTGCCCTTCGGGTGTTATTGTTTGTTATTTACTTCGTGTTATTTTCCTTTGAGTATTATTACTATTAATAACGGCGAAGCTAAATAACAAGGCGTAGCCTAAATAACAGCGAAGCTAAATAACAGCAAAGCCAAATAACAAGGCGTAGCCTAAATAACAGCGAAGCTAAATAACGGCAAAGCCAAATAACAAGGCATAGCCTTAAATAAGAGCGTAGCTGAATAACTATATAAATAATTGTATCGAACTCTCACCTGCATCAGCCACAAATGTAGCTGCGCCTGCATAGCTTAAATTCGGATAGTCAATGAATTCTTCTTTCTTGAAGCCCATTAATCCCATCGACATTTCGCAGATAACGATTTCGATACCCAACTCACCTGCTTCCTGAAGCATTTTTTCAAGAGACATCACGTTTTGTTTTTTCATCAGGTAGGAAATCATTTTAGGACCCATACCGGCCATGTTCATATTCGATAGTTTCAGTTTCTTGGTTCCGTTAGGAAGCATCATACCGAACATTTTTGAAATAAAATCTTTGCCTTTGGGTGATTTCTTGGGGTCGCGAAGTGCGGAAAGCGACCAAAATGAGAAGAAGAGTTTTACCTGTGTATCCATAGCTGCTGCTGCAATCGAAATTACAAAAGCTGCCAGAATTTTATCCAAATCGCCCGAAACCACAGCTATCGAAAGCTGATCTTTCCGCGCATCCTGTAATTGTTCTACTTTTGCCTGCAACTCATTGATTTGTGCCTGCAATTGTTCCATGTTTATTTCAGTGGTGTTTTCCATTTTGAATCACTTTTAATGATTAAAGAATTTTTTCTGCAAATGTATTGAAGAAAAATATATTTAATTGGAAAACCCGCGTGCAGCTTTGTACATAATTTTGTGATATAGGTCACAAATTATATTGACTCAAAGAAAAGCTTTTTCTAACAAAAAAACTCTAAATATATTTATTTTTAAAATAAACGTATTTAGAGTGGTGAAATGTGGTAAAGCAAAGTGCTTCTTAACTGGACGGAAGTTCCTGATTATGAATGAGACGACGAATATTTCCCCGATGCTGAATAATAATCAAAGTCATGCAAACCAGCAGGTAAAAGCATGTAGGAGTAAATCCGTTAATGATAAGATCTGTAACCGGCAACGAAACTGATAGTACGAGCGAACCAAGAGAAACAAACCTGAAACGCCATTTCACTAAAAAGTAAACGGCAACAGAAATAAAAACCGCATAAGGCGCGAGCAACACAGAGGCTCCCAGCGTAGTATTTACGCCTTTTCCGCCTCTGAACTTGAGAAAAATGCTAAAATCGTGTCCTATAATTGATGCTAAAGCGATAAAATACACAAAATAGGGTGAAATGCTATCATCCGCAGGCTGGAGAATCAGAGTTAATAACACAGGCAATAGTCCCTTAAACATATCCAGTAACTGCGTAATCAGCGCAATCTTCTTTCCGGCAATCCGCTTTACATTGGTCGACCCGATGTTTCCACTCCCAAACTCAATGATGTTTTTCCCTGTTGAATATTTTGTTAGTATATATCCAACAGGTATTGCCCCAATCAGGTATGTTGCTGCTATAAAAGTAATCTGAAGGAATGTGTTCATTGAATTTATTTTTTAGGAAACCAGGGTAAAAAGGCATTGGTTTTACGAATATATTCCTGATACTGAGGCTTTGTGTTAGTCAACGATTTTTCGAGCAGTGCTACTCCCGATACCTTAATAATGAGCAATGTCATCAATGCCGAACCCAAAGCAAGCCAGTAGCTGCCGGCTGCAATGCTGAACAGTGCATAGGCCCACCACACGGCTGAATCGCCAAAGTAATTCGGGTGTCGGGTATATCTCCAAAAACCGGTATTGAGTACTTTTCCCTTGTTCTGCGGATTGCTTTTGAACCGTGACAATTGTAAATCGCCACCCACTTCGAATGTAAACCCAACTAACCAAACCACTATACCTGCATAGTCGGTAAACTGCAACGAACCACTTTCATCTCCCATATTAGCACCCAGTAATGGAGTGGAAACCAGCATCATTAAAACCCCTTGCAATAAAAATGTTTGAAAGAAACTAAACCACCAATATCGTTCAGGGCCGTATTTCTTGCGAAATTCCTGATAGCGGAAATCTTCGGGCTTGCCAATATTTCTCCAGGCCAGATAGCCCGATAAGCGTAACCCCCACAGCGAAACCAGAACGAGCATAAGTATTTGCCTGTCAGTTATCTGATCAGACGAAAAAACGTAAAACGCGTTGATAACCACAAAGCCAAATCCCCAAAATAAATCGACTATACTTACGTTTTTAATAAATACGCTCACTACCCAGAGCAAAGTAAGAAGGGCAAGTATGATAAGCGAAGCCTGAAAGTATAAAGTTGCCATACGTAATAGTTTAATTGGTGAATAATAAAGATACTGCAATAGCTCCATTGCCTGCGTGCATGCCGATAACGGGCGAAATGTCGACTACCGAAACAGCGGTTTTACTGGTAATCCTTTTCATTTGTTCTTCGGCCTCCAGCGCTCCTTGCGGATTATGGGCATGTAAAACGATGTAATTCCATACCGCTTTTTGCTCACACATTTTTTCAATATGATTGAATATTTTTTTCAAGCTCGATTTCTGGCTAAAGGTGTTGCCGAAAAGCATGGATTTGCCATTTTCGTCCATCGAAATTACCGGATTCAATCCTAATAAACCAGCTATCATGCCTTTGGGTTTAGATACACGGCCACCTTTAATCATGTATTTCAAATCGCGCACACTTACAAAGATGAACGACTGAGCTACTTCTGCCTGTATGTTTTTTACTATCGTGCTAAAATCTTCGCCCGCTTCGATGTATTGAGCTGCTTTGAGCACTAACAAGCCGAGCGATCCGGAAAGGTTTCTGGAGTCGATTACCTGAACCGGCTTGTTGAACTCCTGCGAAATGCGAATGCCTGCTTTGACACTATTGTTGTAAGTTCCGCTAAATTTTCCGGTCAGGTGAATGGCTATTATTGCATCGTAGTGAGAGGCCAGATGCGAATAAATATTGGTAAAAGCCTGCTCGTTAATTTGCGATGTTTTCGGAAACTCGGCTTCGGTTTCGAGCATGTCGTAAAACTGCTCCGGCTGTATCGTCACTTTATCCAGAAAATGATTGTCGCCAAAATTTATATTCAGCGGTACCACATGAATCTGGTAAAAATCAATTAGCTCCTGCGACAAATCGCAGGTAGAATCAGTTACCAGCGCTATTTTCCACTTTCTTTTGTAAATAGTTTCCTGCTGACGCACCATATCATCTACTTTCTGAAAAGTAATGGTGCCTGCTTTTTTCAATTCCTGAAACAATTGCGTAGGGTTGTTGGTATGCACATGTATCCTACAGGTTGTTTCTGATCCGGCCACTACTACCGAGTTGCCACTATCCGATAATAAGCTCTGAATCTGCTCATTATTTACATGTAAATTTTTTATTATAGCTTCGGTGCAATATCGAAATGGAATTTCGGACTCGCTGATATTCTCAGTATGAACAAGTGAAATAACAGTTTGCGAATCCACTTTCAGATTACGAATATTAACAGCTTGTATGAAATCGATAATCCCTTTCATAAATACAACAAAACCCTTGGCACCGGCATCAACAAAGCCCGATTTACCCAGCTCTTTCAGTTTCAGCGTGGTTTCGGTAAGCGACTGTTCCAGTACTTGCACCGACTCTATCATCACTTGTTTAAAATCGTGAATACGTTCTTTTTTAGTGTTGATATATTCTGCCCAGTCTCTGATTACAGTCAGCATAGTGCCTTCTACCGGATTGGAAATGGCTTTGTAGATGTAGGGAATAGCTCTATTCACACTATGTGCAAACTCGGTGATGTTGATATGCGGTTTGTTCTGTGTTTCGCAACTCAGGCCATACAGAAACTGCGCAAAAATAACTCCGGAATTTCCCCGGGCTCCAACCAGCGCTGCTTCAGCTATGCTGTTTACCGTGGTTTTATACGACTTGTTTGGTTGAATGGTATCTATTACCGAACGAATGGTTGCAGCCAGATTAGTTCCCGTGTCTTTATCGCTTACCGGAAATACATTAATTCGGTTAATCTCTGCCTGATTTTGAAGTATCTGATTTCCACCCGCTATAAATGCGTAATAAAGCAGCTTTCCGTTTATTGCTGTATGATTTTTTTTGTCTTTGCCAGTATAGTCTATCATAGATTTTTTTAAACTTGGTTTAACAGTGAATTGTCTGCTTTTTTCTTTATATTCAATACCATAAGAACAACATAAATATCTGATTGTTTTAAAACCAATTTATTTTGTTTAAAAAAATCTTTTTCTTTATGATTGAAAAAGCCTTTGTGATGTGCATCACATTATATATATTTACAGTCAAAAATCAATGAAAATAAAATACCATGCAAAGCGATTGTAAACAATGTCCGTTCAACTCCAAAGCAGCAGCTACGCTGAGCGATTGCAGCTTTGAGCAATTGTCTGAAAATCATTTGGTTCTTTCGTTTAAGAAAGGGGATAGTATCATAAAACAGGGCATGTATTCCACCAATGTGGTTTTTTTGCGTACCGGACTTGCCAAGATACATTTGCAGGGGCCTTATCACGAACAAATTGTACGTGTGGTAAAATCGCCAACTTATCTGGGACTACCTACCACTTTTGGCGATAAAATCAATCAGTATTCAGTTACAGCAATAACCGAAGCCGAAGTGTGTTTTATCGATGTACATGTTTTTCAGAAAATCCTGAATGAAAACCGGGAGTTTTCTAACGAAATAATTATCGAGCTCTGTCAGAATGAGCTGGAATCTTTTCATCGCTGTGCCAACCGTACCCAGAAACTTATTCGTGGTAACATGGCTGATGCCTTACTGGAGTTTGCTGATAAAATTTTTATATCAGATACCTTTACAATACCGCTTTCGCAGGCCGAACTGGCCAATTTAGTGGACACCAGCCGCGAAAGTGTAAGTAGGGTGCTTACCGAATTTGATAAAGATGGAATTATTAAAATGACCGGGAAAAAAATTGAAATTCTGAACAAAAAGTCATTAAAAATGATTAGTCAGAATGGATAATTGAAAATGAATAATTCATAATACAATCAGTTGTAAATTGTATTCTAAATCGCAAACAGATAAATTGTAAATATTTTAATGGGAATAGAAAAAGGAATTTTTCAGCGCACAGAGTTGCTCTTAGGTAAAAGCTTTATTGAAAGAGCTGCTGAAAAAAAAGTGATAATATTTGGAATTGGTGGTGTGGGTAGTTGGTGTGCCGAGAGTTTAGTCCGGTCGGGGATACGTAATCTGACCATTGTAGATTCGGACCGCGTGTGTGTTACCAACGTAAATCGCCAGCTGATGGCCACCACCAAAACAGTGGGGAAAGTAAAAACAGAGGTGTTGAAAGATCGTTTACTTGAGATTAATCCGAAGGCCGAAATCATAGCGCTTCAAAAAATCTATAGTCCCGAAACGCACGATTCGTTTAATCTGGATTCGTACGATTTTATTATCGATGCGATTGATAGTTTGTCCAACAAAGTGTATCTTATCCAACAGGCCACTAAGACGAATGCCGTTTTTTTCTCGTCGATGGGGGCTGCTTTAAAAATGGATCCTACACGCATAAAGGTAGCTGAATTTTGGAAAGTACAGGGCTGCCCGTTGGGAGCTGCTCTGCGCGGTAGGATTAAAAAATTTGGTGGTGTTACTAAAAAATTTTTGTGCGTATACAGCGATGAGCTACTGAAAAACAAAGGCGAAAATGCGTCGTGCGGTACCGAAAAGTGTATGTGTCCCAAGGCAGAACACGGACCGGGCGATCCGGATCTGGTGAATCACGAGTGGTGTAGCCTCAAAGCCAAAATTAATGGAACCACGTCATACATGCCGGCTATGTTTGGCATGACTATAGCCGGACTTGTGGTGCAATCTATTGAGAGCGAAGCATAATCAGAGGTGTTTGTAGACCTTTATTTCTGTTGTATCCCAATAATTTTTCAGTATATCAGCAAGGTCTTGTTTGGCTTCAGCTTTTAGTATGCCGTTTTTTGTATGGAATATTCCATTGTAATAAAATACAGAATGGGTAATCGTTCCATACTTATTGCTGAATACTAATAAGCTGTTGTTTATGATTTCTTGCTCAGGTTTTAGTTTTTTACTTTTTGAAACATGAAATACCTGAATGATTCTGAATGATGCTTTCAGAACCTTAGGATAGCTGTCGGAAAGGATTGAACTTGTTTTGTCGAAAATTTTGTTTTCGGAGGTGTTATTATGCGCAAAATAGCATTCAAGCGCATAGCTATGGCAGTTTTGAGCTGCAGTTGCAAAATACGCATTGTTGTTGTTTATTTCTATGCTGTCCGGAATATAGGATTGGTTGTTGTGCAGCTTTCTGAAAAAACTTGTGTCGACCTTTGAAGGTTCCGAATATTTTCTGATAACTATCGTATCATTTTGCCAGCGGACCCGAATTTCGGTATAATGCAGTCCTTTTTTGAGCGTGTCAGGCAAAATGATTTTTTTCTCTGATTTTAGACAGTCTACCAAGTTTATATTGGTAGTGTTGGCCAATATAAAACCGGATGCTCCTAATAGTAAAAAAAGGAAAATTCTTTTCATGGTATTAGATATTTAAATACAACTTAAGTAAGATAGGGGTCTGGAATTTAACCTATAGTTCTGTTGATTGTGAAAATCTTTATTTCAACGAATATTACAGATGCTCTGATTATTTCTTGAGTACTCATTTTGTACAAAAAAAAATCAAAGTCCGATATTCAGAATATCTTGAATACCGGACTTTTTGAGTTTCTTATTGTACCTGTGGTACCGTGGTGGGAGTAGGGGGCGCTGGTACTCCGGTGGATTCTTCCAGAGGTATGGCTTCCAGTTCACCATCTTCGTCAGATACTGAATCAAGAGCTGTTGTATCTTTTGGTACGTAGGTATAGCAATTGTAGCTTTTTGTAATAACTTCTTTAGGCTTGGTTGGGAATTTGCCCTGGTAGTTCTGGAAATGCTTGTCTTTAAGTACTTTTTCCATGAAGTAGCCAAATACCGGCAGCGCTGTTCTACTACCCTGACCCAACTCGCCTGTACGAAAATGTACGCTGCGGTGGTCGCCGCCAACCCACGAACCGCCAACCAGATTTTTGCTTACGCCTACAAACCAGGCATCGGAGTGGTTGGATGAAGTTCCGGTTTTTCCACCAAAATCGGTGTTGTATCTGAACAAATCCCAGCCCCACAATGCCTGCGAGGTGCCGCCGGGTTCAGTCATGCCGCCTTTCAGCATTTCGGTCATAAGCCAGGCGGTTTCGTAAGGAATAACACGCTTTTGTTCGGTGGCAGCCTGATATATTACTTTTCCGTTTTTATCTTCTATGCGGGTTACCATAATAGGGTCGTGGTACATGCCTTCGTTTACTACAGTAGCGTACGAATTTACAAGTTCAAGGAGCGAAACATCCGACGAACCAAGGCATGTTGAGGGCTTGTCTTCAAGGGCGGTTTTTATTCCCAGTAAATGAGCATATTTAATCACTTCCGGAATGCCTACCTCTTGAGCAAGCTGCACCGCTACCGTATTGATGGAGCGGGCAAAAGCATGTTTCAGGCTCATCTCGTAACCCATGTATGATCCGTTGGCATTGCGCGGTATCCATGATTTTGGCTGGCCATTTTCCATGTAATCCCATTTTACGTATTTATCGGTGGCGCGGTCGCAAGGCCCTTTGCCGTGCATAAATGCTGCGGTGTATACAAAAAGTTTGAAAGTTGAACCCGGCTGGCGTTTTGATTGAGCCACTTTATCATACTGCCAGAATTTGAAATTGATGTCGCCCACCCAGGCTTTTACATTGCCCGTGTTAGGCTCCATAGCCACAAAGCTGCAATGCATAAAGTGGTTCATATAGCGGATGGAGTCCATTACGCTAAATGTAGTATCTTTTTCGCCTTTTTCGTAGTCAAAAACTTTAGTTCTGTGTTTCAGATTCAGATATTTATCGATAGAATCTTTATTGCCGTCAAATCGGGCTTTCAGACTTGCATAAGTTTTTGTTTTTTTAGCAATATCTTCAATAAAATTCGGGATGTCTTTGTGGTTTTCGTCCTGCCAGGGATTCTGCCCCCGCCAATGGTCGAAGAAACGTTTTTGTACTATACGCATTTGCTTATCCACAGCTTCTTCGGCATATTTCTGCAATCGCGAGTCGATGGTTACATAAATTTTAAGCCCATCGGCATAAATATCGTAGCCGCTTTGTTTTTCCCAGTCTTCAAGGTATTTCGCTAAATATGCTCTGAAGTGTAATGCTTCGCCGTCGTATGATTGTTCTACGCTGTAATTGAGTATTAAAGGTAGCTTCTTAAGTGAGTCGCACTCGCTTTGGCTGATTACTTTCTGAGTAACCAGATTTTGCAAAACCACATTGCGGCGCTCTTGCGACCGTTTGGGATTTACCTTGGGGTTGTAGGTGGTGGTGGCTTTCAGCAACCCTACCAGCGTGGCCGATTGTTCGTAGCTAAGCTTATCGGGTGTGGTTTTGAAATAGGTTTTTGCAGCTGTTTTCAGGCCGTAAGCATTGCTTCCAAAGTCTACGGTATTGAAATACATGGTCAGAATTTCCTGCTTCGAGTAAAACATTTCAATCTTAACCGCTGTAACCCATTCCTTGGTTTTCATGATTACTAACTTAATGCCGGGTATATAGCCAAAAAGTCCCGTAGAATATTGATTTCGGGTTTTGTACATGTTTTTAACCAACTGTTGCGTAATGGTACTTGCACCACGGGCATTTCCTTTGGCCATGTCTTTTAATGCAGCAAAAACGCCCTGAAAATCAATGCCGAAGTGATCGTAGAAGCGCTCATCTTCAGTAGATATAAGGGTTTTGATAATTTTGGGCGAAATATCCTTATACTCCACGGGCATGCGGTTCTCGGTGAAGTATTTACCGATTACTTTCCCGTCGGAACTGATAATTTCGGAAGCTATGCTTTGTTCGGGGTGACCTATGCTATGGAGGCTGGGCGACTTGCCAAATAGCCACAGGAAGTTGATGTCCACAAGGAAAAGGTATAGAACGAACATCCAGATGCAGGTGAATGCGATATTTGCAAGTTTGCGGTACCATACCAGTCCACGAAATCTTGCCATGCGTGCTTTACGCCATGTGATAAATTTATTCCACCAACGGATAATGAAATCTATCCATAATGGGAAATGCTCAAGAATGTATTTTCGGACATTCAAAAACAGCCTATTGAATTTTTCCAACATATAAAAACCGGAATTATGACGCAAAGTTACAGCAAAAGATGGAATTATAACTTAGTTTTTTATATTAATCGATAAATCTTTTTATGTGATTGGTCGGAATTGTTTGGCATTCAGACTTTTTTGATGTTAATTGATGCCGGTTTCGGGCTACGAATTTGTATACCGAATCACGCCAGGCGACGGGTATTTTTTGGAATATCCTCACAAGTTTCCAGAGGCCACCGCAGTCGCTCAAAATCTGAATTACAGCATCGGAAGAGGTATAGTATGAGTTGTTGCGGTAATAGATAACACTGTCGGGGGTGGGGCTTTTTCCGCTCGCAAAGCTGGACGCTAAATGCCCTGCAGCCGAATGCAATGACGAGAAGTAAAAAATCTTCTTTTTGTCAGCTTTCAGAAGGAACCTAACCCAACGGGAACAGAATCCGCAAGTGGCGTCGTAAAAAATGACGTGGTTTTTATCCATCTCAGCGATTTTTAATTATAAAAACAGATGGATACGGACATTTGTTTAAAATAAAAGCCGCAGATGATACTAAATAATTTAGTCTCTCCTGCGGCTTATTTAATCGGAACAGAGTGGGTGATTTTTTTTATAACCCAAACTCAGCTTTTATTTCGTTCACCTTGTCGGTTTTTTCCCAGGTAAACAGTTCTACGGTTTGAGAAAATTCGTTACCGTTACCGTCTTTGAAAGTTTTGGTTACAGTTTTGGGCTCGCGACCAACGTGTCCGTACGATGCTGTTTCTTCATAAATAGGGTTGCGTAGTTTCAGACGTTCTTCAATGGCTTTGGGACGCATATCAAAGATGTTCTCAATTTTCGAAGCTATTTCGCCGTCGCTAAGTTTTATCTGTGCTGTACCATAGGTGTTTATGTACAGGTTCATAGGTTTGGCTACCCCAATGGCATAAGCTACCTGTACCAGAACTTCGTTGGCTAAGCCTGCAGCTACAATGTTTTTGGCAATGTGGCGTGCTGCATAAGCTGCCGAGCGGTCTACTTTGGAAGGGTCCTTGCCCGAGAATGCACCACCTCCATGAGCGCCTTTGCCTCCGTAAGTGTCTACAATGATTTTACGACCAGTTAAACCGGTATCGCCATGCGGACCTCCGATAACGAACTTGCCGGTAGGGTTAACATGGAGCGTGTAGTCGCCCTTGAAGAGCTCGGCAAACTGAGCATCGAGAGCTTTTACCCGTGGAATGAGTATGTTTTTAACGTCTTCGCGGATTTTGGTGAGCATCTCGTCGTCGGCCTGAGCCTGCGATTTGGTGGCCGATGGTTGTACAAAATCATCGTGCTGGGTAGAAACTACGATGGTGTTGACTTTTACGGGCTGATTGTTGTCGTTGTACTCAATAGTAACCTGCGACTTTGAATCAGGACGGAGGTATGTCATTACTTTGCCTTCGCGGCGGATGGCTGCCAGTTCCTCAACCAGTGCGTGCGAAAGGTCGAGGGCTATCGGCATCAGATTTTTGGTCTCGTTGCTGGCATAGCCAAACATCATACCTTGGTCGCCGGCACCCTGATTCATAGGGTCTTCGCGTTCTACACCGCGGTTGATATCGCCCGATTGCTCGTGAAGAGCCGAGAAAATTCCACAGGCATTGCCGTCGAACATGTACTCGCTTTTGGTGTATCCGATGCGGTTAATAACGCGACGGGCAACCGACTGAACGTCGATGTAAGCGTTGGATTTTACTTCGCCGGCCAACACTACCTGTCCGGTAGTTACCAGTGTTTCGCAGGCTACTTTAGATGTTTTGTCAAGTGCCAGAAAGTTGTCGAGAATGGCATCTGAAATTTGATCGGCTACTTTGTCGGGGTGTCCTTCCGAAACCGATTCTGATGAAAATAAATATCCCATATACAATTAGTAATTAAATAATTAGTAATTAATAATGGAGTTTTTTTGGGGACTTAGTTGCTGAAAGGTTGGAAATGAATTTACCATTTAGCATTTTTTTCTGTGGTTGCAAGCAGTCCAAATTTCTCCACATATATTTCGGCTGCAAAGTTAGTAAAAAATTTTTTTTGTTGATGTTTTTTTGTTGAAAAAGATTCTGTTATGTGTTTTTTCGTGGTTTAGCGCGGAGTGCTCTCGGGCAGCGTGGGTGAGGGATAGTAGCGAAAAGGCCGCCGGCTCAGGACGGGACGCAGGCACGGACTGAGCCGGTGGACTTGTAGCGGATAGCCCGACCCGCAGGGGCACCCCCAAAAAGAAAAAATGTAATGGGCTGGTTTAAAATCGGTTTTTCCAGAGGAAACGCAGCCATTCGCCATGTTTTTTTTCGGCGGGATTGTCCTGAACTTTCCAGATGGAGGTGTTTTTGAGTTCGTCGGGGAGAAACTGTTGCGCAACGAAATGGTTGGGATAATCGTGCGAATACATGTAATTTTTACCGTAATTCAGTTCTTTCATTAGTTTGGTGGGCGAGTTACGCAAATGCAGCGGCACGGGTAGGTTTCCGGTACGTTCTACCAGGGCTAAGGCTTCGTCTATAGCAAGATAGGCGGAGTTGCTTTTGGGCGATGAGGCCAGATATACGGTGGTTTCGGCCAGTATAATTCTGCCTTCGGGCCAGCCGATTTTTTGGAGGGCATCGAAGCAGGAGTTGGCCAGAAGCAGGGCGTTGGGGTTGGCCAGTCCAATATCTTCGGCTGCTGAAATGACCAAACGGCGGGCGATAAATTTGGGATCCTCGCCTCCGGCTATCATGCGTGCCAGCCAGTAGATGGCTGCATCGGGGTCGCTGCCGCGGATGGATTTAATAAACGCCGAAATGATGTCGTAGTGGAGTTCCCCGTCTTTGTCGTAAGCCATGGGGTTTTGCTGGAGGCGTTCGGTTACTATCTCGTTGGTGAAACGGACGGTTCCTTCGGGTTCGGCAGCAATGACTAAGTCCAGAATATTGAGCAACTTACGGGCATCGCCACCGGCAAAACGCAGCAGGGCATCGGTTTCGTCGAGTTGAATTTTGCGTGTTTTTAATTCGGTGTCGGTTGCAATGGCGCGGTTGGCGAGTTCCAGCAGGTCGTCGTCCTGCAGCGATTTGAGTACGTACACCTGGCAGCGGGAGAGGAGAGGTGTGATTACTTCGAACGATGGATTTTCGGTGGTGGCGCCAATCAGCGTAACTGTACCGTTTTCTACGGCTCCGAGCAGCGAATCCTGTTGCGATTTGCTGAAACGGTGAATTTCGTCGATGAAAAGGATGGGGTTTCCGCCCTGCGAAAAAAATCTGCTTGATTTGGCTTTTTCTATCACCTCTCTTACGTCTTTAACGCCTGAGGTTACTGCGCTTAGCGAGTAGAAAGGGCGGTCGAGCTTGTTGGCAATGATTCTGGCTAAAGTGGTTTTGCCAACTCCGGGAGGGCCCCAGAGAATGAACGATGCTATTCTGCCCGACTCTATCATTTGTCGCAGAATGGCTTTTTCGCCAACCAAATGTTTCTGGCCTATATACTCATCCAGTGTTTGCGGGCGAAGCCGTTCAGCTAAAGGTTGCATGGTGATGTTTCTTTTTATTATTTTGAAGACAAACATACGTAAAATAATACTAAAATGCAAACCGAAATGGAATGAGAAGAACGGTGGAGGAGAGTTGGGTGACGTTGGAAAATAATGTTTGGCCTACTTGTATATTCGTAGTTTACTACATTGATTTTTTTTGTGCTTTATTCAGGATTAAATTATAATGATTATCTTTGCTTGATAATAAGTAGGATGTGTATATGACTGTAAAACAGCTTAATTTGCTTTGTAAGGATACCTTGATGGAGCATTTGGGGATAGAGTATGTTGAACTCACGCAGGAGCGGATAGTGGCCAAAATGCCGGTGGATAGAAGAACATTTCAGCCGATGAAACGTTTACATGGCGGAGCTACTATGGCTTTGGCCGAGTCGGTTGGGAGTGCGGGTTCTTTTGCCTTGGTTGATACTGACAGATATGCTGTTTTAGGGGTAGAGATAAGTGGTAGCCATGTGGCAACTACCAGAGAGAGTGAGGTTTTTGGCATTGGGACTATTGTGCACAGAGGACAAACGCAGCATGTTTGGGAAATTCGTATTGAAGATAAAACAGGCAAGCTTATATCGCTCTGTAGGCTGACCAACCGGATTGTTCCAATAAAGACTGAAAAATAACATGGCATTTGATTCATTTGCATACCAATCTCTTGGCAGGCTACAGCAAGTCTGTCTGAAACAAAATATTCCTTTCGCGTCGTACCGTTTGCCGCTCGACCGCGAAATAGTGACCGTTGTACAGCATCATTCCATGCCCGAAAAGCTGAGCCGGATGAATGAGCCTGAACTTAAAGCGGGTTTTGTGGTAGCTCCGTTTACCGAGTCTACCGGAAATGACAGCTATTTTCTTCAGCCGGATTGTGTGTTTTTTTCAAATGACATTGACGATATTTATATAGAAAAACTGGCTGCCAATAACAGATTTGTGCTTGAGGATAAGGCTGCGAACAATGTACGTACTACCAGTTCGGAAGAATTTGTAGGCCAGGTAAACAAAGCTGTTGCAGTGCTGAAAGATAATGCTTTACAGAAAGTGGTGTTGTCGCGTGTGCGTGTTGAAGAGTTGCCTGAAGGTTTTAGCCCTGATGTTTTTTTTCTGAACCTTTGCCGAAAATACCCGTATGCTTTTGTGTATATGATGCAGTTACCACAGGTTGGGTGCTGGATAGGTGCAAGTCCTGAGCCGTTACTTGCTGTGGAAGATGGAAAGGTAAAAACTGTTTCGCTGGCAGGTACTCAGGTAGCTACCGACCTCGATACCGAAAAATACAGATGGACTTCCAAAGAGATTGAGGAGCAAGGTATTGTTACCAATTATGTGGAAAAGACCTTACAGTCATTTGACGTTAAAGATATAAGCAAAACAGGACCCGAAAATTATCGGGCTGCCAACCTTATTCATTTGAAAACGAGTTTCGAGTTCAGACAAGCTGGCTTGAAAAACGGTTTTTTCGATTTTCTGAAAGCGTTGCATCCTACTCCTTCGGTGGGTGGACTTCCAAAAGTTGAGGCACTTGAATTTATATTAGAAAACGAAAAACACGATCGTAGTTTTTATAGTGGCTTTCTGGGGCCGGTAAATATCGAAGGAAAAAGTGCGGTTTTTGTTAACCTGCGTTGTCTGCGGTTATTCGAAAAGGAATTTGTGCTGTACAGCGGCGCAGGTATCACTACAGCGTCGGTTGCTGAAAAAGAATGGGACGAAACTGACAATAAAATGCTGACGATGTTGAATGTAATACGGTCATAAAAACTCTGGAAAAGAATAAAAACTGCGAAAATCGTCAATGAACTGACGAATTTATATATAAAATCGTCAATATACTGACGAAATTCGTATATTTGCACTTGAAAAGTTCAACAACATGGCAAATATTAAACGAATCATACAAAGAAGAATTATCCAGCGATTGAAACCCAATAAGGTTATATTATTGTTTGGAGCTCGGCGAGTAGGTAAAACAATCCTGCTTCGGGACATTGTTGCGGATTTTAGCGGTAAAAGTTTGATATTGAATGGAGAAGATTCTAACACTCTTTCTTTGCTCGACCGACAAACCGTGGCCAATTATCGCCAATTGCTCGAAGGGATTGATTTGTTGGTTATCGACGAAGCCCAGAATATTCCTAATATCGGACAAAAACTCAAACTAATTGTAGATGAGATTGATGGTATCCGGGTTATTGCCAGTGGGTCATCTTCTTTCGATTTGCTGAACAAAACCGGCGAACCATTGGTAGGCAGAAGTACTTCCTTTTTGCTTTTTCCGTTTAGCCAGTCCGAACTCTCCGCTGTAGAAAATCCCTTTGAGACAAGAGCAAATCTGGAATCGAGATTAATTTACGGCTCTTATCCTGAATTGACTCAAATCATTGGAAATGAAGAAAAAACAGAGTATCTTCGCGATATTGTAAATGCTTATTTATTAAAGGATATTTTATCGGTAGAAGGTTTGAAAAATTCATCCAAAATGAAAGATTTACTTCGACTTATCGCTTTTCAGATGGGCAACGAGGTGTCGTACGATGAGTTGGGACGACAACTGGGCATGAGCAAAAACACTGTGGAGAAATACCTCGATTTACTATCCAAAGTATTTGTAATCTATCGTTTAGGAGCATACACAACAAATCAGCGCAACGAGGTTTCAAAGGCTGGTAAATGGTATTTTTACGACAATGGAATTCGCAACGCGATAATCGGAAATTTTCAGCCACTGTCGGCACGGCAGGACGCAGGAGCACTGTGGGAGAGCTATTTAATTGCTGAACGTATTAAACAAAATCAATATCTTGGACTAAACAAGGAATTTTATTTCTGGAGAATATATGGTGGAAAAGAAATTGATTTAATTGAGTCGTCGGCTGATACACTGAATGCCTTCGAATTTAAATGGGGAAATAAAATTCCTAAAGTTCCGGCTCCCTTTGCCGGCAATTACCCAACCGCGACTTTCACAGTTATCAATCAACAGAATTATTTAGATTTTATCAAATAAAAAATTATTATGCCACACTTCCGACAAGGAATTAAAAATATACCTGAAATTTGCGCCCAACTTGGCGTAAAAAAAGCAGTCATCGCGCCGGGTTCGCGCAATGCGCCCCTCATTTTTGCTTTTACAGCTCAGACTGATATTGAATGCCTGAGTATTACCGACGAACGATCGGCGGCATATTTTGCGCTGGGCATTTCGCAATATAGCAACGAACCGGTGGCGCTGGTTTGCACGTCGGGTACAGCCGTGCTCAATTTTGCGCCAGCTATAGCCGAAGCGTATTACCAGAATATCCCGTTAATAATATTTACTGCCGATCGCCCTGCCGAGCTAATCGACCAGGCCGATGGGCAAACCTTGCGGCAAAGCAATATTTACGGAAATTATATCAAAGCAGCTTTCGATTTGCCGGTTGAAACAACTACCGCAGCCGATCTGCTTTTTTCCGACCGGCAGGTTTCGCAGGCTTTAGATACTGCCATGGCGTTTCCTCAGGGGCCAGTGCAAATCAATGTACCACTTCGTGAACCCATTTACACCGCTATCCCCGACCAACATTCAAATCCGAAAATCATAAAAACATGCGCGGCACAAGCTGTTTTGTCGAAAGAAAGTTTAGATGAATTACAGGAAAAATGGCTTAAATACAAGCGGAAATTAGTTATATTCGGCGTTTTTCCCAAAAATGAATGTCTGAACCGTTTGGCTCATCAATTGGCTAATGAACCCGATGTGGTAGTATTGGCCGAAAATCTGTCGAATATAGCCGGTGAAGGAATTATAACACAACCGGAATCATTATTTTCAAGAATAAATTCATTGAACAACAAAGACGATTTCAGGCCCGACCTGCTCATAACCATCGGTCATTCTGTAATTTGCAAGCAGCTGAAAGTCTTTTTACGGGATAGGATGGCTGACGAACAATGGCAGATAGAATCGTCGTTGCCTTACGTGGATACTTATCAAAGTCTGACAATCGTAGTGCCGGGACTTGCAACGGAAATTTTCGGAAAAATGCCTTTCGGAAAAACAAAAAGTAATTATGCCGCAGTGTATGACAATGAGTTATTCAAAGTACATCACCTTCATGATAAATTTCTCCTGTCCGCTCAGCAAGCGCTTTCCGATCTGTCCATCACCACCGAATTACTTCAGCAATTGCCAGCCGGAGCCGTACTCCATCTGGCCAACAGCACATCGGTGCGCTGGACGCAGCTTTTCAGCGCACGCGAGGATTTAACCTACATTTGTAACCGGGGTACTTCGGGCATCGATGGAAGCTTGTCGACAGCTGCCGGATATGCTTACAGCGCGAAGCAACCTACCGTTTTCCTCACAGGCGACCTGTCGTTTATATACGACTCCAATGGTCTGTGGAACAATTATATAACCGACCATTTTAAAATCGTTGTAATGAATAACAATGGAGGAAATATTTTTCGTTTTATAGGAGATAAAGAGTTGATGGCTAACAGTCTGAAGTTTTTCACAACTCCACATCAAGTCAGAATTCAATCCTTGGCCGAAGCCTATGGGATAGAATATCTTTCGTGCTGTACCTTGGACGATTTGGAGCAAAGCATCACCCTGCTTTTGCAATCTGAAAAAGCTACGGTGCTGGAGATTTTTACAGATAGTGATTTGAATACCGAAAATTACAAAGGATACTTTACAAACATTAGAAAAACAGATGCTGAGATCTGAGATAATCAAAAATTGTAAGTTGTGCTATGCAATTTTTAGATATTATTCTTTAGATAGGTCGTAGAAAATTAAGTGTTTATTAATTCTCTATAAAAAATAATTTTGTGTATTGTAATTCAATTATTTATTGTATTTTTGTTCCGATTTAAACCCGCACTTTAAATCGGAATATTTTTTCATTATATGTTGATAAACAGGCACATAAAATCGGAAATTGAGCGATTAATCAAGTATTTCTCAGTTCTTACCATAACCGGCCCCAGACAATCCGGTAAAACCACGTTGTGTAAAGCACTGTTTTACAACTACAAATACGTCAACCTCGAAGACATACAAGTAAGAGAACTTATAGCTTCTTCTCCAAAATCATACCTTGTGGAAAACTCCAAAGGCCTGATTATCGATGAAGCGCATTATCTTCCTGAGCTTTTTTCCTATATTCAGGTATTGGTTGATGAAGATAAAAGTTGCCGTTTCGTACTTACAGGCAGTAGTAATTTTTCATTACTTAGTCAGGTTACCCAATCGTTGGCCGGCAGAGTAGCAATACTAAATCTGTTACCTTTATCCTTAGCTGAGCTCGGCGCAGATATCAACAAGCCAACTGATGAGTTAATACTCCGTGGAGGTTACCCGGGTGTATGGAATAATTCTGCGCCTTTTTATGATATTTACAGAAATTATTATAATTCATATATCGAAAGAGATATTCGGCAAATTTCAAACATCAAAGACATCTCAAATTTTCAGCGTTTTATAAAACTCTGCGCCGGAAGAGTTGGCTATGAATTTAATGCCTCTACATTTGCAAATGAATTAGGTGTCTCGGTACCCACCATTCAGGAATGGCTGACGATACTTGAAGCATCGTTTGTTGTTTTCAGGCTTCAACCTTACCACCGAAATACCGGAAAACGATTGATTAAAAGTCCTAAAATCTATTTTTACGACACTGGATTAGTGTGCTATCTTCTTGGTATTGAAAATGAAAACCATCTAAAAACGTACCCAATAAGAGGAAATTTGTTCGAAAACATGATTGTAATTGAGTTTTTAAAAAACAGGTATAATAAAGGCAAAGATCCTAATGTCTATTTTTACAGGGATAACCAGCAAAAAGAGGTGGATATAGTACAGGAAACAGGCGGAAAACTATCTGCTTATGAAATAAAATCGGCTAAAGACTTTCATAAAGACTTTCTGAAGGGTTTGAATTATTTCAAAAAATTATTTCCGAATGAAATTGAAAGCACAAAAGTGATTTACGATGGAGACATGGAAAATCCGTCGACCGAAAATGGACTTATCAATTTCAGAAACTTGAACAAATATATTTAAAACAGATATTAAAAAAAAATCTCAACCATTTGAGATACATACCAATATTTATCATTATGAGACAGTGGACAACCATTAAAGAATTTGAAGAAATTAAGTTCGAATATTTCGAAGGAATCGCTAAAATTACGATCAACCGACCGCGATACCGCAACGCTTTCACGCCGGATACGATCAAAGAAATTATTCAGGCTATGGTGTATTGCCGCGAAAGTCAGGACATTGCCACCATTATTCTCACGGGCGAAGGCGACAAGGCTTTTTGCGCCGGCGGCGACCAAAATGTGAAAAACATTGCCGGATACATAGGCAAAGATGGCGTACCTCGCCTGAATGTACTTGACTTGCAGAAAATGATCCGGAGCATTCCCAAGCCCGTGGTTGCCATGGTAAATGGGTATGCCATTGGAGGCGGACATGTGTTGCACGTGGTTTGCGACCTTTCAATTGCTTCGGAAAATGCCATTTTCGGACAAACCGGGCCACGCGTAGGGAGTTTCGATGCCGGTTTTGGCTCGTCGTATCTGGCACGTATCGTAGGGCAGAAAAAAGCCCGCGAAATTTGGTTCCTTTGCCGCCAGTACTCCGCGCAGGAAGCTTTGGAAATGGGCTTGGTGAATACAGTAGTACCATTTGACCAGCTCGAAGACGAAGCCGTAAAATGGTGTAAGGAAATGATGAATCACAGTCCGCTGGCACTGCGCATGATCAAGGCAGGGCTTAATGCTGAGCTCGACGGACAAGCAGGTATTCAGGAACTTGCCGGAAACGCCACCATGCTTTACTACATGACTGAGGAAGCGCACGAAGGAAAAAATGCTTTCCTCGAAAAGCGCAAACCGGACTTTGGAAAGTTTCCTAAATTGCCATAAAAATACTACTTGCTGAATATCCCGATAGGGACCTCTTAATCAAAAAAATAAATACAAAAATGGATGATAAAAACGTGGGCAATCAAGAGACCACTCTTGGAAGACCCGGGGGACTTGTATGGATTAAATCTTTTCGACTGAAAACTTTGCCGCTGGCTTTGTCAAACACTATCATGGGTTCGGCTTTGGCAGCAAGCGAGGATAAGTTTAGGTGGTTGGTATTTGTTTTGGCTGCGCTCACCACTATCTTGCTGCAAATCATGTCGAATATGGCTAATGATTATGGCGATTTTGTAAATGGTAAAGATACTGCTGAAAGAATAGGGCCGGAGCGTATGGTGCAGTCCGGAAGAATTTCGCCCAAAACGATGTTGCGTGGTATTGCCATTGTCGGGGTTTTTACGGCTTTTTCCGGGCTTTCGCTTATCCTTATTGGTACTGCCGGAATCGATATAAAAAACATCCTGATTTTTGGAGCATTAGGGCTTGCAGCTATTGCCGCAGCCATCAAATATACTGTTGGTAAAAATCCATACGGTTACCGTGGGTTGGGCGATATATTTGTTTTCGTTTTCTTTGGATTGGTAGGCGTTATCGGAACTTATTTTCTGCATACGCAAACTTTTAGTTGGGATTTGTTGCTGCCGGCCTCTGCCATGGGCTTATTGAGTACCGGTGTGCTTAATATGAATAACCTGCGCGATTATGAGGCGGATAAAAATGCTGGTAAGCGAACCATAGTAGTGGCCATGGGCACGCAAAAAGCGGTTTACTATCATTTGTTTTTGGTTGTAGGTGCTATATTATTGGCCGTGATTTATACTTTAATAAATTACAAATCGCCCTGGCAATGGTTAGTGTTGCTTTCATTTCCTGTTTTGTTTCAAAATCTGAAAACTGTTTTTACCTATAAAAATTCTATTGAGCTTTATCCGGAATTAGGAAAGCTGGCGATGGGAACTCTGATTTTTGCAATAAGTTTTGGTTTGGGATTGATTATTTGATAAACATAGTTTTATGAAAGCCCGTCATATTCATTTCGATTTACAGTTCAGATTCCCGGCCGGAACATCTCGCGGCGTGTTGTTGAAAAAACCATCATCGTTTCTGATACTCGAGCAGGATGGTTTCACCGGTATTGGCGAATGTTCCACTATTCCCGGATTGAGTATCGACCCTATGCCTCTTTATGAACAAAAGTTGAATAATCTTTGTGACTGGCTCAGTTTGGGTAAAAAACCCGAAGATGTCGATTTGTCAGCTTTTCCTTCCATTGCTTTCGGACTCGAAACCGCCTTGCTCGATTTAAAAGCTGAGGGTTCAAAAAAGCTTTTTCCTTCGATGTTTACTGATGGAAAGACCGGGATTCCTATCAATGGGTTGGTTTGGATGGGTGATAAAGCTTTTATGCAGCAACAAATTACCGAAAAAATTGCGGCAGGGTATCATTGTATAAAACTAAAAGTCGGAGCATTAGATTTTAATACTGAGCTCGAAATTATAAAAGGTATTCGTAAGCATTTTTCAGCTCAGGAAATTGAATTGAGGTTGGATGCTAATGGCGGTTTTACACCCGAAGAAGCTTTGGATAAGCTGGATAGGTTGGCAGTTTATCAGATTCATTCTATTGAACAACCGATAAAGCCGGGATTACCTGACGATATGGCCTTGATCTGCAATAAATCTCCCATACCAATAGTGCTCGATGAAGAATTGATAGGAGTGAATTCGGATGATAAAGAATTAGTGCTTGAGAAAATAAAACCTGCATACATTATTTTAAAGCCAAGTCTGCTTGGTGGATTTAAACAATCGGAAGAGTGGATTACTTTAGCCGAAAAGCATGATGTAAAATGGTGGGTTACTTCGGCGCTCGAAGCCAATATCGGTCTGAACGCTATTGCGCAATGGACTTACACTTTGAACTCAGAGCTTCCTCAGGGTTTGGGTACCGGGCAATTATATCACAATAATATTCCTTCGCCTTTAGAAATAGTTCATGCTAAGTTGCATTACAACCCGCAGATACGTTGGGATTTAACTTCTTTTGTTTAGCAATAGCATTAAAAAAAATGTTTGTTGAAAAGTTTCTGAATCTACATACGATAACTGACCCTTTTTCAGTTATATTTGTGACACTTTATATTTTAAAAACTTGATACTATGACGAAACAAAATGCAATTAAAATTTTTGAAGAAAAGAAAGTTCGTACTGTTTGGGATGACGAAAATGAAAAATGGTACTTCTCTATTGTTGATGTAATCGAAGTTTTGACCGGGACAGATCGGCCGCGAAAGTATTGGAATGATCTGAAAAACAAACTTAAGAAAGAAGGGAGTGAGTTGTCCGAAAAAATCGGACAACTTAAAGTTCAAGCCTCTGATGGTAAATTATACAAAACCGATGTGGCTGATACAGAGCAGCTTTTTCGCTTAGTGCAATCAATTCCCTCGCCTAAGGCCGAGCCTTTTAAGCTTTGGATAGCTGAGGTAGCTAAAGAACGACTGGATGAGATGCAGGATCCGGAGTTGACTATCGATCGTGCCATGGAGCAATATTTACGGCTGGGTTATTCCGAAAGCTGGATTAATCAACGATTAAAGAGTATTGAAATAAGAAAAGAGCTTACCGATGAATGGAAACGAAGAGGGGTGGAAGAGGGTCAGCAATTTGCAACATTAACTGATATAATAACTAAAGCGTGGTCGGATAAGACTACCAAAGAGTATAAACAATTTAAAGGGCTCAAAAAGGAAAATCTTAGGGATAATATGACTAACACGGAGTTAATTCTGAATATGTTAGCAGAAGCCTCTACGAAAGATATTTCGCAGGTGATTGAGCCCGATACATTGGAGGCAAATGCCGATGTGGCACGTCAGGGTGGAAATGTAGCCAGGGTGGCTCGTAAAGAATTGGAGCTAAGAACCGGTAAAAAGGTTGTATCTCCGATAAATGCCAAAGCGGCGTTGAAAACTAAAAATGATTGACAAACAGGATAAAATAAAACTTGACGGTAGGATTTATCATGCCAATAATATGGATGAATTTGGTCTGTTGTACGGGCAGAACAATTCGTGGAGAAATGATATCGATCTGTTTCTGAGAAATTGGTTTGATGATACTGACTATATAAGTACGCGCACATCGGGCTCTACCGGCGAGCCCAAAGAAATCAGATTAAGCAAAAAAGCCATGCGTAATTCGGCTGCGATGACTAATGCTTTCTTCGGTCTTGATAAATCCAAAAATGCTTTGCTTTGTATGCCTGCTGCTTATATTGCCGGTAAAATGATGCTTGTGCGGGCTATAGTAGGTGGTTTTAACCTTATAGCTACTGAACCGAAAGCCAATCCGTTTCTGAATCTGAATGCCGAAATTGACTTTACGGCAATTACGCCTTATCAGCTTACTAACTCGGCTGAAACACTCAAAACAGCTCGAGTGAAAAATATCATTGTCGGGGGCGGACATGTGAGCGAAAAACATGAAGCTCTGGCATCAGAAATTTCTGCTAAAATGTACGAAACTTATGGTATGACGGAAACGGCTTCGCACATAGCCTTACGATGCTTTAATGGTGCAGGAAAGGCAGAATGCTTTACTGTGCTCGATGGTGTAACTATCCGACAGGATGCACGCGGCTGCTTGGTAGTGCTTGCACCGCATATAATTGATTGTGAACTCGTAACCAATGATATTGTTCAGATAGTTGCTTCCAATAGCTTTCGTTGGCTCGGAAGAGCAGATAATGTAATCAACTCTGCCGGCGTTAAAATATTTCCGGAGGAAGTAGAAAAAAAACTTGAAAATTTTATTCCACATCGTTTTATGATTGGATCTTTGTACGATGAAGTTCTTGAAAACAAGGTTGTTTTGCTTATTGAGGCGGCAGAATTTGATTATGAGTTTGAAAATGAGATGCGTAAACATATGTCAGCATGTTTGAGAAAATACGAAATTCCTAAGGAAATTCATTATATACCCCGGTTCGTATGTTCTGCATCTGACAAAGTTTTGCGTAAAGAAACGATGAAGCTACTAAAGCCATAAAAAATTAAAAAACAGAACGATGAATAAAACTAAAGGACAAGATATAACGAAACGATATTCGGCTAAGGAAGAAAAATACAATACAATAACTCATGCTTTGGGCATTGTGTTTGGACTTGTGGCAGGTACGGTTATCGTTCGCAATGCAGCGCTTTCAGGTAATCCATGGGGCGTTGGGAGTATTATTGTTTACGCCTTGTTTATGACGTTTTCGTACGTAACTTCTACACTGTATCATTACAATAAAAACGAAAAAACAAAGACACTTTTACGCAAATTTGATCATGCTGCTATTTACCTCAGTATTGCGGGTAGTTATACGCCCTTTACGTTGGTGGTTTTGCGTAATCAGGGCTATTGGGGCTGGACTCTGTTTGCGGTCATCTGGTTTGCAGCCATAGCAGGTGTTTTCCTGAGTTTCTATAATCTGAAAAATGCCAGTAAACTCGAACTGGCTTGCTATATTGCTATGGGTTGGGTGGTAGTGATAGCCCTTAAGCCTCTTATTGATAGTTTATCGGCAACAAATTCGATGAATGTGTTTTGGTGGTTGATAGGTGGTGGAATGGCCTATACACTGGGTGCAGTGCTATATTCTTTTAAAAAAATACCTTATATGCACGCTATTTGGCACTTGTTTGTTCTTGCCGGAAGCGTTTGCCACGTTATGGCTATAGGTCAAATCAAACTTTAATTTCTTGGAAAAAATAGTGATAATAATGAGTATGCGCTAAATACGTCTTTCTTGTAGCAATCAGTAAAAATAAAGAGACTGGTTCAAATGTTGTAAATAGCTTTGAACCAGTCTCTTTTTGTATTATTAGTTGTATATAAATACGTGTTGCTTATATCAATTTTGCATCGGTAAGTATTAGTTCCATTTCGGCCTGAACTTTGGCAGCTTCCGTACGGGCTGCCTGTGCATAATCTTCAGCAACCGAAGCAAAAATTATCTGGCGCGATGAATTTACTAATAATCCGCAGCTTGAGTTGAGTCCGTATTTAGCTACTTCCTGCAAGCTACCTCCTTGCGCACCAACGCCGGGTACAAGCAAGAAGTGATCCGGCACTATAGCCCTAATGTCAGTAAGCATTTCGGCTTTGGTGGCTCCTACTACGTACATCATATTTTCGTCGTTGCCCCAGTTGAGCGATGTTTTTAATACCTTTTCAAATATGCGTTCACCTGTTTCGGCATCGCGTACAAACTGGAAATCGTAAGCTCCTTTGTTTGAGGTTAATGCAAGTAAAATTACCCATTTGCCTGCATAAGTAAGGAACGGAGTTACTGAGTCCTCGCCCATATAAGGTGCCACGGTTACAGCATCGTAATTTAGCTCGTTGCCAAAAAAAGCATGCGCATACATGGCCGATGTATTGCCAATATCACCGCGCTTAGCATCGGCAATAATGAAATGGGCTGGATAGTTTGTGCGGATATATTCTACAGTAGCATCCAGCGTGTCAAGTCCATTTACACCACTGTTTTCGTAAAAAGCCAGATTGGGTTTATAGGCTACGCAATAATCAGCCGTAGCGTCAATAATAGCTTTATTAAACTCAAGAACGGGGTTTTCGTATTTCTCCGATAAAAAAGCAGGGATTTTTTTCGCGTCGGTATCAAGCCCCACACACAGGAAAGATTTTTTCTCCTTGATTAGTTTAAATAATTCTTGTTTGGTCATCTATATTCCTATTTATTTTAAAATACTATTTATAAGATTGCAGCTGAAAATAAAGTGTCGATGCGTTTTTTTTATAATTCGCTTTCTTTCAGTCTTTCAGCATTTTCGGCAACTATCAGGTTGTCAATCACATCCTGTATGTCGCCTCCTACGAAAGCAGTCAGGTTGTACATTGTGTAATTGATTCGGTGGTCGGTAACTCGTCCCTGCGGGTAGTTATACGTCCGGATTTTGGCTGAGCGGTCGCCTGTAGATACCAGCGTTTTTCTGCGGGCTGCAATGGCCTCATGGTGTTTTGATACTTCGATGTCGTACAGTTTTGTGCGCAGCATTTGCATAGCCAGTTCTCTGTTACCCAGCTGTGTACGAGCCTGCTGACACACCACAACCATCCCCGTAGGTTTGTGCGTTAATTGCACCTTGGTTTCTACTTTATTTACGTTTTGCCCACCAGCACCTCCTGAGCGCGAAGTCTGCATTTCAATATCAGCCGGATTCAATTCAAAATCCACTTCTTCAGCTTCGGGCAGCACTGCTACGGTGGCTGCCGATGTGTGTACACGTCCCTGCGTTTCGGTTTGCGGTACGCGTTGTACACGGTGTACTCCCGATTCATATTTCAGTATTCCATAAACACCCTCGCCGGTAACGGTAAATATAATTTCCTTAAAACCACCAGAGGTCCCTTCGCTCAAACTGGTAATTTCAATTTTCCATCCTTTCGATTCGCAGTATTTTGAATACATCCTGAATAAGTCGCCTGCAAAAATAGCCGCTTCATCGCCCCCGGTGCCACCACGTATTTCCACTACAGCATTTTTCCCGTCTTCAGGGTCGGCAGGTATAAGGAGTAATTTTATACTTTCCTCCATCTCAGGAATTTTTGGTTCGGTTTCATCCAATTCAGCCTTAGCCATTTCTCTGAGTTCGGGATCGTTCTCATTTTCTAAAATCTGTTTTGCTTCGGCGCAATGAGCCAAAGCAAGTTCGTATTCTTTTTTAGCTGTCAGAATTTTTTCCAGATCATGGTATTCTTTGTTGAGCTTTACATAGCGCTTTTGATCCGAAATAACTGCCGGGTCGGTTATCAGGGTCGATATTTCTTCAAATTTGTGTTGCAGTCCTTCTAATTTTTCAAGAATTGTTTTTTCAGCCATTACAATAATTTATCTTGTTATATTTTTTTTATTCTTATTTTTTTGTCTGGAGTTCGTAGGTTCTTATTCTATCTCTGTTTATAGCTTCGTTGGCTATGTTATGCATCATTTTCTGAAAGCGCCATTCCATAATTTTTTTAAAAATATTTTTAGTGACAAAAATATTAAAAAACCAACCAAATTTTATATACGTTGTCAGTACTATGGTACATTCGTTTTTCTGTGGAATTACCTGAAAAATTCCAATTGTTTTCTTAAGAAAAGCATCAGCATCGAGCATCTCTAAATGTACGCTTATGTGTCCGTTTTGCTCTGTTTTTGTTAATCTGCTGTCAACATGTATCTCCGGGAAAGAGATAATACCGGTAACATCTACTGCGCCGGTGGCCTTTAGTATGTTGTTCGACTCATCAAATGCTGTCGATTTCAGGTTGAATACCATCATAGCATCGTTTTCTTTTCTAAGCTTCATCCCTTTCAGCGCCCAGGTAAAGAGCTTGTTCAGGTCGTATTTTAATTGGTATACATAGTCGTTTGCCACATCGTTCATAATTTCGGGCGGTACTTTCACCTTTACCTGGCAGTATGTAACAAACTGGCCATCTGTATATTTTGTCGACAAGGAATCGATATCACTCCCTTTCGCAGAAGGTGCAACTGCAAGGAAAATAATCAGAGAAACAATATATTTTGCAACCATGCTATGAAGCAAAGATCTACAGATTTTTTTCATAATAAACTTTTGTTGTGCAAAAATACCACTTTATAAGTTTACTATAAAATTATAGGATTGAATTTGTTGCAAAATAAAAAACATCCTGCCCCCTTTTTCAAGGAAACAGGATGTTATCATAATTATTAATACCCCTATTTATTTAGCTTTCATATAATCCGAGTTTGAAAATGTAAAATCATACACGCAATACTCTGCATTTATCACTTTAGCATCGTAAGCGTCCAAAAACATGATGTTTTCATTTGTTTGAGGTGTTTCTACACCGTATTTCAAGCATTTGTTGTCTTTGTATTTAACCACAACTGAGTCAACACCATATTCCATAAAAGGATCCGGAAACTCACCGTATGAGAATCTTTCGAGTTTATAAGATGTAGTATTGGAGATTGAAACGGTAATCGGAGTTGACACTGCGTGATAATATATTACCAAAGTCAAATCGCTTCCCGATTCGTTATTTATATTGAATTCTGATTTGTATACCGGTTCGTAACCTATACAGGCAGTAAATAATGCTGCTACAGCTATTATTACTAAAAATTTATACTTTTTCATAAATCTGTTATTTTAAAAGTTTTTTTTTGAATTCTATTAAATATCTCCTTTAAAAAGGTTCAACGCACCATATACTACAATTTTTGTTTTTCGACTGAATGTATATGTAATGTTTAAATTCAAATAGTTGAATATTTCAATCTTTTTGTGTTACAAATATAGCTTATCAAATTGCCTAAGTCAATAGTAATCAACAGGTAGCATTACCGATTATAGCTTATAGTATATTTTGCTACATTTTACGATTTTACAAAATATTAAAAATGACATAAATCTTTTTGTTATACTTGTTTTATTTACTGTATGTTGCTTATTAATAGTTGTTTATATTGGCTTGCCTGTCGTATTTTATTTGTCCTTATATTGTGTTTGTTGCTTATCTATGTTGTGTAGGCTAATTTTTTTTACTTAATATATCAGTTGTGTTTAGTGATATTGGTTAATATGTTTTACGTATGTGTTTTATATCATTTTTTTGATTGATGATTTTTTTATCAATTAACATATATTAACACAGTTCTTGTCAATATTTTATATTTTAACTTATATTTATTCTAAAATTAATAGCTTGTGTAATAATTTGTATGAAATTAGTGTGGGGGTGTTATAATAGTATTATCTACAAAAAAGTAGTCTTTCGCTTTGCTAAACACGGTAATGAATAATAACTGCTATTTCGTATTCACTACAAAGCCTCGTCGTTGTTATTATGTAGCTTTTTTTCTATGGCGTTAGCTTATTAGCTTGATATTAATGCTCAGGTAATCAGTTAATGCCTGTTTAAAGCAGTTTTCAATGATGTTTTTTGTAAACAGAGTAATTACTCCATTTTTTGAAAACTATTGTGCGTATAGTGCTTGTGTATCGTTATGCCGTTGCCGGTTGTTTGGCTGGTTCAATAAAAAAACGCAACCGGACGTTTTTTTTACTTCCGGTTGCGCTTACGTGTCGAAAAAATGTTTTTTGCAAAAGTCCTATCCTACATAAATGGTTTAGGTTACATTTTCTTTTTCCTTTACAAATATTTAAAATCCAAATAATAATTAGTTTACAGCATTCTTTTTTTCTTCCGATTGCTGCTTCTGCATTAGCCATTTTACGGCTTGCTCTTCCGATTTATAAACCCGGATATTTATTCCGTGGTTTAGACAGACAGTTTGAATAAAATTGTAAAAACTTTCTTGTTCAGGGTTCATTATATATGCCGTAGGTGTATACCTGATTTTTTCATCTATTTTATCGTAATAGTGTTCAAACCAAAAATAGGCACTTCCCATAAGTATAAAATTGTAAGCTTCGCTGAAATCGAAGAATAACTTACAATCGGTTTCGAGTGCTTTTTTTCTAAAAAAGATGCCCATCTCAGCTGCTTCATTTTCGTATATGTTACCACTTATTTTTACATAAATGATTTTATTGACAATATCTATTGTATAGAAATATCGCAATTGTCTGTTGTTGTAAATTGGGCTCGCTATCATTGTCAGTGAAATTTGTTAGTGAATATATATTTTCGTGATTGTGAATTTCGACTTTTTCTCTGATGCTAAAGTAATATGATAGTTTCCGATAACCAAATTTATTGATTTGTATATTCAAGACAAGTGTTTGTGTAAGTGTCTACAAATCAAACATTTGTATATTTGTATTAATTCAATAATTAAGACAGACCATTTTGAGACAGTTGTTTTTAGTTAAAATGAATGATTCTAACGCATTATTTTAAAAGAAAATGCTTTATTTCTGAAACAAAAAAACTGTTTGTGACATCTATTAATAGGGAATAATAAATTCAAATTTTTATATGGATAAAAGGATAATTCTTTATATAGCAATGAGTCTCGATGGCTATATTGCAGATAGTGATGGTGGTCTCGATTTTCTGTCAGTAGTGGAAAAAGAAGGTGAGGACTACGGGTACGAAAAGTTTGTAGAGTCGGTAGATACTATAATCATGGGCAGAAAAACCTACGATAAGGTGTTGTCGTTTGGGATAGATTTTCCGCATGCACATAAAAGATGCTATATACTGACGCGCACCCAACGGCCTGACGAAGGTAACATTACATTTTATAATCAGGGGAATTTAAAAATGCTGATTCAGCATCTGAAAAGCCAACAGGGTAAAGATGTTTTTGTGGATGGTGGGGCTGATGTGGTTAATGAATTGCTGAAGGATGGACTGATTGACGAGCTGATTATTTCGGTTGTACCGGTGTTGTTGGGTGGCGGAGTTAGCTTGTTTAAAATGGAATATCCGGTGCAAAAACTGACGCTCAGCTCAGCAAAAAGCTTTGATACGGGACTGGTGCAACTGCATTATATTACTGACAGGCAATGATGCTGAGTGCCTTGCTGTAAAGATGTTGCTGATTATAAATATTTTGTGCTGATAATGTAATGATGATGTTGGGCGGTTAAGTTGCTGTTAATTAGTCATTTGGTTGATTGCTGCTGTGTAAGTGAATTTCATTTTTAATTTTTTTGAAAGTTTTTTCTGATAGTTTCGTTATTTTTCTCAAAATAATATTACTTTTGCCAACGAATCAGAAACGATAGACGAAATGACAAGATTTTTTACATACTTTTATTTTTACTTTTACTTTAGCAGGTAAGGGCAGGATGAACGTATGTAAATAAATTATGAACAATACTAAATGACATATACAAAATCCTGCCCGTAGATTACGGGTGGGATTTTTTTTTGATTGCGGAGTAAAATAAATATAAGATTGTATAATAACATTCAATTACATGAGAAAAGTAGCTATTCAGGGTGGACTTGGCGCCTATCACGGCATTGCGGCAGAGAATTTTTTTGCCAATGATGAGGTTGAAATTATTCCTTGTATTACGTTTCGGGATATTTTTGAGACTATAAAAAAAGACCCCAATGTAATAGGTATTATGGCTATTGAAAATACAATTGCCGGTAGCTTATTGCCTAATTATGAATTACTCAAGGAATATAAGCTCCCTATTGCCGGCGAATTTAAACTGCGTATTTCTCATTGCCTGGCAGCTTTGCCCGGGCAAACTATCCATGATATCAGGGAAGTGCAATCGCACCCCATAGCTCTGATGCAGTGCGGTAATTTTCTGAATACATTGCCGGGAGTTAAAGTGGTGGAGCATGAGGATACTGCACTTGCAGCCCGCGATATTGCAGCCAATCATTTGATGGGTAATGCGGCCATTTGCAGTGCAAGAGCCGCCGAAATCTATGGACTGAATATTCTTGCATCGGGAATTGAAACAAACAAGCATAATTTTACCCGTTTTCTGATTTTTGGCAACCAATGGGTGGTGGACGAAATACAAAAGGATGAGGCTATTAATAAAGCATCGGTGGTTTTTACCTTGCCACACAATGAGGGTAGCTTGTCTAAAGTGTTGTCTGTGTTTTCGTTTTATGACATCAATCTTACTAAAATACAATCGCTTCCTATTATTGGTCGCGAATGGGAATACCAGTTTTACGTCGACTTTAAGTTTGCGGATCACGAACGTTATAAACAGTCGTTATCGGCCATCAAGCCATTGATTAACGAGCTACGTACTTTGGGTGAATATCCCGAGGGCGTTACCCCACTGGTGTGAAAACGGTGTTAAACAAATGTTACTACTGACCGATTTTCAGGTACCAGAACAGAGATAATGAACAAAATAATGAATTAATAAGTTTTTTTTCAGAAACATGAATAATAAAGCCATAACTGACGATACAACTTCTGCCACACCAAATGAGAGTGTGGTTGCAAAACCGGTTGTGCCGGCTGACAGACTTAATACGGTGAGCGAATATTATTTCTCTACCAAGCTGAAAGAAGTGGCCGGGATGAATGCCCGCGGACTGAATGTGATTAGTTTGGGTATTGGTAGTCCGGATCTTCCGCCTTCAAAGGAAACAATTGAAGCTCTTGCTCAATCGGCTACGGAGTCAAATGCTCATGGTTATCAGCCATATGTGGGAATTCCGGAACTTCGTGAGGCTTTTGCTGCCTGGTATAGCCGCTGGTTTGGTGTAACGCTGAATGCTGCCAACGAAGTTCAGCCGCTGATAGGATCCAAAGAAGGAATTTTGCATATATCTATGGCTTTCCTTAATCCGGGCGATGGCGTGTTGGTGCCTAATCCGGGTTATCCTACCTATTCGTCGGTTAGTAATTTGGTGCAGGCCAGGGTTATTGCTTACGACCTTGATGAGGATAATAATTGGCAGCCCGATTTTGACGCATTGGAGCAATTGGACCTGAGCGGTGTAAAACTGATGTGGGTGAATTATCCGAATATGCCCACAGGAGCAAGCGCTACTCCCGAATTGTTTGAAAAATTTGTGGCTTTTGGTAAAAAACATGGCATTGTTATTTGTAACGATAATCCTTATAGTTTTATTCTGAACGAAAACAGGCTGAGCATTTTGCAGGTTGAGGGTGCAAAGGATATTTGTATTGAACTGAATTCGATGAGCAAATCGCACAATATGCCGGGTTGGCGTATGGGTGTTCTGGCTTCCAATGCTCAGTTTGTACAGTGGATACTTAAGGTTAAAAGTAATATCGATAGTGGACAGTTTAAACCTATGCAGGTGGCTGCTGTGGCTGCGTTGAATAATACGGACGAATGGCACAGAGAGATGAATATCAACTTGTACCGCAACCGCAGGCAGCTGGCCGAAGAGATATTGACAACGCTGGGTTGTACTTTCGACCCCAAACAGGTGGGTATGTTTCTTTGGGGAAAGATACCTGATTCGTACAGCGATAGCGGCGAACTGGCTGATAAAGTACTGTACGAGGCAAAGGTGTTTATCACTCCCGGATTTATTTTTGGAGATAAAGGAAAAAGATATATCCGCTTGTCGCTTTGTGCCAACGAGATAATGCTTGCAGAGGCCCTGGCAAGGGTAAAACAGTTGGTAGGGTAAATGAATAGTGGAAAGTGAGCGGCGTTGATTGCTACTATCGGATATCGTAATTATTAAAATAAACAAATAAAAAGTAAATATATATGGAATTAGAATCGATTTTATTCCCGGGTATGGACGATAAACGTCCGCTTATAATTGCCGGGCCTTGTAGTGCCGAAACCGAAGAGCAAGTGATGGATACTGCTCGTAAATTAGCTGCTAATGGTGTGAAAATTTTTCGTGCCGGTATATGGAAACCCCGTACCAAGCCCGGAGGCTTTGAGGGTAATGGCGTGAAAGCGCTGCCTTGGTTGAAGCGTGTGAAAGCGGAACTGGGAATGTATACTGCAGTAGAGGTGGCTACGGCTGCTCATGTGCGCGAGGCGTTGGCTTACGACGTGGATATGCTTTGGATAGGTGCACGTACCTCGGCCAATCCTTTTGCTGTACAGGAGGTGGCTGATGCGCTGGAGGGTATGGATATTCCGGTGTTGATAAAGAATCCGGTAAATCCTGATCTGGATTTGTGGATTGGCGCCATTGAGCGTATTTATAACGCAGGAATTCGTAGGATTGGAGCTATACATCGTGGATTTAGTTCATATGATAAGAAAATATACCGTAACCTGCCTCAGTGGCATATTCCTATTGAGCTGAAACGTCAGATACCAAATTTGCCTTTAGTGTGCGACCCGAGCCATATTGGCGGCCGCAGGGAGTTGATTGCGCCGCTTTGTCAGCAGGCTATGGACTTGAATTTTGATGGACTGATAGTGGAGTCGCACTGCAACCCAGAAAAGGCGTGGAGCGATGCTTCGCAGCAGGTTACGCCTGAGGTGCTGGATTTTATTCTGAACACTATGGTGATACGTGATACTAACCAAACTACTGAGAGTTTGGCGAGCTTGCGCAGACAGATTGATGAACTGGATAATAGTTTGCTGGAGTTGCTGGCGCGGCGTATGCGTATATCCGAAGAGATTGGGCAGTACAAAAAGGAGCATAATATGCCTATTTTGCAGGCGCAGCGCTATGATGAGATATTGCAAAACCGGATTTCGCAGGCCGAAAGTATGGGCATGGACGGAGAGTTTATGAAAACCGTGCTGGTGGCTATTCATGAGGAATCGGTGAGGCATCAGCAGGAGATTATGAAGCAGTAATTTTGCTTGTTTTTTGCAAGGGGGATGATTGTTTGGTGTTGACAGTGGCGTTGCGCCGGGTGAGGGATAGTAGTGGAAAGGACGCGCGCGAGGGAGCGGCCTGAGCCGTAGGCGAGGGATGGGACTGAGTGCGTGGACTTGGAGCGGATAGCCCGACCCGACCTTGGGAGGGGCACCCCCAAAAAATGAAAGATGTATTTATGGATGGAATGTGGGGGATAAGAAAAAGCCCGATACTCAAATGTGAGTGTCGGGCTTTGTTCTACTTTGTATGCCTGATTTAGATTAATCCTGGAATTTTGCACACAGGAACTCGCGGTTGAGGCGGGCAATGTGTGAAATGGATATGGCTTTGGGGCATTCTGCTTCGCAGGCGCCGGTGTTGGTACAGTTACCGAATCCGAGTTCGTCCATTTTGGCTACCATGGCTTTTGCGCGTGCAGAGGCTTCTACGCGTCCTTGCGGAAGTAGTGCCAGCTGACTTACTTTAGCTGCGAGGAAGAGCATGGCTGAACCGTTTTTGCAGGCAGCAGCGCAGGCGCCACAGCCGATACATGAGGCGGCATCCATGGCTTCGTCGGCTTTGATTTTGGAAATAGGAATGGCATTGCCGTCGGGCACACCACCTGTATTTACCGATACGTAACCGCCGGCCTGAATGATTTTGTCGTAAGCGCTGCGATCGACCATGAGGTCTTTGATTACAGGGAATGCGGCTGAGCGCCAAGGTTCAACCACGATGGTTTCGCCGTCGCTGAAACGGCGCATGTGGAGCTGGCAGGTGGTGGTTTCGCCATCTTTGCCGTGTGGGTGTCCGTTGATGTAGAGCGAACACATACCGCAGATACCTTCGCGACAGTCGTGGTCGAATACGATAGGTTCTTTGCGTTCTTTGATTAGTTTTTCGTTCAACACGTCCAGCATTTCAAGAAATGAACTGTCTGTCGAAACGTTGTCCAGCTTGTAGAGTTCGAATGCTCCTTTAGCTTTAGGACCGGCCTGACGCCATACTTTGAGTGTTACATTTATAGTTTTTTCCATTTTACTTTCTGTGATTACGGGTTACGCTTTATAATTACGTTGCTGACGTTGGATAAATTCGTAATCCAATGCTTCTTTAAGCAATGTGGGTTCCTGGCCTTCGCCATTATATTTCCAGCATGATGCGAATGAGAATTCTTCGTCGTTACGAAGGGCTTCACCGTCGGGTGTCTGGTATTCTTCGCGGAAGTGACCACCGCAGGATTCTTCGCGCATCAGAGCGTCGCGTGCCATAAGTTCGCCAATTTCGATAAAGTCGGCAACGCGTAAGGCTTTTTCCAATTCAACATTAACGCCGTCGGTAGTTCCCGGTACGTATACTTTAGTCCAGAACTCTTCGCGGATTTGTTTGATTTTTTCCAAAGCAATTTCCAGACCTGCTTTGTTGCGTCCCATACCTACAAAATCCCACATAACCAATCCCAGTTCGCGGTGGATAGAGTCTACCGAGTGGTCGCCCTGAACTTTCATGATTCTTTCAATTTTGTCTTTTACCGCTTTTTCGGCTTCGTCAAACTCAGGTAAATCTGTGCTCATGCGCGGAACCTGGATTTGATCCGAAAGGTAATTCTGAATGGTGTAAGGGAGTACGAAATATCCGTCGGCCAAACCTTGCATCAGAGCCGATGCCCCAAGGCGGTTGGCTCCGTGGTCGGAGAAGTTGGCTTCGCCAATACAGAACAGGCCTTTGATAGATGTTTGTAGTTCGTAATCGACCCAGATACCACCCATGGTGTAGTGGATAGCCGGATAAATCATCATCGGGGTTTTGTATGGATTGTCGTCCACAATTTTTTCGTACATCTGGAAAAGGTTGCCATAACGGGCACGGATGGTGTCTTCGCCAAGGCGTTCGATAGCCGATGAAAAGTCGAGATATACTGCCAGCCCGGTGTTGCCTACACCAAATCCGGCATCGCAGCGTTCTTTGGCGGCGCGCGATGCTACGTCGCGTGGTACAAGGTTCCCGAAAGCCGGATAGCGACGTTCCAGATAGTAGTCGCGATCTTCTTCTTTGAGATCGGTTGGTTTTAATTTACCGGCGCGAATGGCTTCGGCATCTTCTTTTTTCTTGGGTACCCAGATGCGTCCGTCGTTACGAAGCGACTCTGACATCAAAGTCAGTTTGGACTGGTATTCGCCGTGTACAGGAATACAGGTAGGGTGAATCTGAGCGTAAGCCGGATTGGAGAAATATGCTCCTTTTTTGTAAATTTGTACTGCTGCCGAGCCATTGGAACCCATAGCATTGGTAGAGAGGAAGAACGTATTACCGTAACCACCGGTACCGATTACTACGGCGTGTGCAAAAAAGCGTTCAACCTTGCCTGTAACCAAATTACGGGCAATGATACCGCGAGCGCGACCGTCGATGATAACTACGTCGAGCATTTCGTAGCGGGCATATAGTTTTACTTTACCCTGACCAATCTGACGGCTTAAGGCTGAGTATGCTCCGAGAAGCAACTGCTGGCCGGTTTGACCTTTAGCGTAGAAAGTACGCGATACCTGTGCACCACCAAATGAGCGGTTGTCGAGCAAGCCGCCGTATTCGCGGGCAAAAGGTACACCCTGAGCCACACATTGGTCGATGATGTTTCCTGATACTTCGGCCAAACGGTGAACATTGGCTTCGCGGGCGCGGTAGTCGCCTCCTTTGATAGTGTCGTAGAAAAGGCGGTAAACCGAGTCACCGTCGTTCTGATAATTTTTTGCTGCATTGATACCACCCTGAGCGGCAATGGAGTGCGCGCGGCGTGGAGAGTCCTGAATACAGAAGTTGAGTACGTTGAACCCAAGCTCAGCAAGACTGGCTGCTGCCGAAGCTCCAGCAAGTCCTGTACCAACAACAATTACGTCGAGGCGACGTTTGTTGGCCGGGTTCACTAATTTTTGATGTGACTTATAATAGTTCCATTTTTCTGCCAATGGTCCGGCAGGAATTTTAGCATCTATCTTAGTTTCTTCTATCTTTGCCATAAGTTTTAGTATTTACAAAATTAATGATTAACATCCTGAACCACAGCCTAACAGGTAGTAAACAGGGATAGATACGAACAATAAAATAACGATGGTTGAAACAATATTGGAAATTACCTTAACACGGGGCAACCATGTTTTATTGTTCAGACCGAGCGACTGTAAAGCACTCCAAACACCATGGGTAAGGTGAAGCCACAAAGCTACAAGCCAAACGATGTAAATAACGCAATATACCGGACTGCTGAACAGGTCGGCTACATAAGCAGCTCCATCGGCCGGGTGAAACTGGCCGGTATGAATGCCGGTAAGTTCGGCAAACTGCATTTTGTACCAAAAGTTGTACAGGTGCAACACCAGAAAACCAAGAACAATAGCCCCCAGAATAAGCATGTTTTGCGATGCCCATTCTACGCTTTTCTGATTTTTACTCACCGCGTATCTTTCTTTGCCGCGGGCGCGCATGTTTTGTGCCGTAAGGTACAAAGCATACAAAATGTGAATTACAAAACCGGCAGCCAAAACCGATGTGCCCACTAAAGCATACCAGTTAGCTCCCAGAAACTCACATATAGCATTATAAGCTTCGGGCGATATAATCACCGTGAAATTCATAAGGCTGTGAAACAGCAGGAATAGCACCAGAAATACTCCGGTGATACTCATAATAAACTTTCTCCCGATGGAGGAATCAATTAACCACATAAAAATTGTTTTTTGTTAGTATAATAGTTGTTTGTTTTTTTTGTTTTGGTTCTTCGAAATGGTTTATCTTACAGTTTGCTGAACGAGCATTGGTGCTTAATGTTCTTTATATCAGATGTTTGTGCGTTGAGGTTCTGCTCTTTTATCGCAATGCAAAATTAATCATTTGATGTTATTGTACAAGTAATTACTGAAAAAATTCTTTAATTGAATTGTTGTTTTAAATAATCTATTTGTATTCAGTGATTTGCGACGAATAAAAACCATTTTTTGTATTGTTTCCAAATTATAGGAATCAAATATAATGAAAATAAATGATTCCAATCCAAATATCAAAGCAATGTGTCAAATATTATGTCGGATTTTCTAAAAATAACAGGATTTTGTTTTTCGTCATTATTGCAAAAAAGGCATAGGTGAAATGAAGTTGAACTGATTGGTTTTGAATCCATGTTGCAGGGTTAGAATTATTCAAATTTTTCGTTCTGCTCTGAATTTAAAATGATGACAGGTTTTTTGTTTTATCCATGTTATTATACAAAAAACGCGAACAAGAAATATTGAATGTCTTTGTTCGCGTTTTTATTTGACTTACAATGTGATTATTTGCTTAACCATTCGTGCATGGAAGCGGCTGCTTTTCTGCCATCGCCCATGGCCAGAATAACGGTAGCTCCACCACGTACAATATCGCCTCCGGCAAATATCATCGGGATGTCAGTTTGCATGGTGTCATTGTTGACTACAATGGTGCCCCACTTGGTTACTTCGAGCCCTGTAACAGACTGCGGTATAAGCGGGTTAGGAGATACGCCAACGCTGATGATCACCTCGTCAACCTCTATTGTTTCAGTTTTTCCGGGAACTTCAACGGGTGAACGGCGTCCCGAGGCATCGGGCTCGCCAAGTTCCATTACCTGAAGGGTCATCTGTACCACGCGCCCCTGAACATTGCCTTTGAAGTCAATAGGGTTGCGGAGCGTCATAAATTCAATACCCTCTTCTTTGGCATGTTTTACTTCTTCGAGGCGGGCAGGCATTTCTTCTTCGGAGCGGCGGTATACAATCATGGCTCTTTCGGCTCCGAGCCTGCGAGCTGTTCTCACAGAGTCCATCGCTGTGTTTCCACCGCCTATTACGGCTACTTTTTTACCCAGAAATACGGGTGTGTCGGAATTTTCGCTCGAAGCATCCATCAGGTTAACGCGGGTGAGGTATTCGTTGGACGACATGATGCCCACCAGATTTTCGCCTTTGATGTTCATAAATCTGGGTAAACCGGCTCCACTTCCTACAAAAACACCTTTGAAACCATCGGCTTTTAAATCGTCGATAGTAATGGTTTTGCCCACAATACAATTATTGATAAATTTTACTCCGATTGCTTTCAGGTTATTTATTTCTACATCTACAATGGCGTTGGGCAGGCGGAACTCAGGAATGCCATATTTAAGTACGCCGCCAATTTCGTGAAGTGCTTCAAATACGGTTACATCATAACCTAACTTAGCCATATCGCCGGCAAAAGATAAGCCGGCAGGGCCCGAACCTACTACGGCTATTTTAATGCCGTTAGCCGGAGCTGTTTCAGGTACAGAGATATTCCCGCTTTCGCGTTCGTAGTCGGCTACAAAACGTTCCAGATTACCAATTCCTACGGCATCTTTATTCATTTTGGTGTGAATACATTGCGCCTCGCATTGTTTTTCCTGAGGACATACCCGTCCGCAAACTGCCGGTAGGGCAGAGGTTTCTTTCAGTGTGCGGGCGGCTGCCAGAAAGTCGCCGGTTTCTACCTGCTTCACGAATTTTGGTATGTAGATTCCTACGGGGCAACCTTGCATACAGGTAGGGTTAGCGCAATCGAGACATCGTTTGGCTTCCTGCATAGCCATTTCGGGGGTCAACCCAAGGTTTACCTCCTCGAATAAGGTGTGACTACGGTATTGCGGGTCAAGTTCGGGCATGTGAACGCGGGGTATCCCGGTGCGTTCTTTTGCTTTCATGGCGTTGCGCAAGTCTACTCGCCACTGCTGTGCTCTTTCTTCGGTAATATTCATTTTTATTATAAAAGGAATGTTTTTTTACGGGGTTGATGTCGTGGTATGATACTTTGATGCCACTTTTTTAGCCAAATCCGGTGCGCTAAAAGGCTCCGCTGGCACATTTAAGTTTCTCCATTTCTTCTCGTTCAATGTCTCGGTATCCACCAAGACGCATCAGCATCTCATCGAAATCGACCAGATGAGCATCAAACTCGGGGCCATCTACACAAACAAATTTTGTTTTTCCGCCCACACTTACGCGGCAAGCGCCACACATTCCTGTTCCGTCAACCATAATGGTATTGAGCGAAGCTAAAGTTGGAACATCGTATTTTTTTGTCAGCAGACTTACAAACTTCATCATTATAGCCGGACCAATGGTTACGCACAAATCTACTTTTTCGCGGTTTATAACTTTTTCCACGCCATTGGTTACTAATCCTTTATTGCCGTACGAACCGTCATCGGTCATTACAATTACTTCGTCAGCCAGTTTTTTCATCTGCTCTTCCAGTATGATGAGGTCTTTTGAGCGGGCGGCAAGTACGGTGATTACCTTGTTGCCGGCTTCCTTAAGGGCGGCCACAATAGGCAGCATGGGGGCAGTACCTACACCACCACAGGCACAGATTACGGTTCCAAAGTTTTCGATGTGAGTTGCTTTTCCGAGCGGCCCAACCAAATCAGTAATATAGTCACCTTCATTTAAAGCACAAAGTTTTGAAGATGATACACCCATTTTTTGTACTACCAAGGTAATAGTACCTTTCAGGATGTTGGCATCGGCAATGGTCAGAGGTATTCGTTCGCCCTTAGCGCCAACCTTAACCATTACAAAATGTCCTGCTTTGCGGGAGCGGGCTATCAATGGAGCCTCTACTTCAAACTTAATAACGTTAGCTGAGAAATACTCTTTGCTGACAATTTTGTTCATTCTGTTGTTCTTTTCTTTTTTTTTGATGGCGCAAAATTACAAAAAAACTCTCCGAAAAATTCAAAAAAACAAAGTTTTAAATTGATTTGCTGCTTAGTTGTTTTCAGGGGGGTGTTTGGTTGCACGTTCCGGGTATTTTTATACAAAAAAGAAACCGCCCGGTTTTTGAATTTCCGAACGGTTGTTGTTTTGTTTTCAGGCAAATAGTTTCTCAATTCTGTCAGCGTAATGAGCTTCTATCACATTGCGTTTGATTTTGAGGGTGGGCGAGAGGAAGCCGGCCGGTTGAGTCCACTCGTCGGGTACCAACTGGTATTTTTTTACTTGCTCAAAATCGCCAAAGAAATGGTTGTACCTTTTCACCTCTTCGGCATAGCGCTTCAATACTGCCGGATGTTCTATCATTTCCTGATTGGTAGTATGCGGAATTTTATGAACTGCACACCACGATTTGAGATAAACAAAATCGGGCGAGATAAGTGCTGCCGCAAATTTTTTGTTTTCGCCGAGTACAATCATGTTCTCAATTAGTGGCGATTCGGTGAATTTGGATTCTATCAACTGCGGGTTCACGTATTTACCAAACGAGGTTTTGAAAATGCTTTTCAGGCGGCCGGTAATGATTAGTTGTCCTTCGGGGGTGAATTTGCCGGTATCGCCTGTATGCAACCATCCATCGGCATCAATAGCCTGAGCAGTAAGCTCAGGGTCTTTGTAGTAGCCAAGCATAACATTGTGTCCGCGGCATATTATTTCGTCACGCTCACCTAATTTCACTTCTACTCCGGGAAGAGGAAGGCCTACTGTGCCAAACTTTCGGCCGTTTGGCCCGCGCTGGCTAACGGCGATTACGGGCGAACTTTCGCTCAGTCCGTAGCCCTCGAAAACCGGCATGCCGATGGCTGAGAAAAATGAGGCTATATGCGACTGAATGGCTGAACCGCCCGAAACTACTATGTCGAAATTGCCTCCGATAGCTGCACGCCATTTTGAATATATCAGTTTATCCGCAATTTTATGTCTTGTTTTGTACCAGGCGCTCATGCCTTCAAGTTGATATTGCGTGGCCAGATGAAAAGCCCAGTAGTAAAGGTGCTTTTGTATGAATGGTAGTTTTTTCCCCGACAGATAAAGCTTGTCGTAAATTTTTTCGAGCAGGCGTGGTACGCACGACATCATACTGGGGTGAACCTCTTTGATGTTTTCGGCAATGGTACCCAAACTCTCGGCATAATAAACCGACATGCCAAGATATTGATACAAATACACCAACATACGTTCGTAAGCATGGCACAAAGGCAGAAAACTCAAGGCTACACGGCTCCATTTAGCCGGAGTGGCTTCAAGGTTTTTGAGCTGATTTACAATATTGCTGTGCGATAGCATAACGCCTTTGGGATTGCCCGTGGTGCCCGACGTATATATAATGGTGGCCATATCTCCAGTTTTTACGGCTGCTTTCAGCTGTTTGAGCTCTTCGGGCTGTGGGTTTTGTTGCCCGCTTTCTATCAGCTGATCAAGATAGGAGTATTCTGTACCCTGATTGTCAAAAGTGTAAATAAATTCAAGGGACTTTACTTCGGGTAATATTGGTTGCAACTTATTGCGCAGTTCCTTGCCTTCGATAAAAATCATGCGCATCTCGGCATGATTCAGAATATAGCGATAGTCGTCCTGGCTGATGGTTGGGTAAATGGGGATAGAAACTGCACCTATCTGCATGATAGCAAAATCTATCATATTCCATTCGGGTCGGTTGCCGCTTACGATACCCACTTTATCGCCCGGCTTTATTCCGAGCGCCATCATGCCATAGCTTATTGTGTTGGTAAGTTCCACATACTCCTGAATGCTGAATTTGCGCCACTCACCGTTGCGCTTGCAGGCCAAAGCAGCATCCTGATCGGGATATTTCTCCAGATAATTTTCTTGTATATCAAATAAACGGAAAAGTTCCATGTCTATGTTCTTTTTATGATTTTTTATTCAAAAAACGGGGACAAATATAACTTTTAATTGTCATATTTTATCCTTTTTTTTATTGTATAAGTGTCTTTTATACAAATTATTTTCATTTTTAATGTCCGTGTATATCTTAAAATGATATTCGTAGAAGCTTCTTGCCGCTAAGAAAATTGTTGTTTAGATGAATTTCTTTTAGCTCGGATTTTTCAAATCAAGGTAGGTGTTTGTTGGCCTTTTTAGGTAAGCCGGCTCGTTTTTTTGCGAATTAACTTGTATCTTTGCACCGTGAAAAAACGTTACTTCATATATCTTTCGTACAAAGGTACGGCGTATCATGGATGGCAAATTCAGCCGAATGGTATTTCGGTACAGGAGGTGTTGTCCAAAGCGCTGTCAATGGTGCTACGTGTTGATACCGAAATTGTGGGTGCCGGACGTACCGATACCGGAGTGCATGCCCGGCTTATGGTGGCGCATTTTGATGTGGAGGACGATATAGAAAACCTTGTGGCATTTGCTGTTAAGCTCAACAGCATTCTTCCCCGGGATATAGCAGTTTACAAGGTCGTTGCTGTAAAGCCCGATGCTCATGCCCGTTTTGATGCTGTGGCGCGAAGATACGAATATCACCTTGTAACGAATAAAGATGTGTTCAAAACCGATACGGCAGCTCGTTTTAATGAACGACTTGATTTTGAGCTAATGAATAAGGCTTCTGCTGTTTTGCCTGAATATATAGATTTTACCAGTTTTAGTAAACTGCATACCGATGTGAAAACCAATAATTGTGTGATTGCTTTTGCCCGTTGGGAACAAAGTAATGGCGAATGGGTTTTTACTATCGAGGCCGACCGTTTTCTGCGAAACATGGTGCGGGCTATCGTTGGTACGTTGATAGAAGTGGGACGTGGTAAAATGTCAGTTGAAGGTTTTAGGGCTGTAATCGAGGCAAAAAACAGGTGCAAAGCGGGAACTTCGGTTCCGGCTCAGGGTTTGTATCTGGTAGATATTCAGTATCCCACAGAGATATTTACAGAGCTATGAAATGGTTACTCTGTTTGAAAGTTCACTTCTGGTGTTTTTTTTTAATGATATAATTTCCAATAAGATATGTGGTTAGCGCTTGCTCTTTTTTCGGCATTATTGCTGGGTATGTACGATGTAAGTAAAAAAGTATCGCTTCAGAATAATGCAGTAGTTCCTGTTTTGCTCACATCGGTGCTGTTCTCGTCATCCATATTGTTGCCGTTTTTAATTATTTCGCGTGTTCAGCCTGAATGGCTTCAGAATACTCCCTTCTTTGTACCTACAGTCGATTTTACTACACATTTGTACCTTGTGTTAAAGGCGGTTATCGTGCTTACATCCTGGCTTTTTGCTTATTTTGCCATGAAACATCTGCCTATTACCATTGCGTCGCCTATCAAGGCTACCCAGCCGGTATGGGTGGTGATTGGCGGAATGCTGATTTTTGGAGAGAAATTATCTGGTTTTCAGGCTATAGGGGTAGCTATTACGCTGGTATCGTTTTTCATGTTCTCGTTTGCCGGCAAAAAAGAGGGGTTTGAAAAAGGTGAATCAAAATGGATTTGGTTTATTGTGATGGCTACGCTTACCGGAGCTGTAAGCGGGCTTTATGATAAATACCTGCTACACAGGTTTGATCATATGGCTGTGCAAACTTATTATACATTTTATCAGGCACTTATCATGGCTGTTATTACACTACTGCTGTGGTATCCCGGCCGAAAAAAAACAACTCCGTTTACATTTCGGTGGTCAATAGCTTTTATTTCGATATTTCTGGTAGCAGCCGATTTTGCATATTTCTACGCACTTACCATACCCGATTCACTTATATCTGTAGTTTCGACTATGCGCAGGGCTGGTGTTGTAGTTCCGTTTTTTTACGGAGCGTTGGTAATGCGCGATAAAAATATGAAGATGAAAATTATTGATATGATAGGCGTTATTTTAGGGATGATTTTTCTGTTTCTTGGCTCTTAAAGTCAAAAAAATATTCTGATTCTCAGAAGTATAAAGCATAAATGTAAGCCTCTTGAATAGTTTATGAAAATTTCAGGCCGAATTATTTGATATTTAGAAAGAAAGTTTGTAATTTTGCAAGCCCGAATAAAAAACTGAAAATAAAAAACAAATTAAGATATGAAAAGCGGAATTCACCCAGAAAATTATCGTACCGTAGTATTCAAAGATATGTCTAATGGCGATACTTTTTTCTCACGTTCAACTGTAAATACGAAAGAAACTATCGAGATCGATGGCGTTGCATACCCTATCGTAAAACTTGAAATTTCAAGTTCATCACATCCTTTCTACACTGGTAAATCTAAACTGGTGGATACTGCAGGACGTGTTGATAAATTTATGAACCGCTACGCTAAGCGTATGGAAGGTAAGAAATAATAAAGAAATTTATTATTCGAAATGATTTTTTTTGAAAGAGGCTGACTCATTTTATTTTGAGTCAGCCTCTTTTTATTTATGGTTATTGAACTACTTCACTTTTCAGCGCTTCTCGCATTTTCCTGATAATGTCAAGCTTTTTTGTGTCTACATCCTTGCGTTGTGCCGGGCGGTAGAGGTTAGCGTACTTGCATTTTGCCGGTCTGATACACTTAAACGGATGGTTCATAATATCATCCATGGTACCTTGAATGTTTACCCCAAACTTAATAGGTAGGGGCGAGTCGGTAACAGAGATATGATACTTGAAAGTCATGTCTAAATTATGTCGGCCATCTACTACCGCCTTGTATTTATCCATCACTATCTGGAAAGGATAAATGTCTACTTCGTTTCTGAAAATTGTAAATTCGGCATTTAAACTATCAATCTTATTTTCGGTTTTTTTATTGAAGCGAAGTATTTTAGCTATTTCAGAGAATGTTTCACCATCCATCAGTACCAGATTATCTCCTCTGATTGACGATGCGCCAATCAGTGTCGATTTCTTGAGGTTATACATAGAGTCCATATTGGTTTCTAAAGCAAAATGAAATTCTGCTTTTCCTCTGAACGAACGTAACATAGGCATAATGGTATCTACATCTGGTATCATGCTCAGCAGTTCGGGTATCTCAATATCCAGAATATGAAGATTGATACCTGCATATAGATGATTCCGACGAGGCGATTTGTACATAGATGTAATTTGCATACGGGCGGCGGATGTGGTAAACCTTAAATCTTCAAGAGCCAATACACCGTCTTTAACGTATATATCGCCAAGTATGTTGCTGGCAGAGTCAAATCCGAGTAGGGCTTTGTCTATTTTAGCGTGCAATTTCAGGTCTACCCCTTTGGGTACCATGTAAGGTCCGGTGGTGGTCGATGAGCTATCTGCTACGGCCTGAGCGGTTGCGGTGGTGTCGGCTTCGCCAAACCCACTGGTCATATCTATGAGTTGATATACGTCAGTTGTGTTGGATGTAAAGTCAAAATCACCTTTCAACAATCCTTTGTCGTGCATAAATTCATCTACATTCCAAAGCTTGCCTACTAGCTTAAAGTCTGATTTTCCAATGGTCATTCTACTGTCAGTGATATTGTAAAAATCGGGGGTGAAGTCCATTTTGATAGCTGGAATATGTATTTCGTCGTTGATGCCGGCTATCACCACTTTGCCCTGATTCATGGCCACGTTGCCTTTGGCTTGCCATTGTTGTAAAGCGTTGGTGGCTTTGTCGTCATATACAAGATTTGTGTTGATGTTCATGTCGTTGGCACTGAATTGCTGTGAGCCCATGGCGGCGTTAATGGTGCCGGTGGTGCCCCGGATATCGAATGCCGGATTGGCCGGATTTTTCTTCGATGGTAACATGGAGAATCGTCCTTTGGGGTAGGCAATTACAGCTGAAGTGGTGTCGTCCATGATGGCTTTTACCTTGGCTATATCAAAATCGCACACCACCGAAGGCATCGAAACTGAATCGCTGAAATTCATTTTCAGATCAAGGTTTCCGTTCGATTTATCGAGTAAGGCCTGCATTCCGTCCATCGAACCTGTCAGGTGGTCGAACCTGAATCCACATAAAATATTGTTCATCTGGTCGGTTTTGGTCAGGTCGGATGTTTGGGTTTTTATATCGGCATTCAGTATGGTGGCAGACATGCCTTTGCCCTGATTGTATTTCAACTTATCGGCCCACAACGAGGCATCGATAAATCCGGTTTTGCTGCTTTTTTTGTTGGGAATAGCCACAGCCAGTTTTGCTTTGTTGGCATACATGGAAATAGAATCATAAACAAGCCCCAGATTGGTGACGTCAAAATTACCGCCGATATTCATTTTGGTCAGATTCGCATTCATGGCGTCAGACAGCATGAATTTTACGTTGGCAGTTCCGTTGGCGTATCCCTCCAGACCGATATTCATGTCTTCGGGCATCATAGGTTCCAACTCAGGCAGATTCAGTTTCATTTTCATGCTCAGATCAAAAAGCATATCGTCGCTCAGGATATAATTAATCAGTCCGGTGGCATCTACCTGCGAACGTCCGGTTTTGGCATGTACTTCATTGAGCACTATTTTCGAATCCCGTTCGTTATTCATATTTAGCTTCACATCAGCATTCCCGGCCAGGTCGTACAGTTTATAAGGTAAAGCATTGTACTCAAATGTACCGCTGTCAAGTATAGCGTTTACATCAATTAGAGGTAAACTCTTTTCGTTGACAATGCCCTGAACACTACCTGTAGCAGATACAAAGCCATCTAACTTCATCCCATCGAGCGCCGAGGTGTAAGCGGCTGGGATTAATTTCAACAGTGGGGCAAGACCATATTTTTCAGTACTGAAAGTGAGGTCGGTTCGTATATCGTCATTTGTTTTGCTCATGCCTATCTGGCCATCTAAGGTAGCTTTAAGTCCGTTAAGTTCCAGTTTGGCGTCGGCAAGTGTGGTCAGCAGGTTATCAAAGTCGTATTTTACAGGAACTGCTAATTTGATATTGGCATCTTTCACATAATCAACACTATCCATTTTAAACGATACCTTGTTGGCATCGGCATTCAGCTTAGCATTCAGTACATTGCCGGTCATATCCAGCTGCATATCAGCATTCATATCGGCAAGCGATGCTTTCATGTCGGTCGATAAGTCCAGATAAGACACTTTTGCATTGCGAAGTTTGATTGCGCTTATATCAATTTTTTTAAACGGATTGCTGAAAGCTGAAGTGTCTTTGGCTGTGGTATCGGGTACCATTACATCGTAATTGGCTTTACCGTTTTTATCTACAAAAGCGTTTACGGCGACATCGCTGAGAGTAATTTCTCTCATAATCAATTCGTTCCTGTTCCATAAAGCTTTAAAGTCGAGTGCAGCAGTAGCCTGATGCGCCGCCAGCAAGGTGTCGTTAGGAGCGCCGTTAACGGGGTTGACAAGATTTACACCCTCTATTTTCAGACTAAATTCAGGAAAGGTGCTGAAAAAAGTCAGTTCTACCTCACCTATATCTGTCTGGCAGGTTAAGTATTTGGCCGCCTGTTCGCGAACCATTGGGGTAAGTCTTGACGGTGTAAACACAATCCACACTACTATACTTATAGCAACAATAAGCAGGACTAATAAGGATAGCAGGCTTATCAGACTAATTTTCAAGGCTTTTTTCATTGCAGTAGGTTTTATTATTGTTTGGTAAACGTATATTTCGTTCCACTTAACTCATCCTTATACTCCAGCGTTGTTGAAGTAAGTTTGGTTATCGTATATACTTTGGTTACCGTAGCTCCGCTTATATCCATCTGTAAAATGTGTGTCAGGTCCGATTGGTCGAGTACCCAGGTGAATTTAGTTCCTTCGGCTTCGGTAACATCGTCGGCGGTGTCCCAGGTTGCGCCGGAGCCTGTGTTGTCGTATCTATAGTACAGTGTTCCTGATTTCCACTTCCCGATTAAAAGGGCTTCGTCGTACGATTCTACAGGAGCACATGATACTATGGTAACAATTATAGTAAGGATAATGGCAGAATACAAAGATATTCTTTTCATAAGGCATTGATATTTAGATGTTTTATTTGTTTGCTTACAAAGGTAAAAATTTTATGGTTAAAAATCAAATATATACACCGCAAATATTCATAATTTGCGGTGTATAGTTTAATTTCGATGACTACAAAAAAGCTGCCAGAAATTTTATCGAAATATATAAAATCAGTTTTTATTCCTGAGTAGCTTCATCTTCGGTTGGTTTATACCATGTTATACGTTTCGAGAAATACATGATGATAGCCAGTATTACAAATAATCCGATACTGCCAATAAGCAATGCTACGTTTTCGAGTTGAAGCACTACGTAAAGGAAAATATACAACAGTGTAAGCAATAAGCCTAAGATGGCTGTAGGAATACGATTTTTGAAAATACTGTGAGAATAACTGGTAATGAGGGCTATAATGGCTACTGATGCACTGATATATGCCCACCCGAAACCAATCTGTTCAGACAAAGACAGTAGCAGACTATAAAACAGTATAAGCGCAAGACCTACAAGTAAATACTGTACAGGGTGGATTCTTTTGCGGGTAATAAGTTCTACAAAAAAGAAGAGTAAAAATGTTAGGCCGATAAACAAAATGGCATATTTTGCTGAGCGCATATTCTGCTGATAATGATCAATGGTATCAACAAGATTTACGCCGAACTCCGTGTCGACAAAGGCAGAAGCAGTGTTATCAATCCATCTTTCGGGAATAGCTCTGTTGAAGTGTAATACGGTCCATTGCGCTGCAAATCCGTTTTTATCTATCTGATAGTCTGGCGAGAAACTGCCTGTAAATCCCGGAGCTTGCCAGGCACCGCTAACTTTTACCTGAGTGGTTTTACCCATGGGTACAAAGTTGATGTTTGAGCTGCCTTTAAGTTTCATTGTACAGTTAAATTTCAGGTTGTTACCTTCGCTGATGCTTTTTCCATCAGGCCAGATAATGAGGCTGTTGCCTATGGCATCCTGATAAGCATTGCCTGTGCCGGCGGTCATGTGTTTTCCATTCATTTCAAAATCAATGCTGGAGCTAACACCTCGTAAATCGCTTAATCCCAGACGTATGTAAGTTTCGTCCCAATGAACCTGAGCTATGTCGGCACCATTCAGGTTTATGGCCGGAAAATTGCCTGTGATTTTTATATCGCTGTTGTAAAGAATAGTTTTGTAGATGCTGAAATGACGTACTTCCGGAAAAAGTTTTACATCGTAGTTCAGCTGCTCCGGTGCAAGATACAGGTTGTGTTTAACTTGTACCTGTTTCTTGTTATTGTCGGTGGTATAAACCGTGTATGGTACAACAAGCACCGGCCCGGTAAGCGTTTGTGCCTGACTCCATTTGTCGTTGATTTTCAGGATGGTTTCGTCGCTTCGTTGCTGGCGTTCGCGAATAAGATCCTGAACCAGAAAGCCCGGTATCAGCAGTAACAGCGATAGAAAACCTATCACAAATGCTTTTAATGTAATTGACTGACTGATTTTTTCAGTAATTTTTTGTTTTGTTTCCATTGTTTTTTTGTTTAAGAAGTTATTGTTGTTTTTTTGTTATATAGAGTACTTTGAAATTCAAAGTTTAATTTTAAAAAAAATTATTTCAGAAACTCTTCCAGAGCATTGAGATGCTCTACAAAGCGTTCTTTTCCCAAAGCTGTGATGGCGTATTGGGTATTTGGCTTTCGGCCAATAAATTGCTTGGTGGATATTATATAATCAAGACTTTCGAGGGCTTTGAGATGACTGGCTAAGTTGCCATCCGTCGCATCCAACAACTCTTTCAGGGTGTTGAAGTCCACTGTGTCGTTAACCATGAGCACCGACATGATGCCCAGGCGGATGCGACTTTCGAACGCTTTATTCAGGTTGGCAATGATGTTTTTCATTCAAAGGAGGTTTTATTTTTTTAAATCGTATTTCCGGTACATGGCAAATCCGTAGATTATATGGCATAATCCAAATCCGATTGTCCAAAAAATAATGCCGTTGTGCATAAATATTGCTGCCAGTAAGCCAAGTATTATTTCGGTTATTCCCAAATAATGTATTTCGTTGTATGTGAATTTTGAAACATTGACCAATGCTAAACCATAAAACAAAAGGGTGGCTGAAGCTACCATTTCAACATCGCCCCGCAATAGAAAAATAAGCGAAAATATTCCTCCGGATAAAAGCGGAATGGCCAAGTGATACAGGAGTTTGTATGTTACGTTATTGAATATCTTTTGTTTGCTTTTACGTGCCTTTTTCCACGAGAAGTAGAACGCATAGCTTAATGACAGAATTAGCACCAGCATGGCATCGGCAAGCATAATCATGGTTTCCTGAAAACGATTGTAATCCGTTGCCGAGGGGTCGCGCAGGAGATAAAAATAGGCAAATGCTGCTCCACAAATAGCTGTGGCTCCCGCAAGTATCCCCGACATGCCGCTTAAAGACAGGAACTTGGTGGATTTCTCCATCATTTCGCGTATTGCTTTCAGATCTTCTAATTGTTTTTCCATATATTTAGTGGAGTAATAAAAAGTACTTTGAGATGCAAAGTAAAACTAAATTTTTTATATAAAAAAATAATTCACACTATTTAACAGGTGTGTAAATAAATGCAAGGCACTTATCTTACAACAAAATTAAAAATAATTCAGGACGGTTTTATTTTAAAATAAGCTCGCCGAAGAACTCTGGCCTGTGAAAATCGGGCTTTTCGGTCTTAATCGGATTCCACGAAACAAAGTGCGGGCTATCCGTTTTGTCGGCACATTTATAAAAGTTTCCTTCAAGTTTTTCGGGTATGTCAGTGGGTTCAATGCCCATCAACTCAAACGGAATTTCTACCGTTACTTCCCACTCAAATATTCCCTGCATCTCGTTTCGGGCGCGGTTGCCGATAGATGGATACCGATGAATGGATTTAAGTTCATTCGGGGTCAGTGGTATAACGTCGGTATTACGCCCACGTCTTTTGGAGGCCGAGCAAGTGCCTATACAATTGAATTCAAAGTTATAATAAAAATCGTCGTCGGGCAGCTTGCAGAAAAACTCAACGCAACTGTCTTCGTGTACCGGGCTTTGATCGGTGGAGTAAACGGCTTTCAGTAAATTACCATGCACATAAAACCTGATGAAAATACTTGTACGGGAACGGGCTATGTTGAAAAAAGTAATTGGTTTATAGGGATATTGAGCGAACCAGTTTACCGATTCTATGGCATCGGACTTACCTTCGTCTTCGAGAATGGTAGCTGCTAAGGAAATTTCGCAGTCGCTGAGTGCCTCAATGAATGGAACAACGATACTTTTCATACGACTTAAATTATAATTTTCTGCAATTATACTAAATTTTTTTGAAATCTGTGCGTTAATTATAGTCAATTTTTCTAAGATTGTAAGTGTGTTCTGTCAATTTGTAATTTTGAATAATTATGTGTATTTTTGAAAATTATATATAGTAAATTTGTATGTGATGTAATTGAAATTATTGAAGTAATGGTAGTTAATGAGATAATTGAGGTTGCGAAAGTATTTATATAAAGGAGATTAATAACATTATTTATTTAAAAATGAAGAAGAAAATAGTTACGCTTATGACTGCAATTACGGTTACCGGCACTATTCTGGCCGGAAATCCGCTACTGGAGACCTACAAAACTCCGCATCAAACCATCCCGTTCGATAAAATCAAAATTGAACATTATATGCCTGCTTTTGAGGAAGCTATGAAGGTGAACAACAAGGAAATACAGGCAATTATTGACAACAAACAGACTCCAACTTTTGAAAATACCATTGTGGCTCTCGAAAAAAGTGGCTCGTTGCTCAACAAAGTAGCTTCGCCGTTTTTTAATTTGATGAGCGCCGAAACAAGCGACGAACTTCAGGATATTGCCATGAAAGTTCAGCCTCAGATTACTGAGCATTACAACGCTATTCGTCTGAACGAAAAACTGTTTGCCAGGGTAAAGGCTGTGTACGATACCAAAGACAAGCTAAAACTGACTCCGGAACAAAAAATGTTGCTGAAAAACACCTACGAAGGCTTTGCTGATAATGGTGCTAACTTGTCGGAAAAAGATAAGGAAACATACCGCGCTTTGTCAACCGAGATGAGCATGCTTACGCTTAATTTTGGTCAAAATGCGCTGAAAGAAACTAATAAATGGAATCTGCTGATTACCAATAAAGCGCTTTTGTCGGGCTTGCCACAGGATGTTCTGGATATGCTTGCCCTGAACGCCAAAAAGGCCGGAAAAGAGGGCTGGTTGCTCGACCTCAAGGCTACTACCTATGGCCCGGTGATGAAATATGCCGATAACCGCGATCTGCGTCGTGAGTTATATATGGCTTACGCTACCCGTTGTATGCAGGGTGGTGAATTCGACAATCAGGAAATTATCCGAAAAATTGCCAATACGCGCCTGAAAATAGCTAACCTGCTTGGCTATAAATCTTATGCTGATTATGTGCTGGTGAAACGTATGGCCGAAAATAAGGACAATGTATACAAATTGCTCAATCAGTTGCTGGATGCTTACAAACCAGCTGCGCTGAAAGAATATGCTGATGTTCAGGCTTATGCCGATAAAAATGGCGCTTATTTCAAAGTGCAGTCATGGGACTGGTCTTATTATTCGGAAAAACTGAAAGCCGAAAAATTTGACCTTACCGATGAAATGCTGAAACCTTATTTTGAACTTGAAAATGTAAAGAAAGGGGTGTTCGGCCTGGCTACCAAGCTCTATGGAATTAAATTTGTTAAAAATCCATCTATCCCGGTTTATCATCCTGAGGTGGAGGCTTTTGATGTGATTGACGAAAAAGGTAAGTTCCTTGCTGTACTTTATACTGATTTTCATCCGCGCGATGGTAAACGTGCCGGTGCATGGATGAACGATTTCAAGGCTCAGTCCATGGACGGAAAAACCGATAGCCGTCCGCATATCACCATCGTAATGAATTTTACCCGTCCTACCGAAAGCAAGCCGGCTTTGCTTACTTTTGACGAAGTTACTACGTTTTTGCATGAGTTTGGCCACTCGCTACACGGTATGCTTACCAAATGTACTTACGAATCGCTTTCGGGTACCAGCGTATATCGCGATTTTGTAGAGCTGCCATCGCAGGTAATGGAAAACTGGGCTTCGGAAAAAGCTTTCTTAGATGGTTTTGCCGTACATTATAAAACAGGCGAAAAAATTCCGGCTGAATTAGTTAAGAAAATTAAAGATGCTGAGAATTTCAATGTGGCTAATTTTTGTTTGCGCCAGTTGAGCTTCGGACTGTTTGATATGGCCTGGCACACCATTGAAACTCCTTATACAGGCGAGGTAATTAAAATGGAAAAAGAATCCATGGCTCCTACACAAATATTGCCGGTAATAACCGATGCTGCTACGGGTCCTACATTCAGCCACATATTTTCAGGCGGTTATGCTGCCGGTTATTATAGCTATAAGTGGGCCGAAGTACTCGATGCCGATGCTTACTCCGTATTTGTGAAAAACGGAATTTTTGATAAAAAAACGGCTGCTTCGTTCCGCGAAAATATCTTGATGAAAGGTGGAACAGAACATCCGATGACGCTTTACAAACGCTTCCGTGGCCAGGAACCTACCATAGATGCTTTGCTGAAACGTAACGGTATCGCTTTGTAAACAAAAACTTAAACACGTGGGTATGCTATACTCACGTGTTTTTTTCTAATAGCCATTCATCTCGATAAATAATTTATTTTTAATACTTAAATATATTATGAAATTTAAAAATGCTATTATGACTCTTGTTGCAGTAACTTTGTGTGCCTGTAATTCAAATCCCGTGTACAAAAGTTATGAGGAGTACCCCGTGTATGACGGTAGTGATTTGGAGCTGACGTATACGCCCCGAACGAGCAAATTCAGAGTATGGGCACCTACGGCCACTGAAGTAAAATTGTTGTTGTACGACAATGGAGCTGAAGGGGCTGCTTATGAAACGCTTGATATGAAACGCTCCGACGAAGGTACATGGCTAAAGGAGATTGAGGATGATTTGAAAGGTAAGTTTTACACTTTTCAGGTACGAATAGGCGAAAAATGGCTCGACGAAACTCCGGGTATGTGGGTAAAAGCTACCGGCGTGAATGGCAAAAGAGCCGCCATTCTGGATATGGCAGACACTAATCCGGATGGATGGGAAAATGATAAACGCCCTGAACAAGTTAATTTTACGGACATTGTGCTTTATGAAGTGCATGTACGCGATTTTTCTGTATCGCCCAATTCGGGAATGAAAAATAAGGGAAAATTCCTGGCTTTTACCGAAACAGGAACTAAAAATACGGCTGGCGAAGCTACCGGCATCGATCACCTGAAAGAGTTGGGTGTAACGCATGTACACTTGCTACCTGCTTTTGATTATGCATCGGTAGACGAAACCCGATTGAATGAGAAAAAATATAACTGGGGTTATGATCCGCTGAACTATAATGTGCCCGAAGGTAGTTACGCTACTAATCCGTATGATCCCGCCTGTAGAATCAAAGAGTTTAAACAAATGGTACAGGCGCTTCACAAAGCCGGAATACGTGTGGTGATGGATGTGGTATACAATCATACCTTTACGGGCGAAAAATCGCATCTTAATCTGCTGGCGCCCGGATATTTTTACCGGATGAATGCTGATAGCACGTGGTCGAATGCTTCGGGCTGCGGCAACGAAACAGCCTCGGAAAGGGCTATGATGCGAAAATTTATGATAGAATCGGTGGTACACTGGGCTACCGAATATCATGTTGATGGTTTTCGCTTCGATTTGATGGGCATTCACGATATTGAAACCATGAACGAAATACGGGCTGCGCTCGATAAGGTTGACACCTCAATATTTATTTATGGCGAAGGTTGGACAGCTGCCGGGTCGCCTTTGGCCGAGGAAAAACGCGCGCTGAAGAAAAATGCCAAGGAGCTTGATAATATAGCCGTTTTTAGCGATGATATACGCGATGCGCTGAAAGGTAGCTGGATGCACTCCGAAATTCCGGGATTTGTTTCGGGTACCGATAGTCTGGAAGAAAGCGTGAAATTTGGTGTGGTGGGTGCTACACAACATGCACAGGTAGATTATACCAAACCTATTTACTCCAAAGCTCCTTATGTAAATAATCCTACTCAGATAATCAACTATGTTTCGTGCCACGATGATATGTGTCTGGTTGATAAGCTTAAGGAGTCGAAACCCGAAGGCGCAACCGACGAAGAGTTGGTGCGATTCAATAAACTGGCTCAAACAGTTGTGTTTACTTCGCAAGGTGTGCCATTTATTTATGCCGGCGAAGAAGTTTACCGTAACAAGAAAGGGGTTCATAACACATACCAGTCGCCAGATTCCATCAACCAGATAAACTGGGACAACAAAACAAGTTATAAGGATATTTTTGATTATTATAAAGGGCTTGTGGCGTTGCGCAAAACTCATCCGGCTTTCCGCATACCTAAGCAGGATATGATTCAGCAGAATTTGCAGTTTATTGATTCGCTGGCTCCTAATGTGGTGGCGTTTACGTTGAACAATCATGTAAATGGCGATACATGGAAAGATATTCTGGTTATTTATAATGGAAACCGCAAAGCTGTAAGTGTACAAATTCCCGAAGGCAAATGGAACTTGGTTTGTCACGATGGCAAAATTGACCTGAATGGTTTTGCTCCGGTAGAAAAAAACACTTTTAAAGTTGAGCGCTCATCGGCCAGTATATTGTATAAGCAGGATTAAGAGAGTTGTTTTCAATATCGAAGTTCTGAAAGAGCGAAACAAGAATTAGGTAAAAGCATCTGAGAAATTTGCTTAGGTGTAACTTGATTCAGAAAATAAAACTATCTGTATCATGTGGCGAAAAAAGAAATCGGACAGGCCACTAAAAGAAAACTTTATAAACAGATAAGGACTAAATGCTTTCAGGGTATGATACCTGAGATTTAATAGATAAAAATACGTAAAACTAATTTTTTTAAAAACTAAAAATGCAGGAAGAAGAAAAAATTACCGGTCTGCCGGAAAATGCGTCGCGGGAATTGCAACCGGGCGAAGAGTACAGACCATTACTCTCGCCGGATAAAGTTTATGCTGAGGTTAATACCCGCTCTGTGAGTTTAGGTGTGCTGATGGCTATAATATTCTCGGCAGCAGCAGCTTATCTTGGTCTGAAAATAGGTCAGGTGTTCGAAGCAGCTATTCCTATTGCCATTATTGCTGTAGGTTTGTCGAGCGCGTCGAAACGTAAAGGTGCTTTGGGCGAAAATGTTATTATCCAGTCTATCGGTGCGAGTTCCGGAGTTATTGTGGCAGGGGCAATTTTTACTTTGCCGGCATTATATATTTTGCAGGCTAAGTATCCCGATATTACGGTTAGTTTTATGCAGGTTTTCCTGAGTTCATTGTTGGGCGGCGTGTTGGGTATTCTTTTTCTGATACCGTTCAGGAAGTATTTTGTGTCGGATATGCACGGTAAGTATCCTTTCCCCGAAGCCACTGCCACTACACAGGTGTTGGTGTCGGGCGAGAAAGGTGGCGATCAGGCTAAACCGCTTATTATGGCAGGTGTTATCGGAGGTTTATACGATTTTATCGTGGCCACATTCGGCACATGGGCCGAAACGGTAACTACGCGCATTTTACCTTTTGGAGAACATCTGGCCGATAAAGCCAAGTTAGTTTTCAAAAACAACGTAGGCGCTGCTGTGTTAGGACTTGGTTATATCATCGGTTTAAAATATTCGGCCATAATAGTAGCCGGTTCGGCGCTTGTATGGTTTGTAATAGTTCCGGTATTGCCAGTACTGGGCGATAGTTTTGCACAACTGCTTAATCCCACGTTTACTGGTACGTTGGCATCGGTAGCTCCCGAAACTATTTTCAAGGAATTTGCCCGTCATATTGGCATTGGTGGTATAGCTATGGCCGGTATTATAGGTATTATCCGTTCCTGGGGCATTATCCGCAGTGCAGTAGGTCTGGCATCTAAGGAATTTAAAAGTAAAGGTCATGCTGTAAGTGCCGAAGTTAAACGCACTCAACGCGATTTATCGATGAAAATTATTACCATCGGAGTAATACTGGCGCTTATCACTACCTTCGTTTTCTTTTATTTCGGAGTAGTCGATTTCAATTTGCTCCATGCCATTGTGGGTATTCTTGTAGTTGCAGTTATAGCCTTTTTATTCACCACCGTTGCTGCCAATGCCATAGCCATTGTGGGTACCAATCCGGTTTCGGGAATGACGTTGATGACCCTTATTCTGGCTTCGGTAATTATGGTAGCTGTAGGGCTGAAAGGTACTGCCGGAATGGTAGCTGCCCTTGTAATAGGCGGTGTGGTGTGTACAGCGCTTTCCATGGCAGGTGGCTTTATTACCGACCTGAAAATTGGTTATTGGATTGGTACCACGCCTGCTAAGCAGCAAACGTGGAAGTTCCTGGGTACACTTGTGTCGGCTGCCACGGTGGGTGGTGTTATCATGATTCTGAATAAAACTTATGGCTTTACAGGCGACAATGCTTTGGTAGCTCCACAGGCTAATGCCATGGCTGCCGTTATCGAACCGCTGATGTCGGGTGCCGGAGCTCCCTGGTTTTTGTATGCCATTGGTGCTGTTATTGCTATCATACTTACGTTTTTCAAAGTGCCTGCACTGGCTTTTGCATTGGGGATGTTTATCCCGATGGAACTCAATGCTCCTTTGTTGGTAGGTGGCATCGTTAGTTGGTATGTTTCTACCCGTTCCAAAAACAAAGAACTCAATACGGCTCGTCACGAAAAAGGAACTTTGCTGGCTTCGGGCTTTATTGCCGGTGGTGCTTTGATGGGTGTTGTAAGCGCGGGGCTGCGTTTTGGTGGCGTGGACTTAATGAATGCTGAATGGGCCGAAAGTAATGGTGCGCAATGGCTTGGATTAGTTATGTACGGCGCTATTATCGGCTACCTTATCTGGGACTCTATGCGGGCTAAACTTACAAAATAATTAGCCATCAACAGCAGGATTATTACCATATGAACAAATGCCCCGGAAAAGCTAATTGTCCGGGGCATTTTATTTTTTTTAGGTATTTATTTCGAGGTGTAAGCTACCAGCATCCATACCATTTTTTCCTGTTCTTTAAGATAATCGCTCATCAAAGTAACTGTGGTATCATCGCCTGCCGCGGCAGCCAGTTTCAGTATATTTCGTTCCGACCTGATAAACAGGCTATAAGTTTCGAGCACGTGTGCCAATCCGGCATCACCGCTTGTTACATATCCACTTTCCTTTACCTGCGATGTTTTCAGATATTCGCTGAAGTTATGAGCAGGCACACCGTCGAGCATCAGTATGCGTTCTGCTATTTCATCTACCTTTTCGGCAGCATCATCGTACAGTTTTTCAAATTGTGAATGAAGTACGAAAAAATCTTTTCCTTTTACATTCCAGTGAAAACCACGAAGGTTAGTGTAAAATACCTGATAGTCGGCTAATAATTGTTGTAAAGCTTCAACTACTTTTTGAGATGCTACTGCATCTAATTTTGTGAAATCTAATGTTTTCATAACTGTTTGATTTTTGATATTTATTATTATTTGTTTCAATTTTGATATGACAAAGATAAAGCTAATGTCTATATAAAGCAAATAGATATTAATTATATCAATATAGACGGTTTTTTGATATAAATAACTAAGGGTGGGACACGCTAAGAGTGAATAATAAAATGACTTAATTTCAATTTATTATTCAAAGTTTACATGCCATTGGCCGGTTAGCCGATGTGTGGGTGTTTTCGGGATTTTTTTCGGAGAAAGCTCCATACGAACTGTTTTGTCGTACTAAGCTTTGCCTCCGGATATGTAATATCAAATATCAATATTCTTATATTGAGATGGTTTTACGCCAAACTCATTTTGAAAACATTTTGTGAAATAGCTCGTAGTGCCGAAGCCAACTAAGCTGGCAACTTCGGATACAGGTAACCCTTTTTGGAGCAATTGAGCAGATTTCTTGAGACGAACGGAACGAATAAACTCGCTTGGAGTTTGCCCTACAATAGCCGACAATTTGCGATATAATCCTGTTCTGTCCATATACAAGTCTTTACTGAGTTGTTCAACACTATAGGAGGTATTATCCATATTTTTTTCAATATGCTGAAGTGCATCTTTAATCAGTTTTTTATCAACATGAGTTGAGGTCAAACTGTCCGGGTCAATGCTAATCTCATTTTTGAAAAGTATCTTGCGTTGGTCTCTTTGTTCAATCAAATGCTGTATCTGTAGCAGCAATATGTTCATGTTAAATGGCTTTGATATATAAGCATCGGCTCCGGCTTCAAAACCCTCTATCTGAGCTTTGTCGGATGTTTTGGCGGTAAGCAATATCAAAGGAATATGAGAAGTTAAGATGTTCTTTTTTAATTGTTGACAGAGTTCGGTTCCCGACATCTCAGGCATCATCACATCTGTTATCACTAAATCCGGTTGTGAATTTATAGCACATTCAAGTCCTTCTTTTCCGTTACTTGCTGTAATAATGCTGTATTTATCAGATAGTTCGGTTTGCAGGAATGTTCTGAACTCATAATTATCCTCAACGATAAGTAGTTTTAAAAGATGGTTGCCGGTAATAGCCTCTTTTTCCGGATCATTATATTCATCCGGTTGAAGATTGGTAGGTATATTTACTGTAAATATGCTTCCTTCGTTTATTTTACTTTCAACCTCAATATTGCCATTGTGCATCAGTACATATTCTTTTACCAGATGTAATCCAATGCCACTTCCGATGTTGTTGTTTTCTTTTTGTTTTTTTACTTGATAAAAACGGTCAAAAATATGATTGATATCAACTTCAGGTATACCAATGCCGGTATCAGCCACTATGATTGAGAACATAGGGCTGGCTATGTCTTTCCGCACTTGCAACCGTATTTTTCCACCTGCGGGAGTGAATTTTATGGCGTTTGAAAGCAGATTATTGATGATTTTTTGAAATTTATCTTTATCAATATAAGCGTAAATATTTTCGTCTTCGTTATCAATTATAATTTCAATACCGTTGTTCGCAGCCGTCTCGTAAAAAGAAGACGCTACAACCTCCATGAAATCAGAGATATTGCAATAATTTAGCTCCAGAGTTTCACCCTTCATTTCGAGTTTTCTAAAATCAAGAAGCTGGTTCACTATTTTGAGTAATTCATTCGCATTTCGGTATATTCCGCTTAGTTGTTTTTTCAAAGCCTCGTTATCAATTTTATTGATGATTGAGTCAAGCGGAGTTAGAATAAGCGTGAGCGGAGTTCTTAGTTCGTGACTGACATTTGTGAAAAACTGATATTTTAATTGTTCCAGATTTGCCTTCTGTTGTCTTTCGGCTTCGCGTTTGTTACGTTTTACATAGTATGAAATTGAAAAATATAATACCATGGCAATCAGTAAAATATAAAAAATATAAGCCCACAAAGTTTTCCAGAATGGAGGACTGATAATCACCGTAAGTTCAGCGCACTGCTTGCCCCAGTGTCTGCTGTTGTTGGCTGAAAACACTTTCAGGTGATAAGTGCCCGGAGACAAGTTGGTATAATTGGCACGACCCACTCCATTGTTTGTTTTAATTTCGTTCCATTCGTTATCGGCGCCTTCCAGTTTATACCGGTAACAGGTTTGCGTAGGATTTACATAGTTGAGCGCTGAAAACTCGAATCCTAAAAAGTTTTGTGAATACTTTAATCGAATTTCCGGTGTGGAACTTATCGATTGTTGTAAAATCTTATTCCCATTGTAAAGTTCGTTTTGCCTTACTTCGGTACCCGAAAGGAAAAGCTTTGTTAGCAGTGGAACGGCTAAGGGCTGCGCCGGAAGATTAATTTTATCGAGATTTATTTCATTAAATCCATCAAGCCCACCCCACAATAAGCTATTATACGAGGTTTTAAGAACCGAGCGCGGTAAGAACTCCGTTGAAATTACCCCATCAAAGCTATTGTAGTTGTAGAAAGAGTATTCGTACAAATCATTTTTTGACTTTATATCGATGCGGGAAATGCCATTAGACGTTGACACCCAGACTCTCCCCAAATTATCTTCAACAATTGAACGGATACTGTTGTTTACAAGGCCTTCTTTTTCTGAGAAGCTTTGGGTAGTATTGTCGGCAGGGTTATATACATTCAGCCCGTCCATAGTACCAAGCCATATTAGTCCTCTGCTATCGGTAAACAGGCAATGATACAGATGACAACTATGTTGCTGTAAACCACTTTTTTTATCCGGGATAGAAATGCTGTTGTTGCGGCAATTGTAAAAAAACAAGCCTTCGGAAGAATAGCCAAGCAATAGGTCTTTTTTAAATTCGGTTAACTGATATGCGTAGCTCACTGGCTGCCCGGAGTTATTGGTGGCTATTCTGAAATCTCCTGTCAGCGGGTTGATTATACCAACACCATTGTTGGTGCAAACATAGAATTGCCCATTAAAACTCTCGTATATCGACAGGCTGTATCCGGGATTTTCAAAATGCTTTATCGTGTTATTGTCAATACAGTACAATCCGTTGTTTTGAGTGCATAACCAGACACGGTTTTTACTGTCTTTTAAAAGCATTTCGCATATTGAGTTGGCTGGAATGCCTTTAAATAGCTCTAATATAGCTGAACCTTTTTCTTTTCTGAATAAACCGTTTTGGGTGCCTACCAGAATATATCCGTTGTTCTCGGCGAAGCAACGTACACTAACCTTTTTGGTGTCAGGCAGTTTAAATAACGAATGCCCGTAATTTCTAAACTTAAATCTATCAGGGTGATAATAAAGTACGCCTCTGTCTACCGTCCCTATCCATAAACCACCCTCAATATCATTGTATTGTGTACTTATCTCGGTTTCAAAAATGCGGCCATCCACTAAATTCAGAGGTGATATTAAGCGCTTGTTTTGCAGGCTTGGATCAATAACCCATATTCCTGAGAATGAACTTATCCAACAGTTGCCCTGATTATCAACAGTTAATGTGTTTTGCCAATAATCAGTTTCTAATATACGCTCCCATTTTTTGTTTTTGATATTAAATCGCAGCAGTAAACCAATTCCATACCCGTTACGCACCTGGTAGAAATAGTTTTTGTACGGCACAACTGCCAGTGTACTGGCGTATTTATTGTTACCGTTAAAGGGATCTTCAAGATAAATTTTTTGATGAGTGGGCATGTCATAACAGAGTACACGTCCCGATTTGTAAAACAAGAACAATTGCTTTTTATATACAGCAATATCGTATAATTGATCACTCAGTCCGCTTGCATACGAAACCTGCTTCACAAAAACACTTACAGTATTACTTGCATTGTCGCGAAAAATTAATTCATCTTTTTCTGTTACATACCAAAAGTTTTTATTAGTATCCATGAAAAAGTTTTTAACCGGGCTTGTTATTCCCTGTTTTTTAAAAACACTGTCGGTATTTGGTATAAATATTTCGTTTCGGGTATCGAACAGGAAAAGCTTATGCTGAACTTTAAGCCACAGATGCTTATCGTTGTCGATGTAGGTGCGATGCCAGGCCGAAAAATCTTTCAGAAAATATGCTTTACGATCGTCGTAATGGATGTATCGGAAATTAGCTCCATCGTATATATTAACCAAACCTTCTGTGATGATAACCATGCGCCGGTCGGGTAGTTGACAAATATTACGTACACGATTGTCTGATAACCCATCGCTACTGTTGATCGACGAAAAAACGTAGTTTTCCTGAGCTGTTGCCCAGACAGAAACAAGTAGGCAAATAAATACGAGTGTGTTTTTCATCTGTTTATAATTTATTTTTATTTTTCAGTTGGAACCCGCACTCCCGATAGCTATCGGAATTGTTTGTTGCGCTCTTCTCGTGAAATAATAATCTACACAACAAAAATAGAAAAAAAAGACGATAGCAACGCTGGGTTATAACTTAGTTCAATTGCAATTCAACAAAAACGACAATATTTACAACATATGTTATACCTCAAGTCAAAAGAGAACTCTACATTTGCATATCTATAAAAATAAAAAAATCACACACCCAATTTTCATGAAAATTAAGATACTTTCTGGACTTCTCCTCATAAGTTCGCTGATAGTGTATTCGCAAAAGCTATCTATAGTTTCTCCAAACCAAAAAATCACGCTCGAACTTTACAATTCCCAGAACGCAGAGCTTGGCGAATGGTATTTGAAAGTCAAGTACGCCCATCAGAGCAAAATAAGCGATGTAATACCTCAAATAGCTTTAGGGCTCGTTCGTTCCGACCAGGATTTTTCGAAGCAACTCAAATTCCTGAAAGCAGGAAAAACCATTTCGATCAATGAAAAATATACCGCCATTCATGGCAAACGGTCTCTCTGCACCAATTCGGCCAACGAGATCGTTGTTTCTTTCGAAAACCCTTCCAAAGCCAAACTGAATCTTATCCTCAGAGCCTACAACGATGGTGTGGCTTTCCGTTACGAATTTCCCGAAAAATCGGGTTCGTTTGTGGTGAAAGATGAACTTACAGCTTATGCTGTTCCTGACAGTACCAAACGCTGGATGGAGAAATTCAATCCGGCCAACGAAGGTCTTTATTCTACCATGGTGGATGGCAAAGTACAACAGGATTGGGGGTATCCCGCACTTTTCAATACTCCGGAGAAAGATTGCTGGTATTTGATTCACGAAGCTGATTTGGATAGAAATTACTGCGGAACGAAACTTTCGAACACGGCTGATAAAACCAAATATAAACTCACTTTCCCCGATCAGTGGAATGGACGTGGAAAAGGAGAGGTGTTGCCCACTATTTCCCTGCCCTGGAAATCGCCCTGGCGCGTGGTTATTGTAGGAGCTTTGTCCGATATTGTAGAATCTACTTTGGTGGACGATGTTAGCTCGCCTTCGGTGATTGCTAAAACCGACTGGATTCAACCCGGTGTAGCATCGTGGAATTACTGGTCAGATAATCACGGAACCCGCAGCTACAAAACTGTTTGCGCTTTTGCCGATTTGGCTGCTGAAATGGGCTGGCCTTACACATTGCTCGACTGGGAATGGGACGGCATGGCCGATGGTGGTAAACTGGAAGATGCGCTCAAATACATTCAGTCAAAAGGGATTAAGCCGCTTATGTGGTACAATTCCGGAGGCGATCATACCTGGGTGGCTTCTACTCCTAAAGATAGAATGTTGACGCATGAAAATCGCGTGGAAGAATTTAATAAACTGAAAAAATTAGGTGTCGTGGGTGTCAAAATCGACTTTTTCGAAAGTGAAAAGCAGGACATGATCAAGTATTATCTGGATATTCTGGACGATGCCGCCAAATTTGAAATGATGGTGTATTTTCATGGTTGTCTCGTTCCCCGTGGTTGGGCGCGTACTTATCCTAACCTGATGACTTACGAAGGAGTTCGCGGAGCTGAATGGTACAATAATGGTCCGGAATTTACGACTACCGCACCGGAACATAACACTATTTTACCATTTACCCGCAATGTGGTTGGCGCAATGGATTATACGCCTGTTACTTTCACCAATTCGCAATTTCCGCACATCACTTCTTATGGTCATGAGCTGGCATTGAGTGTGTTATTCGAATCAGGTATGCAGCATTTTGCTGATCGCCCCGAAGGATATTACACTTTACCTGATGCGGCCAAAACCTTTCTGAAAAATGTGCCCAATGCGTGGGACAATATCAAATTGCTTGATGGAACTCCCGGAACGGATATTACAATTGCCCGTCAGAAAGGGAATGATTGGTACATAGGAGGAATAAGTGCCAATAATATGCGCGAAAAAAGGAAAAAACTGTCTTTCGGCTTTTTACCCGAAGGTGTAAAATACAAACTTACGTTGATTACCGACGGCAAACACGACAAAGAACTCTCCACCCAATATCTGATGGTGGATAAGAGCTCGTCTGTGGATATAAAAATGCTTCGCAGAGGCGGTTTTGCAGGATGCTTGAAACCAATAAAATAAGAATTTATGGAAGTAATATTTTTGAAGAAAATATACAAGTTTGGTTTCGTATTTTTTGCCCTGTTTCTGAGCGCCACTTTATTTCAGTCAAAAGCTTCGGTCGATCCTAATTTTCATATCTATATCTGTTTTGGACAATCAAATATGGAGGGAAATGCTGCTATAGGCTCGGCTGACCAAACGGGTGTCAGTAGTCGTTTTAAGGTAATGACGGTTGCTGCCGATGATTATTCGCACCTTGGGCGCTCGGTGGGAGAGTGGTACACAGCCGTTCCGCCTTTGTGCCGTTGGGATACCGGGCTTACTCCGGCCGATTATTTTGGGAGGACTTTGACCGACAGCCTTCCCGACAGTGTGAAAGTCGGTGTAATTGTGGTAGCCATGGGGGGTAGCGGTATCGACGCTTTCGACAAGAATAATTACATGGAATACTACAAAAATGCGGATGCGTGGCAGAAGGGCTTGATGAATATTTATGGAGGAAACCCTTATGCCAAGATCATTGAAATGGCAAAATTAGCACAGCAATCAGGAGTCATTAAAGGGATATTATTGCACCAAGGAGAGTCGAACAACATGCAACCCGACTGGCCGCTGAAAGTTCAGAAGATTTATAACAACATTCTCGAAGACCTTCAACTGGAGTCAAACTCCATTCCTTTGTTAGCCGGTGAAATGTTACGGCAGGATCAGGGCGGTATTTGTTGGGGAATGAACGATATTATTGCAAAATTACCGTATTATATTCCAAACTCGTACCCTATTTCCTCTCAAGGTTGTACGGGTAATGGAAAAGATGGTTTTCATTTTTCCACCGAAGGTGCACGCGAGTTGGGCAAACGTTACGGGCTTCAAATGTTGTCGCTTTTGAAATCGTATCATACCGTTGAGGGACAAACGGTGGATCATTTGGAAATTGGGAATACAAAATTCACCATGTTGACCGGAACAATCAAGCGGATTCCTCTCCATGCTGTTTATGCTGATGGACATAAGCAGGATATAAACTTCAGGGCTACTTATGCCCTTGATAATACCGAGGCCGTGAAAATTACCAATGGGTTTATCCAGACCATGAAAGATGGTGTGGGCACAGTTACTGCAAGTTACAAAGGTGCATTGGGCGAAATGAAGCAAACAACTTTTTCAGTAACGGCTACCACTTTTCCACTCACCAACGAATTGTTTAACCCGAATATCTTTAGTGCCGGCTCTTTCGACGAAACGACCCGTACACTCAAAACAGGACAATGGGGATTTGGAGGCTGGCAATATGAAGGTATAAACCTTTCTGATTATAAGTATATTGTGGCACAGTTGGGGAGTAGTAATAATTCGGATGTTACATTCAATATCTTTGATGAAAACAGCTATTGGGGTTCGCCTGCTTCGTATAAGTTTGCAGACAACAGCAAGATCATTGTCAATCTGACAACAGCTAAGAAAACGGATGGAACTTCATTCGACCCAAGCCATGTGTATATTGCAGGCTTTTGGTCCAATGGTTCAAATCCATTCATTATCGACAAGGTTTATCTTGCTAAAACAGATGCCGAAATTACTTCAATCAGCGAAGTAACAAATAGAGAAGAATACCAAAACGAAAAGGTGGATGTCTATTCAGTAACGGGGATTTTGGTCCGTTCGCAGGTGGAACGTAAAATCTCTACCGACCAATTACCCAATGGAATCTATTTATTGAAAAACGGAAGAAAAACGGATAAGGTGTTGCATACCCAACAGTTTGTTAACAGATAAACAAAAGAAAAAATGAAAAAGATAGTATTATTGGGCATAAGCATTCTGCTGTGCGGAAGCATTTACAGTCAGCAATTGCCATTTCAAAATCCGAATCTGAGTTCGGATGAACGGGCAAAAGATCTTATATCCAGATTAACGCTGGAGGAAAAAGCCACGTTGATGTGCGATCAGTCGGATGCTATACCACGTTTGGGCATCAAAAAATTCAATTGGTGGAGCGAAGCACTTCATGGATTTGCCAACAACGATAGCGTTACCGTTTTTCCTGAACCGATTGGGATGGCTGCTTCGTTCAACGATAAATTATTGTACCGGATTTATAATGCCGTGTCGGATGAAGCGCGTGCAAAATATAATCTTTGGTTGAAACGCGGCAACGAGAACAAACGATTTCTGAGTCTTTCGGTGTGGACACCCAATGTCAATATTTTCCGCGATCCTCGCTGGGGGCGTGGACAGGAAACTTACGGCGAAGACCCATATCTTACTTCGCGCATGGGTGTGCAGGTGGTGAAAGGGCTTCAGGGACCGGAGGATGCCAAATACCGCAAATTACTGGCCTGCGCCAAGCATTATGCCGTTCATTCTGGGCCGGAATGGAGTCGTCATGAATTGAATCTGAACAATGTGGATCCGCGCGAATTGTGGGAGACTTACCTTCCAGCCTTTAAATCGTTGGTGCAGGATGCCGATGTGCGTCAGGTAATGTGTGCGTATCAGCGTTTGGACGATGAGCCTTGCTGTGGTAACACGCGTCTTTTGCAACAAATCCTGCGTGACGACTGGGGTTTTAAATACATTGTGGTTTCCGATTGTGGTGCTGTAACCGATTTTTTCACCTCGCACAAAGTATCGTCCACCGAGGTGCACGCTGCTTCCAAAGCGGTATTGGCCGGAACGGATGTGGAATGTGTTTGGGAAAATTATCCGTATAAAACATTGCCCGAAGGGGTTAAAAAAGGCCTGATTAAGGAAGAGACTATTGACAAAAGTCTGATGCGTGTGCTCAAAGGACGTTTCGAATTGGGCGATTTCGATGATGATGCCATTGTGCCCTGGGCGCAAATACCTGCATCGGTGCTCAATAATACCGAGCATCGTCAGTTGGCGTTGGACATGGCGCGCGAAACCATGACGCTTCTTCAGAATAAAAAAGACATATTGCCACTTTCCAAATCATCGAAAAAAATTGCGGTGATCGGCCCGAATGCCAACGACAAACCCATGCTTTGGGGAAATTACAACGGAACGCCCGTCCGCACCATTTCTATTTTGGATGGCATCAAAACAAAAATATCCGATAGTAAAATAGTATATGACAAAGGTTGCGATTTGGTGGAAGATAAGGTAACGCAAAGCTTTTTCGATCAGCTTTTTTTAGATGGTAAAAAAGGATTCAAGGTGACATACTGGAATACTCCCGACAGAAGCGGAGCACCAGTGACTACTGTTCAGATTACCAATCCGATAAAAATGACGACTGCCGGTCAACACGAGTTTGCATCGGGGGTGAAGCTTGAAGGTTTTTCAGCTTTGTTCGAAGCTGAATTCACTCCTAAAGTATCGGAAGAATTGGTATTCAAAGGTGGTGCAACAGGCTATTTTGAATTGATAGTGGACGGAAAAACTATTCAGACGTATAACAACTGGCGAACCTTATCGTCGAAGATTCCCTTTAAAGTGGAAGCCGGCAAAAAATACAACATAGAAATCCGTTATGCCCAAAAGAATAACTGGCAGGCAAATATCGAACTGGATTTTGGCAAAGAAATCGATGTAGATTATACCAAATTGCTTGAAAAACTCAAAGGAATCGAAACGGTGGTGTTTGTGGGTGGACTTTCAGGCAATCTGGAAGGCGAAGAAATGCCGGTGAACTACCCGGGCTTCAAAGGAGGCGACCGCACCAATATCGATCTTCCTGCTGTACAGCGTAATTGTCTGAAAGCGTTGAAACAAGCCGGCAAGAAAGTGATTTTCGTTAATTGCTCCGGCTCTGCCATTGCTTTGACTCCCGAAACCGAAACCTGCGATGCCATTCTGCAGGCATGGTATGCGGGCGAATCGGGCGGACAAGCTGTAGCCGATGTGCTTTTCGGCGATTACAATCCGGGCGGCAAACTTCCTATCACTTTCTACAAAAGTTCTGAACAGTTGAAAGATTTTGAAGATTATTCGATGAAAGGACGTACTTATCGATATATGAATGACGCTTTGTTTCCTTTCGGCTACGGATTGAGCTATACCAAATTTGCCATTGGCAATGCCACACTAAGCCAGCCAACCATAAAAGTCAACGAAGCGGTAAAAATAACGATACCTGTTTCTAACACAGGTAAACGTCAGGGAACAGAAATTGTACAGGTGTATGTACGCAAAGTGAACGATGTGGACGGTCCGTTGAAAACGCTCAAAGGCTTCCAACGTGTCGCTCTGAAAGCCGGAGAGAAAGCTAATGTGACCATTGACCTTCCTGCTTCATCATTCGAATTTTACGATTGGAGTCAGCGCAAGATGATGGTGACTCCGGGCGAATACGAAGTGTATTATGGCAATAGCTCGGATAATACTGACCTAAAAAAAGTCAACATTAATATTCATATATAAAAACAAAATTAAAAATGAGCAAACGACAATTAATCATTTTGGTGTTATCTTTATTGATAACAGGAGGAATGCTTGCCGGATCAAAATCTAAAGTTATCAAAAACAAATATCAGGAAAATTGGGAGTCACTTGCTACTAACGAAAGAGAACCCGAGTGGTTCAAAGACGCCAAATTCGGCATCTATTTCCATTGGGGTTTATACAGTGTGCCTGCTTACGACTCAGAATGGTATGGTAGATGGATGTATGTTCCGGGAAGAAAAAACTGGGCCGGAACGGTATTTGGATATCAGGAAAAGACATACGGTCCGTTATCCAAGTTCAATTATCATGATTTTATTCCGATGTTTAAGGCTGAATATTTTGATGCCAAAGATTGGGTCAGTTTGTTTAAAAAAGCCGGAGCTAAATTTGGTGGTCCGGTAGCGGTTCATCATGATGGATTTTCGATGTGGGCGAGTAAAGTGAATCCCTGGAATGCAAAAGATATGGGACCTAAAAAGGATATTCTGGGAGAACTGTTTGCCGAACTGAAAAAGAACAAGATGAAAACTATTGCCACTTTTCATCACGACAGACTGCTCCAACGTTATGCAAAAGATACTGCAAAATGGGCCAAAAACACTCCTGATCCGGGATGGGATAGTCATTTTCCCTATCATCCCGATTATATTACCTCTACCACCGATCCCAAACTCAGATTGTTTTATGGAAATATGCCAGCCGACGAATATTATGATTATTGGTTGAATCAGATTACTGAAGTAATCGACAATTATGCACCGGATATTATCTGGCACGATTCGTGGCTTGAGTTAATTCCGGAAAATTATCGTCAGAAAATGGTAGCTTATCAATTCAACAAAGGAGTTTCAAGAGGACAGAAACCCATTGTTGCTTATAAACAGGAAGATTTGCCAGCTAACGTAGGAATATTGGATATGGAACAAGGAGGAAAAACAGAACTTTCAAAAGACTATTGGCTGACCGACATTACAATCAGTTATGGAAGCTGGTGTTATACAAACGGACAAACCTATAAAAAACCATCACTCGTAATCCGTAATATGATTGATGTTTGGAGTAAAAGAGGAATAGTATTGTTGAATATCTCGCCTAAAGCTGATGGAACAATTCCCGCTGAACAAAGGAATGTTTTATTGACGATCGGAGCATGGATTCAAAAACACAAAGAAGCAGTGTACGAAACCCGGGCATGGAACATTTATGGCTATGGTGATGCCAAATTTGAAGCAAGCCAATTCGGAGGACAAACAGCTACGATGGACTATAATCAAAATGACATTCGGTTTACACAATCGAAAAATAAAAAGAATCTATACATTTATTCGCTTGGGTTACCTGCTGCTAATACGAATATTGAAATTCGAACCCCGATAGATGCAAAAATCAAACGAGTCTCCGTGTTAGGAAGTGGAACCCAATTAAAATGGTCGGTAAAAGAGAATAAATTGACTTTTACAACACCAACATCGGAAGAAATGGACGAATTGGCCACTGTGTTTAAAGTAGAATTTAAATAATCGCATTGAAGAATAAAGCAGAACTTTTTACAGGTTACTGAATAAAAAATCAGATTAGAATGTGACTTTTGTAGCTTTAGTATAACACGGATATAAATATTTATTATTTGAAAAAATTATGTAACCAAAGATATTTTTTACACATGAAAAAAATTGTTTTCTCAACATTAATTTTGTTTTTTCTTGTTCTTGCAGCCCGTATGGATGCTCAATCTGTTACCGTATCTCCAATACCATCGGAGATTGAAAATCCGGAAATGCTTGGTATCAACAAAGAGCCATATCACGCCACATTGATGCCTTATGCCAATTTGCAGGAGGCTTTAGTTGCCAAACGACTTGCTTCGTCGCTTTGTCGTAGTCTGAATGGTCAATGGAAATTCAACTGGGTACCGACACCCGAACAGCGTCCGATAGATTTTTATAAGGCTGATTATGATGTTTCGGCATGGAAAGAAATTCCTGTTCCTTCTAACTGGGAAGTACAGGGTTATGGAACACCATTTTACCGAAATTTGGGCTATACTATTAAAAAGGATTTTCCACGCGTGATGACCGAACCTGAAAAATGGTACACTGCATACAAAGAACGCAATCCGGTGGGCAGTTACCGTCGGGATTTTGATGTTCCGGCCGATTGGAACGGAAAACGGATTTTTATCACTTTTAACGGAGTGGATTGCGCGTTTTTCCTTTGGGTTAACGGACAAAAAGTGGGTTACAGTGTCAATAGCCGTAATGCTGCCGACTTTGACCTTACTAAATATGTGAAACCGGGCAAAAATATGATAGCCGTGGAAGTGTATCAATACAGTTCCGGTACATGGCTTGAGGATCAGGATATGTGGCGTTTACACGGTATTTTCCGTAATGTTACGCTCTGGAATGCTCCACAGATACATATACGTGATTTCTTTGTAAAAACCGATTTGGATAAAAGCTATCGCGATGCGACGCTGGACATCACTGCAAAAATCAAAAATTACGGAGATAAAACCGGCAAAGCACAAACATTTACCGCTACACTGTACGATAAAGAAGGCAAAGAAATAGCCAAAGGCAGCGCAAACGGAACTCCGTTGAAAGCTACTCAGGAAGAGGCTTTGAACGTGAAAATGCAAATCACCAATCCTGCAAAATGGACGGCTGAAACGCCTAACTTATATACAGTTGTGTTGACAAGTTCCGAAGGGGAAATCCTGTCGCAGAAAATAGGATTCCGCAAAGTGGAAATCAAGGGACGTGTTTTCATGGTGAACGGTGTGCCTATCAAACTGAAAGGAGTTAATCGTCATGAGCATTGGTCAGATGTGGGACATGCTGTTACCGAAGCACAGATGATTCGCGATCTGGAAGTCATTAAGCAGGGAAACTGCAACCATGTGCGTACCAGTCACTACTCGGATGATTCCCGTTGGTACGAATTATGTGACGAATGGGGCATTTGGCTGGTAGCCGAAGCCAATATGGAATATCATGGATACGATACTCGGTTTGACGAAGAACCAACCATTAAAGCTGCCATTGTTGACCGCAATGTAGCCAATGTGGAAAATTTTAAGAATCATCCTTCGGTGATTATTTGGTCGCTTGGAAACGAAGGAGGTGGTGTTAGCACCAATCTAAAAGCTGCCATGGCGGCTGTGAAAGCGATAGACTCCACCCGTTTTGTTCACTACGAACGTTTTGGAACAGGCAAAAACAATCCTGCTGATTTGGATGGACGTATGTATGGCACTGCTGCTGATTATGCCGACATGGTCAAGAATTGGGGATTGACCAAACCACTGTATATCTGTGAATTTGTACATGCTATGTTCAACTCCATGGGTTCATTAGACGATTATTCCAAATTATTCGACAATACTCCTGAAATTTTGGGTGGTGCTATCTGGGAATTTCAGGATCAGGCATTGTGGAACAAACGAGATCCCAATCATCCCATTTTGGCTTATGGAGGCGGTTTTGGGGAAAATCCTAACGACCACTATTTTATTCACAAAGGGGTCGTCTCTTACGACCGTTCTACCGAAGGAAGCAATGTGAAACCGCATTATCCCGAAATGAAAAAAGTATTTCAATGGATTGATACGGAGCTGACCGACGCGGCGAACGGAAGTATTCAGATTAAAAATAAATATCAGTTTATTAATCTGGATGGTTTTGAGGCTTCGTGGAGCCTGAGCGAAAACGGTAAAGAAATTGATAAAGGAAATATCAGAATGCGTCCGAGCTGGTCGAGAGGAGTTTTCAATGCTAATATTCCTTATAAAATTGAACACCCTAAAGCCGGGGCAGAATATTTCCTTCGTATTTCGTACAAACAAAAGGAAAAAACACTTTGGGCTGACAAGGGATTTGAAGTAGCTTCGGCACAATTCAAACTTCCGGTAAATACGCCTCCGGTGGCTGAAGAAAAAGTTACTGCGCCGGTTAAATTGGTTCAGAATCCCGAAACAGCAACTGTTTCAGGCAACAATTTCTCAGTTGTTTTCAATAAAAAAACAGGTTTCATAAGTCAGTTGGTACAGAATGGTACTCCGCTTTTAACTGCTGATGGCGGTCCACAGCTTCACCTGTGGCGTGCTGGTCATCGCACCGATGACGACTGGGCATTCCGTCAGTGGGAGAAATTTGGTGTAACGACGCTGAAATATACGCTTGTTGATTTCAAGGTGGAAACAGTGGATAAAACTTCTGTAAAGGTAATTTCAACTACCAAAGCCGATGGAAAAGAAGGATTTGGTGTATATCATACGGCTACTTATACCGTAAAAGGCGATGGTTCGATAACCGTGGATAATAAAATTCAGTTTGTAGGTCTCCCCATCAATCTGGCTAAAATCGGTGTGCGTATGATGCTTGATAAAAAGCTCGACCGCATGACCTTCTTTGGTTGCGGTCCGTTCGAAAATTACGCCGACCGTAAAGCGGCTGCCGAAGTGGGAGTGTACGAAATAGGTGTCAACGAACAATACACTTACGAAAAACCAATGGAGCGTGGCAACCACGAGGAAGTGCGCTGGGCAAAATTAAGCGGTAAGGATATGCCTTCGTTGCTGGTGGAATCGGATGCGAAACTGATGCAGGTAGCTGCATTACCTCACACCGATGAACAAATGAATCCTGTTGAATATAAAATCGACCTGCCGGCTAGTACAGCTACCGTGTTGAGTGTTTCTACGAAAACGCTGGGAGTTGGCTCCAATAGTTGCGGTCCTCAGCCCCTCGAAAAATTCAAGGTGGCTGCTGAAAACACTTCGTTTACTTATACCATTAAATTATTTTAGTTTGGTTAAATAGAAAGAAAAAATAGATATGAAAAAACGTTTTTTTATAGCATTGATTTTATTAAGTAATATATTGTTTGCAGGTGGTTTATATGCCCAAACCGTATGGCTCGATCAGTTAGACCTGAGCGCCGCCACCCAAGGGTATGGTACTCCCAGAAGCAACAAAACTGTGGATGGACGGCCGTTCACCATTGCCGGTAAAACTTATGAACGCGGCTTTGGAAGCCATGCCGAAAGTTTATTGACCATTATTCTTGATGGAAAAGCTACGCTGTTCACGGCGTTGGTCGGTATCGACGATGAAGTGAAAGGACAACGCCCCGCCGCCGAATTTGTGATTAACGGCGATGGCAAACAGTTGTGGCGCAGTGGAGTAATGCATTTGGGCGACGAGGCCAGACCTTGCTCCGTGAAACTGGATGGAGTGAAGAAGCTTGAATTGGTTGTTACCGATGGCGGCAATGGCAATTATTACGACCATGTGGATTGGGTGGATGCCAAGTTTGAAACTACGGGTGTGACTACCTTTAAAACATACAACCCGGTGTCTTCCGAAGTGTATATCCTTACCCCCAAGCCTTCGGCTTCGCCAAAAATTACCGGAGCCAAAGTATTTGGTGTGCGCCCGGGTTCGCCTTTCCAGTTTATGGCCACGGCTACCGGCGACAGACCCATGACTTTTTCGGCTGTAAATCTGCCTAAAGGCCTGAAAATGGATCCCAAAACCGGAGTCATTACCGGAAAACTCACCCAAACAGGAACCTACAATGTTGTACTGAAAGCAAAGAATGCCAAAGGCGTTGCCGAACGGAAGTTCCGTATCGTATGCGGCGACCGCATTGCCCTCACGCCTCCTATGGGCTGGAACAGTTGGAACTGTTTCGCACAGGAAGTTTCGGCTGACAGAGTAAAACGAGCCGCTAACGCCATGGTAAGCAGTGGACTTATCAATCATGGCTGGACGTATATCAATATCGATGATTTTTGGGAAAACAACCGCGACTCCAGAGATCAGTCGTTGCGCGGTAAATTTCGTGATGAGGCGGGCAATATTGTACCCAACTCACGCTTCACCGACATGAAAGGTCTGGCCGATTATGTGCATGGCCTCGGCCTTAAAATCGGGCTTTATTCCAGTCCCGGTCCGTGGACTTGCGGCGGATGCGCCGGTAGCTATGGCTACGAAAAGCAGGATGCCGAAAGTTACGCTAAATGGGGTTTCGACTACTTGAAATACGACTGGTGCAGCTATGGCAACGTGATTGATGGTTTGCCGGAAAATGATCCGTCGAAAGTATCTTCGTTGTCCTATAAGGGTGGAAATGTGCTGGAAACAGCCGTGAAGCCGTTTAAGGTAATGGGCGATTTGTTGCGTCAACAGCCCCGCGACATTGTTTTTAGTGTGTGCCAATACGGAATGTCCGATGTGTGGAAATGGGGAGATTCGGTTAACGGAAATTGCTGGCGAACCACCAACGACATTACCGATACCTGGACGAGTGTAAAAAATATTGCCCTTAATCAGGACAAATCGGCTCCTTATGCCAAGCCCGGCAACTGGAACGACCCGGATATGCTCGTAGTAGGTCATGTAGGATGGGGCAATCCGCACCCGAGCAAGCTCAAACCCGATGAACAATACCTGCATATCAGCCTTTGGAGTCTCTTTGCCGCACCGCTACTTATCGGTTGCGATATGGAAAAATTAGACGACTTCACCCTGAATCTGCTCACCAACGATGAGGTGATCGACGTGAATCAGGATCCATTGGGCAAACAAGCCACTTGCCTGCAAACCATGGGTGATTTGCGCATTTATGTGAAGGAACTCGAAGATGGCAGCCGTGCAGTTGGGTTCTGTAACTTCGGGCTTGATGTTGTCGATATTTCTTACAAAGATTTCGCAAAATTGGGAATCAAAGGGCAGAATGTTGTGCGCGACCTTTGGCGTCAGAAAGATATTGCTAAAATTGACAGCCAAACAAGCGACCTGAAGATTAAAGTACCTGTTCACGGAGTGGTTCTTTACAAATTCTCGCAGGTAAAGTAATAAGTTTTTATTGATACATTAAATAAGCATAGAGTAAAATGAAATATACTATTTGGACGAAATTGGCCTCTGTCTCAGCCTTTCTGATGCTGCTACCTTTTGTTGGTCATGCACAAAATCCTATCATTCAAACGTATTACACAGCCGACCCGGCTCCAATGGTTCATAATGGAACGGTTTACCTTTACACAAGTCATGATGAGGACGTAACCGTGAAAAACTTTTTCACGATGAACGATTGGCGCTGTTATTCGTCCACTGATATGGTAAACTGGACCGACCACGGCGCCGTACTTTCCTACAAGGCTTTCGAATGGTCGCGTGGCGATGCCTGGGCCGGACAATGTATTTACCGGAACGGCAAGTTTTATTATTATCTTCCTGTGAACATGAAAAATGGAGGTAATGCTATTGGTGTTGCGGTATCCGACAGTCCTACAGGCCCTTTCAAGGATGCTATAGGAAAACCTCTGCTTGTAGGTTATGGCTATATCGACCCAAGTGTTTATATTGACGATGATGGACAAGCTTATCTTTACTGGGGTAATCCCAATCTTTGGCATGTAAAGCTTAATGAAGATATGATTTCGTATGACCAGAAATATGGCATTGTAAAAGAAGATTTGAAAGATGAGAACTTCGGATATCGTGCTAAGAAAATCAATAATCGTACTGCTGCTTACGAAGAAGGTCCCTGGTTTTTTAAACGAAACGCCAAATACTACCTGCTTTATCCTGCGGGTGGCGTTCCCGAACATTTAGCCTATTCAACCAGCGATAATCCTACAGGTCCCTGGACGTATGGCGACACCATTATGCACGTCATCAAAAACCACGGGGCGTTCACCAATCATCCTGGTTATATCGAATTCAAGGGGCAACCTTATCTTTTCTATCACGACGCAGGTTTACCCGGAGGCGGCGGTTTCAAACGCTCGGTGTGTATCGAACCCTTCAATTTTAATGCCGATGGCTCTATTCCATTAATTCATCCAACAAAGGAAGGCGTTGTGAAAAGTGCTGCCAATTTGAATCCTTTCGAGCGGGTGGAAGCCGAAACAATTGCCTGGTCTGAAGGGTTGAAAACGGTTGCCGATTCGCAAGCGGGAGTGTATGTTACTAAAATTCATAACGCCGATTATATCAAAGTGAGGAGCGTGGATTTCGCAAAAGGGGTGAAATCATTTACAGCCGGTGTGGCAACGACTTCAACCGGCGGAAAAATTGAAATTCGTGTTGATAGTGCCACCGGTACCTTACTCGGCACTCTGCTTGTAAAACCAACGGGTGGTGAAACTACATGGAAAACTCAATCAACGAAAGTCAACAGTGTAAAAGGAGTTTATGACCTTTACTTTGTGTTCAAAGGCGGTGAAGGCGAACTCTTTAATTTCGATTGGTGGAAATTCAAAAAATGAAACGAACATGACAAAATTTAATCTATATTGACCCACAGGGAATGATTAAATTTTGCTTTGTGAGTTCCATGTGACAATTGAAAAACAATTATTAATACATGAAATCTACAATGAAATATAAACGTTTAATACTTTGGTTCACTGTTCTTTTCGTCTCATTCGGAGAAGTTTATGCTCAGAACCCTATCATCCAAACCAATTACACTGCTGATGCTGCTTCTTTGGTTCACAACGGACGTTTTTATATTTATGCCGGGAGAGATGAAGCAACAATTACCGGGCGCTGGTACCACATGCGCGAATGGCGAATCTATTCGTCGGACGACATGGTAAACTGGACTGACCATGGTCCAAAACTTCGTCCTACCGATTTTAGCTGGGCAAGTGGGGATGCATGGGCTTCTCAGTGCATTTTTCATAACGGAAAGTTTTACTGGTATATAAGTGCTCATCATAAGGAGCTGAAAACGAAAGCCATTGGTGTTGCGGTGAGTGATAGTCCCACCGGACCTTTTGTTGTTGCAAGCGAAAAACCTCTCATTACCAGTGCAATGTCTTCATCTCGAGGAGGATTCTCTGAAATAGATCCGACTGTTTTTGTTGACGATGACGGACAAGCTTATATGTATTGGGGGAATGGAGTTTGTAAATATGTGAAATTGAACAAAGATATGATAAGCTTTTCAGGTGAAATCAATGAGGTGAAAATACCGAGATACGGGGAAGCCCCCTGGCTTCAAAAAATAAACGGGAGCTATTATTTGTCTTACTCATCGAATTCGCCTTCTACCATCGAATATGTTACGGGGCCAACCGCAACAGGTCCGTGGGAATACAAAAATCGCATTCTTGAGATTGTGGAAAATTGTGTAACCAGCCATCAGGCAATTACAGAATTTAAAGGGAAATGGTATTTGGTTTATCATAATGGTATCTTGCCTGAGGGAGGCAGTTTCAGACGTTCTGTTTGTATTGATGAATTTTCGTTTAACCCCGATGGTAGCATTCCCATGATAAAACCCACAAAAGAAGGGGTTAGGCAAAGTGTATCAAAACTGAATCCTTATAAAAGGATTGAGGCAGAGACTATGGCATGGTCTGAAGGGGTTAAGGCAGCTGATGATAAAGAACTTGGTGTTTATATTACCGAAATTAACAACAATGATTATATTAAAGTGCGTGATGTTGATTTTGGAAAAGGAGCAAAAAACTTTACAGCAAGCGTATCTTCTGTCGCAAACGGGAGCATTGAACTTCGGATTGGTAGTGTCGATGGTCGTTTGATTGGAACATGTAAAATTGAAAAATCCGCAGGATTACAAACATGGAATACGGTAAGTTGCAAAGTGCAAAAAGTAAAAAATATTAACGACCTCTATCTTGTTTTCAAGGGAGGTGACGGACAATTGTTCAATTTCGATTGGTGGAAATTCAAATAATTAAAATATCATGTATCTTAAAAATCGTTTCAATTTTAAAAAGGTGTTTATCTTTAGTGTTATTGCCTTGTTATCAGTTTATAACAATGCTTATTGTCAGAGTGAAGTACTTGCTCACTGGAATTTCGAACAGATTAAGCACCTCAATGGTGATTCACTCTCAATACCCATAGTTGGTCAGCCCCTCACAGCAGACAACCGCAACCCGATAGAGCCTCAACCGTATATTTTCGACGAGTCGGGAAAGGGGAATTTTCTTCAGGCACGTGGTGCAAAAGCCTCACCGAATGTTTTTTCTGATGACGTTCCCGTTTCTCAGGTAGATGGAAAGCCTAACACCCGCTCGCTTGCCTTGAAAAACGGCGAATATGTAGTTACGTTCAATCGTCCGTTGGCGTATTACGATATGCAAAAAAGCTGGATCATTGAGGCGAGTTTGAAATGCAATTTATTAGGAACAGAACAGGTTTATATTTGTAAGGAAGGAGCAGGAGGTCAACTCTTTGGTGACCTGTCAGTTGGTTATGACAATATGCAAAAAAAATACTTCGTGGAACTTTTTTGTGCCGATGGACAGCCTCGTCGCATTGTTGCCGGTAGCGAGGTAGAAGCCGGAAAATGGTACGATGTGTGTGCACGTGCCGACTACGACATAAAAAAAGATCAAACTACCATGCAGATAGAGGTAAAAGCTTCGGGTGAAAAAAGTTTTACCAAAGCGACCTCGATTACATTTAAGGGTAAGGCTTTGCGAAGCGATGCCGGAATGTGGGTGATTGGACACGGCTTTCCGGGTGGTTTTCCCAATAGCCTTCAGGTACTTGATGGTGCTATTGATGAAGTGAAGATTTCGGGTGAAGCACTCCCGCGTGTAGCCGGTCAAAATCCGCTTTTCACGGATGCTTTTACCGCCGATCCGGCCATAACAGTAATCGGAAACACGGTTTATGCTTATGTGGGACAGGATAAAGCTTCAGTAGGTGGATGGTTCAATATGCCCAACTGGCTTTGCTATTCTACTACCGACATGAAACACTGGACGGCACATGGGCCTGTTTTGGCAGCCAAAGATTTTGTTAATGCCAATGCCGGTTCAGCCTGGGCAGCACAAGTAGTGGAAAAGGATGGAAAGTATTACTACTACGTCACTCTCGACCGCAAAGAGGGTCACTTCATTACAGTCGCTGTCGGCGATAGCCCTACAGGACCGTTTAAAGAAGCCCTCCCCGGAAAGCCTCTGATTACCGACGACATGACCAAAGATTCTCATCGATGGAATTCGGACATTGATCCAACTGTCTTTATCGACACGGACGGCACTCCATGGATGGCCTGGGGCAATGGTGACTGTTACATGGTAAAACTGAAGCCTAACATGGTTGAGATTGATGGCCCAATCACCAAAGTGCCGTTCAGGAATTATTCGGAAGGTCCGTGGCTTTTCAAACGTGGTGATTTCTACTATATGGTTTATGCTGCCGATGCTCCCGGAGTTCAGGCAGAACAGATTGCCTACTCTTATGCAAAGAAAATTACAGGACCCTGGACTTATGGAAGTTTAATTACGACTTCGGCAAAACATGGATTTACCATTCATCCGTCGGTTAATGAGTTCAAAGGGCAATGGTATTTCTTCTATCACGATGGTGCCTATCCGCTGGATGGAACTCCGGGTGGCGACTGCCGTCGTCAGGTATGTGTTGAGTACCTGTACTTCAATCCTGATGGAACTATTCAGCCAATAACCCTGACAACTGAAGGAGTGAGTGCGTCTGCTAAAAAAAATAAAGACAAATAGATTTTTATGGTATTGACGAAAATAAAATCGACAATGCTGTATAGATAAAAATTTAATCAAATGAGAAAAAGTAAATTCAATAAACTTGCTGTGGTAGCAATTCTAAGTTTGTCCTCATCCATTAGCGTTAATTGTTTGGCCCAAGATCCAATCATACAGACTAAATATACTGCTGACCCGGCTCCGGTGGTTTACAACGATACGGTATTTCTTTATGCAGGTCATGATGAAGACGATGCATTTGGATTTAATATGAAGGAGTGGTTGTTATATACTTCCACCGACATGGTAAACTGGACAGATCATGGTCCGGTTGCATCCCTGAAAGATTTTAAGTGGGTAACTACCGACAATGGAGCATGGGCACCTCAGTGCATTCGTCGCAACGGAAAGTTCTATCTCTACTGCCCCATGCCGGGCGGTTTTGGGATTGGAGTTTTGGTATCAGACAGTCCTTATGGCCCGTTCAAAGACCCAATCGGGAAACCGTTGATTGGTGGTCAGTATAATAGTATCGACCCCACAGTACTTATAGATGACGATGGACAAGCATACTTATACTGGGGAAACCCAAATCTCTGGTATGTGAAACTCAATGACGATATGATTTCTTTTGAAGGAGAACCGATTAAAGATCCGCTGATTGCAAAGGTAAAAGGACAACCCGATCCGTTTCATTATCAGGAAGGTCCATGGGCATATAAACGTAATGGACATTATTATATGGCTTATGCTTCCACCTGTTGTCCCGAAGGGATGGCTTATGCCATGGGCAAAAGCGCAACCGGCCCCTGGGAGTATAAAGGTTCGATTATGGATGGTGATCCACGCTCAAACGGTAACCACCCGGGAATAATTGATTACAAAGGCACCACTTATGTTTTCGGCTTCAATTATGCTATACTGAAACAAACCATGTCGAAGCATTATGAAAGACGTTCTATTTGTGTGGAGAAACTCACTTTCAACGAAGACGGTACCATTCAAAAGCTTCCGTTTTGGTCGAAAAATGTAGATCAAATAGAAAATGTTAATCCCTACGAAAAAGTACAGGCCGAAACCATGGCCTATTGCGCAGGTTTAAAAACGATGAAAGTGGAAGAATGGGAACGCAATGTTTCGTGGAATAAAGGAAAACTACAGACGACACGTATGGTAGTCACTTCTGTCAATAATGGTGATTATATCAAAGTTCAGGGTGTAGATTTCTCCAAAGGAGCCTCAACGATTGATGTTTGTGTAGCGTCATTGAGAGGTGGTAAAATTGAGGTTCGCACTGATAAAGTGGACGGAACTTTATTGGCAACGATTAAAGTGAATACTTCCGGTGAGGGGGATATTTATAAAACAATTACAACTCCGGTAAAAAAAGTACAAGGAGTCCATGATTTGTATTTTGTATTCAAAGGCGAAAAAGACTTATTGGATTTTGACTGGTGGAAATTCTCTGCTAAAAAATAAAAAATAATGAAATCAAATAAACTGGTATTACTTCTTTTTGTGTGTATTGCAATTAGTATTGCCGCTGCTTCAGCGCAGACAAAAACAAATTATCACACATGGACTTCTGCTCCACCCTTAGGCTGGAATAGCTGGGATTGCTTTGGTACGACAGTCACGGAACAACAAGTTAAGGAACAGGCCGATGCCATGGCAAAGTATCTTTTGCCCAGCGGATATCAATATCTTACGGTGGATATTCAATGGTACGAACCCGAAGCAAAAGGACATGCTTACGACCCGAAAGCTACGCTCACGATGGACGAATACGGTCGCCTGACACCCGGGCTGAAAAAGTTTCCTTCGGCTGCCGACGGAAAAGGATTTAAGCCGCTTGCCGATTATGTGCATTCAAAAGGACTCAAGTTTGGCATTCATATCATGCGTGGTATTCCCCGTCAGGCGGTTGAAAAAAACCTGCCTGTGTTGGGTACAACCGTTAAGGCTCAGGATATTGCATTGACCAATTCCCGTTGTGCCTGGAATCCGGATATGTATGGCGTTGATGCTACCAAACCCGAAGGTCAGGCTTACTATAATTCAATTGTACAGATGTATGCCGATTGGGGTGTCGATTTCATTAAGTGCGATGATATTTCGCGTCCTTATGACGATATCCAAAAAGCTGAAATTGAGGCGCTCCGCAATGCAATTGACAAAACAGGCCGCCCCATCATTTTAAGTTTGTCGCCGGGTGCTACTCCGATCAAAGCTGGTGAACATGTGATGAACCATGCCAACATGTGGCGCATAACTGATGATTTTTGGGATAGATGGGGATTGCTTCTGGCCATGTTTGAGCGTTTGGATGCCTGGACTCCATACCGTGGCCCCGGCCATTTTCCGGATGCCGATATGCTTCCGATTGGGATTGTTGATTTCAAACGTCCGACCAACTTTACTAAAAATGAGCAATATACGTTGATGAGCCTTTGGGCTATTGGTCGTTCACCACTCATTTTCGGTGGCGATATGACCAAATTAGATGATTTCACCAAAGAGATGCTCACTAATCCCGAAATGTTGAAAGTGAACCAGCAAAGCACCAACAACCGTCAGGTATCGCGTGATAAAAACCTGATTGTCTGGACTGCCGATGTGCCTAACAGCAAAGACAAGTACGTTGCACTTTTCAATGCACAAAACAAAGGCGATAATATTGATTTCAACAATGCCGACTATGCAAGTCCATTAATTTCGGGACAGGGTAGCTCTCAAAAGGTAGAAGTATCAGTAAAAGATGGCAAGAAGCTCGTATTGTTCGTGAAAGATGGCGGCAATGGTTTCGACTGGGATCACGTGGTATGGGTCGATCCTGTGCTTCACGGACCAAAAGGAGATTTGAAACTTACCGATTTGAAATGGATCAGTGCGAGTGCAGGTTGGGGTGAAACCCGCGTGAACCGGACATGCGATAACAAGCCGATTGTTATCAACGATAAACCTGCCGAAGGTATTGGTACACATGGAGAATCCGTTATCATTTACGAATTACCGGAAGGTTACGACACCTTTACAGCAACCGGCGTAGTGACTCAGGAAAAAGGCTCGGTCGTTTTTGGTGTGCTTGTTAGCAAAGCTAATATTGATCTTCCTGAAACTGCTACTGTAAAGGTAAATTTCGAAGATTTGGGCATAAAAGGTAAAGTTAAAGTGCGCGACCTTTGGAGTCACGAAGAACTTGGAAAATTTAAAGGGAGTTTCAGCAAAGAATTGCCGCAACATGGTGCGGGGTTATATCTTTTAACCCCAACAAAATAAAGAATTTTAAAATATAAATCTATATAAAATAAACATTTATGAAAATGACAAAAAAAATATGGATATTTGCAGTTGTTCTGACTTTTGTCGCTGCACATGTCACGGCTCAAAATTTAAAAATTGAGTTTTTCACGCCGAGCATAGTACATGTTACTAAAACTCCCGATGACAAAGCTGTTGATAAAAAATCGGTTGTTGTGACTGCAACACCAGAAAGTGTAAAGGTAAAAAAAGCAACCGTTGCCGATGTAACAACGTATTTATCATCAGTATTGAAAGTAACAGTTGAAGAGAAAACCGGAAAGGTTACATTTGCAAAAGCCGATGGTACGTCCCTTTTGGCAGAGGGTGAATATGCATTCACTCCAATTACTGAGGGTATCGACAAAGGTGCATACAAAGTAAAACAATGCTTTGCGCTTGATACCGATGAACCTATTTATGGTATCGGAATGTTGCAAAATGGCAAGATGTCGTTGCGGGGTGAACACCGTAAGATGCAGCAATCTAACCTTCAGGATTTTGCTCATTTCTTCCAGAGTATTAAGGGCTACGGTATCTATTGGGACAACTATTCACCAACGAATTTGAACGACAACAAGACGCTTGAACTGGAGAGTCAGGTTGGAAAGCTGGTTGACTATTATTTCATGTATGGTGGGAACGCCGATGGTGTAATCCGTGAGATGCGTCACTTATCAGGTAAGGTGCCTATGCTTCCTATGTGGACGTATGGCTTTCACCAAAGTCGTGAACGCTACAAGACTCAGGACGAATTACTTGAAGTTGTTCGCAAATATCGCGAGATGAAAATTCCTTTCGATGGCATCATTCAGGACTGGCAGTATTGGGGTACAAACTATACCTGGAATGCCATGGAGTTTATCAATAAGGACTTTAATAACGCACAGAAAATGATTGATGAAGTACACGAAAAAAATGCTCACTTGAGTATCAGTATCTGGTCAAGTTTTGGTCCGCAAACAAAGGCTTTCAAACAACTTAAAGATAAAGGGTTGCTATTCTCATTCGAAACCTGGCCTGAGTCGGGTCTTGATTCATGGCCTCCCCGTAAAGACTATCCTTCAGGAGTAAGAGTGTATGATTGTTACAGCCCTGTGGCACGCGATATTTATTGGGAAAATCTCTCCCGACTGCATAAAATGGGAGTTGATGCCTGGTGGATGGACTCAACCGACCCTGACCATGTTAATTACAAAGAATCTGATCTGGACGAAAAGTGTTCAGTAGGTTCTTATCGCTCGGTGCGTAACCTTTTCCCATTCATGACTGTAGGTGGCGTTGATGAACATCAGCGTGCCGTGGATAAAGATAAACGTGTCTTTATTCTTACCCGTTCGTATTTTGCGGGCCAGCAGCGTTATGGAGCCAATACCTGGAGCGGCGATACCGGTAGTTCATGGGAGTCTTTGCGCAATCAGGTTCCTCTATGCCTTAATTATACCTTAACGGCTAATCCAAACGTCAATACTGATATCGGTGGTTTTTTTGCTGGTACTTACAATCGTCGTTATCTTGATAATTCAGGAACCAAAAATCCTCAGTTTCAGGAGCTTTATGTACGTTGGATGCAATTCGGACTCTTCAATCCAATGATGCGCAGTCATGGTACAGATGTATATCGCGAACTATATTACTACGGCAAACCAGGCGAACCGGTGTTCGATGCACTCCTATCGGCTGTAAAAATGCGTTACAATTTGCTTCCTTATATTTACAGTACAAGCTGGCAGGTGAGCAAGAATGATGATAGTTTTATGCGTGCTCTTGTGATGGACTTTAAGGATGATAAGAATACCTGGGATTTAGGAAAACAATTTATGTTTGGACGCAGCCTTTTGGTTTGTCCGGTGGTTGACCCTCTCTTTACCAAAGAAAAAGTGGTAAAAACGGATGAAATGTCGGGCTGGAATATGCAGGAAAATAAGGATATTGCTAACGGTTGGCCTGCTGTGAACTGGGCTGAAAAGAAACAGTACGAAGTATATCTCCCTGCCGGAACTCAATGGTACGACTTTTGGACAAATGAAAAACTTGATGGAGGACAAAAAATCAAAGCCGATGCGCCAATTGCACATTCGCCATTATATGTAAAAGCGGGTAGTATTTTTCCTATGGGTCAGGATCTTCAGTTTGTGAAAGAGAAAGCCTGGGATAACATTACATTGCGTATCTATCCCGGCGCCAATGCAACGTTCACCCTGTATGAAGACGAAGGCGATAATTATAATTATGAGAAGGGACAATACACTGAAATTCCTATGAAATGGAATGATAAAGGGCAAACATTGACCATCGAGGCACGTAAGGGAACATATCCCGGAATGCTTGCTAATCGTAAGTTTAATATCGTTGTTGTTACAGAAGGTAAAAAAATTGAAAAGACTATAGCTTATAGTGGGAAAAAAGTTGTTGTTAAGCTTTAAACCAATACGCATAAAATAAGTCTTATAATAGTTATAAAAATACAATGTCAGGGTATCTCAATGTCTTTGTTGATACCCTGATTAATATGTTGAAAAAGTTAAATGAATGTATAAAAAATACATTTTTAAAAAATATCCAACAATGAAAAAAATCATAGGAATTTTCGTAATTATTTCGATGGCACTTTTGAGTCTTAACGCCCAAAACAAAAAAACCAAGACAAAAACAAGTACCGAACCCTATTTACTTCCATCATTTCCTTCCATTCCGGCAAAGCAACCGATTGATAGCGTTGCGTTAGGCGACTGGAGAAGCTTTCCCGAAATCAAACTTGACATTCCCATTGCTCCCGGCCCATTTGAACCTACCTGGGAATCTATTGAAAAAAACTATCCCGGCGAACCCAAATGGTTGCGTGAGGCCAAATTTGGAATATGGGTACATTTTGGTCCGCAGTCAGCTGGCGAAAGTGGCGATTGGTATGCACGTAACCTTTATAAAGAAGAAAAGATTGCATATAAAAACCATTTGAAAAAATATGGTCATCCTTCTGAAGTAGGTTACAAAGAAGTTTTACGCGACTGGAATCCGACCAAACTCGATCCGGCAAAACTTACCAAAATATATGAAGAAGCAGGTGCTCGTTTCCTGATGATACAAGGTGTGCACCACGACAATTACGACTTATGGAACTCAAAATATCAGCCATGGAATTCGGTTAATATTGGTCCGAAACGGGATTTAATTGGTGAATGGGCAAAAGCCTGTCGTGCCAACGGAATGCATTACGGGGTTACCTTTCACCATGAATATACCTGGTGGTGGTGGCAAACTGCTTTTGGTGCTGATAAACAAGGAGACAAAGCCGGGGTGCCTTACGATGGAAACCTGACACTTGCCGATGGTAAGGGTAAATGGTGGGAAGGTTATGACCCGCGCTTACTTTACGGAGTTGATCTTCGGGAATATAAAGGTGTGGAAAGAAATGCACATACCGATTGGTCGGCAGCTCCGGCAGGAATTTTTACCAATCATTTGGATTATGCCAAATGGTACACTACACAATGGGCATTACGCATGATGGATGTAGTGGAACATTATGATCCTGATTTTATTTATACAGATGGAACCGTTCAGGGTCCGTTTACCGGTAATGGAACCGGCACAGGAGTTAAAGCCAATGCCATGCCTTTGGTTATGGCCGATTATTATAACCGGACGCTTGCTAAGCGTGGCGAAGTGAATACTTTTAGTATCGTTAAATTCAGAAAAAAAACCAATGGTACAGTAAATACTGAAGAACATGGACTTCCGGCAAATATCAAAACGGATCAACCATGGATTGGAGAAGCGCCTGTAGGAGACTGGTTTTACGCCCCTAATTTCACCTATGATTCAGGTATGATGATTCGTTACATCATTGAAGCCATAGCTCGAGATGGTAATGCTGCGCTTTCGATTGCCATATTACCCGATGGCTCTTTGGATGAAGGAAGCTTGAAAATGTTGAAGGAAGTGGGTGTTTGGATGCGTCGGAATGGAGAAGCCGTTTATGGTAGCCACGCTTGGAAAATTCCGGGCGAAGGTGAGATAATCAATGGTAAATTGAAACAACTCCCAGGTGGTGCGTTGAACCGTAAACAGGCAGAGTTTAAATTTGATATGCAGGATATACGCTTTACTGTTGGTAAAAATGGTGCTCTTTATGCTTTTTGTATGAATGTCCCGGTATCGGGGGCAACTGTCAAAATTAAATCGTTGGGTAAAGATGCCAAATATCTGGATAAAGATATCAAATCGGTAAAACTGCTTGGATACAATGGTAAACTGAAATGGAAACAGGAGGTTGATGGCCTGACAATCACTTGTCCCGAGAAAATGCCTTTTGAAACATCTGTTGTTTTTAAAATTGACTAATAATATACACAAAATTTCAAATACTTCAAAGAGTATTTTTAGATTTTAATAGGACAGTAATGAATTAGTATATATTACATGAAAGATACCTGTTGTCTTAAACCTTTTTTTGATATTAAGCATCTATAGTATGGCGCATTGGGTACAAAAAGAAAGTATTGAATACACAAAAGCAACAAAATGTAAATTTAATAAATTATGATGAAAAAATTTTTACTATCAGGTTTTATCCTGATTGAGGCGTTGGCAGTATCTGTAAATGGTCAGAGTTCGTCGTCGCAGAAGACGCTGAAAGAAGCATTTGCCGGAAAATTTCTTATCGGCTGTGCCGATGATTTGACTTCGAACAACGATGCTTATCAGGCAAGCATTAAAGCGCAGTACGACATTGTCACGCCGGAGAATTGTATGAAACCACAGCCAATTCATCCATCTGAAAACACCTATAACTTCAAAACAACCGATGCAATGGTTGATTGGTGTGAGAAAAACGGATTAAAAGTTTGGGGACATACCCTAGCCTGGCATTCACAGACTCCTGCATGGTTCTTTCAGGCAGTAAATCCAAAGACTGAAGAAGTTCAACCGCCAAGACAACCGGGAGGAATGCGTTTTGACCCTAATGCACCACGCCTGACAATGGATGAAATGTGGGCTCGCAGTATCAAAGGCGAAATGGCCAGCAAGAAAGTTGCGCTGAAACGTTTGGAAAAACACATCAAAACCGTTGTAGGACGTTACAAAGGACGTATTATTGGCTGGGATGTGTTCAATGAATCCATAGTAGATGGTGGTGACGGAACTACAGAAGGTCTTCGTACTTTCAGTTGGTATAAAGTGGCTGGCCCTGAGGTATTGACTAAAGCATTTAAATGGGCACACCAGGCCGATCCTAAAGCAAAATTATACTACAACGACTACAATATTGAGCAAGGCGCGGTTAAGAACAAAGGAAAACATGCCAGCTCTATGTTGTTGCTGAAACGTCTCCTTAAGGAAGGTGCTCCTATCACCGGTGTGGGAATTCAGGGACACTGGCATTTGGATACCAATCTGGCCGACGTTGAAAAAGCCATCGAGAATTATGCATCTTTGGGATTAAAAGTTTCTATTACCGAACTTGATGTAACTGCAACAGGCGACAATAGTGGTGCTTTTGGCGTAAATCAGGGCGCAAGAAAAATTCCGGCTGAGAACTATATCAAACAAGCTGAGGTATATAAAAAATTGTTCGAAATTTTCATGCGTCATTCTGATGTCATCGAACGTGTAACTTTCTGGGGACTCAGCGACACCCGCTCATGGAGACGCGGACAGGATGCTCTGTTGTTCGATGGACAATTGAATCCAAAACCAGCTTACAATGCTGTTATTGAAACAGGTATGGCTAAATAAACCTGTTTTTTGTTGCTTATTGCATAGTGTGTTTTAAATGAGGTAGTTGTTGCATTCAGGTAATACGGATAGTTATAACACTCTTATTTGAAAACATACTGTATTCAGGCTTTGGTTATAATCCGCCCCACTTTTAGAAGTAAAACAAGGTAGTATTAAGCTTGCTGCATCAGCAAATGAGCTCAAAACTGGGAAAATTATCTTTCTGCAATATAATCGATATGTTAATCTGCAGTTTTATTAGCTTATAGTTGGTTCAATATTTATAATCTTTTGCTTTTTGATCTTGTTAGTTTACAATATTTATGTTGCATATGCAGAGCTTAATGTAATAACCAAATAATAAACAATCAATACTATATGAAGTTTAAAAATCTAATTATTGCCATTCTTTTACCCTTTCTTTGTCACGGACAGGCGGTAAAGAGCTATAAACAAATGTCCGACAGAGTAGAGATTACTTTGTCCGAAGGAACACTTTCGGTTTTACCTTTGTCGGCAAATGCCGTGAGAGTGAAAGTTTATACTGAAGCTGATGGAAATCTTCCCGAGCTGGTTTTTGATAAATCAACCGCAATTCCCAAATTTCAGGTATCCGATTTGCCCGAAAGGATTGAAATAAAGCTTGATAAGCTCATTGTGCTTATTGACAAAAAAAGCGGACAACTCTCGTATGCCAATCAATCGGGACAGGTGTTTCTAGCTGAGAAGGCATTTAGCCGAAAACTAATTCCCGGAACGATACAGGGCGAACCGTGTTTTTCGGTAGAACAAAGTTTTGAATCGCCTGCCGACGAGTCTGTTTTTGGCTTGGGGCAGTTTCAGGACGGACAATATAACCTGAAAAATGTGACCCGCAAACTAACGCAGGTGAATACGCAGATTGCCATTCCTTTTATCTTTTCGAGCAAAGGTTACGGATTGTTGTGGCACCAATACGGACTCACCGATTTTAATCCGGCCGACAACGATATTGCGCTCGATAAGCTCCAGCAAGGCTCTTCCGGCAATAGCCAAATGGCCGAAGTGACCACTACGTCCGGCACGCAGAAAATATCTCAGGATCAGACTCTGTATCAGGGAAAATTCAATATTCCTGCCAATGGTGAATATTCCCTGTTTCTTGATCTGGGTGATATGGGCAACCGGCACTTTGTGACGATCGACGGCAAGGCTGTCATTGACCAAAGCAACATGTGGCTACCTCCAACGGTGGGTACATTGGTCAATCTTGCCGCAGGCGAACACCAGGTTCAGGTGCTTTGCAAATCCAATAATTCACCCCGCTTGTCGTGGCGAAAGAGCAACGACCTCACCACTTTCCGTTCGCCCGTGGCCAAAGCACTTGATTACGTGGTGTTTTACGGCCCTTCGGCCGACGAGGTGATTGCTTCGTACCGGAATTTGTCGGGCAATGCGCCCATGTTTCCCAAATGGGCTTATGGCTTTTGGCAATGCCGCGAACGCTACACTTCCGGCACCCATTTGGTGGAAACGGTGAAGGAGTTTCGCAAACGAAACCTTCCTGTGGACGTGATTGTGCAGGATTGGCAGTACTGGGGAAACAGGGGCTGGGGAGTGCCTCAGTTCGACGAAAAAAATTACCCCAATCCTTCCGGTTTTATCAAAGAGTTGCATGACCTGAATGCGCATTTTAATATTTCAATCTGGTCGAATCCGGACAAAAATTCAACCATTGGCAAAGAATATGTGGCCAAAAACCGATTTATCCCCAATACCAAATGGTTGGATTATTTCAATCCCGAAACCCGAAAGGAATATTGGAATACACTGAAAACAAATATGTTTGACAATGGCGTTGATTCCTGGTGGATGGATGCCGTGGAGCCTGAAAACGATGCGCTGAAAGGTGAAAAAACCTATCTGGGAGCCGGCGATTTTTTCCGTCTCACTTATCCGCTTATGGTCAGCCGGGCGGTATACGAAGGCCAGCGCGGGGCTTCGTCCGACAAGCGGGTTTGCATACTTACCCGTTCAGCATTTTCCGGCCAGCAGCGTTACGGCATTATCAACTGGTCGGGCGATATTGGTTACACCTGGGATGTTTTCAGAAACCAGATTGTGGCCGGGCTGAACTACACCATTACCGGTTTGCCTTATTGGACAACGGATATAGGCGGCTTTTTCCGCCCCGGACGCACGCAATACACCGACGAGAAATACCACGAGCTGCTCACCCGCTGGTATCAATGGGGTGCGCTGAGTCCGATATTCCGGATGCACGGATACATGACTGAAACCGAACCCTGGAAATTCGGACAGAAAGTGGAAGACAATATGCGCAAGATGCTCAACCTGCGCTACCGGTTGCTGCCATACATTTATTCCGAAGCATGGCAGGTTACCAAAAACGGCTCCACGCTTATGCGGCCGCTGGTGATGGATTTTAGCGCCGATAAAGTAGCAGTAGATTGCAGGTATCAGTATATGTTCGGAAAATCGATACTTGTTGCGCCAGTCACCGGGGCCAATGTCACAGAATGGAATGTTTATCTGCCCAAGTCAGCCGGATGGTTCGATTTCTGGACAGGCAAACAATTCAAAGCTGGACAAACCGTGAAAACCGATGCGCCATTGGATCGGATACCGATGTTTGTCAAGGCTGGATCCATTATTCCAATGGGCAAAATTATCCAACATAGTGCCGAAAAATCCGATACGCTCGAAATCCGTGTTTACAAAGGTGCCGATGCTCAATTTAGCCTTTACGAAGACGAAGGCGATAATTACAATTACGTAAAAGGAAAATATTCCGAAATTTCCTTCAACTGGAATGAAAAAACGCAATTGCTCACAATCGGCCAAAAACAGGGCGATTACGCCGGTAGCCTGAAAAGACGGGTTTTCAATATTGTGCTGGTAGATAAAGATATGGGTGTTGGAACTGTATCTGATACTGACGGAAAGAAAATTGTATATACCGGGAAAAAAATAAATGTGAAGTTGAAATAGATTTTTTTACAATAAAATAAACACTAAAAAAACGACAAGTTCTGGAACAATGAATTTGTCGTTTTTTTAGTGTTTATAATCTGCCAGAATATCCATTTTTGATATTATTAATTGCGTTCGTACAAGCTGCTGAACGACAGCACTCTGATGGATAGTTTCAATTTGTAGAATTTGAAGGCATTAAGCTTGATTTTTTTTATTGATAGCCTCATCTGACTTAATATTCCTTGAATAAGCCGTTTATTCTATTGAAAAAATAGCTATCTTTGCACCTGCATTCGGTTCACTTATTTGCATATCGCAGCAAGTGATTAAAAGGGAATCAGGTGAAAATCCTGAACAGACCCGCTACTGTAAGCTCATTCTTTAATTGATAATTGATAATATACAATTGATAATTAAGAAAACGTTTTGAACAACACTCTTGCCACTGTTTCGTTGGACAACAGACGGCAGACAAATAGTAAACAGATTTTTTCTGTCGTCCGTTGTCTGGAAACCGTTGTCTGTGATACGGGAAGGCGTTCAATAATGGAGCAAGTCAGGAGACCTGCCATGCCAATATACGGTCAAAAATCTCGTGGGTTAGATTTTGACGTTAACTTATTTATTGTCATCAGTTTTATTTTTTCTTTGATGCGCATTTGCTTGGCATGTTCAGGGCAAATTATATAACGCATTATCTTAAAATAGCTTCAGCAAGCTGTTTTTGCTGTTGCATTAAAAAAAATATGTGATGAATATAAGTTAACTACAACAAACGTTCCCGATTTAAATGCAAAATATAAGGGAAAGTATCTGCTTAGTCAGCCATTTTTTTGTAAAAAAAAAGGTCGCGAAAAGAAGAAAAAATTTTCACAAGGGCATGGAAACATGCCATTATAATCATAAAAAACGTATTGTTATGGACTTTTTTCAAACAATTTTCACAAAGCCTGGCCTTACATCCACCTTGCTTATTTTATGCATGACAGCTTTTGGTGGAATACTGATAGGTAAACTTGAGTTCAAAAAAATCAAATTAGGCATCGCCGGTGTGCTTTTCAGTGGAATTTTAATTGCTCATCTCGGTTTTCCTATTGATGAACATGTACTGCATTTTCTGCGCGATTTTGGATTAATCTTATTCGTCTACAGCATTGGTGTAGATATGGGGCCCCGGTTTTTTTCTTCTTTCAAAAAAGATGGTCTTACGCTCAATGTAATGGCTGCGGCTATAGTATTGCTTGGCTTTGTAGTGGCCTATGTTATTTTTCGGGTTACTGATCTTTCGCCGGCAGTTATTACCGGTATCATGTGTGGCGCTGTAACCAATACGCCGAGTCTTGGCGCTGCCCAGCAACTACTTACCGAGCAGGGTGGCGAACTGGCAAAGGCAGCTGCCGATTCCGGGATGGGCTATGCCGTGGCTTATCCGTTTGGTATTTTGGGTATCATTATTACTATGATGCTTATCCGTTTGTTTTTCAGAATCAATGTAGATAAGGAAATAGAAAACTATAACGAAAGTTTGGGTGGCAACGAAACAAAACTTCAAAGTGTGGAAATTACGGTTAGCAATCCGAATATCTTTGGCAAAGAGGTTTCGTATATCAAACAGGTTGTTGACAAGGAACTTGCTGTGTCGCGGATTCTGAGAGGAGGAGATTATATCTTAGCTGCCGATCAGGAAGTGCTTCAGCAGGGTGATATATTGCTTGGTGTTTCAGCTCAGTTGTACATCAAAAATCTTCAAATTAAAATCGGCGATGTTGTTGTTACCGGCAAAAAGGAAATTTCAGGTTTCCTGAGTTCGGCTAATGTACTGCTTACCAATAGAAAATTGGCCGGAAAAACAATTGATCAGATAGGTATCTACAGACGCTATCCGGCCAATATTACCCGGATTTATCGGTCGGGAATAGAAATTTTGCCAACAATGACTACAACCTTAGAACTGGGTGATACCGTCAAAGTGGTTGGAAAAAAAGATTGTATCGAAGATATAAAGAAAGAACTCGGCAATTCAGTTAAAGAATTGGCTAAGCCGAATATCTTTTCGGTGTTTCTTGGCATTTTTGTAGGTATCATATTGGGGAGTATTCCTATTTTTATCCCCGGCATACCAGCTCCGGCAAAGCTCGGGCTGGCAGGTGGACCTTTGCTTATTGCCATTTTGCTCGGAAACAGAGGGCGTGTAGGTAAAATGAATTTTTACATGACACCCGGAGCTAATTTGCTGATGAAGGAGATGGGAATAGTTCTGTTTTTGTCTTGCGTGGGCTTATTGTCGGGAGGTAAATTTGTACATACCATTATGAACGGTGGCTTAAACTGGTTGCTTTACGGTGTGCTGATTACGCTTATACCTTTGTTGACTGTAACCATTGTTGCGCGCTTTTTCAGGATTAATTACCTCAAAATATGTGGCTGTATTTCAGGCGCCATGACCGATCCTCCTGCTTTGGAATTTGCAAATGGAATAGCGCCGGTACAGATACAATCAACCGCATATGCCACGGTTTATCCTCTCACTATGTTTTTGAGGATCTTGCTTACTCAGGTTTTTATTTTGGTTACATTGTGATATAATTAAACTATAGATATAAAATGAGAAAAAAACTAAGTTCGGAGACAGTCTGTGTGCAGGCCGGTTGGAAACCCAAAAAAGGCGAGCCGCGTGTGTTGCCTATTTACCAAAGTACTACATTTAAATACGATACCAGCGAGGAAATGGGCAAATTGTTCGATTTGGAGGAAAGTGGCTATTTTTATACCCGTCTGCAAAACCCTACCAACGATGCCGTAGCTTCTAAAATTGCTGAATTAGAGGGTGGAGTAGGAGCTATGCTAACTTCGTCGGGGCAAGCAGCATCGTTTTACGCCATCTTTAATATTTGTTCGGCCGGAGATCATTTTGTCAGTACTTCAGCCATTTATGGAGGAACGTTTAACCTTTTTGCCGTTACACTTAAAAAGCTGGGCATTGAGGTCACATTTGTCGATCAGGATTCTCCCGACGAAGCGATACAATCTGCTTTTCGTCCCAATACCAAGGCTTTGTTTGCCGAAACCATTGCCAATCCCGGACTGGCTGTGCTCGATATTGAGCGAATGGCTACAATTGCTCATAGGCAAGGAGTGCCTCTTATTGTGGATAATACTTTTGCTACGCCAATCAACTGTAGACCATTTGAATGGGGTGCCGACATTGTAATTCACTCTACTACCAAGTATATGGACGGGCACGCCAGTTCGGTAGGTGGAGCCATTGTTGATAGTGGTAATTTTGATTGGGACGCGCAGAAACAAAAATTTCCGGGACTTACCGAACCCGATCCTTCGTATCACGGACTCACCTATACCGAAAGTTTCGGTAAAATGGCTTTTATTACCAAAGCTACAGTGCAGTTGATGCGCGATTTGGGGTCGATACAATCGCCTCAAAATGCTTTTTTAATTAATCTGGGACTGGAAACTTTACATTTACGAATGGCACGCCATTGTGAAAATGCTCAAAAAGTTGCTGAATTTTTAGAAGCCGATAACAGAGTGGCCTGGGTTCATTACTGCGGTTTGAAAAACGACAGGTATTATGAGCTGGGACAAAAGTATTTACCTAATGGCTCATGTGGAGTACTTACCTTTGGATTGAAGGGTGGACGCGATAATTCTATTCGATTTATGGACAATCTGGAGCTGGCTGCTATAGTTACCCATGTGGCCGATGCCCGTACATCGGTGCTGCACCCGGCAAGTCATACACATCGTCAGCTTACCGACGAACAGCTGGTGGCTGCCGGAGTAGCCCCTGACTTAATACGTTTTTCAGTAGGGATTGAAAATGCCGGCGATATTATTGAAGATATAAAACAGGCATTGGAAAAAGCATATTAATTAACAGCTTTTTGCCTGCATGTAGGTGTTGTAAAAATTATTCTTTTCTTTTGATTGTTTTCTAAAAAGTCATATCATATATTGATATGACTTTTTTATTTTGAAAACTTTTTGTCATTTATATATTCTTATTTTTCTGTAAAACAATTATATAATTATACATTTTGGAAATATTACATAAATATTTTCAATATAAATTTGTTATTATGTCTTATTTCTCAAATAAATAATTTATTTTTGTAGTGCAAAGCGGTTGCCCGGAGAAGTGCTTTTCTTTGGGATGAAAAGGGAATCCTGTGCGAGTCAGGAACTATACCCGTAGCTGTAAACTCTGATAGTTGTTGAAGATTGAAGATTGAAGATTGAGAATTGAAGATTTTTAATACAGAAATTATTTTAAACGTTTTTTTGCCACTGCTGCCTAAGCAAGCGGGAAGGTAGGTTTAAAATAAAGGAGTAAGTCAGAATACCTGCCATTTGCCAACGATTCATAGCTTTCGGGAAGAAAAGCGATGGAATGCCTCACTTTACACCTGTGGTTTTCTGCCTCTTAATATCTTGTCGGAGCTGTATTTTTTTTTTTTTTCTGAAAAATTACACTGACAAATGGAACAAATTCACGTACTTAAAAGAGATGGTACCTTATCGGCCATCGACTTATCGATGATACACGAAGCTTTGGAATGGGCTTGCAATGGATACGATAAAGTGTCTGTTTCGGACATCGAAATTAACTCCCGATTACAGTTTTATGATAAAATTCCCACTTCGGAAATTCAAAAAGTGATGATTCGTTCGGCGGCCGACCTTATATCGGCCGAAACGCCCAATTATCAGTATGTGGCTGCACGCTTGCTGCTTATGGACCTGCGTAAAACGGTTTACAAACAGGCCGAACCCATCCCGTTTGAATACTTGTTGCGTAACAACATCAATAATCAGATTTATGATAAAGTATTGTTGGAAAAGTATAATAATCAGGAGGTTGTGTTTTTTAGCAAACATATAAAATACGACCGGGATTTTTTGTTTACTTACGCAGGCCTGAGCCAAATGGTGGATAAATACCTGTTGCAGGACAGAATTACCGGGGAACCTTACGAAACGCCGCAGGAGGCTTTTATGCTTATCGGGATGTATATGTTTATGAACTATCCTAAAGAACTGCGCAAAAAGTTTGTACTCGAATTTTACGATGCTTTATCTACTTTCAAAATAAGCCTTCCTACGCCCATAATGGCTGGAGTGCGCACTTCTATTCGTCAGTTTAGTTCGTGCTGTCTTATCGATGTGGGCGACTCGGTCAATTCCATTATCCACTCCAATGCCGCGGTAGGTTTTTATACGGCCAAAAGGGCTGGTATTGGGCTTAATTTTGGACGCATACGGGGTATCGATGCCAAAATCCGTAGTGGCGAAGTTATACATACGGGACTTACTCCGATATTGAAAATGTACGAAGCTTCTACCAAAGGTTTTACGCAAAATTCAATACGTGGTGGCGGTTCTACGTCAACTGTTCCGTTTTTTCATTGGGAAATAGAGACTTTTATCCGCCTGAAAAACAACAAAGGTAACGACGAAAACCGGGTTAGGCGTATGGATTATTCTATTGCACTGAATAAATTATTCAGAGAGCGGGTTACTAAAAACGAAGAAATTACGCTCTTCTCTACCGAAGAGGTTCAGGATTTGTATCACTTGTTTTATAGCTCTGACTATGCTGCTTTTGCCCTACGATACGCTGAGTTGGAACAAAATACGCAAATACGCCGCAAAAAAATTAATGCCCGCGATTTGTATGTCGATATTCTGAAGGAGCGATACGAAACCGGCCGGATTTACATCCTCAATGCCGACCATGTAAATTCGCACAGTTCGTTCAAAGACAACATCTATATGAGTAATCTTTGTCAGGAAATTACCTTGCCTACCTCGCCTATTGAAGATGTAACTCAGCCCGGTGGCGAAATAGCAATGTGTATCCTGAGCAACATTAACCTCGGAAAAATTGATTCCATGGATGAGCTTGATTCGCTTACCGAACTGCTGGTGCGCTTTCTGGATGAGCTTATTGATTATCAGGAGTATCCGGTGTCGTCGGCCGAAAAATCGACCAAAAACCGGCGTAGTTTGGGTATAGGCCTTTCGGATGTATTTAATTTTCTGGCTAAGAATGGTTTGTTTTACGATACGCTCAAAGGACGTACTCAGGCACATCAGTATGTTGAGCGTTTTCAGTACGGACTGATAAAGGCTTCGTGCAGATTAGCCAAAGAAAAGGGAGCTTGCCACGACTTTCATCGTACCAAATATGCCGACAACCTTTTTCCCATTGATACTTACGAAAAAATGGTTGACGAGATTATTCCGAACGATTTGCTCTGCGACTGGGATGAGTTGCGCCGCGAAGTGAAAAAATATGGTTTGCGCAATTCGGCGCTTAGCGCCATTCCTCCGGCGGCTTCCAGTTCAATGGTTTCAAACTCTACTGCCGGGATTGATCCTGTGCGCAAAACGCTGATTTCCAAAGTGAGTAAATATGGCCCGTTGAAACAACTGGTTCCCGGATTCGAAACTTACCGGCAGAATTATACCCTGGCCTGGGATTTAAATAATGAGGATTATCTGAAATTTATTGCTCTGTTTCAGAAGTTTATTGATCAGAGCATTAGTACTAATTTGTATTATGATGCCAAAAGATATACTGATAATAAAGTGCCCGTGCGCGAACTGATTAAACATGAACTGACTGCGTATAAATATGGTATTAAGACTCTGTATTATCTGAATAGTAATGATAATTCGGGCGAGTCGTCGCAGAATATGGCGCAAAAAACAGATGTGGAAATGGCAAAACCGGTGGATAAAAATGATGATAACGAATCCTGCGAAGGTGGAGCCTGTTCGGTGTGATTATGCTAAAAAACTTTACAAGCTCTAAACGGGAATTGAAATTTTTAAAAAAATGAATTATGACAACAGAAAATAAACCCCAGCAGCCTGGTCTTTATCACGAGGGAAAGATCGATTTTATGAACGAAATGATTTTCTTTGGCGAAGGCCGTAATGTGCAACGGTATGATATTCAGAAATATCCGTTTTACGAAAAGCTGTCTCAGAAAATGCTTAGCTTTTTCTGGAGACCTGAAGAAGTATCGTTAATTAAAGATACCAACGATTTTAATTCGCTTACCGAACAGGAAAAATTTATCTTTACCGAGAATCTTAAATATCAAATTTTGCTCGATAGTGTGCAGGGGCGCTCTCCATTTCTTACGTTCGGGCAGGTAACCACTTTGCCCGAAGTGGAAGAGGCCATCATTATCTGGGATTTTTTTGAAACAATACACTCCATAAGCTATTCTTATATTATTAAAAATGTTTACCCGGATTCCGAAACTGTTTTCAACGACATCATGGTAAACAAGATGATTGTGGAGCGTGCCGGGTCGGTAACCGAAAAGTACAATGAGTTTTACAGATACATGTTGCAGTATCAGGCTCAGCAGCTTGGCATGAAGGGCGAAAGAGAAATAACGCTGGATGAACTAAAACGCAGATTGTATCTGGCGCTCATATCGGTCAATATTCTGGAAGGTGTGCGTTTCTATGTATCGTTTGCCTGCTCTTTTGCTTTTGCCGAAAACAAAAAAATGGAAGGAAACGCCAAAATAATCAAGTTTATAGCCCGCGACGAAAACGAGCATCTGGCGCTTACGCAAAAAATGATTCGGGATTTGCGAAATAACCCCGACGAAGGTTTTGCCCATATTGTAAAAGATATGGACGACGAGGTGTATGCTTTGTATAAAGATGCTGCCGAGCAGGAAATGCGCTGGGCCGAATATCTGTTCGAAAACGGATCTATCATAGGGCTTAATACCAAACTGCTGAATAAATACATGAAATTTCTTACCGATAAAAGACTTAAGGCTATTGGTTATAAGCCTGTTTTTGAGGAAAAAACGGACCCGCTGTCGTGGATGGAGCGTTGGCTGCGAAACGATTCGGTGGAGGTGCTGCCACAGGAAACAGAAATTACCTCGTACCTGGTTGGCGGAATAGATATGACCGTGGATGATAAGGATTTTAATTTCTAAGTTTTGCCAAAAAAAATATGAGGCTGTCTCAAAAGTAGATTTGAAAAATAATTTTCTTTCAATTTGCAAGTAAAACATTGCTAAGTGCATGGCAAAAATTCTATTTTGCCTATAATTAATGGACGTGAATAGTGATTCATGTGAATAGAAACGCGGATATAGCGGATTAAACAGACTTTCGCTGTAAACTCAAAAGTTTTCTTGATGCGGATTACATTACAGATTTTAGACTTCACAAGTGAAGTCAGCTGATTTTCAGCAGCGAGTACTAATCCGTAATTTACGTAGTAAATAAATCAGAATTAAAATCCGTTTTATTACTACAATAAATCAGTGTATATCAGTTAAATCCGCAATATCCGCGTTTCTATTTTTCTTTGTCATGTACTTAGCAATGTTTTACTTACAATTTATAACGTCACAAAATTGAAAAGGGACTTTTGAGACATCCACATGCTATGTAATTTGCCCGTTTGTTTACAGCAACTTAAAACGTTAAACTGACTTAGCTAAATGCTACCTTCCATTGATTTTTCGAGTTCGCGGGCATGACTTAGAAACTCCTGTACATTCATTTCTTTCATGTAGATAAGGCCGTGAGTGGCTCGTATCAGCGGGTGTTCATTCTGGTAAAAATAATCCTTGCCTAATAATAACTGTATTTCTTTCAGCTGATCCACCCATATTTTCTGGGTGAGGTAGCTAAATTTGCCGTCGTACTGGTAACTTGGAAATGGAGCATCTACCTGACTTAAATAGCAGTCGGTAAAGCTCTTGTCGAGAAGAGCAAGCGCATTCATCGAAACCGGGATAATCACTTCAGCCTCCGAGGACTGAAACCTGAACCATACATTGCGGTATCCCCATATTCTCAGGTTACTGGTGTCGGTTTCATTACTCCAGAGTTTTACGGCTTCGGCTATGGCCTGCATTACTTTGTAATGGGTGTCGGGGCCGCTTCCTTCCGGGTCCAGTGCCAGGCTTATTACTGTTGGTTTTAGTTCCCTGAGCATCTGCAAAATTGGCTGTACATCCCGTTGTTTATCCGGTTGTTCTGTAAAAATATCGCCAGTGTAAAATCCCAATCGCAGGTGATGTACGTTTTTTACCTGTACGCCAAAGTGTGCCCAAACCAGCTCTTCCTCAAATTCGCGAATCATACCTTTTAGCTTCTGAATTTCAGGTGGATTTTTTTCTCCATCATAACTGTTTTGAAGTATACGGAGTGTTTCGCCTATTTTCTGTCGCAAATCGGCTTCGGTGCTTACTCCGTAAACGGCTGTAAATGCCCTTACCAAACGGTGGCAAAATCCGCGGCGGCGCTCAACCGGTTCGCCCGAAGCTACTTTGTTAAGATAATGATATACATCTTTATCCCACTTAAATTGGTAGCCCGACTCAAAGAAATCGGGATACTTCACCATCTGAATTTGTTCGGCATCCAAAAAGTTTAGTACTTCCTCAAGTGCCTCTATCACAAAGGAGTTGGTTACAGCAGTAAAGCCCGAGGTCAATACTGCAAAGTGCGAAACATTGGTGGCCGAGCGCAACTGGCGGTTAACATGCGGCATGATACCCAGCATAATGTCGTCGTGGTGCGGACCGGTGTGTAAAAATACCTGATTGGTTTCGGCCTTTTTTCCAAGGTCTATTTTTTGAATTATTCTGTTTATAACATGCTCTACTGTTTTGTCGGATAAATCGGGTATAAGCCTGCAATATTCATCATTTTTCAGATCATCGGTGGTAATGTGGCTTCCGTATTTATTCAGTTTTTTGCATAGTTGCAATACGGCTTTCTCAGTTTTGTTATCATCCCAAGCACCGCTGTGAAAAAACTCGTTGATACTGTCATTCAGCGATACGGCCGCTCCTTTAGTGATGTAAAATCGTCCGTTTTTCAATTTTTGCAAAACAGTGGCCGGGTATTTAACGTCCATATCGTTTTCGAGCGCATTTTTTACCACATCCGACTTGGCTTCGCTGGCCGCAAAAATAATGGCTACAGCATCAGGATTATAAGTAATGGTTTCTAAACCAATGGTGATAACCAGTCTGTTGCGCGATACGGCTATCCCGCCCAAATCTCCGGCAGCTACAGCCTGAGTCTCAAAGTTGGTTTCGGTAAGTCGGGTAGTGGAGAAGTGGTCGGAGCCCCTTGTGTTGAAAGCAATATGCCCATCAGGACCTATGCCGCCCAGAAAAAAGCCTATACCTCCCATAGCCCTGATTTTACGCTCGTATTCGCTACACCAATTGTCAATTTTAAAAATTGATTCCTGTTGTATCAACTCGGTATTATTTCGTGCGTTGCGGTAGCGCAAACTCAAATCTACTTTATTGTCCGGAAAAACCTCCGAGAAATGTCGGTTGCCTGCAAGCTTTATTTCATCACAGTTTATCAGTAACGCATTGTCGGGATTCAGACCAAAATCTTTCAGGTAAAATGCTCTGTCGTAGTAGTTGAAACTGTTTTTTTGCGACGATGAAATAGGATAGAATTCATCTATTTGCACAAAACGCAACTGACTTAAATCGGGCTTATCGGGCAGGTAATACTTCTGTCTTAGGCTTTTTACCTGAGGCGTATCCCAATTGTCGAGCAGGTGTTTTGTCCATTTAATAAAATACTCAGGAGTTTTTCCGGTAGGCAGGCTGATAACCCCTTGCGGATTCGCGGCCACCCATTCCAAAAAACGCATAGCCGTAAGCAAACCAAGCTTCGGAAACGAGTCGACTACGATGTAAGGGATTTTAGCATGCTGACAACTAAATGTATCTTCGGTAATAAAACCTTTTTCCAGATTTGTCAATAAATCATATTTCATTGTATTATAATTTTAATGGTAACTTTTTTTTATAAAAACGATGGGCGTTATAAATATCTCAGCTTTTCTCTGTGATTAATATCAGAGTTTTTGTGAACATAAGTTCAACAGAAAATAATATTCAGATGCTTAATAATTAGGCTGTTGAACGTAATAAAGGTTCAGGCTGATTTTTTATCGTGAAAACAATAAGTATCTGAATTTTTAAGTCAAAATGATGATACAAATATATCCTTTTTATCCTGATTTATAAAGAATTTTCAGGATAGAAATTTAATTGATTTAAAGAATATTTATGTAGGTGTTACAGGACTAAAACAACGACGAATCTCTTATGTGTTTAATTTTAAACATTGATTAAAAATGGTTACTTTTGCAGCTTAAATCAAAAGTATATGTCAGCACTCATTATCGGTACGCCCTTGCAGAAAGGTGCCACCCGCGTTCTCTTTCTGGGAAGCGGCGAGTTATGTAAAGAAATGGTTATTGAGGCTCAGCGCCTTGGGGTGGAAACTATCGCGGTAGATTCTTACGAGAATGCCCCGGCCATGCAGGTAGCTCACCGGCACCATGTGATAGATATGAAAAACGGTAAAGCGCTCCGCGCAATCATTGAACGGGAACAGCCGGCACTTATCGTCCCGGAAATCGAAGCCATTGATACCGTGATGCTCGAACAACTCGAGACTGAAGGTTTTCACGTAATACCCACTGCACATGCTGCCAGACTAACAATGGACAGAGAGGGTATTCGCCGCCTGGCTGCCGAAACGCTGCAATTGCCTACTGCCAAATATCTTTTTGCCGACACTGCCGATGAGTTTCGCTCGGCTGTGATGGAGATTGGTATTCCCTGCGTTACCAAACCTATAATGTCGTCGTCGGGCAAAGGGCAAAGCACCATCAAAACCGAAGCTGATATTGACAAAGCCTGGACTTATGCGCATGAGGCTGCGCGTGGTATTGGCAGCAGGGTGATTATTGAAGAATTTGTTACTTTCGACTACGAAATAACTTTACTTACCGTGCGTACCGCTTTTGGTACACGTTTTTGTGCTCCGATAGGACATGTGCAAATAAGCGGAGATTATCACGAAAGCTGGCAACCCTGCGGCATGGAAGAGGATGCTATACGCCAGTCGGAAGAAATAGCGCTTCGGGTAACCGATGCCCTTGGTGGATATGGACTTTTTGGTGTTGAGCTGTTTGTAAAAGATGGCAAAGCCATTTTCAGCGAGGTATCGCCACGTCCGCACGACACAGGGATGGTTACCATGGCCACTCAGGTGATGTCCGAGTTTGAATTGCATGTACGTGCTATTCTGGGATTGCCGGTAGATACGCGCTTGTTGCAGGCGGGCGCTACGCATGTAATTAAGGCTGATGAAGAACTATGGAACCCTGTTTTTGACATCACGGAAGCAGTGCATGTGCCCGACACCAAAATACGCTTATTCGGGAAACCCCTCTGTAAAGCCGGGCGACGTATGGGAGTGGTACTGGCAACCGGCTGCGATACCGACGACGCCCGCTCCAAAGCCGAAAAAGCTGCGCATCTGGTTCGAATTGGATAGAAAAGATTTTTCAGGAGCAATTTCTCTAAATAGCTATAAATAAGGAGCAGTTCAATTTTTTTTGAACTGCTTTCTTATTCTGTTTCGTACTGCTCAAAGTTCCTTGCCCAAACGGATATGCTAATCAAAGCACTAAGCCTCGAATGCACGCCCTCATTTGCTCATTTAAAGGACATATCCGTGAGGGCAGGGAAAAATCATTGTTGAACATTTGCCAAACAACTCAATAGAAGAAAATTAATAAAGAGTGTTTTGAATTTCATTTTTCACCATTCCTTTTTGTTGGCCTTATTAATTAAATTAAAAAAGAATAAATCATTAAAAGCAGTACCCGCATCAATAGCGTAAGATGGCATAAGTACAATTTTACCTTTACCATAATCTATAGTTGCAAGTAATACCAGCAATGTAGGGTTGGTTTCTTTGTTGTTAACATCCTGTCGAGCAAAGTATAATCCATAAGCAGCTTTTTTATACTTACTTTCAAATGGATAAAACCCTTTGGGATCTTCAGAAAACTCCCAACTATTAGTGCCAATTATTGTTTTTGAAGGGACTGCCTGATTGCCGATAAAATGGTCTATGTAACCCCAGCCATTGGAATCCCAAGAAGCTCTTTTTCCTTTGGATTGTTTGCCTCCCCATTGTTCAATCTTAGCACTCAAAATATGTTGATTGTTTAAAAAATCTCCCCATAATGAATCAAATTTAAGTATGAGTGTAGCACCTGAATATGCTAACTTTAATAGCTGTTCGGCACCATCATCATACTTTCCTGCTAAGATGACTTTTGCTTTTGCTTTATTCACAATGCTAGCATTGGCTTGTACAAGTGCTGAATCAGCAACTGGCCAGTTGAAGGTTGAAATTGGAATTCCTTTTATGTCGTTTTTAAAAGAAGTGCGATTAGATAGTAACACTTGTTCTTTTCCATTTGCAACTGACTTGCCTTGTGCATTGAATAATTCTCCGCAGATTGTGATATATCCTGCGTGCCACTCACTTTTCAACACTAATTCGATACCCTCAACAGTTTCAGCATAATTATCCCCGGCTTTTAAATTTACGAGTATCTCTTTTTTGAAATCTGTTTTTTTTCCTACGCCATCGGTAACTGAAATAAGGAGTTTGTAAGTTCCCGAAGGAATTATTTTTTCATTGATAATACTTATATCAAATTTTGCAGTATCCGTAGGTGTAAAGAATTTTCCATTTTTTCTGAATATAGCTATTTGCAGTTGCCTTACCCAATACTTATAATCTTCTGCCGGACCTTTCAGATTTCTACCTTCATCTAATATGGCTGACTCCCACACATCATTATATTTAGTACTATAAGAATGCGCACTCCATCCGTTTATTGCAAATCCATCTACAGAATTATTAGCCATAATTCGTTGACCTAATCGTCCATCGGCATACATAAGCGATCGTCCGGCTTGAGTAGATACTTCCGCTGGACTGGTAATAACTCTTGAACCAGTTTTTGATAAATTCCAATCCGAAAATGCTTTTTCAATTTTATTATGGTTGATTAGAAACGTAGAGTTATCGTAACTTCCAGCCTTCAATTGTTTTTGTTGTTCTGCTGTTTTCCACCAATTGGCCGGTCCACAATAACAGAAAACTTCGCCAAAATAAAAAAGGTCATTGCCAGCATCTTTCGAATGGGATTGAAGCGTATATTCATCAAATCGAGGTTCACTTCCCACGGTATGGTCATCCTGGAAATCGTCCCTGATAGTATTTTCATAAGGGCGTATATGATTATTTACACCACTGGGTTGTGCATGTTTATAAAGAATTCTTCCCTTTATTTCTCCTTTTGCTGAGTGACCAGAGGCATTAGTAACCAATACCGCCGGATTAATATGATGTATGTTCCACATAGCTTTCTCACGTACTGGCCCCCAGAAATTATCTTCGTTGCTAAGATTATGAATTAATAGAGATGGGTGATTTCGGCCACGAAAAGCCATACGGCGAATTTTTTCTTGTAGCACTCTTTCGGCGATTGAGCCTTCTATTATTGGTTCTTTACCTTGCAATTGATGCATTCCTCCAGGCTCTTCATACGTTACAACTCCAAATTTGTCGGCAGCATCCAGTACCCTGTATTCTCCAATATGTCTGTGTAGATTAACCCCATTATGACCAATATTGATGGCTTCTAAAACAGTCCTTTCTGCCATTTCTTTTGTTGCAAATAATCCTGTATGAGCATAAAAGCCAAAGTCGATGGCACTTCTGTGTCGAAATCTTTTCCCATTCAAATAGAAACAACTCTTCCCATCTTGGTTTTGCTTAACCTCAAAAACACGAAAACCAAAAGGAGTGGATAGGTTATCGGTAATCATTTTTCCCTCTTTCATAGTCACTTCGCAGTTATATAAATTTGGCTTGCCTACATCCCAGAGTTTTGCATTTGGAACAGTAAGCGATAACTGAATCCGATTTTCGCCTGGTTTTATTTCAGTTAAAGTATCTTTCTTCACATTATCCACTCGTACTGATATAACTTTTGTCGCCGTTTTTAGAGTATTATTCCGAATATTTACATTTACCTCAATATTTCTTGCATTGGCGGGAAGTTGGTTCATGACGAAAACATCTGAGATATACAATGGATTAGTTACTGTAAGCGAAATATTATCTATTCCAGAAAAATCACGTCCTGCAGGCAAGCTGTATTTTCCCCAATGAATTTGAAAAGTATCCTCAAAACCTCGCGAACCGCCCGGATTTGTAATGCGAATGGCAATTTGATTCTCCTTGCCACATTCAAAAAAACGGGATACATCAAATTCTATTGGCGTTTCGCAACATAAATCATATCCGGCAAGTTTTTGATTGATGTAGATTTCCACTCGTAATCGGGCTCGGGTGATATTTAATCGAATTACTTTATCTTTCCAGTTTGCAGGAATATTCATGGTTTTATAAACCCAACTGACACCATGATAATAAAATGTTGCATCGCCTTTGGCAAATACTTGTTCAATACAAACAGGAACTTCGCAGGATACACCTTGAGTTTTCAATTTGTTCCAACCGCAAGTCGGCTCATTTAAAGGTAAATCCTCAAGTTTAAACTCATTAGGGGCATAAATACTATCGTTTACCCATTCGGCTTTTTCATCGAGCCATACATTCCAACCTGCACCATCCAGTGAAACTGTTTGTCGTGAACTAAATTCTTTAGTTGTACTTTTCACATTGCTTTGAGCAAAAAATAGTTGCGAAGCAATGGGGAAAATGAACAATAAATAAATATTTTTCTTCATCTGTAAATTGTTATTTTATGTATTAATAACGTAACTTTAGCATTTATAAGCAAATCACAACCGTCAGCAATAACGTCAAACGGCACATCCCGACGAGTCAGGATATTCTCCCGGCTCTGATTTTTATTTATGTATAATAGATTAATTCTTGTTAATCATTCAATGGTTAACAAGAATTAATTACCTCTTCAAAAAATCTCACATAAAACGCGTAATTTAGTTTTCGTTACGCTTGCCTGATGACCATACTTTTACTTTTACAACAGTATTTTCATTTAACTCGAATGGTCCGGGCGATGGATTGTTTGAACGTTTTTTACCCAAATAATCATGGTCCAAAACATAAAGGCTTCCATTGGGTTTTTCAAAACGGGCGTCGGAAATTTTGGTTTTGTTCAGCAGGTCGGACGTCACTACAACTCGTTTGCCACTCTTGATACTGGCCGGATCAACGTTCATTTCGATCCACCATCCGTCCGCTTCTTTTTTGAGTTTGAACCCGGGATTGAAATCCTTCGCTACGAAAACGTCCTGATCGAGAGTACTGGGCTCACTGCCGTTCAGGTAGACGTTACCGGCAGCCCGGAAAATTCCGGGATCGCACTTATTGAACGCTGTCAATCCGGGCCCTCCGACAAACAGATTGTTGTAGAAGCGCTCGTCATTACCATCGACCGTTGATATTTTCCGAATTATTGCGCTATGTGGTTCCAGTACCGGGGTGCTTCGTTTCTCGGTAAAGGTTGGAGAGAAGCTGCCGCAGAACAGGTTTTGGACGAAAGCTCCGCCTCCGCAAACAAGATGGACACTTGAGTTGGAAGAAAGGAACAGGTTGTTGTCGAGCAGGAAAGGACCATGACTCACTTCCACGAAGACATCATAATTTTTGTTGTCGTTGAATATGTTGTGGCTGACCCACGTACCTTGTGCCATCCAGTCCAGCCAAATGCCTCCGTATCCTCGGGTGCTGTAGATAAAATTGTTAGCGATAACCACGTCAACAGCTGCGTGGAATTTGATGCCGGCAATTTCAAATCCGCCAAAACGTCCTTCCATCGCTATGTCGTGAATTTCGTTGCCTTTTATTACAGAACATACTGCCCCAAGGCTACCTACAATTCCTGTTTGTCCGCAATAGGCAATGGTGTTGTTGAGCACCTGATGGTGCCCGATAGATTCCGTGGTCCAGCCATAATCTACCGCTTCCTGCACTCCTTTGTTCCATCCTTGGGAGTCCATCTTGTAAATGTTGTCGTTCTTGTCGCCGAATTTACCCAACGCGATGCCCGAGCAACGGGCAAAACTGATGTCGTTGTTTTCGATAATCCAGCCCTTGCTCCAGTGTGTGCCAATTAGTCCGACCTGCTCGGCTGTGGGTGGAGCCCAATTGCAGGCAGCTTGTGTTAGAGTAAAGCCTTTAACCGTGATGTAGTTGATGTGCTCCTCAGATGGATAGAAGACGGCTTCCCGGACGTTGATTTCGACGGTTTGCCTGTTTGGATTCTTACTTTTTGGAAAATGCGCCAACAAAGTGGTGGAGCCGTCTTTGACCTCGCCAAACCAGAAAAGTTTGTTGGTAATAGAATCGAACTCCGCCTTGTTGCACGACTCTACGAGAGGTTCTCCATCGATGTAAACACGGCCGAGGTGCTGATTCAACTTGTTCTCGAACATATAATCGCCGCGAATCAGAATTTCATACGGATTGAAGTTGCCGAAAAAGCTGTTGGGGATAGTGACGGTCCAGACGTCACCTTTCACCTTCTTCCATCCCCTGACAACCTCCGAACCCTTGATAACGACCTTTTCGCCCGGCGCCGCTTGATAAACGATTCGTTCGCTATCGGAAGTTCCTCCACGGGGTGGATTTACCTGCTCACGATAAATGCCTTTGTGAACGGTAATTACATCGCCTGCCTGTGCAATATTGGCAGCTGCCTGAATTGTTAACAATGGAGAGGCTTTACTTCCGTTGTTACTGTCATTTCCTTTTTTTGATACGTGTATTTCTCTCGCATTTAATTGAACTCCAACAAACGCTATACACAGCAAAATAATTAACTTCCTCATAGATTTTCTTTTGTTATTTGTTATTTCATTATTGTCCACTAAAAATCAAAGATATTACTTTGAAATATCTGATTATATGTGTTTTACAAGTAATTTTCACGGGTGACGATTTGAAAGTTTATTCTTGTTTCTTGTTAAATTCAGGACCCACGAATAAAGGCAAATATGTGTATGCACAAATCGTTGAGTTTTTATTTCAGTGGTTTTTCGATAATCTTGTAATGAAGTACTACGGCAACAAATATGTAAAACATATTACTTGTTGGAATCAACTTCTGGTGATGATTTTCGGTCAAACTGACTTGCCGAGATAGTTTGCGCTATCTTATTTTGGTGATTGATGCCCACAGTAATCTTTCAAAAAACCAACAAAAAACCAACAAGAAACCAACAAGAAACGGATTATTTTATATGCATCTTAATCGTTCCGTATGAAAAAATTGAATTGGGAGGAAAGCCATGTATATACGCCGTGTCAAGCAATTCTTGACACGTTGAATACTACCTGTAACATTAGCTGCACTTAATTGTAAAAAATTCTGGTCGATGAACTAACGACCATCCTTATTTCAATTATGTTTTCGTCCAATCCGAACCACTTTTCGAAAAGATACAGAGTTGTTTTCGATACATCTTTATCGAAAAAAAGTCTGAACAATATTCTTTATCTTACCACTTTTTTTTCTTTGTTTGTATTTAAGTAAGCAAAAGTGTACTTTACGCACAAAAACACTTCCGATAAATTAAACGAAAAGCGTAATCCCGATTGTTATTGTTTTATCTATATTTGTAAGGGTTACAGTTAAATGATTCTCTGCTGTACTTTTATTTATATTTATTTTTTCTGCTATCTCCGTATTTGACGTTCCTTCAACCCTGCTTCAAATATTTTATTCTAATATGCAAAGCCGAATTATTGTTAGCCACTATTCGGAGCTAAAGAGGCTGCTGAAAGTAAGAGTTCGGCTCCGGAAAATATCTCGCAACCAATTGCCCAGCCAAGCAGTAACGATATAAACAAGGTGTATGCAGATGAGTAGTGCGTACGTTTGCTATAGCATATAAGCAACTGTCTGCTTACCTTAACAGGTACCTGTTAAGGTATTAAACAGGTACCTGTTAAACGATTAAACAGGTACCTGTTAAGGTGCCAGTTCAACGTTATTCAGCCACAAGAAGATGAGTATGTGTCAATATAAGGATTGAGCTAAGGGTATAGCATTGGCTGTGTATTGCGTGCCAATATGTAGCTGATAACTACACGCTGGCAAGTAGGGTACAAAAAAAGAGGATTGTAGTGCGACTGTTTTGATAAAGCAACGCTTCGCTACTTAAAGAATTTTTTTTTCAAATATGCAGAGCCGAGCGCTGCTCCCCGATGCTTGGCATAGCTGCAAGCTATGCCGAACAAGCTCGCTCAAACAAATTTGCTATTTAAAGCACTAAGCCTTGCACACGTTCGATGGGATTAAAAAAATTCTATCGAACGCACGCCCTCATTTGCTCATCTAAAGGACATATCCGTGAGGACAGGTGTTTTCTCTTTTTTCAATAATCTCTTTGTCTCGTTGTTATATATATCAATGCGCTTTTGTATCTCGCTGGAGTTAATAAAAGTATCAACACTAATATATATAAAATCATTCTGTTTTTGAATACTACGATTGTGTTCTTCTGCAATTTCTACACTTCCTTTCCCTGAAATCAAGTAAAGATAGATTTTGTTTTTATAATTATCTCTTGCAATCTCAATTAATCGTTTGTACATTACCTCACTAATTTCAGGATGAAGAAGAGCCTGAAAACATGACCGTATAGAGCATACATCTTCCACTCTAAATGCAGGGTAAGTCTTAAGCCTTTTAATAGGTTTTAAATTTGAAATACAGTAAGTATAATATTTCCACTGTAGAGATTTTTTAGGTATTTCAACATAATCTTTTACATTGATAGTACTTTTCAAATGGGAAGCATCTTTTGCAATTTGAACACTTTCATGATTTCTATAGACAGCAACTGTATCTGAAACTATTTTGTTAGTATACAATTGATATCCCATTCTCTTGAGTTTAGATTTCGTTCCTTTTGAAAGAGAACCCATCACCATCTCTTCTGTTTTTTGCTCGTAGATAATGCAAACATTCACTTTGTTTAATTGCTCATAGTCTCTAAGCTGCCATTTACAATACTCTGAATAAATAAATGATAATCTTATGGGTATTTTTATAGTTGTACTTTCTCCCGACCTCAATAAAATCAAATCTTTAGCTTTTATTTTATTTGTTTTTTGCCACCATTTAACATGGAAGTCTTCAAATTCTGATGGGTCATGACAATCATCAGTATACCATGGAATTTCATCCATATTGTCGTTTAAAAATAAGGTATTATTCAAGAAAAAATTACGTGCTTCAATTGGATAGAGGAGATTCCATTGTATTGTTCTTTCTGTTTTAATAATTGGCAAATAATAATCAGTTGAACTATTGTTTTTGATTAATAGTGTAATATATGAATCTTCAGTAATAGAATCGTTATTTATAATGAATTGCAAACCTGAATCTTTCTTAGGAGCAAAAGCATAAGTGCTTGTTTGAATAATAAAACATCCCAGTATAAAACAAAGTAATCTCATTTTAATGCGTTTATGAGGTTATTATAATAATCATATTGTGCTTGATTCCTTCGCCCAAACGGATATGCTATTTAAAGCACTAAGCCTCGAACGCACGCCCTCATTTGCTCATCTAAAGGACATATCCGTGAGGACAGGTGTATTACTCCAAATCTTTCTCAGTAATAACAAACCGTAGCCACTCCTGTTTTTTTTGCTTATCAAATTCCCAATTGTTATTATTAAAAATATCTTTCGCAAGAATTCTTCCACTACTAGTATTGATAAGAACATCTTGAAGAATAAGAGGTACATCGTATGGCTCGAGTGGTTGCTTTTGTAGACTAGCCTCATAAAATATTGTTTCTGAATAAGGAAAACAAATTATAGTATCTTCAATACTAATACCGCGAAATTCGTTTTTTGAATTTATAAAAACGATAGTGTCCGAACTTAAATTCTTGATACTTTGTCTAACAACAATATCAATGCTCCAAGCATCACATCCAGAAAGAATAATCGCAACAAATACTAAACTCAATAAATTGGTAAATTTATTTTTTTTCATAAAGGAATATTTAATATGTTGGGTGTTTATATCAGTTCTTTCGCCCAAACGGATATGCTATTCAAAGCGCTAAGCCTCGAATGCACGCCCTCATTTGCTCATTTAAAGGACATATCCGTGAAGATAGGATTAAGTTCACCCAATGTTTTTTATTGCATGTTAGCCGTTGTTTTTGATTGGTTCTATATTGATCAAATGACATTTGTTGCAAAAAGCCGGAGGGGCGTTTTTATACCATAGCGTTCTGAATTTCTTATAACTGTCGGAGTTTAAAGTGTTTATTACTTTAGAATTAAATACATTGCCAAAGTTTAATTCTTTTGGGAAAGGTTTTGCACAACAAGGCGATAAAAAACCATCCCAGCAGATATAAAAATGTGTCCATGGAAACTGGCATTTCTGAAAATTATTGGTTGTCTTAAAATTTCGTTCGGTAACTAAAACTTCGGGAGTCTTTTTTATTATTTCTTCAAGGTCTTCTATTGTTCTCAGAAATTCAGGTGATTGATAAAAATCATAATACGATTGTTCAATATCGGTAACCGAAGCAAGATTGAATAACGTAAAGTCCATGTACTTTATTTCAACTTCTTTGGCGTACTCTATTAACAATGGCATATGCAAATAGTTTTCTTTGGTTACTACCATGTTTAACATGATGTCAGTGTCAGATTCTTTGGCTTTTTTTGAAAGAATTCGAAGATTATCGTCTAAAATCTTAAAATCTGATTTTTTGCGTATCTGATTATAAACATCACCCAGCCCATCAATCGATATTTGCATCGTATCAATTTTTCCGAGTAAATTGCTGACTTTTTCAATAAAGTTAGGTAATACTGCATTGGTTGATACTGATATAATAATTCCTTTATTCTTTGTTTTGATGTAATTGACAATCTCATCAATCTCTCTGTAAAGAAACGTTTCTCCCATACCGGTTAATCCAATTGAATCTAAATAAGGCCAAATCTCGTCGATGATTTTTTTGGCTGATTCAACATTCATATTTCCTTTATCCATTGCCCGGCCATATTCATACTCACGGGGGCAGGTAGTACAGGCAAGGTTACAATGATTGGTTAATTCAAGCATTATTGTTGAAGGATATGCCACTCTTGTCGATTTGATAGCTTTTAAATAGAAATGTTTCATTTTATTAAAAGCATACAAAAAGAAATACCTCCCCTTAGGTAAATTTGTAATTCGTTTTATCGCCTTTTTTAATTTTCGTTTGTTCATAATGTCTGTATTATAAAATAACCGTCCTCAGTTCCCCCGTAACGTAATAAATCTGTGTCACTCAAAGATAATAAGAAAGCACACCGACACATCGTTTCAATATTTTTGCAAATATAATCTTTTCTGTTCTTTTTCTGCGGAAGTCTGAATACCCTTGCCCAAACGGATATGCTATTCAAAGCGCTAAGCCTCGAACGCACGCCCTCATTTGCTTATTTAAAGGACATATCCGTGAGGGCAGGTGTATTAATAACCGCAAACTGTTTGCCAAAGATAAATTATTATGAATTATTTTCTGAGTCAATTAGAAAGATACGCCTATAAGTATACATGTTGGGCCAAACACTTTTTCATAATTAACAAGTTCTTTGAAAAGTTGCATTTCATAATTAACTGCAACGTTAATACTCCATTTTCCACGGGTTTTAATACTTACACCTAATCTTGGATCGAGAAAATAACCCTGACATTCGAAATCATCTGTTTCAAATATACTCCCTACACCTAATGAAAAATAGGGAGAGTATTTTTTCATAGGAATAGTTGCCTTGAAATTTGCATATATCGGAACTATAGGCCATAGTTCAGGTAAATAATATCTCAATCCAGTTCCAACCCCTAAAGAAAAATAGGGATTAATTTGATATCCTGCTATTGCGTTTAGCTTAATTCGAGCATTTCTATAATCTGTCTGACTAATTTGCTTCCCCTTTTGATAACCTATTTCAATAATTCCAATAAATTTTGATTGTTTTTCTTTGATTTCATTAATGTTTTCGCTGTTTTTTACTGTCAAAGTAGTTAAACTGTCAATATTGTTTGTTTTAGCATCAAATTGTTTGCTGTAGTAAATGTCATCTTGAGACTTATTTTGCCCAACTGAAATACTTGAAATTAATACAAATAATAGTAATATTTTATTTTTCACTTTCATCCTTTTTTTACTTATTTGGTTTTTCGATTTCACCTTGCTTTATTTTATTTTGTTTTGTTTTACACTGCCGCCTAACGCCTGAGGCTTTTGTCGCAGGCGGTCACCGTTGTATGGAATGTTCCACTTGCGAGCGTATTCGCTGTCCGCCGCGGCCGACAGAGTTAATGCGGGAGCTCCCGATTCCTATCGGGACTGTTAAATGCACGTCAGCCAGTCAATGCCTATAGGTGTTAGCAATAGTTATTTGTATTCGTCCATTTTTTTTAATTCTTCGTCTGTTCCAAAGCAAATTCTGTCTGAAATTCTCGTTTCAGGTAATTCTCCCGATAGTTTTATTTTCAAGTTAAAGACTGCACCACCCTCTTGATAAATTGATTTTATTCCAACTACAAGTGTGTCTTGTTGTATTGAAAGTTTATAAATTTTATCATCACCGCCATCATCGTGATAAATAACAGCATATTTGTATGCATTAGCTCCGCGAATATCCTCGTTGTCAGGATATTTCAACAAAGAATATTGTTTTTTGTCTTCGTTTAGTAGAACTAATAAACTATAGTCATCACATCCAGTTAAACCGTCATCATCTCCAGCACCCATTTCAAAATTAGTGATTGGAAATAGAGTCAATTTTTCATTCTTTTCGTTTTGGACACTGAATTTTTCTTGATTGTTGATTTCATAAACATCCTGACCGAATACCGTGTAATCTTTGCCCAGATACTTTACTTTTATGAAATCTGCTTTTTCGCAATTGTCTGTTTGTCCTTCAACGTTATACATTTTAGTACTTTTCTCAAGAATTTGAACAAGTGTTATTTTGTCAATATCAAGTTTTTCAGTCATTTTCAGGTCGTTGTCAAAAAGTCGGACTTTACCTCTTAAAAACATTCCGTCTGCGACATACTTGTTGAATTCAATTTTACTTTCTGTCAAGTTTGAAGTCGATACAATAGAGTCGCTTATATTTGTCTTTAATTCATCAGTCGATTTGTTAGTTTTTTGGCCACAACTCATCAAAAGTAAAACTGTCGATATGTAAAGTAAAGTCTTCATTTTCTTTTTTTTATAATTACTGCTAACGACCAAGGCTATGGGCATTTGTCCGCCAGCTGGCGGAGGGAGCGTTCACAGTCCGCCGCGGCGTACAAGGTGAATTGAAAATCAGCGAAGCTAATCAAAGATCAGCGTAGTTAATGCGGGAGCTCCCGATTCCTATCGGGACTGCTAAATGCACGTCAGTCAGCCTGTGACCATACGAGGCGTGTGTTAGCAGTAGTTTATTTTTCAATTAATGTCCAATCTGTCAGGGTGTAATAATCCCAAATTCCTTTGCGACACTCGATTTTTATTCTATAATTTTTTGGTTTCTTACCACTTAATATATTGCTTGTCTCATTTGAAATATAAACGCGTTCTCTATTTGTCTTGAAGTCAAAGAGTATTTTTTTGAAAAGTACTCCATGCCCACCCAAGTCAAAATTAGTAACCTGGCAATCAAATGTTTCTGTTGGACTTTTATTCGATATTTTTGTGTTTACTATGTTCCAAGTTATATCAGCAAGTTGTCCTAAGCTCAAATAAGAGTAAATTGCACCTTCTGCTAAATAAAATAAAGTCAAGAAAATCCATAAAATTAAACCTTTGTTTCTTGAGAATTGGTTCAACAAAAATTTCCTTCGATAAATCCCCATTAAAGTAATCCCAAGTAATGTCGGTGTCCAGAAGATAAATATGTTGTATTTAAAGTTATGTCCTATTGTTTTCGGTCTAAAATACAAGAAATAAATCGCACCAAATATCATTAGTAAAATTAATATCAGACCATATTTCTTTTGGTTTTTCTTTTCTTTCTGTATGAATTTTTTCTTTTCGAGATACTTTATGGATTTCTTTTTCATTTTTTTTAATTACTGCTAACGAACGAGGCTATGGGCATTTGTCCGCCAGCTGGCGGAGGGAGCGTTCACTGTCCGCCGCGGCGGACAAAGTGAATGCGGGAGCAAAACTGCCAAATTGCACGTCAGCCAGCCAATGACCCATAGGCGTGTGTTAGGTGTTCGGTGTTTCATTTTCCTTTTATCAATTTGTCTAATTCATCTGCGTACTTAGCAAGGATAACATTGACAGCTTTCATTGAAGTAACTAGATTTGCAAAGTCAGGATATAGCTTCTGTAATTCTTGAGGCGTCAAGTTTACGTTATTTGTATCTTTTTTTGCTTTTCCTAGCCAATTCCTAAACTTTGCTTGATGCTCAGTTAAATGAGGACGTAAGCCATCATTTAAAATCTTCCTTGTTAATCCAATTAATGCCTTTGTTGGGTCGTGTTCTTTTAGATATTTACCAGGTACTGTTTTAATTTCATCTCTTATAATTCCAAATAGGTTATACCATGAATCGTAGATTTCTTCAATATTATCATTATTTTCATCAATTGGAATAGCTGCTTTTCGTGTTGTTAATTCGATATAAATTCGGTTTGCAATGTAGAGATTTTCGAAATTTCTTTCTACCTTAAAAGTCATTTTAGGAGTTCCCGATATTTCTACCTCCATACTTTGCCAACGAAACTTTCGGGTATAATAATGTTTTACGACAAATACAAGAATTAAAATTGCAACAATTATCGATATAAATATCCAATCACTTGCAAGAGTGACAGACGGTCGACTACCGTTAAAAGATAATCTTAAAATTTCATGAGAAGTAGTATCATTCATTTTTTACCAATTAGTTTGATTTGAGGGTCTGTTATTCGCAAACATAGGATAAGAATTATCTGGATTAATTCTATTCCTACGTTCAAAAGCATTATGAATCCACTGTTGAACTATTAATGGATTCTCATTCCAAACATGAATTGTGGCAAAGCCACAATCAATGTTCTTTTTAAGTCTTGGTGGAATTGTATTTCCTTGATAGGTATTATTATTTGAATCATAATTAGGATAGGTTGGAAACAATATTCCAATTAAACCACATATAGAATTGTTTTTTGTATCTCTGATACTTGAACTAATTTCCCAGTCAACATGTTTGCGCTTCCAAGTTTCAGGACCAATTAATACGACCGTTACACTAGCATCTGCAATAAATTCATCTCTTATTTTTTGTCTTGTGGTTTCAGTTTTTAAACCATCTTCAATATCTCCATCTTGAACTGATTTACTTATTATTGCATTAAATTTATTCTGAAATAAATATTCAAATCTTTCTTTCCAATAATCGCCACATTTTGGATCTAATATTTTATCTCCATGGTGAAAGCTAAGAAAAACTTTGTGTACTTTTGTGTCCATAGTAATTTATTTTTTTTTGTTATACTTTGACCAGCTAATGGGAAGTCCATTAACTCCTTTACTATAATTGTTCTCAATCCAATTAAGAAAACTATTAATCAATTCTACTGGCCACACTAATTTCTGACCTTGAGTTGTGTGACACACACTTATAAAGTCGTTTGGTATTTCAGGTGCATTATCTCCAAAATAATAAAAATTGGTAGAAATTAATACATTTCGTCCTTCTGTATCTTTTCTAAAGTGATCTTTGTTGAATTGTCCACTTATATTACGATGTGCACAATCATCTTGTATCCAATTGCCGTCAGCATCAAGATGGTAAAAATTATCTCCAAAAATTGTAGTTAGTGTTCCACCCATCTGTGGTTTTTTATATTGAAACCTAGGGTCATTCCAATAAGAATTTAGATCTAATATTTCAGTTACTTGCATGGCATAAATTAATTTTGTGATACATTTTATACCTGATGAGCGTTCTAAAGATTTTGAACCTGTGCCAATTAACCAATCATTTATTTTTAGATTAGAACTCCTTCTTATGTTGGGTTTACAAACGGCAACAGTACAATAACCACCAAACGGATTAGGAGCTAAGCCATAATCATGGTCAATTCGATATGAATACATTCTCATACTAACAATTTATAATTGGTCGTTCGAAGGATGAGTTATTTGTATTGCTGTCTGCATCTTCCATGGGATAGTTATTTCCAGTAATTATATCTCCAATCTTATCAATAGAATTCCAACCAATAATATTAGAAGCAACTTTATCAAGATTCTTCGGTAAATCGGCTGTTTCTTTACTCCCATGTGTATAAACACCAATTATTTTTTTTCCCTTTTCAACTGCTTTTTGTATTTCATAATCCACCCAAGCTCTTGTGTGAGTTTTAGGACCTATTAAACAAATAAACGTACTCGACCAATTTATTCTCATCCTGAGGAGTCTTTTTACAACTTCATCTGAAGGCCTGCGCCCATCTTTGTGATTAGTACTATCAACTGAGAAATTTCGAACATCATATCCTGCCGATTTTAAGCGAGCTTTTAGGGACTGAACATGTTCATCGTCTTTACCATAGTGGCTAATAAAGATATTATTTGGCATAATTTATTTGTAAATTTGATTTCCGTTAATTTTATTTGTAATCTTATCATCTCCTAAAATGTGTAACCCAATAATTGCATAGCCTATGATGTCTTTCAGAGTATCATCCAGCCCTTCAAAATTTGGTTTTTCATTACATTTCTCAACTAAACTTCGATATCTACTTACTTTATCCCATAGATGTACCATGTTCCCATTTAAACCTAAATCGAAACTTGCACCTCCATAATCTTCATTCTTTTTTAGCAGAATTTCAATCATTTCGTTAGTGATTTTTTTTATACTTTCTTCATTCATAGTAATTATACTTAAGAGTTAAATATTTGATTTAAAATTGGATTCGCAAATTCGACTTTCTCTTTTTTATTTCGTTGGTAAAGAACTTTATACCAATCATTGAAGAATTCATCTTCAAAATCTATTATTGCAGTATTATCAATTGAAAGTTTTAATTCTTCTCTTTCTAATTTTTTCAGCTTTGAATCAAATTCAATTAATGAATTGAATGAGTATTTATAATCATAACTTTTATCTATGTAATTATCAACCTTTGAAATTATTTCAATATCTTCTCGTTTGTCTTCGTAAAAATGAAAATTATTTGCAATATGGTAATAATCACCAACTTGAATGTTTAAAATGCGGGCAATATATTCTTGCATAAAAGTAAAGTTAAATATATTCACAGCACTAGCTCCCCATAATAAATCATTTGATCTCATGTATACTGTTAGATTCAATTTATTTTCAGTTGGATGTTTCATAAATTGAAGCGATCTTGTGCAAGGGAAGTCATTTGTTTGTTTTAATGACCCCGATTTCTCAAAACAATCTTTTGTTGGATCACCGATTGTAATTATTCCTTGTCGAGTATTAATGTCTTTTTCAAAGCATTCTATTACAAATCTAATTTGGTCGATTTCATTAAAACAAGGCTCGTTTGAATTCTGTAAAGATGTACTTATCTTGTAATCATTAGAATTTCCATTGTATTTTCTTAATCTTGGACCATAACCACCTCTCATACTAACACCATCATCTGAAAAATCTTTCATTCTGATCAAATAACGACATATCATTTCCAAATCATTCCTACCACTAGCTAACCAAAGCGATTCTGCATAAGCTAATGCAACATTCCATTTCCTTTCTGGAATTGTAATCCATCTAGCTTTTGGATTGGTAATTTTAAACATGAAAGGTTCAGGCAGTTCACAACAAACTTTCCCTCTTGTTTCTCTCTTTACTCCTTGTTCAAGAAGTAATTTCGATGCACCAACTAAAAAAGAGTTAATTCCGTTGTATTCTGCTGTAAACATGTAGATTGTATTTGATTATTTATACTCCATTTTGGTGGGAAAAACAAATCTAATGATGGCTTACCACTTTTATATTTTTGTTTAATTCGTTTATTGTCAACCTGAAGTTCCGGCATTTTTGCTCTCAAATACTTATCAGTTTCACAGAAACAATTTTGAATATCAATTAAAGTTGGCTGTCGTCCAAATAAGCTCTTAAATTCAGTAAACCCATATTTTTGTTGGTATTTTTCGAAATTGTCATGAGTATATCTTATTGCGTCTTCAAATGAAGATTTGCCAAGAGGATAAAAACATTTCTTAACTCCTCTTATCGAACCAATGCCTGCTTTGACAAATGTATCTTCACTGAAGTCAATTACTGGAGAATAATTCAAATCAATGGTATATTGATAGGCTAAAAAGTCTCCAATAAATGAGCGTTCTCTCAATAATTGATAAACCTTCTCTAACGATTTTGCCTTAACTATCTTTTCTAATGTTTTTTCTTCTACAATTTCATTTTGAACCATTTGAAGCCACTTCTCATGTTTAAATCTCAAATGGTTGTATTTAGAATGAGTACCTGTCATCATGTACGCATTATTATATATCGGCGTTTGAGACATCCTTTCACTCAATAACCTATTAACTTTTTGTAAATCAAAGTTTTTAATTGAAATTGAGCCTATTTTACTTTCAAGATACTCCCAAGTTTCAATTTTATTGAATATTTTGAAAATTAGAATTCTAAATAGTAAATCTCTTTCGTCAAATCCTTCAAGTCTATCGTATATTACATTTTTAATCAGGTATTGACTAATTCTGTCAGAAGCTCTATAAACATTGGTAAATTTATTCTCTTTTAAAATTAAATCATTTGTCCAAGGCTCTTTTTTTGAGTCATATTTATTCCAAAATATATTCATTCTTTCTTGAACGAAATAGAAATAGTATTTATAAACTTCATCATTTACTTTCAACATGGCAATAATCTGTATATTTATGTTTTATATTGAGTGTCTAAATTCACAAGCGTTTCTTTCTCTTTTTTGAGTTGTTTTCTACTCTAAACCCACTAATGTTCAATCTTTTTTTTTACACTGACACCTAACATCTGTGTATGTACACCTATACCGCCAATATTTATTTGTATAGATTATTTAATTTCTTGTAAATCAAATATTTGTTTCTGTATAAACAAAACAGTGGAGGTGTATATATCCAACCTGTTAATTCAAAAAGTCATCTTTATAATTTGAATATATTTCTATCTTTTCAGCTGTTTTTATCTTCTTTTTCCTGCTTCTTCTGCTTACGGGGTTTAAAGTTCTTAAATTATGGCTGTAAAGTTAATAAAGTTTTTTTACTAAACAAGGTGTGGCGGTGGTTTTTTGTTTGGATTGTAAATTTTTGAGTGGGGTGTATGTGGTTTGTTGTCAGGGTGATGAGGGTGGTGTGCTGCGTGGGTGCGGGATAGTAGTGGAAAGGACGAGTCGGGATATTCTCCCCGGCTGAACTACCTTGAAAAACAAAAAAAGCAGCTCAACTGAATGAACTGCTTTTTGGCGGTATGGACGGGAGTTGAACCCGCGACCCTCCCGACGAGTCGGGATATTCTCCCCGGCAGAACTACCTTAAAAAACAAAAAAAGCAGCTCAACTAAATGAACTGCTTTTTGGCGGTATGGACGGGACTCGAACCCGCGACCCCCTGCGTGACAGGCAGGTATTCTAACCAGCTGAACTACCACACCGTTTTTTATTGGGGCATTGTTTTCAAATGCGGTGCAAAGATACGGCATTTTTTTATTTCTGCAATAGCATTGAGATTTTTTTTCTGTTTTTATCTGATATTTTTTTGTGCGTAAATGGCCTTGTACAGGCCAATCGGCACTAAATGAGTGTTGTTTTTTATTCTGATTACATCAATTTGAAAATAGAAATTTATCTCTCAGATTAAAATGTTATCTTTGCAACCGTTTTACAGTAAATTTGAAAGAAAATGCACAACAACGACAATACGGCAATACTTTTGATACATTGTCCGGATAAACCGGGTATTCTTGCTGCCGTTACCGAATTTATTAATCAACACAAAGGAAATATCCTTTATTTGGATCAGTATGTGAATCGCGAAGAGAAAGTTTTTTTTATGCGTGTAGAGTGGGACCTTATTACTTTCCAGATTCCGAAAGAAAAAATCGAAGAGTATTTTCAAACATTGCTGGCTATGCGGTACGAGATGAATTTCAGACTTTATTTCGCAGATATAAAGCCACGTATGGCCATTTTTGTTTCAAAAATGTCGCACTGCCTTTACGATTTGCTGGCGCGCTACGCTGCCGGTGAGTGGAATGTGGAAATTCCTCTGATTATTAGTAATCATCCTGATATGGAACCTGTTGCACAGCGTTTTGGGATAGCTTATCATTATTTGCCTGTTACCAAAACAAACAAGGCCGAACAGGAAGCCCGACAGCTGCAACTACTGCGCGATAATAATATCACTTTTTGTGTTTTGGCGCGTTATATGCAAATTCTTTCTGCCGAATTTATCGAAAACTATCCTAACAGAATTATTAATATCCATCATTCTTTTTTGCCGGCTTTTGCCGGTGCAAAACCTTATCATGCTGCGCATGAACGTGGTGTGAAAATTATCGGGGCTACAAGCCACTACGTAACCAGCGATTTGGATGCCGGCCCGATTATCGAGCAGGATGTTACCCGCATTTCGCACAAAGATAATGTGGAAGAGTTGGTGAAAAAAGGCCGGGATTTGGAAAAGATTGTGCTTTCGCGTGCGGTGGGTAAGCATATTGAGCGAAAAATACTGGCTTATAAGAACAGAACAGTAGTTTTCCAATAAAAAAACATAGGTTCACGATAAAAAATTCCGTCAATGCCAATTCAAGTTGGTTTATTTGACGGTTTTTTTGTGCAATATTTTTGGGAGGATGAGGATATTCAATTTTCTTATAAAAAACTCAGCACAGAGCAAAGAATAAAAAAAACGGACAGCTGAATAAATCGGGCTGTCCGTTGTTAAATAGAAATTGAATTGCGTCATACAAAATGATAAAGAAACACAATAGTTGTTTCAAGCGCAGGTTTTTTTTCTCCTTTTATTTCGAGTATGGCTGTTATCTCTGCTTTGGTGACTCCTCTGAGGTTGATTACAGAATTTAATCTGGCCTTAACTCTTACTTCGCTGTTCACTACCACCGGACTTATAAATCGCAGTTTTTCAATTCCGTAATTGACCGTGAGCCTTGAGTTTCTGACTTCTACTATTTGTTCCCACAAGTGTGGAAGAACCGATAGGTTGAGATACCCATGCGCGATGGTGTTTTTAAACGGACTTTCTGTTTTTGCTTTTTCAGGGTCGGTGTGAATCCATTGATGGTCTAAAGTTGCGTCGGCAAAAAGGTTGATTTGATCCTGAGTAATTGTGATGTACTCTGATGTACCTAATTCTTTGCCGGCATATTGGCTGAATTCATCAAAGTTGCTGATAATGATACGGCTCATGAATATATATCTTTGAAATGTGTGTGAATATAAGGTTTGAATTATTGCACAAATGATGTAATTATGTGCAAATATACAAAAAATATCATTAACAACAAATCAAAATTTCTTTATTTCTTTTTGAAATTTTTATTTCAGGTTTTTTCCTAATTGCTCTGTGTAGTTTAACCATTTTTTTATTGTATACTCGCCAGCAGTTTTTACTGGTCCGAATGAGGTAATTTTTACCGGCCTGATGCCACAAAATTCCAGGATATTTTTTTTCATCGATTTGTGACCGGGCCGGCCATAAGCCAGATAATAGTACCATTTGGGTGTGTCCATAGTAACTATCAGACGGGCTGTTTTTCCGGTCAGGAGTTTGTCCCACAGCAGGGAGTTTTCGCGGTATTTAAATGCGAATTTTGGTAGAAAAACCCTATCGATAAATCCTTTGAGCAGAGCGGGATAGGTGCCCCACCAGGTAGGATATACAAAAACGATGTGATCTGCTTTTTTGATGTCGTGCTGAATATCTACCAATTCGGGTTCAAGTGTGGTGCGTTTGTAATATCCATGATGAAGAATTGGGTCGAAATGGAGTTCGGACAAGTTAATGAGTTTACACTCTGCACCTGTAGTTTGAGCACCTTTCAGGTAATGATTTGAAAGCTCAGTGCATAAGCTTCTTATTTCGGGATGACCGTTGATAATCAGAATGTGTTTCATAATAATCGGATATTAAGAATTAAACTTTATAAAAATAACTGACGGAACAAAGGTCAGTATGCTTATAAAAAATAATGCATACCTGAATTTTCACCAAATAGAGTACAGAAGGTTACAGTGTGCCGGCAAAACCCTCAGCCGACCATGCGTATCTTTTAGTTTTAAAGTATTATCGGTATACGCACCTTATCTTTATCGGAAAATGATCCGATGGATACGTGCTTCTTTTATCAGATTTATCGTTGATTACGGTATATTCAGTCACCTGCATATCGCGCTGATAGATATAGTCAATCAGCACATCGCTACCGAAATCTGCTGAAACGGCATCCCAGCCATTGAACGTGCCGGTAGTGCCTGCGGGCGGTGTTTCGCTTGTTACACGACTATCGGCCAGGTAGTTAGTCATGGTGTTGTAAACTGCTGTTTCGGTTGGTGGTGCGTTGAAGTCGCCTACACATAAAATATTGTTGCTGCGGGCTATTTGCTTAATTTTCGATACTATGAGTTTTGCGCTTTCGGCTCTGGCTCTGATGCCTTTATGGTCGAGGTGTGTGTTGAAAAACCAAAAAGTTTTATCGGCAACTTTATCGTGAAGCTCTACCCAAAGGCATATGCGGTTGAAATCAGCATCCCAACCTTTTGCGGCTTTTTCGGGCGTTTCCGACAGAAAAAAGAAGCCCTGGTTCAAAACTTCAAATCTTGTTTTGTTGTAATAAATAGCCAGTCGTTCACCGGTTTTTCCTTCCGAATCATTCCGCCCTTTCGACACGTGCGCGTAAGCAGGTAATAGCCGTGTGAGGCTTTTTTCTTGTCGCTCGCTCATAAGTTCCTGTACTCCGAATACATCGAAACCATGCCGGTTAATTAGCTCTGCTACCTGTTTTTTTCTCGCGCTCCACGACCTGTCTGCTTTATCCGACGCTATTTGAATGCGTACATTGTACGTACCAATAGTGAGGCTGTCGGTCAGAGGCTGATGGCGGTCTGCTGCCAGCATCATCACAGAAGAACTTACGAATAATATATTGATAAAAAGTTTTTTAAACATAATATTGGTGCGTAAAAAGTTAGAAATTAGCTATTACTGTCTTTCACAAATATCCATTTGGCATTTTCAGGAATTTCGTTAGTCGAATAGCTCACTTCCCGATAATCGGAGTTCGACTCCTGTACTGTGTAGCAAATGGCATTCCAACCTTTGTTAAGCTTTAGGTCATAATGCTGCACATTCATCCTTACTGAATCCTGATATTTTTCAGGATTAAAATATTGACCGGAAATGCTTACTTTTCTATCAGCGTACATAAATACAACCTCGCTATACGCTATTTCTGCTTTACTTTCATACTCATAACTGCTCAGGTTGGTATAAACAAGTTTACCGCGATACACACCTTTGTTGTAAGCACAAAAACTTGCCGGGCAGCTTAATCTCGCTTCCGTGTCCGAAATCTGAATGCTGTCGGGCGATTTAAAATCGGGAGGTAGCAAACCTGCAGGCTCAATATTGCCTGCCATATTAATTTTGAAAACACCCGTGTCGGACTTGCAACTATCAAATACAGCTCCAATAATCATCAAGCCGCTCTTGGTATCAGCTTTGGCAAATGTAAGAGCCGAAATGGTGTCAATCGGTTCTTTGGTAATTTTACGTATGCTGAATGTCAGTTCGTTGTTTGCGTAATTAGCAGGGCTGCAGGGGCTAACCGATGTGCAAGATTGCGTCAGGATGATAACCAGAATTATCACAACAGTACCAAGGTATTTACACAGATTGTACATGGTGTTGAGTTTTGATGTTATTATAGGATAATGACCTTACAAACCTACAAAATATTATTAACTAACGCAATTTATTAAACATAAATATCATTTTTTTATTCATTTTTTTTGAACGCAAAGCCTCCTCGTAAAAGCTACCGGAAAAATTATTCTGTAATAATGGTGTAAGATACATATAAATAATTGATTTGTAAGTCAAAATTGGCTGATATTTATCGTGAAATTTTATCGGAAGATTATTAGTTGAAATAACATTTTAATTTACTGATAAACAGTTGTTTTGTTTGCTTTACGGTAAATTGGTGCCGGCATGAAGGTTTGCGTACAATCGGCCTTGAAGTGCATTTTTTTATTCAGGAACTGAAATAATGGATTTAGATTATTATTTTTTTTGATAAATGTTACTACTTTTGTATTCAATACCCCACTTAGTTTACATTGACAAAACAAGTTAAACCCAAATGCCATTCGATGATGGCGTTTCAAAAAGCATTCTTTTCAAAAGAAAAAACAAGTATGAAAAAATCAGGCTTAATAGCAATACTGCTGATATTGCTTACTTTCAATGTACGGGCGCAGGAGCTTCAGTTCAGCGATTCGGCTGTAATTAGTGTGCTCACCTGCTCGCCGGGTCGCGAAGTGTATGCTAAATTCGGGCATACAGGGGTACGGGTTATGGACCCGGTTACGGGACGCGATGTGGTGTTTAACTACGGTATATTCAGTTTTAATACCGACAATTTTTATTACAAGTTTATTAAAGGTGAAACCGACTATTTTCTTGGTGTAATACCCACAGCTTTGTTTCTGCCTGAGTATGAGGAACGAAATTCCGATGTTTGGGAGCAGAAACTGAACCTGACTGTAGCGGAAAAAAGAAATATTATCAACTCGCTGTTGGAAAACTACAAACCTGAAAACCGGGTTTACAGATATAATTTTGTATTTGATAATTGCGCTACACGCCCCAGAGATAAAGTGCTTTATGGGATAGATGGACAGGTAAAATTTGACGTAAATTCCGAGTCCAAAACCTTCAGAGAATGGGTAGGGGTGTATGTGGGCGAAAGTAGTTGGCTTAAGTTTGGTATAGATATGGTGTTTGGGATGGATGCTGATGTTAAGGCTACCCAGTTTGAAAGCATGTTTTTGCCCGAAATGCTTATGTATGGTTTCCAGATGGGCAAAATAACCGATAAAGAAGGTGTGGAGCGAAATCTGGTAAGTGAAACTACGCATGTGGTAAAAGCTGCTCCCCGCGTTGATCAAAACAGTAGTTTTTTTGGTACTCCTTTATTTTTCTTTATGGTTCTGCTTATGGTGGGTATAGCTATCTCGCTTTATGAAATCCGACGCAAAACATATTTTACAGCCTTTGATAGCATTTTGCTTCTGGCCAGTGGGTTGGCCGGAATTATTGTGTTTTATCTGATGTTTTTTTCGATTCATCCATTGGTCAAGAGCAACCTGAATTTACTTTGGCTTAATCCATTCAATTTTATAGCAGCATTCATTATCTGGATTAAACCCTGGCGTGTGGGCTTGTTTGTATATCAGCTGATTAATATATTTCTTATTTTGATAGCTCTGGTGGCCATGACGCTTTCGTTGCAGGTGTTTAACGATGCTGCTTTCCCGCTTATAGTGCTGCTTTTCGTAAGATATTGTACCTGGTTTGTGGTTACCAAACATAAGCTCTACAAAAAAACCAAACACTTTATTCAAAGTATTATTAATAAGTAAGCGGGAGTTTATATTGTTTTATTAAACTACAAAAAAACCAGTTCAAAGTGTGAGCTGGTTTTTTTGTTTTTATTGTACGGGGTGACGAGAAGCTTGTTCGTGAGGGTTTGACTCAGTCAATGGGTAGCTGCTACAGTGGCTTAGCTGGTACAAACGGAAGTATTTTCTTAACTTACTTTTATTATCACTTTTCCGCTTGCGTGTCCATCGCTTACATACCGAACGGCATCAGCAGTTTGTTCAAGCGAATAATATCTGTCTATCATCGGCTTAATTAAGTTGTAGGCCGCAAGTTTGGTCACAAATTCTAAATCTTTTTGATTTGGTTTTGCAGCTAAAGAATACATTTTTTTAGATCCTATCGACAAAAACCAGCCTAATAACAACGATTTGAATATCTGCGACATGGATCCGCCAATCATAACATACTTGCCATCACGTTTTAAGGCGTGGTTATAGTCTAACAACCGACGATTACCATTGATTGCTAATATGAGGTCGTATTTTCTGTCCTTTTTAAGGAAATCGTCTTTGGTATAATCAATAATGAAATCAGCACCAAGAGATTTGGATTGGTCAATATTTTTCGTCCCGCAGACTACTGTTACCAATGCTCCAAAGTATTTGGCAAGCTGAATAGAAAACGTACCAACTCCGCCGCCACCACCATGAATCAATACCGATTGACCTTTTTCAATCCTACCTTTATCACGCAAGGCCTGGAGTGCTGTTACTGAAGCCATAGGCAGCGCAGCGGCATCATCAAATGATAGATTGGCAGGTTTATGTACCAATGCTTTTTCAGGAGCTACTGCATATTCTGCAAATCCACCAAATCCAAATGATGCGAGATCACCGAGTACCTCGTCGCCGATTTTAAAATTCCGGATGTTTTTTCCAATCGATTCCACTCGTCCGGCAATATCAGCTCCAAATATCCTTTTTGGAGGAATCATGCCCATGTTCATCGATCGGTAGTCGGCGGCATTTACCGATACGGAAATAATTTTTAACAACAATTGATCGTCTGTTGGAACTGGTTTATCTACCTCACAGTAAGATAGTTTGTCTGGCTTGTTCCTTTTGTCATAAACAATAGCTTTCATCTTTTCCATGTTTTTTATACTTTTACCCTTGTCAATTATAAAGAATCATTTTTAATTATTGCATAGAAAAGCACAGTGTCTCAAATATTTAAGCCAATTTAAATTATTTCGGCAAAGTTGCCAATATATTCGTCAACATAAGCCGCTATGAGCGAAGTTTGTTCTTCTTCAATATCAAAGTAGCGTTCTTCAAGTTCGTCGAATACCTCAAAATCTACATAAAGTGCATTAAATTCCTCCTCGGTAGTTTCGCGCTCCAGTTCTGCTTTATTCGGGTCGTATATTTCTTTGGCCTTGTAAATAAGCTTTGAAAGTTCAACAGCACCGAATTGCTTAATAGCTTTGGCAAACGGATTAGCAAAAATATAACTGCCATAGCCGTTCTGGATTAGCTGTACAAAACCTCCATCGCGCATCTCGGTACTAAAAAAATGCCATGCCAGTAGCGTATGTTGCGAACCGTTAAGTTTCGACATATTGTCAGCAGTTAGTTCACCTCCAATTTCTTCGAGAATTGCATCGATAAATACCTGAAGAAATTCATCCATGCCTTTTTCTGCGGCTTGCGATAGTAGTTTGTCTTGTATCTGTATCATTTTATTTTTTTATATCAATATTTCAGCGCTATAAGCCGGAAGTGTGAGCTTGATTTTTTCATCCTGAGCTTCAAACTTGTGACCAAAAGTGGCATGCAATGCCTTTCTTTTCAGTTCACGCGGCAATTTCAGGTCAAAGGTACGGCTTTCGGCCGAATTATTAATAAATACGATAGCTTCCTGATCAAAATATTTACGGGCGTAAACCCATGAGCTACCATTGTTTTGCAAATTCATAAAGCTACCATACACCAATACGGGATTGTTTTTTCGTAAATGAGTTAATGTTGCAATGCTGTTCCAAAGGTGATTTTCGCGTTGGTTCCAGTTTCCGAAGCGCATCATGCGCCGGCAGTCGGGGTCGTTACCACCGGTAAGGCCTATTTCGTCGCCATAAAAAATTACCGGTATGCCGGGTATAGTCAGATTGAAAACGTGGAAAAGCAGCAACTTATCGTAAGCCGTGGAATCGGTAATCCCGATATGGCGATTCCAACCGGCTGCTTTGGCATCTTCGCCAAAACGCAGGTCACCCGATGCGTAGGCCATAAAGCGTGGTTTGTCGTGGTTGCCGGATATATATCCCATCAGGTTATGATTGCCATAAGTATAAAGACTGGCGTTCAGGATGGTTTCTACCTGTTTCAGATTACTGCCGCCCACACCGGCAAAGGTAGTGTTGGCTATGTCGTACACGTTGAAATCGAACTGTCCATCGAGCATGCCGGTGGTAAGGTAGCTCGAAATAAGTTTGGGACTTCCATAGGTTTCGCCTATTTGATAGGGTGCATCTCCCTGATTGAGTTTTTTCATTTTCAGAGTCAATGCCCGCCAGAATTCTTCTGTGATATGTTTGCACGCATCGTGGCGGAAGCCATCAAGATTAAACTCTTTCAGCCAGAAAATGGCCGAGTCGGACATTATATCTACTACTTTCGGATTAGACAAATCGAGTGTAGGCATAAATGTATCGAACCAGGTGGTCAGTCGCTGGTCGTCCCAACGTTCGGTGTTCAGTGTTCCGTCGGGCAGGTAGAGCGGTGTAGTCCACTCCGGATGCTGTTTGTAAAACGGATGCTCCGTATGAACATGGTGAGCCACATAATCCAACAAAATATTCATATCGTGCTTATGCGCATCGGCCACAAAGTTTTTCAACTCCGCATTGGTTCCAAACCGGAAGTCTACTTTGGATGAAGATACCGGCCAATAACCGTGGTAGCCCGAGAACTTGGTCTTTTGGGGTTCGTACCAACCGTAAGGTTCTGTTGGGTTTTGGTTTAAGGGCGAAACCCAAAGCGTGTTTACTCCCAGTTTTTCGAAATATCCGTCATCAATTTTTTGCTGAATACCGGCAATGTCGCCTCCCCAGAAATCTACTTTAGGATTTACATCCGGTCGGTTCAACGGTTTGTCGTTTAGCGTATCACCATTCATAAAGCGGTCAACCAGCACAAAGTACATGATTTGTGCATGTTTGTCGGTTCGGGTTATTTCGTTGGACTGGGTTACCACTTTGCCGCTTTCGAGCGGAATGAGCACGTCGTTACTTACTCCAAAGCGGTTGCTTGCCCACACCCTGATGTACGAACGTTTTAAATCCCGGGCTTCGGCAGGAATATCGAAAGTAATTTTACCGTTTACCGTTTTTGAAAACTGCTCGGGTAATAAATGATTTTGCCAGTAGATATATACTTCGTCCACATCGTTGCTGTACGATAGGGTAATTTTGTTTTTGGTGAAGTTGTCGGTTACAAGCGTAGGAAAAAGATTGTTTTTTCCGGCTATCTGAAGTACCGAATTGTATTTTCCAAAGCCATTATCAACCTTGTTGGGGTTTGCCGGGTCGTGATTTTGCTCGCCATCGAGAATCAGTTGGTACAGGTAAGTACCCGGACTCAGATTCAGTTTTACTTTGTACAATCCACGGTCGGTCAATTCTAAATTTGGGGTGCGCGAAGGTGTCCAGTCGTTCATTTGGCCGGCTATCTGTACTTGCTTGTAGGTTTTTCCTTTGGGGTCGAAAGTGAATGTATAAACGATTTTGTCGGTTTTACGGCAGGGTAGGGAATAGGCTTTGCCCTGAACCCAGATTTGTACATTGACAAACGATTCCAGCTCGGGCGTAGCTGTGAGCAAGGCTGTAGTTTTATCGCTCGATAGTTGTACGTGCAGTGCTTTTGAACCGGAAGTGATGGAGTCAATGTCGGCAGGCTGCATTATAAAATCCTGCATGTAAATTTTGTTTTCGCCCAACTCTAAAGTGGTAAGCGAATTCAGGTTTTTGTTGTCAACGCTTTTCGATGGTACATCCAAGCGTGGCTGGCAGGCCGTGAATATGACTATGGCTGCGAAGAATATCTTAAAAACTTTCATAAGGATTATATTGGATTATTTAATGTTAATCGTTTAAGCTGATTAGTTCGAGTATCCATACTGATTTTCCGGGAACTGATATTCTGTCTGATAAACTAATTTTTTTACCGGAAGTAATTTCTATTGCTTGATTTTTTTTGCCCAAAGCTTCGGTAAATCTACTGGTTGTAAGCTCTTTATCCGATGAGTTGTTGTTGGCTATTATCATCACTGTTTTATCGTTGTTGTATCTGAAATATACATAAATATCATTTTCAGGGATAAACTGCTTCATTTTACCGTTTTGCAGTACAGTATTGTTTTTTCTGTAATTCAGCAGTGTGCGGGTGTAGTCAAATATCTCATTTTCATTTTTTGTACGTCCTTCCCGGGTAAAAGCATTTCGTTTGTCACCCGGCCATCCGCCCGGAAAATCATATCGGGCGCCTTCGTAAGTTCCGGCTTTACCGTCGAGCATAATTTCGGTGCCGTAGTACAGTTGCGGATAACCCCGTGAGGTAAGCAGCATGGCCAATGCCATTTTGTATTTGCTAATATCGCCTTTTACCGCAGTAGCGTATCGGTCAATATCATGATTGTCCAAAAAAATCATAAGCATATTGGTATCAGGATATACAAAATCCTGAGCAAAATGGCTGTAAAAACGGTTCACGCCGGTATCCCAGCCACCTTCTTCGTTGTAGGCTGTTGCAAAAACGTCTTTCAGGCAGAAGTCCATTACACTCGTTAGTCGCGAGTCAAACTCGTCTTTGTTGTTATTGCCCGATTGATAATAGGCAGTTTCGGCCGGTGTTTTCACCCAGCATTCGCCCACCACATTCATCCGCGGATATTCATTGCGGATTTGCTGAATAAAATTAGCCGCAATGCGTATGTCGTTGTAAGGATAGGTGTCCACACGTATTCCATCGATATTTGCATACTCTATCCAGAATGTATATACCTGCCTTAAATAATCAAAAACTAACGGATTAGTCAGGTTAAGGTCGGGCATATTCGGTGCAAACCAGCCATGTGTTAACTTGTGTAAATCAGATTGGGCAGCATGCGGGTCGGTCCAGGTGGTCATCCGGTAATTCGACGAGGTATATTCCGTCCACTCGTTGAACCAGTCGGTAGCCGGTTTATCTTTCATCCACCAGTGCGCCGAGCTGCAATGATTGGGTACAATATCAATAATCAGTTTAAGCCCGTTGGCATGACAGGTTTCGGCCAGCCGCGGGTAGTCTTCGTTTTTGCCAAAGCGGGGGTCAATTTTATAATAATCGGAGCAACCGTAATGATGATAGGAATATTTTACGTCATTGTTGTCGAAAAGCGGAGTAGTCCACAGGGCAGTTATTCCCAGATTGGCCAGATATGGTATTTTTGATATAATGCCTTCTATATCACCGCCATGTCGTTCGGCTAAGTCTGCCCGGTTTACCCCTTGCACATATCCGGGCAGAGTATCGTTAGCCGTATTGCCATTGGCAAATCGGTCGGGCATAATCAGATATATGGCATCAGCCTCGGTAAAACTTTGGCGCTCAGCCGAACCATTCCGGCGCTTTTTAAGTTCATAACTAATTTTTTGCGTTTGTTTTCCTTTTTTTATATCAATAATAAATTTTCCCGGCAAAGCCTCTTTCCCGATATTCAAATACAAAAAAACATAATTAGGATTATTTGTAATTTTTTTTTCAACGATATTAATGCCCGGATAGTTAATGTTGAATGTGGCGGAACCGATACCATCTCCGTAAATCATTAGTTGTAGCGCAGAATTATTCATTTCTGTCCACCAGAAAGATGGCTCAAGTCTCTCAACCAGACTTTTTCTGGCAGCATGGGTGTTGAATGACAGTGTAATAAGCAGGCATATTGTTAGGGTAATTATTCTTATTTTTATCATGTGGATGGATGATTTATCGTTTATTAGAAAAAAACAACTTTAAGTTTCTTTTTGGAAAAATTGGATAAGAGGTGAAAGTATTTCAGCATTTAATTATAAAAAACTATTCAACTTTTATGCCTTTGGCCGAAGCTACGTTGCTGTCGTTCAGCAATGCGTCCCAACCTTTGTCGCGTGCTGTCAAAGCTTTTTGGGTTGCTATGTTTGTGAGCTCCTTGTAATTGTAGTTCAACGAATTAGTGAAACACGCAAACTTATGCAGGCTTACAAACTCATTTTTCTTTACGTCGGTACCAAAAGAAAAGCCTGCTACCTTTTGTTTTTCGATTTTTGTTGGGTTGACTTTTTTTTGTACATTATTTTTGAAAAAATCGTAACTTATAGCTTCGCACACCTGAAGGTTTGAAAGACGTATTTGCAACCACAGATGAGCGACTTCGCGTTGCGTGCGCGATTGTAAAATATTCCATTCAGGCTCGCGTTCGGGAAATAGCCGGTTGGGAAAAGCGCCATCGATAATCGGCGTAAATGATATTTTTCCCTCAAAGTTGATGGATTTTACCTGAATACGTAAGGCGCAGAGCTCGGGGTCGTCCAAACTCAAAAAACGCTGTGTTGCTACCTGTACGTGATATCCTGAAGTGGTGATTATCTCAAAGTTACGTTCCAGAAGTCCGGTTTTTCTGTTGAGTTGCCTGTTGTATGATTTTATTTCGCATCGGGATAAATCTACATGTTCAGCATTGAGCAGCAGGTGTGTCGATGTCCAGTCGGCTAATGCGCTCAACGTTTCAGCGCCATTCATTTTTGTTACAATGCCTTTGATGTATGTGCCCGGCATTGATTCGCCACTGAAAAGCTCTTCGAAATTAGCACGTTGACTGATTAAACCATTGCTTGTCATCCATTTCTTTTCCGATTGAAGTTGGGTGTCGGGCTGAAAAGCAGTTTCGGCAATTATCGGTACAAACATGTCATGACCATTTTCGTTGGTCTGAAACTCATTGGGGTGCTGTATTTTGTTTTTATCAGTATACATTGAAAGTTTCGTTTTTTAATCAATTGATTTTTTATCGTGTACTTTATCGTCGACCCACAAAACGCTCACTGCCGCAATAAGCATGAAAATCCCCGACATGATTAAGGCGTATATGGCTTCGGAATTGAAAATCCGTTTTACAACCATGCCGCCGAATATGCCGTTAATTATTTGTGGTACCGTGATAAATATATTGAAGATACCCATGTAAATTCCCATTTTGCGTGGAGGCAGAGCAGGAGCAAGGATAGCATAAGGCATGGCCAGAATACTACCCCAGGCTATACCTACACCTATCATTGAAAAAATTAAAGCATCGGGGTTGGATATAAAATATATAGATATTAGTCCGATGGCGCCGGCCGTAAGCGATAAACTATGCGTGAGTTTTCGGCCGATAAGTTTGGCTATGAAAGGGAGTGTGAGGGCATAAACCATGGCCACAGCATTATAAACGCCAAAAATAATACCTACCCAATTGCCTGCATCCTGATATGCCTTTGAATGCACATCGTTGGTTGCCAGCCCCCAAACATGCTGAGCTACGGCCGGAGTAGTGAAAACCCACATGCCAAAAAGCGCTATCCATGTAAAAAACTGAACTACACTTAGTTGTTTCATGGTTCTGGGCATGTGTGTCATATCGGTAAAGATATCCGAAAACCGTATGGTTTCTTTCGAAGCAACTTCAATATCAGGACTGAATTGCTGCATTTCCTGAGGCGAATATTCTTTTGTGCTGATAACAGTCCATAAGATGGTAGCAATCATGGTGGCCGCTCCGATGTAAAAGGCGAATATCACATTGTCGGGAATTTCGCCAACAGGAGCTGTTTTGGAAATACCAAACCACTCAGCTAACACATAAGGCAACCACGACCCGATAACCGCACCTACGCCAATCAGAAATGTTTGTATCGAAAAACCCACCGTGCTTTGGTCTACAGGGAGCATATCGGCCACCAAAGCCCTGAATGGTTCCATGGCTATATTGAACGAAGCATCCATAATCATCAGAAAACCGGCACCTACAAACATGGCTGGTATAAAACCGGCCAAAACTCCGGCATTGGGCATTAATATCAGTGCCAAAGAAGCCAAAATGGCACCTGCCAGAAAGAACGGACGCCGGCGCCCAAGTTTGGTCCAGGTATGGTCGGAGTAATGCCCTACTATGGGCTGAATAATCATTCCAGTGAGTGGAGCTGCAATCCAAAACCATGAAAGTTGCTCAATATCTGCACCAAACGATTGTAGTATGCGACTTGCATTAGCATTTTGCAGGGCATAGCCAAACTGTATGCCCATAAAGCCCATACTCAGACTGAGTATATTGCCAAACGAAAGCCGTGGTTTTTTAATCTGATGTTCCATTATTTATTCGTGTTATTTGCCTTTATCTTTTTTTATTTTGTCGATTCCCTGATAATTACATTGGTTTTGATAACTCTGTTGGTATACTGACCATGAGTGTTGCCATTAATTTTATCAAGTAGCAGTTTGGCCGCCTCACGTCCCATTTGGTAACCGTGCTGTTCCACTGTACTCAGCATAGGGTCGCAGGCACGCGCCAGCTCTCCATCCGAAAATCCAAAGATTGAAACATCCTCCGGTATACGAAGTTTAGCCAGCTTTACAGCATACATAATACCGGCAGCACAGTGGTCGTTGATAGCAAAAAAACCATCCGGTCTATCCGGCCTGTCCAGTATCTCGGGGGTAATGATAATAGCTTCTTCGCGTGTGTCACAAACTTTTATAAGCGAGTCGTCTACCGGTAAACCATATTTGCGCAAAGCATCCAGGTAGCCGTTTTTACGGTTTTTTGATATTTCAAGATGAAAAGGCGAACTGTAAAAAGCAATGCGTTTACAGCCGGTCTGTATCAGATATTCCACCGCAGCAAAAGCACCTACGTAGTCGTCTACTACTACCCGGTCGGTATTGAGACCGATACAAATACGATCAAAAAATACCAGCGGTATATCACTTTCAATAATTTCTTTGTAGTGGTCGTAATTGGTGGTGTTTTTCGAGAGCGAAGCCAAAACGCCTGATACGCGCGCCGAAATCAGCGACTTGGTGTCGTTCACTTCCTTTTCGTAGTTCTCGTCCGACTGGCAAACGATAACGTTAAAACCTTCGGTATTAGCTACCTGCTCGATGCCAGAAAGTATGGATGAAAAAAAGTAGTGTAGTATTTCAGGCACAATAACTCCGATGGTGTTATTGCGACTTGTGCGCAAACTCAACGCCAGCGAATTGGGTTTATAGTTGTTTTCTTTGGCATACAGGTTTACTGCATCTTTGGTTGCCTGACTTATATCCGGATGATTTTTGAGCGCGCGCGAAACCGTAGAGGGTGAAATGTTGAGTGCCCGGCCAATGTCTTTGATGGTAATTTGCGGTTTAAACATAATGAAAAAATTACGGGTTAACGAGCGAGTATACAAGCCGGAATCTTAATCCTGCGCTTAGCTTCTGAAAGGTACAGGAAGACGGTTTTACGAGGACTTGTAAAATTTTCAAATACAAAGTTATAACTCTTTATTTGAATAGGAAAATATCTGTAAAAAAAAACAAAATATACAATGCAAACGATTGCATTGAAAATTGTGATTATAATAACATATAAAGATTGCGAATAATTATTAATACTCTAATTTTGCTCGCATAATTTCATGATGTAAACAAAAAATATCTCAATAAATTACTTGTAATGAGTGTTTTGAATAATTACTTTTTGTTTACATAAATGAGATAAATAGAGTAAAAAATCAAACAAATATCAACCTTTAAAAGTCTATTACATGAAGTACGCAAACTTTAAGCAGAATCTGCGAACTCTTACAGCTTTATTCTTGATTGTTGTTTCCTGTGGCCTTGTTTCGGCGCAGCAAATAACAGTTAAAGGAGTTGTGAAGGATGCTTCGAGCGGTGAACCGATTCTTGGAGCCAATATTCTGGAAAAAGGAACCACCAACGGAACTATTACTAATTTAGATGGTGAGTTTTCTTTAAATGTTTCTTCAAATTCTACCCTTCTTATCAAGTACGTGGGCTACGAAACCAAAGAGGTAGCCGTGGCCGGACAAAAAAATCTTGTTATACAGATTAAAGAAGACGCCATAGCTTTGGGCGAGGTAGTAGCTATTGGATACGCTACGGTAAAGAAAAACGATGCTACCGGATCAATCACCGCTATTAAACCCGACGCGCTAAACAAAGGTCTGACCACCAATGCTCAGGATATGCTTACCGGAAAAATTGCAGGAGTAAATGTAACTTCTGGTGGTGGTACTCCGGGTGGTGGCGCTACAATCCGAATCCGTGGTGGTTCATCGCTTAATGCAAGTAACGATCCTTTGATTGTAATCGATGGATTACCTATTGACAATAAAGGAATTCAAGGTGTAGCCAATCCGTTGAGTACGATTAATCCTAATGATATTGAGTCGTTTACGGTATTAAAAGACGCTTCGGCAACTGCCATTTATGGTTCTCGTGCTTCCAACGGAGTAATTATCATCACCACAAAAAAGGGAGCTAAAGGTTCAAAACCAACATTTACTTACAATGGCAACTTTAGTGTTGGTACTATTAGAAAGTACATTGAAGTGATGGATGGTGATGAGTTTAGAGAATATGCTACCAAATTATATGAAGGAAACACAGATATTCTCAGTCATCTTGGTACTGCTAATACCGACTGGCAGAGCAAAATATATCAGACAGCCATTGGGCATGATCATAATGTGAATGTAACAGGAGGTCTTAAAAACATGCCATACCGTGCATCTATTGGATATACAAATCTGGATGGTATATTAAAAACCTCAAATTTTGAAAGGTATACTGGTAATATTGGATTAAGCCCTTCATTTTTTGATAATTACTTGAAGGTTAATGTTAATTTCAAAGCCATGCTTACCAATCAGAAATTTGCTAATACTGATGCAATTTCAGCCGCTGTAAGAATGGATCCTACTCAAACAGTTTATTCGGCAGATGAACCTTTTGCAAGCTCGTTAGGAGGCTACTGGCAATGGTACAATGCAAGTACTTCTGCTGTAAATTCTAATGCTCCGGGAAACCCTTTAAGCTTGCTTATGTTAAGAGATGACAAAGCCAACGCTTATGATTTGATGGGAAATATTGAGGTAGATTATAAATTTCATTTCTTCCCTGATATGCACTTACATGCTAATGCCGCTACTGATATTGCTCATGGTAAGCAAGATACGTGGAACTCTGAAAAATCGTTTACTAATATGTTGCACGGAGGTTCAAGTAAATATGAAATAAAAGACAAATGGAACAGATTGTTTAATACATATTTACAATATAATAAAGAATTTAAAAATCAGAAGGTTGATGCAATAGGTGGCTATGAATGGCAGCGTTTCCACAGTGAAGGAAATTATTTTGAAGAACCACTGATAGGTGACTATGTATACCAGGCTAACCCCATTTATTGGGCTACACATAATCAGTTAGTATCTTTCTTCGGTCGTGTTAATTACACACTGTCTGATAAATATCTCTTTACAGCTACAATTCGTGCCGATGGATCTTCGCGCTTTTCTCCTGAAAACAGGTGGGGATATTTTCCATCATTTGCTTTTGCATGGAAAATGAAAGATGATTTCATGAAAGATATCGACGTGGTTTCAGATTTTAAATTAAGGTTAGGGTACGGAAAAACCGGACAGCAGGACGGAATTGGCGATTACACGTATTTGCCAGTTTATTCTAAAAGTAAAGATGGTGCATACTATCAGTTCGGAGATACATATTACTCAACTGCAAGACCTGATGCTTATAATAAAGACCTGAAATGGGAAACTACCACAACTTATAATGCTGGTGTAGATATAAGCTTGTTTAACAATAGGCTGACTGCAGCATTAGATGTTTACTATCGTAATACCGATGATTTGTTGAATACAACCTCAATTCCGGCTGGAACTAATTTCAGAAACAAAGTACTCCAAAATATTGGTTCTTTGAATAATAGAGGTGTTGAAGTAATGTTAAACTGGAAAGCGATTGCCAAGAGAGATCTCACATTAGATTTGTCATATAATGTTACATACAACAGAAATAAAATAACAAAATTAACAGCTGTTGCGAGCGAAGGGTATTATGTTGCAACCGGTGGTATATTTCAGGGACAGATACAGGCACACATGGTTGGTTATCCCGCATTCTCGTATTATGTATATGAGCAAGTTTACGATAATCAGGGAAAACCGATTGAGGGATTATACGTTGATCGGAATGGAGATAACATAATCAATGAAAAGGACAGATATTTATTTCATAACTCTAATCCTGATGTAACAATGGGGTTTGCCGCTAAACTTATATATAAATCTTTTGATTTAGGAATGACTTTGCGTTCAAATATTGGTAATTACATGTACAACGCCATGGCTGCTGAAAGGTTAAATGTAGGTAGTTCTGGTATATGGTCTTCGTTGGGATATTTTGAAAACAAACCAAAAATATCTTTTGACACTAACTTTACCGGAGGAGCAACAACATATCTTTCTGATTATTTTGTTCAGAATGCTTCTTTTGTTAGAGTCGATAATATAACTTTTGGATATTCTTTCAAAAAAATGTTTGGAGTGTTCTCGGGTGGACGTGTTTCCGCAACGGTACAAAATCCATTTGTGTTTACAAAATACAAAGGTCTTGATCCAGAGGTGTTCGGTGGAATCGATGGTACAATCTATCCAAAACCAGTAACCTCAATAATTGGTTTGACGCTTAATTTCTAATAACAAATAAATACATGTCTATTATGAAAAAAATTAAAATATATTATTTATACATTCTGTCAGTGGTTTTTGGTGTTGGGCTAACATCATGTCTCGATGATTTGAATTTAGAACCAATTGATCCATCAACTATTCAGTCGTTTAATCAGGATGAAGTTTTTGCAAAAGTTTACGCTTCCTGGGCTCTCAGTGGTCAACAAGGACCTGCTGGAAATAACGATATTGATATTGATGATGAAGGCCGTTTTTCTCTAACCCGTAGTTTGTGGAATTGTAGCGAGTTACCAACTGACGAAGCTATTTGTGCGTGGGGAGATGCTGAAGTAATTACTCTCAATGTAAATAATTTTACATCATTAAACAACTCTTTGAAGGCTATTTATGCGCGTTTGTATTTTGTAATTACAATAAGTAATCATTTCTTGGAACAAACAGCTAGCCTAAATGACGATAAAACTGTAAAACAGAGAGCTGAGGTGAAGTTTATCCGTGCTTTATCTTATTATTACCTGATGGATCTTTTTGGCAATGTGCCTTTTGCAACAGAAATTAAGACAGAGGCTCCTGAGCAAATAAAAAGAGCTGATCTTTTTACATGGATTGAGAGCGAATTGAAAGCTATTGAGCCGGATATGTATGAAGCAAAAGCTGCTCCATATTACCGACTGGATAAAGTTGCAAACTGGTTGCTTTTATCTCGCTTGTACATTAACGCGAAAGTATATACCGGAACTGAACATTGGAACGATGCTGCAATTTATGCTAAAAAAGTGATTGATTCTCAATATACACTTGCAACTAAATATAAATATCTTTTCATGGCTGATAATGCAAGTGCTATTGACGGTTCAACAGTAAATGATGCTGCAAACGAAATAATTTTTCCTATCGCTATTGATGGCGTGAAAACCAAAAGCTGGGGATCTATGATTTTTCTTGTTAATTCAACGAGAACTTCCGATATGCCTGCATGGGGAACTTCAGGTTCATGGGGTGGTAACAGAGCTCGTTTTGCTTTGGTTAAAAAATTCTTCCCTGACGGAAATGTTCCATCTTCTGACGATTTGACAGTGGCTGCAGCGGATAATCGCGCTATGTTATTTTCTGTGGGTCGAACTGCAACCATCTCTGATCCGACTATGTTTAAGCAAGGTATCTCGGTTCAAAAATACAGCAATATCAGAGCCGATGGAGGAGCTACTCATGATGTTGAGTTTCCTGATGCAGATATACCTTTTATGAGAAAAGCCGAAGCTTATCTTACCTATGCTGAAGCGGTTTTAAGAGGAGCATCTGTTATTGGAAACTATACTGCTGTACAGGCTGTTAATGCTGTTCGTACGCGTGCAAATGCATCCAGCTTTTTAACGAGTGAATTGACTTTAGATGTGATGTTGGACGAGTGGGCGCGAGAATTTTACTTCGAAGGACGTCGTCGAACTGATTTAATCCGCTTTAATGTTTTCACAGGTAGTACCTATTTGTGGGATTGGAAAGGTGGAGCCGCATCAGGTGCATCAATACCATCTTATATGAATTTAATGCCCATCCCTGCTGATGACTTGAATGCCAATCCGAATCTGAAGCAAAACACGGGTTATTAATTGAAGGTTAACTGTTTAAATAAATAAGATATGAAAAAATTAAATATATTATTGCTATTGTTGTTAGGGGGCTTTGTTTTTACGGCTTGTGTCGACGAAGTGGGTCCAACAATCAACAAAGAGGCTGAAGATGGCACGCTCGCTTTTCAGCTGTTTAACCCCGTGTATGCTAACTCGGTTTACCAACTTACTGAGGCTAACAGCAGTGGTGTAGTGGATACGCTCTATTGCAACGAGCCTGCTTATGGGTTTACTGCTCCGGTCACTTATACGGTTCAGGTGTCGCTCAATAGTAATTTTACCGATTCGGTTTATTTTGAAGATCTGGCTACCCTGGTTCAGGGCGAAAAAGTGCCGGTGAATGTAAAGGAACTGAATACGGCACTCAATACTTTGTATGGCGACAATTTTCCTACACCGGCTAAAGCCACCAAGGTATATATACGCCTTAAAGCTGTAATATCGGATGTTACTACAACGATAACTGGTAACGAACTGCTGGTTAAGCCGGCTTATTCTAATGCAATTGAAATACGGGTGTTGCCTTACAAAGCCGCCAACCTGAAGTACTACTATCAGGTAACAGTAAAACCATACTATATTATTGGTTTGGCCAATGGCGCATGGAACAATTCTGACGCTGGCTTAGGCGTATCTATGTATCCGCTTAGTGTGGTGAAGGAAGCTGCTTACGACGAAAATGGTAACGGAACATTTAAATTTACCGGATACTTTAGTGCATCGCGCAGCTTCAAATTAATACGCGATATTGGTAGCTGGAGCGAACAATGGGGTAACAAATCGGCTGAAGGAATCAACAACCCAATCAGCAAAGCCATAGCCGGTGAAGAACCCTCGAACCTGAAAGTACCTGAAGACGGATACTACACCATTACGCTGAACTCTATTAAAAACACACTGACTATAGAAAAAACGACTGAAAAAACTCCTGCTACCTACGCTTCGGTTGCTCTTATGGGTACGTTTAATGGTTGGAGTGCCGATGTGGCTATGACACCTGCTGAGGCTACAAATAATCATATTTGGTTTATCACCCACACCTTTGCCGAAGACGGACAGTATAAGTTCAGAGCTAATGCAAATTGGGATGTTGCTAACTGGGGTACTCCTGCTGCTAATGATGGTGACTCACAATACGCTTTGATTGGTATAGGTGGCATGGGTGGAAAGAACCTGCCAAGCACTGCCGGTACATATCGGATTATACTGAATGATCAGGATGGTTGTTATTATGTTATTAAATAATGATCTGACTTAAAAATCCTATGTATTTTTGTTTTAATACTTAAAAAAATAAGAAGAATATGTACAAAAAAAATAAAATAATAATGCTGCTTGCAGCTCTGTCGCTTGTGTTGTTTTCGTGCGACTATTATTCCGATCAGGAAGTTGCAAGCCCAACCGTTTTTGAACAGGGAACTATTCAGGATACTACTTTCGTTGCAGCTGCCACATCGGCTGGTATAGTACTTACCGAGGCCGCTGCTGCCGACTCCTCGCAGGTGCTTACCGTATCTGCCATCATGAATCAGGTTAACCCCAATGCTGTAGTGAAGTACATCCTTCAGATATCGAGTAACCGGAATTTTACCGACACAGCCGTACTTAATTGCCGATTCGACGGCAAAGTCGGCTCTAAAGTAAAGGTGCGTAACTCTGAACTGAATATTGCTGTGGATAAACTTACCGGAAGTTTAGTGCAAGTGCCTGTATATGCACGTCTTATTGCTCAAATAAACAATGGAGGAGCGGTAATTAAACAGGTCTCGGTGGCAGATGCAAGCAAGGCGGTGGCTACATTTAACGTTACCCCTTACTCCATGTTGAAAGAATTTTCTGAATACACTCCCAAAACCTGGTATTTGGTTGGTTTGGGTGGCAACTGGAACAACTCCATGGATGGTCTTGGCTCATCGCTTATCCCTATGAGCGTGGTATCCGGAAAGGAATACGACTCAAACGGTAATGGTAAGTTTGTGTATACCGGCTACTTTTCAGCGTCTACAAGCTTTAAACTGATACATACACCGGGCGACTGGAATACTCAGTGGGCAAACAAATCGGTTGAGGGTATTGATAATCCGGTGATGAATGACGGTGGATCTTCAAACTTTAAAGTGCCTACCGATGGCTATTACACCATAACGCTCAACTCAATTAAGAATACGATTAGTATCGTAGCTGCAAGTGTGAATCCAACTTCGTATACGTCAATCGGATTAATTGGTGAATTTAGCAGTTGGAGCGATCGTGCCCTTACCTCAAACCCAAATACCGGTAACCATACCTGGTATACTACGGTTACCATTGCTGCTGACGGAAAAGGAAAATTCAGAGCTAATGGAGCATGGACTATTAACTGGGGTAACGACGCAAAAACTTTCCCAATAGGTTTCGGAGCTCAGGACAAAGCTGATATTCCATTTAAAGCCGGTACTTATACGGTGTTGTTCAACGATATTGATGGATGTTACTGGTTTGTGGCCAGATAGTTCATTAAGTTTGATTAAAGTTGTTTTTCAAAAAAAAGAAGCCTGCATTTAGATAATAAATGCAGGCTTTTGATTCATGTAATACGCTTTTGCTTATTTTTGCATCAAAAATAAAAATTCAGATATTTTATGTCAACAATCGAAATAGTAGGTTTCTCAGCATCTCTGCTTTCAGTTCTCAATCAGTTTCCGCAAGCCATTAAAGTATACAGTACTAAAGATACCCACAGCATTTCGCTACTTATGTATTGTATTGTGGTAGTGTGTATTACGTTGTGGCTTGTTTACGGTATTATGCTTCACGATGCTCCTCTTATTTGGGCCAATGCCTTATCGCTTATTCCTATTGTTTACATTTTTATTATGAAAGTTTACCATACGGTTATTGGTAAAGATAAGCTTTCTATCTGAGCACTTCTACCTCAAACGGAGATTAAACTCTGAAATCAAAGCGTTCAATTCTGTTTTGATCATAAACTTCGCGGCTGTACGTATATAGCCGCGCTGGTTTGTGCGATACGCCCGACTGAACTTCGTCTAACGGAATCAGATATGGCATTTTGTTTATTTTTCGCCGGTAGTTACGTTTGTCGTATGTGGTGTTGAATATAGCCTCGTACAGTTTCTGCATTTGCGTAAGCGTAAATTTTTCGGGCAAAAGCTCAAATACCAATGGCTCGTGTAGCAAGTCGCTTCGGAGTTTTTTCAGTGCTTCGTCATAAATTTCGTTGTGGTCAAACATCAGGTCTTTTATTTCATAAGCATCTTCCCATCGGGCATCTTCAATCAGTTTACTGTTGTCGATGTCGCTAATATTGATCAATGAATAAAAACCTACGGTTATTACCCGGTCGTCGGCAATGCGGGGGCGTACCCATTCATAATCCTGAATACGTCGGAAAAGCCGGTTAGGGTCGCTGAAAACCATAAACTGTTTTACAAAAATATTTTCAAGACCTGTTTGCTCTTTTAAAATACGGGCGGCGGTATCATCGATTTTCTCATCCCGGCGTAAATGGTTCCCGGGGAGTTTCCATTCCAAAAGTATTTTCCCGTCTTGCGATGGGATGAATTCCCTCCTTACCAATACCTTTAGTTTATTCTCTTCGTAGCCGAAAATTACGCAGTCGACCGATACTGAGGGTAAAAAAATGCTCTCAAAATCATTTTTTGATGCAGTATTCAGTTTTTCGTTCATTACAAAATCTGTTTTTAGTGATGTGTTTGGCAATATTTTATTGAATATTTCTTCAGTTTGGCAAATAAATACTGGAGTTAAGCGTGTGCATTAGGGTAAAATTGCCCTATTAACCAACATGTAAACTGTGTTTGTTTACAACTACTTATTCGCAAACTTGTTGTATAATCAATAAATCTATTCGCCTATATTTTTTTGTAGCCTTTTTTTGTAGATTCTTTCTTTTTCGCCTGAATTGCGCTGTTTTTCCGATATTTAAGGCAAAGATATTGTATTTCTGACACAATGGAAACAATTTTTTTAATTTTTTTATTTTTTCAACTTTAGAGCTCTTTAAAAGTTAAATATGCCACTTAGTGTAAAAATAACACACTTTTATTTGGAAATAATTATTCAAGGTATTATATTTGCAGTCGAATAGCTTGTTGTCTTATTGACACTATAGGCGTTTTCTACCTTAAATTGATATATTATGTTGAAGAAAATCAAGACATTACTCCTCATGTCCTTATTATCATTTACCGTTTCGTCGGTTTGTGCACAAGATGCCGAATCGTTTGTGGATAATCTTTTGTCGAAAATGACATTGGACGAAAAAATAGGCCAGTTAAACCAATACAACGGCGACTGGGGCGCAACTGGTAAGATAACCCCCGATGGTGATAAGGAAAAGCAAATACGCGAAGGTAAGGTGGGTTCTATGCTTAATGTTACCGGCGTAGATAAAACCCGTAAACTTCAGGAAATAGCTCTTCAATCGCGCCTTGGTATTCCACTTATTTTCGGGCAGGATGTTATACACGGATTTCGTACTACTTTCCCTATACCACTTGGCGAAACTGCTTCGTGGGACTTGGCACTTATCGAAAAAGCTGCTCGCATAGCTGCCACCGAGGCCGCTGCTTACGGCATCCACTGGACTTTTGCGCCGATGGTAGACATAGCACGCGACCCTCGCTGGGGACGTGTAATGGAAGGTGCCGGCGAAGATACTTATTTGGGTAGTAAAGCTGCCGAAGCACGGGTACATGGTTTTCAGGGTAAAGGCCTGGGAAATATTGATGCTGTAATGGCTTGTGCCAAGCATTTTGCTGCCTATGGTGCTGCGGTGGGCGGACGCGACTATAACTCGGTGGATATGAGTAACCGCCAGTTGTACGAAACTTATTTACCTCCTTTTAAAGCTGCTGTAGATGCCGGTGTGGCAACACTGATGAATTCTTTTAATGATATCAATGGAGTGCCGGCTACAGGTAATTCCTTTATTTTACGTGATATACTTAAAGGTGAATGGAACTTTAAGGGATTCGTGGTGAGCGACTGGGGAAGTATTGGCGAGATGATTCCTCACGGATATGCCAAGGATGAAGCCGATGCTGCTCTGAAGGCTATCATAGCCGGAAGTGATATGGATATGGAGAGTCGTTGCTATAAAAACACGCTGCAAAAGTTGGTCGAAACCGGAAAAGTCCCAGTTTCCATCATCGACGATGCCGTAAAACGTATTCTTTTGAAAAAATATGAATTGGGTCTGTTTACCGACCCATTCAGATATTGCAATGCTGAACGCGAAAAGGCGCAAACCAATAATGCTGAACATTTGAAATTTGCACGCGAAGCAGGTAAAAAAAGCATCGTGTTGCTCAGGAACAAGAACAATTTGCTTCCTCTGAATAAAAACACCAAAACGGTAGCCATGATTGGTCCGTTTGCCAAAGCTACCGTAGCAAACCATGGTTTCTGGTCCATTGCTTTTGACGATGACTCTACACGTATTGTTAGCCAGTACGACGGTATCAGAAATCATCTGGATAAAAACTCGGTAATGCTTTATGCTAAAGGTTGCAACGAAAACGACAATGACCGTAAAGGTTTTGCCGAAGCGCTTAGAATAGCCCAAAAGGCGGATGTGGTAATTATGTCGCTTGGCGAAGGCCCCGCTATGAGTGGCGAAGCACGCAGTAGAAGCAATATCCATTTTTCAGGCGTGCAGGAAGACCTGCTGAAAGAAGTAGCCAAAACCGGCAAACCGATAGTGCTGCTTATCAATGCAGGGCGCCCTCTGATATTTAACTGGGCTGCCGATAACGTTCAGGCCATTTTATACACCTGGTGGTTAGGAACCGAAGCCGGTAACGCTATTGCCGATGTGGTTTTTGGCGACTACAATCCATCAGGCAAATTGCCTATGACTTTCCCGCGAACCGAAGGACAGATTCCTATTTACTACAATCATTACAATACAGGTCGTCCGGCTAAGGATAATAACGATAAAAATTATGTGTCGGCTTATATCGACCTGCAAAACGACCCCAAATATCCATTTGGATATGGACTCAGCTATACCACTTTTGATATTTCAAACCTGCAGCTTTCGTCATCGAAAATGACTGCCGATGGTAAAATAACGGTGTCGGTAGATGTGAAAAATACAGGTAACTACGATGGCGAGGAGGTAGTGCAACTTTACATCCGCGATTTGGTAGGGTCGGTAGTACGCCCTGTTCGCGAACTCAAAGGATTCACAAAGATTGCCTTAAAAAAAGGAGAAATGCAGAAAGTGATATTTGAACTCAAATCGTCCGACCTGAAATTTTATAACGAAAAAGTAAGGTATATCAACGAACCGGGCGATTACGAAATTTATGTTGGTAACTCATCGGCAGCAACACTCAAAGGCGCCTTTGAACTTGTAAACTAAAAAAATGCTTTAAATCTGAATACTAACAATTTAATTATTTACAATGAAAATGGGTAATACATCGTGAAAGGGATCAATTATTTATAAACTTTTCAATCTGTTTATATAAATAAAAGAAATTAATAATTTTAGTAAATCTTAAATTAATCCCATGAATAACAAATCACTTCAGGAATGTTCAATACATTCTAAAAACCACAGAAAGACTTTTTGGAAGTATGTTTTTGTAATGGCTTTGCTATTAAGCTATTCATTTACGCTTTCAGCAGCATCTATTGTCAAAGGGACAGTAACCGATTCAAAATCGGCAACACCTCTGATTGGTGTTAGCGTTGTAGTCGAAGGAACGGGTACAGGTACTATTACCGATATTGACGGTAAATTTTCTTTAAATGTTCCATCGGCTAATGCCGTTTTGGAATTCTCGTATGTAGGATATACAACTCAAAAAATTAAAGTAGGCGATCAGGCTATCATGAATGTGTTGATGGTCGAAGATACCAAAAATCTGGAAGAACTCGTAGTTGTAGGTTATGGAGTTCAAAAGAAAAGTGTGGTAACAGGCGCTATTTCAAGCGTCCGCTCTAAGGATATGGAAGGGCTTAGTATACTTCGGGTTGAAGATGCGCTTAAAGGAAGAACTGCAGGTGTTACTGTAACTCAAAACTCAGGAGCTCCGGGAACTTCTTCAAGTGTAATTATAAGGGGGGTAACCTCTATAAATGGAGCTGAACCTTTGTATGTAGTAGATGGAGTTGTACTCGATAAAGGTGCTTTGGATTTAATCAATAAATCGGACATTGAATCGATGGAAGTGCTGAAAGATGCTGCTTCGGCTGCTATTTATGGTACCGCCTCCGCTGCAGGTGTTATTCTTATCACCACTAAAAAAGGTAAAGCGGGCGACATTAAAGTATCAATTAGTTCTAATTTCGGGATTCAGTCTCCCGAAAGAAAGCTGGACTTACTCAATGCTACTGAATACGCAACTTTACGTAACGAAGGTCTTAAGAATGGAGGTAAAAGTCTCCTTTTCTCCGACCCGGCTTCGTTAGGTGAAGGTACCGACTGGCAAAAAGAAGTTTTCAACTACAGCGCTCCTATTCAGAATCATGAATTCAGCTTAAGTGGTGGTAACGAAAAATCTACGTTCTTTTCATCTTTCGGTTATTTCGACCAAACAGGTGTTGTGGCTTCGGATGTATCCAGCTATAAGAGATATACGGTTCGTTTGAACTCTGACCATAAAGTAAAAAAATGGCTTACCATTGGGAATACATTGACTTATAGCTATACCAAATCGAAAACCAGCGTGGCTGAAAATGATTACTATGGTAATGTGCTTTCGTCGGCTATCAGTCTCGACCCGGTAACTCCGGCCATTTACTCTGATCCGAATGTAACTGTGCCTAATGTTTATGCTGTAAAAAATGACGATGGATATTATTATGGTTTGTCAAACTATGTTGGGCAGGAAATGATTAACCCCCTGGCATTTATTCAGGTAAATAAAGACAACTATAATTGGGCGAACAATTTCAATGGTAATGTATATGTACAGATTGAACCACTCAAAGGCTTGGTGTTCCGTTCTTCGTTAGGTGGAAAAATGGCTTTCTGGGGTTCTGAAAAGTATACTCCGCTTTATTACTACAGTTCCACACAAATGAATGCCAGTCAAAACTCATATACGAGGGGTAGATTTCAGAATATTAACTATACTTTATCAAACACCATTTCGTATAGCCGCAAGATTGACAACCACAACTTTAGTGTTATGTTGGGAAACGAATTACGTGATGGTTCCGGTTCTGGTTTAACAACGGTATATAGTGGTATTCCAGCGAATAGTCTGAAAGAAGCTTCAATGAATGTCTCTCTTGTTAAAGATAATATCGCATCCTGGGGATACGAAGATCAGCCCTACAAACTGGTTTCTTATTTTGGTCGTTTGAATTACGATTACATGGATAAATACGTGGTAAATGCCATTGTCAGAAGAGATGGTTCATCCAGATTTGGTTCAAATAATGCTTTTGGTAATTTTCCTTCAGCTTCGGTTAGATGGAATGTGCAAAATGAAGACTTCTGGAAACAAAACAATTATGTGGACGCTCTGTCTGTTCGACTGGGTTATGGGGTAAACGGTAAAGATGTGCATTTACCATTTAAATATACTTCGGTAATGCAAAATGTAGGTGGAGCCACTTTTGGCAATGATCAGGTTTATTTTGGAAGCACACCGGCATCGCCAGCCAATCCTGACCTAAGATGGGAGCGAACCACTCAGATAAATTTAGGGGTTGATGCTGTTCTGTTTGGTGGTTTATCGGCTACTTTAGACCTGTACCAGAAAAGCACAAGTGATATGATTATGGAAAAGAAACTTCCAGGCTATGTGGGAGCAACAAATAATCCGCAGGCTAATATGGCTACTATGGTTGGTAAGGGTATCGAATTTAGTCTTACTTATAACAAGAACATCAACAAAGATTTAAGTGTGTCGGCTACAGGTAATATCGCTTACAATGTCAATGAAATAACAGATATTGGGGAAAACGATTTTATTACAATAGCTAACATGCAGGCAAGTAAATACGAAGTAGAACGAATGATGAAAGGAAAACCTTACGGTATGTTCTGGGGTTTCAGAACCGATGGTATTTTCCAGACTCAACAGGAAATTGACTCGTATCTGAATGCCGATGGTGATATGATTCAACCTAATGCTCAACCCGGCGATTTCAGATGGAAAGACTTGGATGGTGATGGAAAAATTACTGATAAAGACCGCGAAAACTTGGGCCTTTCTATTCCACCAGTTACTTATGGAATTACGCTGAAAGCTAATTACAAAAATTTTGACGTAACTATTTTTGGTCAGGGAGTTGCCGGAAATAAGATTTGTAATCAGATACGTCGTTTGGATGTTGAAACATCCAACTATACAACAGCTGCTTTGGGTAGATGGGTCGGTGCAGGAACATCCAACACACACCCACGGTTAATTGAAGGAGAGGATGTAAATGAAAACTATGTCAAAATGAGTGACTTTTATCTTGAAGATGGTGCTTTCTTCCGTTTAAGAACATTTCAGATAGGTTATAGTCTGCCAAAAATGACTCTTAAAAATATTGGTATTGAGAAAATCAGATTATCTGCCAGCTGTAACAATATGTTTACTCTGACCAAATATAACGGTTACAACCCCGAAATTGGTGGCTCACAAGGTATCTATGGTATCGACAGAGGTGTATATCCTCAGGCTCGTTCATTTATGTTTGGTATTGATGTTGCCTTCTAATGAATAAATTCAAATAATTAAACATTGAAATTTATGAAAAGAATATTTTTATATACAGTAATTTTTACGACATTGTTTTCGTTGACAACCTCATGTGGTGAAGATTACCTGAGCGTGGATCCTAAGGGGCTTACGCTGGAAACTAATTTCTATAAGACTCCTGATCAGGCACTTGAAGGCTTGATGGCTGCGTATGCTTCGTTAAGCCACGAAGGTGGTTGGTCGGTTAAAATGATTGGCTTTAATTCTGCCGGCGACGAATGTTATACTGGTGGTGCCAGTGTGGGCGACTATGCCAACTATCAGGCATGGAATACCAATAGTATGACTGCTGTAGTTGGTCCTTCTGAAGCTTTTTGGAATGCTGACTATCAGGGGATATATCGTGCTAATTTGTTTATTGTCAAAATGAAAGAACAGGTTGCCGGACTGGATGACGCAGTTAAAAATAAATATATAGCCGAGGCTAAAACGTTAAGAGCTTATTTTTATTTTGAACTCATTCGGTTATTTAAAAACATTCCGTTGATTACTGTTCCTTTAGAACCCTCTGAGTGGTTTACGGTTACACAAGCTTCCAGAGAAGATGTGTATGCACAAATTGAAAAGGATTTGACCGAAGCAATCAGCGTATTACCTACAAAATCGGCTATGCCTGCTACCGAACTGGGAAGAATGACTAAAGAGTCAGCCATGGCCTTGTTGGGAAAAGCTATTCTTTTCCAGAACGACGAATCGCGCATGGAAGAAGCTGCCGGATGGTTCAATAAAGTAAATACAGCTACCGGATATGCTTTAGTAACTAATTACAAAGATATATTTGATCCGGCTAACAAATTTAATTCTGAGTCGGTGTTTGAAATTACACATACTGCTTCTATGGAACAGGGCGACTGGGGTGCAAAAATCTTCGGAAATATGTATGTAATTGCTGTAGGGCCGCGCTCATATAAACCCGGTACTGCTGATGCTGACCATGCTTATGTTTCAGGTTGGTCGTTCAACCCTATTATTACTGATTTTGTGAATTTTATGAAAGGGGATCCGCGCTTCAAATATACCATAGCCGATGTAGATAGTTTAGTGGCACATCGTGGTGCAAGTTATATTCCCGGATATCAAAATACCGGTTACTTTATCCAAAAATGGGCTCCTCTCGAAAAATGGAGGGTAGCAACTGGTACAACTGAGTTGAACTTCCCGAACAATATGATTGAGATTCGGTTGGCCGACACTTATCTTATGGAAGCTGAAGCATTGGTGCGTGCCGGTAAAAATGCAACCAGAGCTAAAGACCTGCTTGATGCAGTACGTGCAAGGGTAGGTCTGGCATCGGTGCCGGCTACATTGGCTAATATTTATAACGAACGCAGATTAGAACTGGCTACCGAAGGACATCGTTGGGATGATCTTATACGTACAGGACAGGCAGCTACTGTGCTTTCATTCAAAGGATTTAAGGCTAATAAAAATGAATATCTGCCTATCCCTTTGTCGTCGCTCAACAATACAAAACTGGTGCAGGATCCCGCTTATCAATAATGGGCTATCATGTAAGAAAATACATATTTGTTGAAAAAATTAAATTTACATGAAAAATGAAAAATAATAAATTAAATTCCAAAATAACGCTTGCTCTGGCACTAATGTCTGCTGTTGCTTTTACAGCTTGTAAAGACGATTTGCAGAACAATGGATTAGTGTCTAAAACATTAGATGCCTCGTTTACAGTGACAAATGTTACTTCATCGCCCAATAAATTTTTACTTAGTTCAAGTAATGATAATTATTTGTTTTCGGAATGGGATTTTAATGACGATGCGGGATATAACAAAGGAACAAATAATTTAGAATTATTTATTCCCGATGCCGGAACTTACAATATAAAACACCGTGTTGTTGGTATTGGAGGTGTATATAGTGATGTGATAACTAAAACCATTACCGTGGCAACTTCCGACCCTGCTGCCGGTAATCTGGTTAAAGGAGGTAAATTTGCCACTGCTGACGATAACAGCCAGTGGACTGTAAGCCCGAGTGGAGGTGTATGTACCTTTGCCGATGGCTGGGCGACTTTTACCAATGTAGCCGGATCATGGGGGCAGGCAGCCATTCAGCAGCCTATCCAGGTGGAGGCCGGTAAAAAGTACAAGATTGATATGTTGTTCAAAACCGAAGGGGTGAAAAACGGCTGGTTCAAAGTGTATGCCTGTACCACTCCTCCTACACTCGGAGTTGAATATACCGGAGAAATACTGGTGGCCGAGGTGGCTATTTGGGGCGACAATGTCGGTGCAAAATCGGGAAAATTTTCATCAATTCTGAATCCTGATTCTGGTACCAAAACCAAGAACGTAGTTACCTTTACCACAAGTGGTACTATTTACCTGTCGATACAGTGTGGCGCCGAAGATTTGAAAGGTGGCGTATCTGTTTCCAAGGTTGAATTCAGAGGTGTTTCTGAATAAAACGTTCTATATACCTGGATAAAAAAACAGCCGGATTGTCCGGAAATGGATTAATCCGGCTGTTTTATTTTTTACAGATGATATTTTAAAATGAATTTTTTTTTAGTTACTTTATCTAATATCTCCGGCATGGAACTTCTATATTCAATAATAAAAAAACAGTTTGCTGCTTTGGTTTTGATTTTGTTCTACGGGTGTTCTACCGGAAATGAAATTGTAATAAACAATAACGGAAAAACTGATATTGACACCAGCTCAACAAACTACGTCAACACGGATGTTGTATGCTGGTTAACCAGCCCTACACAAAGAGTTTATCTGAAAAGAAATAACATAGCTCTGAATTTTGAGAATAAAACCAATAACTACGAAACTATAACCGTAGATGACTCAAAACAATTTCAGAGTATGGATGGTTTTGGATTTGCGCTTACCGGTGGAAGTGCATATCTTATTAACCGATTGCCAGTTGTGCAGCGCGATAGCTTACTGCACGAATTATTTGACCTCAAGGGGAATCATATCGGTATCAGTTATCTGAGAATTAGCCTTGGTGCTTCCGATCTAAATTCCTATGTTTACTCATACGATGATATTCCCACTACGGGAACTGACACTTTGCTGACCTCTTTTAGTCTGACCCCGGATAGTTACGACCTTATTCCTGTACTGAAATCGATTATAGCTATTAATCCTACTATAAAAATTCTGGCTTCACCATGGTCGGCTCCGGCCTGGATGAAAACCAACAAAAGTTTTGTAGGAGGAAGCCTGAAAAAAGAATACTTTGGCGTATATGCCGATTATTTTGTAAAATATATTCAGGGAATGAAAGAGCAGGGTATAACCATCGATGCTATTACTCCGCAAAATGAACCTCTGAATCCGTATAACAATCCCAGTATGTATATGTCGGCCGAAGATCAGGCTGGGTTTATAGGTGGCTACCTGGGACCACGCTTTGCTCAGAATAATATCAGCACCAAAATTATTTGTTATGATCATAACTGCGATGTGCCTTCGTATCCCATTACTGTACTGAGCGACCCCATTGCTAATCCTTATGTAGATGGCTCGGCGTTTCATCTTTACATTGGCGATATAAGTGCTTTGACTCAGGTGCATAATAAATTCCCGGAGAAGCATGTCTATTTTACTGAACAATGGGTTGGCGGACCCGGAAACTTTTCTGAAGACCTGAAGTGGCACATGCGAAACCTCATTATAGGTGCACCCCGTAACTGGAGCAGGAATGTGATTGAATGGAATCTGGCTTCGGATCCTTTGTACAAACCTCACACTACGGGTGGATGTACCACTTGTCAGGGAGGACTCACCATTGGTACGGAAATTACACGCAATGTTTCCTATTATGTTGTAGCACACGCATCTAAGTTTGTTCCACAGGGTTCGGTGCGTATACAGTCCAATAATATGACTTCATTGCCTAATGTGGCTTATAAAACGCCCAACGGAAACAAAGTGTTGATTGTGCTTAATGATTCGCAGGTTTCGCAAACATTTAATATCCAGTTTAACGGGAGCATAGTGACTGCAACCTTAGCAACAGGTGCAGTAGGGACGTATTTTTGGCCATAAAAAAACCGGTTGGCTCATCCATGGTGCGGATTTTCATTGATGATAATTATCAGTAGTTTAAATAGAGAAAAAACATTTTTCAAGAAACATGAAGAAAATGAATTGGTTACTCAGCTTATCTTTTATACTTTTCGCTGCTTGCGGTCAGGGTGTCGACGACCCTGATGTGTCCGATGACAAAACTATCACCCTGGGTGCAGATTCATTACAGTTTACTTATGCCGCAGGTAGTCAGACTATTGATTTGTCGGCTTCCGATGAGTGGAGCGTTACCTCCAACAACTCGTGGTGCAGTTGTTTTCCCATAGGTGGCATACGTGGCAATCAATCGGTTACAATTAAAGTTAATGAAAATAGTGAATCGTCAGCACGGGAAGCAATTCTTACATTCAGAAATGGTAGCTATTTAAAAACAATGAAAATAAAACAGGCGGCTTCGCCCGGTTATAAGATTGTGTGGCAGGACGAATTTAATACTGATAAACCATCGATGCCTTCGGCTACCGACTGGTGGTACGAAACCGGTGGAAACGGTTGGGGTAATAACGAATTGCAGAATTATGTGTCGGGTAAAATTAGTTCCGATACCCTGGCATATGTATCGGGCGGGACGCTGAAGATTTACGCCAGAAAAATCAATGGTACTGTATACTCTATTCGTATGAATACCAGCAGCTCATGGAAGTATGGCTATTTTGAGGCACGACTGAAACTGCCTAAGGGTAAGGGTACCTGGCCTGCATTCTGGATGCTGCCTAAAAATTTTACAGCTTGGCCGGCCGACGGCGAAATTGATATTATGGAAGAAGTGGGCTTTAATCCTAATTACGTATCCAGTTCCATCCATTGTACCGCTTACAACCATACCATTGGCACGCAAAAAACGGCTGCTAAATATGTAGATAATGCCGAAGGTGAGTTTCATGTTTATGCTGTGGAATGGACAGCCAATTATATCAAAGGATTTGTGGATGGAGTTAATTACTTTACTTTTGATAACGATGGCAAAGGCAATAAAAATACGTGGCCTTTTGATGCTCCGTTTTATCTGAAACTGAATCTGGCCTGGGGTGGCAACTGGGGTGGTGCAAACGGGGTGGATGAGTCTGCTTTGCCACTCACTTATGAAATTGATTACGTTCGTGTTTACCAAAAATAAAATATTGATACCATGAAGATACGTGTTTTATCTATCAGCCTTGTTCTGGGCTTGTTGCTGCTTTCGCCTTGCCATGCAGCGTCTAAAAATGTAAAGACCAAAAGTTCTAATGTTAAAGCGTATGTAACCACTGCCGATCGCTCGATGGAACTTTCGGAAAAAACGATGGCGCTTAAAAACGGCGCCAGCTATAGTGCCGCTAATAGTATAGTTCTGAGGCCGGCTACCAAATATCAAACCATGGATGGTTTTGGGGCGGCTGTTACGGGCTCTACCTGCTATAACCTTCTGAAAATGACACCGGAAAACAGAGCTAAGTTTCTTGAACAAACATTTTCGGAACGTAAAGGCTATGGTTACAGCTATATAAGAGTGGCTATAGGCTGCTCCGACTTTTCGATGAGCGAGTATACTTGCTGCGATAAAGAAGGAATTGCCAATTTCGGATTAACTACCGAAGAAACCGATTATGTAATTCCGGTACTTAAAGAAATTCTGGCTATTAATCCGAATATAAAAATCATGGCAGCACCCTGGACTGCTCCCCGCTGGATGAAGGTGACTGAGCCCGGAGGAGCTGTACCTCATAACTCGTGGACAGGGGGACATGTGGCTGCCCGTTTTTTTCAGGATTATGCTACATATTTTGTGAAATGGATACAGGCTTTCAGGGCTGAAGGTATCGATATTTATGCTGTTACTCCTCAGAATGAGCCTCTCAATCCCGGAAACTCTGCTTCTACACTGATGTTTTGGGACGAGCAGCAGGCTTTTATACGCGATGCTTTGGGTCCAAAATTCAAGGAGGCTGCATTGGCCACTAAAATCTATGTTTTTGATCATAACTATAATTATGATAACATGGAAACCCAGACTGATTATCCTGTAAAAATATATGCCGACAAACAAGCTGCTGACTATATAGCGGGTGCGGCGTACCATAATTACGGTGGCGATATAAGTGAGCTGATGGATATTCACAGCAAAAGTGATAAGGAACTGGTATTTACCGAAACCTCTATCGGAACATGGAATGACGGGCGCAACCTTGCTGTTCGGCTGATGGAAGACATGAGTGAGGTGGCTTTAGGTACGGTTAATAACTGGTGTAAGGGAGTTATCGTCTGGAATCTGATGCTCGACGAGAACAAAGGCCCAAATCGCGATGGAGGCTGTCAAACATGCTATGGAGCTGTGGATATAAACTCTTCGGATTATTCAACGATGACTAAAAACTCACATTATTTTGTTATAGCTCACTTGTCGGCGGTAGTAAAGCCCGGTGCGGTAAGGATAGGAGCTGATGCAGGTACTGCGCTGACGGGAGTTACCAGTTCCGCCTTTGTCAATCCGGATGGCAGCTATGCTCTCGTACTGATGAACAATAATTCTGATGCAAAGGCATTGACAATAAGTGATGGACGCCGGTATTTTAGCTATTCATGCCCACCGAAGTCTGTAGCTTCTTTCTGTTGGAAGAAGTAAAAAAAAGTCGGTACAAATCATCAATAAAACTAAAAAATATGCGATGTAAAACACGGTTAATGACTTTATGTCTGCTTATGGGTTTATCCTTTTGTACGCTTGCAGCAAAAAATGGGGGTAAAACGGCATTCTTTAAAGTCGATGGTCAGGAACTGATTGCCCCCGACGGGAAACCATTTCTGCTACAGGGAACTAATCTGGGCAACTGGCTTAACCCTGAAGGGTATATGTTCCTTTTTGATAAAGTAAGTTCGTACAGACTTATCGATCAGGCTTTCAAAGAAATGATTGGGCCGGATGCAACCAATATGTTCTGGCGGAAATTTCAGGATAGCTACATCACTCGCGAAGATATTTTTTATATCAAACAAACCGGAATGAATTCTATCCGCGTACCGTTTCATTATAAACTATTTACCAGCGAAGATTATATGGGATTCAATAATCCTGAACGTGGTTTTGAACTACTCGATAGGGTTATTGGCTGGTGTGGCGAAGCTGGTTTGTATGTAATACTGGATATGCACGACGCACCGGGCGGACAAACGGGCGATAATATTGATGATAGTTACGGATACCCCTGGCTTTTGGAGAGCGAGAACGACCAACAGCTTTTTTGTAATATCTGGCAAAAAATAGCAAAGCGTTATGCTAAAAATACAACTGTTATAGGCTACGATTTGCTGAACGAGCCTATAGCTCACTACTTTACCAATAAAGATGAGCTGAATAAAAAACTGGAACCGCTTTATAAAAGGGTTACAGAGTCTATTCGCAAGGTGGACAAAAATCATATAGTATTATTGGGTGGCGCTCAGTGGAATGGTAATTTTGCCGTGTTCAACGACTGGACTTTTGATAACAAAATGATGTACACCTGTCACCGCTACTGGTGCGATACATTGCAATCCAATATTCAGGACTTTGTAGATTTCAGAAAAAAAGTAAACCGGCCTATATACATGGGCGAGACAGGTGAAAATACAGATGAATGGGTGGGCGCTTTTCGTAAACTGCTGGAAAAGAATAATATTGGCTGGCACTTTTGGCCTTATAAAAAACTACCAGAAAAAAGTGGTGTTATGATTATTCCCAAGCCCCAAAACTGGGATTTAATAGTAGACTACACCCGTAAGGACCGAAGCAGTTTTGGCGCTGTACGGGATAACCGTCCCGATCAGAAACTGGTAAGGGCTGCTTTGGATGAACTGCTCGAAAATATAAAATTTAAAAACAATATTAAAAATCAAGCTTATATAAAAGCCTTGGGAATGCAACCCTGACATTGAAAATCAAAACTTGATTCGTGATTAAATTAGTTGTTATTCTGTAAATAAAAGTTGAAAGTAATGAAAAGATCAATTCTTCTGATTGGGTTGTTTGTACTTATGCAGGTACAGGCTAAAGCCCCTAAAACGCAACAGGCATATTCTCTTACCGACAAAACTGTGAAGGTATATACCACCGCTAAGACACATGCCGAGCCCATGGCTTATCAAGGCGAGTTACGCTTTGAAGATAAAGAGCAGCCTACCGAACGCGAAATAATAATCTTTGTCGATCCCGCTAAGCAATATCAGGCTTTGTTGGGCATAGGTGGAGCAGTTTCGGATGCTTCGGCCGAAACTTTTGCTAAAATGCCTCAGGATAAGCAACAGCTTTTTATTGATAAGTATTATGATAAACAGAATGGAATCGGTTATTCTTTACTACGGACTACCATTCACAGTTCCGATTTTGCAAGCGGAAGCTATACCTATGTGGCCGATAACGATTCTACACTGTCGACTTTTACTGTAGAGCACGACCAAAAATACCGTATTCCGCTTATTCATAAAATAATTGATAAAGCCGGTGGAAAAATCACCACTTATGCCAGTCCGTGGAGTCCGCCTGCATGGATGAAATCTAATGCTAATATGCTGCGTGGTGGTAAGTTACTACCCAAATACCACCAGAGTTGGGCCAATTATTTTGTAAAATTTATTCGTGAGTACGAAAAAGCCGGAATCCCTATCTGGGGCATTTCCGTACAAAATGAGCCTATGGCTACTCAAACATGGGAGTCATGTATTTTTACAGGTAAAGAAGAAGCTGCTTTTGTGAAAAAATATCTGGGACCTACTATGGCTCGTAATGGTATGAAAAACAAAAAAATAATTGCCTGGGATCATAATCGCGATTTGATTTTTCAGCGGGCTACCGATATTTATTCCGACCCTGAAGCCGCGAAGTATATCTGGGGACTTGGTTTCCACTGGTACGAAACATGGAGCAAAGGCTTACCTCAGTTCGATAATATTCGTCGTGTGAAAGAAGCTTATCCTGACAAAAACCTGATGTTTACCGAAGGCTGTGTTGAAAAATTTGAATATAGCGGTTTGAATGACTGGGAGCTTGGCGAAAGATATGGCGAAGCGATGATTAACGATTTTAATAACGGCGCTTCAGGATGGACTGACTGGAATATATTGCTTGACGAAAAGGGCGGGCCTAATCATGCGGGTAACTTTTGCTTTGCTCCGGTTCATTACAATACTCAAACAGGAGAATTGATTTTTAATAATGAGTTTTATTACATCGGACACTTCTCAAAATATATCCGTCCGGGAGCAAAACGTTTGGCAACTTCGTCGAGCAGAAGCGTACTACAGGCCACCTCATTTATCAATACCGATGGTAAACTGGCTGTGGTTGTAATGAATAAAGGTGATTTGGATTTGGAGTATTTTTTATGGATCAATAATAAAGCTGTAAAAACTTTGGCACCTGCCCGCTCCATCAACACCCTGATAGTTAATTAGTAAATCATTTGTTAGATATATTAGTTTTTTAATGATAAGAAAGATTGATTGTTAGAACGACTGTAGTTTTTTGGTTTTTTTTGGAGAGAGTATCCTCTTTTGGGGGATACTCTCTCACTTATTTTTTGTTACCATCTTTTAAGTATTGCTGCCTGCATGCTTTTCAGCTTAATGGCTTTTCCATTAAATTTCGTTCCTGTTATTAAATCAATATATCTGCCTTCGGGCAGGTCAAATGTTTGTTGTGTTGTTTCCAGATTGAATGCAGCTATGATTTCGTTTTGCGCATCAAAACGCTTATAGGCTAATTTTTTCCCCTGAGTAATCAGGAATGTTATGTCACCGCTACTAAGTACCGGGTTGTTTTTTCTGATATTTATCAGCTTTTGGTAGTAGGTAAACATGCTGTTGTCAAACCCGGTCTTGTCATATTCTTCCGGCTTGTTTTTAGCAATATTATTCCGGTTTTCCGGCTTGAATTTCAGTTCTTTCCACCAAAGCGGTTTTCTGCCGAATGGGTCATCTGCGCCCCATATTCCCATCTCTTCGCCATTCCATATTTGTGGTGCACCGGGTATGGTAAACAAATGTGCCAGGTAGAGTTTGAGCCGATTGTACGAGTCTTTGTCAGGCTTACCGGTTATGTATTCCGGGTTCTCGTTAGGGTTAGCATGGTACTTGTATTTGTTGCGGTTGGCAAAGTCAGTCAGCAACCTCGGCGCATCGTGCGACGACGAAACATTCATCATTGCCTGAAGGTTGTCCCGGCTTATACTGTTCCACTGGTATAGCAAGCTATCTTTGAGTTGGGCTGCGTCGGTTTCATAATCGGTTTTGGCAAAAAAATACCTTGCCGGCTTATAAACCTGATAATACATAACAGCGTCAAATATATCGCCCTGCAAATAGGGAACGGGATTCATAAGTTTATCAGGCCACTTTTCCCACCATATTTCGCCAATCAGATAAGCATCTTCTTTTACCGATCGTACAAAACTACGATATTGACGCCAAAACTCCAGTCCTATTTGCTCGGCTACGTCAAGCCTGTATCCATCTACTCCCCGGCTTGTATCGCCATCTGGTGCCAGCCAGCGGGCGCTAACGGCAAAAACATGTTTTTTCACTCCCTCGTCCATATCTCCTTCATAGGGTTTGCCATTTATTCTTGGAGTTTTAATGTCGGTTTTGCGCAACTCGGGCATGTAGGCATTGCCATACCAACCTTCGTAGCTAAATTCGTTTTCGGGCGTTTCGGGATGGTCGAAAGAGGTGATGTTGTACCAGTTTTTATAGGCCGATGTTGCCTGATTTTTAAGTACGTCCTGCCATGCCCAGAAAAGTGTTCCTGTATGGTTCCAGGAGTAATCCATGATAATCCGTATATTTCGTTTATGACATTCGTCTATCAGTTTCAAAAAAAGCTTATCGGCCGATGTCCATTGCCAGGTTTCGGGTCTGGCCGGGTCTTCGCTGGCCATTATGCGTTTATCACCTTCAGGGTCAGGGCCAAAATTAATATCGATATGGTGATAATTTCGGGCGTCATACTTATGAAGCGAGGGCGCATCGTTAATCGGATTGATATATATGGCATTTATACCCAAATTTTCAAGGTAGTTCAGTTTGTCGAGTATACCTTGCAGGTCGCCGCCATATCTGCGATACTGTAGCATGTCGCTAAAGCTTTTGTTCTGGCCTTTCATCCATTTATCTTGCTCAAACCAGTTGCTGGTCCATGGGGTGATTGTCCATCCTGCAGGTGGAAATATCTTCATATCAGCTACCTCTGTATCTTCCGGTTTGGGGTCGTTGGATTTATCACCATTATTGAATCGTTCGGGAAAAATCTGATACCATATTGCATATTTAGCCCATACGGGTGGTTTGTTTACAGGCGTATTCCCGGCAGGGAGAGTAAATACATTGAATAATACAAATATCAGGATAAATGCGTGTTTCATGGATATTATTTTTTATTTTTTCAAATATACTATGAATCAATAAATATATGCTTAACTAAAAAGGCTTTAGATGTATTGTTGATTGCAAACGTTTGCACTATAAAACTTACCAATGAAGTGCTTCTTTACTCTTCAACAAAGCGTAAATAACCTATATTTGTCATGATTCACAAATAATTAATCTAAAAAAATATAACCTTTTTTTTTGAAATATGATGAAAAAATCTACTTTAACTCTTTTGGCATTGATGTTCTGCACTTTGGCTTGGTCGCAAATTATTACTACCAATCCTACCTTTATTACCAAAGATTATGCAGGCGAAATTGAAATTATCTACGATGCTACTCAAGGTACTGCCGGTCTTAAAAATTACACAGGTACCGATGGAATTTATGCTCATACCGGTGTTATAACTTCGGCCAGTACCAGTACCAGCGATTGGAAACATGCTCCAACCTGGGGCGATAATGCTGCCAAATACAAACTGACATCGTTGGGCAACAATAAGTATAAATTGCTTATTACTCCAAGCATGTCAGGTTATTATGGACTTAATCCCGGCGAAGTAGTTCAGAAAATTGCTTTTGTTTTTCGTAATGGCGATAAAACCAAAGAGGGTAAAGATACGGGTGGAGCGGATATTTTTGTTCCGGTATATGATGCAGGTCTGAATGTTGCTTTTACAAACCCATCAGCCAACATGGCTGTAACCGCCGGCTCGAATCTTAGTTTTACCGTTGCTTCGTCGCTTGCTGCCAGTTTGGAGCTAAAACTGAACGATGTGTCAGTGAAAACCGCTTCAGCAGCTACTTCGTTAACGTATAGTCATACATTTGCTACGGCAGGCGATTATAAGTTGGTAGCATCGGCCACTCTTTCGGGAGCTACAGTGTACGATACACTGAAAATTTGTGTACCCGAGGCTGTGGTAAGTCAGGCACGCCCGTCGGGTACCATTCCCGGAATTAATTATGTGGATAATACCACTGTTACTTTGGTACTACATGCTCCGGGCAAAACCAATGTTTTTCTTATTGGAGAGTTCAATGATTGGAGTCAGCTAAATGCTTATCAGCTGAAAAAAGACGGCGACTATTGGTGGATTACATTAACCGGACTTACAGCAGGTAGAGTGTATGGTTATCAGTATTTGGTGGACAATACCCTGAAAATAAGTGATCCTTATACCGAAATGGTGCTTGACCCGTGGAATGATAAATGGATAAACGAAAACTATAACATTTACCCGAATGTAAAGGATTATCCTGTAGGTAAAACCGAAGGGGTAGTGGCCACTTTCCAAACGGCTAAACCGGCATATACCTGGGAAATTCCGACCTTCACAATGCCTTCGCGCGAAAATATGGTGATTTATGAGTTGTTGCTACGTGACTTTACGCCCGAAAAATCGTTGGAAGCTGCCATCGCAAAGCTTGATTATCTGAAAAACTTAGGCATTACTGCTATTGAACTGATGCCTGTGCAGGAATTTGACGGAAACAACAGCTGGGGCTACAACCCAAGTCATTATTTTGCGCCCGATAAAGCTTATGGAAACGCCGATATGTATAGAAAATTTGTGGACGAATGTCATAAGCGGGGTATCGCTGTTATTCTTGATATTGTGCTTAATCACGCTACGGGTAATTCGCCTTTTGCTGCCCTGTTTTGGGATAGTACAAACGGACGGCCTGCAAGTAATAATCCATGGATGAATGTAACTGCCCCTCACCCATATGGTGTTTACAACGACTTTAATCATAGCTATGCACCAACCCGCGACTATTTTAAACGGATGATTAAATTTTGGCTGACTGAATATAAAGTAGACGGATACCGACTTGATTTGACTAAAGGATTAACGCAAACTTCGAGCACTGAGTCTACGGCTTCTAATTACGATCAGTCGCGCATCGACATCCTGACCGAATATTACAATGCAGCCAAAGAAGCAAAAAGTGATGTCATGTTTATATTGGAACATTTCTGTAGTAATACTGAGGAAACTGCATTGGCAAGTAAAGGAATGTATTTGTGGCGAAATGTAAATAATGCTTACTCTCAGGCAGCTATGGGCTACCAGAGTTCCAGCGAATTTAGTAGTATGGTAACTAACCCGCGCAATTGGGTGGGCTATGCCGAAAGTCATGACGAAGAGCGAAACTTTTTTAAAGCTAAAACTTACGGTTTGGGGACAATGAAGACCGACTCGACAGTTCTATTTGGACGTGTACCATTGAATATCGCATTTAATGTACTGCTGCCCGGCCCTAAAATGATTTGGCAGTTTGGCGAGTTGGGATACGATTCTTCTATCGATTCCAATGGTGGACGTACAAACCCTAAATCGCCGGCCTGGCCACTGCTTTCGTTCACACACAGAAAAGATGCAGTGGATAAAAGTGCTAAAATCATTTCTTTGAGAAAAGCCTACCCTACAGCGTTTACGCAGGGAACTTTTTCTACTCAGGTTGCTTATTCCGATTGGGCTCAGGGCAGGCGTATTGCTCTTACCCACACCGACCTGAATATGGTGGCGCTTGGCAATTTTCAAGCCTCAGCTACAATTACAGCATCGCCGTCGTTCCAGAAAACGGGCACCTGGTACGAACTGATAACCGGCGAAACCCTGCAAGTGACCGACGTGAACATGACCATAAACATGCAACCCGGACAATTGCTGATTTATACCGACAGACTTGTAAATCTGACTAACGCGGTAGATGAACCCGAAACATGGTCGGATACAAACGTTTTTCCTTCGGTTACTAAAGGAATGGTGCAAATAAGCTCCACCAACCTTGTTCGTAACGTAAAGGTATATAATGTGCAGGGCACACTTTTGAAGACTCAAAATACTGAAAGCGAAATTGATCTATCAGCGTTGAATAACGGCTTGTACTTCATTGAACTAATCACCGACGCCGGAAAATCGGTACACAAAGTAATTAAGCAATAAGGATTAAGTAATTAATTGCTTTAAACCAAAAATTTCCGAAAATCAGCTTGAAGATGTTGAGTTGATTTTCGGAAATTTATTTTTTTGTCATATAGTTGTTTTTAATATCGGTAAGATTTTAGAAAAAACTATCGGGCATACTTTCTTTTTCGTACAATATGATAAGTAATGCCGCCAAGCAATAAAAGCAGGAGCGGAAGCCCGATATTCAGAACTTGCCATAACAAAAGCTCGTCGGCAATTAAGCGCTTGTTGAGCAAACGCAATTTAAAAGTACGCGAACGAAGATTGAGCCAACCCTGATCGTCGGTCATGTAAAGAACTGCATTTTGAACAAAATCGCGGTTGCCAAATTGCTGATTCATATAACGGTCAAATCCCAGCGGGAGGGTGGTGCTATCGCTGGCTATTCCGTTGGTTTCGTTTCTGATAATGTCTCCGCTGGCCACCACTATTTGCTTGGTGTCAATGCTTTTTGCCATAAAGGGAAAGGCTGCAACAATTTCTTTAGGACGCATCCTATTCTCAAAGTTTGAACTGAACTTGCCTTCTACCAGTACAGCTACGGGCAAGTATCCCCGGTTAAAATAATTTTTGTCATTGGGCTTTGGGCTCTCGCTCAGGTCGATGGTACCCGGCACAGGCACTATGTGCGTATTGTCCGACGTAGCCAACAACAGTGAGGCATTAGTGCTTTGGTTGCCACCCGTAGTTTCGAGCGACGATGCAAACTCACTACGCACCTCGGTGATGTTTTTAGTGATTGGATGCTGATACGAGGCAAGCAGTATGGGGGCAAAATACCAGGGCGTAGGCTCAAACTGAGGCTCGGCTCCGGCAGGCGCAATATTCACCGGGATAGAGGCACATTGTACATCCTGAAGCAAGCCGGGGTTAATACGCACACCGTATTTGAATAATTGATCCGAAAGGTTGAGGTCCAGTTCAATAGCCGGCGATAAACCGTTTTTCGACAGATTTTCTTTGGATACCCGCACACCATCCAAAAACCAAAGCACCCTACCGCCATTCATTATATACTGGTCGATGATGTATTTGTCCGATTCGCTGAAAGGCCGTTGCGGTTTGGCAATAATTACCGCTTTGTACTCGTTCAGTATGGTGGCATCAGTGCCCAGTACACCACGGTCTATCTGGAAATAGCGGCTTAAAGCCTTGCTTATGTCGTAGGTTTCGGCTTCGGATAGTTCGCCATGTCCTTCAATAAAAGCTACCTTGGATGTCTTTACGTTGGTGAGCCTGCGCATGCCATCTGTTATTTCAAACTCCAGATTTTCAATAGAAATATTCAGATTTTCGTCGCCCGAATTACCTCTGATGTTTTTCAGCAGATTTACAACAATGTCCTTGTTTTTATAACTTAATTTTACCCATGGATAAACTATTTTCTGGATAGTTTTTCCGTCATTGTCTCTTTCGTAAATGGCTGTGGCGGTCATGCCTTGCTTTTCAAGTTCGGCATATCTTTTTTCGCGTTCGGCAGTCGACTCCGCTTTCGATGGATTTTCGAACCGAATGCTCAAACCTTTACCTGCATACACAGACATTTCTTCAAGCATATCGGCTGTTGAGCGTTTCAAACGCCTGAATCCCGGATTCAAATCTCCTTCCAGATATATGGTGGCCTGAATCGGCGCATCGGCGCTTTTCATGAGCTGCTTGGTAAGCGGCGATATACTGTAACGTTTTTCAGACGTAAGATCTAATCTGAAAGAAAAAACAGTAGACAAAATAATGATAACCAAAGCTGTCATTATTAATAAGATATTTTGTTTTCCGGGAAATTTCATATTTAAAAAAGAAATTATTTTTTACTATACAGGCAGTCGGTGAAGCCTGCAGTTGCCTCATGCAACGGGCTTATCGGTTATCCTTATTTTTGCAAAGAGCATGTCTGCTCATATAGATGCTGGTAAATGTAATAAACCAAACGCTTTTTTATAACACGTTTATTTATACGATGATATTTAAAAAAACTCATACGAACTCCGCAGCCTGTATCACGGAAGCCTGCGGAGTATACTCCCGGGCGAACCATGCTGATTGTGTTTGCTACGTTGTGCTAAAATCATGTTACAAAGATAATGATTTTAAGCTGAATGTTATATGTGGATTTAAGGAATAAAACAAAGCATTTATGAATGTGTTTTCAAACATCAGACTTAAAAAATCTTATTTATACTTTCATAATAATGTCTGGCTTTAAAGCATCAATTTATTTTATTATCTTTGTCATCCGGTAAAGTGCAAAGTGTAAAAAATGTATGTAAAAATGCGTGTTTGCATGTTAGCCGGAAGAGATTTCGATATTAAAGTTTTGCCAGTCAATATAATGTAACTTGAGTAAACCTGGCCTGACTTTTTTTGTAATCTTATTTGTTGGAACATTTTTTTTAATAAAAATACAAGTTACTAAATCCAACTATTTTAGTCTCAAATCGTATGGGAAAAATTATTTCGCTAGCTAACCAAAAAGGAGGTGTTGGCAAAACCACAACAGCCATTAATCTGGCTGCGTCACTTGCTTCGCTGGGTAAAAAAGTGCTATTGGTGGATGCCGATCCTCAGGCTAATGCTTCGTCGGGACTGGGTATTGATATTCGTACGCTTCAGTTTACTATTTACGAGTGTCTGATTGATGGTGTTTCGCCCCGTCAGGCTATTCATAGTACTGAGGTGGACAACCTGTTTGTGCTTCCGTCTCATATCGACCTGGTGGGAGCCGAAATTGAAATGCTCAACATGGATACCCGCGAGCGGGTTATGCAAAACCTGTTGCAGCCTTTGAAGCCTGACTATGATTATATCCTGGTAGACTGCTCGCCTTCTTTGGGACTCATTACAGTAAATGCCCTTACCGCATCCGATTCTGTAATTATACCTGTTCAATGCGAGTATTTTGCACTTGAAGGTATCAGTAAACTACTGAATACCATTAAGATAATTAAGAGTAAGCTTAATCCGGCTCTCGAAATTGAAGGTTTCTTGCTGACCATGTACGATAACCGTCTGCGTTTGGCCAATCAGGTATATACCGAGGTGAAGAAACACTTTGAAGGAATGGTGTTCGAGTCGGTGATTACCCGCAATGTAAGGCTAAGTGAAGCTCCAAGTCATGGTAAACCGGTACTGTTGTATGATGCCGAGTCCAAGGGGTCGACCAATTATATTGACCTTGCTAATGAGCTGATAGCAAAAGGATAAAACTAAAACCGAATGAAATTTTAAGCCAAATAAAAAAATATAATCTGATTATGGCAAAAAACATAACCGGTCTGGGACGTGGACTGGGTGCGCTGATTGATACCGAAAACATAAGTACTGCTGGTTCTTCTTCTATCAATGAAGTGGAAATAGACCTTATTGTGGCCAACCCCAATCAGCCGCGTACCTATTTTGATGAAGAGGCGCTTACTGAACTTGCGGCCTCGATACGTGAGCTTGGAGTAATATCGCCTATTACGCTAAAGAAAAATGATAATGGCACTTACCTGATTATAGCTGGTGAGCGCAGATACAGAGCATCGAAACTTGTTGGGTTTAAAACAATACCCGCATATGTGAAAACAGCGGCTGATGAACAGGTGATGGAGATGGCGCTGATTGAAAATATTCAACGCGAGGACTTAAATGCTATTGAGATAGCGCTTACTTTTTACCGGCTTATGGAAGAGTATAAGCTTACTCAGGAACGCCTGAGCGAAAGGGTAGGAAAAAAACGTACCACCATTGCCAATTACCTGCGCTTGCTGCGTTTGCCGGCGGAAATTCAGATGGGTATCAAGGATAAAAAAATTGATATGGGACATGCCCGTACTATCCTGAGTATCAATAATCCTGCTGCGCAATTACATCTTTACGAAGAAATTCTTAAAAATGATTATTCGGTACGTAAGGTAGAGGAACTGGCGCGTCTTTACGCCGAAACCGGCAGCTTCGAAACTGCTAAACCAGATGCCGGTCAGGCGGCTAAAACCAATCCGGTTAAAAATCTGAAAGAGTATGATGAATTGAAAAACCGCCTCAGCCAGCTTTTGGGAGCTAAAGTACAGATAAATATCAATGCTGAAGGAAAAGGTAAAATATCAATACCATTTGGAGGCGACGAAGAGCTTACCCGAATTATGGATTTATTCGATAATATTTGAAAGTGCACTCTCGTTTGAAAATTCATATCAAAATATTATTTCTATTGTTTTTGTTTCCAGTCCTTGCATTTAGTCAGGGTAGTGTGACGGACTCTCTTACTGTTAAACCAGACTCGGTTCTCAGCAAGACGATTCCTGATATATCGGATCACAAGGTTATAAAAATAAAAAAACAGAAATTCACTGTCGATTCCGTTAAACCATTTAAACCTGATCCGGTCAAAGTGGTCTGGATGGGTGCCATTATTCCCGGTTACGGGCAAATTCTGAATCGTAGCTACTGGAAGCTCCCCATCGTTTACGCAGGTTTTTTGGGCTGTGCATATGCCATAAGCTGGAACTCCTCGCAATACGAGGCCTATCGGTTGGGATACCGGGATTTGACTGATACAAGTGATAAAACTGATAGTTATCTGGATCTTTTGCCCAAAGGCAGAACTTTGAGTGACTATCCTAATTTTAGCACAAACCTTAAAACGGCTTATGAACAGTATCGTCGTTACCGCGACTTGAGTGTTATTGTGTCGGTAGCATACTACGCGTTGGTGATTGTTGAAGCTTATGTGGATGCTCAGTTGTTTGATTTTGACATAAGTCCGGATTTGTCCATGCGCTGGAGTCCGGCGGTATTAAAGGGCGGGTCAGGGTATTCCGGCTCGCCGGGGTTTAACGTTAGTCTGACCCTTAGGTAAAACTTAATTATTTATATCTTCAATTTTTTTGTATAATGAAATTTAAAGCCAGCATAATTACCGGTTTATTATTAATAATGTCTTCTTTTATCTATGGTCAGATACCCGGGGCTTTGCCCGCGGATACAACTGATACGGAAGTAGAGGTCGATTCTACGTCGGTAATTATTCCTGATGACTTTGATAGCTCGCTGGACTATTTGCTTCGTAACTGGCTTATTCAGCGGTCCGATTCTCCTGATTGTCAGTCGAAAGATACACCCGATAGTATTTCTGATGCTACATACAGATTGAGGCTCTCCAAAATGCCTTGTTTGATGGAAATGCCTTTTAATAACACAGTTCGTTCATTTATTGAGCTTTATACTGTGCGTAAACGCAGGCAAGTAGAGTACATGCTCGGAATGAGCGATTATTACTTCCCTATTTTTGAACAGGTACTTGGTGCCAATAATCTTCCGCTTGAACTTAAATATCTGCCTATTATTGAATCGGCGCTGAATACAACCATCGTTTCGCGAATGGGAGCTGCGGGCTTATGGCAGTTTATGATTCCTACCGGTAGAATGTATGGCTTGGAAGTAAACTCATTGGTGGACGAAAGATTAGATCCCGTGAAAGCCACTTATGCGGCTGCTAAATATCTGAAAGATTTGTTCTCTATCTATGGCGACTGGCATTTGGTTATTGCAGCTTATAACTGCGGTCCCGGAAACGTAAATAAAGCTATCCGACGTGCCGGTGGCAAGCGCGATTATTGGGCTATTTATCCTTTTCTGCCTGCCGAAACAAGAGGTTATGTTCCTATTTTTATTGCTGCCAATTACTCCATGTATTATGCCACAGAGCATAATATATGTAAAGCTACTGTAAAAATGCCGGTAATTACCGACACCATTATGGTGCATGAGAGGATACACCTCGAACAAATAGCCTCGGTGCTTAATTTACCTATCGAGCAGGTACGACTGCTTAATCCTCAATACCGAAAAGATATTATCCCCGGCAATATTAAGCCTTACTCGCTGTGCCTGCCTCTGAATTATGCCAACGATTTTATTGATAACTACGACAATATAATTGCTTATAAGGCTGATTCCCTTATTAATAACCGACGCGCTGAAATTGAAATTTTACAACGTCCGCAGGTAACTCCGGCTTCGTACGGTAGGGTAACCTATCACAAAGTAAAGAGCGGACAAACCTTAAGCCATATTGCTGATAAATATGGTGTTTCTGTTAGCAAAATTAAAAAGTGGAATAATCTGCGAAATTCAATGATCAGACCTGGACAAAGATTGAAGATTATCAAATAATATCTTTCTTTAAAAATTTAATTCAGTATTATGGATAAAATCTATTTCTCAATATCGGAAGTGGCTGATATGTTTCATATCAATCAGTCGAACCTGCGCTTTTGGGAAAAGGAATTTAAACAACTGAAACCCAGGCGTAATGATAAGGGTACCAGATTTTATACCCATGAAGATATTGCTACAATTAAGAAAATAATTTTTTTGATTGAAGAACAAAAACTAACTTTGGCAGGAGCTAAACGTAAGCTGTCGCAGCGCAAAGAACTTGTTGACAAACAACAGGAAATAGCCGAGCGATTGAGGGCTATACGTGACGAGCTCAAAGGAATTGCTAATGCATTGTAATGTTTTAATATTCAATCCATGAAAAAAATTATAATAATCTCTTTGGCTGTTGCCATGCTTACCGGCATGGTACAAGCTCAGAAAAATCCCCGCAATGTTATTTTCCTGATTGGCGATGGTATGGGGCTGGCTCAGGTATATGCCGGTATGGTGAGTAATGGCAATAAACTCCAGCTTGAACGATTCAAGAATATAGGTTTCTCCAAAACATATTCGGCCAGTAACTTTACAACCGACTCCGGGGCTGGTGGTACTGCGCTGGCTTGTGGGGTGAAAACTAAAAATGGAATGATAGGCATGACTCCTGATTCGGTATCAGTACCTTCTATCCTTGAACTGGCAAGCCGCAACGGACTTTCTACCGGCATAGTGGTGGCTTGTGCCCTTACTCACGCCACGCCGGCTTCGTACATAGCTCATCAGCCCAACAGAGGCATGTACGAGGCTATAGCAACCGATTATCTGAATACAAATATTGATGTGATGATAGGAGGGGGGCGTAAGCACTTTGAACGGAGAAGCGATGAACGTAACCTGACCTCGGAACTTAGAGCTAAAAATTATCAGGTTGCTTATACCATCGATGAAGTGAAAAACACCAAAGCCGGAAAGCTGGTGGGACTGCTTTACGAAGAGCAGAACCCATCTGTGCCCGAAAGAGGTGATATGCTGCCCGATGCCACCATGGCTGCTATCAATATTCTGGATAACAACAAAAAAGGTTTTTTCTTAATGGTTGAAGGTTCGCAGATTGACTGGGCCTGCCATGATAACAATACAGAGCAAACAGTACGCGAGGTGCTGGATTTTGATAAAGTTCTGGGACGTGTGCTTGATTATGCTGAGAAAAACGGAAACACGCTTGTAATTGTTACTGCCGATCATGAAACCGGTGGCATGACTTTTCCCGATGGTGATATACGGAATAAAACGTTGAAAGCCGAGTTTTCTACCAAAGGGCATACAGGTACTCCGGTTCCGGTATATGCTTTTGGTCCCGGAGCTGATAAGTTTACCGGTTTTATGGAAAATACAAGCTTTAAAGAAAAAATTGAAAAACTTCTGAAGATAAAGAAATAAGCTGTTGCTTCTGCTTATCGAAATTGTATTTTGCTTACGTAAAGGGCAATCTGTAAGTACAGCCATTTTTCCACTCGCTACATCCGTAAGCCATTTTCCCTTTCAGCAATATGCCTTTGCCGCAAAGCGGGCATCTGGAACCTTCGGGCGACGGGGTGTTGTCATGGTGTTGCCGGTTGTCGCTTTTTACGTTGAAAACAACTTGTCTCACCATTTCTTTTAATTCATCTAAAAAGTCTTTAGCCTGATATTCACCTTTTTCTACCTGGCGCAGCTTTTTTTCCCACAGTCCGGTTAGCTCAGCCGATTTTAGCAATTCCTCCTGTATGGTGCGTATCAGGTCTATACCTGTATTGGTAGCAATCAGGTTTTTACGTTCTTTGCGGATATAGTCGCGTTTGAACAGCGTTTCTATGATGGCAGCCCGCGTTGATGGACGTCCTATGCCGTTTTCTTTCAAAGCATCTCTTAATTCGTCGTTATCTACCAGCTTGCCGGCGGTTTCCATAGCTCTGAGCAGAGTTGCTTCGGTATAGGGCTTGGGTGGCGAAGTCCATTTTTCGGCCAAAGTAGGTTCGTGACTTCCCGATTCGCCTTTCACAAATGCAGGCAGAGTGTTTTCTTCATCATCAACGTCTTTTTCGTCTTCCTGTCGGTTTTTTTCAAATACTGTACGCCATCCCGGATCGAGTATCTGTTTACCGGTAACCTTAAATTCAACTCCGGCCACTTCGCCAAGTACGGTAGTGGTTGAAATTTTACACTCGGGGTAAAAGTTTGCTATAAAACGCCTTACTACCAAATCGAACACACGCTTCTCATTTTCGCTGAGCGCTGCGGAATACACTCCTGTAGGAATAATGGCATGGTGATCGGTTACTTTGGTGTTGTCAAATACTTTTTTTGATTTTGGAATTTTTGCTGCAAGCACCGGCGCTGTCAGCGTCGAGTAATCCTTCAGTCCCTTCATAATATCCCCAATTTTCGGATACATATCGTCGCTCAGATAAGTGGTGTCGACACGGGGATATGTGGTTACTTTTTTCTCGTAAAGGCTTTGAATGGTTTTTAGCGTATCATCGGCCGAAAAAGCAAATTTCTTGTTGCACTCTACCTGTAGCGAGGTCAGGTCGAACAGTCGCGGTGCCGACTCAGTGCCTTTTTTAGTACCAACTTCGGTTACTACAAAGTCGCTGCTTTTTACCGTTTCCAAAAACTGAGTACCTTCTTCCACACTCTGGAAACGTCCTTTGGTGGCGGAGAATATCGTGTCCCTGTAAATGGTTTTCAGTTCCCAATAAGCTTCCGGTTTGAAGTTCTCAATCTCAAGTTGCCTGTTTACTATTAGTGCCAGCGTAGGAGTTTGTACTCTTCCGATAGACAATACCTGTCGGTTTTTGGCATATTTAAGGGTATAAGCCCGGGTGGCATTCATGCCCAGCAGCCAGTCGCCTATAGCACGGGACAGACCGGCTTCGTACAAACGCTGATATTCGCTTTGGTCTTTCAGATTTTTGAATCCCTCGCGGATAGCATCTTCGGTAAGCGATGAAATCCACAAGCGCTTTACCGGGCATTTGCACAGGGCTTTCTGCATTACCCAGCGTTGTATCAGTTCACCTTCCTGCCCGGCATCACCGCAGTTTATAATCTGATCGGCCGAAGCCATCAGTGTTTCAATAACCTTGAATTGTTTGAGTATACCGCTGTCGTTCATTACTTTTATACCAAAGCGTTGCGGTATCATGGGCAATTGGCTCAAAGCCCAGGCTTTCCATTCAGGCGCATATTCGTGCGGTTCAAGCAGTCCGCACAAATGCCCGAATGTCCAGGTAACCTGATATCCGTTTCCTTCTATATAGCCATCTTTGCGGGTTTTTGCTCCCAGTATTTCGGCTATGTCGCGGGCAACACTTGGTTTTTCGGCAATGCAAACAATCATTTTTTTTACAGCACTAAGTTTAATGTTCTTTTTAGAAGCAATTTTTTTTTTTGTGGGCACAAAGATAAATGAATAAATTGAAACAGGAGAAGCCCTGTTGGAAGATACTCAAAAGTATGTGACACTTATTTTGTCGGTCGGGCCGATACTACATATGAAACGGGCATTCCTATAGCTATCGAGAAGCGAGTTTTATGCAACAACTAATTGAAAAATAAAGAAGATTGCATAAAAGTCAAAAGGCCATAAGAGGAGCCGTATTTACACTTCGCTCAATTCCAGCCACCGCATTGTTTTTTCATCAATCAAATCATCCAGCTGCTTGAAACGCTCCGATAAGCGAAGAATTTCATCATTGGACAAAGTTCCCGAGGCCAGCTTGTTTTCTATATCCGATTTTTCCTGCTCTAATTTTGGTATCTCAGCATCCAGAGTTTCCAGTTCTTTTTGTTCCTTATAGCTTAACTTTCGTTTGTCAGCTTTCTCTTTACTGTCGGGTAGCGGCAGGTTGTCATCTTTTGCTCTGACTTTTACATCCTGATTTCTGGCTTTTTCTTCTTTTTCCTGCTCCTCCATTAGTTCGTTCCATTCCCGGAAATCGGTATAGTTGCCCGGGAAATCTTTCAACTCGGCATTACCTTTGAAAACCAGCAGGTGATCCACCACTTTATCCATAAAATAGCGGTCGTGGCTTACTACTATTACGCAGCCTTTGAACGATTGCAGGTATTCTTCGAGTATGTTCAGGGTGACAATATCCAGGTCGTTGGTAGGTTCGTCCAGAACCAGAAAATTGGGGTTGCGCATCAGTACGGTGCAAAGGTGCAAGCGGCGTTTTTCGCCTCCGCTCAGTTTGTATACGTAGTTGTATTGCGTTTCAGGAGCAAAAAGAAAATGCTGAAGAAACTGCGATGCCGACATTTTACGTCCGTTGCCCAGATGCACTTCTTCGGCTATGTCGCGCACCACATCAATTACCTTCATTTCCTCGTCAAATACCAGTCCGTCCTGACTGTAGTAGCCAAACACAACGGTTTCGCCAACGTCGAAAGAGCCACTGTCGGGTTTTACTTCCCCCAGTAGCATTTTCAAAAAAGTAGATTTACCGGTTCCGTTTTTACCCACAATCCCCATTTTTTCGTAGCGGGCAAAGTTGTAATAATAATTGTCGAGTATTTTCAGGTCGCCGTAAGCTTTGGATACGTATTTAGCTTCAAAAATCTTAGAACCGAGGTAACTTGCCTTTACTTCGAGTTGTACCTTGTCGTTGTTGCGGCGTTGTTTGGCACGTTCTTCAATTTCGTAAAATTTCTCCTGTCGCGATTTGGCTTTGTGAGCACGTGCCTGAGGTTGACGCCGCATCCATTCCAGTTCTTTTTTATATAGATTAACTGTTCTGTCGCTTTCGGCATTCCAGTTCTCGATGCGTTCCTGTCGTTTTTCCAAATAATAAGAATAGTTGCCATGATACTGAAACATGCTCTGGTGGTCAATTTCGAGGATAGTAGTACAAACGCGGTCGAGGAAATAGCGATCGTGAGTAACCATAAGCAAAGCCATGCCGGAGTTTTTCAGAAAATCTTCGAGCCACTCCACCATTTCAAGGTCGAGGTGGTTTGTAGGCTCATCCAGAATCAACAAATCTGGCTCAGAAATCAGCACATTGGCAAGCGCCACACGCTTTAACTGTCCGCCCGAAAGTTCGCCTATTAATTGTTCAAAATTTACGATTTTAAGTTTCCCCAGAATCTGTTTCACACGTGTTTCGTAATCCCACGCTTTAAGCAAATCCATCTGAGCCAGAATCTCGTCCAGTCCATCATGTTTGCCGCTGGCCATGCAATGTTCGTATGCGGCAATGGTTCGTACAGTTTCGTTGTCGGAGCGCAGGCAGGCATCAATTACCGATAAGCTTTTCGGAAAATCAGGGTTCTGATCCAGATAACCTACACGCAAATCACGTTTAAAAGAAATGGTTCCTCCCTGATAATCTTCGTTTCCGGCTATAATATTGAGTAAAGTGGTTTTTCCGGTTCCGTTTTTGGCTATAAGCGCCACACGCTGATTGTCGGAAATACCGAACGAAATTTTATCGAAAAGTAACTTGTCGCCAAAAGATTTGGTAAGATTTTCAACCTGTAGATAACTAATCATTTTTAAGAATTAAATGAAAAAACAATGTAGACGCAAATATACGGAAATAAAAACACAGGAACAATTCTTTGAAACTTTACAAAAATTAAATGAAATTATTTTAATTTTGAGTATTAAATTTATAACTTTGAAAAACGTTTTGAACGCAGGACGATAATTTAATGAAATAAACATTCATCAATACAAACAACATCATGAAAAGTATTAAAGGAACACAGACAGAAAAGAATCTGCTAATATCATTTGCAGGTGAAAGCCAGGCTCGTATGCGTTATACCATGTTTGCCAGCAAAGCCAAAAAAGAAGGTTTTGAGCAAATTTCGGCCATTTTCCTCGAAACTGCAGAACAGGAAAAAGAACACGCCAAGAAATTTTTCAGTTATCTGGAGGGTGGTATGGTTGAGATTAATGCTTCGTATCCTGCCGGAGTGGTAGGTACAACTGCCGAAAATCTGAAAGCTGCTGCTGCCGGCGAAAACGAAGAGTGGACAGAAGCTTATCCGCACTTTGCCGATATTGCTGAAGCTGAAGGTTTCCCTGTGATTGCAGCTACTTTCCGCAAAATTGCAGCTGTAGAAGCTGAACACGAAAAACGCTATCTGCGTTTGCTCGAAAAAGTGGAAGCCGGTAATGTGTTTGCCCGCGAAGAAGAAATCAGCTGGCAATGTCGTAATTGCGGTCATGTACATGTAGGCAAAGAAGCTCCTAAAGCTTGTCCGGTTTGCGCACATCCACAGGCCTATTTCGAAGAAGAAAAACAAAATTATTAATCACCAAACCGATAGCAGACAATGAGTAGTTGACTGCTTGGGGCTTAATTACAACCGCTGTTCTGTCAGGAATAGCGGTTGTGTTGCTTTATGCTTTTCAGTATATTTGCCTTATCAAAAAAAAACTATAAAATGAAGCTTACAGAAATCAGCGGTTCGGGTGCAGAAAAACAAGTAGCCCCCGACTTTACGGTTGTGGAACTAAAGCTTACCGAAGATGGATCGCATACCTTGTATGCGGCTGGTATCGACGAAACTTACCATTCCACACATGGCGCCGTGCAGGAGTCGGAGCATATTTTTATGGATGCGGCATTGAGAATTTGCAATCAAAGTAATCTCACTGTTTTTGAAGTGGGTTTTGGTACCGGACTCAACGCTTTTCTTACTTTGGTCGAATCGATAAATCATTCGTTGAAAGTTCATTATATAACATTAGAAAAATTTCCTGTTGCAATGGCCGACGTGGAGGCGCTGAACTATCCCGACCGAGTAGCGCCGGATAAAAAGTTTTTATTCGAGGCGCTCCACCGTAGCGAGTGGAACGTGCCTGTGCTGATTACGCCCGATTTTATACTGGAAAAGCGGCAGACGGACTTTACTGAGTTTAAGCATACCGGAAGCAGATATGATTTGGTGTTTTTTGATGCCTTTTCGCCCGAGAAGCAGCCTGAAATGTGGACACAAGCGTGCTTTGAAAAAATATACGAACACTGCCATTCCGGGGCTATACTTACGACCTACTGTGCTAAGGGGCAGGTAAGGAGAAACTTGCAGGCAGCAGGATTTGAAGTAGAGCGTCTTCCGGGGCCTCCCGGAAAGCGGGAGATGCTTAGGGCACGAAAACAGGCTTAACTCATTGCTAAGATGCTAAAGCCGAAGAAAAGGTGGGGGATTTTGATGAATAATTAAAATAAAATATATATCTTTGCACACTCAAAATCAAACATATAGTTTTACGATGTGTGTAAGGCTATGTTTGTATTTTAAAAACTCTTATTTTATAAGTATTTATCATGTATTTAACAGCTGAGAAAAAGCAGGAAATCTTCGGTAAATACGGAAAGTCTAACACTGATACCGGCTCTTCTGAAGCCCAGATAGCATTGTTTTCGTTCCGTATCAACCATTTGACTCAACACCTGAAGTCAAACAAAAAAGATTATAGTACAGAACGCGCTCTTGTTATGTTGGTAGGAAAACGCCGTCGTTTGCTCGATTATTTGAAAGCAAAAGACATTATGCGTTACCGTGCAATTATCAAAGAGCTGGGAATCAGAAAGTAATTTCTGTTTTTCAAAAGTATTTTAAAAAGGGCGTTTCAAAATCATTTGAAATGCCTTTTTTTATAACGGATAAGTGATTTTATAAAACTACTGACGCTTTGCTTGCTGTTTTTTACTGTTTCGCAATAAATGTGTAACTTTGTTGGAGAAATGTGTGGTATGTATAAAACTGAATTTGAGGCAATATTGCTATTGAAAATTGAAGATTTTATTTCATTTCTTATCGAAAACAAAGGTATGAGTTTCGATAAGGCTGTTCAGTGTTTGTACCAATCAAAGGTTTACGAAGCTTTGTCGGACGAGGAAACCAAGCTTTGGCACTTAAGCACTCCAGCCTTGTACGAGATGTTGGAAATAGAGAAAAAAGAAGGAAAAATTATTTATCCCGATTTTGTATGATCTCGTTAAATAAAGTACAGCAATTTCAGATAGCTTGTCTCGAAGGCTACAAGATATTTAAAAAGAAATCAGGAAAGAAAGCTCTTAATGATTTTCAGACTTATGGCGTTTTTGAGTTTATCGAAACCGGTTATGAAGTATTGCATACCCAAAGCATTGATTATGTGGTGGCTGAAATAGATGATTTTATAAAACATAGAAAATGAAACTTTATCATGGCAGCACTGAAATAATTGATAAGCCTGTACTTTTGAGCAATCAGCGCTTATGGTACCAGATTTCTTTCTATACAAATAAAGCAATTAGTAAACTCAGGTATGCTGAGTATTATCAAATAATAATTTAAAATATACAATTCAGAGGAGTTGAATTTATGTCACAAAAACCCTCCATCCCCAAAGGAACACGCGATTTTACGCCACAGGAAATGGCTAACCGCAATTATATTTTCAATACCATAAAAGATGTATTTCGTTTGTACGGATTTCAGCAAATTGAAACTCCGGCCATGGAAAACCTGTCGACTCTGATGGGTAAATATGGCGATGAAGGCGATAAACTTTTGTTTAAAATACTGAACTCGGGCGATTTCGTTGCCGGAACTACTGATGATGAGTTGTTGGGTCGCAACAGTGTAAAGCTGACCAATAAATTTTCGGAAAAAGGATTACGCTACGACCTTACGGTGCCTTTTGCCCGCTTTGTGGTACAAAACCGGGAGAAAATTTCGTTTCCGTTTAAACGTTATCAGATACAGCCGGTATGGCGCGCCGACCGTCCGCAGAAAGGGCGCTATCGCGAGTTTTATCAGTGCGATGTGGATGTGGTGGGGAGCGACTCTTTGCTCAACGAACTGGAACTGATTCAGATTGTGGATGAGGTATATCGCCGGTTGAAAATTAATGTGGCGCTTAAAATCAACAACCGCAAGATTCTTTCGGGAATTGCCGAAATAATTGGCGAGGCTGAAAAAATTACGGATATTACCGTGGCCATAGATAAGATGGACAAAATAGGCCTGGAAAAAGTGAACGAGGAAATTGCCTCTAAAGGTATTTCGCCGCAGGCTATTGAAAAACTGCAACCCATATTGAAACTTAGCGGAACCAATGCCGAAAAGCTGGAGCAACTGAAGGTGGTGCTGGCTACATCGGAAGTGGGGCTGAAAGGGGTGACGGAACTGGAAACTATTTTCGGACTGTGCGAGGCAATGAGGGTTGAAACACCTGTTGAGCTCGACCTTACCCTGGCACGCGGACTGAATTATTATACAGGAGCTATTTTTGAAGTAAAGGCTTTGGATGTGGAGATGGGAAGTATTACCGGTGGCGGCCGATACGATAACCTGACGGGAGTTTTCGGGATGGAAGGTGTATCGGGTGTTGGTATCTCGTTTGGAGCCGACCGCATATACGATGTGCTGAACCAGTTGAATTTATATCCTGAGACATCGGCTGAGCAAACCCGGATTTTATTTGTAAGTTTTGGGCAAAACGAGTTGATGTATTGCTTGCCGTGGTTAAGCGCTTTGCGCTGCAAGGGTGTAAATGCCGAGATTTATCCGGAGCCCGCCAAAATGAAAAAGCAAATGAGCTATGCCGACAACAAGAGAATACCATTTGTGGCTATCGTGGGCGAAACGGAGATGAACCAAAACAAGGTGATGCTTAAAGATATGAAAACCGGTGAACAAAAACTGGCTTCGCTGGACGAAATAATTGAAATCCTCACGGCTTTCTGAAATGGAAATACCAATAAAACAACAAGGCACAAATGAGTTTGTGCCTTGTTGTTTTATTAGCTGCGAGCTACTTGTTATACTTATTTCATAGGCACTTCAATAACCAAAAATTCGCAGTCGGACTGAGCCGTAAAATGTACCTCGGCCAGTTCCCAAAGACCGTAACCATCGCGCGGATTGAGTAATTGTTCGTTGGCTTCAAGCTGCCCATCGATAACAAATACGTAAACTCCGTTTTTTACCTGATTCTTCAAAAAATAATCCAGTCCTGCACCGGCTTTTGCTTTGCCTTTGTACATCCATATATCCTGATATATCCAAAGGTGATTGTCATCTAAGTCGGGCGATAATATCTCGGTAAGTTCGTTTTCCTTAGTTTCGTAAAATTGTTGTTCGTACCGGGGCTTTACTTTCTGAGCTTTAGGCACTACCCACAGCTGAAGAAATTTTACCGTACAGTCTTTACTTTTGTTCATCTCGCTGTGAAAAATTCCTGTTCCGGCGCTCAGCACATGAATTTCACCTTTGCTAACCACCGACGTATTGTTCTGGTCGTCCTTGTATTCAAGTTCACCTTCCAGAGGCAGGGTGATGATTTCCATATTGCTGTGAGGGTGCATGCCCAGCCCTTTGCCGGGTGCCAGCATATTATCGTTAATCACCCTGAGTTCACCAAAATGGATGTGTTCAGGATTATAATAGTCGCCAAAGCTAAAGGTGTGCCTGCTCAGAAAACTACCTGTATTGGTGCTTCCTCTCGATTGCGAAGTATGTAAAACAGTTTTTGCCATATTTTTACTTTATATTTATAACAAATTCTATCGTCTTTGGTTGAAACGGATATGAACTTAACCCGATTTTTTATGACATTTTACTAAGAATTTTATCGTTTTGTGCGTAAATTTGTGTTTTAAATCAAACATAAATTCTATGAATCAGCAATTTGAGCAACATGTAGATTCCCTCATACAACAGTACAAACAGCGTAAACATCCGCTGGACTATAAGAGCCGCTATCAGTTGGTGGTGATGGTGATACTTTCAGCGCAGGATTCGGATAAGCATATTAATGAACTTGCACCGGGTTTCTTCAGCCTTTACCCGGATATGGCAAGCTTAGCTACGGCTACGCCCGAAGAGCTTCATCGGCATCTTAGTTCGGTACGCAACTTTGGCAATAAGTGCAGCTGGCTTGTGCAACTGGCGCAAACCGTAAAGCGTGACGAAAACATACCGGTAACGATGGACGAACTGACTAAACTACCCGGAGTAGGACGTAAGTCGGCCAATGTTATTATTCGCGAGTCGGGTGCTGAGGCCGAAGGAGTTATTGTGGATTTGCACGTGCTACGCGTTGCGCCGCGGCTGGGAATTGCCACCGGCACGCAGCCCGTGAAAATTGAAAAACAACTGATGGCAGCCTTCCCCCGTAACCAATGGAATGCTCTGGGTATGGCTATTTCCTTTCTGGGACGGGAAATATGCCGGCCTACAAATCCCAAATGCGAAATGTGCGTGATGAACGCCGTTTGCAGTTTTTATACAGGAAATCCTGCCGTTGAGTCAAACAACAATGAACTTCAATTGTTTTAAAAGTAAATCCATGTGGAGCAATAATTTATATAATGAGTTTATCAATTAAAGAAAAATCTGTCCGGATTAATATCAATTCCGGCTTTTACGGTACAATAGCCGAAATTGGAGGCGGACAGGAAACTGCCCGTCACTTGTTTCAAGCGGGTGGAGCATCTAATACGGTGGCCAAGTCGGTATCGGCCTATGATAAATCTTTCAGCGACCATTTTTATAACGAAGGAAAGCCGGCCAGGTATGTGGCCGAAGAAAGATTGGTGAAGATGATTGATTATGAATATGATGAACTGATAAAAATCCTGGATGATAAAACCGACAGAAGATTTTTTGCATTTGCCAATACGGTAGAAACGCTGAACTATGCTAAAACCAATCAGGGAAATGGCTGGTTGGGCATAGCTTTGCAGGGGTCGGACAGGCTGAAACCCAACAAAATACTGATACACGTAAAGTTACACGAAAACGATACTTTGCTACAGCAGTATTCGCTCGGGGCGCTGGGGATAAATCTCATTCATGGAGGCTTGTTCGCCGGCGACGATCCGCGCAAAGTGCTACTCTCGCTCACGGATAATCTTGGAACCGACCGTGTGGAGATTGACTATATCTATGCCGATGGTCCTGATTATAAATGGGTGGACAACAGATTATTGAACCTGATGTTGGTAAGCAAGGGCATGACGCCGGCCATTATGTTCGACGAAACCGGGCGGGTGCGCCAGCCCGGCGAAATGCTCTATAAGAAAAACGTACTGCTTATGCGCGGGTATTTTCGCCCTATCAATAATCTTACCCTGGATTTTCTGAAAGACAGCCTTGCTATATTCAAGCGCGATGAGGACTATAAGCCGGATAATACCATTGCTTTTTGCGAAATATCGCTAAAAAACCTCCTGCAGGATGACGAGCAATTAGACGAGAAAGATTTTTTGAACCGTGTAAATTTGCTTAACCTTGCAGGCCAGAGTGTGATGGTTTCTAATTTTTACCGATACTTTAAATTAGTGGATTACTTTGCGCAGTTCAAAATGATTAAGCTCAGGATAGCGCTGGGCATGCCTACGTTTGATAAGATCTTCCACAGCTCGCAATATACCGACTTGCGTGGAGGCCTGCTCGAAGCAATGGGGATACTTTTTCAGGAAAACGTTAAACTATATCTTTATCCATATACCGATATGAATACCGGTGAAATTATCTATCCGGCCGACGACCATTTTAAAGATGAATATAAACTCCTGTGGCAATACCTGATAGCTACCCGTAAAATACTTCTTTTACAGGGCATTACATCGAGTCAGTTGAAAATAACCGCCTCGTACATCAGTAAGCTGATTGAAGCGGCGGATGAGAACCTGAGTGCTTATCTGCCCCGGGAAGTGGCTGAGGCCATTGTGAATGAGAAACTGTTTGGCTACGGAAAAAGTATGCAACAATAACCAAACATACAGAAAAACAGAAAGCAGAGCCGGGATGTAATTACCAGCTCTGCTTTTGTGTTTTTGCCGTGAAAAAACTAATCTTTAGTAAATTCAGCGTCTGCTATAATGTTGATAGCCTCACCCACTATCTGTGTGGGAAAGTTAGGGGCAATGCCATAATCGCTACGTTTTAGTGAGCCCGTAATGTGGAAACCAAACACCTCTTTTTTGCTCATCGGGTTTACTATCGAACCGTTATAGTCTACGTCAAGCGTTATTGGCCGGGTTACTCCATGTATTGTAAGATTGCCTGTGAGTGTAAACTTCTTGTCGGAAATCTTTTTGGCCGATGTACTTACAAAAGTCAGTTCAGGGTATTTTTCAGCATCGAAAAAATCGGCCGAACGCAGGTGGTTATCGCGTCTTTCAACACCGGTGTTGATACTTGCCGTTTTGGCGGTAACCGTCACCTGCATATCGCTATAATCGGCTTTGGTAGTCAGTACTTTTACCGAAAAATCGCTAAACTGTCCACTGATATTTGAAATGGTAAGGTGCTTTACTGTAAATCCAAGGCGCGAATGAGCCGGATCGCTTGTCCAGGATTGCTGAGCCGAAACTGCTAATGATAATGAAAGAACGAGAAGGCTTAAAAAAATCTTTTTCATACAATTTATTTTTTAAAAAGTTATACTTTGATATTTCTTTATTTTGATGATGTAAAAGTACAACCACATAAGCCTTAGTAAAGTATAAAAATCAAGACAAAAAGTGCAAAAATCCGTTATTAATAACCTAAGCAGAACTATACAGATTACCTGTGCGGAGTATTAACCCATATGAGAAAAAAATATAACTTTGTAGAAAAGTATACGATTCAATGGAAACTAATCCCCTCTATTACGGATTGCCGGCAAGGGTTCGGCTCGATAAAATAGCTGATAACCAGTTGGCTATACGCAAAGTAATTAAAAGCCGCCTGATACGTAAAGATGCCGAAAAGATTGTGTCCATGGCCAATCAAATCCGTAGCATATCGCCAAAACTGGAAATAGCGCTTATTTGTACGCGGAATATTTGTTCCAAATCAATTGCCCTGCTCAGCAGTAACAATATAAACACGGTGTATGTGGATGAATAGTGTGTACGTCTGCTGTTGCATATAAGCAACTGTCTGTTCACCTTAACAGGTACCTGTTAAGGTGACTGTTGAACGTTATTCAGCCAGCAGAAGATGAGAGTAAGTCAACACACAGGGTTGAGCTAAGGGTGTAGCGTTGCCTGTGTATTGTGTGCAAACTTGTAACTGGTAACTCCCCGCTGGTATGTCGGGTACAAAAAAGCGGATTGTAGTGTGACTGTTTTGATAAAGCAATGTATCCGAAAGGCGTATTTCAGCATTATTTTCGGTATTTACCAGATAAAGGCCTACATCGGGATGAGTACCCGTAATTTTTATCTTATTTCCTCTGACAACCAGTAGCTTGTTCGGGATTAATTTGGGGGGAAATAGTCCGGTTTGCGCGTCTGTAACCGATTCAATATATCGTGTTACTGCTTTTGAATGCAAAATTTCACCTTTAAGTATTGCAGCCCTCCGACGTATCAAACTTCCGGCACTGAATGCAATCTCTACTCTGTGCCTGCTGTCGTCAAAATTATCGTTCATCGAATTAAAAGACCCTTTGATACAGGCTTGTGCGTTGAAATAACCGGTGTTTATTTTATGTCCGTCGGCTAACAAATCGGCCACTGTATTCAAAAAAAGATTTACATGATACTCCAGTTCATCTGCATTGGTATTAGTGCCGGGCTTATCGCATACCTGTTCGCATATTTCACGAATATCTAATGTTGCATTTTGGGCTGAACGTGCTAAATACAGGCTTTTGGCATTCTTCATTGGGTTGGGATAAAGAATAGCTTTGATAGTGTGGTTAAGTGTTGACATAATTCACAGGATTTTAAAGGTTAAAAAACATATATGTAAAATATTGAAAATACAATAAAGCTGTTGACTAAAGCGATAGCTTTGTGTCAGTTTAGCGGAGCAATAATTCTTCTGTTTTTTCTACAGCAAACTTCACGTATTTAGTGCAACGTGTACGAAACATATCTTCTTTGTTGATGGCAGCAGCTCCTTCTTCAGTATCCATGCAGTTATTATCAAGCAGATGCAAACAAACGATACTTCCGAACTGCGCTTCAAAGTCTTGTATAAAATCCTGTGCCACCGCGAAAGCCCGTTTTTTATCTTCGTCGGTACCGTTTTCGCCCTTGCCGTATTTTAATCCGAGTGCCAGTAGCGCTCCCGTTACAGCGCCACAGGTTTCCTGCCTGCGGGCAATACCTGCTCCCAGCGGCCCTGCCAACCGCAGGCTCAAATCCCGACTGATACCAAAATCGGGGGCAAATACGCTAAATACCGACTGCGAACAGTTATAACTGCTGGCAAAGGTTTGAACTGCAAAAGTGGATTTCTGACTCGACATCTGAATAGTTTTTAATTGTGATAAATTGCTGAATTAATGAATTACTGATGGTTGATACTTAGTTGTTTGGCAAAGCACCGACTGTTTTCCACACCCTAGTACTGGCCGTAGTTTGGCACAGGAGTATAACCGTTTTTGGTATACAAGCGAATTGCATCGGGTTGGCGGATACCTGTTTCAAGCACACAGGATGCGTAGTTCAGTTCATTAGCCCAGTTTTCGAGCTCAGCCAAAACCTGCGACGCAATTCCTTTTCCTCTGAAAGCTTTTACCGTATACATACGCTTCACTTCCATTGAGTTGTCATCCATTTTTTTTATCGCCCCGCAAGCTATTGGCGCAGTACCATCGTAAGCCACAATTACATGATTTATTTTATCAATTTTGTTGTATTGGGCGTAAAATGAATGCTCGGCGCCATCTATTTCGGTCAGCTCGGCATCAAGCAAACTAACCAGCGTTATAAAATCGGCATCAGAGGAATTTGTGCGGTTCAATGTAAGCATATTTAATTAATTCTTGCTGTTCAATAAATAATAATAATGTAACACAAAGATAATTTTTTATTTTAAAAAAGTAAGCGGAAAATAATTAGCTGCACTGTTTGTGTTGTGGGCTTGTGACTCCAAAGAGGAACTTGATATAGGTTTTGGTGTCGAGGGCTATATCGACCAGAATGATAACAGCTAACAGGTTTTGTATACCTGTTAGCTGTCTGCGGATTTACAGTTTGTTTTTTTCTTTCAAAACACACTTTCAATAGTCTAAACGAGTAAAAAAAACAATGTAAAGTGACCACTTTTTAATATGCCAGCCAGAGGCCTGCTTGCCAGGGACGAAGCGAAAGAGATCTCGCTCAGCAATAGATGGAATACGGTACGGCGAGCGGGGGAAAGATGAAATAAACTACAGCGAACTGAGGACTTTTCTTATTTGTTGTTTTCCTGACAATAATGATTTAAAATCATTGTTACAATATCCTCCTCCATGGCATATTACAGGTATTTGTAAAGTAATCACTTACGTTCGATTGAGGCCTAAAGAGCAAGCTGCAAATCTACCGCTTCTTATGAACCTTACTAAATTCGTTCTTGGTAAACCTCCCTTATGTTGTCCAAGATTTTGAAAAACTTGTCCAAACCCCGTTGAATATAACTGTAAGAATATAATAAGTTCCTCTCTGAAGGATAGGAATTTAGCGAGAGATATGAATTTGTTGATATATAGTTGCATAACATTCAAAGTTACATAAACTCTATTGATTTATACTATAATTTTTTTTACGATAGGGGTAAAATCCAATCTGCTTGTTTTAGGTATAAACAAGCAACGGACATTAAAAATGAATAACAAAATTTTCTCTCAAATGGGTTATTGTGTCGCATTAACACCTCTCTATGTTCTTAGTGTTATTCCTATGAGAATTCTTTACAAGATATCTGATTTTATCTGTTTCATTATTTATGGGATTGTACGTTATCGGAGGCAGGTAGTCGTACAGAATATTGCAAGAGCTTTCCCTGATAAAAAATATGACGAGATTCGGATAATTGAACAGAACTTCTATCGGAATTTTGCAGATCTGTTTGTTGAGGTCATAAAAAGCATCTCTATATCACCTCTTCAGCAGAACAAAAAACTTGAAGTCAGGGGCTTTGAATTAGTCAAGAATCAAATCGAACAGGGCAATAATGTCGTAGCTTGTCTCGGACATTGTGCCAATTGGGAAATGTTGAATTGTTTGCCTTCCAAGATAGGTGTGGATGTTTACACGGCTTACAAACCCTTAAAAGCATCAATCTTCAATCAACTGATGCTTCGCATAAGAAGTCGTTTCGGAATGCACCTGATAACTTCGGCTTCGATAGCCAAACACATACTGTCGAACAAAGGAAAATCATCTCTTTTTTTGCTGATTGCAGATCAATGTCCACCGCAACAAAACAGTGGATTAAAGATGGATTTTTTGCATCAACAAACAGCGATATATTCCGGACCCGAAAAATTGGCAAAGGCGACAGGTTCAGCTGTTGTTTACATTAAATTGACAAAAACGCAGAGAGGTCATTTTGTGGCTGAATGTTTGCCTATTTGCGAAAATGCGAAAGATGTACAATCATTAGAAATCACAAGACGATATGTCGAATTATTGGAACAGAACATTCAGCAAGACGCAAGCTGTTGGTTGTGGTCTCATAAACGTTGGAAAAAATAAGAAAAATTTATTCAGCCCGAATAGGGGTAATCCGTAACACAAATGTCTTATCAATAGAATCAGATAAATTACACAACAAAAAATGAAAAAGATGAAAATTTTAAGTGTTTTGTTTCTTACTATGCTCGTAGGAATAAACACAAATGCACAGGAAAAGCAAGCAGCTCAAGTAACATTTATTTATCCAGTTGGTACAGCCGGCACCAGGTCGGTAGATTATGCGAACAATTTTTCGCTCAACATTATTGGTGGATTAAATGGTGGAGTGAATGGATTTGAGTTGGGTTCGGTGGCAAATATCAATAAAGGGAATGTTAGCGGCTGCCAAATTTCGGGAGTATGCAATGTAGCGTCAGGCGATAGCAAGGGGCTTATTCTTTCGGGGGTAGCAAACATAAGCAAAAACCAGTCGAAAGGTGTAGAAATTTCAGGCGTTGCAAATATTTCCGGAATGCACAATGGATTGCAGCTTTCTACCATTAATTTTGTCAAAGACGATCTGGCAGGCGCCCAAATTGGCGTAGTGAATTATGCTAAAAAAGGGAAGGGCTTTCAATTTGGCGTGGTAAACGTTTGTGGCAACGACGATGGCATTCTGCCGATTGGTATTATCAGTGTGGTTAAGAACGGGTATTACGCCTTCGAAGTATCAAGCAACGAAGTTTTCCTCACAAGTTTGTCCTATAAAATGGGAAAAGAACAATTTCACACTATATTCAGAACCGGTATTGGCGAACACAACAAAAAGTCGGTGTTTAGTACGGGCCTTGGTTTTGGTTCTATTCTCCCGATAAAAGTCAATCATAAATTAAATCTGGAACTGATTTGCGATAATATTTATTACGATTGGAAATGGGAAGATGACAATCTGAATTTGCTGAACCAATTCAATTTGAGTTATCACTATCAAGCAACAAAGCATCTTGCCATAAAAGCTGGACCAAGTTTAAAAACATTTGTATCCAATCAAAAAGAAAATGGTGAATTTATTGATGTGATCAAAATGCCGTATACCTTGTTTGAGCATACGGGGGAAAAATACAAAGTTGCTGGCTGGGTTGGATTTAATGTTGGAATCGTCCTGTCTCTTTAAAAAGAAGTGAATAAACACGGAGTTTGATGCGAGTTCTGTTTTATAAGATAGATGTTTAACTCCAACCGGGATCGCATGTTTGTAGAAAATAATGTTTTATACTGACGTTAGAACTTTCAGTGAGTTCAACAAAATATAATTGAGAGACAATGTGCTAAAACTGTAATCCCTACATTGAGATTAGAATAACAGAAATGTTGTATTTTTGTAGAAACTAAGCATCCGACTTGATAGAAACTCTTGCAAATAACTGGCAAACAAAGGAGGGATTCGAAATATTGTTTAAACAACATTATGAATCCCTTTGTGGCTTTGTGTTCGGTATGGTCAAAGATTTCGATGCAAGTGAAGAAATCGTTCAGGAACTTTTTGTCAGATTGTGGGAAAAGCGAAACGATATTCCCGATGATATTTCAATGAAAGCGTATCTGTATCGCGCAGCGCGAAATAGAACGTTGAACCAGATAAAACATCTCGAAATAAGAGAAGACTTCAAATTATTTAATCGCAATGAAATGGCGGATGCGGAACAGAACAATGGCAATCCGGCTGAAATGAGCGAGTTGCAAAGAATGATAACTCAGGCGATAAACAAATTACCAACAGAACGTAAAAAAATATTTTTGATGAGCCGCGAAGAAGGACTGAAATACAAAGAAATTGCTGAAAAATTAGACATCTCCATCAAAACGGTTGAAAACCAAATGGGGAAAGCGTTGTTCACCTTACGTACCGAGTTATCTGATTATTTACCGGCGGTCATTATCGCCATCTGTATAGGAATACATTAAGCGGAATGAAATCTATCAAGAACTGAATTCTAAATGAAAGACCAACGTCCACATATTAACGAAAATGCCATCGCGAAATACCTTTCGGGCGAAGCCAATGCGACCGAAATAAACGAGCTGATGGATTGGCTGGATGTTTCCGAAGAAAATTTGGAAGAATTTCTTCGATATGAAAAACTGTGGTCTGCCTCATCGGTTCGCAAACCTTTTAATACTCAAAAAGCGTGGAAAAAAGTTAGCCAGCGCATTTCGAAGGGGAAACGTCATTTTAATCCATTTTATCTTAGTACTGCTGCCGCGGCTGCCATTATTCTTGTTGTCATTGCTGTTCAATTTTTCAACACTAAAACTTCTGTTTCCTCTCCTCAGTTTGCCGTTACAAGTACAGGCAATACATTAAGCACTACCTTGCCGGATGGCTCTTTAGTTTTGCTTTCGGAACACTCGAAAATTGAATATGAGTATAAAAAAAATATCCGCATAGCACAACTCTCGGGAAAAGCATTTTTTAATGTAAAAAGAGATACGAAACACCAGTTTGTTGTTAAAGTTAATCGCGCTGGCGTAGAAGTTTTAGGGACGAAATTCTCGGTGAATGAGATGAAAAACAAAGACGTTATGGTCGATGTTTTGTCGGGTAAGGTCAAGGTCTTTTTGGTACGTGCGTCTAAAGATACATTATCGATGATAATTACCAACGGTGAAACGGCTCTCATTATGGCCAGCAATGACACCATTATCAAACAAACGCAGGAAGCCTCGGCTTTTTATACCATTAATAAAACAATTACATTTCGGAATGTGGAATTGCCGACTGTAATGGATGAATTAGCAAAATGTTATTCGGTAAACATAAAAATTAATGATGGAGTGGATAGGAAACTTCGTTTTTCGTCTTCGTTCAAAGGCAATTCGTTGAATGAGATATTGACCATCGTCACACAAACCCTAAACCTCGATTTTGTGAAAAAAGGAAACACGTATTACATAATCAAAGGTAGCGATGAACAATAAAATTAAATATTTCTTGTGGATTATGACGGTGATTCTTGCCATGCAAAACGCATCTTCACAAGTCGATTTGCATCGTAAAATATCTATCAATGTGCAAAACTTGTTTATCCCGCAAACCTTACACTTTATAGAGCAAAACAATGACTTCTTTTTTGCGTACAATCCTAAACAAATTCCGGCGAATGACAGGGTATCCATTAATAAACGGAATGTAGCGCTAAATAAAGTATTGGACGAAATTTTGTCAAACCGCTTTGCTTACACAACAATTGGAAATCATGTTATTTTGCGCCTGAAAGGGGTGAATAGTGAAACCGAAGATTTTATCGTTTTGGGAGTAATAGAAAGTTCGGATGGTTTTCCGTTGGATTCTGTTGTTGTTTATGCCGTGAAAGAAAACAAAGCAGTAATTACAGATATAAACGGCACATTTCGTCTCAAACTGAATGAGCCATCGCAATACATCCATGTAAGTTGCCCCAATTATAAAGATACGCTTTTGATTGCTAAAAGCCTGAATGGTGAGAAAACAATAAAATTGAATAGAGAGTTTGTAGATAACAGAACAACTGTTTTACCTTTAACGGTTCCCGGATTGGATATTATGTCTGCTCAGGCACAATTTGAAAAATCTCCCTTTGTCAGGAATTTAGTTCCACAATCGGCACTTTACCTTCAGCGGCAAGTCAAGACAAATCGTATGATACCTTTTCAGATTTCTTTTTTGCCGGGTATGGGCTCACAACAGTTAACCAAAGGTTTGAATATTAATTATTTTTCGTTGAATATTTTAGCTGGTTATTCAAAAGGAGTATCTGGCTTTGAAATAGGAAGCCTTGCCAATATTACTCAGGAGAACATCAACGGCGGACAAGTGGGAGGAATTGCCAATATCGTAAACGGGCACATCAGCGGTATGCAAGTTGCCGGTGTCTTCAACTACACCTTCGGTAAAATCAGGGGAGCGCAAATCTCAGGAGTAGAAAATATTAGCAACAACAACATCGTAGGGTTGCAAATTGCCGGCGTTTCCAATAACAACAAGGGAACGGTCAACGGAGCCCAAGTCAGCGGTGTGTTGAATACCAATTTGCAAAAAATAATCGGACTGCAATTAGCCGGTGTTGCCAATATCCAAACCAATGAACTAAACGGATGTCAGATTTCCGGTATTTACGGAATCGCATCAAACATTAAAGGGGTGCAGCTTGCAGGAGTGATGAGCCACACTACTCGCAATGTTTCAGGGCTGCAAGTCAGCTCGATATTAAACAAAACCAAGACGTTGAATGGTTTGCAAATAGGAATTATCAACATAGCCGATTCTATTGATAATGGTCTGCAAATCGGTTTATTCAACATTGTCAGGAATGGATACCGTGCTTTCGAATTCACTAAAGACGAAACCTTTTACTGCAATTTTATGTATAAAACTGGCGGAAAAAGACTATATTCTATTCTGAATGCCGGGATAGGAGAAAACATTGTGAGCACCGGATACGGTGTCGGATACATACAGCCCATTTACAAACAGTTCTCTGTCAATCTTGATGCTGTTTATAGCACGTTGCTCGCAACAAACACCTCATCCATCTATTTCGGTAACTTGCTCAACGTTCGATTGGCTGCTAATTATCGTCTTCATAAACATTTGGTACTGACAAGCGGTTTGTCACTTAATTTCTACGACCCGAACAAGGAAGACCTGAAAAGCGGCTCCGCTGACGGAATTTCTTTCTCATGGAACAGCAGTAATACTATTTCACAAGCCTTTCAAAACAACCGGAAAGCAGTTTGGGTGGGTGGATTTTTCGGGATAAAATTCTAAAAGTCACATAAAAAGTCGTTATTGATTTTATTGCAACACCGCATGAGCGCTGCGGGAGGTGGTTAGTATGGGACATTTACCCGGTACGAAAAGCGCTTTAATCGACAAGGAAAACACAATAAATCAGATTGCCCACATGAGATTATACATCTACATTCTCAACCATTTGGTAATGCAAACCTCATGGGAGCAGCCAAAGCGAATATTAGTTTTTCGCATTTTTTTTCATATTTAAGAAGTTTATTGTTTCCGCAATGCCTTTAATGTATGATATGGGGTTGTAATCAAATTCATTTCTTTATATGGAGGATACATTTTTACATCCTTCATTGCCTCGGTAGGTGGATAGTCAATACGCCAATTCAACTTTTTCAAATCACTGTGACTTAAATCATAACGTACTAATATTTTATATTCTTCCTGAATGATTCGCCAATCATATTTTACTAATGTGTCTGGATCGAAAAAGAAAATAGATAACGTATCAGTAGGAAACATTGCGAAAAGTTGATTTTCATTCGGTCCAGGAGAACCAAAATTCACACTCCATTGTTTATTAAACAGATAAGGTTTGTAAAGTGTTGGAGTGATTTCAGGTAAAATCGTATCGGGATAAAAAACACTATCTTCCCAAGGCAAATAATAACTTATGGGGCTGCCTGAATTATTGTATAAATCAATATAACGTGCTAAATCATCATTTTTACATTGAAACAACAATAACAAACTGCTAAATAAAAAAAATCTTTTCATATTCATATTATTTAATAATAGGTTGGATTTTGTTTTTCATTCCATACTACTACATCCAGATTCCCCGCAGTGTAATAAATCAGTGCCACCTGGAGACTCGCCAAACGAAATGCCGGCAGACTACACTTAACGAGGGGCTAACTGTTATTGGCGTTTTGCGGGAGCTCCCTGTTTCTATCGGGACTGCTAAGTGCACAGCTTGTCCCGATTTGTCGGGGGGAAGCCAGCCAATGTGCGTGTGTTAAATGGTCATAGTTTTTGTTTGTTTTCTGATCAGTATTTTAAAAGAAATTAGTATATAGGTTGTGATTTGGAGTCAAATATATAAAACCTCGTTTGAGATTAATAACCACATTAAATCTTTTTAATAAATTATTTCCCAAGAATCCTATTTTATCTGTTGCCGCATCGACTCCCTCTGTCGACATGGATAAATCTGCAGGTATTCTGTAAAACGATTTCAATCCAATGCTAACTTCTGGCAGCAGAACAAGAGGATTTTCATATTCGGTACCATCCGAACCCTGCGATACTGAAGCTCCAATTTTTATTGTTTTATTGACTAATTCATTCCTTGTTACAAATGGAGATGAAAGAGTAAGAACATTGTCAGCTCCGGTATCCAATCCAAATAATCCACTGTATCTTTTGCCTTTTACTGTAATACTACCTTTTATCGACATATAATTCCCCGGTAAATATATTTTGAGCGCATCATAGTCACTCAAGTCCTTGTTGTATGTTACAGGTTCATAAAAACGTAATTCATTTTTACTATAATCAATTTCAATTACATACTCTGTCATTAAGTTTGTACCAAAAACCCCATCGAAAGTGGTAGTTCCATACGGAATTATTGTAAAATCTATATTAGTTTTAGTTATGTTTCCAAATGTTATCGCGTTATCAGAGCTTTGACTAACCAAATTAGTTCCATTTGAACCAACATTAAGTGATTGATTGTTGATTTTTAATGGAATTTTCTGTTTTGCCTGTTCATTTATAACCGAACCATTTGCACCTGTGTCAAATAAAAATTTTAAACTATCTGAACTGTTTACTTTGCAGTAAAAATATATAGAATTGTTCTCTAATGTAAATGGAATTGTGGTAATAGGGTTTATTTGCGCCCAAATAGAAGTGCAAAAAAATATTAAGGTGATTGGAATTATTTTCTTCATTATTTGATGTTATTTTATGTTTTGTTAGAGTTGAGTTTTAATCATTCAATTTATTTCATTCAATGTCAAGTCTTTTTTTACTATGCTGCCTAACAACCGATACTATGAGCATTTGTGCGCCAGCCAATGCACATAAGTGGGTGTTAGTCGGTTGTGCATTAGAGTTTCAAAATTTCAACTAATTCTATGTTTATGTATAAAGTTTCACGTCCGATTTTCTGCGATTTCAAAACACCAATTCGTTCAAGTTCTCGCAAATAACGCGACGCAGCCTTTCGTTCAACCTGAAGTTGATTCACTACAAAGTCAATTTTTGCGTATGGTTGTTCGAATAGCAGTTCAACCAATTCTTTACGATAGATTTTAGGCGCATTCTGTTGAACTTTCGCTATCGTTGAGTCCAACGATTTTCTGATTGTGCTTATTTTGTCAATTGTTCTAATCGCAGTCTTTTCAATTGCATTCAATATGAAAAGAATCCATTCTTCCCATTCTCCAGTCGTGTTTGTCTGATTTAGTAATCTGTAGTATTCGGCTTTGTTTTCTATAATATACGAACTCAGATAAAGAATTGGTATGTCAATCAACTTATTCATAATCAAATAAAGTATATTGAGAATTCTTCCTGTTCTTCCGTTTCCGTCATAAAACGGGTGAATGCTTTCAAACTGATAATGATATACTGCTAAATTGATTAGTGGTGATAAACTTTGTTCTGTGTCGTTAAAGTGATTAATGAAATTTGTCAATAGGTCAAGAATTTCAATTTCGTCTTGTGGAGGTGTGTACACAACTTCTCCGGTATTGCTATTTTTCAAGACTGTTCCGGGCACATTTCTTATTCCTGCTGAATTTCCAACAAGTACTTGTTGAATGTTTTTTATGTCGTTTACACTCAAAAATCCCTGGTGCTCAATTAAGTCAAAACCAAGAAAAATTGCTTTTCGATAATTCACAACTTCCTTTGTTGCAGCAGAAACGTTTGATCTGTCAATTGCAATTGCTTTATACAACTCATCTTGAGTGGTAATGATATTCTCAATTTCCGAACTGTCTTTGGCTTCCTGAAGTACGATTGCATTTATGAGCATTAGTTGGTTCGGAATAGTTTTCGCAATTCCTTTTAATTCAGCCAGGGCTGTTGCAGCCTTGGTAGTCTGTCTAAGAACCCTAATCGTTTCAATCTTTTCTGTCTGTGGCGGTAACTTTTCAAGCTTATAATCTGGTGTCATTTGTCCCACATCTATTTAATTTGTCCCAAAAGTACAAAAAATGGTACATGTTGCAATCTTTTTTTCTTTTTTTATGCATGCCACCTAAAAACCGAGGTTATGGGCATTTGTCCGCCGCTGCTGATAAAGTGAATCGAAAATCGGCGTAGCTAATGCGGGAGCTCCCGATCTCTATCGGGACAGCTAAGTGCACAGCTTATCCCGATTTATCGGGGTCAGCCAGTTTGCGAACATACGTGTGTTAGGCATAGTTTTTTTTCTAATTTTCAGTAAATATCTTCAATTTTTAAGTCTGTCAATTTCAATAAGTCTAAACAAATCTCTCTAATCTCCATTCCACTCCATCTGTCAACAACATGATATTTCCCAAATTCATTTCCTTCTAATATCCATTGAGCACCATCAAGTCCCATCATTCTCCGATTTGGGATTAAGTTCCAGAAATTGATTGAGTTTATTTCATTAGAAATAATTTTCCATTCGTTTGTTGTTAGTTTTTTCTTTTCATTTATGATTATTTTCCCAGGATCATAACCTCCTTCTCCGTCACAGACTTTCCAAAATAATGTAATTTGATTTTTATCATTTTCCAATCTAATTACAATTGGATTATCAAATGTCCGTAACCATGTAAATCTAAAAACTTGTTTTGGAATTGAGTCTCTTAATACAGGCTCTTGCATTGCTTTAAGATGCCTTGAATACCAACTGAACTGTGATTTATCTAATATCTCCATCAAATTTGTCATATAATCCGTTGCCCAATCCGACGGTAAGTTTACAAATAGTGCTAATGGAAAATAAGATGATTTGTTAATGTATTTGTCATAAATATTTATATTGACAGTGTCGCCAAGATAATTACAAAGTTGTATAAATGGAAACTTTAATATTTCACTATAGTGTTTATCAATGGAGCAAGTTTTATTTAAGAAATATATAGTTTTTCTTGCATAAATATTACTTTGTGTTGTTTTTTTCCAATTCGATAACTGGTCATTATTGAAAAGTTTGTAATAAGTTTTAGTCAAATAATAATTTACTTGTACATTCGATGAATCTATCGAAAAAGCTGTCTTTAGATAATCTAGTGTTTCGTTATCTTTTAATGATTCAAACCGAGAAAATTTGACTCTTAGTATGTATGGTACAACAGAATTTTTATTAGATTCTATTAAATTGTTGAAAAAGTATCTAATTGAATCTTTCTGATTTAAACGATCATATAAAATTAATTTTAGCTCTATCGCAGTCGAGTTATATTTATCGACAGCTAAAAGTTCTGAGATCTTAGTCAAAGGATTCCCGACCTGTTCTCCGGATAAAACAGCTTTTAAGTCACGTTCACGTTCTTCAATTGTCTGCGAAAATGAACTTAGTAACAAAAATGATAAAATTATTGTCAGAGTTACTCTCATTTTTTTCATTTTTATAAATTATGCTTAACGCCCGAGGCTATGGGCACATGCTTATTTTAGTTCTGAAAGTATAATTTTCTTTTGTTGCAAGGTATTTTTCATTGCTTTTTCTCTAATCTTTGGGTCTGTATTGTTTATAAGAGAAAAATACTCAACCGGAACTACCTGCCACGATAAGCCATATTTGTCTTTACACCAACCACAGGAACTCTCTTGTCCACCGTTTGATGTCAAAGCACTCCAATAGTAATCTGTTTCGGTTTGGTCTTTTGTGTTAATAACCAAGGAAACTGACTCGTTAAATTTTTGAAATGGACCTGCTGCTAAAATGCTTAATTCCATACCAGCAATTTCAATAATCGCTGTTTCAAAGTTTCCACCTCCTGCTTCTTGTGGATTTGTGTATTTGTGATGTTCTTTTAGTTTACCGTCTTTAAATATTGAAAGGTAATAGTCGGCAACAGCTTTAGCATCTGTCGTTTCTACCCAAATTGAGGGTGTTATTTTTTGAGTAATCATATTTTTATTCGTTTTAGTGGTGTCGTTTGATGATACAGTATGCGCTATTTGACTGACTTGAATTTGAGCAAGAAGTTGTCAAACCGATAATCATTGCTCCCAAAAGTAAATAGTTATTCATTTTTTAAGTCTTGTTAGTCTATTTGTTAACTGTGTTTTTTAAATTACCCATAATGCCCGAGACTAAGCGCGTTGGCGTTTTGCGGGAGCTTTCGGTCTCTATCGGGACTGCTAAGTACACATCAGACAGCCTGTGAACATGAGCGTGTGCTAGTGGTTAGGCATTTTTCTAATTCAAATATAGCTCTTGTAAGATAATTTAATTGTCGTAACCATTCAATTTCATCTTTCCATTCTTGTTGAGCTTTCATAAAGAGTCTCAATTCTTCTTTTTTATACTTTTCTTTTTCTTTTTTATTCATAAATCGTCTTGGTGGTGCTGGTATTTCAGTTGCACTACAAAAAGGTTCTGTTTCACTACGAGAACTTGTGCACATATTAATGTCTATGTAATTGTTTTCTCTAAAGTTACAATAGACTATCCATATGTCTTTATTTCTTGGAAATGAAGAACAACTGTCAAATAGTTTCCCTTTTATAATTGTTTCTTTATAATCCCCTTTGAATAATTCAATAATTTGAAATGTGTAGGTAGAATCAGCTTCTTTATAGTCAATTAGTTTTCCAATAAAAACTAATTCACAATATTCATAACTTAACTGTCTTAATTGCTCAATAGATTGAACCTCTCTACAGTCACAACTATAAATATCAATGTAAAATGTAAAAACTAAAAAAAGTAATACAGTTATTCGTTTCATATTTTTTTTTTTACGCTTACCCATAATGCCCGAGGCTAAGCGCGTTGGTGTTTTGCGGGAGCTTCTGGTCTCTATCGGGACTGCTAAGTACACATCAGCTAGCTTGTGAACATACAAGGCGTGTGTTATGGGGTCGTAGTTAGGTTTTCAAATTTTTTCTTGTTTTCGATTTCATAAAAGTCCTGAGGTACTTTAGTTTCAACAATATCAACAATTGTGTATTGAGAATTCTTTAATTCAATTAGTCCTCTGAATTTCAAATATTCATCAACGGCTTTTCTGTCAATCATTACTTTTCCATGTCCAGCCCAATGTCTATCTTCTCCGTTTTGTTTTACTCGTGAAATCCAATATCCATAGCCAGTTTCTATGTCATAATAATCACAGTGACCGGCTTTCTGGAACGCTTTATTATTAAAGTATATTGTTTTTCCTGTTTTTGATTTCTTTACATAACCAATCCAAGCTAATCCATCATGATTATTACCATTTTTTTCTTCAATGTAAAATAATTCTATAGCCATAAATGTATTTGTTTTTTGTCTTGTTCTATCGAAATGCAATTTCAGCTCCAAAGTGCGAAAAATCTCTAACCTAAAAGTTGTCTTTCAATCGTCAAACCGTAATTTCACCTATACCGCCTATATTTGTTTGAATAAATAATTTAATTTCGTGTAATTCAAATATTTGTTTCTATACAAACAAAACAGTAGAGGTGCATATATACAACCTGTTAATTCAAAATTATTCTATCTTGTCCGGTAGTCTTACCCTTTGTTTCCTGCTTCCTTTGCTCTCCGGGTTTAAAGTTCTTAAATCATGGCTGTAAAGTTAATAAAGTTTTTTTACTGAACAAGGTGTGGAGGTGGGTTTTGTTTGGTTTGCGAATTATTGTGTTGGGTGTATATGGTTTGTTGTCAGGGTGATGTGGATGGTGGCTTAGGGTGGTGAAGCGGTATGGATAGGGTGGATTACGGAAATGCCTGTGGCGCCGCGTGGGTGAGGGATAGTAGCGGAAAGGACGCACGCAGAGGTATGGCCTGAGCCGCAGGCGATGGCTATACCGGAGCGGGTGGACTTGGAGCGGATAGCCCGACCCGACGGAGGAGGGGCACCCCCAAAAGATTGAAGGATTGAGGGATTGAAGGACTAAGTTGTTGGGGTATTCATTAAGTTATTTAGTTATTAAGTTATTTAGTTATTAAGTTATTAAGTTATTGGGTTATTAAGTTATTGGGTTATTCAGTTGTTGGGTTGTTGGGTTGTTGGGGTATTCGTTTAGTTATAGTTTTGGAAACGGACTGTTACCGCCTGTGTTTGCTACACAGCTTTCTCGCTCCTCACTGCTTATTCCGTGTTTTTTGATGCTGTATTCTTTACTGCTGCATTATGTACTTTTTTGTTTTGTTTTGGTGGTAGGTTGGTCTAATTGTGTTATTTTTACACCTCAATTTTTAGTTTATACTTAATTTATGAGAAATTGTTATATTTTCCTGTGTTGTGCAATAGCAGGAGTTTTTAGTTATCAGGTGGTTGCGGGGCAGAGCAGTGCTACGGTATTCAAAATGCCTGCATCGGAACAGGCTAACTACGATTTTAAGGTAACAACGCTGAATACGGAGTGGCTTAGTTGTACCGAAAACGGACCCGGGAACGAAACGTTGCAGATGAAAAATCTGGCTACCGTAATAGCTGCTACTGCCTCGGATGTGGTTGCCTTGCAGGAAGTGGGAACGAGCGCTTCGTTCGCCACGATAGATACGCTGGTAAGCAGGCTCGGGAGCGAGTGGGGTGGTTGTGTGGAGCCGTGGTATGTGAGTAATTGCTATCAAAATCAGGCTATTGTGTATAAAAAGGCCCGGGTGCAGTTTGTAAGTTCATCGCTGATTACGAACGGGGGAAGCGCGTACAACTGGTCGAGCGGACGGTATCCGGTACTGTATAAGCTCAATTTTATTGCAGGAAACAGTGTGGTGCCTGTGTCGCTTATTAATATCCACGCAAAGGCTTATAACGACGCTTCCAGTTTTAACCGCCGGCAGGCTGCTTCGGAGGGCTTGAAAACTTTGCTCGATGGAAGTACGTTTAATACCCAAAAGATTATATTGCTGGGCGACTTCAACGATTATCTGACCGGTACGCAATGCTCTTCGTGCACTCCAAAGGTATCGCCTTACCAAAATTTTATAGATGCTACCAGCGACTATAAAGGTTTGACTCAGAATTTAACTGACCCATATTACGGGAGTCCGGTGATAGATAATATTATTATTTCTAACGAATTGTTTGATAATTATGTGGTTAATAGTGCTGCCCGTGAGGTTGCGGCTACGCAAAAAGTGAGTAATTACAGTACCACCACTACCGACCATACTCCTGTAAGTGCGATATTCCGGGTTTCCATTTCGACCGGTGTTTCGAGCGCTCCTGATATTTCGGGCATTACGATTTATCTTAATTCCACGAAAGATTATGTAATGGTAAAAAGCGATGTGGCAGTTGACCGACTGGCGCTTTACAACCTCACCGGGCAATGTCTGTGGACTGCGGATACGCCGGTTGAGAAAATTGCTGTTTCGCACTTATCTCCGGGAATTTACATTGTTGTATTAAAAACCGAAAGGGGATATTATCAGCAAAAAATAATGAAATACTAATTAAAATAGCTTATTTTCAGGATAGTACTTTGGTGTGCATCCCGAAAATAAGCTATTGAATCGTCTTTTATGATAAAAAAGAGTGTTTTCGTTTAAATGCTGAGTGTTTTTAGCCATGCATCGATTCGGACATCGGCTTTGTCAGCTTCGGCATCCTGGTCGAGAATCAATCCTACAAACTTATTGTCCACCACCGATTTAGAAGTGTCATATTTATAACCGTCGGTAGATGTGGCTCCTTCGATAGTTACTTTTCCTTTCAGGGCATCGTAAATGTGCGAAACTCCTTCGGCAAAAGTATCAGCATGATAGGCCTGATTACCCAGTCCGAAAAGTGCAACTGTTTTTCCGCTAAAATCGAGCGCAGCCACATCCTCAATTTTATCTTTCCAGGGTTTGAGCATTTCGCCGCGTCCGATCGACGAGGTTCCTAAAATCAAATAATCATATTCTTTCAAAGCATCCGCTTCGGTTTCGGCAATGTTTACTACCTGAGAGCCCGGAATTTTTGCACCCAGTTTCTCGGCCACTGCTTTGGCATTACCTCTGTTTGTAGCATAAGCTATCAATACTTTTTTTCCCATCTTCTTTAAATTTTATATGTTTTTTATTTGTAAAACAAACAGGGAAAGTAATAGTTTTATCAGAACAGAAGATTCAATATTTTTTATAACTAAGTGCTAAGTATATGACAAAAAAGAATAGAAACGCGGATATAGCGGATTTGACTGATATACACTGATTTATTTACTACGTAAATGGCGGATTAGTGCTCGTCGCTGAAAATCAGCCGACTTCACTTGTGAAGTCTATAATCTGCAATGTAATCCGCATCAGGAAAACTTTTGAGTTTACAGCGAAAATCTGTTTTATCCGCTATATCCGCGTTTCTATTCATATGAATCACTATTCACATCCATGAATTATAGGCAAAATAGAATTTTTGACATATACTAAAAACTAAGTGCTTTTTCTAAAGCATATTTCATCAGCAAAACGATGTGCTGCCGATGTTGTGTTATATAAGTCTAAACGGGTTTGTTATATGCTTTTTTATTGAGTAAGTATCTTGTTTAATATTTTATCCAATTCAGCAACATAATAAAACGGTATATTCAGAAGTCTGAATTTTTTGCCCGAAGATGTTACAAGCTCATCAACCGAAAATGGTTGAGACCAAACCCTAACTGCGATATCATGATTTGTGTTTTCCATAAAAATGTGTAACGACCGTAATCTCGAATTATGACCAGACTTCACTTCTGCTGGTATTAGTTTATCATGTAACCGGACTACAAAATCTACTTCAGCATCGGCACCTTTTTTATCGCGAACCCAAAAACTACGGGTTGATGACACTTTGTTGTCGAATACAAGGAGTTCCTGCGCAACTATTTGTTCGGCTATACTACCCCGCCACGTATCCATAATGTCTGCAGCATTAAAAATTTCATTCTGAATGCCTGCGGCATAATTTACCAACCCTACATCCAACCATAATAGTTTTGGAGATCGTTTTAATTCAGGATAAGCCGGTAAAAGTGTTTGCGTACAGGGATAAACCAGTTCTAAAAGCATTGTTTTTTCCAATGTACGAAATGCTTCACCCATCTCGCGCGATTTGTACGACGAACCTGCAAACGAACCCAATGTGATTCGTTGCGCCGCAAATGCCCACCCTTGTTGCAAAATAAACCGGATAATATGAGTGGTAGCATTGTTGCGACTGTATTTTTCAACATCATCTTTATATCCGTTTAGTAACGATTCGTATATATCTCTGATAGATACCAAATCTTTATTTTGAGCGTAGTGATTAATAATCTCCGGCATTCCACCAACCAGTGTAAAGGTTTTAAAAAGTTGCATAACCTTGCCATGAATGGTTTCCGGAACTGCTGTCAGGTTAATTGCTTTGGTTAATTCATTTTCACCCATAGCCCCTAAAAATTCAGAAAATGAACAAGGGCGAAGTGCAAAATACTCTACCCTTCCTACTGGAAACGAAAAATGACTGTCAATCAGACTTTCGAGTAAAGAACCGGCTGCAACGACATATATTTCCGGAAAATCTTCGTAAAAATATCTCAGTAAAGCAACTGCTTTTGGCGATTGCTGAATTTCATCAATGAACAGCAATGTTTTGTTCTGACTCCTGGGCTGATTGCAGAATAAATAAATAGACGTCAATATCTGATCCAAATCTGCATTTGTTTCGAATAATTGGGTAGCTCCCTGTCGCTCAAGATTCAGGTATAAATACTGGTCAAAATCTTTGCTGAATTCATGAACCAGTGTTGTTTTTCCAACCTGTCTGGCGCCACGTAAAACCAATGGTTTTCGTCCGGATTTTTTTGCCCATTGCTTTAAATAATCCAATGCATTTCTCTGAAACATATTGTGGAATTATTAATGTATTGATTTATAATGCAAATATACAGTATTTGTTTCAAAGTGACGGTATAAATTGTAAATATTTGTTTCAAAGTGACGGTATAAATTGTAAATATTTGTATCAAAGTGACGGTATAATTACAAAACAAGGGCTTCATCCAATGTGAAACCCTTATTATTTATGCGGCTTGGGATTTGAAAAGCTATCCAAGATTTAGTCATCATCTTCCGGATATTCTGATTTGCCCAAAGGGCAATAGTTTCATAACCGCAATGCCAACGGCTTGCGGATGGTGCTAACAACTACCTGCTGCCTGAAAGGCAGGACTTTTAGTGGTGAAGAATTGATTTACTACATCTTCATTTTTTGTTTTACCTTTCAGGCTGAAGTTGTTTTTATAACTCATAACCGCAGGTCATTGACCTGCGGTTATGAAAATCCCGCTTTTCAAGCTATTACGTTTCTGTACACCAACCGTTCGCCGTCGAAATCCACGGTGATGGCTTCGTTGTTGTGCACCGTTCCGGCAATAAGTTGTTTGCTCAGGTCGTTCAGCATGTATTTCTGAATGGCTCGTTTTACGGGACGGGCGCCAAACTGCGGATCGAAACCTTCGTCGGCTATAAAACGTATGGCCGCTTCGGTGAGGTTGAGCGTTATGCCGTTTTCCTTCAGTGTTTTCTGAATGAGCGAAATCTGCAGACGGACAATTTGTTCGATTTGCGATTCGTTGAGCGGCGCAAACATGATCAGTTCGTCAATACGGTTCAGAAACTCCGGACGTATGGTTTGTTTCAGCAGTTCGAATACCTGGTTTTTGGTTTGTTCGATGACCTGGTCGTGATTGCCGGCATTGATCCCTTCAAAGTTTTCGCGTATCAGGTTCGATCCAAGGTTCGAAGTCATGATAATAATCGTGTTTTTAAAATTCACCACGCGCCCCTTGTTGTCGGTAAGCCGACCATCGTCCAGCACTTGCAGCAACACGTTGAAAACATCCGGGTGGGCTTTTTCAATCTCGTCGAACAGCACCACCGAGTAGGGTTTCCGCCTGATGGCTTCGGTAAGCTGACCACCTTCATCGTAGCCCACATATCCCGGAGGCGAACCGATAAGCCGGGTAACGGAGAATTTTTCCTGGTACTCGCTCATGTCGATACGGGTCATCATGTTTTCGTCGTCGAAAAGATATTCGGCCAGCGCCTTGGCCAGTTCTGTTTTACCTACTCCGGTAGTACCGAGGAAAATAAACGAACCGATAGGACGTTTCGGATCCTGCAGGCCGGCACGGCTACGGCGCACAGCATCGGCCACCGCCTGAATAGCTTCTTCCTGTCCAACCACACGCTTGTGTAGCTCGTCTTCGAGCTGTAGCAGTTTCTCCTTTTCGCTTTGCAGCATTTTGCTTACCGGAATGCCGGTCCAGCGGCTAACCACGTCGGCAATATCCTCACTGTCCACTTCTTCCTTGATCATGGCATTGCTACCCTGCATAGTAGCCAGTTCCGACTGGTAACTGTCGATTTGCGCTTCCAGCGATTTTACCCGTCCGTAGCGTATTTCGGCCACTTTACCGTAGTCGCCTTCGCGTTCGGCTTTGTCGGCCTGATATTTCAGGTCTTCAATTTCGATTTTGGCTTGCTGAATTTTGTCAATCAATGATTTTTCTCTGCTCCATTTAGCTCTGAGCACTTTGCTTTCTTCTTTCAGATTGGCGATTTCGGCATTCAGTTGTTCGAGTTTTTTTACGTCGTTTTCGCGCTTGATGGCTTCACGTTCTATTTCGAGCTGTTTGATATTCCGTTCAATCACATCCAATTCTTCAGGAACCGAATCCACTTCCAAACGGAGTTTAGCGGCGGCTTCGTCCATCAGGTCGATGGCCTTGTCGGGCAAAAACCGGTCGGTGATGTACCGGCTCGACAGTTCCACTGCTGCTATGATCGCATCGTCTTTGATCCGCACTTTGTGGTGGTTTTCGTACCGTTCTTTCAGTCCCCGCAAAATAGAAATAGTGCTGGCCGTATCGGGTTCATTCACCATTACAATCTGGAAACGACGTTCGAGCGCCTTGTCTTTTTCGAAATACTTCTGATATTCGTCCAATGTAGTGGCGCCTATGGAGCGCAATTCGCCACGTGCCAGAGCCGGTTTCAATATGTTGGCAGCGTCCATGGCGCCTTCGCCTTTCCCTGCGCCTACCAGTGTGTGTATTTCGTCGATAAAGAGGATGATTTCGCCATCGGCTTTGACCACCTCGTTGACTACCGATTTCAGACGTTCCTCAAATTCCCCTTTGTATTTTGCACCGGCCACCAACGCTCCCATATCGAGCGAAAAAATCTGTTTCGATTTCAGGTTTTCGGGTACATCGCCGCGTACAATACGGTGCGCCAGCCCTTCGGCAATAGCGGTTTTTCCCGTACCGGGTTCCCCAATCAGAATGGGGTTATTTTTGGTACGCCGACTCAGAATTTGCAATACCCGCCGTATTTCCTCATCCCGCCCGATCACCGGGTCGAGTTTCCCCGACCGTGCACGTTCGTTCAGATTGATGGCATATTTTTCAAGCGAGTTATAATTGTCCTCGGCCGAAGCAGAGTTCACTTTCGATCCTTTGCGCAATTCGCCTATGGCTTCCTGCAACGCTTTTTCGGTCACTCCGGCATCGTTCAGCGTTTTGGTCATTTGGTTTTTCTCCGCCACCAGCGCCAGAAATATATATTCGAGCGAAACAAACTGATCGCCTGCTTTGGACGATAAGTCCACCGCTTTTTGCAACACCTTGTTGGTTTCGCGACTCAGGTAAGGTTCGCCACCCGATACTTTGGGAAATCCGCCTACCATACTGTCGGCAACAGAGTTCAGCATGGCTGTGTTAGCGCCTAATTTCCCAAACAGAAATTGCACCACATCCTCTCCTTTGTCCATCACGCCTTTGAACAAGTGCGGAGTTTCCACCACCTGTTGGCCGTTGTTTTGTACCAGTTCCACCGCCTGTTGAACAGCTTCCTGCGATTTGATTGTAAAATTGTTGAAGTTCATAATATTTGTTCCTTTCTTAAGTTCATAGTTTTTTAGTTGCTTTGGTTTTGGCAAAATGTTTACCAATAGGCTTAATCGGAAATTATGTCGGTTGGTTTTATTCAAATAGTTGGTTTTTAAGACAATAAGTCATAGTGTGCGGAAAGTATGTCAGGGAAATAGTCGTTTTTTTCGACTTAGTAGAATAAGAATTAAGAACATGATACTTGAGGGCTAAATTTAATGATTCATGCTTCTGTTAAGATACATTCCCTACGAGAAATAATTTACTATAAGTAGAATTGAATTAAGTATATAACAAAAAAGAATAGAAACGCGGATATAGCGGATTTGACTGATATACACTGATTTATTGTGGTGTTAAAACGGATTTTAATTCTGATTTATTTACTACGTAAATGACGGATTAGTGCTCGTTGCTGAAAATCAGCTGACTTCACTTGTGAAGTCTAAAATCTGTAACGTAATCCGCATCAGGATAACTTTTGAGTTTACAGCGAAAGTCTGTTTAATCCGCTATCTCAGCGTTTCTATTCACATAAATCAATATTCACAGCTATTAATTATGAACAAAACAGAGTCATGGACTAAAGCTAATTTGAATTATTTCCAACTCCCGATTGGCATAATGCATTAACTTTGACTAATGGGAATAATTAGTCTTAAAAAAATTGAGGCTGAAATTTTTGTGTGGTCGGGTATTGATGTGCTGAGGCCGTGGCGCTGCGTGGGTGAGGGATAGGAGTGGAAAGGACACGTACGAAGTTGCGGGTGAAGGCATAGCCGACACCAGCAACTGAGGTAGTGGACTTGAAACGTATAGCCCGACCCGTAGGGGCACCCCCAAAAAAATGAAGTGTTGATTGTTATAATTTGATGATTTTGAATGTGTTTTGTTCGATGCGGACAAGATAGATGCCTTTGCGCAAATATTGGATGATTAATTGTTCGTTGTTGCTGAGGCAATTGTGGGTTGCTACAATGCGGCCTGTCATATCGCTGATTGTGAGGGTTTTGCCTTGCGAATTTTCGATAATTACGAAATTGTTGACCATGGTTGGATATAGGTTGAGGGTGTTAGCGCCTGTATCGTCGAGGTTGTTGATAATGCTGTTTGAGGCATTGAATGTGGGTGCTTGACGGAGCCAGTTGCCGCTGCCGTCGGGTACGCGGGCGTAGCTTATGTTTTGACCGAGGGCCGGCAGGTGTACCGAATCGACGAGTTGAGCAATGCCGTTGCCGTTAGGCTTGGATAATAATATAGTTTCGCCATCTTTGCTTAATTTGAAATTCAGGTGATTTGCGCCCTGATTGGTTTCGTTGTCGGCCCACAAAATGATGCGTCCTTTTGCGGGAACGGTGGTTTTAGAAGGTTCGCTGTTTGCTATTTGATGCAGAGTGGGGTTTACCTCCAAATCCGAAATATACCATCCGGCTATGTTAATATCGTCGTTGCCGGAATTGAAAATTTCGATATAATCGTCGGTATCCATATTTTCGTCCTGAAAAATACTATTGCTGGATACTACTTCGTTAATTTTTATCAAATTTTCGTCGTTGGGTTCTTCTGTGCCGGTTTCTTCGTATATGGCTTTGATGCTGAAATCGGCGCTTAGCGTGGTGCTGTACTGAGGCGTTTCTATGGTGGTGCTCTGCGAAGTTTCGTCGCAGGTGACCGATAGATTGAATATCATATCGGAACTGGTTACGGCGTTCTGATGCACTTCGGTGGCTATTACGTTGTTGCCTTCCTTGAGCAATGAAGGGGGTATGGTGAATGTAAAGGTTTCGCCGTTGTTGTAGGCAGCGGCTACGGTGTTGAAATTTACATTGCCTGAGGGCATATTGCCGCGCCCGATTTCGGTGCCGTTGACATAAACGACTATGCCATCGTCGACCAATGTGCTTACCGTGAAGTTTGATTTACTGCTTAGATTGCTGATGCTGAACGTTTTTCTGAAATAGGCTGTTGGGTACTTATTGCTGGAGTTGCTACCATAATCTATGGTTGTGACTTCGCCCCGGCTACCGTATCCAAATTGCGCATAGCCGGTTTTCCAGCTGTTGTCGTTGTATGTTTCTGTATACCATTCGGCTGAAGGTATGGCGTTGCCGTCGGAATATTTCCAGGAGCTTCCGTTTTCGATAATCGTTGTTTTAACGGATGAACCGTTCAGAACCCAGTGCAGAAAGCGATATCCGGGGATGGAATTTGCGCTTAGTGTTACTGTTTGTCCGCTAAAGTACTTGAGGTTGATAGATTTATCCTGGATTTGTTCGTTGTTAAAAGTGTACGATGCTTTGTCGATATTTGCTGAAATACCAATGGTTTTTGTTGCTGCGTTGCTTAGAAATCTACTGCTTATAAAGCCCAGCATTTTGGCAGGACGATTCAAAGCAAAGTTTTTCATGTTGGCAATGTCGCTGTTAAAGTCACGATATGATGGCCATCGGGATTTATGGTAGCTGATTTCGGTGTTAATTTTCAGAGCCAGGCTGTCAAGTATGGATGCCGAGCGGTTGTAATCGAAAGTTGAAGAAATGTGTATGGCAAATTTGTCGATAAATTTCTTTCTGAAGTTATCGTTTAATACCAGTCGGCGTAGCAAGATGGTAGCCCAGCTATCGGGAACATTACTGGCAAGTTCGCCCAAAGCGTATATAAGTGTGTTATGATTGTACAACGAGGTATCGTAGAGACTGTAACCGAAGTCGGTGTCGAAAAAAATCCATCGCCATTTTCCCCCCTGAATTTTTTTCCATACCTTGACATTGTTGTCGGGCCAGTCGGTGTTTCCCATATAAATTTCGGACAGAAAACAGTTTGTGAAACTTTCGATATCTATCATTTGGCAAACTTTATTGTAAACTTCCTGCTGAGTTATATCGTTGTAAGTTATGTAATTAATTATATTGGCGAAGCTTGTATCTTGCGCCATTTCGTAAGATTCGAGGAGCTTGATATCTTCTTCGTTGTAACCATAATTGGAATAAACGAAGTCGACATCGCTACGCTCCCGCAGGTTTTGAATGCCATAATACTCACCGTTCATAAAGCAGACTGCCGGTTCGTAGGCTATGCAGTCCAAATCCATGCGTTTCATTACAAGCGATTGCATAAATCCATCTCTGAGCATAGAATAATAAAAGTCATTGCCACTATTGCGGAGTAAAATACTGCGGTACTTCATGCCGGGTTTAGATGCTTTGAAAATGTCGTAGTTCAGATTGTTGTAGTAATACTTTTTGGTGGGGTTTATTTTCAGAGATTTTTGATTGTTTAATCTGCTCCAACCTCCGGCAATACTAATATCAAGTTCCTGATTAAGGCGTGATACAAGCGTAGTATCAAACAATTCAAAATTAGCCGGCCGGTCCCAATCCTGATTCCAGTTGGCTGGGCTCGAAACGCCATTACCCCAAATTCCGTTGGTGCCTTGTACGTATATCCCAATGGTGTTGTCGGTCAGGTTAGCGGGTTCAGTGATGATAGATACAACAGGCAAATTGTAATCTCGCACGTTAATGAAATAAGTTGCGCTTACAATGTCGCTCGATAATTTACCCGCTGAAAAGGTTTTAGCTCTTAAAATCCGGGTAGTGTTTATAGTAATGGTGGTATTAGCATTGTAACGGGTACTTTTGCGTGTCGGCTCAGCCCCGTTGAGGGTGTAATATATAGTGTCGCCATACGATGGTGTGACGAAAGCGGCATACTTAGTACCGGTATAGAATCCGCTGCTAAGAGTAAGTTCGGGCTTATCACAGCGGGTCGAGGCATATTTTTTGCCGTTATTGGTGCTACCATTGCTAAATTGCTCAAAGTACACCCATTCGCCATCTCCATTTGTTTTTCTGCCGTATGAAATGTTACGGTACTGCGCCGGGTAAATTACGCTGTCGACAACTTGCAGTGAGGAGTTTATCAGGTATAATTTTCCGCCATCGGGGTCGAGTTTGAAGTTGGCATGGCCTGAGCGCGACGACCGTTCGAACCACAGTACACTAAAACTGTTTGCTCCAATTAACTTTGATGAAGGTGCCCATTTTTTGGGTTGCGACAGCTGGTCGGTAAGATAGTAAAAAGATTGATTGTACGAAGTGGTTGTGCTGGTGTTGTATAACTCAACCCACATGCTGTAATTATACGATTCGTCCATTACGGCTGACACATTGTTGGTCATTATCTCGTTAATTTTTAGCTGAGCGTTGCACCATCCGGAAACAACAATAAAGAGCAGAAAAAGGATTTTCTTCATTCAATTTGTATATGCGATTTTTTTCGATTAGAGGCTATTTCAGATACTGAATTTGCAAAGATAGTAATCTATTTTGAAAATTACTTTCGTTCAGTGTAAACACTATCAATCTGACCCGATTATTTTTTTATTGGTGAAAAATTATGACAGATTTTAGAAAATGATTTATATTTGCTTATCCATCTAAATCTATTTTGTATGAAAGTTATTTTATTGTTTGCTATGGTTGCTGTATTTGCAGTTTCAGCATTTTCTCAGACTGCTGATGATAAAGTGTTCAAAGTGGTTGGCTATAATGTAGAAAATCTTTTCGACTGTGTAGACGACTCGCTCACTAACGATGCCGAGTTTTTGCCGGGTGGTATGCGCGGCTGGAATTATGAGAAATACCAGCGTAAACTGAATAATATTGGTAGGGTAATCACAGCCATAGGTGGTTGGAATCCGCCGGCAGTGATTGGACTTTGCGAAGTTGAAAGTCGCAAATGCCTTTATGATCTGACCCGAAATTCAGGCCTTAAGAATCTGAATTATAGATTTGTACATCACGAGTCGCCCGACTTGCGTGGCGTTGATGTTGCCCTGCTATACCGCCCCGATAAATTCAAAGTGCTTAACGAGCGGCCTCTCAGCATTCATTTCCCGGATGCCCCAAACAGTAAAACGCGCGATTTGCTTTATGTTTCGGGGCAGGTGCCTACCGGCGATACCCTCCATGTGTTTGTTTGCCATTTTCCATCGAGGCTCGGTGGCGAACTCGAGTCGGAAGATAAGCGTTTGTTTGTAGCCTCGGTATTAAGGCATGCTGTAGATAGTATTTATAAATTGTGTATCGCGCCTAATATTTTGATTATGGGCGATTTTAATGATTATCCTGATAATGAAAGCATGAAAACTGTACTTGGTGCCCGAGTTCCTGATGAGAATACAACCCCCGGATTCTTATACAATATGATGTACGATTTTCACAAGAACGGCAAAGGAACTCATAAGCAAGCCGGAGAGTGGGGAGCGCTGGATCAGATGATAGTTACAGGGGCTTTGCTCAATACAAAAAACAAATTCAGCCTGTCGCCTTCGGATGTACATATTTTCGATGCGGAATTTTTACTCGAAACCGACGAAAAAGGTCTTGGCAAAAAGCCTTTCAGAACCTATGTGGGCATGAAATATAATGGAGGCTTTGCCGATCATTTGCCTGTTTATGCCGATTTTAAATATCAATAAAATAAATATGAAATAAAAAAAATGCTAAAATACAGCATGGATTATCACATTGATAAACCTGTAGTATTTTAGCATTTGTGCGTTGATAGAGAAATTATTTTGCAGCAATAGTTTCAATTTCAACTAAAGCTCCAAGTGGAAGATCTTTCACCGCAAAAGCCGAGCGAGCCGGACATTCTGTTTGGTAGTATTGCTTGTAAACTTCGTTCATTCCGGCAAAATTGGCTATATCCGACAAAAATACGGTAGACTTCACCACATCGCCAAAAGAATATCCCGCTTCGGCAAGAATGGCTTTGATATTAGCAAAAACCTGCTCGGTTTGACTGCTTATGTCTGTAGCTTCAATTTTTCCAACGGCCGGATTAATTGGTAGTTGCCCCGAAATGTAAAGCGTGCCGTTGGCCTCAACTGCCTGGCTGTATGGGCCAATGGCTGCCGGAGCATTGGGTGTGTTGATAATTTTCTTCATGATTTATCTGAATGTTTTTTTTATACAACAAAGATAAGAATTTTTATTTTTCAGTAAACTCAAATTTCATTATCTTTGCATTCTTGTAAAATACTTTTTTATTAAGAGGTATTTTGTTGATAAATAAACGATTGCGTAAGTCGTGAATGATAAATAATTAAATTGTAAATAAAAAACATGGAACTTGCAAGTAAGTACAACCCGACGGAGATTGAGTCGAAATGGTATCAGTATTGGTTAGACAACGGATTTTTTAGTTCGAAACCCGATGGTCGTGAATCGTATACTGTCGTCATTCCGCCTCCAAATGTTACGGGTGTGCTTCACATGGGTCACATGCTCAACAATACCATTCAGGATGTATTGGTGCGCAGGGCGCGTATGCAGGGCAAAAATGCCTGCTGGGTGCCTGGTACCGATCATGCTTCCATTGCCACTGAGGCTAAAGTGGTGAACAAGCTGGCGCAGGAAGGGATTAAAAAAACGGATCTAACCCGCGAAGAGTTTCTGAATCATGCCTGGGAATGGACCCACAAGCATGGCGGAATTATTCTGGAACAGCTCAAGAAATTAGGCGCATCGTGCGACTGGGATCGTACATGCTTCACCATGGACGAAAAACGGTCGGAAAGCGTGATTAAAGTCTTTGTCGATCTGTATAATAAAGGTTTGATTTACCGAGGGGTACGCATGGTAAACTGGGACCCGAAAGCATTGACAGCACTGAGCGATGAGGAGGTAATTTTTAAAGAACAACAAGGAAAACTCTATTATCTGCGTTATAAAATTGAAGGAGAAGACGGTTATGCGGTTGTTGCAACCACCCGTCCGGAAACCATCATGGGAGATACCGCTATGTGTATCAACCCCAACGATCCGAAAAATGCACATTTAAAAGGTAAAAAAGTCATCGTACCGCTCATAAATCGGGTTATTCCGGTTATTGAAGATGAATATGTTGATATTGAATTTGGTACAGGCTGCCTGAAAGTTACTCCGGCACACGATGTGAACGACTACGCTTTGGGACAAAAATACAATCTGCCTTCTATCGATATTTTCAACGACAACGGCACTCTCAACGAAAATGGTGCGCAGTATGCCGGTATGGATCGCTTTGATGTACGTAAGCAGATTGAGCAGGATTTGGCTGATGCAGGCTTGCTCAAAAAAGTAGAGGCTTACACCAACAAGGTAGGTTGCTCTGAACGTACCAACGCACCTATCGAACCAAAATTGTCGACGCAGTGGTTCCTGAAAATGGAAAATCTGGCCAAACCGGCTTTAGATGCTGTGATGAACGATACTATTAAGTTTGTACCCGAAAAGTTCAAAAATACTTACCGCCACTGGATGGAAAACGTTCGCGACTGGAATATCTCGCGTCAGTTGTGGTGGGGACATCAAATTCCGGCTTATTATGCAGCCCCCCTCAATCCCCCCAAAGGGGGGACTTCTGCGTCAGAAATCGTAATTGTTGCGGAAACCAAAGAAAAAGCAATGGAAATCGCAGCTAAACACCCCTCCTTGGGAGGGGCTGGGGGAGGCTTCACTTTGCGGCAGGACGAAGACTGTCTGGACACCTGGTTCTCATCGTGGTTGTGGCCTATTTCGGTGTTCGATGGTATTAATAATCCTGAAAACGATGACATTAAATATTATTATCCAACCAATGATTTGGTAACTGGACCGGATATTATCTTTTTCTGGGTGGCACGTATGATCGTTTCGGGTTACGAATACCGGGGCGAAGCCTGTTTCAAAAATGTATATTTTACAGGGATTGTGCGCGATAAGCTGGGTCGGAAAATGTCGAAACAGCTGGGTAACTCGCCCGACCCGATTGAGTTGATGGAAAAATATGGCGCTGACGGAGTCCGCATGGGATTGTTGCTCACGGCGCCAGCGGGTAACGATATTCCGTTTGACGATACGCTTTGCGAACAGGGACGCAACTTCAATAACAAAATATGGAATGCTTTCCGATTAGTAAAAGGTTGGGAAGTAGCTGATATTGAACAGCCTGAAACTGCAAAGTTAGCAATCAGGTGGTTCGAAAGTATTCTGACCAAAACTGTAGCCGAGATGGACGATTTGTTCTTGAAATACCGTTTGTCGGAAGCGTTGATGGCCGTTTATAAATTATTTTGGGACGAATTCTCAGCCTGGTACCTTGAAATTGCAAAACCGGCTTACCAGCAACCTATTGACCGTGCAACTTACGAAGCTACGCTCGGATTTTTCGATTCGCTCCTGCGCTTGTTGCATCCCTTTATGCCGTTTATAACTGAAGAATTGTGGCAGGCATTAACCGAACGCGAGGCAGGCGATAGTCTGATGATTTCGTTGCAACCGAAAGTGACTGCATTCGACGAAAATATCCTGACCGATTTTGAGAAGGTAAAAGAAGTAATTGCTGGAGTGCGCACCATTCGTTTGCAGAAGAACGTTCCGAACAAAGAACAACTCGAGTTGCAAATCATTGGCGAAACATTGGATACCTACAACTGCGTGGTTAGCAAATCATGCAACCTATCGGCTATCGAAAACGTGACTGAGAAGGCAGCGGGTTCTATTTCTTTCCTTGTTGGAACCACCGAATATGCAGTTCCGATGGGCAATCTGATTAATGCCGAAGAGGAAATAGCCAAAATGGAAGCCGAAATAAAGTATTACGAAGGCTTTATCGAGTCGGTAATGAAAAAACTTGGTAACGAGCGTTTTGTGGCCAATGCAAAACCTGAAATTGTGGAAGGCGAACGAAAGAAAAAAGCTGACGCCGAAAGCAAGATAGCTTCGCTGAAAGAAGGAATTGCGGCGCTGAAGAAATAGTGCATCCAAGCAGCGGCTGAAAGCCGCTTGCTGGATTGCAGAAGAAGGATACGCAACAAGCGGCTTGTAGCCGCTGTTAGCTTGGCTACCGAGCAGCGGCTTTCGGCCGCTTGCCGGGTGGGTTAAATATGCAACAAGCGGCTTTTAGCCGCTGTTTGCTATCCGAACCGAGCAGCAGCTTTTAGCTGCTTGCCAGATGATAATAATTAAAACATAAATTTATGACACCAACATATAAAGAATTGTGCCTGTTTGTGTGCGATGTAGCTAAGTCCACAGGGCAGATGATGGCCAATGAGCGCAAAAGTTTTGACCCGGCGCGAATAGAAAGTAAAGGTATGCACGATCTGGTAAGTTATGTCGACAAAGAGTCCGAAGCCAGAATTATTACTGCTTTAGGTGCTATTTTACCCGAATCGGGTTTTATTGCTGAGGAGGGTACCAGTGCAAAACGGGGCGAACGATTCAATTGGGTGATTGACCCGCTTGATGGAACTACCAACTTTATACAAGGTTTGCCACTTTATGCCGTCAGTATTGGTTTGCTCGATGGGGACGAGTTAGTTTTAGGTGTGGTATACGAAGTCGGGCGCGACGAATGTTTTTATGCATGGAAAGATGGAGGCGCTTATCTGAATGGTGATCCTATTCAGGTGTCGAAACGTACTGATATTCATGATGCTTTGCTGGCAACCGGGTTTCCGTACAATGATTTTAGCCGCATGGATACTTATATGGAGTTTTTGGAATGGAGTATGAAAAATGCACGTGGAGTACGTCGGTTAGGTTCGGCTGCTACCGATATGGCTTACGTGGCCTGTGGGCGTTTTGACGCATTTTGGGAGTATGATCTGAAACCGTGGGATGTTGCAGCCGGAACCGTTATTGTAAAAGAGGCAGGAGGAACTGTTGTGGATTATAGTGGCGGCAATAATTATCTGTTTGGTAGGGAAATAGTAGCTACAAATGGTTGTCTTAATGAGCTAATTCTTACCAAAATAGGGGAGTTTGCAAAGAAATAATTAACTATAAAGCAGCGAACAAGATGTTGATAAACGAAAGAGATACCCGCCGTGAACGATTGTTACAAATAGCCAACGATATGATGACGGCTGCCCGGACAGCTCCCAAAGGTAAGGGCTACGATATTATTGAAGTTATGCTTATAACCGACGATTCGATAAAGGTTTTATCGGAAGCAATGCTGAAATACAGCGAACAAACCGGTTTGAAGTTCATTACCCGCGATGCCGAAAATATCCTTTGGGCGAGCGCCATTGTGCTGGTAGGAACCCGTACGCAGGTGCATAGTCTGAATTGTGGTTACTGTGGATTTGATACTTGTGCGCAAAAGAATGCTTTTTCTGAAGTTCCTTGTGCCATCAATTCGGTAGATGTTGGTATAGCGCTGGGATCGGCTTGTGCAGTAGCTGCCGATAGGCGTGTGGATAGCCGGGTTATGTTTTCGGTAGGACGTGTGGTGCAGGAGCTCGGCTGGATGCCGGGATGTAGTAATATCTACGGAATTCCAATAAGTTCCACGTCAAAAAATCCGTTTTTCGACAGGGTTTCAAAAACTCCGGCTACTTAATGTTTTTATTTTTATAAATCAATTGTTTCAGCGAGATAGCTTGCTGACTGAATACAGGCATGTTACAAATTCATCCCGAACCCAAAGACAGACTCTGGACAGGCAGTTATATTTCAGCTTGTATAGGTAATTTTTTGTTATTTTTTGCTTTTTATCTGCTTGTTCCGGTTTTTCCGCTTTATCTTATTGAAAAATACGACGCTTCAAAATCGTTGGTGGGTATTATTCTGTCGAGTTATACCGTAGCAGCGCTCATCATTCGTCCGTTTGCTGGTTTTGTGCTGGATATGGTCTATCGCAAGCCGGTGTATGTGATAGCTTATGTGTTATTTGTACTCACTTTTGTAGGTTATCCGCTGGCCAATTTTATTGGTTTATTTCTGTTTTTCAGAATTTTACATGGATTTACTTTCGGATTTGTAACAACAGCCGGCAATAGTTTGGTGGTGGATATTATGCCGTCTTCGCGAAGGGGCGAAGGTCTGGGTTACTTTGGTGTTGCCAATAACCTTGCAATGGCGGTGGGTCCTATGACAGGCCTTTTTATGCACGATGTTTATTCTTTTGATGTGATATTTTATACAGCTATTTTGGTTGGGTTAACAGGGTTTGTTTTTACACTTTTTATTAAATCAAAAAATAATGCCCTGAATCGTGGCGAAAAACAGCCGGTTGCTTTCGACCGTTTTTTTCTTTTTAAAGGTTTTAATGCCGGGCTAAGCTTATTGTTTATGGGGATTCCTTATGGGGTAACAGTTACATATATAGCTATTTATGGAAAAGAACTTGGAATCGCAAGCGGAGTAGGGGTGTTCTTTTCGCTGATGTCGGTAGGGTTGATTGCATCAAGATTGGTGAGTGGTAAAATGGTAGATAAAGGCAAATTGGTACAGGTGATAGCCATGGGTACCATGCTTTGTGTTTTTGCTTTTCTGGCGCTGGCCGGAGTTAAAAGAATGACTGATGAGCTATTGGTCGTAATTATTTTTTATCTTATTGCCTTGATTTTGGGCGTAGGGTACGGATTTATTTTTCCGGCGTACAATACGCTTTTTGTCAATCTGGCTGCTAATAACCGGAGGGCTACCGCAAGTTCCACTTACATGACCAGTTGGGATATTGGTGTGGGCATCGGATTGGTACTAGGAGGACAATTAGCCGACAGTAATGGTGGACTTCAATTAGCCTATTTAAGTGGTGGTATTATCACATTACTCTCCTATATCTATTTTATAAAAATAGCAGGTCCGCATTATATTAAGAATAAGCTTCGTTAATTTTTGCGGCGTTGATAAACCCTCTTATTTTCTCAGGCTCGGTTTCAAATATATTTCCTACTACTACCAAATCGGCTCCAGCGCTGAAGGCCGTTTGTATGCCTTCGATGGTGCGGATGCCACCTCCTACAATAAGCGGGACAGATATGTTGTCGATAACTGTTGCAATGGTTTCGGAACTAACGGGGATTAGTGCACCACTTCCGGCTTCGAGGTAGATAAGTTTCATACCGAGCAACTCGCCAGCTACGGCCGTGGATACAATCATTTCTTTATTCTCAGCTGAAATAGGTTGGGTGGCGCTTACGCTTTGTACCGAAGTTATGCGTCCGCCATCAATCAATACATAGCCTGTTGGAATAACCTCTACACCCGATTGTTTGATTGTAAGCGCCGATTGAACATGTTGCTCTATCAGAAATTCAGGATTGCGGCCTGATATCAGCGACAGAAAAAGAACAGCATCTGCATTGGGCGAAAACTGCGAAACATTGCCCGGAAACAATACGACTTCGCAGTTAATCTCTTGTTTGATAATAGCTATGAGCCGGTTGGTGGATAACGATGCCTGACTACCTCCTACAAAAATAAAATCGGGTACAGCATTTTGAAGTTGATACAAAATCTTTTGCAGTAACTCCCCGGTACATTTGTCGGGATCAAGCAGAACGGCCAGCATTTTACGACCAGCTTTCTTATTTGTCAGTATTTTATTATAAATATTATTCATACAGATATTGAAAATCAGTCGGTTCCATAAACCAGACTATACTCATTGGTGTATTCAAAGTGTAAATGATATACTCTGTTTGTAGGTATGTGTGTGGCTTTCAGCTTATGGGTGTTTATTTCAAAAGGCTCTATTCTGAGTTGCGTTGCAAAATCGACGGCATCATGCCCAATGATTTTAAACAAAGCCTCCTTGGCCGACCATGCCAATTGCACTTTGGTCAAATCCTGTTCATCAAAGAGGTATTGCTGTTCTTCCAGGCTCAGAAAACGGGTATAGAGCCGGCCAAACTTTTCAGTAGGTTTTTCCACATCAATGCCACATCGTTTAGAGGAATGTACCATTACTGCTACCCATTGGCCGCTGTGAGTTATGCTAATTTCGCGTTTGTCATTTCTGATACCGGGTTTTCCATCGTCGTCATACTCAATTTCAACCTCCTTTTTTAGCAAGTGTTTAAGAGCCACCCTTGTTGCCAAAAACTCGTATTGCCTTTTTTTATTCTTGATAAGTTTGTATTCCGCTTTATACAATTCTGGCCTGGTGAGCATCAACTCCAGTTCCTCTGTGGTCTCTGTTAACTCCCACAGCAATATGTACATGCCGTTGTTATCAATACTCGCTTTAATCATTTTTTCCACTCAAAACTTTCCATTAACCTTACCATATCTTCGCGGATGTATTCCGCCATAGGCGCAATAGAGTCTTTATTGGGTACATTGTCGAAATATAGCGCTCCACGAAAGAAATGCCTGGTGCTGTCGGTCAGCACAAACTGAAGAGCCGATGCAGTATTGCCCTCCAAATCATAAAGAATTCCGTAAACTTGCTTCTCAGGATGTGCAAAAACCTTTTCGCCAATACCGTCAGCTTTTACAGCATGCTTGTACACATATCTGCGCGAATCTTCGCTTAATTCAAACAGATTGTTGTGGATAGGCTTGTAGCTACAATAAACATTAGCATTCAGTTGCGGATATTGAATGTCAATCCAGTATTTTTCGCCTTTTTCTTCATGTTTTACAACCCGGGCTATGGGCGATAAATCAAACTTATAAGGCAAGCTTAGCGTATCCACTGTCCGGTAGCTATGCTCAGGTATATCTACTCTGAAATATCCGTAAGGTTTAGGAGTGAAATTGCCACCGCACGAAGCTAAAGTTAAAGCGAAAAACAGGATGAAAAGATGATAGAATTTCATTTTGTGATGTAAAAGTGTTTCAAGAAAAAAGGGCAAAGCATATGCGCAAAAAGGTTTATTCTTCATTCTTTCTGAAGTCGTCTTTAATGTAGAGTTTTACCTTTTTTATGCGTCGGTTATCTACCGACATGATTTCAAAAACATAGCGCCCATAATCTATGCGTTCATTCTTAGAGGGGATTTCACCTTTTAATTCCAGAATTAATCCGGCCAGCGTTTCAACTTCGCCACTTATTTTAGCAAAGTCTGTTTCCGAAATTTCATCAATTTTAAAGAAGTCGTTCAGCTGAATTTTTGCTTCAAACAGAAAGGTGTGGTTATCGAGTTTGGTAAACAAGCGTTCTTCGTCATCGTACTCGTCGCTTATATCGCCAACTATTTCTTCAAGAATATCTTCGAGCGTTACCAATCCTGAAGTGCCGCCATATTCATCCACCACAATAGCCAAATGCACTTTGTTGGTCTGAAATTCGTTGAGCAAATCGTCAATTTTTTTTGTTTCAGGTATATAATATGCCGGGCGTACTAAGCTTTGCCAGCGGAAGTTCGTTGGCTTGTCGAGGTGTGGCAGCAGGTCTTTGCCATAAAGTATCCCTTTGATATTATCGCGCGTACCCGCAAAAACAGGTATGCGGGAGTAGCCGCATTTGATGATAAGTTCGAGCAGCTGTTTGTACGAAGTTTTGATATCTACATCTACTATATCCACGCGCGAAGTCATAATATCCACCACATGGATGTTCCCGAATTTGATAATTCCTTCCAGCATTTCTTTGTCTTCTTCATTGTTTTCAGGGTTCATCTCCAGTACGTGAGTGAGCTCGTCTACCGATATGTGGCTGCGGTTGTGCCTGGCAAGCCTTGTATTTACAATAGAAGTAGAGTTTACCAAAATGCTTACAAACGGGCCAAAAATACGCTCGATGGCCGAAATAAAGGGAACCGTTTGCGTGGCTGCTTTCCGGGCAAACTGTGTAGCATATATTTTAGGAATAACCTCGCCAAAAATCACAAGGATAAAAGAAATTATCATCACTTGCAGTACAAATCCCCATGTGGGAACTACCGAAAAATTGAAGATAGAGTTGGAGGCATAAGCCATCAGGATAATTATGGTGATGCTTATAAAGGTTTTTCCTACCAAAATGGTCGAAAGTAACCTTTGAGGATGATCGAGCAGATGAATGATTTTACGGTCAGTTTTGTTCTCACTGGCCTCAAGTTCGCTTAAGGTTTTGGCATCGAATGAGAAAAAAGCCACTTCGGAGGCCGATATTAAAGCCGATATAATTAATAGCAACAGGCTCAGAACGAACGTAATGATGGCAGGGACGGTCGGAGGCTGAATCGTGATTTCAGAGAATATGGATATAATTATACCGGTTTCCAAAATAAAATAAGTTTAAAGAAAATTCAATATCCGCAAAAATAATTATTTTTTTCAACATGTGATGTGCTTAAAAATTAATATTTACAACTTAATTTTCAGCAGGTTTCTATAAATTGCTTTTTTTTATGTTTAAAAAGCATGGATTGCAGGACTAATCATCGGTAAAATAAACTAACTTTACCGTCAGATTTTTTGGGTGTATGTGTTTTGATCAAAGGTTTTTAAATCGTTGAAATAAAGAATTATGGAAGATAAATTAGTGACGCTTGCCATACGTACTTACAATAGGGCTCAGATGATTAAAAATGTGCTCGAAGAAAATGGTATTGAGACAATGATTCATAATCTGAATCTGGAACAACCCGAAATGGCTGTAGGAGTGAGGGTTCGAATTAAAAAATCGGACTTGCCGCGCGCCTTAAAAATTGTTGAAGAGGTAGAAAGCGCCTGGGAGCGCGATGATGCTGATGGCGAAAAAAGACATGTACTTATATCTGTCGATTTTGCTGATATGGTAGAGCATACCATTGATTTTGGTTTTTGGTTTGCAGAGCAAATGGGCGTTTCGGTTACTATCCTGTATGTTTATTTTACACCATCTTATACTATTTCGGGTAATAGAGATTTCAGTACATACAGCATAAGCGATAGTGAATTGACGAGGCGAATTGTGAATCAGGCTAATGCTGATGCCGAAAATCTGGATAGATTGTTAAAGAAGAGAATTACCAATAAGGAATTGCCGGATGTAAATTTCGGTATAGAAATTAAAGAAGGTGTTCCCGAAGATGAAATTCTGGATTATTGTAAAAAGCGTAATCCGGAACTGGTAGTTATGGGTACGCAAGGTAAGAAAATAACCGATGAACTGATAGGGAGTGTTACGGCCGAAGTTATTGACTCAACCTTGTCGCCGGTATTTGCAGTGCCTGTACAAGTGGCTTTGCGCTCTCCCAAACAAATACGGCGGGTGGCTTTCCTTACCAATTTTGATCAGAAAGACCTTATAGCCATTGATAAAACAATAGAGCTCTGCAATTCTGAAAATACGGAAATCTATTTTATTCATTCGGCCGAAAAAACCGAGCCATGGAGCGAGGTGATGCTGGCAGGTATTAAGTCTTATTTTGCCAGTCAGTATCCCGGTATAAAAACCCACTATGCCTTGCTGGGTTCTTCCAATTCGCCCGAGTTGATAGAAAATTACCTGAAGGAAAAGGAGATTGATTTACTGGCATTTAATTCGCGCAGAAAAAAAATGTTCTCCCGGTTATTTAATCCCGGTCTGGCTTATCGCTTAGTGATGCAGTCCGACACCATGTTGTTTGTAACCCATGTGTAAATAGTTGTAAGCATTAGTTTGATTGAAAACTCCCGGTGTTTGTTCAGCGAATCCTATCCTTATATTTTTTTTAATTCGCAAATCGGCGCTTCTTCTTTGCGGGCAAAAAAATCCTTAGCACAAGCCCACTGTTGAGAATGAGTTGATTGTGGCATTGCCGGACTTGAAATTGTTTTAAATTCTTATAAATGTTTTCGTTATTCATTTTTTTTTCCGAAATTTGTGCTCTTAAAATATGTAATTAGAGATACTAATTTTAAGAAAAATAAGGTGAAAGAAACAAAGTACATTTTTGTAACCGGTGGAGTTACATCATCGCTGGGCAAAGGAATTATTGCCGCCTCACTTGGTAAATTGTTGCAGGCCCGTGGTTTTAAGGTAACCAATCAAAAGCTCGATCCATACATCAATGTGGATCCCGGAACGTTAAACCCCTACGAACATGGTGAATGTTATGTAACTGTCGACGGTCATGAAGCTGACCTCGACCTGGGGCATTATGAGCGTTTTCTGGGGGTTGAAACCCATAAAGCCAATAATGTAACCACCGGACGGATATACCAGAATGTGATTAACAAAGAGCGCAGGGGAGATTTTCTGGGAAAAACCGTACAAATTATTCCGCACATAACCGACGAAATTAAGCGTAATATCAAATTATTGGGTAGCAAAGGTGAGTTTGATTTTGTAATTACCGAAATAGGTGGCACTGTAGGCGATATCGAATCCTTGCCTTATATCGAAAGTGTACGCCAGTTGCGCTGGGAGCTGGGCAAAAATTGTCTCATCATTCACCTCACTTACGTACCCTATCTGGCAGCTGCTAAGGAGCTGAAAACCAAGCCGACACAGCATTCTGTAAAAGCATTGCAGGAGCAGGGCGTGCAGGCCGATGTACTGGTATTGCGCACCGAACACAATATCCCGGTAGAAATGCGTAAAAAAGTGGCTTTGTTCTGTAATGTAGAGCCATCGGCAGTGTTACAATCGATAGATGTGCCTACTATATACAGAGTTCCTATGAATATGCAGGCCGAAAAGCTGGACGAAGTAGTGCTGACAAAAATGGGATTTGACCTGACGCAAACGCCGGAAGCCGACATGGCGAAGTGGGTCGAATTTGTAGAAAAGCTCGAAAACGCCAAAGAAGAAGTACGTATAGCCATAGTTGGTAAGTATGTGCAACTTCCTGATGCTTATAAGTCTATCATCGAATCGCTGATACATGCCAGCGCCTACAACAATAAAAAACTGAAACTGGAGCTAATACTTTCTGACAAACTGTCAGAAGAAAATGTTGAGAAAAAGTTAAAACACATAGATGGCATTGTTGTTGCACCGGGATTTGGACAACGCGGAATGGAAGGTAAGTTTGCAGCGCTGAAATATGCTCGTCAAAACAACTTGCCTGCTTTGGGTATTTGTATGGGTATGCAGTCCATGTCCATTGAGTTTGCCCGCAATGTACTTGGATATGCCGATGCCAACAGTACCGAAATTGATTCTTCTACAACACACAATGTGGTGGACATTATGGAAGAACAAAAAAATATACTTGATTTGGGAGGAAGCATGCGCCTTGGTGCTTATCAGTGTAAACTGAAAAAAGGATCGAAGGTTTATGATATTTACAAAAAAGAAAACATCAGCGAACGCCATCGCCATCGTTATGAGTTTAATAATGCTTACAAAGATGAGTTTGAAAAAGCCGGAATGAGTTGTAGTGGGATGAATGAGCAGTCGAACCTTGTAGAAATTATTGAACTTACATCGCACAAATGGTATGTGGGTGTACAATTTCATCCGGAGTACAGCAGTACCGTGGTTAACCCGCACCCCTTGTTTATTAGCTTTATAAAGGCTGCTATTGATAAATAATAAATAAAAATAAAATAAGGCAGACGGTCTGAAATAAAATATTTGAAATAATAAATGGATAAAAACACAATCATCGGATTTGTGCTGATAGCACTTGTACTCATCGGTTTTTCAGTGATGAACAGACCTAATGAGGAAGAACTTGCGAGACAACAGAGATACAATGATTCTATAGCTCTGGTACAACAGGCTAAAGCTGAAGCCGAAGCTGCTTCGAAAAAAGCCAACGAAGTAGCTAAAATAGACTCAGTAAACCTCAATGATACCTCGGCTTTGGCCAAGGTAGCTGATATATACGGAGCATTCAGTCCGGCTGTAGTTGGCGAGGAAAAGTTTGTAACTGTTGAGAATGAGTTAATAAAACTTACGCTTACAAACAAAGGGGGACGAGTTTACTCGGTATTGCTTAAAGACTATAAAACCCACGATTCATTGCCTTTGGTGTTGTTCAATGGCAAAGAAAGTGATTTTGGTTTTACACTGGTTACTAACAACAACCGCATTGTAAATACTTCGGATTTGTTTTTTGATCAGGTAGGTGGTATAACCAAAGATGCCAAAGGCAACCAAACGCTCACACTACGACTTAAAACTGAGGGTGCGGCTTATATCGACTACATATATACCATACCTGCCAACGACTATATGGTACATTTCAACGTGAAGGCCAACGAGATGAATTCGGTAATGCCAGCAGGCACCAATTCGCTCGATTTGCAATGGTATACCAAAGTACGTCAGCAGGAAAAAGGCCGCAAGTTCGAGGATCGTTATTCGCATATTCATTATAAATTTGTGGCTGATGATGTGGAAACTTTAAGCGAATCGAAAGATGATGAGAAGAAAATCTCGAATAAACTTAAATGGATTGCGTTTAAAGACCAGTTTTTCAGCAGTATTTTAATTGCTGACGGTGTTATCGAATCGGCTAACCTCAAAAGTGCACTTGAGCCTGAAACAAGCGGTTATCTGAAATCGTACAACGCCGATATGTCGGTCGAATTTGATCCTTCGGGCAAAAAAGAAACCGGATTCAGATTCTATTTCGGGCCTAATAAATACAAGATTTTATCCGGGTACGATTCTGACCTCAAAGGCGATGACAAATTACTTCTTCGTAGTCTTGTACCACTTGGATGGGGCATTTTTGGATGGGTAAACCGCTTTGCTATCATCCCGATGTTCAATTTGTTCAATACCTTTATTTCTAATTTCGGTATCATTATTTTGCTGATGACTTTAGTGATTAAGCTGATCCTGTTTCCGCTTACCTATAAATCATACATGTCTACTGCCAAAATGAGGGTGTTGAAACCTGAAATAGATGAAATACATGCCCGTATTCCTGCCGAAAAGGCTGCTGAGCGTCAGAAGGCAACCATGGATCTTTATAGCAAGGTTGGTGTTAGCCCTATGAGTGGATGCTTACCTACATTATTGCAAATGCCTATTTTATTTGCTATGTTTAGCTTTTTCCCGGCTGCTATTGAGCTTCGTCAGCAAAGCTTTTTGTGGGCCGATGACCTTTCGGCTTACGACTCAATTCTGCAATTGCCGTTTGTAGTGCCTTTTGGTTTTGGCGATCACGTAAGCTTGTTTACACTTCTGATGACAGTGGTAAGTGTGCTATATACCAAACTGAACATGGCCAATACGGCTACTGATCAGCCCGGAGGTGCAATGATGAAGTGGATGATGTATCTGATGCCGGTATTTTTTATGTTTATGTTCAACGGATATGCTTCGGGATTGAGTTATTATTATTTCATCTCTACGCTTATTTCTATTGCTCAGACTTACGCCATACGTGCTACTGTCGACGAAAAGAAACTATTGGCTACCCTTCATGCTAAACGGAGCAGCAATGCTAAAAATCCGAAAAAGAAAAGTAGCTTTATGGAGCGACTCGAAAAAATGCAACGCGAACAGCAAAAAGCAATGCAAAACAAAAAATAAAATTCGTTTTTATGAGTTATATACCGAAAGCGCATACCGATAGGTTTGCGCTTTCGGGGTTTTTGGTGCAAAGGCTAACAAATTATTGGTTTGGATTTAATGGTTTAAATACTCAAATGGGTTAATATACGTGCGCTTTTTTTTGTGCTTATTAATATAAATAATTGATAATGATGAAAGTATATACATGGCTGATTGTTGGGGCGGTTTTATTCTGTACTTCATGTACAAAAAAGAATCGCTTTTCGGAAGTACCGGAGCAGGACAATTTTAAAGTAGAGATTGTACGCTTTGATAAAGACTTTATTGCTCTGAATACTCAAAAAATGGATCAGGCAATAGGGAAATTATATCGCGATTATCCTTTGTTTTTGCCAACATATCTGACTGATGTGTTGGGCACAAACCCCACTGATACAGCTCAGGTTGCCCGATTAATTACCGGGTTTCTGACCGATACGACATTTACTGCAGTGAATAAAAAAGTGTTGAGTGTGTTTGATAATGTAAAGCCTTATGAGCAAGCTCTCACTACCTCATTGGGGCTGATGCATCACTATTTCCCTCAACTAAAAACCCCTGAGGTTTATTTTTTTGTATCCGGTTTTAATCGTTCAATTATTACTACCGATGATTTTATAGGCATCGGGGTGGATTTATATCTGGGTAGTGATTATCCTAAATACAGTCAGATTACCTATGAGTATTTAACTTACAATATGCGCCCTGAGAATGTGGTGCCCGATGTTGTTTCGGCATTTATTTTCAAATCTTTTCCGGTTGATTACAAGGACAACAGGTTGCTCGAAAATATGATTTACCGGGGAAAGCTGATGTATCTGTTCTCGGCGGTGATGCCCGGATACAAACCACACGACCTGATAGGTTACAGTTCGTTGCAGTGGGAATGGTGTAGAAAATACGAAAAAGAAATATGGCAGGTGATTGTTGATCAGCGCGATTTGTTCTCGTCGGATATGATGCTTATAGGTAAATACGTGAACGATGCTCCTTTTACATCACCCGTATCGCAGGAGTCGCCTGGCCGGCTTGGCACCTGGGTGGGTTGGCAAATAGTAAACAAGTATATGGACAAAAATCAGGATATTACACTTGAGCAACTGATAAAAGAAACCAATTATCAGAAAATTCTTGATGGTTCAGGATATAATCCCTGAGAGAGTTCTGCCGCGGTATAAATCCGGTATTTCAGTCAAACAAAAAAACCTGCGTGAAAATATCATGCAGGTTTTTTGTGTCTTTAGCAAATAATTTTTAATTATGCCGGACTGATTGCTTCTGAAGGACAAACATCAGCACAAGTGCCACAGTCGGTACACAAGTCAGCATCAATTACATAGATATCACCTTCCGAAATTGCGTCTACCGGACATTCGCTAATGCAAGAACCGCAAGCGATACAATCTTCTGAAATTACGTAAGCCATTTTTTTCTTAAATTTTTGTTAGTACTAATTAGTTCTGCAAAAATATGACTTTTTCCATATCAAAAAAAATTTTTTAAATAAAATATTCGCTTATTTGCTCTTAATTCTTTATTAAAAGGTGATATTTTTTTAAATTTGCACAGGTTTATCTGTTTTCTATGTTTTTTGTCCTATTGTTAGTTTTGTAATTGTTTAAATTGTAACAGCCTGATTATTATAAATTTATTTCTCATGTTACAAAACTATTAAATTTGAGTGAAGAAAAACTTATCCGGCTTTGTTTTATTATTTTTGCATCGCAATATTTAAATATATAAACAAGTAAATTTTTATGAACAATTCATTCCTTAGCAGGTTGACCCCCAAAGAACCCAAGTTTTTTCCCATATTGAAAGAGATGGCTGATGTAATGTTGGTAGCTTCTGATCTTATTATAGAATGTATGGAAAATGCGGATCACGAAACTGCCATTGAGTATTATAAAAAAATTAAAGAACAGGAAAAGGCAGGTGATGTACTCTCCACTAAAATTTTTGACGAGCTGAATACGACCTTTATCACTCCATTCGACCGTGAGGATATTCATCATTTGGCTAACAGACTCGACGATGTAACCGACCGGATTAATAGCTGTGCTAAGAAATTAGTATTGTACAATCCAAAGCAAATGCCCAAGAGTTCGGTTGATTTGGCCCGCGAGTTGAAAGCAGGGGTAGTTTGTATAGGAAAAGCGGTAGACGAACTGAATGTGATTAAGAAAAGCTCTGTAAAAATTAAGGAATATTGCAAGGAGTTGCACGATATGGAAAACAGAGCTGATGATGTTTTTGAACATTTCCTGATAGATTTATTTGAAAATGAGAAAGATGCCGTAGAAGTTATAAAGGTCAAGGAAATAATGGCCGAGCTGGAGAAAGCAACAGATGTTGCCGAACAGGTAGGTAAAATTATTCAGACAATTATTGTAAAATACGCGTAAATCATTCAAATAAATAATTAAATCAATGGCTCTATTAATAACCATTATCGTATTGGCTCTGATTTTTGATTTTATCAATGGTTTTCACGATGCTGCCAATTCGATTGCTACAATAGTTTCCACCAAGGTACTTACTCCTTTCAGGGCAGTTTTATGGGCAGCAGCCTTTAATTTTGTTGCATTTTTTATTGCTAAGTTTATTATTGGTGAGTTTGGAATAGCCAATACAGTATCTAAAGCGGTAATTGAGGACTATATTACGCTTCCTGTTATTTTTTCAGGTATTGTAGCTGCCATCATGTGGAATTTGGCTACATGGTGGTTGGGTATACCGTCTTCTTCGTCGCATACGCTGATAGGCGGTTTTGCAGGTGCAGCTATCATGAGTGCTATCATAAACAGTGGTTACAGTACATTGGGCTTTGAATCCATCAAAGCTGATGTTATTATAAAAATTGCTTCGTTCATTATTCTGGCTCCTTTAATCGGGATGGTTTTTTCGTCCATCCTTACCATATTGATTCTGTTTATTTGTCGCAGAGCAAATCCCCACAAGGCTAATCTGTGGTTTAAGCGGCTTCAGCTTGTGTCGTCGGGGCTGTTCAGCATTGGTCATGGTCTTAACGACTCGCAAAAGGTAATGGGTATCATTGCGGCGGCTCTTTATGCTGCATACAATCAAAACGGACTGGATATGGGTATACATGATATAAAAGAAATACCGGATTGGGTGGCATTTGCATGTTTCACCATGATTTCGCTTGGAACCATGTCGGGAGGTTGGAAAATTGTAAAAACCATGGGCTCACGCATTACCAAAGTTACTCCGCTCGAAGGTGTGGCTGCCGAAACAGCTGGCGCTATGACTCTGTATCTGACTGAGATACTGAAAATTCCGGTTAGTACCACCCACACTATCACGGGTTCTATTATCGGGGTTGGCGCTGTAAAAAGGTTGTCGGCTGTACGCTGGGGCGTAACTAAAAATCTGCTGGTGGCGTGGATACTTACCATTCCGGTAAGTGCGGCTTTGGCTGCAGCTATCTATTTTGTTTTTGGTGGGCTGATGTATTGATTATACTGTTACTGGTAACTATACGGGAAAAGAGCGACTATGAATGTCGTTCTTTTTTTTTTGTTTGTATTAAAAGCAATTATGTAATTTATAACAATTATTAGTAAAATCAGTGATGACAAAAGCAGCAATAAATCAGTCAAATGTAATATAGTTCGTTGGCCGATAAAAGCTATCTTTGTTTAAATTAATTATATAAATTTCAAAAAACACATTGAACGGTTGTTATGAAGTTACTGAAAACCATTTTTGCTTTTTTTATTGCTCTTGCCTGTGCAGGAAGTGTGTATAGTTCAAATTATTCTCCGTCGGTTTTACCTTGTCCGGCCAAAGCTAAGGTGACTTATGCCGAACGATTTGCTTTGTCAGAAATGACCCGTTTTCCTAAAGCTTATATGCTCGATTATGGAAAGCAATATTATTTTGGCTACACGCAGGGGCTTGGTAATCTGGCCATGTTGAAAATGTGGAAAGCAACCGGAAATCAGAAATATTTTGATTATGTAAAGGAATGGGCCGATAGTTTAATTAATGACCGGGGCGAGATATTGCGTTATCATGTAGAAACGTACAATATTGATTATATAAATTCCGGAAAAGTACTTTTCGATGTTTATGCCCAAACAGGAAATCCCAAATATAAACTGGCCATAGAAAAACTTATGGATCAGATGCGCAACCATCCGCGTACCACTGAGGGTGGCTACTGGCACAAGAAAATATATACCAACCAGATTTGGCTCGATGGAATTTATATGGGGTCGCCATTTATGGCGCAATATGGTCAGGTGTTTAACCGGCCTGAATGGATTGATGAGGCCATTCATCAGGTGACGCTTTGCTACCAAAAAACGTACGACCCCAAAACAGGTCTGAATTATCATGCCTGGGACGAAAGTAGGTCGCAGAAGTGGGCTAATCCGGTTACGGGTCAGTCGCCGAACTTTTGGGGACGCAGCATAGGATGGTTCTATATGGCTGCCGTAGATGTACTTGATTTTATTCCCGAAAACCATCCGCGTAGGCAGGAAATTATAACCATTATTCAGCAACTTACCAAAGCTATGGTGCGGTATCAGTCGGGTAACGGACTGTGGTATCAGGTGGTGGATATGGCCGGAAAACCGGGTAATTACGAAGAGGCTTCGGTATCGGCCATGTGTATGTATTCCATAGCCAAAGCTGTGAATAAAGGGTATATTGCCGGTAAATATAAAAAAAATGCCGAAAAAGCCTTTAAGGGGATAACCACCAAATTGATTAAGGAGGAAAATGGTGTGCTTTCGCTTACAAAGTGTTGTGCAGTTGCAGGTTTGGGTGGTAATCCGTATCGCGACGGAAGCTATGAGTATTATATCAATGAAAAAATAAGAGATAACGATGCCAAAGCTACCGGCCCTTTCATTATGGGTTGTCAGGAACTTGGTAAGTAAGTTTTTTTGTCCCCTCAAAAAAACGGGATGTGAACACTAATATTGGTTAAGGGAGAGATTCATTTATTGAATTTTTCCCTTAACTTTATAGGCTCTTTTTTTACGAAGATAGTTATAAGTTTTTGTGTTTGTTGCTGATGTGCAATAAGCCATATTAGGGAAATGGTATTTACGATGGATATGTGCACAGACTGTGGCGCCGCGTGGGTTAGGGATAGAAGTGGAAAGGACGCTGACTTGGCCTGAGGCGTAGCCGAAAGGCTGAGGCAGGGGACTTGGAGCGGATAGCCCGACCCCGCCCAAGCGGGGGAACCCCCAAAGAAAAATATAAATTGAAATATGCGGTAATGTGGCTGAGTGTTGTGCTTATATGGTTGTATATGAGATGTTTCGCGGTTAAGAGCTGTGGAATGCTGAACTGATGATTATTGAGTGGGATAGCAAAAATAATAGCTAATATGTCAAATTAATTACTGTGAGTGGTAAACGCATGAGTTACATTTGTAGCAATAAAAAAATCTTTTGCTTCATGAAGAAATCATTTTCGATACTTGTAACAATGATTGTTATCGGTACTTTCCCAGTGTTTTCGGCTACCCCGGAGGGCATCCCCGATTTTGAATGGATGAACGATGTGGGTGCAAAAACGTTTCCGAAAAGTGATAAGGTTTTTTATGTGAATGAGGACGGCGCTGTGGGCGATGCTGTGGTAGATTGTACTGAAGCTATTCAGAAAACGATTGACCGCTGTGCGGCTGCTGGTGGTGGAAAGGTTACGTTTCATCCGGGTATATATTTGTCGGGCTCGGTGTTTGTAAAAAGTAATGTGAATTTTGAAGTGCCCAAGGGAACAACCCTGATTGGGAGCCAGAATATAACGGATTATAAAAAGATAAGTACCCGGGTGGCCGGGATAGAGATGGTGTGGCCGTCGGCGCTTATCAATGTGATAGGGCAGAAAAATGCAGCTATATCGGGCAGTGGCGTGATTAATGGGCGGGGTAAGATATTTTGGGACAAGTACTGGAATATGCGTAAGGAATATGATCCCAAAGGCTTGCGCTGGATAGTGGATTACGACTGTGAACGTCCGCAGGGTATTATTGTGTCGGATTGCGAAAATGTTACGGTGAAGGATATTGTGCTTTATCAGCCGGGTTTTTGGTCGTTGCATATATTGTATTCAACGCATGTTACTGTGGATGGGGTAATTATAAGCAATAATATTGAAGGGCGCGGTCCAAGTACCGATGGTGTGGATATTGATTCGTCGTCGAAAATTCTGGTGCAAAACAGCAACATCAATTGTAATGACGATAATTTTTGCCTGAAAGCCGGACGCGATGCTGATGGGCTGCGGGTGAACAGACCTACTGAGTATGTGGTGATTCGCGATTGTGTGGCGGGACATGGCGACGGGCTGTTTACCTGTGGCAGCGAGACTTCGGGTGGCATACGTAATATAGTGGCTTACAACCTCCGGGGGGTGGGTACTAAGTATGGTTTGCGCTTTAAATCTACAGTGCAGCGGGGCGGAGTGATTGAGAATATTTACCTCTATAATATTGCCATGGATGGTGTGCGCGACCCTTTTGTGGTTGACCTCAACTGGCACCCAACTTATAGCACTTCTTTGCTCCCGAAAGGGTACAATCCGGATAGTATTCCCGTCCATTGGAAGAAGATGCTTATTCCGGTTGACCCGAAAGTAGGAACTCCCAAATTCAGGAACATATTTTTTAGAAATATAAGCGCTACCGGTGCAGCTACCTGCATCAAAGCTTCGGGGATTGAAACGGGAACTATCGATAACTTTAGCTTTAAGCAGGTGAGTTTTGAAGGAAAAAATGCCGGAGCTATCAGTTGGGCAAAAAACTGGACGTTTGCTGATTTTACGGTAAAAGCAAGCGAGCAGACTCAGCTAATACTGACTGACAATATAAATGTAAAGCCTTGATAAATAAAAAATATTTTTCACTAAAAATATAAATCTAATTAACCAAACTGATTGGTTGGATAACAAAACCTTAAAATTTTAATATGGAACGAGCATCCCGATAGCTATCGGGACATGTGTTTAAACCAAAGACCATGTTCACTGCGAGTTCCATGCGACAACTAATTAAAAAATAAAAAAGAACGCATGAAAACCACCAACTTTTTAGCTGTGGATTTGGGAGCCACCAGTGGACGTACAATTCTGGGTATGATTAAAAGCGGGTCGATAGAACTACGCGAAATCAACCGTTTCCCCAATAAAATAATTGAAGCAAACGGACATTTTTATTGGGATTTTCTGAATTTATATCAATCGATACTTGAAGGATTGAAGATAATTGCCGACGAAAAAATAGAAATTCAGTCGATAGGTATTGATACCTGGGGAGTTGATTTTGTTTGTTTTGATAAAAATGGTGAGGTGCTGGGAAACCCCTACAGCTACCGCGATCCGCATACCGACGAGGCACAGGCCAATTTTTTTAAAATAGTACCCCGCGAGAAAGTGTATAAATCTACCGGGATACAGTTTATGAATTTCAATTCGCTATTTCAGCTTTCGGCTATGAAGGCGCATAACTCAGCCATATTGCCACTTGCTGAAAAAATATTGTTTATGCCGGATGCTCTTTCGTATATGCTAACAGGCGAAACAGTTACGGAATATACCATTGCTTCAACATCGCAAATGCTCGATGCCAATAAGCAAAAGTTTGATATTGAGTTGTTGAACGCTGTGGGGCTTACAGAGAATAATTTCGGACGTTTTGTGTTTCCCGGCGAGGTAGTAGGTACATTATCGGCTTCGGTTCAGAAACAAACCGGCTTGGGAGCCATTCCCGTAATTGCTGTAGCGGGTCATGATACGGGTTCGGCGGTGGCAGCGGTGCCGGCACGGGATAAAAACTATGCATACCTGAGTTCGGGTACATGGTCGCTTATGGGTATCGAGGCTGAGAAACCAATTATTACCGACGAGAGTTTTACACTCAATTTCACCAACGAGGGTGGGGTGGAAGGTACAATCCGTTTTTTGAAAAATATATGCGGTATGTGGCTGCTGGAGCGATGCCGGTTTGAATGGGGAACCACTTCCGATGAAAACTCTTATCCGCAACTAATTGCCGATGCCAAAGCTGCAGATGGGTTTATAAGCTTTATCAATCCGGATGCTGTGGATTTTGCCAATCCGGTATCGATGATTAAGGCCATTCAGCACTATTGCGAAAAAACATCGCAGGTAGTGCCACGCACAAAAGCCGAAATAACCCGTTGTATCTTTGAGAGTCTGGCATTCAGGTACAAGCAGGTGCTCGAAAGTTTGAGGTCGTTTGCATCGTTCCCCATAGAGAGTTTACATGTAATAGGTGGAGGCTCGAAAAATGCCATGCTCAATCAGTTTACGGCCAATGCTCTTGGTATTCCCGTGTACGCAGGCCCAATGGAAGCCACTGCCATAGGCAATGTAATGATTCAGGCTAAAACCGCCGGGCTATACGCCAACACGCAGGATATGCGTACCAGTATTGCTGAGTCGATAGAGCTGGTAGAATTTTTGCCCGAAAGTCAGGATGAGTGGGACACTAATTACAGAAGATATTTGGTGGTTACCAAAAATAGTTAGTTTTTTTATAATATAGCCAAACGAGGTATCAACCAATAAATAATAAGAATAAATAAAATAATTAAAACTTAAAAAATCGTATCATGAACGAAAAAATTCAGAAAGCTTTCGATTTGGCTGTTGAACAATACGCTAAGGTTGGAGTTGATGTAAATAAAGCGCTTGCTCAATTAGATAAACTGCCTGTCTCCTTGCATTGCTGGCAGGCCGACGATGTTACAGGGTTCGAAAATCCTGATGGTGCACTAACCGGAGGTATTCAGGCTACGGGTAATTATCCCGGCAAAGCCCGTACTATTGATCAGTTACGTGCCGATATAGATAAAGCTATGTCTCTTATTCCAGGCGATCACCGGGTGAATATCCATGCTTTTTATGGCGATTTTGGTGGAAAACTTGTGGACCGCGACCAAATAGAACCGGAACATTTCCAGAGCTGGATCGACTGGGCTAAGGAAAAAAACTATAAGCTCGATTTCAACTGTACTTGTTTCTCTCACTCTAAATCGGCCGACGGACTTACTTTATCGCATCCTGATCCCGAAATTCGTAATTTCTGGATTGAACACGTAATCCGTTCACGCAAAATTGCTCAGGAAATGGGTCGCCAGCTGGGCTCTAAATGTATGCACAATATCTGGATTCCCGATGGTTCCAAAGATGTTACCGTAAACAGGCTTCAGTATCGTAAAAACCTGAAAGAATCGCTCGATAAAATTTTTGAATACAAAACCAACGACGAGTACATGCTCGACTGTATCGAAAGTAAACTTTTCGGCGTAGGACTGGAGAGCTATACCGTGGGTTCGCACGAGTTTTACATGGGCTATGGGCTGAAAAACAATATTGTGGTAACGCTTGATTCCGGGCACTTCCACCCAACCGAAATTATATCGGACAAAATTTCTTCGCTCCTTCTCTTCCTGCCCGAAATCATGCTGCACGTAACACGCGGTGTACGTTGGGATAGCGACCACGTAGTAGTGCTCAACGAGGAATTACTGGCCATTGCGCAAGAAATTGTACGTGCCGATGCCATCGACCGTGTACACGTAGGTCTCGACTATTTCGATGCTTCCATCAATCGTATCGGAGCATACGTGGTGGGTGTACGCGCTACGCAAAAAGCTTTGCTACAGGCATTGCTCGAACCACTTGCCAAACTGCGCGAGTACGAAGCCAAAGGTCAGTTCTTCGAAAGATTAGCCTTGCTCGAAGAGGCCAAATCAATGCCATGGGGCGCCATTTTCGATTACTATTGCGCATCTAAGGGCGTTATTGTGGGCGAATCTTACATTGGCGAAATCCAGAAATACGAGCAGGAAGTAACCCTGAAACGATAAAAACAAACGGGTAGCCGAGGTCATCTTTATTTTTGATTCTCAGCTACCCGTTCCTCGCTTCCTCGCTACCCGCTACTCGCTACTCACTTCTCACTACTAAAAAATAATATTATGAACACACTTATCGGATTATTAATCATAGCTATAGGTAGCTTAGGGCAGAGCAGCTCCTACGTGCCTATCAAAAAAGTTAAAACCTGGGCATGGGAAAGTTTCTGGCTTGTACAGGGCATATTTGCCTGGCTGGTATTTCCCTATCTCGGAGCTTTGCTGGCCATTCCCGACGGACATACATTGACCGAAATCCTTTCCTCTGGCGATGGTGCTGCCTGGAAAGCCATGTTTTTCGGAGCCTTGTGGGGTGTTGGCGGACTCACATTCGGACTCAGTATGCGTTATCTGGGAGTAGCTCTGGGGCAAAGCATCGCCTTAGGAACCTGCTCGGCATTCGGTACGCTCATACCTGCACTTATGACCGGAACAGATTTATTTCACGGTGCCGGACTGGTATTACTCATTGGCGTAAGCATAGCCATTGCGGGTATAGCCGTTATCGGTTACGCAGGTAGTTTGCGTGCCAAAAACATGACCGATGAGCAGAAAAAAGCCGCCGTCAAAGACTTTGCTTTGGGCAAAGGGCTTTTGGTAGCCATACTGGCAGGTGTCATGAGCGCCTGTTTCAGCCTCGGACTCGAAGCCGCTGAGCCTATCAAAGTGGCCGCACAAGCCATGGGTGCCGAAGCCCTTTATGCTGGTTTACCTGCCATTTTGCTCATTACCTTCGGAGGTTTCATTACCAACGCCGTGTACTGTATATTTCAAAACATTAAAAACAAAACCCTCAAAGACTACTTCGGAGTTTCCGGCGCAGTATTCACCAACAACGTACTGTTCTCAGCCCTTGCCGGAGTACTTTGGTATTCACAGTTTTTCGGACTGGCGCTTGGCAAAAGCTTCCTCACCGAAGGCAGCGTAATGATGGCCTTCTCCTGGAGTATACTCATGTCGCTCAACATTACCTTCAGCAACGTTTGGGGCATTATCCTCAAAGAATGGAAAGGCGTCAAAAACGCCACCATTGGCGTGCTCATACTGGGTATGGCCATTCTCATTTTTTCACTCATTTTGCCCAATCTGCTGTAGCATTTACCGTTCATACTATGGGGATGTAGCCTTTCAGGGTTGCATCCCCATACATTTTTCACCCCTGCTTTTCCACTATACATTTTTTATTTTTTGGGGGTGCCCCTCCTGCGTCGGGTCGGGCTATCCGCTACAAGTCCATGTGCTCAGGCCAAGCCTTCGCCCATGTCCTTTCCGCTTCTATCCCTCACCCGGGCGCAACGCCGGAGTCATCGCGTTTCATCCATCGGCAATTACCACTCATCCTACATTTACATTCCCACAATACCAGTCAGTTACAACTATTATCATTTTTTAGGTTACTTTGTCATTTTGTGCAGTTTTATATTGTCGATAGATAGTTGTTCAAAATAATTTTTTTGTATTTTTGGATGTCAAAATACAAAAATTACGAAATGAGCTTTAAAACAGGTGTTTAAATCTAAGTTCATGCTCCGGAATCTTTTATCGGTTACTGATTAGCCATTAGCATTATACCGATATATTAACTCAAATAGCGCTGCTGTATTTTGCTGATAGTATCGACCTGTAAAAAAACTATGCGCAATATGTGTTAAAAAATATGATTGTCCGTAAAACGACCAGTAAAAAAGACAATATCTCTTAAACGAGCGACCTCGTCCGGTGAGCCGAAAAACCAGTGAAGTTGGCGTCAGAAACTGTCCTGTTTGAGCGACGTAGGAGCGAGTTTGGACGGTTTCAGCCAACTGAGCGCCAGTTTTTCGAGCGAGGCGGGTGCAGTCTTGACTTTTTTTGGTTACTTTTTTGTGTCAAGACATCCCGATAGCTATCGGGAGTAACTGGGGTTTGGGGCAAAGCCCCATTAAAAATATCGTTAGGTCTTTATGCGGATAATCATAAAAAAATTGAAGCTTTTCGTCTCACTATGAGTTCTGACTACAGCTTTACTTTTGGACTATCAGGTTTATGATTGCCTTTGCCCGAAAACGTTTTCTTTATGGGTAAAGCACTTTTATATAGCTTTATACAAAGCATAAGTGAATATCTATAAGCTCAAATTAAGGCCAATGAGCGATTAAACGGGATAGTTATCCGAAAAAATAATGTATATTTGTTTTTATTGTTTTTTTATTCTTGAAACGAGCATAAAAGCAAGACTTTACCAATACGGATATCCGGAAAACCACCGGGATGTGTATGCTGTTTCGTACAGGAATTATTAAAAATGGATATGTGCTGATAATGTTAACTTTGCAATATATAATTACTGGAAAAATCAACGTGTTATGAATTATAACGACTTGGGAGCTGAGTTCAAATATTTGATAGTCAATGATAAAGACCGTAAGTTTGGTTTGTCGGTCAATACGGTTGGCTTTCAGTGTATTAAGCCGTTTACACCATACCCACTCACTGAGCATCCTTCGGGTTATTTTTTTAATGCACAAAAAGGCAGGGTACTACGCGAATATCAGTTTGTATATATCACCAAAGGTAAAGGCGTTATTTCTTTCGACGCTGGAAAAGAAATTCCGATTTGCAAAGGGCGCTTGTTTGTAATTTTTCCCGAGCAATGGCATACGTATCACCCCGAATTACAAACCGGCTGGAATGAGTATTATATCGGTTTTGAAGGCTCTGTTATCGACTCGGTGGTTAAAGCCGGCTTTCTCTCCAAAGAAAATCAGGTACTCGAAATTGGTTTCAACGAAGAATTGGTTAATCTTTTTACCAAAGCTATTGAAATAGCCGAAAATGATAAGAAAGCCTCGCAGCAATACTTGTCTGGCATAGTGATGCACATCATGGGTTTGATGCTGTCGGTTTCGCAGAACAAGATTTTCGAGGTTGGCGATGTTATTCAGAAAATTGAGCAAGCCAAGATTATTATGAACGAAAATGTTTATAAGAATATTGATCCCGAGGAATTGGCCGAAAAACTGAATATCAGTTACTCCTGGTTCAGAAAGGTTTTCAAAGACTATACCGGCTATGCACCTGCCAAATATTTTCAGGAATTGAAACTGCGCAAGGCCAAGCAACTGTTAGTTGGAACTTCGCATTCGGTCAAAGAAATTGCCTACATGCTCGATTATAATTCTACGGAGCATTTCTTCTCTCTGTTCAAAAAAATAACCGGATATACTCCTATGGAATATCGCTCTTACGGCCGCGAAACTGAGGCTATCGATATTTAGTGAAAATTCAGGTGTCGGTTAAATAATAAACGCAACATCCCAAAAGCTTTTCAGAATGGCTCTTGGGATGTTGCTTTTATAGGGCTATGGATGTCAAAACTCCACGTCGTATAAGTGTTTGCCATCGCGTTCGAACCATTCAAGGCTCATGTCGGTCATAGGGTGACTGCGCAAACGCTCCAGTATTTCATGGCTTATTGTGGCCGCATGACTACCCACCATGCTTACACGATGAACCTGGTCAACCGTTTTGAAACTGGCTGCCAGTACTTTGGTGTGCAGCTTGTAACGATCTATATTTTCCACAATGTGTTTCACCACTTCTATCCCATGCGACGAGATATTATCCAGTCTGTTCACATAAGGCGCTACCCAGTCGGCGCCAGCGCGGGCTGCTACCAATGCTTGTTGCTGGGTGAAGATGGCTGTGGCCGTTACATTGATGCCGGCGTCTTTCAGCATGGCTATGGCTTTGTATCCTTCCAGTGATACAGGAATTTTAGCATAATAATTATCGCCAAGATCATATTTGGCTTTGTAAGCTTTGGCTTCGCGCACCATATCTTCGGCCTTGTGGCTTATTACTTGTACGTGAATCATTCTGTTGCCTACCAGTTCAATTATCTGCGGCAAAATCACTGAAAGGGGCTTGTTTTCGGTTCCGATAATCGTTGGATTGGTTGTTACTCCTTCGATAGGAAAGTAGTAGAAGAGCTCTTTTAGCTCGTTGAGATTGGCTGTGTCAGCTAAATAAATCATGACAGTTATTTTTTTATTGAAATTCTTGATTTGCAAAGTTACTGCATTTCTACGGTAATGCTTTTTATAATATCCATAAAAAAAGGATGAATTTTTGCGATTCATCCTTTTTCTAAAATTATCCGGTTTTTAATCTTCGTTATAGCTTTGTTCGTGTACGCCGGCTACCGAACGTCCCGATGGGTCAACCATTTTTTTGAAGGCTTCGTCCCATTCCAGAGCAATAGGTGTACTACATGCCACCGATGGTACCGAAGGTACGCATTGCGCAGCAGAGTCCGATGGGAAATAGTCGGTAAAAATACTACGATAATAGTATTCTTCTTTGTTCATCGGTGGGTTGATAGGGAAAGTCTCGTTTACTTTGGCCATTTGTTCGTCGCTCACCTGACTGCTGGTAAGTTCGCGTAAAGTATCAATCCAGTTGTAACCTACGCCGTCCGAAAACTGCTCTTTCTGACGCCAGGCTACGCTTTCAGGTAGATAATCTTCAAACGCTTTACGTAAAATCCATTTTTCCATTCTGCCTTTTCCGGCCATTTTGTCTTTCGGATTCAAGCGCATGGCTATATCCATAAACTCTTTATCCAAGAAAGGCACACGGCCTTCTACACCCCATGCTGCAAGCGATTTGTTGGCACGCAGGCAGTCATATTGATGAAGTTTACTTAGTTTGCGTACTGTTTCCTTGTGAAACTCTTCGGCATTAGGCGCTTTGTGAAAGTACAGATAACCACCAAATACTTCGTCGGCACCTTCGCCCGAAAGTACCATTTTTACACCCATGGATTTTATTACTCTCGAAAGCAGATACATCGGAGTACTTGCTCGTACGGTAGTAACATCATAAGTTTCAATATGATAAATTACATCGCGGATAGCGTCTAAACCTTCTTGTACCGTAAAGTGAATTTCGTGATGGATAGTGCCTATATAATCAGCTACTTTACGGGCAGCAATAAGGTCGGGCGAGCCATCGAGCCCTACGGCAAAAGAGTGTAGTTGCGGCCACCAGGCGCCGGTTACATTTCCGGATTCTATCCGGCGAGCCGAAAACTTTTTAGCTACAGCTGAAATAATGGACGAATCCAATCCTCCCGACAGTAAAACACCATATGGAACATCGGTCATTAACTGACGCTCTACGGCATCTTCAAGTGCTTTGCGCAGTTCGTCGATACTTGTGGGGTTTTCTTTCACAGCTTCATAGTCCATCCAGTCTCTGCTATACCATTTTTCGGGTTTGCCATCCGGACTGTAATAGTATTGTCCGGGTAAAAATTCTTCAATTTTGGTGCAATGACCTTCAAGCGCTTTAAGCTCCGAGGCTACGTAATAGGTACCCTCAGCATCCCAACCCTGATACAGAGGTATGATACCCATGTGGTCGCGACCTACAAGAAATACATCATTCTCAATATCATACAGGGCAAAGGCAAAAATACCATTCAAATCTTCCAGAAAATCTTTGCCTTTTTCACGATATAAAGCAAGAATTACTTCACAATCAGATTTTGTCAGAAACTCATATTTTCCTTCAAATTCTTTACGAATACTCTGATGATTATATATTTCGCCGTTTACAGCCAAAACGAGTTTGCCATCTTTGCTGAAAAGCGGTTGTTTGCCAGATTCCGGGTCAACAATAGATAAACGTTCATGAGATAAAATGGCTTTGTCATTCGAGAAAATCCCGGACCAGTCCGGCCCGCGATGACGAATCTTCTTTGACATTTTTAGTACCTGCGGACGTAAGGTTACGGCTGAATTTTTTATATCAAAGGCACATACAATTCCACACATAGTGTTTTCTTATTTTTTTAGTCAGTATATATTTTTAAAATGTAAAGTTCTGAACTTTTAAAATGCGTGCAAATTTAATCAATTCTTTTTAAAAATGTGTGTTTTTAGTTGTTCAGCAATCACAAAAATAAAAATATATATTACATTAGATTAATGATTTATGAATATCTTCGGCAATCTTGCGTCCAAGAGCTATGGCTCGTACTACAAGGCTGGCTCCTATGGCTGCATCGCCGGTTGCAAACACTTTCGCAACACTGCTTTTTCCCTCGGTATTTACTTCCACATTTCCGCGGGCATCAAGCTTAACGCCAAGTTCTGCGAGTAAACCTTCGTGTACAGGATGCACAAAGCCGAGAGCAAGAAATACTAAATCGGCTTTGATAACGTCGGTTTTGCCTGTTGGTTTCATGTTGAATTTTCCTGCGGCGTCTTTTTCCCACTCTACTTCTTCTACATGTACTTCGGTAAGTTTGCCGTTTTCTCCTTTAAATGCTACTGTGTTTAAGCTCCAGCGGCGTTCGCAGCCTTCCTGATGCGAGCTCGATGTTTTAAGGATGTTGGGATAATAAGGCCACGGTGTAGAGGGATTTTTACCTACCGGCGGTTGTGGCAATATCTCTATCTGGGTTACTTTTACGGCACCCTGACGAATAGAAGTCCCTACACAATCGGAGCCTGTATCGCCACCTCCAATTACAAGTACGTGTTTGTCTTTGGCGTTGATAATTTTCTTTTCGGCAACTGTCTCGCCCATAATCAGCTGATTCTGCTGGCTCAGAAACTCCATTGCAAAATGTATGCCTTTCAGGTTACGGCCTTCAGGTTTAATGTCGCGTGGCTGACCGGCACCAATGGCGATACATACGGAGTCGAAATTTTTGAGAATTTCTTTGCCGGAAATATCTTTGCCAACTTCGGTATTGGGTTTGAATATTACACCTTCAGCAAGTAATTGATCTAAACGGCGATCAATGATGTTTTTGTTCAGTTTGAAGTTTGGAATGCCATAACGCAATAAACCGCCCAGCGAGTTGTCTTTTTCAAAAATAGTTACTGTATGTCCTTTTCTGTTCAATTGCTGCGCAGCAGCAAGTCCGGCAGGCCCTGATCCGATAACAGCTACTGTTTTTCCGGTACGTGTTTTAGGTGGCATGGCTTTAATCATACCTTCGGTAAACGCAACTTCGGTAACAGCTGCTTCATTCTCGCGAATGGTTACAGGAGATTCATGCAGGGCAAGTACGCAGGATTTTTCGCATGGTGCAGGACATATACGGCCTGTAAAATCAGGGAAGTTGTTGGTTTCGTGCAATACTTCAATGCCTTCTTTCCATTTACCTTTGTATATTAAGTCTTGCCATTCCGGCATTTTATTGCCAAGCGGGCATGCCCAGTGACAGAAAGGAATGCCACAGTCCATACAGCGGGATGCCTGAAGTTTTCTGTCCTCCCGGTTCAGTGTCTGTTCTACCTCCCCGAAATCGTATATTCGCTCATTTACAGGGCGGTAACCCGCTTCTTTGCGGGGTATATTCATAAATGCTTTTGGATTTCCCATATTATGTTGAAGCCCCTCTGAATCTCCCCAATGGGGAGATTTTTTGGTTGGCTTATAAAAGTTAGTTTGTAATAATTTTATTGTTTTACTTCCTGAACTCCCTTTTTTGGGGAGGCAGGGGTTTTTAGTAGTCGCGTTCTACCTGAGCAATTTTCTTGTTGATAGCTTCCATTTTTTCTTCCTGTATTACTTTTTTGTATTCTATAGGAACAACTTTAATGAATTTATCTACATAATCTTTCCAATTGTTCAGGATATGTTTAGCGCGCGAGCTGTTGGTAAATCTGTAATGATTTTCAATCAGATTTTTAAGCTCTTTACTATCATGACTGTCCTCGATAAGCGATAATTCCACCATTTCCATATTACAGAAAAAGTCGAAATTTCCTGTTTCATCGAGCACATAAGCTACACCACCACTCATCCCGGCGGCAAAGTTACGTCCGGTTTTGCCAAGTACCACTGTACGTCCGCCTGTCATATACTCGCAGCAGTGATCGCCTGCGCCTTCTACCACGGCTGTAGCTCCTGAGTTACGTACGCAAAAACGTTCACCAACTACACCGTTGATATATACTTCGCCTGATGTGGCTCCATACAAAATCGTGTTTCCGGCAATGATGTTTTCTTCCGGTTTAAAAGTGCTTTCTTTTGGTGCTACAACAACAATTTTACCTCCGGATAATCCTTTACCTACGTAGTCGTTGGCTTCGCCGGTAAGTTCAAAATATACACCTTTGCTCAGGAAAGCTCCAAAACTCTGACCAGCCGAACCTGTAAAATAGGCTTTGATGGTTTCGTTTGGTAGTCCTGCATCTCCGTAGCGTTTGGCTATTTCGCCTGAAAGCATGGCGCCTACCGTACGATCGGTGTTTTTTATTTTCGATTTTATTTCTACAGGCATGCAAAGGTCAAGCGCCGGTAATGATTTTTTAATTAAATCGCGGTCAAGCACTTTGTCTATTTTATGATCCTGTGTTTTTACCTGACGAAGTGATGCGCCATTTTGTGGAACATATAAAATTCTTGAAAGATCAACTTTCTTGATTTTAGCGCTGCCACCAATGTTCTTTTTCTGCTGCAACAACTCGGCTCGTCCGATAATTTCATCGAGATTACGATAACCCAATTGCGCTAAATGTTCGCGTACATCCTGAGCTATAAAGTTGAAGAAGTTTACCAAATACTCATATTTTCCTACAAAGTGTTTGCGAAGCTCTTCATCCTGCGTAGCTACGCCCACCGGACAAGTGTTGAGGTGGCATTTACGCATCATTACGCAACCCAAAATAATTAGCGCACTGGTTGCAAATCCATATTCTTCTGCTCCAAGTAATGCCGAGATTACAATGTCGCGACCGGTTTTGAGCTGACCGTCGGTTTGTAAGCGTACCTGTCCGCGCAGGTTGTTCATTACTAAGGTTTGTTGAGTCTCGGCAAGGCCAATTTCAACGGGCAAGCCTGCATGTTTAATTGAACTTGACGGACTGGCTCCGGTTCCACCTTCCGCACCACTGATCAGAATCAGGTCGGCTTTTGCTTTGGCCACACCGGCTGCAATAGTACCTACTCCGGTTTCCGAAACCAATTTTACACTAATCATGGCCGATGGATTGATGTTTTTCAAATCATAAATCAGCTGTGCCAGGTCTTCAATGGAGTAAATGTCATGATGCGGCGGAGGCGATATCAACGAAATACCCGGTATTGAGTGACGGGTTTTAGCAATGATTTTGTCCACTTTGTGTCCGGGCAGCTGACCACCTTCACCGGGTTTTGCACCCTGAGCTATTTTAATCTGTATTTCGTCAGCATTTACAAGATACTCGGCAGTTACCCCAAAGCGTCCGGATGCTACCTGCTTAATGGAACTGCGGGTACTCAATCCATCTTCACGTTTTTTATAACGTTCAGGATCTTCGCCACCTTCGCCGGTATTACTGCGACCACCTATTTTATTCATGGCCATGGCCATGGCTTCATGGGCTTCTCTACTGATTGAACCGTAGGACATAGCACCTGTAACAAAGCGCTTCATGATTTTCTCTACAGGTTCTACCTCGTTTATGTCAATCGGTTTTTGTTTATAGTCTAACAAATCGCGGATGAAAATCGGATTTGCTTTTTCATCTACAGCTTTTGCATATTCTTTATATTTGTCATAACTGCCTGTGCGTGTAGCTATTTGCAGGCGTGCAATGGTTTCCGGATTCCAGGCGTGCTCTTCACCATCAACGCGGTAGCTGTAAAGCCCCAGGTTGTACAGTTGCGATGGGTCGCTTCCTTCTTCGGGGTAGAATGCTTCTGTATGTGGTTTGATTACTTCATTGGCAACATCTTCAATATCAATACCGCCAATGGCCGATGAAATGCCTTTGAAGTATTTTTCCATGAAGGGCGATGAAATACCGATTGCTTCAAAAATATGTGCACCGCGATAGCTTCGCAATGTAGAGTTACCCATTTTGGATAGAACTTTAAGTAACCCTTTGTTTACGGCTTTGATGTAGTGCTTTTTAGCTGTATCCAAGTCCATGCTAATGTCGCCCGACTTGATTTTATCGTTGAGAATGCCAAAAACCATATACGGATTGACTGCATTGGCTCCAAACCCAAACAGCAAGGCAAAATGCATCACTTCACGTGGCTCAGCCGATTCAACTACGATGTCAATCTGCATTCTCTTGCGTTTTTGAACAAGGTAAAGATGTACGGCCGATACGGCAAGCAATGACGGGATAGGGGCATGGTTAGCATCTACACCACGGTCGCTTAGTACGATGTAGTTTTTACCATCATCTACGGCTTTTTCTACAGACAGACATAATTCCTGAATGGCCGACTCAAGACCTTTCGCACCTTTTTTGGGGTCGAAAAGCATAGGTAATGATATAGTGTAGAATCCTTTATAATTCAGATTCATTAATATGTCGAACTGCGAATTTGTAAGTACCGGGCTTTTGAGTTTCACCATCTTACAAATTTCGTGTGCAGGTTCAAGCAGATTTTGATGTACAGAGCCTACATAACCCGTGAGCGACATGACCAATTCTTCGCGGATAGGGTCGATGGGAGGGTTGGTTACCTGCGCAAACTGCTGACGGAAGTAATTGAATAATCGCTGAGGTTTGTCAGAGAAAACCGACAGCGTTACGTCGTTACCCATCGACGATGTAGGTTCATAGCCATCATTAGCCATTGGCAAAATCAGGCGTTCAATATCTTCTTTTGAATACCCGAATGCGTGAAGCAATGTAGGGTAATTATTGATTTCTGTTTTAACTTTGCGACCCGACGAAATGGTATCCAGATTAACGCAATTGCGGTTTAACCACTCGCGATACGGGAATGCTTTTGCCAAACCTTCTTTCAACTCAGTATCATAGAATATCTGTCCGAGTTCGGTGTCCACCATCAGCATTTTACCTGGCTTGAGGCGACCTTTTTCTTTAATATTTCCCGGTTCAAATTCAATGGTTCCCGTTTCTGAAGCAATAACCATGATGTTGTCATGTGTTACAAGGTATCGGGCTGGTCTGAGACCGTTGCGATCGAGCATACCACCTGCGTAGCGTCCATCACTGAAAAGCAAAGTGGCAGGACCGTCCCACGGTTCCATAAATGTGCTGTGATATTCGTAAAAGGCTCTCAGATTGTCCGAAATTGGATTTTTCTGATTCCAGCTTTCAGGCACAAGCATGGCCATGGCATGTGGCAGACTTTTGCCCGACATAACAAGAAATTCAAGCACATTGTCGAGTGTGGCACTGTCGCTCATACCGGGCTGTACTATCGGGAACAGCTCTTCCAGATTGCCCAACTGATCTGATTTTAAAACACTTTCGCGCGATTCCATCCACTGACGGTTACCGCGTATGGTGTTGATTTCGCCATTGTGACCGAGCATACGGAAGGGTTGCGCCAAATCCCAGGTAGGGAATGTATTGGTACTAAAGCGTGAGTGTACAAGCGCAATACCGCTGGTGAAGTTAGTGTTGGAAAGATCGGGGTAGTACTCGCGTAACTGAAGCGAGGTGAGCATTCCCTTGTAAATCATCTGCTTGGTTGATAAGCTGACAATGTAGAAGCTGCGTTCTTTCGCAATATTGGATTTTAGAATGGATTTTTCAATTTTTTTACGAACCACATAAAGTTTGTGTTCAAGTTCTTCCTGACTGTTGGCACCGGTCACGAATATTTGTTTGATTGCGGGTTCGTTCGAGGCGGATATCTGACCCAATATGTCGCTGTTTACGGGGACATCTCTGGTTGCAAGTAACTGAAGGCCGTCTTTTTCTAATACTTCTTTTATTACATTGAGGCAAAGTTGGGCTTTGGAGGCTTCTTTAGGAAGGAAAACGAGCCCTGTTCCGTATTTACCTTTGGCGGGTACGGGAATGCCCTGAAGTAATATAAACTCGTGAGGAATCTGAACTAATATCCCTGCACCATCACCTGTTTTGTTATCGGCACTTTCTGCGCCACGGTGTACCATGTTTTCTAATACCTGTAAACCTTTTTCTACAATTTCGTGAGACTTTTCTCCGTAGAGGTTTAAAACAAGGCCTACACCGCATGCATCGTGTTCGTTTTGAAATGAATACAGCGAACGCTGCTCATATTCGTCGATATGTAATGGGTTTGAACTCATAAAAATCTTTTTCTTTTAAAATCAGGCTTCTTCCGAAACCTACAACACCTCTTGATGTGCTTGTTGTTTTAGTTTTATTGTTGTGAAAAATAGTGGGAGATTTCCTCTTTTGGATAATTCTCCCACTATTATTAAATTATATTCAATTATCAGTGTATTACGGATAATAATACTTATCTGATAAACAGCAATTCGCGATATTTTGGCAATGACCACATTTCATCGTCAACAATAAGCTCAAGCTTGTCGACATTGTAACGGATTACATCGAAATATGGAAGTACTTTATCGTGATATGCTACTGCTTTGTCATACTCGTGTTCAAGTTTATTTACTTTGCGACGGGTATCTACCATATCGTCTACTGCATTTTTGATAACAGCAACACGTTCGCTGATTTCAATAATCAACTGGCTGTTCAGTTTGCTGAGGCTTTCAGCTTTGTCGGCAGGGAACGAAGCTTTAATTTTTGAAACATTATCCAGCAACAGACTTTGATAACGGGTTGCTACAGGAATAATGTGATTCAAAGTTAAATCGCCAAGAACGCGGGCTTCAATCTGAATCCATTTTACATAAGTTTCCCATTTCACCTCGTTGCGCGATTCAAGTTCTTTTTCAGTTAAAACACCCAGTTTGGTGAATAATTCAATACTTGATTTAGTAGTATATGCTTTAACTATTTCAGGAGCGCTTGTTTCGCAGTCCAATCCGCGTTTTGCAGCTTCTGCTTTCCACTCGTCGCTATAGCCATTTCCATCAAAACGTATAGCTTTTGACGCTTTGATATAAGATTTGATGACATCAAAAATTGCTTTTTCTTTGGTTGAACCTGCAGCCATTTTAGCATCTACCTGAGCTTTGAAGTCTAATAACTGATCAGCTACAGCTGTGTTCAATACGGTCATTGCCGATGAACAGTTGGCCGATGAACCTACTGCGCGGAACTCGAAACGGTTGCCAGTAAATGCAAACGGCGAAGTACGGTTACGGTCAGTATTGTCAAGGAACACTTCCGGGATATGAGGTATATCCAATTTGAGTTTCTTTTTGTCGTCAATCAGGATGGCTTCTTCGCTTGTGCTGTTTTCAATTTTGTCGAGCACTGCTGTAAGTTGCGAGCCAAGGAAAGCCGATATAATTGCCGGAGGAGCTTCATTTGCGCCCAAACGGTGTGCGTTCTGAGCAGTCATGATAGAGGCTTTCAGCAAAGCGTTGTGTTTATGTACAGCCATCAATGTAGTAGTGATGAATGTAATGAACTGAAGATTTTCTTCGGCAGTTTTACCCGGTGCGTAAAGAACTACACCAGTGTCGGTTCCCAGCGACCAGTTATTGTGTTTTCCCGAACCGTTTACTCCGGCAAATGGTTTTTCGTGCAACAGAACACGGAAACCATGACGACGGGCAACTTTTCTCATGATTGACATCACCAAAAGGTTTTGATCTACTGCCAGATTGGCTTCGCCATAAATTGGAGCAAGCTCAAACTGGTTTGGAGCTACCTCGTTGTGACGGGTTTTCAATGGAATACCATATTTATAGGCTTCAAATTCCAAATCTTTCATGTAAGCAGCTACGCGTGAAGGTACTGCGCCAAAATAGTGGTCTTCCAACTGCTGGTTTTTAGCAGATTCGTGGCCAAGCAAAGTACGGCCGGTAAGCATTAAGTCCGGACGGGTAGCATACAAACCTTCGTCTACCAGAAAATATTCCTGTTCCCATCCCAAAAATGCACTTACTTTCTTTACATTAGGGTCGAAAAGCTGACAAACAGCTACTGCTGCATCGTTTACAGCTGCCAAAGCTTTTTTCAGCGGCGCTTTCAAGTCGAGCGATTCGCCGGTATACGAGAAGAAAATTGTAGGAATTACCAAAGTGTCATCAACAACAAATGCTGGTGAAGATGGATCCCAGGCAGTGTAACCACGGGCCTCGAATGTGCTGCGGATACCTCCATTTGGAAAAGATGAAGCGTCAGGTTCCTGTTGTACCAACAATTTTCCTGAGAAATCTTCGATAATCTCTTCGCCAGGTGCGCCAACATAGTCAATGAAAGAATCGTGCTTTTCAGCAGTTCCGTCAGTTAATGGTTGAAACCAGTGTGTGTAGTGTGTAGCGCCCAGGTCAGTTGCCCACAGTTTCATGCCGGCTGCAATATGATTTGCCAGAGTAACATCAAGAGTTGCTCCCTGATTAATTACATTTTTCAGGGCTTTCAATGTGTCTTTCGACAGATATTTGGCCATAGCAACACTGTTAAACACATATTTGCCGTAATAATCGGAAGTGTACTTTTCCGGTGCTGATACACAAAGAGCTTTTTTCTTAAAAGCTTCTTCTACAGCTTTAAATCTTAATGATGACATAATTTTTTTTGTGTAATTTGATTTATTATTTTTTTTTAATATTTTGATGAGAATACTTTCTTAATGTCTCTATTATTCTACAAAAATAATTAAAATGATACTTTTAAGCAATTTATTCTTACTTTTTATGTGATAAATAAAGTTTATTTTTGTATATGAAATTTTTACGGGCATTTTAATTTCATATTGAAATAATAATAGTGCTTTTGCTTTCGATTTAAAACTAATAAATGCGCTATGACAGACATCAAAAAATGGCCGTAAAGGCAAGTTTGCTGAAAGAATGCCACAAAAATTGCATATATTGGTTTTAATATAAAAATTTTTCGCTTTAAATAATAATAAATTAAAATTTAAAGTGAGCAGACTATTTCATCGCGAAGTAGTCTGCCCGAAACAATAAAACTAAAAAACACACGATGTTTTTAATAATCGTGTTTGTGATTTACAACGGAGGTGTCTCCGATAAGCGCTTTCATCTTTGAACACCTTCCGTTGGTAATAATTTTTTGATATTAGTCAAAATTTGTATATGCCGTTTCGCCGTGCTGAGTTTCATCCAAACCGGTAGCTTCCTGTTTGTCGGTAACTCGCACACCAACGGTAAGATCAGTGATTTTGAATAATATATAGGTACCAACTCCTGAGAAAACCATGGTGGCAACTGTAGCAATCAATTGAATCCACAGTTGGTTAAGATTGCCGTAAAGTGCTCCGCTATAACTGGCTTGTATGGCTGGTGTGGCCAAAACACCTGTGAGTATAGCGCCAATAATACCTCCGATACCGTGTACACCAAATGCGTCGAGCGAATCGTCGTAACCTAATTTGGGTTTGACATAAGCTACCATTATAAAACAAATAACAGAAACAGCTATACCAATAATCAGAGCGCCACCTACGCCAACAAAACCTGCTGCAGGCGTTATGGCAACAAGACCGGCTACCGCGCCTGTAGAAATGCCAACCAAAGTAGGTCGTTTGTCGATAAACCAGTCGAGCAATGCCCAGGTGAGTGCTGCTGTAGCCGCTGCCAGGTTAGTTACCAGAAATGCGTTGGCAGCCAGTCCGTCGGCAGCTAAGCCGCTTCCTGCATTGAAACCGAACCATCCAATCCACAACATGGCTGTACCCATAGCTACATATGTGATGTTGTGCGGCGGTATGGCATGTCCTTTATAGTCGCGGCGTTTGCCCAGCATTATGGCTGTAACTAATGCTGCTATACCGGCATTGATGTGAACTACGGTACCTCCGGCAAAGTCAAGTGCTCCCAGATTAAACAACCATCCGTCGGCCGACCACACCCAGTGCGCCACCGGATTGTATATGAACAGTGCCCAAAGCAATGAGAATATAAGAAAACCTTTGAATTTGATACGTTCGGCAAAAGCTCCTACAATAAGTGCCGGAGTGATTACAGCAAACATACCCTGAAAAATAATGAATATAAGATGGGGAACAGTTCCTATGGTACCACCTTCGGGAGTGGGTTGCGAGTGCGATATAAATGCCGGACTCAGATCTGATATGTTTATATTGTTCAGAAATGCCCAGTCGAAGCCGCCAAAATAGGGTTTGAGCCATTCGATGGAGCTTGAGCCGAATGCGTTGCTGTAGCCTATTACTACCCACTCGATGCTTATTACGGCTACTAATATGAATATTTGTGCGAAAACGCTAAGAACATTTTTACGACGAACAAGTCCTCCGTAAAAGAGTGCAAGTCCGGGAATGGACATGAATAATACCAGAGCTGAAGCTACTATCATCCAGGCTGTATCTCCTGAATCTACAGTAGGGGCGGGTATTGTTTCCTGAGCTATTATGGCCGATGTTGACAATAATATAACTAAAAGGGATAAAATTATCTTTTTCATTGGTGTTTTTTTACTGTTTTGTGTTTTGTACTGCTGTTGCTTATTCCTGATTGTATAAAGCACCCGGACCTTTTTCGCGCGTTCTTATGCGGTAAGTTTCTTCAATATCGTAAACGAAAATTTTACCATCGCCTGTTTCGCCGGTCCATGCCGAATCAAGAATGGCGTTAATGGTTTTTTCGAGATTTACGTCGCGTATTACTATTGAAATCATTCTGCGCTGAATGTAGCCCGATTTGAATACCTGTCCACGAACTACCTGTTCTTCGGTGGACTTGCCTAAGCCTGTAATGTCCCAGTACGAAAACCAATCGATATCGACATCGTACAACGCTTGTTTGACATCTTCAAACTTCGATTTGCGTATTACTGCCTCAATTTTTTTCATAAGAATTTTTATTTATTTGTGTATTTTAGTTTATATGTGATTATGAAATATGATTTTTTGTGGACAATATTCTTTTTAGAAGTTAAAATGGTGTTAAAATGAGATTTTTCATTGAATATTGATGCAAAAATAATCTTTTCATCCTAAATTACAAAACAAAATGACAATTAAAATAAAAAAAATGTGTGGATATGATATGCTTGATGGTAAAAATCATTTCAAAATATCACAATATATTACTAAAACCCTTACTTTAATTACAAAAATAAAGCAGACCGCTTCTCACGAAGAGGTCTGCTTAAAACAATAAAACTAAAAAACACACGATTTGTCTTCAAATACAAAAGATGAAGCTGATCGTATAAATCAGCTTCAACCTTTGTTTATAATTTTTCTAAAGTTTTCTTTTTTTAGTTATAAGCTCTTTCACCATGTTCGTAGTAATCGAGCCCGTTTTCTTCTTCTTTAGCGCTTACACGTAATCCGATAGTGTGTTTAAGTGCGTAGAACAGTACAAGACCGGTAACGACAGCCCAGGCAAATACGGCTGCTACTCCGATAATCTGAGTTACCAGAAGATCTGTTCCGCCTCCATAGAATAGGCCTTTAAAACCATTACCTTCGGCAAAGAAACCAACCATAATAGTTCCGAATGCACCATTGATACCATGTACTGAGATAGCACCTACAGGATCATCAATTTTTACAACTCTATCGAAGAATTCAACGGCATATACTACAAGAATACCTGCTAAGAACCCGATAATTACTGCTCCACCGGGAGTTACCGTGTCGCAACCTGCTGTGATGGCTACCAGTCCGGCCAATACACCGTTCAGGGTCATGCTTAATCCTGGTTTACCATACTTAATCCAGGTTACCAACAGAGTAGCAATACCGCCTGCTGCGGCAGCGCCGTTGGTGGTAACGAATATGTTGGCTACCAATTCAGTGTTCGAGAGGCTTAATGTTGAGCCCGGGTTGAAACCGAACCAACCAATCCAAAGAATGAATACCCCTAAGGCTCCCAAAGTAATGCTGTGTCCCGGAATGGCGTTGATTTTACCGTTTTTGTATTTACCAATACGTGGGCCGAGTACAAAAGCACCAACTAATGCCAACCAGCCACCTACTGAGTGTACTACGGTTGAACCTGCAAAGTCGTGTACGCCTAATTGGGCTAACCAACCACCACCCCAAATCCAGTGACCTGATATTGGATAGATAATCATTGAGATTATGGCACTATAAATAAGATACGAAATGAACTTTGTGCGTTCGGCCATAGCTCCCGATACGATAGTTGCGGCTGTGGCGGCAAATACCAGCTGGAAGAAGAAAAATGCCATGTTTGGAATACCTAACGCTGTTCCATGATCTGTTTTCGAGAAAAATTCAATAGAGCCAATAAACCCGTTGCCTGTACCGTACATCAAGCCGTAGCCGATAAGCCAGAATACGATGGTACCAATACAGAAGTCCATCAGGTTTTTGAATAATATATTTGTTGTGTTTTTTGAACGGGTAAATCCTGCTTCCACCAATGCAAATCCTGCCTGCATAAAAAACACCAGCGCACCTGCTATTAAAACCCAGAAGGTATTTAGTCCTGTTGTTAGAGCTGTTAAATCCATAATATCTAATGTTTTTAATTATTCTTTAATGTATAATGATTCTGGTCCTTTTTCGCCGGTACGTATGCGTACTGATTCGTCGATGGTTGAAATAAATATCTTGCCATCTCCCATTTCGCCTGTGCGTGCCGATTTTACAATCGCTTCAGTTGCTGCTTCTACAAATTTATCGCGGCAAACAAATGATATGATACGACGTTCGATCAAGCGGGTTTCATAAACTGTAGCACGGAAAATCATATTTCCTGCTTTTTCATTTCCTACACCGGTTACATCCCAGTATGTGAAAAAGTCGATGCCTGCTTCGTGTAAAGCGTCGGTAACTTCTTCGAACTGCGACTTTCTGATAATTGCTTCAATTTTTTTCATAAAAAATATTTTATTTGCTTTAAAAAATATTTGTCTTGTTGGTTGGAACTATTTACAATGTAAACCCGGCTACTAGATAGTATTGTTCTGTTTTTGGATTTAAAATTGCGCTTACTTTTACAGGTACTGAGAATGTGTCGGTTACCTTGATTTCTTTAGTAGCACTTACTCCAACGTTGACCAAAGCAAATTTTCCGTCAGGTGTATGCCATCCATCGCCTGCACCTGCAAAAATGCTGAATTTGCTGAAAGCATAACCAAGTTCAAAGTATTTGTCGCCTCCGGCAGTCAGTGCGCCACCTGCTTCGTTAAGTATATAATTGGCTCCTAATGAAAGTCCTCCTGTGGTATAACCCAAATTGATTTCATAACCATGTGCTCCGGTTTCTTTGCTTGTGTCGAAATATTCGCTTCCGGGATAATAATAATCAGTTAATCCGACAGAAAGTCCAAAACCAAATGCGTATTTAGCGTACAAGTCCATTTCGAGGAATCCGTCTAATCCGGCTGAACCCCATGAGCCGATAGAGAAACCACCTGCTGTGAATTGAAGTGTTGGCTGAACTGACAAACCTGAGTATTTTGTACCGCGCCATACGTAAGAACTAACTACGTCGGCATTTACTGAGAATTCCTGAGCTTTAATGCTTGCTGTACCTAATAAAGCAACTAATACTACTGCTAAAATTTTCACTTTTTTCATAAACCTAAATTTTTATAAATTAATAAATTAATAATGAATGTTTTTTATTTTATTGATCACATGCTTATTGCCAAGTTTGTTTGTTTTGGAATAAAAATGTATCAAATTGCTTTTAAATACACTGCAAAGATATGCAAAAAGATATTTAAATGAGAAATTATATGACATTTTATTGTTTTTTATTTTTTACTGGTTTCGCATTGTAAGCAAAATGTATTTTTTGATGATGAATAGTATTTAAAAACGTTCAAAATAAATCAAAATGATATTTTAAATTATTTTATGATTCCATTTTGTGATATTTAAGCTTGTTTTTATAGCAAATGTTTTTGATAATATGTTTTCAGATGTCAAATTGCTTGTTTTTGAGTAAAAAAAATACCCGGAAGTTCCAACAGGAACTTCCGGGTATTTTTTTTACTGTATGTGTATGAGTGGATTATTTTTCCAATCGTTTCATAGCTTCAAGGGTGTCCTCGCGACTACCGAAAGCTGAAAAGCGAACAAAACCTTCGCCACTCAGTCCAAATCCGGCTCCGGGAGTTGTCACAATGTTCTTTTCTTTCAGCAGGTAATCAAAGTATTCCCAACTGCCCATGCCTTGTGGGGCCTTTGCCCATACGTAAGGTGCGTTTACGCCTCCGTATACGGTATAGCCGGCTTTTTGTAATCCTTCACGAATAATGCGGGCGTTTTCTGTGTAGAAACTAATCAGCGATTTTACCTGTTTCTTGCCTTCGGCACTGTATGTGGCTTCGGCTGCGCGCTGTACTACATACGATGTGCCGTTAAACTTGGTAGAGTGTCGTCTGTTCCAAAGTTTGTTGAGTTGTACTTTTTCGCCCGATTCCGATAGAGCTGTAACGCCTTTGGGTACTACTGTGTAACCACACCGGGTTCCTGTGAAACCGGCAGTTTTTGAAAAACTACGGAATTCGATGGCTACTTCGCTGGCTCCTTCTATTTCGTAAATGCTGTGTGGTACGTCGTCTTCGGTTATAAAGGCTTCGTAGGCAGCATCAAACAAAATGACCGAGCCGTTGGCTTTGGCGTAATCAACCCAAACTTTCAGTTGTGCTTTGGTGAGGGTGGTGCCGGTGGGGTTGTTGGGGTAACAAAGGTATATCAGGTCTGCTTTTTCCTGAGGAAGTTGCGGTACAAAATTATTTTCGGCATTACAAGGCAAATAAATAAGGTTGCTCCATACATTTTGATTATTGGGTTCTCCTGCGCGTCCTCCCATGGCATTGGTGTCGACATATACCGGATAGCTTGGGTCGGTGATTGCTACACGGTTGTTGGTGCTGAAAATGTCGCCAATATTGCCGGTATCGCTTTTGGCGCCATCGCTTACAAATATCTCATCGGCATCGATGCTCAGACCTCTCGATTTAAAATCATTTTCCACAATTGCATCTCTCAAAAAAGCGTATCCCTGCTCAGGCCCGTATCCGCGAAATGTTTCGGCGTGTCTTTGTTCTTCGGCGGCTTTAATCATTGCATCGACAGCCGCATCGGGCAGGGGAAGGCTTACATCGCCAATACCCATACGTATAACTTTGGCGTTGGGGTTAGCTTCTTTGTGCTGAGCAACCCGTTTTGCTATTTCAGAAAAAAGGTAAGTTGCAGGAATTTTGATGAAATTATCGTTTATTGTTGCCATAATTTAGTTGTGTCTACTCTTGGTCCCTGTGGGCGAAGAGTAAAGTTAGTGTTGTTTAAATTTATATTTTACCCTTAGTTGCTTAAAAATGATATAAGGGCAATTTGTGCAAAATGTTTGGTTTGATTCGGTCTTAGGAAGTTTTTCTTAATCTTTTGTTGATTTATACTTCCCCTTCGAAAACAGTGGTGGCGCTACCGGTCAGATAAACGTGGTTGTCCGATTCTTTCCATTCAATGGTTAGTTCTCCACCAAGAAGCTCTACCGTTGTTTTGCGCTGATTTAATCCATTGAGCACTCCCGATACTACAGCTGCGCAGGCGCCGGTGCCGCAAGCCTGAGTTTCGCCCGAGCCACGTTCCCATACCCGCATTTTAATATGATTATCGGTTACAACTTCAATAAATTCGGTATTGGTACGACGCGGAAAAATGGCTGCGTTTTCAATAACCGGGCCAATTTTGGGTAAATCGAGCAAATGTATATCTTTCAGATAAATAACGGCATGTGGGTTGCCCATCGATACTGTAGTAATATTATATTGTAGCTCCGGGGCGAATGTTACCGGTTCGTTTATTACCCTGGATTGCGCAAAAGTTGTGGGTATAAGCGTTGCGTCGAGTATAGGTTCGCCCATATCTACGGTTACTTTTTCTACTTTGTTGTTGCTGTCAATAAATAATTGCAATACTTTAACGCCCGCCAGAGTTTCGAGTGTTACAGAAGTTTTGGTGGTTAATCCTTTGTCGTATACATATTTACCTATGCAACGCGAAGCATTGCCACACATTTCCGACTCAGAACCATCGGCATTGAACATGCGCATTTTGAAGTCGCAGCTTTCAGAAGGCATGATAATGACTAATCCGTCGGATCCGATGCCCTTGTGCCGGTCGCTGTATTTAATGGAGAAGGCTACCGGGTCTTCTATTGTTTCGCTGAAACCGTTTACATAGATGTAATCGTTGCCGGTTCCGTGCATTTTAGTGAATTTCATGTTATAATTCAATGTTTTATTTCTGTTTTAGTCCACAAAAATATATATTAAAAATGATATATCTTTTGCGGTTGGATGTCAGATTCTTGAAAACAGACAAGAAGTGACTGTTTTTAATTTAATGGCGCATATGTTGATTATATATTAATAAATACAGCCTTTTTTGTGATGGTTTGATATTTATAGGTGTGGGTATAACGCAAAAAAAAGACGACCGTATTACCAATCGTCTTTTGTGACCCAGGAGGGGTTCGAACCCTCGACCCACAGATTAAGAGTCTGTTGCTCTACCAACTGAGCTACTAAGTCAGAGATGAGAATTTTTATGAATTGCGGTTGCAAAAGTAATGAAAAAAATTAAATCCGGTATCGATAAATCTGTGTTTTTTTAATGTAAATGAAATAAAAAAGCGTTAGTATCCTGATTAAGAAAAAAAACTAACAATGAGGTAAAGGTCTAAAATGAAATTCTTCGTTTGTTTTCGGCAGTGTCGGGCTTGCAAACTACTACGGTGATATGAAAGCACGATTGTTTACGTTCTCTAACAGCCAGTATTTTACAGTCCTCGCGCATTTCTATCAGCGTTTTTGTGAGTTCCTGAAGCACCTCCCAGCTTGGTGTTATGGAGTCGGTATCCAGGTTGTAAAAGTGTTTGTACGATATATCTACTGTGGTGCCGTAGTAATGAGCAGTATGGTCGGTGGCGTTACCATTTCGTTTGCTGAGTTTGTCCTGAGTTTCTACAGTCCGCAACAACGATGTAAGGAAAAAGCAATAATTTCCCAGCTTTTTGTCCTGAAGTTTTTTCTGAAAACGAAAAGCTATCTCGTTCACCATATCTACCGCTTCGGGAATAAGGTATGGGTGCGAGTGTTTCAACGATTTCAGATGGTACAAACGGCTGTCTTTCAGTTCAACAAGCTCGTGTCTTAGTACCATTAATGTTATCAGGCTGTCGAATGCGGCATTGGTTGCAAAGGGCTCTTTCAGTCCGTTGGTTTGAGCATGAAGCAGTTGGATGTCGTTTTTATCATTCAGTACACTGCTTGGTTGTATGGGAGCGCTGGCATGTAGTTTTTGATTGCAATTTGTATATGTGCTTTCCTCCTTAATTGGCTCTTTGTATTTGGTAATCAGGTATATAAATATAGATGAGAGAAATGTAAGCCCTATGAATATGTACAGAATGGTGTGCCTCTGCAGACGTAGAAATATTTTTTGCATATATAATATAACTGTTATAGCACACAAAGATAGAAATAAATATATCAACCATTATTTTATCACTGGCAGGAGTTATCAACAATATTGATTGCCTGATTAAAAATGTGAATAAAATGAATCGATAGTAGGTCTGATAAAAATGCTCACGGAATTAATTTACTATTTCAAAACAATTACGTAATTTTGCGCCTCAAACTAAATTAATTTTTATGAAACCTACTTTATTTGTGTTAGCAGCAGGCATGGGCAGTCGCTACGGTGGACTGAAGCAATTGGATGGACTTGGTCCCAACGGCGAAACAATTATGGATTACTCTATTTACGATGCGATAAAAGCCGGATTCGGAAAACTGGTTTTTGTGATTCGTAAAAGCTTTGAGGCTGATTTTAAAGATGTTGTAGTAAATAAGTTTAAAAATCTTATTGATGTTGAGATCGTTTTTCAGGATGTGAGCAGCGTGCCCGAGGGATTTGCTTACAACCCGGAACGTGAAAAACCATGGGGAACAAACCATGCTGTACTGATGGGAAAAGATGTAATAAAGGAGCCTTTTGCTGTAATTAATGCCGATGATTTTTACGGACAGGAGTCATTTGCTGTGCTGGCAGATTTTTTACGTAGTGTAGCCGGCAAAAAAAACCAATACTGTATGGTGGGATATCATGTGGGCAATACTTTGTCCGAAAGTGGATCGGTTAGCCGTGGAGTTTGTGTAGTTGATGAAAACGGCTATTTGAAAAACGTAGTTGAACGCACTCATATTGAGGAAAAAAGCGGTGCTATTGTTTATCTTGATGAAAAAGGCGAGGAGGTTACAATTCCGGCTAATACTCCTGTGTCTATGAATATGTGGGGCTTCACACCCGATTATTTTGATTATTCGCTGGCTTATTTTAAACAGTTTCTGACCGAACATGGCGATAAGCTGAAGTCGGAGTTTTACATACCGTTGGCGGTTAACAATCTGATCGTTGAGAAAACGGCTTCGTGTAAGGTTCTTGATACTACGTCAAAATGGTTTGGGGTAACCTACGCCGAAGACCGTCCTCAGGTAGTGCTTAAAATCAATGAACTGATTCGCAAGGGTGTATATCCAAACCAGTTATTTAAATAAAATTTCTTTATGGCAAAAATTTTAGTAACAGGTGGAACCGGCTATATTGGTTCGCATACGGTGGTAGAGCTGCAAAACGAAGGTTTTGAAGTTGTTATTGTTGATAATTTATCCAACTCTAATATTGAAGTCCTGAATGGGATAGAAAAAATTACAGGCATTCGTCCGGCTTTCGAGAATATTGATTGCGTGGATTATGTAAGCATGGACAGAATGTTTGAAAAATATAATGATATTCAGGCTATTATACATTTTGCGGCGAGCAAGGCTGTAGGCGAGTCGGTTGAAAAACCTTTGCTGTACTACAGAAATAATCTGGTGTCGCTTATCAATGTACTTCAATTGATGCCGATTCACAAGATTAAAAACTTTGTGTTCTCGTCGTCGTGCACTGTGTATGGGCAGCCCGATATTTTACCGGTTACCGAAAATGCTCCGGTTAAACCGGCTCTCTCTCCTTACGCTAATACCAAGCAGGTAGGTGAGGAAATTATCAGAGATACTATTTATGCCAATCCGTGCTATAAAAGTATCATACTTAGGTATTTTAATCCCATTGGAGCTCATCCCTCGGCCGAAATTGGGGAGCTGCCCAACGGAGTGCCCAATAACTTACTGCCGTTTGTAACGCAAACTGCTATAGGTCTGCGTAAACAACTGCAGGTATTTGGCGACGACTATAATACGCCTGACGGTTCGTGTATCAGGGATTATATCAATGTGGTAGACTTGGCCAAAGCGCATGTGGTGGCTGTAAAAAGATTGATTGATAACCAAAATGCAAGTAATGTGGAAACCTTTAATCTGGGAACAGGCAGAGGTTTGTCGGTACTGGAAATACTGAATACATTTGAAAAGGTGAATGGCGTAAAAGTGCCTCACATTATAGTGGGTCGTCGCGAAGGTGATATTGAAAAAGTGTGGGCAGATCCGTCGTATGCAAATAATGTATTGGGCTGGACGGCTACTGAGTCGGTGGAAGATACACTGGAAAGTGCGTGGGCGTGGGAACAAAATCTGGCGAAACGCTCCAAACAAGAATAATTTCAGTTTTTCAATATACATGAAATATTGGGAGAACAATTAATAAAAACTGAAATTGGTGCTTATTAATTGTTCTCTTTTTTTTATATAGTTTGTATAAGGCTGATATTGAGAGTATCTTATAAAAAACAAAAAATCAAAATAAAAATAAAATCAATATGCTGTATCCATTAAAATTCAAACCGGTACTGAAGGAAAAAATATGGGGTGGAACCAAACTTCAGCAAATATTTGGCAAAGAAACCGACTCGGATAAGCTGGGCGAAAGTTGGGAATTATCGGGCTACGAAAACGACGAATCGGTGGTTACTAACGGTTTTTTGGCCGGAAACAATCTGACTGAGCTGATAGAAATTTATATGGGCGATTTGGTAGGCGATAAGGTTTATGATAAGTTTGGGTTGTCATTCCCGTTGCTGTTTAAACTGATTGATGCCAACGAAAATCTTTCGATTCAGGTGCATCCCGGCGACGAGATGGCTGCGGAACGTCACAACTCGTTCGGAAAAACAGAGATGTGGTATGTAGTAGATGCCGAGCCGGGTGCCGGACTAATTATCGGTTTTACTAAAGACTGCGACCGCGATGAATATTTGGATGCACTCGAAAGTGATAGTATTGAGGAACTTTTGCAAAACGTACCGGTTAAAAAAGGAGACGTGTTCTTTATCCCTGCCGGATTGGTACATGCAATAGGTAAAGGAGTTGTAGTGGCCGAAATTCAACAAAGCAGTGATATTACCTACCGGATTTACGACTATAAGCGGACTGATGATCAGGGTAATGAACGCGAGTTGCACACAGAGCAGGCACTGGATGCAATTAATTTTTCGGCAGCCACCAACCCTAAAACTCCTTATCAGGCCGAGCTCAACGAAATAACTCATTTGGTTAGCTGTGACTATTTTACCACTAATATGATTAAGTTTGACCAGCCGCTCACCCGTAATTATGGTAATCTGGATTCGTTCATTGCATATATGTGTTTGGAGGGCGGTTTTGTAATTGAGTGCAATGGCGAGAAAACGGTGGTGAACAAAGGCGACACAATACTTGTGCCGGCTGCTATCAATGAAGTAGGGCTTATACCTGATGCCCAAACCACATTACTCGAAGTATACGTTTAAGGCAGTACATTTTTTGTTTTTCAGTACCCACAATAAGCCGGTGATAAGCGCTAAAAACATAAAGATTATTAGCATATCCGGGTTTATTTCATTAATTTTGCAACTCAAAATGAAAATATTATTGCCTTTTAGGTAACAAAATAAAACAGAATACAAAGATTTAATTAAGAACTAAAATGCCACACACGTCGCAACGAGGGCAGGCAATGCCCGAATCACCTATCCGTAAGTTGGTTCCGTTATCAGACAAGGCTAAGGCCCGGGGAATCAAAGTGTACCACCTTAATATCGGTCAGCCCGATTTGAAAACTCCTCAGGTGGCGATGGACGCGATACGCAATATCGATCGTACAGTGCTGGAATATAGTCCGAGCGATGGCATTAAAAGCCTGAAAAGCAAACTGGCAGCTTATTATCATACATTTAATATCGATGTTACCGAGGAGGATATTATTGTTACCACAGGAGGCTCCGAAGCAGTGAATTTTGCATTTATGAGTTGCCTTGATCCGGGTGATGAGATTATTGTTCCCGAGCCGGCGTACGCCAATTATACTGCATTTGCCATAGGCGCCGGAGCTGTTGTTCGTCCGGTATTATCTTCGATAGAAGAGGGCTTTTCGCTGCCCCCAATCGAAAAGTTTGAAGAGCTTATTTCCCCACGTACCAAAGGCATTTTAATTTGCAATCCCAACAATCCGACCGGATATTTGTATACCCGCTCCGAAATGAATAAAATACGGGATTTGGTGAAAAAGTACGACCTTTATTTGTTTTCCGATGAGGTTTATCGCGAGTTCTGCTACACTGGAGCTCCTTATATATCGGCTTTTCATTTGGATAATATCGAAGAAAATGTTGTGCTTATCGATTCTGTTTCGAAACGTTACAGTATGACCGGTGTGCGTATTGGTACTCTGGTGACTAAAAATAAGGAGGTGCGTAAAAACGTGATGAAGTTTTGTCAGGCACGCTTAAGTCCACCGCTTTTGGGACAAATAGCTTCCGAAGCTGCCATGAATACTTCGGCAGAATATATGCTGGATATGTACAACGAATATGTGGAAAGGCGTAAGTTTTTGATCGACGGGCTAAACCGTATTCAGGGAGTATACTCGCCTATACCGATGGGTGCATTTTACACGGTAGCCCGTTTGCCAATAGACGATGCCGACAGATTTTGTGCCTGGTTACTATCCGATTTCGAGTACGAAGGTCAGACGGTAATGATGGCTCCTGCCTCGGGTTTTTATACCGTGGAAGGTGCCGGCCGTGACGAGGTGCGCATTGCCTACGTGCTTGATAAAGAGGATTTGAAAAAAGCGCTTATCGTACTTCAAAAAGCGCTCGAAGTGTATCCCGGACGAACTGTCAGATAGTTTCGTGTTTATTGTAAATACTTTCAACTTTATTATTCAATCAATTTGCTCAGGTAAAAAGTGTCAGTAGAATATTTTATTGCTAAACGTATTCATTTTCAGCAGGGCAGGAAAAATGTTTCCCGCCCCGCTGTTCGTGTAGCTACTATAGCTATCGCGCTCGGACTTGCCGTAATGATTATAGCGGTGGCAGTAGTTGTGGGTTTCAAAAAAGAAATAAGAAACAAAACCATCGGTTTTGCTGGTCATGTCCAAATTTCAAATTACGACTCCAACAGTACCTACGAAACCAATCCGGTCAGGTTCGATAAGGCGTTCGTGAAAAAGGTTAAGGCCGTAGCTGGTGTTCAGCATATTCAGAATTTTGTAACCAAACCGGGAATCATTAAAACCAAAACCGAGTTTCAGGGAGTAGTACTTAAAGGAGTAGGTGAGGACTACGACTGGAATTTTTTTCGTTCTAACCTTATAGAAGGAAAAATTCCTGATGTAAGTGCCGACTCGCTTCAAAACCAGATACTTATTTCAAAAAATCTGGCCGACTTGCTTGGGCTCAAACTGGGCGATAGCTTTCTTACCTATTTTATTCAAAATCAGATTAAAGCGCGTAAGTTTGTTGTAACCGGGATTTATTCCACCAATTTTGTAGAATTTGATAAGCTTTTTATTATCACTGATATTCGCCATGTGCAAAAGCTCAACAACTGGACTTCGGATCAGTATAGTGGTATGGAAATTTTTATCAATGATTTTGATAATTTAGATATGGTTGGAGATCAAATTCATTTCGTGGCCGGCAACCAGATCAATGCTGACGGAAGCGCCTATTTTAGTCAAACCATCAAGGACAGAAATCCGCAGATATTCGGATGGCTTAACCTGCTGGATATGAATGTATGGGTGATATTGTTTCTGATGCTTCTGGTGGCTGGGTTTAATATGATTTCGGGTTTGCTCATCCTGATTCTCGAACGCACCAATATGATTGGTATTCTTAAGTCGGTAGGCTCAACCAACTGGTCGATACGAAAAATTTTTCTTTACCATTCTTTATTCCTGATTGGGCGTGGAATGCTGTGGGGGAATGTTATTGGCCTGACATTGTGTGCAATACAGTATTTTACCGGCGCTGTGCCAATGCCCGACCCTGAGTCATACTATGTGGCCACTGTGCCTGTAAATTTCAATTGGCTTCACATACTTTTGCTCAATGCCGGTACTTTTGTTGCTTCGGTTTTGATGATGATAGGGCCTTCATATCTTATTACAAAAATATCGCCAGCCAAAATTATTCGTTATGAGTAATCGTGGGCACAGCGTAGCGTAATTTCAGCTTCTTTGCTGCCTTTACGCTTTGTTACATTCTTCGTTGGGCTCTTGCTTAGCTGATTTCAATTCATTACTTTTGTACATACCTAAAGATTAAATGATATGACTGTAGCCGATAAAATTGAATCGCTTCGCCGTGAGCTCGAACAACATAATTACAATTATTACGTCTTGTCGCAGCCCTCAATAACCGATTTTGAGTTCGATGCTAAACTAAGCGAACTTCAGAAGCTGGAAGAGGAACATCCTGAGTTTTTTGATCCTAATTCGCCTACGCAAAGGGTAGGGAGCGATATTTCTGATGGTTTTAATCAGGTGGCTCATGTGTACCCTATGCTTTCGCTCGGGAATACTTATTCGGAAGGCGAAGTACAGGACTTTTACGAAAGGGTGCGTAAAGGATTAAACGAGGATTTTGAGCTGGTTTGCGAACTGAAATATGATGGAACGTCTATCTCGCTAACTTATGAAAATGGCTCGCTACTGCGTGCAGTAACCCGTGGCGATGGCGAGAAAGGCGATGATGTAACTGCAAATGTAAAGACTATCAGGAGTATACCGCTTCGTTTGAATGGTAGTTTTCCGTCGAAATTTGAAATAAGGGGAGAAATTCTCATGCCCTGGGCAGTATTCGATGAGCTGAATCGTGAAAGGGAATCTCAGGAAGAAACGCTTTTTGCCAATCCCAGAAATGCGGCCTCGGGAACACTGAAGTTGCAAAATCCGGCTATTGTAGCTACTCGTAAACTTGACGCTTACCTGTATTATATGCTGGGCGAACAACTGCCCTGCGAGAAACATTATGATAACTTGATGGCTGCACGTAGCTGGGGTTTTAAAGTGTCGGATGCTACCCGGGTGTGCAAGTCGCTCAACGAGGTGTTTGAATTTATTCAATACTGGGATACCGAGCGTAAAAACCTGCCTGTGGCCACCGATGGTATTGTAATCAAGGTTAATTCACTGCTTCAGCAAAAAAATCTTGGTTTTACGGCCAAATCGCCCCGCTGGGCTATTGCTTATAAATTTCAGGCCGAAAAGGCGGTGACCCGACTGAATTCGGTGTCGTTTCAGGTAGGCAGGACAGGAGCCGTAACTCCTGTAGCCAATCTGGATCCGGTACAGCTCTCGGGCACTACTGTAAAAAGGGCTTCGTTGCACAATGCCGATATCATCGCTGCGCTCGATTTGCATATAGGTGATATGGTATATGTGGAAAAAGGAGGCGAAATTATTCCTAAAATTACAGCTGTAGATATGGATGCCCGTATTTTGGTGGGTGATAAAGTACATTTTATCAAAAACTGTCCGGAGTGTGGTTCCGAACTGGTTCGTTTCGAGAGTGAGGCTGCTCACTATTGCCCTAACGACAATGCTTGTCCGCCTCAGATTAAGGGTAAAATGGAACATTTTGTAAGTCGCAAGGCCATGAATATCGAAGGCTTAGGAAGTGAAACCATAGCTTTACTGTACGAAAATAATTTGCTTCGCAATGTGGCTGATATTTATGAATTAAAAATTCCTGAGCTTTCAAGATTGGAGCGGTTGGGCAGTAAATCAGCCCAGAATATTAAAATTTCGTGCGAAAAATCTCGCGAGGTGCCTTTTGAAAGGGTCGTGTTTGCACTGGGTATACGCTTTGTGGGCGAAACGGTGGCAAAAAAATTGGCCTATGCTTTTACCAATATCGAAGCGCTGGAAACTGCCACCTATGACCAGTTGATAGCTGTAGATGAAATTGGAGACCGGATAGCGCAGAGCGTAATCAAATACTTTGCTGATGAACGCAATGTTGAACTCATAACCCGACTTAAAAATTACGGACTTAAAATGGCGCTTGCTGAGGAAAAATTACAAGCGGCCGGTGATGCACTAAAAGGAATGGCCATTGTAATAAGCGGTACTTTTCAGCATCATTCAAGAGACGAATATAAAACTATTATTGAAAAACACGGCGGCAAAAACACAGGTAGTGTATCGGCTAAAACCTCTTTTGTACTGGCCGGAGATAATATGGGTCCCGAAAAAATGAAAAAAGCCGAAAGCCTTGGTGTAAAATTGATGACCGAATCGGAATTTTTGTCGCTTATAGGCGAAAAAAATAATGATGAAGCACATTTTACAGGAACTTTGTTTTAATCTTAATTAAAAATTTTCTGTTCTTGTTGAACTTTCGTTATTTTTGCAATATTTCTTTTTTAGAAACAAAACAATGAGGACACATCATGTTTGAAAAACTCAACAGAACAATTTTTCAGAAACGATTCAAAAAATTTAAACAGATAGAAGAGCGTGAGCGACGGTTTGTAAACTACAATTCGGCCAAAACAATAATGCTATTGTTCGAAAGCGATTATACCGAAAACAATCAGGAAGTAAGAGAGTTGATAAGAAAACTAACTGCCGATGGAAAGAAGGTAATGGCCTGGGGATTCTCTGCAAATAAAGTGGTTGTAAGCCCTATTTTGCCCGATTTCAGGATTTTAAACAAGAAAAACTGCGATTTTACTCAAAAGCCAGCAGAGTCTTTTTTCAGAGAACTCGAGAGTGTGCAGTTCGATTTATTGCTCGATATTACTGTTCATGATATTTTACCGTTAAACTACCTGACGCTCTATGCCCATGCAGGTTTTAAGGCTGGCGCTGGCAAGTCCGACCCCTTGTTATACGATTTTGTTCTGGATATAAAACATCTTACAACTTTATCCGACGAGGAAAATGCTTTTGAATTAGATGCATCATATATCTACAATCAGATAATTTTTTATCTCAAAAGCATACAAACAAGCGATTAAAAGCTTATTTTTGCAACAAATTAGAATTTACCGTATCCCGAATGATTAATAATAAGCTGACAGGAATGGGTGTGGCTTTGATCACACCGTTCAAAAATGATGAATCAATTGATTTTGAGGCATTAGCCCGTTTGGTGGAGCATCAGGTAAAAAATGGAACCGACTATCTGGTTGTGTGTGGTACTACCGCCGAAACTCCTACGCTTACCGATGATGAGAAAGAAGAAATTACCCGTTTTGTAATCGATTGCAATGCGGGGCGTTTACCTGTGGTGTTGGGTGTGGGTGGAAACAATACCAAAGCTTTGGTTGAAAAACTTCAGCACTACGATTTTTCGGGAATAGATGCTATCCTTTCGGTGACGCCTTATTACAACAAACCATCGCAGGAAGGGCTTTATCAGCATTATGCAGCCATTGCTAAAGCATCGCCGCTTCCGGTTATTTTGTACAACGTGCCGGGACGCACCGGTGTGAATATGCTGGCGTCTACTACGTTGAGGTTGGCCAATGAGTTTAGCAATATCTGTGCTATTAAAGAAGCTTCGGGGAATTTTTCGCAGATAGATGATATAATTAAAAATAAGCCTGAAGATTTCATGGTTATTTCGGGCGACGACGGTATCACTTTTCCGCTGATTACCCTGGGTGCCGTAGGTGTTATTTCGGTGATAGGTAATGCTTTCCCGCGTGAGTTTAGCCGCATGGTGCGTTTGGCTCTCGAAGGTGATTACAGCAGTGCCCGAAGCATTCATCACCGCTTCACCGAACTTATCGAACTGCTTTTTGTAGAAGGTAATCCGGCAGGTGTAAAAAGCATGCTGGCCGTTATGGGCATGATCGAAAACAAACTACGCTTACCTTTAGTACCCAATACCATTAAAACTTACGAAAAAATCAGATTGGTATTGAATCAACTTAACTAAGCTTTTTTTTTACGGAATTATTCACAATACAGTATTAAAGTAGGCCATTAGCCTACTTTTTTTTGTTTTGATTTTTTGAAATTTACAGTCCTAAGTAATAGCTTCGGTTATGTTACCTGCTTGTACAAAAGTTTACGCTCTTTTTTTAGAGGATTTTTACATTTGTTGTCGTTTTATTTAAAATTCGTTAACTGTAAAGCTGGGATATTTCATGTATTTTTGTGGAAAATCACAATTGAAATGAATTATTGTTTTTAGATAAATAAAAAAATATTCAGCAATTCATCCATGGATTGAGTACTATGAACACAAAGAAAAAATCAGTGAGTAAATCCGGCCGCAAGCCTGAGCAGAAAGTAAGTTCCAAACTAAATAAAAAACCGGTTGCAACGCCTGTTGAAGCTAAGCAGGATGTACTTAAATTAAAGCTAAGCAACTTTTTCACGCATTATTATCAGCAGATTTTTATTTTTCTGTTTGCTTCTATAGCGCTATATTGGACTGCTGTTAGTAATGATTTTTATCTGAAGTGGGCCGAAGAATATTCTCTGTTTATACCTACCCGATATTATTTCCAGGACTGTATGAAATTTTCAGGAGGTTTACTTACTTATACCGGAACTTTCCTCACTCAGTTTTATTATTATCCGGCGTTGGGAAGTATTATCTTTATTGCAATTTTATTTCTGATTCAGTATCTTACGCTTAAAACTTTTCGTATATCCCGGAAATATTATCCGCTATCTTTTGTGCCGGTGCTTATGCTTTTACTCTCTATAACGCAGCTGGGCTATGTCTGGATGCTGTTGAAGTCGCCCGGGTATTTCTTTTCCAATGCTTTAGGTATAGCCGCGTTTCTGCTCATGTTTATTGTATATCGCAATACATCGAACGTAGCTTTACGCACAGCAGTGCTTATGCTTGTTATTATTGCGGGTTATCCATTATTTGGGTTCTATGCTTTGTATACAGGCTTTCTGTGTGTGTTTTATGAACTTATTCAACTCATCAGAAATAAGCAGGTGTTACGAATGATTCCTGTAGTTGCTGGTTTTGTGCTGATTGTGGTAGTGCCTCTTTTCTTTTATTATTATGTATACCATTATACGCAGTTTATCGATATTTATACTGCAGGCTTGCCTCGCTTTGAATATAATCTGCGAGAGCTTGTTCTTTGGATTCCTTTTTTGGTAATACTTAGTGCGTTCGTACTATTTGTTGCATTTTTATTTCCCAAAGCAGATAAGGATAATGTAAAGCATCGTGGCGGTTATCTGCTGTCTGTTTCAACCTTTGTGCTGGCGGTAGTTGTTACCTGTACTATGTCGTATCGCGATGAGAACTTTACTGCTGGTACCCGAATTTATAACGCAATAGAACATAATAACTGGAATCGTGTAATTTCAATAGTTGAGAATCTGGAAGGTAAGCCTACTAAAAACATTGTGTTATGTTACCGTATGGCATCGTTACTGACTATAAGTAAGGCCGCCAATGATGCGGAATTAACTCAGGAAAACACAATTCCGCCACGTTGTATAAGAGCTACTTTACCGATTAAGGTGCAAATGGGAGGTATCTCTTTTTATTATAATTCGGGCGAAATTAATAAATGCTATCGCTGGTGTATGGAAAATAGCGTAGAGTTTGGTATGCGCGTAGCTTATCTGAAATATATGGTGAAATGTGCCATAGTGAACGGTGAGTACAAACTTGCTGAGAAGTATAATTCCATTTTAATGAGTTCGATATTTTACAAAAGCTGGGCTAAGCGGTATCAAAATTTTATTGAAAACCCCGAATTAACTAAAGATGATAATGAGATGGTTCTGCTTCGATCGTTGATTGATGTTAATGAACAGGAGTTTGAACAGTTGTAATTGAGAGTTGGTATATATGGTATATGACGTATTATTTTTTAAAGATTTAAGTACAAAAGTTTCGTACAGTTTGTTTGATGATGGCGAGGGTGTAGCGGAGTTTCATGCCATGATAGAACTTCAGGGCGAGCTAACTGATGCGGAGGCAGCTCTACAGTTTGAAAATATCAGCTGTTCGGTAACGCAACTCTTTTTGCAACCATTTTTGATAAACATGGCGCCGGTTTTTCAACGATGGTTTGTTTCTGATTTGGTTAATCAATCTGCATTTATACCTGCTAATGAGCACGTGGCCACATCTGTTGTACAACAACCACCTCTCAACGGGAGCAAAGCGGCCTTGTGGCTTTATGGTATTGAGAAGGCTCAAATTCAACAAGTTGGTGACAATGCTATTTCTGTTACCCGACCTTCATACATCCATTATTTTCATACTCAGATGCACGAAACAAAGGGTAGTGCGTTTGAACAAACAGCTTCGGTGTTTGGTAACTATAATGCAAATTTATCCAATCTTCGTTGTACGCTCATGGCTAATTGTATACGTACCTGGCTGTTTGTGCAAAATGTGGATACGCAATATGCCGGCATGGTTGAGGCTCGCAATAAAGTTTTCGATGCCGAAGGCCTTACATCCCGTACTCACTATATTGCCAGTACCGGCATCGAAGGCAGGTACAAATATCCTCAGTCCATTATCCTTATGGATGCCTACGCAATATCAGGGCTGACTCAGCAGCAGATTCGTTATCTGAAAGGAAGTACACACCTAAATCCTACACAGGAGTATGGCGTGGCCTTTGAAAGAGGTACTGCTGTGCAGTATGGTGATAGGCGTCATGTATTCATATCGGGTACAGCAAGTATTAATAACAAGGGCGAAATTTTACATCCATTGGATGTAGAACTTCAAACTCAAAGAGTAATCGAGAATATAAAAGTTTTGCTTGCCGAAGCTCAATGCGATATGCAAAATATTGCCCAAATGATTGTGTATTTGAGAGATATTGCTGACTATAAAAAGGTTAACAGATATATGCAAAACAATTATCCGTACCTGCCAACGGTTATAGTTTTAGCGCCGGTATGCCGTCCGGGTTGGCTTATCGAGATGGAGTGTATTGCTGTTCAGAGAATCTCCGAACCGCGCTACCCGCAATTTTAGGTGTTTGAGATTTAGTGACGTGCTAAATAATGTAAAGTTATTTTTTTGAGATAATTGCACGGGTGGCTGTTTTGTCAATTGATTTCATTAAGTCTTTTTGCGAAATTTCTAAAGGCTGTACCATGAACTCAGGTATGTTAAACGACTTAAATAAGGCCGGATAAAAATCAGGATTCTTTTGGGGCAAAATAAATGGTTTGGCCGATTTCCCGTTTTTAAAATAAGCTATATAAGGACGTGTGTACGAACCATCGTCTCTACGCGAACTGAATACAATCCAACTTCCATTAGACGACCATGAATGATAACTATCAACATCAGGGCTGTTTATCTCAGGCGTTGGTATCGATGTTTTGGTAGTCAAATCAATTAAATGTAAATCGCTGCTTTTGTGCCAAATGTGGAATGTGCCATAATCGGCTAAAGTGAAAAGCAGATATTTGTTGTCGGGTGATATACGTGGCAAGGTAGCGCTTTTCCTTATAGCTGAGGCATCAAAAATCAGTTCAGGCGAACCAAATTCGTAAGTGCTTGAATTGAATGCTCTCCGGTAGATGTTGTAATGAATGTCGTTGTATTTAAAAACAATCCTATCTTTGGAGCTAAGTCCTTCGGGGTATTTTGCTGCAGCGTAATACAAATATTTGCCATCGGGACTCCACGACGGGAAAGTTTCAAGTGTAGTGGTGTCGTTGGCAATTACATGTAAGCGGTTTTTATCTATATCGTAAAGAATCAGATTAGAGCGTGTGTCAAAAACTTCTACTTTAGTTTTGTCTTTTGCATAAAAACTCTGATGGGTGATGTTGGCCGAATACGCAATAATATTCAGGATAGGATGCCATGCAGGATACACTCCTGAGGATATTGTTGAATCGGTTTTCAAATCTATCTTTTTGATGCCCTGAGGAGTTACAAAAATAGTTCCTCCTTTGAACTGTCTTACGTGAAACTGAAATTTATTGGTTTTATTGTAGTTCTGAAACGAGTGACAGTTGATACATTGTCCATCTTCATTTTCAGATAAAGGAATGTTGCTGAAAACAATATCTTCGTCAAAATTGGTGATATTGCGCTGATTGATGGTCATGTATTCGTAGGTTGCATAAGAAGGCTCTATCAAACGGTACGAAATATATGGGTCGATAGCCTCCTGAGCGATATAGTTCCTGATTTCCTGGTACTTATACCATATTCCTTTTCTTTTTGCGTAAATATTTACATAAAGGGTGTCTCCCCGGTTTGCTTCGAGCAGATGCTTCCATTTCTTGATGTTCCATTGTACTTTTTTGCCCTGGCATATGATGGGTTCACCTTTGCCCGAATGTATTTCGCTTATAAATTGGTCAGCTTTTTCCTGAATATTGAAATTTAACGGAGCTATATTCCACGGTATTGCGCTGTTGCTGTAGTCAGGATATATGGTTGGATTATTCCTGATATTTTGAAAATCATCAGGCGTTTTTACGGAGCAGGAGGTGCTCATGAGGATAATCAGAATGCTGAATAGCAATGCGTGTTTTTTCATCTGTTAGTAATTGCTTATTAGATGCAGGACGGAACTTACAAAACAAAGTATATTTCTATTCCGGTAGCTATCGGAATGATTCAGGAATTTGTTATGCTCCTTGCATATTTTATCTAAAATATGAACCAAAATTAAGCATTTATTTAATTTTGTACAAACGAATTTATAGATTTATTGCACATAGCGGTGGTTTGTATAAAAAACATCCCGGCAATCGTTAGTTCGATTGTCGGGATGTCTTTATATTCAATTGAATTATACCAATCAGTATGCCCATTTGAGCCATACGGCTCCCCAGGTAAACCCGGCGCCAAAGGCTGTAAGTATAATGTTGTCGCCCTTTTTGAATTTTTTTTGCGATTCCCACATACATAACGGAATGCTGGCAGCTGAGGTATTACCAAAGCGATCGATGTTAATCATCACTTTGCTGTTGTCAACCCCTGTACGTTGTACGGTAGCATCGATAATACGCAGATTAGCCTGATGGGGAATAAGCCACGAGATGTCTTCGCCGGTAAGATTGTTCTTTTCCATCAGTTCGGCCGATACTCCGGCCATGTTGGTTACAGCGTGTTTAAATACAAACTGTCCTTCCTGGTATACGGTGTGTTCGTGGTTGTCAACCGAGTCGTGCGAAGCCGGTTTGGCCGACCCACCAGCTTTAAGCATCAGGTGGGTACCTCCGATACCATCGGTACGCAGGATAGAGTCCATAACACCAAATTCGCTGCTTCCGGGTTCAACAAGCACTACGCCGGCGCCATCGCCGAAGAGAGGAGCCGTTGTACGGTCGGTGTAATTGGTTATCGACGACATTTTTTCAGCCCCGAATACTAATGCTTTTTTAAATCGTCCGGTTTCGATAAAGCTAGCCGCGTTGGTTAGCGATACGATAAAGCCGGAACATGCCGCCTGAAGGTCGAAAGCGAGAGCATTTTTAATACCCAAACGTTCAGCAATCATCGAAGCACACGAAGGAAATACATAATCGGGGGTGGTTGTACCCACAATAATCAGGTCAATTTCTTCAGGTTTTGTGCCGGTTTTAGCAAACAAGTCTTCGGCGGCTTTAGCAGCCATATACGAAGTTCCTACACCGGGTTCCTTAAGAATCCTTCTTTCCTTGATACCTACACGGGTGGTTATCCACTCGTCGCTGGTATCCATCATAGTGCTAAGTTCGTGGTTATCCAGAACATATTCCGGTACATAACCGCCTACGCCTGTAATAACTGCATGAATTTGAGACATAATGAAATTTTATTTTAAGTACATAAAAATGAAGCCCGAAGGATTTACCCCGGGGCTTAACATTGTTTTTATTGAAAGTAAGAAGCCTGCACCTGATTAAACGGTTGCAAGTTTCTCGATTGCTAATTTACCTCTGTAGTAGCCACATTCACCGCATACAGTGTGATAAATATGAGCGGCACCGCAGTTCGGACAGATAGCCAAAGTTGGGGCTTCTGCTTTGTAGTGAGTTCTTCTTTTTGCGGTACGGGTCTTCGAATGTTTTCTCTTAGGATGTGCCATCGTTAATTGTTATTTTTTAATTGTTATCTATTATATTTTGCAAACCTTCCCATCGCGGGTCTATTTGATTATCGTCTACAGCAAAATCGTCATCGTCCTCCACTTCAAGATCTGTGTCTTCATCGTCCTTTGAGCGGGTTATGTGACGTTTAAGCTTGGTAACCATGGTTTTGTTACATTCGCCTGGAGCATGTGTATGCTTGATGGGAATGTTCAGAACAATGAATTCGTATAAAAACCAGGCCACATTGATAGCTCCTTCTGATTCGGGAACTATAACTATTTCGTCTTCTTCGGAAAAATTGCTTCCGAATTTTACCTGTAATTTTTCTTTGTAGCTGATTGGTTGCTCCATTTCGTCCAGACATCGATCGCACGGAATGAGTACATGGCCGCTCAAAACGAACTGGAGTTCAAAAGAATTGCTTTTTTTTAGCACTGTAACAACAGCTTTTACCTGTCCTTTTTGTACTTCGGGACTATCAATTTTTTTGAAGTATGTGTCGTCAAGATCGTATTCGTAAACACGGCTTTCACTCGCTAAGTCCTTTAGGACAACATTGTATTGTTCGAACTTCGACATAAATCAGCATTCATTAAAAAAACCGTGCAAAGTTACAAAAAAAGATGCTATTACAAAATAGTTTCCTTTTTTTATTTTGTAGAACGGTTATAATTTATATTAAACAGTTTTTTTTGTAATAAAAGCTATTACTTGCATCAGGAATAGATTTCCGGCTGAAGATTTTTATGCTTTCAAGATAATCCGGAATGTGGTGCCTGCGTTTATTTCTGAGGTTTTTACAAAGATTTTTCCATTATGATATTCTTCGATAATGCGCTTTGCTAATGAAAGTCCCAGTCCCCAGCCTCGTTTTTTTGTGGTAAATCCGGGGTTGAAAATCGTTTTGAATTTATTGCGTTCAATCCCTTTTCCTGTGTCTTTTACATCAATAATAATAGCTCCTTCGCGTTCGTTTATGGTTATATCAATGCTTCCAATTCCATCCATAGCATCTATGGCATTTTTGCAGAGGTTTTCGATAACCCATTCAAAAAGTGGGACATTGAGATGGGTGAATATCTGACTACCATTCTGAAAAGTGTAACTGAAACTTACCTTTTGCGACGAACGGTTGCTCATGTATTGTACGGCGTTTTGTATGGTTTCGTTCAGACTGACAATTTGCAGATCGGGTGCCGAACCTATTTTTGAGAACCTTTCGGCAATGATGCGCAACCGGTTCACATCTTTAGCCATTTCGGGCAATAGTTTTTCGTCCTGATACTTTGTTTTGAGCAAATCAACCCACGCCAGCAGCGACGATATGGGAGTACCCAACTGATGAGCGGTTTCTTTGGACAATCCAACCCAAACGCGGTTTTGTTCTTCTTTTTTAGTGCTCGAAAAAGCAAAAAAGGCTATCAGCAGGAATACAACAATTACCCCAAGTTGTACATACGGAAATATATATAACTGCTTGAGCAGTACCGAGTCGTCGTAAATTATATACTGATAATTGTTGTTCAGATTTATACCAATGGGTGTGTGCTTGGGTTTAAGTCGTTTTATTTCTTTTGTATAAAACTGATCAATATTTTTCTTAGGTTCGGCAAAGTTACGAGCCAGAATCATCTCGTCATTATCGTCGATAATAATAACGGGGATGGTGGTGTTTTCCTCAATAATTTTGGAAATGAAATCGATGTCGCTGTTGTTGTCGGCTGTAATAAGCTGGCGGGTAGCTTCGGCCCATATCTCAATTTTTTTCTGCTCTTCGCGAGCCAATTCACGAGCCAATCTGTTGGTAAACATGGTTGAAACCAATATGATAGCAGCGCCGACAAGTATAAATACTAATTTAAAATGACGGGAGAGTTCATAAATTTTGTTCAGCGTTATCCCGGATTTTATATCCTTAAGCCTTATCATCGTATATTGTTTATTGTCTGAAAAATGCGCGTTAACATATACACAGACTACCTGATGTTGTTTTGTATCTTTTTAAACGTCAAAAATAATAAAAAAGTATGGAATAATACTGTCGTTGAGTGTATGCTTTATTTGTTGTATCTTTGTACGCAGAAAAAAAGAATGTAGATATTGAAGATAATGTACAGGTTAAGATGGTACTGCCGTTGCAATGTCTTAACTTAAGTGATTTCATGACTTTGTGCTTGCATAACTTCTTTTTAAAATAACATCAACCATGCATAAATCAGGTTTTGTAAATATTGTAGGCAACCCCAATGTTGGTAAGTCTACGTTGATGAACGCTCTTGTAGGTGAGCGTATCTCTATTATTACTTCCAAAGCGCAAACTACGCGTCACCGCATATTGGGTATTGTAAATGGCGACGATTTTCAGATTATCTATTCGGATACTCCGGGAGTACTGAAGCCAAATTATCGCTTGCAGGAGTCCATGCTTAATTTTTCGCGTTCGGCATTGACCGATGCCGATGTGCTCCTGTATGTTACAGATGTATTTGACTCGGCCGAAAAAAACGCTGATTTTGTTGAAAAGGTGAACCTGAACCCGGCTCCGGTTATTCTTATTATCAATAAAATAGATTTAATTGACCAGACTAAGCTCGAAGCGCTTGTGGAGAAGTGGAAATTACAGATACCCAGAGCTTCGGTTTTGCCTGTATCGGCGCAGGAAAAATTTAATATCGATCCGTTGTTCAACCGTATATTAGAGCTCTTACCTGAGTCGCCGCCTTTTTTTGATAAAGACCAGCTCACGGATAAACCGGCACGTTTTTTTGTAACCGAAATTATCCGCGAAAAGATATTGCTGAATTACGACAAAGAAATTCCGTACTCGGTGGAAGTGGAAGTAGAGCAGTTTGTTGAAGAGGAAAAGCTTATACGTATTAATGCGGTAATTTATGCCGAACGCGATTCGCAGAAAGGAATTATTATCGGACACGGAGGTAAATCCCTGAAAAAGGTAGGTACTGAGGCGCGCAAAGATATTGAAGCTTTTTTTGAGAAAAAGGTTTTTCTGGAACTTTATGTGAAGGTGGAAAAAGACTGGCGCAATAAAGATACTAAACTGAGAAACTTCGGATACCAGCTCGATTAAAAAACAGAATACAGCAGAAATACATACGATATAACTGCTGCCTGAACAATAAAAAATAACGCAAATTTTCGCAAATTATTCAAATTTCATTTTAAATGTATTTGGATAATTATCAATCAATTAACTTGTATTGATTTGCGAAAATTTGCGTTATTGACTATTTGTAAACTCCTTTATCCCGGAGTTGTGCTGTTCTGATTACGAAAAGAAAAGACCACCGTTGATATCGATATTACTTCCCGTAATGTAGTCGGACTCATCGGCAGCCAGAAATGCAACGAGATCGGCCACATCGCCCGCATCGCCTTCGCGGCGCAAGGGATAAATGCCCTTCATGCGTTCGCGGTTTTCGGGGGTGTTGAATTTATCGTGGAACGAAGTGGCTATAGTACCCGGAGCCAGCGCGTTTACCCTGATGCCTTTAGGTCCAAGTTCTTTGGCCATAGAGCGGGTAAATGTCATTACTGCACCTTTGGCAGTGGCATAAAGCGATGCACCCGGGCCTCCGCCATCGCGTGCTGCCAGCGATGAGAAATTGATAATAGATGATCCGGCAGGCATGTAAGGAACTGCTTCGCGTGTGCAAAACCAGCAGCTTTTCATGTTTACGTCCATCAAAAAATTATACCACGCTTCATCTTGTTCGGTGATGGTTTTACGTCCCACAATTCCTCCCACTACGTTTACCAGCACGTGAATTTCGTTGCCAAACTGAGCAACAGCCTCATCAAATAAGCGTTTTACGTCATCAGCTTTAGTCATATCGCCTTGTACAATAATGCCTTCGGAACCAGATTCCTGCACCATTTTCAGGGTTTCTTCGGCATCAGACGGATTGTCGAAATAGTTGATTACTACTTTGGCGCCTTCTGATGCTAATTTTACTGAAATTGCACGTCCCAAATCGCGTGCACCACCTGTTATGATGGCTACTTTCCCATTTAGTTTCATAATATATTTATGCTTTAAAAAAATCCATTTTTTTCGATGGTTGAATAATTATTTTATTTGTTCAATTTTTCCTACAGTTATAAAAATTGATGCCAGCGAGAGTGGTACCAATCCGGCTAAAAGTCCGAATAGCAAAGGCCAGCTCGAAATTTGTCCGGCAAAAAGTATGGCCAGGATGGTTCCCATTACGGCAGCAGCGCCGCCAAGTCCGGCCAACGAACCAACCGACTTGCCACAATGGAGGTCGCTTGGTAGAGTCTGGATATTGGTGATGGTAAACTGAAAACCACCAAGTACAAATGCCATCAGTACAACGGCTACTACCGCATTGGGTACCAGCACCGAAGCAATTATCGAAGGGATAATGATGGCACCACCAATAATCATAGCTGTTTTCCGGGCTTTGTCCACCGTATGACCTTTGCGGATAAGGTAGCCTGAAAACCAACCACCCGAAATACTTCCTATCATGGCACCCAAATAAGGAATCCATGCCGAGAATGCCAGTTCTTTGATATTGAGCTGAAACTGATCAACCAGATACATCGGAAGATAGGTTACAAACATCCACCAGATAGGGTCGAGGAAGAAACGTCCCAAAATGACAGAGTAGTTCTTTTTGTTAGCCAATAGTTGTCCCCAGCTTTTGCCTTGCTCCGAAGTCATTTTTGATTCGGGTTGCCCGCTAAGGATGTATTCACGTTCTTCATCCGTAATCCATTTGTGCTCTTTAGGCCCTTTTTTGTTGATAATAAGCCAGGGGATAATCCAGAGAAGCCCCATGCAACCTACGATAACAAAGGTCATTTGCCAGGCAAAAGACATATAAAGCATCAGAATGGCAATTGGCGCCAATACCGAACCTAACGAAGCTGCTGCTCCAAATAACCCCTGCGCAAATGCACGTTCCTTTTGCGGGAACCATTCGGCATTACTTTTGGTTGCTCCCGGCCAGGGACCGGCCTCGCCCAGTCCGAGCATCATTCTGAAGGCTGTAAGCGATATTTTACCGCGAGCCAGCGACGTAAGAGCATCGGCAGTTCCCCATATCAGTACCGATACCAGAAAACCTTTGCGGGTGCCTATTTTGTCGTATAGTTTTCCCGAGAAAAGCTGACTCAATCCATAAGCTATCATGAAGAATATGGTGATTTGTCCGAGCATTTCCTTGGCTTGACGGGCTGCTACTTCGGGCTCAGCATTCTGATCCACAATTCCCAGATCGTAAGCTATGCCCTGACGATTGATAAGTGTTTTACCCTCGTTTTTGAATGTTACCTTCTCGGCAGGCTGTATTATTTCGTCACCATTTTTGGATACAAGCCGGTAAGCATTCTGGTCTGGCAGATATTCAGCCTGATTTTCGTTTGCTCCGGGAAGTATTATATTCACCACATTAAACTCTACATTGGCCACCCACATGTAATTAAGTGTGCCGCGGTCGAGATAATTGATGATGGTGATAAGCATGATGAGACCGATGACCCACCAGCGCAATCCTTTTATTTTCATGCGTTCATTTTTTATTTTTTAATTGGTTGGAATTTGTCTCCCGATAGCTATCGGAATGCTCGTTTCCTGTGATTGTTATTTGATAAAATCCTGACGTACAGGGCTGAATGTGTCAATTAAAATTCCGTCTTCCAGACAAACAGCGCCATGTGGAGCATCCGGTTCGATGTAAAAACCATCGCCGGCTTCAAGTATGCGTTTTTCTCCATTTATCATTACCTCGAACTTACCGCTAACTACATAGGTGCTCTGCGAATGATAATGTTCGTGAACGTATCCGATAGCACCTTTTTGAAATACTACCTTCACCAGCATTAGTTGTCCGTCGTAACCCATAATCTGACGTGTGATGCCTTCTGATGGATTTTCCCAAGGTAATTCTGAACTTATCAGAAAATTTTCGCTTCTTGTCTTCATATATTTTAATTTTTAATTTCTGAAAAATAATAATTGTTTGATAATGAAATTTTTGTATTGTTGTAGATAAAACTTTTGTTTTCGGAACTCATACTGTTGGATGTAGCAAACAGATAATTTTTGCCCGAGTTGGTTGCCACTTTGATAACGGTGAGTTCCTCGTTGTCCTGAAGCAGTTGTACCGAGGCTACGGCGCTTTTGTAATTTATGGTAACTTCTTTTATCAGGTCGTAAAGGCCATGTGGCTCAATAACCGAGACGAAAGTGTGGTTGCCTGCATTGGGCTGACGCAGCATAAAACAAGGCTCGTAACGCAGGTTGAAATCAGGATCGCCGGCGCCTGAACGTGTAAGTAAGAGCTCAGTTTGTGAGTCGCACTTTGTGGTAATGGTGTAAAAACGGTTGTCGTTTACCCAGGTAAAGGTAGCATTATCCTGGTCGGTTTTGCCTTTACCTTCGACCCATAAGTGTTGGTATCCGTTTTTTGTACCGAGAGTTTTAAGTTCCGAAGTGTTTTTTTGAACGCTGAAGTTGCCCGACACCATTTGTCCCCGATAATAGAACGGAAAATCGAGCTGGTGAGCCGAATCGGATTTCACCCGGAAAATGTCGAAGATAACCGGAAATTCCAAGTCTGGAACAGTAATTAAAGCTGTAGTACGCTGCATGCTAACGTTTTTGTAAGCATTTTTTTCTACTGCCGATACTATCTGAATATCAGGGTTGGAAACATCTGCGTATAATAAGTCGGAATGGTAATTAGACGAAACCTTGATATTACCGTCGAAATGACTTTGTTCGTCCACAGTTACCGTGTTGTGAGCAATGGTTTGCATAGCCCAACTGTAATTTTCTTTGGTGTAATGCCCGCCGTATTTGGGTTCAATGTTGAGGTATCGCACTGCACCATAATCGGTAAGTATGCTGTTGTTATTATCAAAAAGTGATATTGAAAGTTTATCGTAATGTCCGTGCGAAAGCCCATGCGATGTAGCCTTAAAAGTCAGGCAGGTGTTTCCTTTGCGCAAAATGGCTATAGCCCCTTCGTCGCCTTTAGCGCCATCGCGCAGAATAAGAGGCTTGAATGTAAAGGGTTTTACGTCTTTTTTACTTGCAGCACGGGCAGTAGCTATGCCGGCATCCGACACAATAAATGAATTTTGCCGACGTGCAATGTCGAGCAAAGCAGTATTCGCCGGGTCGTTTTTATAGGCAATATCTACCGCATAAATTATTTCCTGAGTCTGATACGTTTTTTTTAGCGCATCGTTCAGGTAAAATATCTCTCCGTCGTAAGCGCATTGCACAAGTGTATTTACAGCTTTGTTCAATATACCATCTCTGTATTTAAAAATATTCAGTTCGGGTTGTTTGTTTTGTATTACCTGTGCAAATGTCATGAATGGCCATATTGCATAGCGCTGGTAATAAGGTCCTTCTGTAAAATAACCATCCGGCGAAAACAGTACATCTAACTGACGGATAAAGCCGGTTTTACCGTCTTTAGCTGAACCGTGAAGCGCCATGTCAACCAAATTCTTATCGCCCATAGCATATCCAATCATGCCCACTGCGGCGGTAGCCCAGGTACCATGATTGTGCATTTTGTTGAAAACGGCGTAATTAGCCGGATTTCCATTGGAAATAAACTCAGCCATTGGGTAAAATAAATTTTTCTCAATATTTTGACGGTCAGTAGCGCTGATATAATCGTATACACAGTCGTAAGCCACTGAGGTATGTACTAACCACACCGATTCGTTGAGTGTTTGCCAGAAAAGTTTTCCCGGGGTTTCCGATTTTACTGCCGGATGCAGCCCCAGAGTAGGGTAGAGGGTTGCATACTTTTTCAGCATATCAGTTACGAATTGTGCATATTCTTTTTTTCCGGTAAGCTGGTACATGATGCCTGCCGCATACATTTCGTAATAGTTGTTTTTGTGCTTTTCGTGCGTGTAGCCGCCGCCACCATCTTTCGGTTGCGGAACTGTGATTGTGCTATGTAGTGCATTATCGGCTATTTTTTTCTGCTCAGCTACGGCATTGTCAAAACCGGGATATTTGCCCGCATTCTTTTTAATTTCCTTTACGCCCGCCGGAGTTAGCAATAATCCCGGATGCTGCGCGTAAGCTGCTGTGTAGTAAAAAAATAGTAATGCAATGAGTAGTGTTTTTTGAAAGATGTTCATAATTATTATATATCGACTGGTCAACCAATTTTTATTGTTACAAATATAAAAATTTAAATTGGTCTACCAAAATTAAAGTTGCACGATTTTTATTTTTTTATCAAAATTTTTTCAATTGATTTATAACCCTGATTATTAATAAATTGAAGTAAATATAGCCCTTTGGGTAAATTGATGCTCAGGGTTGAGTTTTCATAAGCTTTCTGAGCTAATATGTTGCTGCCATTCAGATTATACAAGTTTATGCTTCCTGCGGTCTGAAAGCTTATTTCCACACCATTAGCTGTAAGTGTATAGCTCCAGTTTTTGTTACTTGTCAGAGGACTTGTATCTGTTGTAATGCTATTAGTAAATGAGGCTCCTGTTTCTTCTTTTACAGGCATTGATATTGAAACAGTTCCCGAAAGCTGGCTTGCTCCGGGAGTTTTGCTGGCTGCGGTACGTAAACGTCCGCGTATATCGGTGGTTATGTTTGCATATTCGGTTGTGCTGTAGTTTTTCAGTGCCGATGTGCTTCCCGGTTCGTATATTGGTGTACTGGTGGCAACTTGCGTCATTTTTGCATCTTTGCCGGTAACTACCTGACTTGCAGTGTAACTAAAATCGGTATAGCGTCCCTGATTCATCAAATTGTTTTTCCACGTAACCGACATTTTCGAGATATTAGTCTGGTCAACAGTAACGTTGTTGTACGAAGAAGATGAATTGAAAATATGATTGTGAGCGATGGTTGTGTTTATGGGTGGGAGGGTGAGCGACGAGCTGCTGTTGTAGTTGATGTTAAATGCCTGACTGCAATTGACAAAGGTGTTAAAAGCTACCAACGCATTTTTTACCTGATAATACTCGCTCAATGCTGAGTTTTCCTTTCCACGAACAATGCAAAGCGCCGCTCTGTAACCCGAACCGCGCAGATTTTCAAAGTAGTTGTTATATACTGTGTGATTTTCGCCGATAATTCTCACACCACCGGTTTCGGACACGCCATTGCCAAAAAAGTAGTTGCCTTCTACAATACAACTGTTGCCATGGCGAAGCGTAAGCATACCTTTACATTCCTGAAACAGGTTATTGATGTAGGTATTGCCGCAGGATTTGTTGGATACCACCTCTATTTCGCCATTGCATTTTTCAAAATAGTTTCCGTTTACAGTTACATTGGCTGTGGTCATGGAAGTAGAGCTATCGCCAATGCGAATAATTTCCTGTCCGTTCAGTTCGTTGCCGTTTGCATCCACATTGGGGTTGCGGTAACCAAAATAATTGTTTGAAATGCTATGATTGGCTGATAATCCATTGTTTAGCCATACCACCATCAGCGTGCCTGAGTTGGTTTTGTTCTCGAAAGAGCAGTGCTCAACGGTATTGCTGTTGCCATAAAGCGATACCCACTTGCTGTCTACAGTGTTATCGGCTGGGTTATAATTGATAATTGCTGTGTTTTTCAAAGTGCAATAGGTGGCAGTTTCCGAAGCTGAAGTGCGGAATGAAATAACATCGGAGCCACTTAACGTACCATCTTTAAAAAACAATCCGGTAACAATGAGGTAGCTCCCCGAAAAGCTTAGACGTGAATTGCCCGTTAGTATTACTTTTCCCTGCGTTTCGGCCATCAGAACTATGGGGTTGGTAGCAGTGCCGTTAGCTTTCAACGCTATAGTCTGATTAGTCCAGGTTCCGTTTTTAAGCACAATGGTATCTCCGGCTATCCAGCTGCCATTATTAATGGCCGATGCGGTGACGACGAATTTTTTCTCGGCATAAACAGAAATGCAGCAAAAAAAAACTAATATGAAAATGATTTTTTTCATTTCAAAAAAGAAGGTTGGATACATTTTTAGTTTATCTCAACCATTCAGATTGTTTTTTTAACGATACACTGATATAATTTAGTAGATCAAATAGTTGTTGTCTTTGCCAGTCACGGGCAGATATTTTGAATAAATATCTTTGTATACGGGTTTAGAACTCAATGTGTCGGCACGGCGCAATACCCAGCAAAATTCTTTCTGAACCTTATCCCAATCCTTGATTTGCTGGTACGGAAATTCGTTGGCCGATATGCCTGAATAAGGCAACAAAAACTCAATGGCTTTAGTGATACTGCGACCATCGTTAGAACAGGAACTGAAAATATCCATATGCAACGATTTGGCCATCGTGGCCATATCTATCATGTGTCCCAGGTTAAATACAGAATAGCCAAAAGCTGTAGTGCGTGCTAACTCAAGAGGTTGCGCACCGTTAGGCTCTATTTGTTTGAATATTCTTTTTTCAGCAAACTCACTGATGAATTTTTTTGCTATCTCATCTTTACCGGTAAAAAGAGCAAAACGCACCACCTGTACGTCGAATGCGATGCCATGGTTGTTGGCTGCCGATTGTTCTTCCTGACCTATTTCGGAGCTAAGCATCCAGTTCAGATAAGTATCAAACCAGGTAATCAGGGCATCATGGTCGGCACGGGTAAATTTTTTGGATGTCTTAATCAGTTCAACTCCTTCGAGCATTTCAACCAGAGAATACGTATCCAAAACTCCTTCGCCGCGTCCCTTGCCGTTGTTGCGCCCGGGTATGGTTTGTCCGAAGTTCATATTCGGATTCATCCGCGTGTTTTTGTTGATAAACCAGATTCTGATATTTTCAACTGCTTTGGCAGCATACTTTTCGTCGCCGGTAAGGTAATAGGCCAGCGACAAGCTGTATACACTACGGGTAAACTTAGCCAAAGGGATACGGTCCAATTTATCAATTTCAGGATTCACCACACCATCTTTCCTGATGTAAGGAAGTCCGTCGGCTGTATTTGGATTTGGCCACCAGTAGCGCCCCATGCTCATATAATCATGTTTGTCGCCGCTGGGAGGCGTCATGGGTTTGTCCATCACAGTAACTATTTTTATATCCAAATTCTTATCAGCTTCTCTAACAAGAGCTTTTGAAGCCTCGGTGGCTGTTGTGCGGGCGATGTCTATGGTTTGCATATTCCATATTTTGGGCTGCGCCTGACTCTGATAGAAACAGCTGATAACTGAGATTAAGATGATTGTGAAGCTGATTTTTTTCATATATTGCTTATGATTTTTTTATCTTTAATAATTGGGAGATTTGATATCGTGCGATAGCAGTTGAAAATTGTCGGTACGAAAAGGAGTAGCCGGAAAACCTTCTTTGTTTTTCAGGTTGGCATCAGTCCAGTTAGTCCATCCGTAACGGACATAACGTATTGGTTCCGCTTCAGGTGAAATAACTACTACTTTGTTGCCTTCAATCATAGCTTTAGCCTCTATAAATTTTCCATCTGCTCCACAAACGGTAAATCCTTTCAGTTCTCCGTCAGAAGCAAGTCCGCTGTAAATATAATCAAAATTCAGAATGGCCTTATTATGTTCGATTTTTACAGATTTAAAAACCGGTCCAGAATAAGGAATGTTGAACTTGTATAGCTGATTCAAAGCAATGGCTGATAGCCTTTCTCCCACAGGTTTTTTGTTGGTAGGATGAATGGTGTTTTGTTCGCCTACGTCCATGGATACAGCCATCCCTGTGTTTTTTACTTTTTGCAGGGTAAGGAGTTGAGCTTCGCGTAGTTCTGCCCACATGGGGCGTGCCCCGTAGGAAGGATGGTCGTAGTTGGCCAACTGTACAAAATAGAATGGCAGTTTGTTGTTCCTCAAATCTTTACGCCATTCGCTGATTAAAGCCGGAAAGAGTGTTTGATACTGTTCGGAGCGCGGAGCATTGGCTTCGCCCTGATACCAGATTACTCCTTTGGCTGTATACGGTAATATTCGTTTTACCATGGTGTTGTAAAGTCCATAAGGGCGTTTGTAGTTTTTCTCACCCATGGGCTCGGCCGGACGAACAGCCAGATTGAAGCCTGCTTTAACCGAGTCGTAGTAGATTTTTAGTTTTTTCTCGTACACAGCATACTGTTCGTTATATTTCTCGGCTCCACGCAGTTGCACATAGTTTTCGTAGGTATGCACAATGGGCGCGTGGTTGGGGTTACTCACCAGCGTTTCGCGACTCATCCATACTTCGGCTACTGTACCGCCTTTGTAACAACAGATTATACCTACAGGAACCGATAAGTTTTCCTGTAATTTTTTTGCGAAGAAATAGGCCACGCCTGATATTTGCGAAACGTTTTCGGTAGTGGCTGTGCGCCAGTTCATATCACCACGTGCACGGTCGCCAGCATAAGTAACTACCGGCACCATTACAAACCGGATATTCTTATTTTTTGCCGCAGCTATTTCTTCTTTGCCTCCATCGGTTTTTTCTAATGTCCATGCCATATTCGACTGGCCGGCAGCTATCCAAACCTCACCTACATATACTTCGTTCAACTTTACAGTTTCGTTGTCCGATTTCACTACCAATGAAAAAGGGCCTCCTGCTGCAAGATGTTTCATATTTATCTCCCATTTACCATCGGCTGTAACCTTCGCTTTAAAGATTTTATTCTGGATACTAACCTGAATTGATGATGCCGGAGTGGCTGTACCCCACAGGAGCGCTCCTGTTTTTTGCTGAAGTACCATCCCTTCGTTAAACAGTTCGTGAAGCTTCAGATTCTGAGCTTGTAATGTGATGCACAGAATAGCAAAGCTGAATATAAGTGCTAATTTGAATTTTGACATAATATTTGAGAAACTGATTAGTTGAATTTTTTTTGAAGATTACTGAATAAGTATTTTTTGAGCATTTGCTTGCCCTTGTTTATTTGTTACTTTTACAATATAAAATCCTTTTTCGGGAATTATAAATGATTTTTCCTCAGTAATCTTCAGCAACTTTCCCAGGCTATTGTATACCTGGGTTGAAGTTTGTTCTTCTGTATCTATTGTTATTTTATGGTCTGATACATAAACTAACGACTGCCCTTTGGTACCTGTTGTAATTCCTGTGCTGGTACTGTTGAGTACCTCATTCAAAAATTCAATAATTTCCGTTTCCATTTGTGTGTTGTAAGCAGTAGGAAATCCGCCATGCAATCCTCCGGGTACGGTGGTGAATTTGTGTTTTATATCAAACGCAGCCAGTGTGTCATTTAATATTACCGATTGGGAGTATGGTACTGTTGGGTCGGCATCGCCATGAATAATATAGGTTGGAGGTGTGGTGGAATTTACCATTGCTACCGGCGACACTGTACGTACAAAGGCTACATCGCCTGCATGGGTTCCTAACCAGTTTACCAATGAGGTATAAAACATAAAATCGGTAAGTTGCGATGGCCCGTATTTGTCAATAACGGCCATTACTTTGTATTCACCTTCATATTTCACACATTCGTTATCATACAAACTGTTGTTCTGAAGATAACCTGCCGTGAGAGCTAAATGTCCGCCAGCCGAACCTCCCTGAAAAATAATTTTTTTGCGGTCAATGTTCAATTCGTCGGCATGGTTGAGCAGATAGTGCATAGCACCCCGAACATCTTCTACTGCTGCGGGAGCTGTGGCTTCGCCGGTAAGTCGATACTCAACATTGGCAACTGCGTAGCCCTGATTAAAGTACATCGAAAATCCGCCCTGTTCTTCTTTATAACCATGATTCCAGCCGCCTCCGTGCATATTGATAACTACCGGAACGGGTTTATCGGTACTTGCCGGATAGTAAATGTCCATACGACAATTGGTACTGTTTACGTTTTTATATACCACGTCGATTTTTGAATTGTAATTGGCAGGATACGATACCGTTTTTAAAGTCTGAAAATTAACCGTAATATCTTTTGAAGTATTGGTGGCATTATCTTTTTCGGTAAATGTGCCAGCCGATACTGTTAGCGTATAATTTTTGTTGGCCGAAGGTGTACCTTCTAATGCCAATGGAAATGTCACTATGTTATCTGTAACGGTACAATCAGTCAGAGGGATGGACACCCCATTGAGAAGGATTGTTCCTGAGGCTTTCTGAATATTCTTATTGAAAGTGAGTGTAGCTGTTTTCTTCAGATTGGCAAAAACTACTTCGCCTTCGGAGGGCGAACAGCTGCGTAGTGTTACTTCCTGCGTTTCCTGATAGGTACGGCTAACAATTTTATAAATATATAATCCACTACCTGTATTGTTGGCTATTCTTAATTTTGTTTCTACGTTTTTGAGTACAGGTATTACATAAATACTGTCGGGGCTTTTGCGGGTGATATAAGTACCTAATGTTGTCCATGTGTTATTATCCCATGTTTCGAGTCTGAACGACATGGCTTCGCTACCTGTGGCTGCATGTATTTCTACTTCGCCTACGGTTTTCAGTGCAGGAAACTCAATGGCAGCTCCCTGAGAGTTTTTGTCAAGCAAGATACGGTTGGTGTGCGTTTCGCCTGTTTCGCAAGTTACCGAACCTGTATAAAGAAAAGCCTTTACCAGATTAAATCCATTGATAGTGCTGCTTGGGTAACTGCCCGAAGTATAAGTGGTTGTAGCTACTGTTCCCCAGGTGCCGTCGCCAAAGTCGGTCGATATTTTATCAACAGCTGTAGAGGGATTGGTAGTGCTACCACCTTCATATTTCGAGAGTTCGATATCGTCCACAATAAACCAACCGGCATTTACAAGAGCGGGGTCGGTGGATACTGTGGCGTACATGATGATTTTCATGCTTTCCGATTCTGATTTTATAGGAATTGAAATCTTCTGAAAACCCGGTGTTGCCGATTTGTTTGGAAAATTATAGGCTTCGTATGCTTTCAGAATGGTAGTGTCGGAACCTACAATTTTACCTACATATAAGGTCATATAAGTGGCATTGGCATTTTTCGATACATAAAAACTGAGCGAGTCGGCTCCTGTAACCTGCGGGCTGATTAAGTTTTTGCCGTATCTACCCGATCCTGTAGCATCGAACTTGGCTGCGTAGGTTCCCGAGAACGAAAGACCTGTGTGATTGAGCGTACTTGTGGAGTTGCACTCTCTTACCCAACCTGATGGCGATGAGGTGGCGAAGCCTTCCTGAAAATGATATTCGGTAGCCCAAAGGCTCGCGCTGACAAGGGCTGTAACGATAAGTAAGTAAATTTTTTTCATGGACGATGAATTAATGTTAAGTCCGATTCTCTGAAAAAGAGCTGTCGTTTTTTTCTTATTTTAATAGGGTGTTTTATAAAAATTTTGGTCAACCAATTTATTGGTCGACCAAAATTACAATATATGTCTTCAATAAAAAAATTATTTCAGGATAATTTTCCCAAATATGTTGCAGAACATAAAATCTACTCTTTTTATAAGTTTAAATGATGAATGGGTATGCCATTCGTTTAGTTTTTAAAGGGATTTATGGCCGCAACTCCATCTTTTACACATTCCTGAACCGATTCGTAGGTTGGTGGTACTTCCGATTCAAGTTGCAGTGAAATCTGGTTGTCGAGCTCCACCAACAATAAGTCGGGCTGCGTGTAGGTTTTTCTTTTACGGCTGATTATTTCCCGTTCAAAATTATTTTTTTCCATGATTTGTTAGCATTATAATTAATTTCAATAATATATATTCCGGAATTCAGTGAGGTATTGATGTTTGATATACCCGGATTAACTGAGTTGCTGTATACATAACTCCCGTTGCTGTTAATGATTCGGATGTTGGCTTGCATATTGCCATTATTCGTAATTTTCAGTCCATTGTTATTGGCTGTCACTTCTATTAAATCAGCTGTTTCCATATCGTCGCCGAGTCCGGTAGTTGCGCTTCCCGATTTGAACAGAATATCAAATCTGTTGGAAATATCACCTGCTTCTGAATTGAAAGTGTAAGTTTGATTTCCGGATATTTCCGATGTGATATTTAGTGTTTTATCTTTGATATAAATTGTATAACCATCGAAACCTGAGAGCTCTGAGGCTTGAATGCTGTAAGTGGAGTTTTTACCGGCCACAAAACCGAGCGGAATACTTAGCTCTTGCTCTATGTTGTTCAATCCGTTGATTACCAGTTTTTCATCTTGATTTATTGTGTAGATTTCCGGTACAGTGTTGTCCGGGTTAAACATTTTCTGCGAATCATATTCATCGTAACCATTGCTTGCTTTGGCATGGGTAGTAATGATGGTTTCGTCGGAATATATTCCATCGGAAATAACTAACCGAATGATATTTGCTTTGCTGTTTACTGAAGAATTTGCTTTTAGCATATTTGTTGCGGCATCAGCGTGTGAGCGCATGCTGTTATTGGTGAGCAGTTCTCCGGTGGTATATCCATCGTTTACCCTCACCCAAAATCCCTGAGTAGGCGGTATGTATTTGTTTACAGCCATTGCTTTATTGTTGTTGGTTCCTACCTGAGTCAATGCATTGTAAGTATCGAATACGTATGCGGGAGTAGCATCGTTGGTTTGCGTTCTGAACCATATGGTGCTTTTCAGATTGGTGGACGCTGCATACACCAGTTCCCAGTTCAGATACGATGGGTAAGGATTCCCGACCAGATTGAATCCGCTTTTTTCCAATGCATTGGTTCTGGTAAGTTGAGCGGTTTTTTCACCGTTGTTCAATATTCCGCTGAAAGATATGGCGGCATCGCTACCCGTAGCGGCTGAAATATAACCTTGAAGTACCGATAAACCGTCGGTAGTAGCTGCGCTGAGCCATTGAGCAGTGGGTTCATTGTAATAAACCACCGATGTGGCTGTACTCAGAGCCGATGCGGTAGCTCCCGATACAGGTGCTGAAACATACCAGTTACGTCCGTGCGTAAGGTGTTGCTGCACAGTGCCTGATATAAGACTTGCCGTGCTGTTTTCGTCTACATAAGTAGCTGTGCCGGTGGCATCGCTTTCTAATTTTATATTATCAGCTGTCAAAGTATAACCTGCCGAAAGCGTAAGTTGTGCACCCGGTGCGGCATTGATAGCTTTAACTGTAGTATTGGCATTTACGGTTAGTTTTGCTGCCGCCGGGATAATGATTGTGCTTGATGATGTTAAATTTGATAAGTCCGCAGCTGATACATTGCCCGAAATGCAGGTATGACTTGCCGATGAGAACGAAAGAAATGAGTCGGAAAAGTCTATATCATTATTGCCAATGGCCTGAACCCTGTACGAGTATGAATTGTTGGCCGATAAGCCTGTAATTGAAGTGCTTGCGGTAGATTGGCCATTTACCCGGATGGTACTAACCAATGTTGTGCCACGGTAAGTTCTGATGTCGTAGGCGGTGGCGTTGGCTACCGGTGTCCAGTTGGCAGTATAGCTTGTTTCATCCACATCGGTAGCAGTGCCAACCAGAGGTTTGGATAATAATTGCGGATTGGTGGTACGGGTTATTATTTGTAACAAATATATACCTCCTGAGCTGGCATTTTCAATCCGGAATTTTGCCGGGGCTGTTCTTGAAACCGGAATGATATAGATAGAATCGGTTCCGGCGGTTTTGGTAGCGGCATCGTAGGTGCGTATTGAGCCTATAGCATCCCAGGTATTTGTAGTTGTATTAAACTCTTTGAGAATAAAACCATTACCTGCTGTTCCGGCAGTGGCATGTATTTCAATTTGTTCCACCGAGTTTACGGTTGGGAAAGTTACCATGCCACTGTTAGAACTTTTGTCGATTGCTATGCGGTTGGTATGGGTTTCGCCTTTAAGACCTTTTACCGAACCCGAATAGAGCACGGCCGCATTCAAATCAAACCCATTAAACGAGCCCGAAGTGTAAGAACCCGAAGCCGGCTGTGTTTCTACAGGAGTGCCCCAGGCACCATCGCCAAAGTCGGTGTTTAAAGTAGCAGAAGCATAGGGATCGGAGGTAGTGACTGATGCTGAGGAATTTGATTCTTCGGAATCGCCAAAGTTAGTTCCATCGCCTTTTGCTACCACTTTGTAGCTGTATGTAATGCCCGACATAAGTCCGCTTACAACTAAACTGGAAGTAGCTTGTCCGCTTGCGCTGACTGTTTTGATGAGATTAGCTCCCATATACACTTTTACATCGTATCCGGTGGCATTATCTACCGGTGTCCAGTTTGCTGTAAAGCCCGACGCAGTTACGGATGAAGCGGAACCGTTAACAGGTGCAGGGAGAGGGCTTGCAGAAGATTGACCTGCAACAGCTTCTGTCCACGAAGTGGATACCCGAACACCGCTAACGAAGAATTTGGCTATTGATGAGCCACTATGCTTGAACATGAGGCAACTGACCGATGTTCGGGTTGTCCCGTCGGTAGCGGCTGTTATGTTTGGGGTTGGTTCGGTTGATGTACCTACAACCGGATTTATATACATTGTTGCTGCGTAAGTGCTCAGATTATATTTAATTACTATCAGATATACCGTAGATGAGTTATAAGTGTCTGTAGACCAAACTATATCTGCGCTTGAAGTACTTGACCGCGTTAACCCAAATCTGAAGGGGTTTTTTGTGCCGTCTGCTTGTTTTCCAACCCACATTTTTATAGTTGAATTTGTTGTCAGGTACGACAAACCAACAACTTCTGATGCTGTCTGACCTTGGTCTCCATTGGCCTGATACAAAAATGATAAATATACATCGCCACTACTAATACTTGAAAAAGAGCGATAAGCTATGTAATTTGTTCCGGCAGAATAATCGTGATTTATTTTCTTACCTATCCCCGAAAAAACATAGGAGCCTCCACTGTTGCTGTATGTCAGTGCACTATTTTCAATATTTCTACCTGTACCGGTAGTTAGTGTGCCGGTAGTTGTCCATGTACTTTCGCCGGAAAGATTTGAGGCGCTGTAATTGAAAGTTTCGTCAATTATTACTGAGGCTTTTACCAACCCGAGAGACAGCCAAAGCATCAAAATGAAAGTAATTTTTTTCATGAAATATATTTTTTAAAGGTTTTATTATTCTGAAATAAGTTTTATGGTGTTTCTTGAATTTTCAGTTTCCATAACACAGAAAATCAGTCCTTTTTCCTGACTGTTTATATCGATATATTGCTTAGCGGCTGCATTGTTTACAACTTGAGCTGATATTAATTTACCGTAGGCGTTGTATAGTTTTACAGATATTGTTCCTGCAATATTATCAGGAAGAATAATACGGGTGCTTTCTTTAAAAGGATTGGGAAATGCTGCCCATTCTTTTGTGATAAGTTCCGGATTGGCTGTTGAAACTGATACCTCGTAGCTGAAATTTTCGGGAGCTGTAGGGCCGGCATGAGCCTCGGATATCGGTCCGCGGGTAATTACACTACCTGTATTGTACTCATCAGCGCCAATATCCCGGATGCCCGCTGAAATTTGTCCTTCCATATCTGTTTCGGGTATAAATGCTCCGGTAGCAGCGTTTATGGCCGGACTTGCTGCGGATAGTTTATAGATTGCAAAAGGTGTTTGATAGTTACAGGCTTCGTTGTATGCCCTGCATTGTGTGCTTACAAGTTTAGGGTCTGCAGTTTTTATCTGACTCGCGGTAAAGTTGCTTATTCCCACCGATGAAGTTCCGGTTGGATAAAATATGTTGTTGCTGAAAGCTACCCCGGCCAGCGATGTGGTGCTGTACGACTGGATAATGGGATTTTCAGAGTTTATAATAATATTGTTTGAAATCGTATTGTTTTTGGGCGCAAGGCCATAAGCATTGTTGTTGTTAAAGCCTATCTCGATGTCTGATTTGTTGTTGATCAGCGTGTTGAATGCAAATACGATGTTTTCAGGAATAAAGTGGCTCGAATTGCTCGATGAAGAGTTGGTTACATCGCCATTGGTAATGGTGCATGCAGCATCCCATTTGTATCCGGTGAGCCCTTCAAAATAATTGTTGTAAATTTTATGATTCAGTCCATATACTCTCACTCCCCCGCAGCCTATGGTGTTGGAGTCGTATACGGTGGTTTTTCCTTCGCCAAAAAAGTAGTTTCCTTCTACTACACTATTGTTGCCCTGACGCAGACAAACAGTACCTGCACAACGGCGGAAAGTATTGTATCTGACGGTGTCTTTACAGCTTTTTACCGATACTATCTCAGGGTCGCCATCACATTCTTCAAACAGGTTATATTCCACTACCGTAAATGCATCTAATTTACAGAGGTCGCTTACGCCAATTCGTACGGTTTCTTTTTCATTAGCCATACGGGGTGTGTTTTTTCTGAAAATATTATGGTCTATCCGGTCGTTTTGCGATATTGCCGGAACAGTACCGTGGCTTCCATCAATAATAATCCATGCGCCTGAATCGTATTTTCCTTCAAAAAGATTATGATCAATTCGGTTGTGATGACTGTTGCATACTTCGTTGGTCCATACATCACCTATGGTTATCCATTTAGATGTTTGAGTGTCGGTAAGTGTTTTCATCTTCAGGTAATTACGACTGATGCGAACATAGCTGCATCCTTCCATCTTAAATATGGTACTCATAGGTTCAATGTCTATATCAAAGCCTTCGATAGTAAGATGGCTGATAGCTGACAGCGTAAATGCCGACGAACCTGTAATTTTGGCTCCATGCAAATTGGCCGATTTGATAAGTATCGGTTTTAAAGCTGAACCACCCCGACTGATTTTTACACTGCCCAGCGGGTATTCTCCGTTGAGTACCCAAATAGTGTCGCCGGGATTCATTGCTGATAGTGCATCCTTAAACTGAGCTGTGGTTGAAACGATACGCTTGGTGGAACTGACCTGAATTTCAGTAACATCGGCGCCGATGTTCATATCGCCGCTTACAGTGAATGTATAAGGATTGGTTGTGCCGGTCAAACTACCTGTCCAGTTGTTAAACTGATAGCCCGACTGAACTGTTAGCTGTGCTTTTACTGTAGTTCCGTTGTAATAGGTGGCTTGCTGCGGAGTGAGCGTAATGGTAGCGCCGGTTGGTTGTGTTAAGCTGATAACCGATTGTGCCGGTGGATTGCTTGCATCTATCGTTACGGAGGCTCCGATGGTCATATTACCCGTTACGCTAAATGTTTTAGGATTGTCCGATCCACTCAAACTACCTGTCCATCCGCTGAAAACATAATGTTCTGGTACGTTTACAGTGGCTGTTACTTCGTCATTCAGCAGGTATTTTTCCTTGGCCGGATTTAGCGTGATTGTGCCATAATCCGGTTGGGTGAGTGCAATAGTTCTTTCGGAGGATGATTCCTGAAAAGCTATGCCGGCTACAGGAGTAGACCCAACGTATATATCATCGATGGCTGCATCGCAGGTGCCACTGCTCATCGAAAAACGTATGGAATGAAAATCAAAACTGGTAGCGCTGTTTCTTATTTCTCTGAATGTGAATAATTTGTCGTATGCAGAGCCGTTTACTGCCAGTTGATATTGGCCAGAGCTATTGTCTATTTTTATGGTGATTCTTGTCCATGCATCTGTATTGTAAGTAGGTTGAGTGCTCCAGCCCGAGGTGCCGTCGTAAATTTTAATTTTACCAGACGACAAAAATTCTACCATAAAGCTACGGTGTGTATTGGTGCCTAAATCATAACCGGTAATGGCTAAACCGGCTGTTGGCAAAGATTTTAGTTTGATGTAAAAATCTATATAAACATCGCCTGCTAAGGCTGCTGCATTGGAGGCATAAGCAATATTGTCAACCTGTAAGGTAGTAGCATTTGCCGTGAGTTTCAATGCCTGACTTCCTGTGCGGGTATAGCCTGCATCATTTACAATTTCGCCGTTACCGGACGTTACTTTCCAGTTACTTACATTATTGACTGAAGCAATGGAATAATTGTCCGATGATTCAAATGAGGTGTTCAGCACTGTCTGAGCTTTGGACTGTAAGCTGAAGAGAGATATTAATACGAATGTTTTAATGATGAATTTCATACGTAAATAATTGTTTTTTTTAAGGTCGTATGGAACTCGCATGTTAGATTTTCACTATTTTTGGTGAATACTCGTATTCATGCTCGTTTCATGCGTTCATTTTTATTTTTTAGTTAGTTGTCGCATGGAACTTGCAGTGAACATGGTCTTTGGTTTAAACACATGTCCCGATAGCTATCGGGATGCTCGTTTCATATGTATTTATTCAGATTTATAACAAAAAATTTGGTCGACCAATATATTGGTCGACCAAAAATATCACAATTGTTGCTAACAAAAAAATAATTACTACAGAAATTTATCAAACATGTTGTATAACATAAATTGGTGTACCAATTTAACCTACATCGATTTAATTTTTTATCAATATTTTTTTTGAAATAGTGTTTTGACCTGTTCGGAGGCTTACAATATTTAACCCGGGACTAAGTTTATTTTTATCAATAGCCAATGAATATGTTCCGGCCATTACATTTTCCTGCGTCAGCAAAATGCCATTTATTTGCCCGGTAATGTTGCATGCCCTAATTTCAACATGAGTGTTTTCCTCTACTGTGAATGAAATAAACGGACTACCGTTCTGATAATATAATTTCAGATTGTCAGCTTCTGTTTCTACCTCATTGGTGTCGGTACTTACTTCTTCCTGTATCGAAAAATAGGAGAACCTGATGGACTCGTCGCGTAATTCAGATGAGCTAATCAAACTGCGGTAAATACCCCATTTGGGGCGAATAAAATCATTGTCGGAACGAAATGTAGATAACTTACTATTACTATACGAAAGTAAAGAGGCTCCGGTATCGTTTTTTTTAATACTAATAGTGTATGTTCCGTTGGTTGGATGTATTTTAATTTTTTCGGTCACCTCTACCCAGGTGTTTTCAAAGTCGGTAAGATCCACTGTGGTAAGCCGGGTCTGGTCTCCAACGGAACTTTCGTAGTAGTTCAGTTCGAGCTTGTTGGGGCTTCCTTTGCGGGCGGTGAGCACAAAAAGCGGATCATCATCGTCGCCTCCAACTGCTTTTACCTGATGTATGTGGGTAAAATTGCTCGATGGTTTAAAACCATTTGGAATTTTGAAAGCCCATTTATACACCACAGTTTCACCACTTACGCCTTTTAATTTAGCCGGCGATGGTTCATAGGTTTTAATTTCCACCCGTTGCCTGTCGAAGTTAATACACCGGTCATTATCTTCATTTACATGGATATAAAATTCAAATATGTACTTCTGTAAATCGTTGTCCCAAACTTCGGCTATATGCCTGCCAAATGCAGGATGTGCACACTCGGCACTTTCCACGGCTTCGTATCCCGGTGCCAATACGCTGTTAATCAGTTCGTATGTATTGCCGGGGCCATCGGCCTGAAGCACTGTTTGTGCTGACAAGCCGGTGGCTATAAGTGCTAATGCCGGTAATAATAAGCGTAGTGCGATATAGTGTTCTGTTATTCGTTTTCCGAAGGTTAACCTGCTGTGATTCATGAAAGTGTATTTTGTTATAAATGTCCGGTTTGCTTTATGCTTCGATATCTTTTCAATGCTTCCAGATAATAATAATCGGCATAAGAAAGTGGGGTGTCAATCTCAGATTTCTTCGGCATATTACCCGTTGAGTGCATCAGGATGAAAAATCCGTTTGTCCCTTTTTTAGCCAGATATTTGTTGTCCGACAAGTTTTTAAGAATAATTTCTGCAGTATCGAGGTATTGATTATTATCAGGTGTAAATGTACTGAGTTCAATGAGTGCCGAGGCTATTACCGCTGCGGCCGAAGCATCGCGAGGAGCATTGGGTATCTCCGGATCATCAAAATCCCAGTATGGTACTTTGTCGGAAGGCAGTCGGGGGTGATTGAGTATAAATGAAGCTACCTTCTGAGCCTGAGCCAGATAAGCCGGGTTTTTAGTTTCCCTGTACATCATTGTAAAACCATAGAGCGCCCAGCCCTGACCCCGTGCCCACGACGACCCATCGCTGTATCCCTGATGGGTCTGCCGGCCTGCAACATTTCCGCTGATGCTGTCGTACGCTACCACATGATAGCAACTGTTGTCTTGCCTGAAATGATTCTTGAGGGTATTGTTAGCATGCGAAACTGCGGCCTCTGTCATCGAGTTATTACCTGTAAGATGCCCCATGTTGTACAAAAATTCAAGATTCATCATATTGTCGATAATTACCGGAAAGCTCCACGACACTATTCCGGGATCCCACGATTTTATAAGTCCTGTTTTCCGGTTATATCTGCTCATAAGCGATTTTGCTCCGGTTTCGAGCACCTGTCTGTATCCTGCATTTCTCGTAATTCTAAAGCCATTGCCATAACTGCAATAAAGGATAAAACCAAGGTCGTGAGTGTTTTTACGGTACTGAGCATTGGCTACAAATGCGGTAAACTTTTCTGCATCGGAACGCAATTGCTCATTACCGGTAAGTTCGTATGCATACCATAAGCTGCCCGGGAAAAATCCTGATGTCCAATCGTTTGAACTTACCAATTGTATTTTACCGTGTTCATAAGTGCGGGGAGTTTTGCCGGAATTGCCAAACTGCTGTGCTGCTGCCAGTAATTGTGCTTCCGAACGGGTTAGCGCTTTGCTGTACCAACGGGGTAGGGGTGTGCCTGCTAAAGCTGGTGCAACAGTAACTAATAAAAGGAAGATGCAGATTTTATGTATTCTTGTCATTTGTTTTTTTTGTAAACACGTTTATTTAAAAAAATGCGACCGCAAAGAATGTATTTGTTTTAATGTCAATTCTTTGCGATCGTCGGATTTATCTCAGATTTTTTAAACGATACTACTGAAGTCCGATATTGCCGCCATCGGTGGCTTTGCCTGCCAGTTTCGATTTTTTTGAGAGCTGATAACTCTTCTTTTCAAAAGCCGGGCTTTCTGAAAAAAGCATAACAGATTTTGCGCCTTTTTCGATTTTCGGAGCAGGGCAGGAACTGAAGTTGCTGTTAGATATGGAATTTTTTAATCCTGAAAGCTTTACGCTCACTTTGGCCGCAGTATTGCAGAATATGCTGTTGCTGATGTTTACAGTAACTATGCCTGTAAGTTTCAGAACAGATTGTTTTTCATCGTCGGCTACGGCATCGAATACACAGTGATTGATGCTAAGTGAACCGCCTAATGTCGATTCGTCGTTACCGCCCCGGTAATAGTCAATGGCATATTGAGCTATATTGCTGAAAACCGAATTGTGCAGTACTACACTTTCGGCATTATATTTACCTGTATTGTCTTTCTCGTCGGACAGGCTGATGCCTCTGTACGAATCGCTGATAACGGAGTTGGAAATCAGGATAGAATCGCACATCGAACCTTTATAAGCTTTAAAAACAGCACCTCCATCCACTTTTACATCGTAGATATTACAGTTGTTTACAAAGAGCGAATACCCAAAAGCGCCTTCTTTGGCAGATGCGAAAACATATTTGGCCGGATAGGTTGCTTTGCTATCGCCATTAAAGTCAATGCCTTGAAACTCTATACGGGCATTGCCTCCGATTTCAAAAAAACTATTGTTTTCTCTTTCCGATTTCATTCTGATAACCGGGTTTTTTCCCTTGCCATCGCCTCTTAATGTAAGGTCTTTATTTAAAGCTATTTTATTCCCAATTGTATATTCGCCTTCTGATAATACAACAATGTCACCAGCTGCGGCTTTTTTAATGGCCTTGGAAAGATTATCTGCTCCGGGCGCAACAGTCAAGATTTTGCCTGCCGGTTTGGAATTTTTTACCTCAGTTGATATGGATGTTTCGTACCACTCCGGCCCACAGTTACGGGCTGTAGCTATTTCAACAGCCGCATCCCCATCCCCATGCTGGAAAGCACCTATTACGGCTTCGTTTCTAACCTGTCCCAGTATATCGTATTTTACAAAAGGCAGTTTTTTAGCTTTCTGTTTGGTATATACCATCTCAATACCCGATATTTTTCCTTTGATAATTTCGCCTTCTACGCTACCTTCGGTTTTGACACTTCCGGTATTGTTTATCATGATGTTGTTGTCGGTTTTGATGCCTTCAGTAGTGTCGTATCTTTTGATGAGTTCAGAGCTGTTTGGACTAACTATCAGATTGTTAAGCAGCAGGGTGCTTTCGGGACGTACTATCCGGTTGCGCTCGCCAAATCCTACCCCAAATGCCCATGGGTTTACACAATCGTAAAAGGTGTTGTTGGCAATCATTACATTGCGTACCGGAGCATAACCGTTGGCCGGAGAGTTGGGTATGGCGTTCATTATGGCTATGCCCGACCGAAATTCGTCGCCTGCCAGCTTGTAAAAATAGTTATTGAAAATTTTGTGTCCTTCGTTGATAATGCGGACACCGCCCGTATTTATTTTTCCATTGCCAATAAACCAGTTGCCCGATACCAGAGCATTGTTACCATGGCGCAAAACCAGACTGCCTTCGCATTCAAAAAAGGTGTTGTTTACAAATTTATTTTCGCCCGATTTGTTGGATACAACTTCTACTTCGCCATTGCAACGTTCAAAGTAATTTCCATCTACAATGGTTCCTGAGTTAAGGTGACAAACCTGACTGGTGCCAATGCGTATGGTTTCGCCACCATTAGCACCTAACCGGGGGCGCGGGCCAAAATGGTTGCGGTAAATCAGGTGACTGTTGTTGATGCTGTTCGAGTCGTTTGGCCACACCACTAAGGTTGTACCTTCGTTGCTTTTTCCTCCAAAATAGCAGTATTCTACGGTGTTCTTTTTTCCGTAAATACCTACCCAGTGGTCGGCTGAGTCTTTAGCGGATTGGTTGAATTTATCAATAACACAATGGCTCAAAACGCTATTGTAAGCGTACTCGGTTGAGCCGGTACGAAACTCGATAACAACGCTTTTGGGTGTTGACCCATTCACGAATTTTAGTCCGGAAACATAAAGATATTGTCCCGATAACTGAAGCCTTGATTTACCTTCGATACTTACCCGACCGGGAGTTTCTGCTACCAGATATATAAATTTGTCGGGTGTACCATTGCCTTTAAAGCTCAATTGGGCATCTTTCCACACCCCGTTGGCCAGTATGAGCGAGTCGCCGGGAACTAATTTTTTTACCGTTGTTTTGTATTGTTCCATATCAGCTACTTTATATTTTGTAGCATAACTGTTTGATGCAGCTATTAGAACCGAAACAATAAGTATTAATGTCTTCTTCATTTTTAAAAATGTATGAGAATTTTATTTGCAAACATATAGTTTGAACTAATTAGGTAACCGTGTTGCGAATAAGTTTTTGGTACCTATAACGAATTTTATACTACAAATTAATTTAGTACGTGACAAAAATTCTATTTTGCCTATATTCATGGATGTGAATAGTGATTCATGTGAATAGAAACGCGGATATAGCGGATAAAACAGATTTTCGCTGTAAACTCAAAAGTTTTCCTCATACGGATTACATTACAGATTTTGACTTCACAAGTGAAGTCGGCTGATTTTCAACTGCGAACACAAATCCGCCATTTACGTAGTAAATAAATCAGAATTAAAATCCGTTTTATTACTACAATAAATCAGTGTATATCAGTTAAATCAGCTATATCCGCGTTTCTATTTTTTTTATTATGTGCTTAGACAAATTAATCAAAATAAATCTGTTTAATGCAAGACTCTAAAATACAATTTTTGAATAATGTCACATCTTGTACTTTAGAGTCTTAGCGTTATTTTGATTCAGAATACAGTATAAAGTGTTTTGCTATTTTTGCCAGATAATATCAAATGTTAGTTCAGGAATCCGGCCATTTGTAACAGGCTTGGGAAGGCTGGTTACTTTGATAATCCCATTTTTACCCGTTTTGTAATTTCTAACCCAGCCAATGTTATTTTTATCTATTGAGAAATGTCCCGATGTTATACTATAGCCTGAAGCGCTGGCCGACTCATATATACGTGGCGAACTTGTACCGGGTTTGCTGATACCTGCAAAAAGAGCATCGTTCAGTTCTACTATAGTGCCGGCTTCGTAGGCGTTGATTACTGCCAGATGATTGGCCGAGTCGCGGCTCAGCACTTTAAACTTGGTTTCGATACCTCCTGTTCCATAAAAGTCGCTGTAGCTACCATCCTGTGTGTCAATGCTTACGCCATTGCATTTGAAGTTTTTAAGTGTTGTGCTTGAGTTGTGAGGCCCGTAAAGTTGCACATACGTTGTTTGGTCATAAAGGAAGAAGTCTACGGCAGCTTTATTGTCGGCCAGTGAGCAACTGTTGAACACAGCGCCTGTCTCGGCGTCAAAAAACGCATCCTCGGTACCTCCATAAGCAACTCTTGAACTTAACAATATGTTGGTGTACTTGTAGTAACGTGGCTCGTTGGCATCGGCAGTAACATGAAAATCGTCGGTAAGTATAACTCTGCGCACGCCGTAATATACGCCACTAAGTTCGCCACTCATATTTCCACCGAAATAATTTGCCGGCATATCAATGGTGATTTCGGTGTCCGATTTATATTTTATCAGCATCTTTACATTACCTACAAAAATTGAATCAATCAGCGCTAACCTTTCACCCTGAATAGTTACAGGAGAGTATTTGGTAAGAGCTGTAGGACAATAAGTTACTGCCGGTGCTTCTTTCAAAATGGTGAAAGTTTCGCCTTGTGGTCCTACCTGAATATTCTCAGTACCATTGAAATAAACATAGCGGAATGTAACAGGAGTTTCATTGTCGGAGAATGGAACTTTGAATACAATTTCATTGGCTCTTTTGCTGATGATAGACGCTTTTTTGTCGCCGAGCATAATGGAGTCAATCACGTTCAGGTGTTCGCCTGTGAGCACTATTTCTTCATTCACCGTACCCGATGCCGGATAGTTTGCCGGGTCAATGTAGGGATTGAGATAGGTAATGGTGAAACTGTCTGACGATTCGGACTTTCCGGCCGAATTTTCAACTGTAATCTTACCATTGCGCGATGAGCTAAGTACTTTAGCCACCAGTTTGGTGCTACTTATGCGGTATTTTATTTCGGCCAGTCCGTCGCCAATAAGTACCGTGTCTACACGTTGCAGGTTTTCACCTGTGATTGTAATCTCGCTGCCAACTTCACCGGTTTGTGGCGAAAAGGATGATATAACCGGTGCTTTAATCTCAAATGTTTCAATGAACGTATCTTCCTGACAAGCAGTAATTCCTGCAATTAAAATGAATGTCAGTAACAGATTTTTTATGTTGAATGATGTTTTCATTTTTGTATTTAAATGATATTTATAAATATAACTTACAGAGATTAATAACCCGGATTTTGGGTAACATTCTGGTTGATGTCAATTTCCTTCTGAGGTACAGGAAGTAAGGTGCTGCTTTCGGTTAGCGGACCTACGCCTGTAAGCGACAGATAATAATCTTCGGTAGTATAATGAGAATTAATTACTTCGAGCACACGGTTGGTGCGGATAAGGTCAAACCAGCGTTGATTTTCGTAAGCAAACTCCAGTCTGCGCTCTTTCTCAATAGCCATACGCATAGCATGTTTGTTGGGCAATGCGCTTTCTTTCAGGTCAGTAAGCCCGGCTCGCATTCTGGTTTGGTTAATCAGGGGCAAAGCTGCTGCTACACCATCCAGTTCGTTTTCCACTTCGGCGTAAAGTAGTATCACGTCGGCAAAACGGAGTATAGGCCAGTCTTTATCTCCATCATCTTTAATAGATACAGGTGATAAATATTTTTTCACATATCTTCTGTCGATAACCTGACTTTTGTCGTTGACGTAGCTCAGTGCTATGGTTACATCCTTGCGGCTATCGGTACTTGTATAGGCCTGTACCAGGTCGCTCGACGGATAATTATACCCACTGCCATCGCCATTGATAACGCTCGAACCACTTTGTTGCGGAGCAAATCTATTACCGAAAATTGAGCCCAATCCCAGTCCGCCTGATTTGAAACGTACGGTGAAAAGTATCTCATCATTTACTTCATTATTAATGCTGAAAACACTTTCGTAGGTAGTCATCAGTCTGTAACCGCTGTTTTCGTATACATCTTTCAGTAAGTTTCTGGTTGTTTCGTTTACAAGGCCTTGGGTAATGTATACTTTGGCTAATAATGTTTTAGCTGCCCAGCTGGTGATGCGTCCTTTTTCGCTGGTAGCGTAAGTTGCCGGAAGTTTGGCAATAGCCTCATTCAGGTCGTTTACTATCAAAGTATACACATCTTCTACCGGACTTCTGTCGTACTTGCGGGCTTCTTCGGCGCTGATGCGTTCGGTAACAATAAACACGGGGCCAAACAGGCGTACTAAGTTGAAATAATGATAGGCACGGATAAAGCGGGCTTCACCTTCGTACTGTTTTTTCAAACTATCGGTTGTTACCACATCAATATGCTTAAGCACAGTATTACAACGTGCTATATTATGGTATACGGTTTGCCAGTAATCGTAAACTCTTGTATTGGTAGCCGATACTTTGGATTGATCAAAATCAAAAAGAAGCGTGTTGTCCGACGAGGTAGTGGCCGTATTGTACAAGCGGCTATTGTCAGAGCGCAATTCGGTTAGCATCCATTCAAATTCGAGCGGAGCTTGCAGGCCATTGTAGCAGGCTATAACAGCTGAATTGATTTCAGCCGTATTTTTATAGTAACTTCCTTCTCCTATTTCCGAGATAGGTTGCAATTCCAAATCGCAACTGGTAAAGATAAGAAGAAAAACGATGGGAATATATTTGAATATTTTCATACGATTATAATTGTTTTTTAGTGGGTCGTATGCAACTTGCATGGCAGATTTGTTTCCTTATTGGTGCACTTCTGCGCTGATGCCAGTTTCATAATTATATTTTATTATATGTTGAAATATAGATGTTTATAACTGTTTAGAACCCTACTTCGAGACCAAACGAAAATGTTCTCTGTAAAGGGAAGGCTCCTCTTTGATATCCACTTACAAGGGGCGACGAATAGGTGCCGCTTGTAGAACGTGCTTCGGGGTTAATTCCTTTATATCCGCTTGACCAAACATAAAGCAGGTTTTGACCTGAAGCATATAAACGCAAGGTGTTAACTTTGATTTTGCGCAATAATTTTTTGTCAAATGTATAACCTATATTTACATCTCTGATAGCTGCATACGACGCATCCTGAAGCAGATAGTCGGTAAGTTCCCACTGCATGCCATCGCCGTTAGCAAATGTTGGAGTTTTGCCATCGCCCGGATATGCTGTAGAAATAAATCTGTTGGTGGTGTATGCCTTGTTTATTTTCTTTGTTTCGCTGTAATATCCGTCGCCGTTCAGTACAGTTACTCCTTGCACTCCCTGCAATTGTACCGATACATCAAATCTGTCTATTTTGAATGAGTTGGTCATCCCCCAGTTAAACTTCGGAAATGGATTGCCAAGTTCTACGCGGTCGTCGGCATTGATAATCTTATTTCCATCCTGATCAACTACTTTCAATGTACCCGGACGTACCGTTTTTCCTACAAGAAAAGTATATCCGCTGTTATCAATCTCTTCCTGCGAAAGCCATATGCCATCGGTTTTGTATCCATAGTACTGGATTGACGGAGCACCTACTTTGGCAACATATACTTCGCTACGCTCTCCGTAGCTAAGCAGCCGTTCTTCGCCGTCGCCAAGTTGTAGTAAGCGGTTGTTGTTGAACGAAAGATTGAATGATGTTTGCCATTCAAATTTTTTCTTTTTAATATTATATGTGTTTAACTCTATTTCAATACCCTGATTACGTACTTTACCAATATTATTCCAATATTCGGTATATCCGCTTATGGCCATAGCCGGCTGTTCAAAAAGCAAACTTTTAGTGATGGAGTAATAAGCGTCGAGCGACAGGTTGATACGGCTTTTCAGTATACTGAGGTCGAATCCTGCGTTATATTCATAACTTTGTTCCCAGGTGATTGCTTTGTTGCCTAATACGCTACTTGTGTTGGCAAGCCCGGCATTCAGTGTCGAACCCGACCCGAATACATAGTTGGCACTTTGCAGTTTGTCATAGGCGGCGTAGTTGGTTATATCGTTGTTGCCGGTTACGCCCCAGCTTGCTCTGAACTTGAGTTGGTCAATTTTTCCGGTTTCCTTAATGAATTTTTCTTCCGAAGCTCTCCATCCCAATGATACTGAAGGGAACCACCCTAATTGATTTTCGGGTCCGAATTTTGAACTGGCATCGCCGCGAAGGCTTCCTGAAAACAGATATTTATTGTCGTAACTGTAAGTAACACGAGCCAGACCCGAAATCAGCATTTCTTCTTCGGCCATGGTATAAGTGCGGCGTGTTCCATCAGTTTCTTCTATCGTAATGCCGGTAGCAGCGTTGATGGTTTGTACATAGTCTGTAGGAAACCCTGTACCTTTTATGCCGGCAGCTTTTGTGGTTACCTTATTGGCGGTATAGCCCAGTAATCCGGTAAAGTCATGTTTACCAATACTTTTTGAATAATTCAGGGTGTTTTCGCTAAGCAGGTCTACTGTCAGTTTATTGGTATAAATGGCGTAGTTGGCATCACCATCACTTTTGGCATTAGCGTTGTGATAAATGTTGTTTTCGCGATATTGCACATAGTACCCGTTTGATGTCTTGAATTCCAGTCCTTTAGCTAAACGTACGTTCAGATAGGCCGATCCGGTCATCCGGTAATCATCGGTAAAGTTGCTTTCGTTATCCATAATGGAGCGGGGATTGTTGTTTGATGTTCCCCACGGACTTGCTGTAAATACGTTGCCATCAGCGTCGGTATATTCTTTGTTGTTAAAATGCCGGCCGTGGGCATACGAACCTACCGGCTGACCAGTAATAGCGGCTGTAGCTTCGGTATGTCGTACAGGAAGCCATGAATAAGTTCTGTAGAAATCAATAAAGTTTGTAGCCGGAGTTTCTTTTCTTGAATACGAAGGGCTCAGGTTCAATCCAAAATCAACATTCTTTGAAAGCGCAGCATCCAGTTTTGCTCTGAAGTTGTATTTGTCGTATTTGCTGTGTATCATTACACCTTCGTCGCCGGTATAGCTACCCGAAACATAATATTTAGCCTCTTTTTTTCCACCTGATACACTGAACTGTGCGTTCGTTATTTTGGCTATATCGCGCAAAGCTTCACGCTGCCAGTCGGTGTAATTGTCAATACTTTTCCAGGCCAACTCAGCTGTCGACGGACCGGTACCTCCTTTGGATTGTTCGTCCAGCAACATATCCACATATTCGTTGGCACTCATCAGGTTATGAAGGCTGTATACGCTTTTGAAACCCGTGTATGCCTTTACGCTATATTTAGCTTTGGCCACATCGCCGCTTTTGGTGGTAACCAGAATTACTCCGTTGGCACCACGCGAACCGTATATGGCCGACGAAGCTGCATCTTTAAGTACCTCGATTGACTCAACGTCGTTCATATCGACAAAGGCAAGACCTTCGGCAACAGGATAACCATCCACCACTACAAGCGGTTCGTTGCTGGCACTGATTGATCCCATTCCACGAACTCTGATTTGTGGCGCCGAACCGGCTTCGGTAGTTGTGTTTTGCACGCTAACTCCGGCTATTTTTCCCTGTAATGCCTGATCGAGGCGTGAAACTGCCAAATCGCCTAATTTATCGTCTTTGTATTTTGAAACAGAACCGGTGAGGTGTGATTTCTTCTGCACGCCGTATCCTACTACCACTACTTCGTCGATGCTATGTACGTCTTCTTCCAGTACTACATTAATTGTGGTGTTTTGTCCAACCGCTTTTTCAACGGTTCTGTAACCAATGTATGAAAATACGAGAACCGATTTACTACCCGGTACTTCTATGGAATAACTGCCATTGAAATCAGTTATTGTGCCGCTCGATGAGCCTTGAGCTCTTACATTTACGCCGATGAGTGGTTCGTTGTTTTTGTCGGTAATATTACCTTTTACTGTGATTTGCGAAATAGCCATACCACTGCTCATCAGCATCAGTATAAGTACTATGGCCACGTTTCTTAATAAATTTACACCAGTTTTTTTCATGTATTAATTAATATAAATAGAAGTTTATGTGTTTGTTAATCTTGTTCTTTTTATAAAACTTTTGTAGCTAATTGCTTGATTTATATGTGTGTGTTTGTATTTCTTGTGTATAAAAAATTGGTCAACCAATAATTTGGTCGACCAAAATTACAATTTAGTTTTATATGCGCAATATGTTTTCTATCTTTTTTTTCGATTTATGTTCTTAAACATATTTTTATGTGTTTTTTGGTAAAATAAAGAAAGCCACCCGGTGTAGGTGACTTTAACTTAGTATGCAGTATGATTGAACAGGGCTCGATCAACAAAAAGTTTTTACTTTAATTAGTTTTGATTACCTGATTCTAACTTAGATTTAGCAAAGCTGAGTACGCCTTGTAAATGTTCGCCCATGAGCTGAGCAGCCAATTCTCCATCTCTGGCCTTGATGGCATCTATCATTTTTTGATGTTCTTCAACCACAGCGTTGTCCTGAGCACAAATACGATCTCTTTGATAAATGGTCATAATGTCGGGCGTTACAATCATTAACATGGCTTTGAACACAGGATTGTGACAGGTTTCGGCTATCGCTCTGTGAAAGGCAAAATCATGGCCTACGCGATCATCAGTATCAAAATACTTGATAAAATTATGGTGAGCTTTTTCTAATTTAGCCATGTCGGCATCGTCCCATCGGAGCGCACATAGCCTTATTGCGTTCACTTCCAGTACATAGCGCGTTTCAACCAATGAGAAAAAATCATAGTTCTGAAGATTTAGTACGTCAGAAATAAGTCCATCCAGCGTGTTGATATCCAGTCCGTTGATTACAGACCCGCTTTGAGGCAAGGTTTTTATAATTCCATAAAACTCAAGTTTGTGCAATGCTTCGCGTATCTGGGTCCTTCCGAAACCAAAATCAGCCGCCATTTTTCTTTCGGCAGGTAGTCTGTCGCCGGGCTTCAAAACGCCAGAGTTAATTAACTCTTTGAGCTTCGAAATAACTACGTCTGCCGGACGATCTTGTGACAGGTCTTTTAATTTTGTAATTGTTTCTGACATATTTTTTTAATATGTGTAATTGGTAGATAATAAAGTTAAATCAGGTTTAAAACTTTCTTATTGTTCTTAAAACATACCTTTTTTTTGCAAAGATATATCGAAATTATTAAATATCAGCAATATTATTTCCGTAAAGTTTAACGTAATGATAGACATATTGTAATTGTGGCTTTTTCAATGTGCCTGATTATCAATTCTGAAAATTAAAATTGAGCTTATATTGGTTGACCAAAAATGTTTTTTATATATATTGCTTTCGGGTCAAAAAATAAAGGTTTTGTGTCAAAAAAAACGCCATTTGTTTTTTCTGATGCTATAATTTTGCGCATACCTAAAGTTACAAAAATCAACCGTGGTTTTTTCTTTAGTAACCTCAATTCTGATAATTATTTAAAAATCATATATGGCTGTAATAGTTATAATGCCCAAACAGGGTCAGTCGGTGGAAAGTTGTATTATCACCGAAATCAAAAAGAAAAAAGGCGATTCAGTAAAAAAGGCTGAAATACTTTTTACTTACGAAACCGATAAAGCTTCGTTTGAAGAAGAATCACCCACCGATGGGGTGGTACTGGAGTGCTTCTACAATGATGGAGATGAAGTACCCGTGTTGCAAAACATGATGATTATCGGTCAGCCGGGCGAAGACTTTGCTGCATTGCTGGGGGAAAGCCCCCTAAATCCCCCACAGGGGGATTTGCAGGTTGCAGAACCTGTAGCAACTACAGCACAACCCGAAGCAATTAATGTTACTGTTGAGGCAAAAGCCTCCCCCAAGGGGGAGGTTGGAGGGGGCTTTATTTCTCCTCGTGCCAAAGCTCTGGCTGAAAAAGAAGCCATTGATGCTACGCAGTTGGCTGGTTCGGGACCTAAAGGGCGTGTGATTGAAAAAGACGTGTTGGCTGCGCTCGAAAACCGTCCGAAGTTGACTCCGCTGGCAAAGAAAATTGCTGCTGAAGAAGGTGTACAACCTCAGGAATCAGGATCGGGACTGGCCGGAACTGCTAAATCGACCGACTTATTACCACCTCCGGTAAATACTGTATATGGAGTGGATTACGAAGACAAAAAGCTATCGAATATTCGCAAAATTATTGCTAAATCGATGCACGCTTCGTTGCAAAATTCTGCTCAACTTACCCATCATCTTGGTGCTGATGCCCGCAATATTCAGAACCTTCGCAAGCGAGCCAAAAAAGCATTCGAAGCAGGAACACTTTCGGTCAATCTTACCATCAACGATTTTGTATGCTTTGCAGTGATCAAAGCCCTGAAAAAATTCCCGAATGTAAATTCACACTTCTTAGGCGATTCTATGCGATTGTTCAGTAAAGTTCATCTGGGTTTGGCCGTAGATACCGAACGGGGTTTGATGGTTCCGGCTGTTCGTAATGCCGATGACCTTTCTATTATCGGACTTTCTAATCAGTTGAAAGAAGTTGCCAACGCCTGCAAAAAAGGCGCCATTGCTCCTGAACTTTTGGCAGCCGAAGCGGCAACTTTCACGGTGTCAAATTTAGGAAATTATGGTGTGGAAATGTTTACGCCGGTGATTAACCTCCCGCAATCGGCTATTTTGGGGGTAAACACCATTGTGCCGCGTCCTAAGGATTTGGGTGATGGGGTATATGGTTTCGTGCCTTACATTGGCTTAAGTTTAACATACGATCACCGCTCATTGGACGGCGGCGAAGCTACCCGCTTTCTGAAACAGATTGCTATTGAGATAGAAACATTAGAGTTGGATATTTTTTAATATGCCAATAATTTAATATGCCAATAAGCCAATGTGCCAATATGCCAATGATTAAGAATGGTTATATTTGCAAAAAATAAAATATTCAAATAAATAATTACAATGAGAGAGTTTTCACTGTGTTCGCAAAATTGGCACATTGGCATATTCTCACATTGGCAAATTTCTTAAAATGTACGACTTAATGATTATCGGTGGTGGTCCAGCCGGCTATGTGGCTGCTGAACGTGCAGGTCATAAAGGACTGAAAGTTATCTTATTCGAAAAGAAAAGTATGGGTGGCGTGTGTCTCAATGAAGGTTGTATCCCGACTAAGACCTTGCTTTACTCAGCCAAAACATACGAAAATGCCCTTCATGGCGACAAGTATGGCGTGTATGGCGAGAATATTCGTTTCGATTACGGAAAAATAGTTGCCCGCAAAAATAAGGTGGTGCGCAAATTGGTGGCCGGGGTAGAAGGCAAAATGAAAATGCATCATGTTACCGTTGTAAAAGGCGAAGCTATGATAATGGGACGAAGTGAGAAAGGAGTGGAGGTAAGTAGTGGCGGTGAGAGCTATATTGGCGCTAACCTGTTGATATGCACAGGTTCGGAAGCATTTGTTCCGCCTATTCCCGGCCTTGCGGAAGCAGGTGATATTATTCTCACCAATCGTGAAATTCTGGATTTGAAAGAACAACCCAAATCTTTAGTCATTATCGGTGGCGGCGTGATCGGGATGGAATTTGCCAGCTTTTACAACAGTCTTGGTACCGAAGTAACTGTGGTGGAAATGTTGCCTGAAATTTTAGGACAAAACGATTATGAAATTTCAGCTATGTTACGTGAAATGTATGCTAAAAAAGGCATCAATTTCAACCTGAATGCCAAAGTAGTGAAAATAGAAGGTAACAAAGTGTTTTTTGAGAAAGATGGCGAAACACAGATCGTAGAAGGTGAAAAAATTCTGGTGAGCGTGGGTCGGCGTGCAGTAACAAAAGGCTTCGGACTCGAAAACCTGAACGTGGAGCTTCTGAAAGGCGGTATCAAAGTGGACGAAAAAATGCGCACCAATATTCCCGGCGTTTTTGCTGCGGGCGATGTAACCGGATTCTCATTGTTGGCACACACTGCCAGTCGCGAGGGCGAAGTGGTGGTGAACAACCTCACCGGACGTGCCGACCGTATGCGTTACAATGCCATCCCGGGTGTGGTTTATACCAATCCTGAAGTATCGGGCGTAGGCGAAACCGAAGAATCGGCCAAAGCCAAAGGATTAGATTTCAAGGTAGCTAAACTACCGATGGCTTTTGCCGGACGTTTTGTGGCCGAGAACGAAGGCGGTACCGGACTTTGCAAAGTGTTGGTAGGTGCCAAACACGGCGAAGTTATAGGCTTACATATGATTGGGAATCCATCCAGCGAAATGATTTATGGAGCTTGTATGGCCATTGAACAGGAAATGACATTGACCGAAATGGAAGAAGTGGTATTCCCACATCCAACCGTAAGTGAAATTTTTAAAGAAACGATATTTTCATTTTAAGGTTATTTGCTGCGCGTTATTATTAGTTAATTGCTGCGCGTTATTTATTGTTATTGATAGTTATTTGCCCTTCGGGCGTTTTTAATATCAATAAATAACACGAAGTAATTAACGGCGAAGCCAAATAACATGAAATTAATAACGGCGCAGCCAAATAACACGTAGTAAATAACGCCCGTAGGGTAAATAACAAAAATATAATACCATGCCAAAAGTACAATTTATTGATCCGGCTGAAGCCCGGAAACCGGGTTTTGTGGAATTTCAACCGATTCCCGTCAATCAATATCAGAAAACAGTAAAAGACGAAAAAGGTAATTTTACCGACGAAGAGTTCAAAGCCATTTACCATGATATGTCTTTGATTCGTGAGTTCGAAACGATGTTGAACCTTATCAAAACCAAAGGTGAATACAACGGAACAGCATACAATCACCCCGGGCCGGCACACCTCTCTATCGGTCAGGAATCGGCAGCGGTAGGTATGGCCTGGACGCTGGGTGTGGAAGACTTTATCTTCGGAAGCCACCGTTCGCACGGCGAAATTCTGGCTAAAGGGATGTCGGCTATTCACAAATTAAGCGATAAGGAACTCACCGATATTATGGAGTCTTTTTTTGATGGCACTGTGTTGGCTGTTGTGAAAAAAGATTTCACAGGAACTACCAAAGAGCTGGCTCGCCGTTTCCTTGTATATGGAACATTGGCAGAGATTTTTGCCCGTTCTACCGGTTTCAACCGGGGGTTGGGTGGTTCTATGCACGCATTTTTTACACCATTCGGCGTTTATCCTAACAATGCCATCGTGGGTGGTTCGGGCGATATAGCTGTGGGCGCTGCCTTGTACAAAAAAGTCAATCGCAAACCGGGATTAGTGGTAGCCAATATCGGAGATGCTTCTATGGCTTGCGGTCCGGTGTGGGAAGGGCTTTCGTTTGCAGCTATGGATCAGTTTAATGAGTTATGGGAAGGTGATATGAAAGGCGGATTGCCTGTCATTATCAACATTATGAACAACCAATATGGTATGGGTGGACAAACCTGTGGCGAAACCATGGGTTATGGCATTGCAGCCCGCATTGGCGCCGGAGTGAATGCCGACCAAATGCACGCCGAACGTGTGGACGGTTACAATCCGTTGGCTGTGATTGATGCTTACAAACGCAAACGCAAAATTATTGAAGAAAAACGCGGTCCGGTGCTGTTGGACGTGTTGACATACCGCTATAGCGGACACTCGCCTTCGGATGCTTCGTCGTATCGTTCCAAAGAAGAAGTAGAAGCTTGGGAAAAACAGGATTGTATCGCTTCGTACGGTGTGCAGTTGATCGATGCCGGAGTGGCTTCGCAAAATGATTTGGATGCGGTGCAGGCAGATATTAAAGCATTGGTTTATGAGATATTTCTAAAAGCCATCGATCCTGTAGTTTCTCCATATATGCAAAATCCCGATGTGATAGGTGATATGATGTTCTCTAACGGTTCGGTGGATGCATTTAATACAGCCAAACCGGATGTATTGATGCCTTTGGAAGAAAATTCGAGAGTAAAGAAAATTGCAGCCAAAGAACGTTTTGCTTTCGATGCTGAAGGAAAACCATTCAGCAAAATGAAACAGTTCCAGTTGCGCGACGGAATTTTCGAAGCCATGATAGATCGTTTTTACAAAGATGCATCGCTGGTAGCTTATGGCGAAGAAAACCGCGATTGGGGAGGAGCATTTGCTGTGTATGGCGGGCTGACCGAAGCATTGCCTTATCACCGTTTGTTCAATTCACCTATTTCCGAAGCATCGATTATTGGCACAGCCATTGGGTATGCCATGTGTGGCGGACGTGTGGTTCCTGAAATCATGTATTGCGATTTCCTCGGTCGTTGTGGCGATGAGGTGTTTAATCAGCTTCCGAAGTGGCAGGCCATGAGTGGTAATGTGATTAAAATGCCGGTGGTGATCCGTGTGTCGGTAGGTTCGAAATACGGTGCACAGCACTCGCAGGACTGGACTTCGTTGGTAGCGCAAATTCCAGGTATCAAAGTATGTTTTCCAGTAACGCCTTATGATGCCAAAGGATTGATGAATGCAGCGCTTCAGGGCACCGACCCGGTTATCTTCTTCGAAAGTCAGCGTATTTACGAAATAGGCGAGCAATTCCACGAAGGTGGTGTGCCCGAAGGTTACTACGAAATACCGTTTGGCGAACCCGATGTGAAGAAAGCTGGTAACGACATAACTTTCCTTACTGTTGGACACACTTTGTATCCGGCATTGGAAGCAGCTAAAATGCTGGAAGAAAAATTCGGTATGAGCGCTGAAGTGATTGATGCCCGTTCATTGAGTCCGTTCAACTACGAAAAAGTAGTGGAATCGGTAAAGAAAACCGGAAAAATAATTGTAGCAAGCGATGCCACTACCCGTGGTTCGTTCCTCAACGATTTGGCGGCTAACATCGGACAACTTTGCTTCGATTACTTAGATGCACCGGTATGTGTACTGGGTTCGCGCAACTGGATTACACCAGCTTACGAACTTGAGAAAGCATTCTTTGCACAGCCGTCGTGGTTCCTGGATATGATCAACGAACGCATTCAACCGCTGGCAGGTTACGTGCCCGGTCAGAACTTTACGGATGCTGAGTTTATCAGAAGATCAAAAATGGGGGTGTAAAGCCCCTTCGGGCTGAAAGCCCGATATAACTTAGCCCAATGGCAAAGCCCCGGCGGGGCGACGCCTTGGGAACGGTAATGACAAATTCCAATATGAGCCCTGAAAGGGCGATATATAAACGAATTAGTTCAAATACGATTCGTTTTTTTGAAATTTTGCGAGCAATTTTATTTAGGGCTTTCAGCCCGCTAAATATGTTTGTTTGATATTTTACCCAAGGCGTCGCCATTTCATGGCTTTACCATTGGGCTAAGTTATATCGGGCTTTCAGCCCGAAGAACTGAAAACGCAATGAAAAATGTTTAAATTATGTCCCAATCGCTATCAAAATTATATGTTCACGCTATTTTTCATGTAAAATACAATGTAAGTTTGATTAAACCTGAAAATGATAAAGAACTGTATGCTTATATTGGTGGTCTTGTGAAATTGTCTAAATCAGTTCCGGTGGCAATAAATGGGACGGAGAATCATATTCATGTTTTGTGCATTATGTCCAAAAATATCTCTTTGGCAAATTTGCTGGAAGAAATCAAAACCAACAGTAGTAGATGGATTAAAACCTTGGGACCACATTATCGTGAATTTGCATGGCAAAGTGGATATGCCGGTTATTCTGTTAGTCAATCCAAAGTTAGCATTGTGCAGAAATACATTGAAAATCAAAAAGAACACCACAAAGTACAAACTTTTGAGGAAGAATACATTGAATTTTTAAAAGAAAATGGAGTTGATTATAATGAAGATTATTTGTGGACGTAAATTATAAAGTCTAATATAAAGTCTAATATGAAAAAAGTAAACGCACACTTACATACACCTTATTCTTTCAGCGCTTTCCAAAATATCGACGAAGCGCTGGATATGGCTGTGGACGAAGGAGTAAAGGTGGTTGGAATTAACGACTTTTACAGTACTGCCGGCTATAAAGCCTGGGCTGAAGGATGCAATGCACGTGGATTATATCCGCTTTTTAATATCGAATTTATAAGTCTGAACGAAGCCGACCAAAAAGCCGGTTTGCGCGTGAACGACCCAGGAAATCCGGGCAGAACCTACCTGAGCGGTAAAGGACTTTCGTATCCGATTAAGCTGAGCGAACCTTACGCCTCCCAATTGGCAGGTGTGGTGAAGGAGTCGAATGCTCAGGTAGAAGCCATGTGCACCCGGGTGAACGAAATACTGCTTGCAAACAACGCTGGTTTCTCGCTTGATTTTAATTGGATTAAAACAGAACTGACCAACGGATTAATCCGCGAACGTCATTTGGCTAAGGCATTACGCCTGAAAGCTTATGAATACTGCCGTAATAATCCGCTCGATTTACGATTGCTTTTCTATAAATTATTCGGGAATAAAGAGTTGAAGTCTGATGTGAATGACTACGCAGGTGTAGAAAATGAAATTCGTGGCAATATGCTTAAAGCGGGCGGGGGAGCATTTGTTCCTGAAGATCCCAAGGCTTTTCTGCCTGTGCAAACCGTTTGCGATATCATCGTAGCTGCCGGTGGTATTCCCACTTATCCTTTTCTGGCGGACGATGCCAAGGGTGGCTATACCGATTTTGAAGGCGATTTGGAAAGAGTGGCACGAGAACTAACCGAACGAGGATTTCATTCCGTGGAGTTTATTACCACCCGCAACGGCGTGGAATTGTTGGAGAAATATGCGTCCTACCTTCATGATCAGGGTTTTGTAGTAACTTTTGGTAGCGAGCATAATACGCCTGCTATGGAACCGATCGAATTGTTTGCCCGCAACAGTACGCCACTTACCGAACGCTTGCTGCAAATCAACTACGAAGGCGCTTGCGTGGTAGCAGCTCATCAATATCTGGTGGCACAAGGCTTACGCGGATATGTGGATGCCAACGGTCAGGCCGACAGAAGCAAAAGGGCGGAGTTTGTAAAACTGGGGAATGAATTGATAGCCCCTCCCAACCTCCCCAAAGGGGAGGCTTAAGACTTGTTCTTTAAAAGAAAAATAACTTTAATCAATAGAAATAATAACGATACTAACCAAAAAACCTCCCCTTTGGGGAGGTTGGGAGGGGCTGATATGATTCAAGATTTAATCACTATATCGCAATTCTACGGCGGCGATAGCCGTTTTGTAATTGCCGGAGGGGGAAATACCTCGTATAAAAACGCTGAAAAGATTTGGGTCAAAGCCAGTGGTTCGGCATTGGCAACTATTACCGAAGATGGTTTTGCCGTGCTCGATCGAGCCAAACTGAACCTTATGTCCGATAAAACGTACAGCGCCAATGCTGCCGAACGCGAGGAACAGGTGAAGAATGATTTGGCCGAGGCTACGCTTACAAAAGGCAAACGTCCTTCGGTGGAAACATCCATGCACAATGTGATTGACTACGCTTTCGTGGTGCACCTGCATCCAACGGCAGTGAATGGCCTAATGTGCGGTCAACATGCAGAAGCTGATTTGCTCAAACTCTTTGGCGAAAAAAATGTGTACATCCCCTATACCGATCCGGGCTATGTGCTGTTCAAAGTAGTGGAGGATAAAATCATCGAATATCGCGCTAAATTCAATGAAGAGCCGCAGGTGATCTGGTTACAAAACCACGGTATTTTCGTGGCTGCCAATAGCATTGATGAAATCAAAGTTATTTACGACAAAGTAATTGGCACACTTGAGAAATATGCCCCTCAACCTCTTAAAGGGGGAGTTGAGATTCCTACTTTAGGGGGTCAGGGGGCTGTTGAAATTCTTCCTGCTTTGCGTATGATGCTCTCGAAAGAAAGTTTGAAAACACTAAAGGTTCGCAAAAACGAACTGGTAAAGTTTTTTTACGACAGCGTGGAGGAGCAAACTAACATTGCACGTCCCTTTAGCCCCGACGCCATCGTTTATTGCAAATCGAACTATATTTTTAGCCCCCTAACCCCCTCAGGGGGAAATGAAGAAAGCATTAATAATTTTCTTTCTGATATGAAAAAAAGGATTGATGATTTCTCTCAAAAGTTTGGTTATCAGCCCAAAGTGATTTTGATCAAAGGTATCGGATTGGTAGCAGTGGGCGATAATGCCAAACAATGCGACATCATTCTCGATGTGTTCGAAGACGCAATGAAAATTGCTTATTTAGCCAAATCGTTTGGAGGAGCGCATCCGATGACGCAGGCGCAAATTGACTTTATCGATAACTGGGAAGTGGAAAACTACCGTCGTAGCGTGGCAGCCGGAGCCACTGCCGGTCGTGCCGAAAACAAAACCATCATAGTTACCGGAGCAGCTCAGGGCTTTGGCGAAGGTATTGCCCGTTGCTTGTTACAGCAGGGTGCCAACATAGTGGTGGCCGACATGAACGAAGAAGTGGGACTTGCCACAGTGGAGCGTTTTAATGCTTTGGCCAAAAGTAACCGTGCTATCTTTGTGAAAACCAACGTAAGCGAGATACCGAGCATCGAAAATCTGGTACACGAAACCGTATGCAATTTTGGAGCTATCGATTGTTTTATCAGCAATGCCGGTGTGCTTCGTGCCGGAGGATTAGACGATATGACGCCCGAGAATTTCGAATTCGTTACCAAAATCAACTACAATGCGTATTTCTATTGCACCAAGGTGGTGAGCCGTATCCAGAAATTGCAAACTAAATACGCCACGGCCGACTATTATGCGGATATTATTCAGATCAATTCCAAGTCGGGGCTACGCGGCAGTAAGGCTAATTTTGCTTATGCGGGAGGTAAATTCGGTGGTATTGGATTGACACAATCCTTTGCACTGGAACTGGCACCACACCGCATAAAAGTAAACTCTATTTGCCCGGGCAATTTCTACGAAGGTCCGCTCTGGAGCGATCCGGAAAATGGCTTGTTCGTGCAATACCTGCGTGCAGGTAAAGTGCCGGGAGCCAAAACAATCGACGATGTGAAAGCGTTTTACCTCGCGCAGGTTCCTATGCAGAAAGGCTGCTCGCCCGAGGACGTGACTAAAGGTGCCCTTTACCTGATGGAGCAATGTGGCGAAACCGGACAGGCATTGCCCATTACCGGTGGGCAGGTGATGATGGGGTAAGCCCCTCCCAACCTCCCCAAAGGGGAGGCTTAAGACTTATTCTCAAAAAAATGAACTACTCAAACCAAAAATAACAATACTAACCAAAATCCTCCCTTTTGGGGAGGTTTGGAGGGGCTAACATGCAAACAACCGCAATCCGTTTATATGGCAAAAAAGATCTTCGTATGGAAGAGTTCGAATTGCCGCAAATCAAAGAAAATGAAATTCTGGCCAAAGTTGTGTCCGATTCATTATGTATGTCATCCTACAAAGCAGCTTCACAGGGAACTGATCATAAGCGTATCCCGAACGATGTGGCCGATAAACCGATTATTATTGGTCATGAGTTTGCGGGCGAACTGGTAGAAGTGGGCTCCAAATGGGCTCATAAGTTCAAAGCCGGAGATAAATTTTCCATTCAGCCGGCTTTGTATTACGAAGATGGACCGGTGGGTGTGTTAAGTGCACCGGGATACAGTTACCAGCATATCGGTGGCGATGCCACTTATGTCATTATTCCCAATGAGGTAATGGAAAAAGACTGCCTGCTGGCATACAAGGGCGAAGGTTATTATCCGGCTTCGCTGGCCGAACCGCTCTCGTGCGTCATCGGAGCCATGCATGCCAACTACCATACTACTCCGGGTAGTTACGTTCATAAAATGGAAATTGTAGATGGTGGTAAAATGGCTATTCTGGCCGGAGTAGGGCCTATGGGGCTGGCGGCTATCAATTATGTGCTTCGACGCGACGACCGGAAACCATCTATCCTTGTTGTTACTGATGTGGATCAGGCGCGATTAGACCGTGCAGCAACGATTCTGCCTGTTGATTTTGCTAAAGAACGCGGGATAGATTTGCGTTACATCAATACTTCCAAAATGGAAAGTCCGGTAGAAGAGCTTCGGGCCATTACCGGCGGTTATGGTTACGATGATGTATTTGTGTTTGCGCCGGTAAAACCAGTTGTGGAACAGGGTGATGCTATTCTGGCTTTCGACGGTTGTCTGAACTTCTTTGCAGGACCCAGCGATCCGAATTTTGCTGCTTCGTTCAATTTCTACAATGTGCATTATGCCTATACCCACGTGGTTGGTACCAGCGGTGGAAATACCGACGATATGGTGGAAGCACTGGATATGATGTCCAAAGGATTGGATCCAGCCGGATTGGTAACGCATATCGGTGGATTGAATGCTGTTATTGAGGCTACCAAGCATTTGCCCGAAATACCGGGTGGTAAAAAGCTCATTTATACGCATATTAATTTGCCGCTTACTCCGATTTCGGAATTTGCCACGCTGGGTAAAACGAACGAGGTTTTCAAAAAACTCGCCGAAATTTGTGACCGTAATCTCGGACTGTGGAGTGTGGAGGCCGAAAGCTATTTGTTGGCTAATGCCGGAAAATTGTAAAAGGCCGTTTTCTATAGTTTTATTGTCAATAATCTAACTTTTGGGTTAACATATTTGTTGTAATTTTGCATCGGTTTAAAAAAGATTCATGGTATTAAGTCAGAAAGCATTGTTTGGATGTAAGTGTTTATATATAAACAATATACTCTTCTGGTTTTAAAAAAATTAAAATTCAAAAAGCAATGAAACAACTTGATGTAAAATTCATGCACCCGAAAGAACAGATTAATGTAATTATCGGACGAATTTACAAAAGTGGCATGACAACCACTTCTGGTGGAAATATTTCCATCATGGACGACAATGGTGATATCTGGATTACTCCTTCTGGAGTAGATAAGGGGTCGCTTACGGTGAACGATATTATTTGCATTCAAAAAGATGGCACCAAAATAGGGCTTCACAAGCCTTCGTCGGAGTATCCTTTTCATAAAGCTATTTACGAAGCTCGTCCTGAGATTAAAGCGATAATTCACGCTCACCCACCTGCATTGGTTGCTTTCAGTATTGCCCGTCAGGTGCCGGATACCAACATTGTTCCGCAGGCTAAGAATATTTGTGGCGAAATTGGTTTTGCTCCATACGGCTGCCCGGGTAGCGAAGATTTAGGTCGTAAAATTGCCAACGAATTTAAAAATAAGCAATTCAAAGCGGTGATCATGGAAAATCATGGCGTGGTGTTGGGCGGTACCGATATGATGGATGCTTACCAGCGCTTCGAAACGCTCGAGTTTTGCTGTCGTACCATCGTAAATGCCGGAAGAATTGGTAAAATAAATACGCTAACCGACGAACAAATTTCTAAATACATTAATCTTTTCCCGAAAAATATTGCTCCTTTTATGGACGTAACCTATCCTTCGGACGAAAGGGCTATCCGTACCGAAATGGTGAAAATTATCCGTCGCGCCTGCGATCAGGGTCTGATGATTTCTACGTATGGTACCGTGTCGGTTCGCTGGAAAGAGAACGACTTCCTGATTACCCCGCGCGATGTAGCTCGTTGGGATATTCAGCCTAAAGAGATTGTACAGATTAAAAACGGTATGGCCGAAGCCGGAAAAACACCAAGTCGTTCCGCTGCTTTGCATCACCGTATTTATCAGCTCAATCCGCATATCAACTCTATCATTACCACTCAGGCAACCAACCTGATGGCTCATGCGGTAAGTCACCAGAAATTTGATGTACGTACTATCCCCGAAAGCTGGATTTTCCTGCAGGATGTTCCGTCAATACCTTTCAGTATGCTATATGGCGATGTGGATGAGGTGGCTAAACTTTTCTCTCGAAACAGAGTGGTTTTAGTTGAAAACGATAGCGTAATTGTTACGGGCGATAAGTTGCTGAATACTTTCGATTATCTTGAAGTAGCTGAATTTTCGGCCAATTCTCTGGTAATGGCTTCGTCTATCGGACCGCTGCAACCTATGGGCGATGCCGAAATTGATGAATTGAGAATAGCGTTTAATGTGAAATAAATCCGCGGCACTCCGTGGAGTGAATATAACAGATTACGTCTGATGGTTTTTTGTACCGTCAGACGTTTTTTATTACTTTTGAATAAAGTTTCTGATTAAAGCTGAATAATTTGCATGATTTTACTGAAATCACCGTTTACATCGCCATACTTTAATCTGGCTGCCGAGGAGTATCTTTTTTCGGAAAAGTCGGAGGATATTTTGTTTCTTTACGTGAATGAACCTTCTGTAATAGTGGGTTCCAATCAGGTGATTGGCAATGAAGTGGACCTCGAATTTTGCAAACGGCATGGAATTCATGTCCTGCGCAGGATGTCGGGCGGTGGGGCTGTGTATCACGATACCGGAAATATTAATTATAGTTTTTTATCTGCCAAAAATGAAAACCTGTCGCCTTTAAGCAATCAGTTTCTGCTTCCGGTGGTCGATGTATTGGGCGATTTAGGTATTCCGGTTCATATTGGTGTACGTAAAGATTTGTGGTTGCCGGGCGAATTTAAAGTGAGTGGTACTGCTTCGCATATAACCCGCAACAGGGAATTACACCACGGTACCTTGCTGTTCGATACGCAAATTGAATATCTCGAAAAAGCGCTTACATCGCGCACAAAAAACGTACTGCTTAAAGGCACTCCTTCAGTGCCAAGTCCGGTGAAGAATATACGTACTTATCTTGCCGAATGCAGCAATAATACTCCGGAACCGGAATCTTTCTTTGAAAATATTTCTTTTGCTTTTGAGAAAAAATATAATGCCTTATTTGAATATGTTGAAAACTGTGCTGAAATTGAGCAACTTATTCAATCTAAGTATAAATCGGACGATTGGAATTTTAAAAAATAAATTCCTATTTTATCATACTAACATCTGGTTGGTTTTTCAATACATTTTCTTCACGAGCCCATTTTTTTTGCCATTGCGGATATTTGTTCAGTACCGACTGTGGTGAATAGGTATACCAACCGTATCCAACGCGACGTTCGCGGCTTACTTCTGAGAGTGAATAAAGAAACTTACTATTGCGGTCGCAAAAAAGTGGACGATGCGTGCCTAACTCGTAATAGCGTGTCCATATTGGAGCTGCTGCAGAGTCGGTTACTACAATTCTATCCGTTTGAATTTTCATGTATTTGGTTTGCTCGGCCGACGCTTTAATGGTTTCTACTCTGGTATTCAGTATTTTGGAGTCGCTAAACCATTTTACTGCGCTTTGTATGGACTTGATTATCTTTGTATCAGGATGGTCAATCTGCATCAGAAACAAGACAACGCCGGCACTCTCTGCATTACATATCGATGGAGGTTCAAATGCCCTTGCCCAGGCTGGTTCGAGAGTTACTTCATCGTGCTGCTGACACCAGGCGGTCAGCACTCCGTGGTCGTTAATCTGAGTTTTCAGGATGCATTCTAAGCCTTTCAGATAGGCTGTTTCTACTTTTTTTCTTAATGAATTGCTAACAAAAACATAATCTCTATCATTCGTGGTAATCTTTCGCAGCAATTGCATGATGCCTAAATATGCACCATCGTTGAAGGTAATTCGCCGGCTGTAACCTTTTGTATCAATCGGGTAATATTGGGCCCATCCTCCGTTAGAATACTGCGCTTCAAGACAAAATTGTATGCCTTTTAAACATGCGGCTTTGTATCTTTTCTGGTGGGTAATGTTATAAACTTTCGCCAGATAATCTATTTGTGTGTAGGTGGTAGAATTGTCGAACGTGGTATGCAATATGCTTTTTGTTTTACGCAGACTATCGGCTTGCTGTTCGGTAAGTATTGCCTGCATGTCGTAGTTTTTTGGCCAACCACCATTATTCCGCTGAAACAGCAGTATATTGTCGGCTATTCTTGTAATTTCATTAGGTTTGTAGCGGGGTTTGTCTTTCCTGAAGTTGATAATGTTGTTTTTATCATAAATCCCGTACCAATGGTCGCTGCTCGATTTGAAAGGTTCTGTACTTATAGCAACGTATTCATTGCCTGCTTTTGAGTTTTGGGCGTATGCTTGCAGGTACGATAGCCATATGATAAATGCAATGACCGTAATTTTGAATACAATTGTGTTTTTCATGATGCCTGAAAAATGATGATGTTATTACATCACAAAAATACGTCATCTTTTTGGTTGGAACTTATTTTAAACTCTTTATTAAGGTGTGTAAATTGATTTAGAAACTCTTTTTTTTGGTTTTTTCAAATAAAAAAACAGCAACGCACTGACCGGTATAAACCCTTTGTCAATTGCGTTGCAGTTTATTTGTTTGTTGGCGCTGATTATAAGCCAAATGTTTCGGCTACTGCTTTGCAAACAATCTTTCCGTTCACAATATTCAGTCCTTTTCGCAAATCTTCATTTTCTTCACAAGCTTTTTCCCAGCCTAAGTTAGCCAGTTTTACGGCATAAGGCAGTGTGGCATTGGTCAATGCCAGGGTAGATGTAAAGGGTACTGCCCCGGGAATATTGGCTACACAGTAGTGCTGTACACCTTCAACCTGATACACGGGTTCGGCGTGCGTGGTTGGTTTGGATGTTTCAAAACAGCCTCCCTGATCAATAGCCACATCTACTAATACCGAACCGGGTTGCATCAGTTTCAGCATATCTCTTGTAATCAGGTGAGGCGCTTTAGCTCCCGGAATAAGTACCGCGCCAATTACCAGGTCGGTGATGGGCAGTAACTGTTCTATGTTGAATTGCGACGACATAACCGTGTCAACATTAGCCGGCATGATTTCGCTTAGGTAGCGTAAGCGTGGCAGCGAAATATCCATAATGGTAACATGAGCTCCAAGTCCGGCAGCCATCAGCGCAGCGTGCATACCTACTATACCACCGCCTATTACCAGTACATTGGCCGCTTTTACACCCGGTACACCTCCCAGCAAAATACCTTTGCCGCCTTTGGGTTTTTCAAGATATTTAGCTCCTTCCTGAATAGACATGCGTCCTGCAACTTCCGACATGGGGATAAGCAGAGGCAAAGCTCCATCGGTTTCTACAGTTTCGTAAGCCAGACATACGGCATTGGTTTTCATCATGGCGTGCGTCAGTGTTTCGTTAGATGCAAAGTGAAAGTAAGTAAACAACAATTGGTTTGGACGTATCAAATCATATTCCTGAGCAATAGGCTCTTTTACTTTCATAATCATTTCGGCTGTGTCAAAAACCTCTTTGGCTGTAGCCATAATAGATGCTCCGGCTTGTTTATATTGTTCGTCGGTAAATCCGCTGTTGAAGCCTGCACAGGTTTCAATATAGACTGAATGCCCGTTTTTTACCATGGTTTGAACTCCGCCAGGGGTAAGCGCTACCCTGTTTTCGTTGTTTTTAATCTCTTTGGGAACACCGATTTTCATAACTTTAAATATTTAAATTAATTATACAAATTCATGAATAAAACAATACATTGGAGTAGGGTGCGCAAGATAGATATTGTAGCCCTATTCCTGAAAATCGATGTAAAAATACAATATTGCTTTTAAATTGGTATATAAAATTGAATAAAATCTTATTGTGATATGAAAAAATATTTTAATATGTTGATATTTAGTGTATTGTGCTTGTTTGAAAATGTAATGTAGCTAAGGCTTATTGTGTGTCTTAAACCTGAATAATTCTATTAAATTAACTATAATCAAAGACACTTTTCTTTGTAATTTTATTTAATGCTTACAAAATGAAATACAAGCTCTCTGTGTGTTAATGAAAACGTGCTGATTTGATAGTTTGATTTTTTAGGAATTAATTAATTTCGTAACTGAGTGGTACTGTAACGCGTTTCTGATTACTTGTTTTACTACCCAGAATACCTATGCCATTTTCAACATTGGTGTAAATCTGAACCGGTTCAGAGAAGAACTCTATGTAATTATCAGCTGCCTCACGGGTTTTCAGATAAAGATAAAGCGATTTGGAAATACTCTCTATGTCGACAATGATTTCCTGCTTATAATAATCCGGTTTTTCATAATCCGGTATTTCATAATCTTCATCGTAAGCGTAAGTATTGTACGGTATACTTAATGAGAGCCCATAATTTTTTCCATCAAAAATATCATCGTTAAATACATTGTACCGATTTGAATTTTCGTCTACAACCTCATCTTTGGCCGTTCCAAAAACAAGGTCGTTAGAGTCAAAGTACAGTGTGGTTACCACGTAATCGCCATTTTTCATAAATTTGGCTAAGTAAACTTTGGCTCTGTAATAATTCTTATATCCGGCACTGTCGGCAATATTTACTTTAAAGTTCAGATTGTTTTGGTAGTTTGTACCCACGGTATCTATAATTGTTTTCTGCCGTTCATAGTCGTAATAATAGTTGACAAGCGGAGTTGTTTCGGTTGCCACAGAGCTTGTGTCGCAACTGCTTATTCTGATGTATTTCTCAACGAGAGTCTGAGCTTCTATCTGTCCGTATTTACTGTGTGAGGCTGTTAATTTAATACGTTCACCGGTTTTTGGTAGGTAAATGGCTTCGTATATTCCCTGTCCTTTCGAAGTCAGGGTTTCTTTCAGCTCATCGTTCACAAATAGTTTCACCTGAGCATCGTTAATCAGCGTGAAAGTTTCGTTATCATCCAGAAAAAAGTTGCTTTTGCTCAGATGTACACTGATAACCGAGTCGGGCGATAAAAAGCTGTTCAGTACCATTAAATCTGCTGATGTATCACCATTAAATTCTATGGCTGTCTCGCACGAAAAGCAGATTACTCCGGCGATTAGGATGAGTAGGTAATGTTTTATTGAAGTTTTCATCTTTTTTTTTGCAGATAAATAATTAAAAATGATATGAATAACTAATTGATGGTATAATGGTAAATATAGTAACCTTGGTCAGTTCTTTTTTCGATTTTGTGGTGTAGGTATTGCTTGTCGGATCGAACTGACTGTCGTAGGTAGTTTTTACATACACCAAAAACGGATTTTTTTGGTTATAAGCGTTATACACACTTAGGTTCCATGTTCTGGTGCCGTGTTTCTTCTGTTTATGGAAGTTTACGCTTAAATCTAACCGATGATAATCGGGCAATCGGTAATTGTTTCTCTGACTGAGGTGCGAAATTGATTCATTGTAAGAATTATAACCATCTATAGCGGGTGCATAATAGTTCTGAAGCGCCAGTGAGCCGCAGTTGCCTGTACTGTATATCCAGGTGCCGGCGACATCTATTTTTTTACTGAACTTGTGCGAAAGTACGATGCTCAAATCGTGGCGGCGGTCGTACTTGGCCGGAAACTCTTTACCATTGTTCAGCTCGTTGCCGGGTTTGTTGAACAGGCGATCCGATTTTGCCAGCGTATAGCCTACCCATCCGGTAGTTTTTCCAAGGTTCTTTTGTGCCAGAAATTCCACTCCGTAAGATTTGCCTTCGCCTAAGCTTACTTTGTCTTCCCAGCCCGTACCCGAATCCATAAACGAAGCGCCATCTTTGTATTCAATCAGGTTTTTCATGGTTTTATAATATCCTTCTACCGAAAAATCTATAAAATTTTTGAAATTATAAAATAATCCGGCCGAAATTTGATGCGATTTCATAGGGCTTATACGCTTGGTTACAGGTACCCAAAGGTCGGTGGGGAGGCTAATGTTGGAGTTGGACAGTAAATGTACATTCTGGCTCATGACAGCATAACCTGCTTTGGCCGATAAATTGCTGCTAATCATGGCTCTTATGCTGGCTCTTGGCTCGAGCGACTGGTATGCTTTACCCTGTACCCAAAAGGCTGAATAATGCAGTCCGGCATTAATCTTAAAAATACTGTTGAGGGTAATATTGTCCTCGATGTATAATGCCAACTCATTGGCATGTATATTGGCATTGCCCAGCGTGGTATCATTATTCTCGGTAATATTGTCCGATACGGTATTAATCTTTACCACCTGTACCCCGGGCCTGAACGTATGATTAGAAAGGTTAACCCCGAATTTGACGTCCTGATTGGGGGTTAACGAGTAGTCGAAATCCGTTTTTAGTCCAAAGTCAGTAATGCCGGAGTTGTATTTTACCGTGGAGTTTGTCGAGGTTTTGCTTGGTGGGTCGATGTTAGTCTCATGCTCTGTTACCCCTATACCCATATCAAAACGATAGCGGGTAAAAGTGCCCGTGGTGTTCATAAAAAGCTTATTGTTTATCAGGTGATTCCATCTGATGGCCGTGATGAGATTTCCCCAGTTCCAGTTCATCTTAAGTCTGCTTTCGTAGGAACTGTTGGTGCTTTCATATTCATCTTGAATCATGTTGGCGTATATCACGTCGTCGCCCATGTAGGCACTCACAAATAATTTGTCTCGATCGCTGAAAGTATGCGTTATTTTTGCATTTACATCATAAAAGTAATAACCGGCCGAGTTGTTGCCCAGACCCTCTTGTTTGCTGTATATCTTGATAAATGGTTGCATCAGTAAATCATAATAGGTACGTCGGGCCGACAGGTTGAATGTGGTTTTACTGCTCAGTAGCGGACCTTCCAGATTTATTTTGGAAGATATAAGACCGATGCTGAAATTGCCATGAAGTTTGTACGGATTTCCATCTTTCATCTGTAAATCAACTACCGAGGAGAGGCGTCCTCCAAAGCGAGCAGGGAAATCGCCTTTGTAAAGCGTTACGTTTTTTAGTGCATCGGCATTAAATACTGAGAAAAATCCTCCCATGTGGTTGACGTTGTAGATAGGTACGCCATCGAGCAGAAACAGATTTTCGTCGGGGCCACCGCCGCGCACATAAAAACCCGAAGAACCTTCGGTGCCGGCTTGTACACCCGGAAGTAGTTGCAAAGCCTTGAGTACATCGGTTTCGCCAAATAGTGCGGGTACCGATTTTATCAGGGTTACAGGTACATCTATGGCGCTCATTTGAGTGCCTTTTACGCCCATATCTCTGTGATTGGCCACTACGGTAACTTCCTGTAGCTCCAGCGATTCCTGCATGTTGATGTTGATAATTGTGTCGCGGGTGAGCGTGAACCTCTTGTTTATAGGTCCGTATCCGACGTACGAGAAACTGAGGTCAACTACTCCTTTGGGGAGAGTGATGGAATAAAACCCGTAATTGTTGCTTACTGTGCCCAGTCGGTTGATGCCGTCGAATACCGAGCAGTTAATCAGTGTTTCGTTATTCTTACCATCTTTTATATAGCCGCTAATGGTGTGGTTTTGTGCCAGTAAATTAGTTAAGATAATAGTGAAGGCAAATAAAATCAGACTTTTTTTCATTAGAGATTAATAAAATATTTAATTGATGTGTTTAAAATCTTCCAGGATTGATTTGAATAAGTTTCCCGATAAAAAATTCAACTCTGGTTAAAAGATGCAATTCAAAGCTTGGAAGTTGCATCGGGTTGGTGAATTTTTAGCACAGTTTAAAAATATCGGCATATGAGCTAATAACTTTGCTGGTATCGCCCGCCACATTAATCATTGCCTGAGCCAGCTTACCGGCATGTATGGGTCTGTATTTACGAAATAAGCCAATTTTATTGAGCCCGAACATGAGCGATAGCGCTATGCGTTCTGCTACTCTGTTTTCATCGCGGTTGCCATATAGCTGAGCCGGACGGAGTATGTTCACGGCTTCGTAGGGTAGTTTGAGTACGGCTTCGTCCAACCGGCCTTTCATTTGTGTATAGAAAAAAGGCGAAGATACACTGGCTCCGGCCGACGAAATGAGAACGTAGCTTCTTACGCCGTTGCGGGCTCCGGCTCTGGCTGCGTCGTACTGATACATAAAATCAACCCGATACTGGTTGGTTTTACTACCGGCTTTTTTTAGGGTGGTACCCATGCAGGAGAACAGGACATCGCCTTTAACCAGTGGTTGCCACTGCTCAGGATGGTTGAAATCTACTACATGCTCGGTTAGTTTGGCATGTGTCAGGTTGCCGGCTCTGCGAACCAGTGAAACGACCTGGGTATATTCCGGCGAATTAATCAGTAAACGGATAAGCTCGCGACCTACCATTCCTGTAGACCCGATAACGATAGCTTTTTTCATTTGTTTAGAAGCCCCTCTAACCTCTCCGAAAGGGAGGCTTGCCGACTGATTGAGGTGTTGTCGGATTTGTTAATCATTTCTTTGCGTGAGTAAACTTACTCATAAGTGTTTCATTGGTTTGAAGAATGAAAATTTATATCACAATGTTTTTTTTTGATATACTTAACGGATTTTGGCCGAAATTATTGTTTGGTTAATCATTTTAATCGTCGCCCGGTGTATCTCTCATAAGTGTCCAGGGTGTTTATTACATAGGCAACAGTCTCTTTCCCCCGGAACCGGCCATATTTTACCACAGGGTCGTTGTAAAATTCCGGTTCTGATTTTTTGAGGAGATAATATTCCACGTTCTTAAACCAAATACCCGGATTTTTTCCATGTTTTTGCGAAAGTGCCATTGCATCAATTACGTGTGCCGGGCCTGAGTTGTATGCAGCTAAAATAAATTTAATCCGTTCTTCTTTATTCTCAACTTTTCTGAACGACAGATTTAAACTTTTAATATATTGCACCCCTGCTTCAATATTCTTTTCAGGATTAAACATGTTATTTCTGGTTAAACCAAACCTGGCGGCAGTACGGGGCATCAGTTGCATAATTCCGGAAGCGCCGGCCCACGAAACTTGCGAGGAGTCAAATCTTGATTCGTGAAAAGCCAGAGCGGCTAATAGTTTCCAATCCCAGTTTATTTCAGAAGCATATTTCTTAAAATAATGGTCGTAGGGCGAAATGGCGCCTTTGGGAATGCGTATTTTGCGCTGACTGAAATAGGGGCTTTTAATCCAGTATTTTTGCGATAGGTTAACCTGGAGTATTTCATATTCGGTAGTTTGCTGCCATTCGCTGATTTGTGTCATCAGCGCTGAGCTTTCTCGCCGGATAAGCCAGCCGTTGCGTTGCTCAAAGCCTATGGGCGTGCGAACATCTATTTTTTTGTAAAACGATTTGTAAAGCTGGGCTGTATTGTGGTATGCTACGGTGTAGTCAATTTTTTTCTCAGCCACCATTTCTATCAGTTCCTCATTAGTTACCGAGTCGGGTGCATCAACAATTTCGAAGGTGTTACCCAACTCGTTATTCAGGTTTTCGAGCCTTTTCTTAAAAATGGTATTGGGCTTTACATATATTTTTTTGCCTTGCAGTTCGCTTACATCAGTCACCATCGATGCACTTATTTGCTGCACAAGTACCTGATACGAGTTGTCTTGAGGTAGTACAAAGTTAAACAGTTTTTTTAGTTCTCTGGTTTCGTAAATATTGTATGCGGCTATATCAACTTCTCTTTGTTGCAATTTATGCTCCAGTTCCAGTTCGGTTCGGGCTTCGGTTACTTTTAGCACTACTCCCAGCTTATCAGCCAGTGCCTGAGCCATTTCGTAATCGTATCCTACAAACTCATCTCTGAACAGAAAATAAGACGTTGGCCCATAGATAGTACCTACCTTGAGCGTATCCCGCTGTATGATATCGAGTAGGTCGATACTGCGGGATATCACGTGCGCTTTTCTATCGTGTTTGCATGCACTGAAAAGCAGCAAACCTGCAAACAGTATTGCAATGCTTTTTTGTATTGACATCAGGATAAAGCAAATTCGACGTTTTCGGGTTTAATGGTCTGTATATTATTGAGTTTTAGATATACCTGAGCTGTTGCCAGTACATCTTTCTGGCAATAGTTGGCTATTCTTTCCACATCTTTTTCCTTGTAATATACCGCAGCCACTTCGCTTCCGTCAATATCATCCTTAGGCGTGGGTATGCCAAATATGGCAGTCATTAATTTGAGTGAGGTGTAGTTCTTATAATCACCAAATTTCCATAATTCAAGCGTGTCGATAAAGGCTATTTCCCATGGTTTTTTTCCTGCTATATTCAGGATAGGAGGGAGCTCCAGCCCATTGATAAGCATACGCCGGCAAATATACGGTATGTCAAATTCTTTGATGTTATGCCCGCACAGGGTGTTGCTCTTTTCTGTGCAAAACCGTGCTAACATTAGGGCAAACTCCTGTAGAATTTCTTTTTCATCGTCGCCCGCAAAAGATTTAACACGAAATAACATCTCCCGCCCTTTGAAATGAATAAACCCAACTGAAATGCAAACAATTTTTCCGAACTCTGCGTATATCCCCGCACTGGATTCAAATGCCTGAGCTGCTGTTGTATCTTCGGGATACTTTTCGGGCATTCTTTTTCTTATCAGCTCAAATTTTTCTTTCCACAGATAGGCCAGTTCCGGCGACATTTCAGTCAGTTCTTCTTTTTGAGGAACTGTTTCTATATCGAGAAAAAGGATTTTTGATAGGTCGGTAAGGGTCATGCTGGGTTTTATTTCAGATTGTTTTCAATATATTTTGATAGTATATCAATAGCAATATGGTTATTTCCTCCCTGAGGTATAATCAGGTCGGCAAAGCGTTTGGTTGGTTCAATAAACTGTAAATGCATGGGTTTCACCGTTTGTTCGTATCTTTCCATTACTTTGTTTACCGAACGGCCACGTTCTATTATATCCCGGTTAATAACCCTGATTAGGCGGTCGTCGGCATCGGCATCAACAAAAACTTTCAGATCCATCATTTTGCGTAATTCAGGGTTGGTCAATACCAGAATCCCTTCAACAATAATTACATGGCAGGGCTTTACCGGAATGGTTTCCGTAGCACGCGTACATGTGAGGTACGAATAAATGGGTTGCTCAATGGTTTTGCCTTTGCGAAGTTCCTTTAGATGTCGTGTGAGTAATTCAAATTCAATGGAATCAGGGTGGTCAAAGTTTATTTCAAGACGTTCTTCGAGGGGTAAATGACTGCTGTCGCGGTAGTAAGAGTCTTGTGGTAAAATGGCGACTTCGTCTTCGGGAAGACGTTCCATAATTTTTCGTACAACTGTTGTTTTCCCCGAGCCTGTTCCGCCTGCTATTCCAATAATGAGCATAAAATCCGTTTTTAATTAGTTTTCGGAGTGCTAAAATATATATTTATTCCTTTTTTATCTAATTTATAGCCTGTTTTTTTTGATACATCATTTTGGGGTAAATAATATTGAGATGTATAAATTGTTTGTTCTCAATATATTATTGCCAAATAAAATGATTTTGAGAATAGAATATTTTTTTATTTGCTTTTTCAATTGTATTTACATAAAATGCTTATATTTGTGAATACAATGAATAAATCACAATTTTTATGACAAATAGATGTTTTCGGTTTTATGCAATTCTTGGAGTTTTTTTTCTGATGCTGTTGCCGCTTGGCGCTGTAGCTTCCGAAACTATCCGTATCATTCCTTATCCGCAGAGTGTAGTGACAGGTAAAGGGAGTTTCTCATTCACAAAGGGAACAGTTATCTTATGTCAGGCCAACAATACCGGAGTCCTGAAATTAGCAGAGCAGTTTGCCAGCCAATTTCATGTTGTAACAGGCATCCGTATTCCGGTAGTTCACACAATAAGTAAAGCCGGTCAGGTTATCAGTTTCACTAATAATGATACGGTTGGCAAAGAAGGCTATCTGCTTGCTGTTACTACCAATAAAATTGGTATCGAAGCAGCTACACCTCAGGGTTTCTTCTATGCTTTACAATCGTTGTATCAATTATTACCTGCCGATATATATGCTCAAAAACGGTCGAACATAAAAAAGTGGAGCGTGCCATGTGTGGATATAAAAGATGAGCCCCGCTTTGTATATCGTGGCTTGCATCTGGATGTAAGCCGCCATTTCTTTCCGGTAGAATTTATTAAGAAATATATAGATGCTATGGCCATTCACAAACTGAATTATTTCCATTGGCATCTTACCGACGACCAGGGTTGGAGGATTCAAATCAGAAAATATCCGTTGCTTACGCAAACGGGTTCCAAACGGGTGGAGACACTTGTGGGTCACTACTCCGAGAACTTTCCCGAACGATATGATGATGAGGCCTATGGCGGATATTATACTCAGGCTGAAGCCCGCGAAATAGTGGCTTATGCTGCCAGCCGCTTTATAACGGTGATTCCTGAAATAGAAATGCCCGGACACGCAACAGCTGCTATTGCGGCTTATCCTTTTTTGTCATGTACTCAGGAAAAAATTAAAGTAGCCACTAAGTGGGGTGTTTTTCAGGATGTGTTTTGTCCGCGCGATAGCACTTTTGATTTTCTGGAGGATGTGCTTACTGAGATTATGGATATATTTCCTTCCCGATATATTCATATTGGTGGCGACGAATGCCCTAAGGACCGATGGAAGGTTTGCCCCGACTGTCAGGCTAAAATCAAATTACTTGGTTTGAAAGATGAACATGAACTGCAAAGCTATTTTATTCATCGGATTGAGAAATTTCTGAACTCAAAGGGTAGGAAAATTATCGGGTGGGACGAAATTCTTGAAGGTGGGTTAGCTCCCAATGCCACGGTGATGTCCTGGCGTGGCTTTGAAGGTGGCATTGCTGCAGCGCAAAGTAAACACGATGTGATCATGACTCCGTATACTCATTGCTATTTTGATCATTACCAGGCCAACCCTGCTACAGAGCCTACGGCTATAGGCGGCTTTTTACCTATTGAGAAAGTGTATAGCTACGAGCCTGTGCCCAATCAGCTTACTGAGGCCGAATCGGTGTACATACTCGGTGCTCAGGCCAATGTGTGGACTGAATATATGGGTACATCCGATCATGTAGAATATATGGTTTTCCCAAGGCTGGCTGCTATGTCCGAAGTGTTGTGGTCGCCTGCAAAGGCTCGCAGCTGGGATAGGTTCAGTTCGGGTATCCCTACTCAGTTGCAGCGTTACAAAGCGCTGAATCTGAATGCCTCCGAAGCTTTTCTGGACGTAGAGTGCGAATCGAAAACTCTTGATGAAAACCAGCTTATGGTAACACTTAAAACAAATAACGCTGAAGCTATAATCCGTTACACCACAGATGGAAGTCGGCCGCAGATTGGCTCACCTGCTTATAAGCAACCGCTCATTTTTTCAGAAAATACTGAAATCAAAGCTCAATGTTTTCAAAAAGACAAAGCAGTAGGACGGGACTTTAGCCGGAAATTTATGGTGAGCAGAGTTACCGGTCTGCCTGTAACCATTGCCGGGTCGAAAAATCCGGATTTAATGATGACCAATGGTATTTCGGGCGATATTAAAACCGGTACTGAATGGGCGGTACTTGGTGGCAACAAAGACCGTGAAATTATCCTCGATCTTAAACAGACGTCACAGATACAGCGGGTAATCATCGGGATGTTAAGTGCACCGGCTTTACGGGCATTGTATGCTCCCGAGATTACGGTATTTACTTCTAAAGATGGAGACAGTTACACACAAGTAGCGCACGGCACTTATGTGCAGGAAGCTAATGGTATTCGCCGGATTCTTCGGCCGGAACTTGTATTCCCCGTAGATAATGTCCGATACGTAAAAATTGCATTTAAATATGCCGGCGAGTTTAAAAATGCCGATGGTGTAGGCAATAGTTTGTTGTATATTGATGAAATTCAGGTACAGTAGAGACGCGTCATGACGCGTCTCATATTATTCATTCCAAATATGTAGAGACGCGGCGTGCCACGTCTCTACGGATTATCATTTGTTTCATTTTTAGACGTGTCATGACGCGTCTCTACGAATTGTCATCTGTTACATCGCAGACGCGGCGTGCCACGTCTCTACGCATCATCATCTGTTGCATTAATAGACCGGCCTGCCACGTCTCTACAATCATGTGTTTGTTTGACAAAATACGATTTCTTTAGTTGGTTTTCATTTCGTAAAGAATTTATCGTTTTCCCATGTGGTTACATTATTCTCAATATATGTAGCTATCTTATTCATTTCTTCCTGACTTCGAATAATATGATCGTGAAAACGTGTTTGCCAGCCAAATGTAATTTTATTCAGATTAGCGTATTTAGTCAATGCTGATTTTAATCCACCTATTGTTGTGGATAATAATCCACATTGTTCTGCAATATTCTGCATTTTTTCATTTTTTACCGCACGTTTACCGTTCGTTTCATTCTCATTCGTAGATACGTGGCATGCCGCATTCTGGTTATTAATCCCAAACCCATTCGTAGAGACGTGGCATGCCGCGTCTTTACAAAAACCACCCGTTTCATCAGATACGTGGCATGCCGCGTCTCTACCATCAATACAAACAATTAAATGAACATGGTTTGGCATTATTTGGTAAAGGGGTATTACACAATACGAATTATGGGTAGTTATATTCAGTATCAGTTCATCCAATTTTCGTCCTAATTCGTTTAATTGCATTTTGCCATTATAGATTTCGCCAAAATAATGCAATCTTTCAGAAGTACAAATTGTAATAAAATAATCTCCGCCATTGTAGTCGTGCCACACCGCACGCGCCGAAGATATGCGGTATTTGTTTTGAAATTTTTCTGTTTTCATAGATATTGTGTTTTGTGGTTAAATTCAATTTTCCTGTAGAGACGCGGCGTGCCACGTCTCTATGAATTATCATCTGTTTCATTTTTAGACGCGGCGTGCCACGTCTCTACCAATCACCATCTGTTATATCAGAGACGCGGCGTGCCACGTCTCTACTGTTGAGCCGATAGTGCTTGTGTAAAATCCTGAAAGAGATCGTCGGCGTTTTCGAGACCTACCGATATGCGGATGGTTTTGTCGGAAACGTTCATTCTGACGCGGTCTTCCGGGGCGAAAGTGCCAAAAATGGTTGATGCCGGATGTATGGCTAATGTCTTGTTGTCGAACAGGTTTGTGGCTCTTTTTACCAGTTTGAGCTTGTTCAGAAAGCTGAATGCTGCTTCGCGCGAGGCCAGATTGAAAGTGAACATAGCTCCGGGATATTCGCCAAACTGGCTTTTGCTCAGTGCGGCATATTCGTTGCCGGTAAGTCCGGTATAGTTGGTGGCTTCTACGCCGGGAAGCGAGGCTACGCGTTGCGCCAGTTCCTTACATGTCTGCGATGCTTTCAGGTATCTGAGTTCCAGAGTTTCGAGTCCGAGGGTTTGCATGTAGGCAGCGTGCGGAGTCATATAAGCGCCCATGTTTCGGTGAATTTCCTTACGGAGTTTTACGGTAAAGGCCGCATTACCAAAACTTTTGGCCAACCCTGATAGTTTGTTATCGGATTTGCTCCAGTCGAAAGTGGCATAATCCAGTATAAGTCCGCCTAAGCTGGTGGCTCCTCCCGAAATGTATTTGGTGCTTGAAACTATTTCGATATCAACGCCAAAGTTCTTGGCCTGAAAGGCACAAAAAGGTACGATGGTGGTATCGGCTATGAGTGGCACGTTTTTGGTTTTGCAGATAGCTGAGAGGCCTTTCAGGTCGGCCACTTCCATTTGCGGATTGGTGATAATCTCCAGAAATACAGCACAGGTTTTTTCGTCGGTGCTTTCTGCTACGGCGTTGAGGTTGGTGAGGTCACAAAAACGTGTTTCTACACCAAAATCGGCTAAGGTCGACGCAAAAAACGAATAAGTGTTGCCAAACAAATGGCGCGATGTTACGATATTGCTTCCGGCTTTAGCTACAGTGAGTATGGCATTGGTAATGGCTGCCATGCCTGAGTTCAGGGCTGTAACATTGAACGCTCCGGTAATGGTACGCACACGATCCTCGAAATACTGAACCGTGGGGTTGGTTATTCGCGAATACGTGTGATCAGCTGCCTTGCCCGTAAATGCCAGTTCCATTTGCTCTGCCGTGTCGAATTCGTAGGCTGCCGAATGATATACCGGCATACTTAGCGCATTATATGCGTCTGCTTTGGCATAGGGTGTGTGTAACAGGTCTGTTTCTAAAGATTTTTTAGCACTCATATTTTTTTGATAATTTTATTGCAGGGCTAAATCCGGATAGCAAGTTATCAAAGCCAACTTACAGGTCTTCGATGGCAACTTACAGGTCTTCGATGGCAACTTACAGGTCTTCGATGGCAACTTACAAGTCTTCGATGGCAACTTACAGGTCTTCGATGACAACTTACAGGTCTTCGATGGCAACTTACAGGTCTTCGACGGCTACTTACAGGTCTTCGATGACAACTTACAGGTCTTCGATGGCAACTTACAGGTCTTCGACGGCTACTTACAGGTCTTCGATGACAACTTACAGGTCTTCGATGGCAACTTACAGGTCTTCGACGGCTACTTACAGGTCTTCGATGACAACTTACAAGTCTTCAATGGCAACTTACAGTCTTTTAAAGCCATTTTCAAACTTATTTGCAAAGATTTATCGGGTTTTATCGCTCCGATTTGTTTCTTAACTTATACCTGCTATCTTAGTTTAGCTCCCGTTTTATTTTCCAGATTACTGATCATTTTTTTCATTATGCTGTCAATCTGGTTGTCTGTCAGTGTTTTTGTTTCATCCTGAAGGATAAAGCTTACAGCGTATGATTTTTTGCCCGGTTCAAGATTTTTACCTTCGTAAACATCGAACAGAGTAACGTTTTTAAGTAGTTTTCGCTCAGTTTCGTAGGCTATCTTTTCAATTTCGGCAAATGTTACTTGTTTGTCGATGAGTAAAGCCAAATCGCGTTTCACTTCAGGGTATTTTGATATTTCGCTGTATTGTACTTTATGTTTGGTTATTTCACCAAGCAGGGCATTCCAATTCAAGTCGGCATAATACACTTCCTGTTCAATGTCGAGTTTTTTCAGGATTTTAGGATGAACAATACCGTAAACAGCTAATTTGCTGCCACGCGGACTATATACAGTCAGGGCTTCGCTCAGCAAATCGTCGGCATATTCGCCGGAAACAAGCTTGCGGAGATTAATGCCCAAACGGCGAAATATATTCTCGATATATGCTTTTAGTTCGTAAACACTGGTTTTTTGTTCGGCTACTGCCCACGATTGCGGGTGTTTGCTTCCGGTAAGCCAAATGCCGAGATGAAAATCCTCGGAATATGCCGCCAGCGTTTCGTCGGCTTTTTTATTGTTTTGGTTGTAATAATAGCAATTACCAAATTCGTAAAATTTCAAATCGGCATTCCGTCGGTTCACGTTATAAGCAATGTTTTCTAACCCTCCGAAAAGGAGTGTTTGGCGCATAACACTTAAATCGGAACTCAGCGCATTGATAATCTTCACGCTGTTAGCTGCCGGAAATGATGTTAAATCAGTATAATAAGCGCCTTTGGTAAGCGAGTTGTTCAGTATTTCGTTGAAACCCTGCGCTGTGAGTTGCTCGGCTATAAGATTCTGGAGTTTATGACTGTCGGGTCTTGTACTGTAACTCAGTGTCGACAGCAACTTTTCGCCTATTTCAATATTATTATAACCATAAATACGCAGAATATCTTCTATCACGTCCACATCGCGTTGTACATCTACGCGATATGCGGGTACGCTAAGCAGGTAATCTTCATCGGTTTTTTCTACAATTTGTATTTCGAGTGCCTTGAGAATGGTTTCGATGTTTTCCCGGCCAATTTCTTTGCCTATCAGTGTGTTGATCTTTTTTAAAGATACTTTTACCTCAAAAGGCTTTACCTCCTGAGGGTAAATATCCTGAATATCGCTGGAGATACTTCCTCCGGCTACTTCCTGAATAAGCAATGCACAACGTTTCAGAACATAAATGGTGTTGGTGGGGTCGCAACCGCGCTCAAAACGGAAAGATGCGTCGGTATTCAGGCCATGGCGGCGTGCCGTTTTCCGAATCGAAACCGGATTGAAATATGCACTTTCCAAAAATACATTTCGGGTGCTTTCGGTTACTCCCGAATCCAGCCCGCCAAATACGCCGCCTATACACATTGGTTTTTCAGCATTGCAAATCATCAGGTCGGCGGCACTTAGTTTACGTTCCACGCCATCCAGACTAACGAATGGTGTGCCTTCCGGCAGTGTTTTTACAACCACTTCTTTGCCTGCTATTTTATCAGCATCAAAGGCATGAAGCGGTTGTCCCAGTTCGTGCAGTACGTAATTGGTAGCGTCCACTACATTGTTGATAGGACGTAGCCCGATGGTAAGTAAAGCATTCTTAAGCCAGTCGGGCGATTCGGCTACTTTTACTCCGGAAATAGTAACCGACGAGTAACGCGGACAAGCATCCGTGTTTTCAACTTTTACCGGTATTATCAAATCGGTATTCTGAACTTTGAAATCTTCGACCGAAGGTTTTGTAAGTTTCACCGATGGATTTTTAATTGAAAAATAAGCTGCCAAATCACGGGCTACTCCATAGTGCGATGCAGCATCTACGCGGTTGGGCGTAATGTCAACCTCTATCAGATAATCGCTTTTGATGCCGTAATAGTCTTTGGCAAGCGTACCTGGTTTCACATCTGCCGGAAGTACAATGATACCTTCGTGGCTGATGCCTAATCCTATTTCATCTTCGGCACAAATCATCCCAAATGATTCAACGCCACGTATTTTGGATCGTTTGATGGTGAAACTTTCTTCGCCCGAGTACAGCTTGGTACCTACGGTGGCTACCACTACTTTTTGTCCTGCTGCTACATTGGGTGCACCACACACAATCTGAAGTGCTTCAGCCTCACCTACATCTACTGTGGTAACATGCAGATGGTCGGAGTTTTCGTGGTTTTCGCATGTAAGTACATGACCAATTACCAAACCTTCGAGTCCACCTTTCACTGTTTGAACTTCTTCAACACCACCAACTTCGAGACCTATTGAAGTAAGTATTTTCGACAACTCATCAGGAGTAACGTCAATATCAATGTATTTTTTCAGCCAATTGTATGAAATATTCATAAGTACATTTTTTTGAGTGTGCAAAGATAGCGTTTTTTGCTAAATATGTTTTACAAAAAAAGATACAAAAACGAAACAATCTTAGTTTAAAAATGCCATAATAAGTGAAAAATGATAATGTGCGGTAAGCATTTTTGTTGTGATTAAGAGTTTAGATTTATCATTTTGTCCGAAAATGACAGTCGGAGCTTTGATTTCTCAGTGGCGTGTTTTTTTTTGCGCTAAAGTCATTGACCCAATTTCGCTCAAATAAAACCTGCGATATCAAAAGGCATTTGTAGCGAATCTAAAATCTTAATGATTTTAACATGATAACCCTGAAAAAATCATATAATTCGGTGCAATTTTGCACATTTAATTTTGTTTTGTGTATTTATTCATTATTTTTGTAAGCTTTTTGGTATATTTTTTACAGAAAAAACACATCGTATGATTCAGGAAAATTTTATCCGCTTATTCGAAGATTCGTTCAGGAACAACTGGAATTTGCCCGGCTTTAGTAATTATGGTGAGGAACTTACGCTGACTTATGGCGATATTGCCAAGCGCGTAGCCCGTCTTCATATACTTTTTGAGCAATGTAAGCTTCAGCCCAACGATAAAGTGGCGCTCATTGGACGAAACAATGCCAACTGGGCGGTAACCTATATTGCAACAGTTACCTATGGCGCCGTTGTGGTGCCTATACTTCAGGACTTTAATCCTAATGATGTGCATCATATTACCAATCATTCGGAGTCAAAACTCTTTTTTACAAGCGATAATATCTGGGAAAATCTGGAAGAAGAAAAACTTACCACCGTGAAAGCTGTGTTTTCGCTTACTAATTTTAACTGTATAACGTTGCTCAATAAAGAGCCAAAACCTGAATTGGCCGAAAACACGGTTTACGAGCAGCTCGTACTGAAATATCTACAGCCGGATTATATCAACAGTTTGTTTCATGCCCGCTATCCTCACGGTTTTCATAAAGATCATGTGCGTTATATTGACAAGTCCAACGACGAGGTTGTATCTATCAACTATACCTCGGGGACGACCGGATTCAGCAAGGGTGTTATGACCAGTGGCAATGCTCTGGCCGGGAATATTACCTTCGGATTCAGAACAAAGCTGGTAGGTCCCGGGTATCGCATTGTGTCATTCCTGCCACTGGCGCATGCTTATGGCTGTGCATTCGATTTTCTTACTCCGGTTTGTGCCGGGAGCCATATACATTTTATCGGAAAAACGCCTTCGCCCAAAATACTGCTGGCTGCTTTTGCCGAAATTAAGCCCAGCGTGATTTTTTGTGTCCCGTTGATTATCGAAAAAATTTACAAGAAACAAATACAGCCTTTACTTGCAAAACCTTCGATGCGCTGGGTGTTAAGTATCCCTCTGTTGGATCAGACAATACTCACGCAGATAAGAAAAAAATTAGTGGATGCTTTTGGTGGAGAGTTTTCCGAGATTGTAGTGGGCGGTGCACCTATGAACGCAGAAGTGGAAGAGTTTTTTCATAAAATCAAGTTCCCCTTTACAATCGGCTACGGAATGACCGAATGTGCTCCGCTAATCAGTTATTCAAACACAAAATCTTTTGTTCCAAAATCGGCAGGAAAAATACTGGATATTATGGAAGTGAAGATTTTAGATAAAGACCCTAATACAGGGGTGGGCGAAATTTGTGTGCGCGGCGAAAATGTTATGCTGGGCTATTATAAAAATCCGGATGCCACCGACTCGATGATTGATACCGACGGATGGTTGCATACCGGCGATTTGGGTACCGTTGATTCCGATAACAATATCTTTATCCGCGGACGCAATAAAACGATGATTTTGGGCGCAAGCGGACAAAATATCTATCCCGAAGAAATTGAAGCCCGGCTGAATAACATGCCATATGTGATGGAAAGTCTTGTAATAGAGAATAATGGCCGGCTTATTGCTCTGGTTTGTCCTGACTACGAAGCTGTGGATGCAGAACATCTTGATCAGCGTGGCCTTGAAGACGTAATGGAAGAAAACCGTAAAATGCTGAATTCGGTAGTAGCAGCTTACGAAACTGTAGCCAAAATACAGCTGTACCCTCACGAATTTGAAAAAACTCCCAAGAAAAGTATCAAGCGATATCTTTATTCTGCAAGTTTTCAGGACGCAAAAAGTAAAGAAGGTGATAAAATAGGTGAACAATCGATAAAATCGGGAAAAAAAGATAAAAATAAACGCTAATGCAGAGTTAAACTCAAAAAAATAGCGTAATTTTGCAACGCTTTTTAAGATTGCAGGCGTGCAATTGTTGAAAGTATGCCATTGGGTCATTATTTATACAAATTAAAAGAATTGTAAAATTGAAACAATATAACACCAGATTGGTTAAACTTCCGCATTTGTTTGCGTAAATCTAATCGAAATTTTGTCATTTGTCTTGAAAAAGCAATAATTTTGTTTGATGAAACAATTTTTGTTTGTATGTGGTTAAATGACTGATTGACAAATCATTTTTGTTGATATCTTTTATCAGAGAAAATAAAAATGAATATAACGCAAAAAAAAATTAAAAAAAATCGATATTTATTAATGCAATATCAAAAAATGTTGTAATTTTGCATCGATTTTGAATTGCAAAAAGAAACATGTTAAATTTTAAAGGTTAAATGAAAATGAAAAAAGTATTTTTATTTTTTGCTGTAGCAATGGTTTTCGCTTCATGCGCAAAAAAAGCTGATGATTCTGCTGCAACTACTGATTCAGTAGCTGTTGACACTGTAGCTGTTGTAGATACTGCTGCTGTTGTAGATACTACTGCAGTTGACACTGTAGCTAAATAATTCAGTTTACAGCAAAAATGCTCAGGCATTAAAGTCCGTTAGTAAAATAACGGACTTTTTTTGTTTTTATTAATGCCTGTATTCGGTGCTTTTTTTGTAATTTTGTACTTCAATAAAAAATATAAGCTTTATCATGTTACGAATTGCTGTTCAGGCCAAAGGAAGATTGTACGATGAAACCATGGCTTTGCTTACCGAAGCCGGTATAAAACTTGAATCGGGTAAAAGGCTGTTGCTTTTGCCAGCCCGTAATTTTCCTCTTGAAGTTCTTTTCCTCAGAGATGATGATATTCCTCAGTCTGTGGCCGACGGTGTGGCCGACATAGGAATTGTTGGTGAAAACGAGTATGCTGAGAAGAAAAAGAATGCCGTAATTACCAAACGGCTCGGATTTAGCAAGTGCCGTTTGTCATTGGCAATTCCTAAAGAATTGGAATACAACAACATTAGTTGGTTTAATGATAAAGTAATTGCAACGTCGTACCCTGAAATATTAAAAGATTTTCTGGCTGAAAATAATGTAAAAGCTGATATTCACGTAATTACCGGTTCGGTTGAAATTGCACCGGGTATAGGGCTTGCCGATGCTATTTTTGATATTGTAAGCTCTGGAAGTACGCTGGTAACCAATCATCTGAAAGAAGTGGAAGTGCTTATGAAGTCGGAGGCGCTTCTTATTCAGCATCCAAAGCTCAATGAAGAAAAACAAGCTATTCTTGATGAATTGCTTTTCAGAATTGAATCGGTACAGTTGGCCGAGGATAAAAAATATGTGTTGATGAACGTTCCGACTGAAAATATTGAAAAAATTATAGAAGTATTGCCCGGTATCAAAAGTCCTACTATTATGCCTTTGGCCAAAGAAGGCTGGAACTCGTTACATGCCGTAATTGATGAAAAACGCTTTTGGGATATTATAGGTAAGCTGAAAAATCTTGGTGCCGAAGGTATTCTGGTAATACCTATTGAGAAGATGATTTTGTGAAAAACAGGGCTGTATTAGCCAAAATTATTGTGAACAAAAATCATACAGTCGAAAAAAAATGACAAATCTTTGCATTGATCTGGGCAACTCAAGTACAAAAACTGGAATATTCAGAAACGATGAGTTGGTAGAGACATTGGTTTATGAGCAGCTTTCGGCGTATGAACTCGAAAAAATAATTTCGAAACACAATATCGAAGCTTGTATTTTATCCTCTGTAACTGATATTCGACCTGATATCGAAGATTTTCTAACCGAAAAAATCAGATGTTTTATCCGGTTGGAATATCAGACTAAGGTGCCGGTCGAAAATCGTTATCTTACACCACAAACACTTGGAAAAGACAGACTGGCGGCAGTAGTAGGAGCTATAACACTCAGGCCAAATGCCGATTTGCTGGTAATTGATGCCGGAACGGCCATTACGTATGATTTTGTTGATAGAAATGGTGTTTATCATGGAGGGAATATAGCTCCGGGAATTGAAATGCGACTGAAAGCTTTACATAATTATACAAGCAAATTACCATTGGTAGATTTAGCTGATACCGAAATATTATTTGGTAATGATACGCGGTCGGCCATACTTGCAGGTGTGGTTAATGGTATTTTGTTCGAAATAGAAGGTTATATAAATACATTAAAACATAAAATTCCTGAACTTTCAGTTTTTTTAACGGGAGGTAGCACTTTTTACATTGATAGTAAGCTAAAAAGTGCCATCTTTGCAGAAAAAAATTTAGTACTAATCGGTTTAAACCGTATACTTCAATTCAATGTATAAAAAAATAAAAAGTATTTTTTTAGCGATTGCTTTACTTCTTGTGGCTAACATATCTGTAGCACAGAACAATACTAATTCTCCGTACACCCGATTTGGCTATGGAGAAATAAGCGATAACAACACTGGTGACCAACGTGCTATGGGCGGTGTTGCCATTGGGTCACGTTCCAGAACCACTATCAATACGGTAAACCCGGCTTCGTACAGCTCGGTTGATTCGCTTACTTTTATGTTCGATGTTGGAGTGTCGTTGCTTAATTCGCGTTTTACTGAGCTTGGTGGCAAGTCATCGCGCCTTAATGCCAATCTTGATTACATTACCATGCAGATACCTTTGTGGAAAAACGTTGGTCTAAGTGCAGGTGTATTGCCGTTTTCATCTACGGGTTATAGCTTTTATTCGCAGTCGGATTTACCCTACGATGTATACCCTGATACAGTAACCATGACTCAGAGCTTTGCTGGTAAGGGAGGCATAAGTCAGGCTTATGGTGGGGTGGCAGTGAAGTTGTTCAATCATATTTCGGTAGGGGTTAATACCTACTACATGTTTGGTAGTATAGTGAATGCAAGAGATCTTTCGTTTTCTGAATCTGATTTTTACTCGTCGTTTCAGCGCGACTCTATTAAGGTAGGTAGCTTTAGATGGAGGTATGGTTTACAATTCTTCAATACTTTTAATAAAAAGCATGATGTGACTTTGGGTTTAATTTACGAAATGAAGTCGAAACTGAAAGCCGAATATAACGAAGTAACCGGAAGCGTTGATACCATAATTACACAAGTTGGCAGCGAAGCTAAGAAATTTGATTTGCCGCAGGTATTTGGCTTTGGTCTTAATTATACTTATGATAAGCAACTTACGCTTGGTGTAGATTATACTTTCCAGAAATGGGACGATGCTGAGTTTCTCGGGCAGTCAAATGTAACACTTACCAACAGATCAAAACTGGCGCTCGGAGCCGAGTTTATACCGAATCCGCGTGGACGAAAATACTTCGACGTGGTGAAGTACAGAGCAGGTTTTAATATCAGCGATCCATACTATAAAATTAACAATGATGTGCAGCCCAAAAACTTTGGCATAAGTTTTGGATTAGGGTTACCGGTTAAAGGTTCCAACTCAGTAGTTAATGCTTCATTCGAATATGGTAAGGTTGGTTCTTCCGGAACGTTACGTGAAGATTATTTCAAGTTTACACTCAATGCAGTATTTAATGAAAATTGGTTTTTTAAGCGCAAATTATAAATTAATAACTTGATAGAAATAATATGAAAACGAGAAATGTAGTTGTCTTGTTGGTGAGCTTGGTAGTATTTACCAACTGTTTTGCACAAAAAGAAAGCAAGAAAGACAAGAAAGACAAAAATGCTACCGAAACTGCCGTGGCTCCAGAAGCCCCGCAAACCCCGCAACCTCCTGTTGTAACTGATACGCCGGAATGCCAGGTAAATATTAGTTTGTTCAATGAATCGGCTAAAAACAAACAGTTTGCTGATGCTTTAGCTCCGTGGAATGCTGCTTACGAGCAATGTCCGGGTGCCAACAAAGCTATTTACAGCCGTGGTCGCGATATCCTTCATTGGGAATTGGCTCAGGCTAAAGATGCCGCAACCTATGATAAGGTGTTCAAAAAACTCATGGGTATGTACGATAACCGAATCAAGTATTTTGGCGATGATGAAAAATATCCTACACCATGGATTCTTGGCCTTAAAGGTTTGGACTATATCGTATACGTGAAAAACGATGAATTGAAAAAACCGGCTTACGAATGGCTTGAAAAATCTATCGACGGATTGAAAGAAAAAACTGAATATGAAGTTATGAGAAACTTCATAGTTCTGTCCAACGGTTTATACAAAGCTGACCCTAATCATGCCGAGAAATATATTGCTGACTATCTTAAAGTGAATGCCATACTTGAAACACTTGCAGCCGGTACCGATCCTAAAGATGTGGAAATTGCAAGCCAACTGAAGGCTGGTCTGGATGGTTTGTTTGTACAAAGCGGTGTAGCCGATTGTAAGACACTGGACAACCTGTACAAAGATAAAGTTCAGCAAAATCTTAGCAACGCCGATTTCTTAGCTAACGTAGTAGGTTTCTACAAACGTATTCGTTGCACTGAGTCGGATGTGTATTTTACAGCAGCTGTGGCGGCTCACAAGATTCAGCCTACTGCCGAGTCGGCCAATGCCTGCGCCGAAATGTCGGTAAAGAAAAATGAATATACCAAAGCGATAGCATTCTATGAAGAAGCTACCAGACTGACATCCAATAAATTAGATAAAGCAGACTATCAGTATAAAATAGCTCAGCTTTACAGTAACCTCGATAGTTACTCAAGAGCGCGCGAAGCTGCCCGTAATTCGTTGGAGTATAATCCAAACAATGGTAAACCTTATATCCTGATTGGTAAACTTTATGCCGGTTCTTCTATTTATGATGATCCTGTGTTGAGAAAAACTGTATACTGGGCTGCTGTTGATAAATTTTCGAGAGCAAAACAGGTTGATGCAAGTTGTGCCGACGAAGCTAACGACTTAATCAGACGTTACAGCCCGCACTTCCCAACTAAGGAAGAAATGTTTTTCAAACCCGAAATTAAAGCCGGTTCATCTTTCTTCGTAGGAGGTTGGATAGGTGAAAGTACTACCTGTAGATAACAGATATATCCTGTAAAGTGAAAGCAGATTTTTTTCTTTCATATTTAAAAAACAACATAACAACTGCCATTACGGTGGTTGTTGTGTTGTTTTTTACTGTATCCTGTACCAATAAGGAGGTTGAGAAAATTGGTGCTGTGGTTGATAGGTCGGCCATGCCCAGACTCAGAGCTAATGAAATTACTACTGTGATTTCCGACTCGGGCATTACCCGCTACCGTATTTCAACTCCCGAGTGGGATGTTTACGACAAAGCCAGTCAGCCCTATTGGGAATTTCCTGTGGGTATTAACGTAGAAAAATTCGACGAAAACCTGAAGGTAGATGCCAATATTCACAGTAATTACGCTAAATATTTAGAGAACGAAGAACTCTGGATACTAAGAGGTAAAGTAAAGATGATGAATATTAAGGGAGAGCTTTTTGAGACCGAACGTCTTTACTGGAATCAGCGTGAGCAGAAAATTTATTCGGATACATTAGTGAAAATAACCCAAGCTACCCACATTATAAATGCGTTAGGATTTGAGTCCAATCAACAAATGACTCAATATGTTTTTAAAAGCACCAAAGGCATTTTCCCTGTTGAGGATGATAAATAATGCAGTTTTCTGATATCATGCTTTCCTGAATTCAGTCAGGAGTATGGTGCTAATTTCAGTTTCTTTATTCTTCCCGCTTTTTTGCACACAATCCATAATTCGTTTCTTAAACTTCCAACAGGTCATCTGGTTTAAACCCAGTTGATCTGAAAAGTTGTAAGACGAAAATTCATTCCCTCCAACACAAACATTATAAGCGATATAAAATGCCTTGTTGACAGGAAATTTTATGTTATGAAATATCGTGTTTGCTGTTGCCGATTCTTCTTTTTTGCAACGGGTACATCGACGCGACGAGGGTGTTTTACCTTCGCAATAGTTGGTGTGCCCGCAACTGCGACACACAAACCCTTCTTTCCATTTAATATCTGCCACAAACTTTAATACTTTCTCACTGTTATTAAATAGTTCTTCGGCAGTTTCCCTGGTTATTTCTTCTTTAAAAATCATAAATGCTCTAAGTTCGGGGAATAATGAATTTGTTTCTGCAAAGATATAAATATTTTTCGGTGATATTAAAATAATTTATAGTGATATTAAAATAATTTATTGGTGATACTATTGTAATTTAAAATTAAATGATTTACCTTTGCATCGTCAAACAAAAGAAGAACAATTGCCCCAATCATTAAAAATGAACAAGGGATAGATGTATCGATAATCTAATTGATAAATAATAAGAAAAACAAAATAAACTCAATTCCTCAGTAATTTACCCCGATAAAGAGAGGTGTGGATTATAGGCTGATAAATGAATAAATTTTATGGAAAAGATTGTAATTGTAGGAGGAGTGGCTGCCGGTGCTACAGCCGCTGCTAAAGTAAGAAGAATTTCGCCAGATGCTCAGATAACAATGCTGGAAGCCGGCCCTGACATTTCGTTTGCTAATTGCGGACTGCCGTATTATATTGGTGGCGACATTAAGAGTCGTTCCAAACTAATTTTGCAAAGTCCTGAAAGTTTTAAGGAGCAATATAATGTGGATGTATTTACACATACGCTTGTAACTTCGATTGACCGAAGCGCGCATATCATTAAAACCAAAGATACCCGAAGTGGCGACCACAGGGAGTTTGAATATACTAAACTGATATTGGCGCAGGGCGGACGGCCTGTTAAACCGGAATTGCCGGGTGCTAATGCGGGTCATGTGTTTACTTTATGGACTCTGGATGATATGGATAAAATAGCCAGCTATATCAACGAGAAAAATCCTAAAAATGCCGTAGTAGTTGGTGGTGGATTTATCGGACTGGAAATGGTGGAGGCACTTGTAAAACGTGGATTGAAGGTGAATGTAGTGGAAATGATGCCACACGTAATGGCTGTTATGGAAGCCGAAACGGCTGGATTTATCGAAACAGAAATGCTTTCGTATGGCGTGGGTATACATACGGGTAGGGGAGTAACTGAAATTGCTTCTAAATCGGTGAAATTAGATAACGGAAAGGTGATTGATGCTGATATGGTGTTACTTTCTATAGGTGTACGTCCTACTTTACAGTTGGCAAAAGAGGCCGGTCTGGAAATGGGTGAGGCTGGTGGATTGCTGGTTAATGAGTTGATGCAGACTTCCGACCCTGATATTTATGGCGCCGGCGATATGGTGGAAATTGAGCACCGGGTGAATGGCAAAAAAGTACGTATTCCGCTGGCCGGGCCTGCCAACCGTCAGGGACGCATAGCTGCTGAAAACGCTTTGGGAGGAAAACATAGTTACAAAGGTTCAATAGGCACATCCATTGTACGTGTATTTGAAGCGGTGGCCGGTACTACAGGACTATCGCTTAAACAGGCGCGTGCTCTGGGTTTGGATGCCGATGCCATTGTGGTACACAAGGAGCACCATACTTCTTATTATCCCGGAGCTGAGCAGGTGTCGGTGATGCTTGTTTATGATAAGAGCACAGGAGTAATTCTTGGCGGACAAACGGCTGGATACAAAGGGGCTGACCGCAGACTGGATGTAATTGCCACAGCGGCTGCGGCTAAACTTACGGTAAGTGATTTAGCCGATGTGGATTTCGCATACTCACCACCTCTTGGTACAGCCAATGATGCGATTAATATGGCTGCATTTACTGCCGAAAATAAAATGTCCGGTTTCAGTCCGTCGGTGACAGCCTCGGAACTCGATGCTTATGTAGAAGGTAAAAATCCTGTATTTATTGATGTGCGAGATGTTTTTGCTTACGAAAAAACACATATTATGGGCGCTATGCACATTCCGTTGGAACTATTACCCGATAAGGTGAACTCAATACCGAGAAACCGTCCGGTAATTGTATATGACGAAACTGGGAAAAAAGGACATCAGGCTTTGAGAACGCTTATAGGTGCAGGCTTTACTGATGTTACTAACATTTCCGGCGGACATGCATCGTTGCAGCGTCAGGCCAGGGCAGTGGAATTTAAGCATCTGGACATTGAATTGCTGCCGGTTGAGAAAAAATCGTTACAAGAAAATAAAGAAACAGCCTCGGCGGCAAATGAGGAAACTAAGGCAGAAGAGCCGGCTAATGATTATGCACCTATAGTAGTGGATGTACGTACACGTGAGGAGTTCAGAGCTGGTGCGGTACCCGATGCTATCAACATACCGCTTGATGAACTGATGAATAAATATGAAATGCTGGGCAATATGGCCGACCGCGACATCACTGTGTATTGTGCTTCGGGAGCTCGCTCGGCATATGCGCAGCAATTGTTGTCGCAAATAGGCTATACCAATGTGAAAAACGGAGGTGGGTTACACTCGATGATGGCACGTGCACGTGCAGCGACACAGCCTAAGGCCGAAACAAAGGTGGTTAATAATGAGCCACTTATTGTTGATGTTCGTACGCAGGGTGAATTTCGTAGTGGGGCTTATCCGGGTGCAGTCAATATTGAGTTGGACCAGTTGGCACAGAGGGTAAACGAACTGGGCGATAAGTCGCGTGAGATAACGCTTTATTGCGCTTCGGGAGCCCGCTCGGCTTACGGTGTAAGGGTGCTACAGCAGATGGGCTTTACCAATGTGAAGAATGGTGGTGGCTTAATGCACATGATGATGCGGAGATAAGTTCCGAATATTGAAATTAAGGTGGTGAAACTAAGTATAGATTCGCATTTAGCCTTAATATTGAATTAACTATTTTGATAAAAAACACTATGCAAACATTTTTAATTATAATTGCAATAATCGTTGGCGCCATTGTTTTACTCAATATTTTTGCAAGGGCTAAAATGAAAAGTATACCCAAAGTAGCTGATAGCGAAAAAATTCTGACATTGACAGATAAAAATTTTAATCAGCAAACAAAAGGTAAAACGGTATTAGTAGATTTTTGGGCCGAATGGTGTGCGCCTTGCCGGATGATGGCGCCAATACTGAACGAGCTTGCCAATGAACTTCCGGATGGGAAGCAGGTAGGCAAAGTTGATATTGAAACTTACCGCTCACTGGCCGAAAAATTTAATATTCGGAGTATTCCCACTTTAATTCTTTTCAAGGACGGGAAAGAAGCCGATCGTTTTGTGGGTGTGAAAACAAAGGATTTTCTATTGAAAAATATGAAATGATGATGAAAAAGGTACTGATATTAGGTGGTGGCTTTGCCGGTGTGGAAACAGCCATTAAACTACAAAAAAGTAAGCAGTTTGACGTAACTCTGGTTTCGGACAGGGATTTTCTTTATGTTTATCCTGTTACAATCTGGCTTCCTGTAAGAGCTATCGACTACGATCATGTAAAAATACCGTTAGTAAAGATTCAGCACAAGCATGGCTTTAACCTGATTATTGATCAGGTTACCGGAATAAAAGCTGCCGAAAATATAGTGTTTCTCCAGAATCAGACATTGGACTACGACTATCTGGTGGTGGCTTTTGGTGCCGGAAAAGTACAGATTCAGGGTATCGAAAATACAACAACGATTTGCGGCAGGCCGGATCAGGCAATTGAATTGCGCGACAAGCTGGATGCTTTGGTAGCTAAGGGAAGCGGCAAAATAGCCGTAGGTTTTGGCGGAAATCCGAAGGATAAATCGGCAGTACGCGGAGGTCCCGGTTTTGAGCTGATATTCAATATTCATCATTACCTGAAAAAGAAGGGATTGCGTGATAAATTTGAACTGACTATGTTTGCACCCATGCCTGAGCCTGGTGCACGCATGGGTAAAGGTGCTATGAAAGCGGTTTATAGTATGTTTGGTTCTCAGAAAATTATGAGTCGCTTTGGCAAAAAAATCACCGGTTTTTTACCCGATGGTGTTTTATTCGAGGACGGGTCGCGACTGGAGTCTGATCTTACCATGTTTATTGCTGCCGGAGCGGGTGCGCCGATATTAAAAAATACGGATTTACCATTATCCGAAGCAGGTTTTGTAAAAATAAACAATCACAATCAGGTGGAGGAATTTCCCAACGTATTTGCGGTGGGCGATGCAGCGGCTTATGAAGGGCCTGAGTGGACAGCCAGACAGGGACATATTGCCGAAATTATGGGCGCTAATGCTGCGTATAATATTTTACAAATTGAGAGCGGAAGCCTTAAACGCAAAGGGTATCAGGAACATTTAAGCATTCTGTGCGTAATGGATATGGGTAACGGAGCGGCTTTTGTTTACCGCGATAGTAAGAGGGAATTCATGATACCAATGCCTGTTTTCGGGCATTGGATGAAGCAGGCATGGGGTGTATATACCCGATGGACAAAGTTGGGTTTAATACCGAAGATTATTTAGTTTTTGTATAAGTAAATTCAGAAGAGAGGGTGTCGCAAGTTTTTGTTGCGCCACCCTCTCTGTTTTATTTTTTATAAATTTCTTCGCCTAATGCCACTTTAAGGCGGAGCAAACTTACTGTGTGGTCAATCCTGGTTTTATAAAGGGTTAGCTTGCTTTCCGAAAGCGAGGTATAACTGTCCAATAAATCGAGATTGGTGATAACACCGGCCTGATAATTCACGTTGGCCAGTTGATAAGCTTCAGTAGCTTGTTGCAGCTGTAACTCAGATTGTTTCACTTTTTTCAATGCCGACTCAGCATTGGCGCGGCACTCCACAACTTCATTGCTGATACTGCGGCGGGCAAGTTCAGTTTCCTGCTGATTTCCCTGAAGGTCGGCATTGGCCTGAATTTTCAGATATTTTGAGCGATTAGCATCGAACAATGGTACTTTAAGACCAACCCCTACCACAAAATTCATACGTCCGACATCTGCCAGCTGATTATTAAGGTAGCCATTTTTGAAACCGCCATTGGCAAAGGCATTCAGGGTAGGATTATTTTGAGTTTTGATGGCTGCCAGTCGCGATTTGGAAACAGCTTCCTTTTGTTTGGCTATTTTCATTTCGTATCGATTGTCATAAGCTGTGTTTAGCAATGAGTCGACCGATGGAAGAAACTCATCGTGAAATGCTGCTTGTTTTACTGTAAGTGTATTATTTACGGGTTTTCCCAAAAAGGTATTGAGTTGAGCCATTTGTACTTTCAGGGCTGCAAGCAAATCTGTTTTCTGATTTTCAATGGTAGAAATGCGAACTTTTGTAGTGAGAATGTCATATCGGGTAGCCGAGCCTGTCTCTTGTTTTTTTTGTACAAAAGTCAGATGTTCATTCAGATTTTTAAGCTGATCGTTTTTAATACGAATAGCTTCCTGTAAGAAACAGATGTTGTAATAGTTCATCATTACAGCGCCCGATAGCTTTTGCTTAATTTGTCCGGCGCTCAGGTTTACTATTTCGCGGCTGTTTTGGTCGAGCGTTGTATTGGCGCCGGTTTTTCCAAAGTCGTAAATGGTTTGATTGACGGATAAGGTGGCGTTATACTGATTCTCGGGTATTAGTTTTACTTCGTATCCATTGAAAGGAAATGAATTAACCGGGCCTATCCGACTATATCCGGCAGAAAACAGTACATCGGGCAAATAAGCCGTTTTGGTCAGCTCGGTCTTGGCATCGGCGGCAGTCAGGTCATTTTCAACCTTAAGCAGCGAAGGATAATTATTCATTACATTATCCAAAATATTACTCAAACTTAATGAGTCCGATGAAGTGCTTTGAGCCTGCAACGAAATAGTGGCAGATACAAAAAGCAGTGTTATAATATTTTTACGTATAGCTATCATGATGTTTTTATATTTAAATTAAAACCTGATGTTTTTTTAATCCTGTTGCACAGCTGGCTCTTTGGCGGCAGATTTTTTCTTTTTTTCGTGCATCAGTATGATGGGGATAAAACACAAAGCACTGATTCCCGCAGCTATCAGAAAATCGTCATTTATTCCCTGAATAAAAGCCTGAGAGTTTACGTGCGACATCAATACGCTTTGTCCTTGTTTGGCCGCTACTGCAGGCGAACTGCCGGCATAATGCTGTATGTAAGTAGTTATGCCGTTTATAGTATTTTTAAATGTTTGCGAATCAGACTGAATAGCACCACCGTAAGTTTGGGAATGAAAGTTGACACGGGCTGTTAGCATAGTAGATAGCAAAGCAACACCCAAACTACCACCCACCTGACGGATGGTATTGGTAATTCCGGAGGCTTGAGCCATCTTTTCGCGCGGAATGGTGGATAACGACAGCGAACTGAGTGGCGTAAATATCATCCCCATACCTAATCCCCGTATGTACAGCGATGTCATTACAAACGAATGCTCGGTAAGGAACGACAATTGCGAGTTGAGATAAAAGCTGAGAACCAACAGAATAATTCCGATGAATAAGGGTAATTTGCCACTCACTTTATCCGAGAATACACCCGAGAGCGGAGACATTATGCCTTGTATAATACCTACCGGCAGAAATACTGCACCTGATTGTAAGGCTGTGTATCCCATAGAGTTCTGAAGATAAAGCGGAAGCAGAAATGTACTTCCAAACATCCCCATACCAAACAGGAATAAAACGGCGTTAGCCAGTCCGAAATTCCGGTCTTTGAGCAATCGCAAATCCAGTAATGGATTTTTGGTAGTAAGCTCATGCGTAAGAAATACGGCCAGTCCGATAAGCGAGATTGCAAAGCAGAACAAGATATAGGGTGCCGACCAGCCTTCGGAATTGGTGGCGGCATTACCCTCTGATAATGCGTACAACAATACCGGCAGAAATATAATGACCGATATAAAACCGATATAATCGAATTTTCGGGTGTTGCGGTTTACAAACTCGCGCTGAATAATAATGGTGAAAAGCAAGGCGGCTATGCCTACCGGAACATTGACATTAAAAATGAGTTGCCAGTTGAAGTTGTCGACCAGATAGCCACCCAGCAAAGGTCCGAACGAAACAGATGCCGCAGCTGCAATAGACCAGAAACCCAGTGCAATGCCCCGCTGATGTGGAGGAAACTCCCGCGTGATAATAGCCATGCCAAGCGGTTGCAGAGTACCAGCACCCAAGCCTTGTATTACTCTGGAGATGATGAGCGAGGTTTCGTCGTTGGAGAGTCCGCAAAGCAACGACCCCAACGTAAACAACAACAGCCCCCAGAAATAAACACGTTTGTACCCAAACTTATCAGCCAGCCAGCCCGATGTGGGAAGCATTGCAGCCATGGAAAGCATATAGGCCGTAATAACCCATTCGATAGTGGAAAGCCCTACTCCAAAGGCCGACATGATTTTAGGAAGGCTCACGTTGACTATGGTGCTATCCAACACGGCCATAAATGTGCCAAGCATTACGTTGGCCAATACAAACCATTTGTAGCTTTTGTGCTGTGGATGATAAATTGAGTTGCGGGTACGTAGCTTCCGGCGTATTTTGTGTGTTACCGAAATTTTTCTCATAATTTATTTTACAATTTTTACTACGGCCGACATGCCTGTCATTAATCGGTAGGCTGAGAGTTGTTTGCCTTTCTCGGTTTTGTCAATAGATATTTTGATAGGGATACGCTGTGTTACTTTTGTAAAGTTACCCGATGCGTTGCTGGCCGGAATTATTGAAAATTGCGAAGCCGTAGTGGAGCCAAGTAAAAATATCTTTCCGCTGAAAACAGCGTCGGGATATGTATCCAGCGTAAATCTGACGTTTTGACCAAGATGTAGTTCTCCTACTTTGGTTTCTTCAAGGTAGGTCATTACCCAAAATCTGGAATTATTGTTGATGGTAAATATCGACTGAGCGGGACTGGCTATGTCGCCCGGTAGCAACCAGCGCTTGGCTACAACGCCCGTAACCGGTGCATACAGGCGGGTGTTCATTAATTGTGTGTTTACTACATTGATTTGTGCTTCGGAGGTTTTGATGTTTGTGATGCTTGCAGCCACCTGCGCTTTTGACAGCGTAATTTGGGCTTTAGCCGCTTCGTATTGCGCCTGTGCTGTTTCGAGGGCTTTTTTCAGATGGTCATATTGTTCTTTGGTAAGTACACCACCGTTGTATTGCAGTTTTGCGCGGTCAAAGTCTTCTTTAGCTTTGTCGGTACCAATGCGTAATACTTCCATGTTCTTTAAATCGAATTCGTATTTGGCCTGTGCTTGTGCTTGTCCGGCCTGGCTTTGAAGTTTTACGGTTTCAATCTGTAGCTTCTGAGCCAGAAGGTCGGCACTATCGAGCTCGGCCAGTAATTCTCCCTGAGTTACCGAGTCGCCTTCTTCGGCATAAAGTTTATTTACACGTCCCATGATTTTGGGGCTAACCGTTACCACGTCGGAGGTTACGTAAGCGTCGTCAGTTTTAATGTAACTGCTGTAGTCGATATACCAATAGATGGCTGCTGCTGCAACTATCAGAGTTACGGCAATCAGCGGAACATAAACTTTTAAATTTTTCGTTTTTGTTGTCATACCTTAATTACTAATTTTTATACCTTGTTTTTTTTAAATGATGCATTTGTATTTTTTTTGTTCACCTTTTGCAATCGTTGCCGGGTGTGGATGGTTCAATCATTATTTCGGTGAGAATTTCTCTGGCCACTGCCGAGGCTGCGTAAAGGCGTTCAATTTTTTCGGTTGAAAGTTTTTCTATTCTGTGTCTGAGTTCTTCGGTAATTTCGAGTTTTATGGACTCAAAGTCTTTTAGTCCGTTGTCGGTCAGGCGGATGTTGATAATGCGGCGGTCGTTGGGGTCGTTGAGCCGTTCTACCATCTCTTCGGCAATGAGTTTGTCGATCTGAGCTGTAACGTGTGGCTTGGGCATGGATAGCTTGCAGCCAATTTCGGTCATGGAAAGCACTGTGTATTTTTTGAGCAAGCCTAAGATAAAGAGTGACCCCGGATTTAAATTGGTTTTACTGCGGATGGCTCTTGTGAAATTTTTTGATAATAACGGATGTATCGAGATGAGGTTTTCGACAATTTTATCAATGGATATTTGGGCGTTTTCGGACATGTTTTTTGTTGTTTTGAGAAATTGGTTACAAAAGTATAACTATTATTTTAAATGAACAATTATATTTTGATAATATTTTTGATGTAAAACTAAATGGAACGATTCGTGACCCGTGCTACAGTGTGATACGCGATGCACTCCGCAACCGAGCGCGAGGGATTGCAGTGGAAAGGACGCGTGCACGGCTTGAGGCGCAGCCGAAGGCCGGGAATGCGGACTTGGAACGGAAAGCCCGACCCGACGCAGGAGGGACGCGCCCAAGGGATTGAAGGATTGAGGGATTGAGGGATTGAATAATTGAATGGCTGTGAAAATGACTTGAAAACGTAAATGATTAAATGGTAAATTCTATTATCTTTGCATGACAAAATTTAAAAACCATTTGTAAGGTTAAAAACATGATTAAATTAACATTCCCTGACGGTTCGGTGCGTGAATATGCCGCTGGTATCACCGGACTGCAACTGGCTGAGAGTATCAGCCCGCGACTGGCACAAGAGGTGCTGTCTATTAGTGTAAACGATAAAGTGTGGGATTTGACCCGACCTATCGAAACGGATGCTACCGTAAAATTGCATAAGTGGGACGACGCTGAAGGTAAACATGCGTTCTGGCATTCGTCGGCTCACCTGATGGCCGAAGCGTTGCAGGAGTTGTATCCTGGCATTAAATTCGGTATTGGGCCGGCAATTGAAACGGGTTTTTATTACGATGTAGATCCGGGAACGGCTGTGATTAAAGAGGGCGACCTGCCTGCCATCGAAGCTAAAATGCTGGAACTGGCTGCCCGCAAAGAGGCTATAGTGCGTGCGGACATAAGTAAGGCCGATGCGCTGAAAAAATTTGAGGAAAAGGGCGATGAGTATAAAGTAGAGCTGATTACGGATTTGGCTGATGGTACTATTACCCTGTACTCGCAAGGTGAGTTTACTGATCTTTGTCGTGGTCCGCACTTGCCTACTACGGGCGATATTAAGGCTATAAAGCTGCTGAGTGTGGCCGGTGCTTACTGGCGTGGCGACGAGAAGCGTAAGATGCTTACGCGTATTTATGGTGTTACTTTCCCGAAAAAGAAAATGCTGGATGAATATCTGGTGTTGCTCGAAGAAGCTAAAAAGCGCGACCATCGCAAAATTGGCCGCGAGCTCGAACTGTTCATGTTCTCCGAAATGGTAGGGAAAGGATTGCCTATCTGGCTTCCGCGTGGTACGGCTTTGCGCCTTCGTTTGGAAGAATTCCTGAAGAAGATTCAACGCCGGTTCGACTACCAGCAGGTGATGACTCCGCATATTGGTAATAAACAATTGTATGTAACTTCGGGTCACTATGCCAAATATGGCAAGGATTCGTTTCAGCCGATTAATACGCCCGAGGAAGGTGAAGAATATTTGCTCAAACCGATGAACTGCCCGCACCACTGCGAGATATATAAATTCAAACCGCGTTCGTACAAGGATTTGCCGGTGAGGCTGGCCGAGTTCGGAACGGTATACCGCTACGAACAAAGTGGTGAGCTGCACGGACTTACCCGTGTGCGAAGCTTTACGCAGGACGATGCGCATATTTTCTGTAGACCTGATCAGGTGAAGGAAGAGTTTTTGAAAGTAATGGATATTATTACTATTATTTTCAGTGCTTTGGAGTTTGAGAACTTCGAAGCTCAAATTTCGCTTCGCGACCCGAATAACAAGGAAAAATACATTGGCTCGGACGAAAACTGGGAAAAAGCCGAAAGCGCTATCGTGGAAGCTTGTAAAGAAAAAGGCCTGAAAGCCCGTGTGGAACTGGGTGAGGCGGCTTTTTACGGGCCTAAACTCGACTTTATGGTGAAGGATGCCATTGGTCGTCGTTGGCAGTTGGGCACTATACAGGTGGACTATAACCTGCCTGAGCGATTTGAACTGGAATACACCGGAGAGGATAACCAAAAACACCGTCCGGTAATGATTCATCGCGCGCCATTTGGATCGATGGAACGCTTTGTGGCTGTGCTGATTGAACATACTGCCGGCAAGTTCCCCTTGTGGCTAACGCCCGACCAGGTGGTGGTGTTGCCAATCAGCGAAAAATTCAACGATTATGCATACGAAGTGGCCAAAACGCTAAATGCCGCCGATGTGCGTGTGCAGGTGGATGATCGTAATGAGAAAATAGGCCGTAAAATTCGTGATAACGAGTTGAAACGTATACCTTATATGCTTATAGTAGGCGAAAAAGAAGCTGAAAACGGCGAAGTGGCCGTGCGCAGACAAGGTGAAGGCGATAAAGGTGTAATGGCCGTGGCCGACTTTGCCAAATTAGTAACCGACGAGGTAGAGGCGCTGGTAAGTAAATATTAGATTGAGTCAACCGGCATGTAACATAATAAACCCCGCTGAGGATAACCTGAGCGGGGTTTGTTGTGTTATGGTTGTAAGAGAGCTATACATTTTTCAAGACTTTCTTCCCAGTGCGGGATTTGAATGCCGTAGGTTTGCTTTATCCTGGCTTTGTTAAGCACACTGTAGTGGGGGCGGGGAGTACGTGCCGGATAATCCTTGGTTTCGATGGGCTGCACGTTGCAGCTGATTTTAGTTAGCCGATGAATGGTTTTGGCAAAATCGTACCAGCTGCAAACGCCTTCGTTGGAATAATGATAAATACCGGGAACAAAGTTATTATTGCTTATAATTTTTAAAATGGCATCGGCCAAATCGGCGGCGTACGTTGGGCTGCCTACCTGATCGAAAATGACGTTAAGCGATTCACGTTCGGTACCCAGCTTAATCATGGTTTTTACAAAATTGTTGCCATACGAGGAGTAAAGCCAGGCGGTACGGATAACGATTGAGAGTGGGTTGGTAGCCAGTAATACTTCCTCGCCAGCCAGCTTTGATTTGCCGTAAACGGTAGCGGGACAAACGGCCTGATTTTCGGAGTAAGGAAGGTGGTTGGTGCCATCGAAAACATAGTCGGTTGAGACATGAATGACTTTAATGCCATTGGCAACGGCCACTTGCGCTATGTTCTGAACTGCATCGCGATTAATGCGGTAGCAAAGTTCAACATCGTCCTCGGCTTTATCTACAGCTGTGTAGGCGGCACAGTTCACAATAAAGTTGACTTTATTGGCTTCAATGAATGTCTCCAGAGCTGCTTTGTCGCAAATATCCAGTTCGGCAATATCGGTGTATATATAATTAAAATTCGGATATCGGGCAGCTGCTGCTTGCATTTCATTGCCTAATTGTCCGCGACTTCCGGTTATCAGTATTGTAGGTGTTTGCATAGGTAGAATGTTATTTTTTATCAACAAAAAACACAGGATTAACAAGGCTTCAGATTTTAATCATACCGTGGTAGATTAAAAATTTAGCAGCGCATCTTTCAATAGTGGATGTTTGGTGTCTTTTTCGGAAATAATGGCTTTGTCGGCCGGAATTTTCCAGTCGATATTCAGCGCCGGATCGTTGTATAAAATACCTCCTTCGAGTGCGGGATTATAAAAATCGTCGCATTTATAGGTAAAAACTGCAGTTTGGCTCAATACGGAAAAGCCATGTGCAAAGCCCTGCGGAATAAGAAACTGCAGGTGATTCTCTTCTGTGAGTTCTACGCCATACCATTGTCCGAAAGTGGCGGAATTTTTTCGCAGGTCTACTGCCACATCCCAAACTGCCCCCTGTACTACCGATACTAATTTGGTTTGGCTGTGCGGGTTAAGCTGATAATGCAGGCCGCGAACCACACCATAGGTAGATTTAGATAGATTATCCTGGCAAAAATGGATGTTGATACCATTTTCAGTAAATTTTTTTTCGCTGTACGATTCAAAAAAGAACCCACGTGCATCGTTGAATACACGGGGTTTGATTACGATCAGACCTTCGATAGGTGTTTGAATAATTTCCATGTTTTATTGTGAACTGCAGTTAGCAGTCCGAAAAAATCAAATTGTTTCGTTTGCAATTTTAATAAGATATTCGCCATAGTGATTTTTCTTCAACGGTTCGGCAAGTTTTAATAGTTGCGCTTTATCGATATAGCCATAACGATAGGCTATTTCTTCTAAACAAGCTATTTTGAGTCCCTGTCGGTTTTCGATAGTGGCTATAAAGTTCGACGCTTCGAGTAAGCTGTCGTGCGTACCTGTATCGAGCCAGGCCATGCCACGCCCCATCATCTTCAGGCTTAGTCGGCCTTCTTCCAAATAGAGGCGGTTGAGGTCGGTAATTTCAAGTTCACCACGTTTGGATGGTTTCAACCCTTTCGATTTTTTTACAACATCGTTGCTATAGAAGTAAAGTCCGGTTACGGCATAGTTCGATTTGGGTTGCAAAGGTTTTTCCTCAATGCTCAGTACTTTACCGTTGGCATCAAACTCAGCTACTCCATATCTTTCGGGGTCGTTTACATAATACCCAAAAACCATAGCGCCGTCATCGAGTTTAGCTGCTTCGCGTAGTGTACGCGAAAAATCAAAACCATAAAAAATATTGTCGCCCAAAATCATACAAACTTTATCATCCCCAATAAATTCTTCACCTATGATAAAGGCCTGAGCCAGACCATCGGGCGATGGCTGAACGGCATACTTCAGAGTGATGCCCAAATCTTCGCCGTTACCCAGTAAGTTTTCGTACAGATGTATGTCCTGTGGAGTTGAAATAATGAGAATTTCTTTGATTCCGGCCAGCATCAGTACCGACAGCGGATAATATATCATCGGCTTATCGTATACCGGGATAATTTGTTTGGAAATGCTTTTAGTGATGGGATATAAACGGGTTCCGGAACCTCCGGCAAGAACGATACCTTTCATGTTCGTATGTGTTTGGTGTGTAATTGTTGCGATTTTTTTTATATGTGTTTCAAAAGTAGTATTTTTTTCTGAAAAATAAAAGTGTCGCTCTTATTGGTTTCTATCCAGAGGTGTATGGGTAATCTGGTTTCAATAAGTTACTCCAGGTCAAGCTCGCCGTTTTTGTAGGCTTGATAATTTTTTGCCAATAGAACCATGAATTTGCTTATTTCGGTTTGTGTGAGTTGTGTTTCGGGGCTAATAGCGGCTTTTTTCATACGCAAAGTCATTATGCCGTATAGAAAACTAAAACAAAGCTCAATATCGCTCAGTCCCGGCTCACCTTTCATGCGCAGCTGGTTGATAAGCGGAAGGATGTGGAAAAATTTGGCATTGTAAGCCGGAATAGCACCTGACTTTAATGCCAGCGCATGAAAGTCGTTTAAATCAATGATAACATTTTTGTTGAGTTGCAGATGACCGCTAATCTGTACATCCTCAGTCCGCATCATGTCAATCAGGCTTTCGTACCAGTCATATAACTCTTTGCGTTCAGCTTCATTTTTTACAGGGTAAGTTGCTATAATTCTTTCGTTTACGCTGTCGATGTTCAAGCCAAGGGCACGTATTAAATCTTCTATCTGCCACATATAGAGCAGGTATTCGCAGATATTTTCTTTTTTTAGTTTTCGGGCTATAAACATGAGGATATTTTCTGTTTGGTTATTTACAATAATACAACACACACACCACAATCGGGTTTATTCATCTTCAAAATCCCAGTCGCCATCTACGTCAGTAAATGTAGGTTCAAAGAAATCATCAAGCGTACGGCGCTCTTTTTTAGTTGGACGTCCTGTGCCACGGTCGCGGCCACCCTGTCCTGCAATCCGTCCGAGTTCAATTAGTTCAAGCTGATCGGGTGTGGTTACATTCTCCATAAATTCGGGCACTAATTTAGCATTCATCCTGTTTTCGGATAGCGCCAGTACTTTGAACGAAAACAGAACCGGATTACGTTTAATGCCAACAATGTCGCCCACTTTAACGTTACGCGAAGGCTTAACCTGGATGCCCTGAATGATAACTTTGCCTTTTTTACAGGCTTCGGCAGCCAGCGAGCGCGTTTTGAACAGACGCACTGCCCACATCCACTTATCTATACGAACTTCAGTTTTCATAAGTCTCTTATTTTCCGTTAAACTGTGTCATCGTAAGTTGCGTACCGGCCAAACAGAAACTTTTGATTATTTCGGCACAGCGCTCTGCCCGTTCGGGGATTGCTTTCGCCTGCTCTTCAGTCCACTGTCCAAGTACGTATTCTACTTGTCGGCCTTTGCTAAAGTCGTTGCCAATACCAAATCGTAAGCGGGCATAATTGTTGTGTCCCAGAACTTCCTGAATATTTTTCAATCCGTTATGACCCGCATCCGAACCCTGCGGCTTGAGTCGCAACGTGCCAAAAGGCAAGGCCAGATCGTCTACAATCACCAATACATTTTCAACCGGAATGTTTTCTTTCTGCATCCAGTAACGTACAGCATTGCCACTCAAATTCATAAAAGTAGATGGTTTGAGCAACTGAAGAGTACGTCCTTTTAATTTTACAACGCAGGTAGCGCCGTAACGGTTCTCTTCAAAAAAAACATTGGACGCTTTGGCAAAAGCGTCCAATATTGTAAATCCTATGTTGTGGCGGGTATCCTGATATTCGTGACCAATATTCCCCAGGCCAACAATTAAGTATTTCATCCGAAATTATTTTTTTGCAGCGGCAGCGGCAGCAGCTCCACGAGCAGCTCTTGTCAGTTTAACCTGAGCAACCACAGCATTTTTAGCATTCAGGATTTCAAGATTTTCAACGGACACGTTACCAACCTGGATAGATTTACCTAAACCTAAAGATGTTACATCGATAACAATTTGTTCAGGGATGTTGGTGTAAAGACCTTTTACTTTCAGTTTGCGGATTTCCAGCGCCAGTTTACCCCCGGCTTTAACACCTTCGGCAAGTCCTGTAAGTTTAACAGGGATTTCTACGGTTACTGGTTTGTTGTCGTGAAGTTCAAGAAAGTCAATATGTAGCACGCGGTCGTTTACCGGATGAAACTGAAGGTCTTTCATGATAGATTTGCATTTTTTGCCATCAATTTCAAGGTCAACAACAAATACTTCCGGAGAATAAATCAGTTTGCGGAGGTCACTTGATGTACAAGTGAAGTGTACGTTAGCAGCACCACCGTAAAGAACGCATGGAACATTGTCTGAAGTGCGTTCGGCTTTAGTCGCTTTTTTGCCAAGTTCGTTTCTTAGGCTGCCTTTTAGTTGAAATGTTTTCATTTTGAAATAAAATAATAAATTGTGTTACTCAAATTTAAGCGTTTCGTTATTAAGTGATTAGTCGCTTAATTTCCCATCACACTTTCTTTTGCAAAAAAGTGCGACAAAAGTACTGTTTTTTTTGAAATTATACAATAGCTACAGGTCTATTATCTGGATGAAATAACTACTTTTGTGGTGAAATTGAGCTAAAAGGTCTTAGAAACCTATTTTGATACCCGCAACAGAGTAATTACTAACTGATTGATTTATGAATCGAACCCTCGAAAGAATGACTCCTTTTATTGTGATGGATGTGCTTGAGCGTGCTCATGAGCTGGAACGTGAGGGGGCTGATGTAATTCACCTCGAAGTTGGTGAGCCCGATTTTGATGTTCCCGAGCTTATTGCCCGGGCTGCCGTAGATGCCCAGATGGCCGGAAAAACGCATTACACCCATTCGTTGGGCGATTTGGCGCTCAGGCAATCCATATCCGCATTTTATAAAAAAGAGTATAAGGTAGATGTTGATCCCGGATGTGTGCTGGTGACTTCGGGGTCGTCGCCGGCCATATTAATGGTACTTATGTTGCTTTGCAATGCCGGCGATGAAATTATCATGTCGAACCCGGGATATCCGTGTTACAAAAACTTTGCTTTGTCCTGTCATGCCGAACCGGTTTTTGTTGATTTGTCGGCCGAAGAAGGCTTTCAATACAATATTAATGATATAAAGAAAAAGATAACCGACCGTACAAAGGCTATTTTTGTGAATTCGCCGATGAACCCAACCGGAACCCTCGTTGCCGATGAGGTGTACGAAGGACTTGCCAGTTTGGGAGTACCTCTTATCTCTGATGAAATTTATCATGGTTTGATATATGGAGCTAAAGCACGCACAGTGCTCGAATTTACCAGGGAGGCTTTTGTTATTAGTGGGTTTTCAAAGCGTTTTGCCATGACCGGACTCAGGCTGGGCTATGTCATAGCTCCGCAGAAGTATATCCGTTCGCTGCAGATATTGCAACAAAACCTGTTTATTTGTGCACCCAGTACCGCCCAAAGCGCAGGGATAGCCGCACTGGAACAGGCTGCCGACGATGTGGAGCGAATGAAAGAGGTGTACAACGAGCGACGTCTTTATATGATACAGCGCCTTAAAGCTATGGGCTTTGTAATTCATACCGAACCGCAGGGAGCATTTTATATTTTTTGCGATGCACGTAAGTTTACGGTCGACTCCTATGGATTTGCGTTTGACTTGCTTGAGAAGGCTCACGTGGGAATTACCCCCGGAATCGATTTTGGAACCGGAGGTGAAGGTTTCTTGCGATTCTCGTATGCTAATTCCATCGAAAAAATAGCTGAAGCCATGGATAGAATTGAACTTTACCTGGCCCGGAAATGAAGATTGTAATTTTCACACAGACTTTTTTTTATTTAATTATTAGGACTATAGTGTGAATAATTCAAAAAAATGTATTATATTTGCGCGCTCAAAAAGCATTAGAGATAAAATAATTTTTAATTAAATTAAGGAGGAAACAAGCAATAGCTAAGCAATTGATTATCAAGCCTCAAAGGGGTAGGGAAAAAGAACAACCCAATAGAATTAATGAGAAAATCAGGGGGCTTAAAGAAGTACGATTGGTAGGTGATAACGTCGAACAGGGCATTTTTTCATTTGAAGAAGCCATGCGTATCGCTGATCAGTTGGAGTTAGATCTTGTTGAGATCTCACCCAATGCAGTGCCGCCTGTTTGCAAAATCATTGATTATCAAAAATTTTTGTATCAGCAAAAAAAACGTGAAAAGGAACAGAAAGCTAAGACAGCTAAAGTTGTTTTGAAAGAGATCCGTTTCGGACCGCAAACAGATGATCACGATTACAACTTTAAGTTGAAGCATGCTCAGGAATTCCTGAAAGAGGGCTGTAAAGTGAAGGCTTATGTTTTCTTTAAAGGTCGTTCAATCTTGTTTAAAGACCAGGGAGAAGTTCTCTTAGCCCGTTTTGCCAATGATTTGGAAGAGTATGCCAAAGTAGACCAACTACCGCAACTCGAAGGAAAACGTATGATTATTACATTTTCTCCCAAAAAAACAAAGTGATTTTTTTTTAATTTAAATACAAAAAACAAATGCCAAAAATGAAAACTAACTCCGGTGCCAAAAAAAGGTTTACCCTTACCGGAACAGGAAAAGTCAAAAGAAAACATGCGTTTAAAAGACACATTTTGACGAAAAAAACTACCAAGCAAAAACGTAATCTTACTCACGATGCTATTGTAGCTTCGGTAGATGAGAAAAACGTAAAAGCAATGCTTTGTGTTAGATAATTCGTTGAATTAAATCTTTTTTACAAAATTTTCTTAGTCTGAAAAATCAGAGTGCTTAGCCCAAAGTTCGTGTAAAACACGACGCTGACATTCACAAATCATTTTTAATTATGCCAAGATCAGTAAATCACGTTGCTTCACGTAAAAGAAGAAAAAGAATTCTTAGCCTTACCAGAGGCTATTATGGCGGCCGTCGTAATGTATGGACCGTTGCTAAAAATACATGGGAAAAAGGTTTGCAGTATGCTTACCGCGACCGTAAAAATAATAAACGTAATTTCCGCGCTTTGTGGATTCAGCGTATCAACGCTGCTGCACGTCTCGAAGGTTTATCTTACTCAAAACTTATGGGAGCTTTGCACAAAGCCGGTATCGAAATGAATCGTAAAGTGTTAGCCGATTTAGCAATGAATCATCCTGAAGCATTTAAAGCTATCGTTGCTAAAGCTAAAAACGCATAACACAATTTAACTTGCCTGTTCTGTTTTTGTTTATTTTGAACAATAACATACACAACAAATAAACCCCGGAAATAATTTTCCGGGGTTTATTTTATTTTGAGCAGTCTGTTTTACAATTCCCAGGCTAAAGCGCTGGCACCCAATACGGCTGCATCCGCCTCTTTTAATTCCGAGAAAAATAATTTGATTTTGCCTTTCCACAAAGGAAGCAGATTGCTTTCCATGCTTTCGCGGATTGGATTCATAATTAAATCTCCGGCCTTTGATAAGCCGCCAAACAATATAATGGCTTCCGGTGCACTAAACGCTACGAAATCGGCCAAACTCTGTCCGAGTATTTTTCCTGTAAAAGCAAAGATGTCTTTTGCTATTTCGTCGCCTTCCATAGCTGCGTCAAAAACATCTTTTGAGGTAATGCTGTCTACAGGGATATTGCGCAACAGGCTTTCCTGAGTGCTCGAAGCCAGAATTTCACGAGCCGAACGAGCCACTCCGGTGGCCGAGCAGTAAGTTTCCAAACAGCCATATTTACCACATCCACAAAGCCTGCCGTTTTCGCGGATGGCTGTAGTGTGTCCCAGCTCGCCCGCAAACCCATCGTACCCGTATACCAGCTTGCCATCAATCACAATACCACTACCTACACCGGTTCCTAAGGTAATCATGATAAAATTTTTCATTCCGCGGGCTACACCGTATGTCATTTCGCCTACAGCAGCTGCATTGGCATCGTTGGTGAGGGCGGCAGGAATTCCAAACTTTTCAGTCATTAATTTAGCAAAAGGAACTACGCCTTTCCAGGGTAGGTTGGGGGCAAATTCAATGTTGCCTGTGTAGTAGTTGCCGTTTGGAGCACCTATACCCATTCCTTTGAACTTATCTACGCCTCCGGCAGCTTCTATGAGTTTAATCATCTCTTCGTACAAATCGTCGATATAAAGATTTACATCGGTGTGTGTGCCGGTTTTGATAGCACTTTTCGAAATCACGGTTCCACGGGCGTCTACCACACCAAATACAGTGTTGGTTCCTCCCATATCCATTCCTATCACATATGGTTTTTCCATAAAAAAATTATTCTATATATAAAAATTTGATAATCGAAGTTTATTATTCTACGGGAATGTCTTTGTTTACATTTTTGCAACCTACAAGTGCATACCATAACATGTACGCAAGACAAGCAAACATTACCCAATAGCTGTTGATATATCCGAAATGGTCAGATACCAAACCTTGCAGAAGAGGAACTATACCTCCACCACAAACCATGACCATAAAAATTCCGGAAGCTGCTGCGGTATATTTACCAAGCCCTTCAACGGCAAGATTGAAAATACCTCCCCACATGATGGATGTGCATAGACCGCATAGTACCAGAAAAATTACACTGACAGGGACTACGGTGTTTTCCATAAATGGCACCGATAGAGTAAGTGTTTTAGGGCTAATTATTGCTAAAAGGATAAACAGTAACCCTAAAGACGAAACGGTGATAAGCATGGCTTTGCTGGATACTTTGGCACCAATAGATGCACCGGTTAAACGACCTACGAGCATGAGTAGCCAATAGAAACCTACAATACTACCTGCAATAGTTGCGTCAATACCGAGTCCGGGGTTACTTGCTGTGGTTTGAGCTGTCATATAAAGATTGGCTGTACTTGGGATGCCAATTTCAATACCCACATAAATAAAAATGGCAATAGCTCCAAAAATAAAGTGGCGGAAAGAGAGAGGGCTGTGCTGGTTCTTTACCTTTCTTTCTTCGGCTTTTTGTAAATGTGGTTCTGGTATCTTTACAAAAGACAGTACTACAAATGCTAATGCGAAAATTCCTAAAGCAAGGAATAAGGCCGGGTTTGCTTTCTCGATTGTGCGTCCGGCTTCAGCGCCCATGAGCCAGCCTACAAGCATAGGTGTGATGGTTGCACCAATTGAGTTGATTGAGCCACCAAACTGGAGAAGCCTGTTGCCCTGATTACCTCCACCGCCAAGCGTATTCAGCATAGGGTTTACCACAGTATTAAGCATACACATGGAAAATCCTGAAATAAAGGCGCCTATCAGGTATACCGGAAAACTACCGGCTTGTCCCGATAAGAACTGTACACTTACTCCCACAAAACCTACGGCAATGGCTGCAAGGGCAGTTTTTTTGTATCCGATTTTCTTTAACATTATTCCAGCCGGAATACCCATAAAAGCATAAGCAAGGAAATTACCGAGGAAACCTAATTGCGACTCGAAATTGGTTGCACCAAATTGCTTGGCTACAATGACTCCCATCGGACTTGGCAGTCCGGTTACAAACGCAATCATAAAGAACAATGCAAACATCATTGCGATAGGCAATGCGTAATTTTTGTTTTCAGTACTCATAAAAAATAAGGATTAAAATAGTTGGTTGTATAGTTTGATAATTTGTTTTTTAAAAGACAGACAAAGTTAATACATTTCGTTACTTAGTGTACAAAAAAAGATTAGGCAGAAAATGTTTTACAACACATTTTCTGCCTAATCCTGTTAATTTCCGGCGCTGCTTATCTCCTGATTAAAGGTTGTTTGATAAAAAATCGCTCATTCTGGTGTATAAATGTCGTCTTGTTTGCTTGCCGAGGATACTGTGATTTTTATCAGTATAAATCTGCATTTCAAATTGTTTGTCGGCTTCTACCAGCTTATCTATGTATAGCATAGTGTTTTGCACATGTACATTGTCGTCGGCCGAGCCATGAATTATCAATAATTTACCATTGAGCTTGCCGGCCATGCTTATGGCTGATGTTTTGTTGTAACCATCAAAGTTTTCCTGCGGACTACGCATAAAGCGTTCTGTGTAAGCTGTGTTGTATAACCGCCAGTCGGTAACAGGGGCTACCGAGACGCCTGCCTTGAATACCTGTTCGCCAGTACTCATACTCCAAAGCGTCATAGAGCCGCCAAAACTCCATCCCCAGATACCGATACGATTTTTGTCGATAAAAGGTAGTTTGCCAAGGTATTTTGCGGTTTCCACCTGATCTTTTGTTTCGAGAATGCCTAATTGTTGGTAAGTGCACTTCCTGAACTCTGCTCCCCGGGCACCTGTTCCCCTGCCATCAACACACACCACCACATAGCCTTTGGTAGATAGGTAGTACTCCCAGTCAATATCCCAGCGGTCAAGTACTTCCTGCGAGCCGGGGCCGCTGTATTGTACCTGCAATACCGGATACTTTTTGCCCGGGTCGAAGTTGACAGGTTTTAGCATCCAGCCATTGAGGCTAATGTTTTCGGACGTTGTGAAGCAGAAAAACTCTTTTTCAGGTAGGTTTAAATCGGCAAAAAGTTTCTTGATATCGTCGTTGTTCTGAATGGTTCTGATTCGGTTGCCGGCAAAATCATAGAGGCTCACCGTACCAGGATTTTCAAGACTGGATGCGTTGTCGGCAAAACAAGTCATTGTGGTATTAAAATAGGCGTTGTGAGTGCCTTTGCCGTTGCTTAATCTGGTTTTTTTACCTTTAGCATCTACCGAGTAAATATCTCTTTGCATGGGTGAACTTTCGGCCGACTGATAATACACTGCTTTCTTCGCTTCATCGTATCCGTAAAAGTCGGTAACATCCCAGTTGCCTTTTGTAATTTGTTTAAATAACGTGCCGTTTATTCTGTATTGGTAGATATGGCTGTAGCCATCTTGTTCGCTTACTCCAAAAAAGAACTGATTGTCTGCCGTAAACTGCATCAGGTCGATGTATTCGTAGTTGACATAATATTTGTCTTCCTGGCGCAATACTAATTTGCTTACGGCCGACCGAGGGTTTGTAAAAAACATATCTAACCGGTTCTGGTTACGGTTGAGTTTAAAGATAGCCAGCTGCTCGGGCGAATTTGTCCATTTAATCCTTGGGATATAAAAGTCTTTATCAGTGTCGGGCAGTTGCATAACACGGGTGGTCTTGTTAAAGTCGTCGTAAACGCAAACCGACACTTTTGAGTTGTTTTCGCCGGCTTTCGGATATTTGAATTTTTTAAAGCCCGGATATAAGTTTATTTCATCATCTTTACTTAAGCTCTTGTAAAGTTGGAATGAAAACTCAGGGATATCAGTTTCGTTGAATTTGATAAATGCCAGTAATTTGCTGTCGGGACTCCACGCAAAGTGCCTTGTTGCCTCAAATTCTTCCTCGTAAACCCAGTCGGGCGTGCCATTGATAATTTTGCCCGGTTCGCCATCTTTTGTAATGGCTATTTCGGTATTGAAATCAAGTTTTTTCATAAACAGGTTGTTGTTGCGGGCAAAAGCAATGTAGCGGCTATCGGGCGAAAACAGCGGCACCTCCTGCGCACCTTCTTCCGAAAGTGGCTGTAGTTCTTTACGCTTGATGTCGTATACATAATAATCGGCAGTAAAAGTTCTTCTGTATCTGTAGTTTACATTTGTGTGAATGAGTAGCTTTTGCTCATTCGGACTGAACATGTAACCGGCAATTGACTTTACAGGACATTTTTTGATTTGGGCAATGCTGAATATTGTATCTACCGTAGCGCCACTTTTGTAATTATACATTACGATGGCTTTTCTTTCGAAATTCAGTGTGTAATTTTCACCATTATTCATTGAGCGTGGTGTGTCAAAACCTTTGGAGCGGAATTTGCCATCGGTAATATCGTACAGCAGGCTGGCCGACGCAAGTTGTAAAATACATGATAAAAATAATAAAATGCTAAAACGTTTCATTGTTTGATTTGTTATATTTTTTGTAAATGTGAGTTCTGTTTCAGAATTATAACAGCTATATGTGTTGAAATGTAAAATTAATAAATTGATTTTATAAAAAAATCTATTTTATCAGGTTCATGTGAGTCTCTCACTGCAAAATTAGCTTATTTTGCTTTTAGATAATCAGGTTTTTAAAAAACATTTTGTTTTGTTGATGCTTTCTGTGTTTAATATGTTTACAAACAACTAAATTGAAGATTTATGGGACTTATTAAAGATTTCTTTTTTACCTCTTCGCGTAACGAAGAGATTGGTCTTTGTCTGAGTGGGGGCGGAGCTTTGGGCTTTGCACATATTGGAGTAATACAGTCGCTCGAAGATCATGGTATTATTGCTAATCGCATTGTAGGGTCGAGTATGGGAGCTATTGTGGGGGCACTTTATGCGGCAGGATTTTCGGCGGCCGAAATGCTGCAGATGATTAAAGATGACAAACTGTACAAGATAACCAAACTGATGACTTTTCAGCCAACCTTTTTAAAGTCAGGTTTGTCAAATCATTCCATGCTTAGAGGCTTAATTAAAGAATTGATACCCCATAACAGCTTCGAACAATTAAAAAAGAAGCTGCATATTTGTGTGGTGAATCTTACAACGGCCGACTGGGAAATTAAAAATCAGGGCAATGACCTGGATAAATGGGTTGCTGCTTCGGCCAGTATTCCTGGGATTTTTGAGGCTGTAGAAGATGAAAATACTTATTATGTTGATGGTGGCCTGCTTAATAATATGCCTGCTCAGGGGCTTGAAGATTACTGTCAGTCTATTATCGGAGTAGATGTGCTTCCACATATTCCTCCTACATCGTTGCATAAACCTCTTGATACTCTGGTGAGTTCCGTAAGAACTATGCAGCACCAAAACTCACAGGAAGGCAGAGACTTGTGTCGTTTTCTGATAGAGCCACGCTCTTTGGAAAAATACCATGAATTCAGTTTTGATGCTTATCAGGATATATATCAGTACGGCTACAGCGCTGCTACAAAATATATTGTAGAGAATCCCGAAATGATGCGATTGAAATGATATGCTTAGAGGTTTCGTTGAGCCGACGAAACCTCTTACTTTTTTTAGTTTAAACCGATAATTTAGGTCTGAGGCGACTTTTGAAAATTTTGCTTTCGGCATATTTTGACGCATGCTGCGCTCTGAGTTTTATTCTTTCATCTTCGGGCAGATAAAAAATCGTTTTGCATTCATCGCTACAGCAACCGGCAAATTTTTCCCGGCATTCGGCGCATTGAATAAACAGCAGATGGCAGTCGTTGTTGGCGCAGTTGGTATGTGTGTCGGCGGGTTTGCCGCACTGGTGGCAGCGCGAGATGATTTGTCCGTCGACAGATTCGCCTAATCGCTCGTCGAAAACAAAGTTTTTACCATAGAACTTTGATTCGATACCCAATTGCTTGATTTGCTGAGCATATTCAATAATGCCTCCATAAAGCTGTGATACATCATTAAATCCTTCGTTGATGAGAAAGGCGCTTGCTTTTTCGCAACGAATACCTCCGGTACAGTACAGAAGGAATTTTTTATCTTTTTCGTCTTTAAATTTATCCACTACCAGCTGAATTTCTTCTCTGAAGGTATCCACATCGGGGCAATAGGCATTTTTAAAATGCCCGATTTCACTTTCGTAATGGTTGCGCATGTCTACAACAATTGTGCCTGGTTCGTCTAATGCTTCATGAAATTCCAAAGCAGTAAGGTGCCTGCCTACTCTGGAGAGATCGTAGGTACCATGCTCAAGGCCATCGGCCACAATCTTAGGTCGTACCTTAATAGTTAGTTTGTAGAAGGATTTGCCGTCGTCTTCGATGGCATATTTAATAGGTAGTTGGTCCAAAGCCGGTATTGAATACAGATTTTTCAGAAACGCGTTGAGATGATGCTCCGGTACGCTCATTTGTGCATTGATGCCTTCGCGGGCTACGTAAATACGCCCGAAACAGTTTAATTCTGTCCATTTTCTGAAAAGCATATCTCTGAACTCCTGCGGATTTTCTATATCGAAGTATTTATAAAATGAGATGGTCCGACGATTAAATGTTTCTTTTTGCAGGTTTTCTTTCAGGATACGTTTGTCGGTTTTGTTAGCTAACATGTGGAATTGATAAAAATTAATTATTAAACATGATTATGAACAACTTTAATATGGATATTGTTTTTAATAAGTCTAAACACAGGCTTTAAAGTACTGAAGTGCCAAGTGTGTAAAATGCAGGTTAATACAGTGTTGAACTTTTAATAACTATTCAGCGTTTAGTAAATAAAACAAATTAAAATAATCAAAAAAAAACAGAGGTGTATATGAAATCTACAAAAATTACTTACTGGGCAAGTACAGCCATTGTAGCACTGATGATGCTTTTCAGTGGATATTCTTATTTTACAAGCCCTATGGCTATCGATGGATTTAAACACGTAGGATTTCCCGATTTTTTCAGGATTGAACTTGGAGTAGCTAAGTTATTAGGGGCTCTGGCGCTTATTTTGCCATTTGTGCCGCGTATGGTGAAGGAATTTGCCTATGTTGGATTTACAATAACTTTCGTTTCGGCAAGTATTGCTCATTTTTCAGTGGGCGATCCGGCTTTTAATGGATTAATGCCATTGATTTTTCTGTTAATTCTCGCCTTGTCATATTTTTCGTATGCTAAATTGAAAAAGGCATAATATAAAACATAAACCAAAGGTTTCATATTGCTATGAAACTTTTGGTTGTTTCGTTTAAATAATTCCGAGTTTTCTGAAATTCAGAATTTTATGTCCATTTATGATTGGCTCATCCCGGCCATCGTAAATGAGGTTTGATTCGCCTGCGTACTGCGGTGCAATTTTCTGCAAATAATCCAATCCTTTCAAAAAATGCGGCGTAAACGTCTGAGCTGATTTTATTTCGTACGCTGTTACTTTTGCACCGGCTTCCTGTATTACATCTACTTCATTGCCATGATTATCGCGGTAAAAAAACAGATTGTTGTCCATGCCGGCATTATAACGTTTTTTTAGCAAATCCACTACCACCAAATTTTCAAATAACGAACCACGTAATGGATGCGTTTCGATATGTTTCGTGTTTTCAATTCCTAATAAATACGATGCCAATCCAACGTCGTAAAAGTAAAGTTTTGGTGTTTTTACAAAGCGTTTACTGAGATTTACCGACCACGGTTGTAACATAAAAACCACATAAGTTGCCTGTAAAACCGATAACCACGATTGAATGGTCATAACCGTAACACCAACTTCTGTTGCTAAATTACTTGCGTTAAAGAGTTGTCCTGTTCGTCCGGCACATAACCGTATAAATTTCTGAAAACTTACTAAGTCTTTGATATTGATGAGTTGTCGTACATCCCTTTCAACATAAGTTTCGTAATAATTCCGGTACGCTTTAGTGGGATTCAAGTCATCAGCATAAATGCCCGGATAAAATCCTTTGTACAAGTAATCGTCAAGTGAATAATCTTTGCTAATGTCCTCAATTTCCGACAAACTAAAGGGTAATAATTTCAGTATTGCCACACGTCCTGCTAAGCTCTGACTCACGTTGGTCAGCATCGAAACATTATTGCTTCCGGTTAATATAAATTGACCTTTTTGCTTTCTTTCGTCCACAATTCCCTGAATATACGATAAGATTTCAGGATAACGCTGAAATTCATCAATAATGGCTCCATCGGTATTTGCATTAAAGAATGCGCGTGGATCTGCTATAACAGTGTTTCGTGTGTCCGGATTTTCGAAGCTATAGTAAGGTTTGTTAGGAAATAAATTCCTGCAAAGTGAAGTTTTTCCCGATTGCCTTGGCCCGGTTACCATCACTACAGGATAATGATTAGCCAAATCCTGTAATTCATCTATTATTGAACGATTTACCCACATTTTGTACAATTTTATAGTGTTGGTATAAATTTGTACAAAAATAAACCATCTATTTGAAATACACAAGAATAAACGTAACTATTTTTACGAAGCAAGAAATGGGATATTTAGCCAGTTCAAAATTTAGTTGTATTTCTGAAAAACAGTTTTCCGGCTTCGCAAAATTTCTTTATCTTTGCAGATGAATTGAATACATGTTTTTTTGGTAATAAATCACTGATTTACAACAATAAACATTTTCAATATACTCCAATAACTCAATTAACAAACAATGATTCAATTTTTTCAGACTCCCGCCCAACATGTTTTTGTGGTTCAAAGCAAAAACAATTTGTCGACCGAAGATGTAAGTAAATTAGAATGGCTATTTAGCGAGGCAAAACTGACGAACCTGACGACAATCGAAGGTAATTATGTCGGCCCGCGCCGCGAAATGATTACTCCTTGGAGTACGAATGCCGTTGAAATCACTCAAAATATGGGTATCAGCGGCATTCTTCGTATTGAAGAGTTCCGCCTGATGCCGCATACTCCTTCGGTAGAGGGAAGTTTAGAATACGACCCTATGTTGGAACGTATTTATTCCGGTCTGAATCAGGAAATTTTCACGATCAACAAACAACCGGATCCTATTCAGTACATCGAAGATATTGCCGCTTACAACCAACAGGAAGGCCTGGCGCTGAGTCAGGATGAAATTGATTATCTGAATGAAGTAAGTGAAAAAATCGGACGCAAACTCACCGACAGCGAAGTTTTCGGATTCTCGCAGGTAAACTCGGAACATTGCCGGCACAAAATTTTCAATGGACAATATATTATCGATGGCGAAGAAAAAGAACTGTCGTTGTTCAAACTCATCCGCAAAACATCGGAAGAAAATCCGAACGCATTGGTTTCGGCTTACAAAGACAATGTAGCCTTCAATGCCGGACCTAAAATTGAACAATTTGCTCCTGTCAGTGGCGACAAACCGGATTTCTTCCAAACAAAAGAAATCGAATCGGTTATCTCGCTGAAAGCAGAAACACATAACTTCCCCACTACCGTAGAACCTTTCAATGGTGCTGCTACCGGAACAGGTGGTGAAATCCGCGACCGTTTGGGTGGTGGAAAAGCCAGCTTACCGATTGCCGGAACAGCTGTTTACATGACTTCTTATGCCCGTAACGACAACGGTCGCGCCTGGGAAAATAATATCGCGCCACGCAAATGGTTGTATCAAACTCCTGAACAGATTCTGATTAAAGCATCGAATGGTGCTTCTGATTTCGGTAATAAATTCGGTCAGCCGCTTATCTGCGGTTCGTTGTTGACCTTCGAACACGAAGAAAACAACAAAAAATTCGGTTACGACAAAGTCATCATGCTGGCCGGAGGTGTTGGTTTCGGTAAGTTGAAAGATGCATTGAAAGGTACTCCCGAACCGGGAGAAAAAGTAGTGGTAATGGGTGGCGACAACTACCGCATTGGTATGGGTGGTGGAGCTGTATCGTCGGTGGACACTGGTCATTACGACAATGCCGTGGAGTTGAACGCTGTTCAGCGTGCCAACCCCGAAATGCAGAAACGTGTTTCAAACGTTATCCGTACCTTGGCCGAATCGGACAACAACCCTATCGTATCTATCCACGACCACGGCGCAGGAGGACACCTCAACTGTTTATCGGAACTGGTAGAAACCACTGGTGGTAAAATTGATGTAAACGCCCTGCCTGTAGGCGACCCAACCCTGAGTGCCAAAGAAATTGTGGGTAACGAAAGTCAGGAACGTATGGGTATGTTGCTGAAAGAACAGGATATTGAGCGGGTACGTGCCATTGCCGAACGCGAACGTTCTCCATTTTATGTAGTGGGCGAAACTACAGGCGATATGGATTTTGTATTCGAACAGAAAGACGGAGAAAAGCCAATCGATCTGAAACTGGAATATTTCTTCGGAAAACCTCCACGCACTGTTATCACCGACAACTCCATTGACGAAACTTATGCTGCTCCCGAAATTTCGGAAGAAAAACTGCAATCTTATATCGAAAACGTACTTCAGGTAGAATCGGTGGCTTGTAAAGACTGGTTAACAAACAAAGTGGACCGCTCTGTAACCGGAAAAATTGCCCGTCAGCAATGTGCCGGAGAAGTGCAGTTACCGCTGAACGACCTGGGTGTGGTAGCATTGGATTATCGCGGAACGTCGGGTATCGCCACTTCTATCGGTCACGCGCCATTGGCAGCGTTAGCCGATTCGGAAGCAGGTTCGGTACTGGCCATTGCTGAAGCATTGACCAATATCGTGTGGGCTCCGCTCAAAGACGGTATCGACAGTGTATCGCTGAGTGCCAACTGGATGTGGCCTTGCAAAAATCCGGGTGAAGATGCCCGTTTATACAAAGCGGTAGAAGCCTGTTCGGATTTTGCCTGCTCATTGGGCATCAACATTCCAACCGGAAAAGACTCCCTTTCGATGACTCAGAAATATGGTGATGAAAAAGTATTCTCGCCCGGAACTGTTATTATTTCAGCCGGTGCTGAAGTTTCAGATGTCAAGAAAGTGGTTTCACCTGTATTGACTAACGATCCTGAAACATTCGTATATTATATCGATTTTTCATTCGACAAACATAAATTAGGCGGTTCGGTACTGGCTCAAACGCTGAATAAAATCGGCGACGAAGTTCCTACAGTACAGGATGCCGAGTATTTCAAAGCAGCTTTCGAAAGCATTCAGGAAATGATTGACAAAAATCTGATTCTGGCCGGACACGATATTTCCGAAGGTGGTATGATTACCGCTTTGCTGGAAATGTGTTTCGGAAATGCCGAAGGTGGTCTAAAAGTAAATCTGGATTATATTGCCGAAAATTCATTGGTAACCATGTTATTTGCTGAGAATCCGGGCGTATTAATTCAGGTGAAAAACAAAAAAGCGGTAGAAAAAATCCTGACCGACAACGGTATTGGTTACGCGCGTATTGCCAGCCCGATTGCCGAACGTCGTTTGGAAATCAGTCGTAAAAAAGAAGCTTATTCATTCTCCATCAACGATCTTCGCGACCTGTGGTTCAAACCATCGTACCTGCTCGACCGCAAACAAAGTGGTGATGTATGTGCGCAGGCCCGTTATGCCAACTACAAAAAACAACCGCTTGAATTTGCCTTCAACGTATCGTTCAAAGGTAAATTCTCGCAATTCGGCATTTCACAGGATCGTCAGCCAAGTGGCGTGAAAGCAGCCATTATCCGCGAAAAAGGAACCAATGGCGAACGCGAAATGGCTTATGCATTGTATCTGGCCGGTTTCGACGTGAAAGACGTACACATGACCGACCTTGCCAGCGGACGCGAAACACTGGAAGATGTGAACATGATTGTATTCTGCGGTGGATTCTCCAACTCCGACGTATTGGGTTCAGCCAAAGGGTGGGCAGGTGGATTCCTCTTCAACGAAAAAGCCAAGTTGGCATTGGATAATTTCTACAAACGTAACGACACCCTGAGTTTAGGTATCTGTAACGGTTGTCAGTTAATGGTGGAATTGGGCGTCATTACTCCCGAACACGATGTTCAACCACGCATGTTACACAACGATTCGCACAAATTCGAGTCGCAGTTTGTGGGTCTGACTATTCCTGAAAATAATTCCGTAATGCTCGGTTCGCTCAGCGGAAGCAAACTTGGTGTATGGGTAGCACACGGTGAAGGAAAATTCTATCTGCCAAAAGCAGAAAACAATTACAACGTAATCGCCAAGTACTCGTATGCAGAATATCCTGCCAATCCAAACGGCTCAGACTATGCTGTTGCAGGTATTTGCTCGAACGACGGTCGCCATTTAGCTATGATGCCGCACCCTGAACGTGCCATTTTCCCATGGCAATGTGCACATTATCCTGCCGACCGTAAAAACAGTGATCAAATCACTCCATGGGTAGAAGCATTTGTAAATGCCCGTGTTTGGGTGGAAAAAAATAAATAAGACCCCTAATCCCCTAAAGGGGACATAAATGAAGTCCCGGTATCAGAAATGATGGCGGGATTTTTTGTTGTTGCCTGCAAAGTATCAGGATGTGTTTTTGCATAGTTTGTGGTTTTGTATTCAATATAATTATGTACTTTTGATTTTCCAAATATGTTTATTAACTCATAATCTGATAAAAAAATTGAATATCGGCTTTTGTTTTTAAAAACATTAAATATTTCACTTATTTATTTTTTGCATGATGGAACAAACTGCTTTTAAAGTATATAAGTATCGTTGGGTAATGCTTAGCGTTTATATGCTTATCGTTATTGTGAATCAGCTACTTTGGATTACTTTTGCCCCGGTTACTACTACGGCTATCGAATATTATCATGTATCGGATATTCAAATTGGGCTTTTATCCATGTCGTTTATGATTGTTTTTGTGTTTTTTTCAATTCCGGCTTCGTGGGTGATTGATGCATATGGACTCAAGTTAGGAGTAGGTATTGGTGCTGTACTAACCGGGATTTTCGGGATGATGCGCGGATTGGTAGCCGACAATTACAATCTGTTGCTCGTAGCCCAGATAGGAATAGCCATCGGACAACCGTTTTTGCTGAATGCCATAACCAAATTAGCGGCCCGGTGGTTTCCCATCAGCGAAAGAGCCATGGCATCCGGATTAGGTACCTTGGCTATGTATATTGGTGTATTGGTGGGAATGCTTTTAACGCCATATCTGACTGCTGAATATGGATTGTTACAAATGCTTTATATTTACGGAGTTATAGCGGTAGTTGTGGCTTTTATATTTATACTTTTTGCTAAAGAACGTCCCAAATCAGCTCCTTGCCATGCACATGAAGAAGCCCGGTCGCTTGTATGGGATGGCCTGAGAGATACGCTGAGAAACAAAAATTTTTACTGGTTACTACTGATATTTTTTGTAGGTCTTGGTATATTCAATAGCGTAACCACCTGGATTGAAGATATTCTTCGCCCCCGGGGTTTTACTGCTGAGCAAGCAGGCTATACCGGCGGTATGATGATCATGGGTGGAATATTAGGTGCGCTCATTATGCCTATTCTTTCCGATCGTCTTCAGAAGCGTAAGCTTTTTATTATCATAGCGCTTGTAGGCTGCATTGCCGGACTTACAGGTGTAACCTTTGCCAATAATTATTCTTTATTATTAGTGTCAGGCTTGGTGTTAGGGTTCTTTTTGCTCAGCGCCGGGCCTATAGGTTTCCAGTATGGAGCTGAAATAACGTACCCTGCCTCGGAAGGAACTTCTAACGGGCTTATGATTTTGGCCGGACAAATTTCAGGAATAGCTTTTATATTTGGCATGGAATATTTTAAGAATCCGCTTACACGATCCATGACAACACCTTTAGTTGTAATGATTGGACTTTCAGTGCTTATATTGTTAGCATCATTCAAGCTCAAGGAATCTCCGTTTATGAAAAATGAATAAGAATAAAGCCTGATATATTTAACTGTTCAGGAGGTTCTGTATGATGATAATATTCGTATTTTTTTCAATAATTTATTGAATTGAACACTTTTTTCTGAATTACTTTAAACAAAAATATTCTCAATGATTAAAATTACCTCAACTCTTTTGTTGATTCTATTAATCAGCTTTCAGACTTTTCTTAGCGCACAAACCAGTGTTGCTGATTCGGCTTTGGATAAACGCATTGATTATATACAGCAAGCATTGGAGCAAGTGGCACCAACTGTTAGCTGCTGGTGGTACGGATGGTTGGGGGCGTATAGTGCCGCAACTGGTGTGCAGGCAGCTATTGGCTTTACTACCGATAACAAAGTGTTGAAACAGGATATGCTTTTGGGAAGTGTAACTACTTTACTTGGAGCCGGCCTGCAGGCACTGACGCCAATGAATACCGGAAGCGCAGCAAAACAGATTACTCAACTTCCTGATTCTACCCCTGAGCAGAAAATATACAAATTACAAAAGGCCGAAGAACTTTTTGAGGCTGCTGCAAGGACTGAGAAAAATGGTCGTTCGTGGAAAATTCATGCTCTCAATAGTGCGGTCAATCTCGGAAGTGGTTTAGTTACCTGGCTCGGATATAAGCGTTCGGTGTGGGACGGTGTTAGCAATTTTCTGATTAACTCCGCTATTTCGGAGTTGCAGATATGGACTCAGCCAACTCGTACGTTAAGGAATTACCGCAAGTATTGCCGCCAATTCAATCCCGACTCTGTAAGCGTAGCACAAAATACAATGCCGGAATATTTTCTCAGAAGTTACCCGGGCGGGGTGTCTTTCACAATTGTTTTCTGATTTAGGTTAGCTCATTCTACTGTGCGCTTTGTTGCACATGCCATATTCTTTTATAAAATACTATATTGCTTTGTTACGATTAGTTTTGCCTTCAATATTACGCATAAAAGTCAATTATACCTATCTTTAAAAACCATTTAACCTACTTTGTTTTATAATATAATATGTATTTTTGATGTAGAAAATATCGATTCAGCTATTTTTTTTGCTGAAAGTTTTTTTTCATCTTAAATCGATTAATACTTATCATTCAATATTATGTCCAAGCTACTAAAAAATAGTTTTCTTTTTTTTCTATTGACATTTTTTTTACCAACAACGGTTCTTTCAGGTGAACTAACTCCGGCTTTTCCGGGAGCCGAAGGTTTTGGCCGTTATACTTCAGGTGGACGTGGCGGTGATGTTTATCACGTTACATCCTTGGCCGATGATGGTTCATCAGGTACTTTACGGTGGGCCATAAATCAGTCAGGTAAACGCACAGTTGTTTTCGATGTGTCGGGAACTATTCATCTGATCTCGGCTCTGAGTATCCGAAATGCCAATATAACTATAGCAGGCCAAACAGCACCCGGCGATGGAATTTGTGTGGCCGATTATCCTTTTACTATCAATGCCAGTAATGTGATTATTCGTTTTATGCGTTTCAGATTGGGTAATAAATACGTAGCTTATCACGAAGGTGATGGACTTGGCGGGATGGATCAACAGAATATTATGATTGATCATTGTTCTGTAAGTTGGAGTATTGATGAGTGTTTGTCGGTATATGGCATGAAAAATGCCACTATTCAGTGGTGTATAGCCTCTCAAAGTCTCCGTAATTCTGGGCATAGCAAAGGAGCACATGGATATGGAGGTAACTGGGGCGGGGCTGGAGCAAGTTATCATCATAATCTGATTTGTCATAACGAAAGTAGGACTCCGCGTCTTGGACCTCGTGCCTCAACTCAAACCGATGAGCGTATGGACATGCGCAACAATGTAATCTATAACTGGGGTGGTAATGGTTGTTATGGGGGCGAGGGCATGAATGTAAATATCGTGAATAACTACTATAAACCCGGTCCGGGAACTATACAGAAAGGTGGTGCGGTACAATACCGCATAGCAGCCGTAAATATTCGAACAACTTCTTATGTGGCTTCTAATCCATCTTTTGCACCAATGTTGCACGTATGGGGTAAGTATTTTGTAGATGGGAACTATATAAACGGATACAGCGATGTTACAGCCGACAACTGGACCAAGGGAATGTACGAACAAATTTCAAATGCATCAAACGACAATTTGTACACGGAGACTACCAAAGATACCATAAAGCTTAACGCTCCCATCAATTTTTTTTATACAACTACTCATACTGCCCAAACAGCTTATCAAAGGGTACTTGACTATGCAGGGGCTTCACTTTCGCGAGATTGGGTAGATACACTGATGGTGTATGATACCCGAAATGGTATTGCTTCACATACCGGCTTGCTTCACGCTAATATCCCGGGAATTATTGACTCACAAGATGATAATAAGCCCGATAATGCTGGTGACGACTGGAATGCATGGCCTGTGTTGGTTAGTGCTACTCCTCCTGTCGACACCGATCGAGACGGTATACCAGACCTTTGGGAGAGTAACCATGGTTTAAACCCAAATGATTATTCTGACAAAAATACATTAAATCAGGCTGGATACACTATGCTTGAAGTATATATGAATAGTTTGGTAGCCGATATTATGACAGCTGGTAATGCCGGTGGTGTAGCTCTGGGGAAAACTACAGAAGAGAATAACGGAGTCACATCGCAGGTGTATCTTCATCAGTCAACATATACTGGGATCGCCGGAGCTGCTTCTCCTTGGAGTTTTGATGGCGGATATACGATAACCAACTCTAACGCCAAAACTTATTCTACAGGTAGCGAACTTGGCGTAAAGTATTCGGCCGGAACTCAATATACGGTAACATTACCTTTGGACATTGCTGTTGATAGTCTCGTTTTTTCGGGATATGACAATTATGCTGATGCAGATTCATACCTTGCCGAACTCAATGGAACTGCTTATGGCGCTGATAAATATGTTTTTGTAAAAAAAAAGGAAACAGGAGATTATACCCTTTGTAAGCATACGGTAACTATAAACCCTTCGGCAAAAAACTTGCTGACGTTTACGTTTCAAGGAAAGCAAGTGGCCTTATCCATTGTACTTTGGGTGAGAACGGTAATAACAGAAAATAAATCGACCATAATATTGACCGATAATGATACATTGGTTAATGTTTATACAATTGAGGGTCGTCTTATTCGTTCCGGGATTCCACGCCGGAGTGCTACAGAGTCATTGCCCCATGGTGTGTATGTCATTGACAATAAGAAAGTTTTAATTATAAGAAAATAATTAGTAAGGTGTAAATAGGTTGTTATTCTTTATTTTTATTAACTAAAAAGCAAGGCTTTTTAAAGTTTTGCTTTTTTGTCGCCAGTTTTTTATGGTTTACTAAAATTAAAAATAAAAACGCAAAGCCAATGACTCTGTGTTGTTGGACTTTGCGTTTTTTATACTTTTAGCAAATTTTATTCTGCTATAACTTCTTCTTTTGGGTTTGTGCCATATTGGTTTGCACCGGGCTGACTGTCTTTCAACATAAGGACAATAAACCAGATACTACCGATTACAGGTACAAAGTTGATTAGAAACCAAACACCACTTTTTCCACTATCGTGGAGTCGGCGTACTGATACGGCCAACGATGGTAGAAGTATTGCAAGCGAATAAATGCTTGAAAAAACGAAATACGTTCCAACAACGTAATCTAAAACTGACGCTGCAAGCGAAAAAATAAAATTAAATAAAACAAACATCCAAAATTCTTTTCTACGGGCACGGCCGTTAAAGTCAGCGTACTGTTTAAGTACTTTTAGATACCAATTCATAATTTTTAAGAGATTAAATGATTTTTTCCTACTCTTAAGGTTTTTCGGATTACACCTGTAAATTTTTTATATTTGATGAAATTTACTTACGATGATTTAAGGTTTCAAAAAAAACTTTGCTAAAGTACAAATAATTATTAAAAATATCAATAGTTTGTAAAAAATATCATCATTAAATCATACCTCTGGCTTTAAGTTCCAGGTATTTATTGATGCTTGCCATGGTTAAATTCTCCGGTTGCGTAAGGATAGACTGTATACCGTGTTTTTTAAGTTCGTTCACTATTAATCTTTTTTCAAAAGCAAATTTTTCAGCAATAGCTTTATCATAAACTTCCTGCAGGTTTTTTGCTTTATGGTTTATAAGCTTATTTAGTTCTGTATTGTCGAAGAAAACTATAATCAGCAAGTGGTGCCGGGCTATGTTTTTCAGATAAATGAGCTGACGCTTCAGGGCGTCTAAAGTTTCAAAATTCGTATAAAGCATAATCAGACTTCGTTGCTTTACCGATTGTTTTATATCAACATATAATCTGCTGAAGTCACTTTCCATAAAGTCGGTGTCAATTCGGTAAAGTTTTTCCATCATTCTCTCCATCTGTCCGCTTCGTCGCTCGGCAGGTATATAATTTTCAATAACTTTTGAAAATGTAAACATACCTGCTTTATCCTGTTTTTTCAGGATAATATTGCTGAGAGCCAGCGTGGAGTTGATGGCATAGTCGAGCAACGAAAGTCCAAGAAAAGGCATTTGCATCGTACGCCCGGTATCAATAACCTGATAAACAGGTTGAGATTTCTCATCCTGAAACTGATTGACCATCAATATATTGCGTTTGGATGTGGATTTCCAATTGATGGTGCGAATATCATCGCCCTGCACGTACTCTTTGATTTGTTCAAACTCCATGGTATGACCAATTCTTCGGATACGTTTCAAACCCTGGTCAGTCAGATGGTTTGAAAATGCCATCAGGTCGTATTTCCGTAGCTGTATAAACGATGGAAAAGTAGCAATCGATTTGTTTTCCGCAAAAATATACCGTTTAGATGTAAGTCCAAAAGGTGTTTTTACAAAAATATTAAGTTTGCCAAACAGATATTCTCCCCGCTCGGTTGGTCTGAGTATGTAGTTGATGTTTTTGTTTTCGCGGGCATGTAGCTTTGTTTTGTACAAAAAGTCGCGTTTCTGAAACTGGAACGGAATCTCGTCAATAAGCTCCAGTGATACTGTAAGCGGATAGCGGTTGTTAAGTTGTATATGAATGATGTTTTCGTCGCCGTTAGAAAAACGATCGGGTAGATTTCTATCGGCTTCGACTCCATTTTTTATTGAGTAAAGTACAAAAATATCGATAAAAGTAATCAGGATAAACGCAACAAACACTGATAAAGCCGTGTAAAACAACCATTGTGCAAAAAACGACACAAAAAATAATCCGCCTATGCCCAACATGATATAGAAGAATAAATGATTGATATATAATGACCTGAGTGTTTTCATTTAACGGGGTACTTCTACCGAATCGATAATTTGTTTTACAATTTCATCGGCTTTGACGCCTTCCATTTCTTTTTCAGGAGCTACAATAATACGGTGTTGCAACACCACAACGGCCGAATCCTTGATGTCTTCGGGCGTTACAAAGTCGCGTCCGCGGAGAGCCGCAAAGCCTTTTGAAGCATTCAGTATGGCCAGCGATGCGCGCGGCGAAGCCCCAAGATACAAAAATGGGTTTTCGCGGGTGTTGTGTACTATCCGGGCAATATACTCAATGATATTTTGCTCCACAATGATGTTGCGCACAATAGATTTGTAAGTTTCTATTTTTGAGCCATCTACCACGGTTTTTACACTAATGGTTTTGTCGCCATTTACGGCTTCGTGTTCACGTTTTATAATTTCAAATTCATCTTCCAGCGCCGGATAATCAATAACCACCTTAAACATAAAACGGTCGAGCTGAGCTTCCGGCAGTCTGTATGTACCTTCTTGTTCTACAGGGTTTTGTGTGGCCATTACCAAAAAAGGTTTATCCATTATGTACGTTTTGCCATCGATGGTTATCTGACGTTCGTCCATCACTTCAAACAAGGCAGCCTGCGTTTTGGCCGGAGCTCTGTTTACTTCATCTATCAGTATCAGGTTGGCAAATACAGGACCTGGTCGAAACTCGAATTCCGACTTTTTCAGGTCAAAAACCGAAGTGCCGAGTATGTCGGCCGGCATGAGGTCGGGGGTGAACTGTATGCGGCTGAACTTTACATTGAGCGCGCGCGCCAATAGCCTTACAGCCATGGTTTTGGCTACTCCCGGAACTCCTTCAAGCAGCACATGTCCGTCCGACAGGATGGCTACCAACAGGTAATCAATAACTTTATTCTGGCCAACAATTACCTTCATTAATTCAGTTCGGATAGCCTCCATGCTTTGACTAAGTTCGCTCAGGTCAATACGGGACTCGAAGCGGATCCCGATTTCTTCTGTTTGTTCGTTTTCCATAAATCTATTCAGTGTTATATATTTTTTGATTAAAATTTTTTATATTTATTCAGACTGGAAACCAGCCATTTGGAGTCGGTAATTTAGTTACTTTTCCCAAAATTCTTCTATCAGTTTGTTCAGGTGCATCAAGTCCGCGCGCGAGGCAGTTTTCTGTTGCCTGAACCGCCTGATAAAGCTTAGTATTTCATTGATCAACTTTTCGTCTTTGCCCGATTTACTTTGTAGTTTTTCAGCAAAGCGTTCGTCGGTAAAAGAGGTATCTAAGTAATATCTGTTTCGGATGCGATCTAAAAAGTATACGATTTTTTTTTCTACAATATTAGCAGTGTTGCCTTCCTGAAAGTATAGATTACCAATGGTTTGAACAAACTCAACGGTGGTGTTTCTCAAGGGTTTTATTTCAGGGATAATGCGCTGCCTGCGCTTGGCATTAAAAAGGATATAGAGCAATAAACCGTAAAGCATAATAAGCCAGGAAGCCCGCAGTGCCGGGTATCTGAATATAATTGACAGCGGGCTTACGGCAATAGGCATATCCGCGTTGATGGTCTGACCGCCGACAAACCATACTACGGGCAGGTTTTTAGGAATATATGATAGCACCTGAGCTGCATACTCGCTCGCATGTTTTTCGTAAAGTAATGATACATTGCTGAATATTTGGGGCTGATTATGAATATATACATACCCTTTTCCATATTTTACCCGTATAAAGTTGGGCGCTACTATACCATCGGGCATGGTTTGCGTACCCAATATGGTGGTAGTGGCAGCGTTCATTTTCACAAAAGCATAAGTATTGTTTACCGGTTTCAGTATCAATTGTTTGTTAGCCCATGTTTTGTTTGTTAACGATAGCTTTAGAGTCGACTCTTTACTTAAAATAACAGAGCTAATGTCTTCGTATTCAAAACCAAGTGAGTCCTGTATATTTTTAAAGAAATTTTCGCTACTGATAAATAAATGACTACCCGCAGCCACTTCGTTTAACAGGATGGTGTCCGACGTATCAAACATAAATCTGTTAATGATTACATACACCGATTTTTGATGGTTTTCATAGATATATTCATAAGGCGTAGTTAGTTCCCGGTTAATTTTATGTTCGGGCATGAATTTATTTATTTCATGACCAAACACATACAAATCAAGCGGTTTTTTATGGTCGAGCGAATAGCTTGGGGTCCAGTCAACAGGCTTTACTCTGAATGTATCAATTATAAAGATGACAAGAACAACGAGCAGGATGGCTGCAAGATATATTTTTATGGTTTTATCCATGCTTTGCCTCCTTGTTTAAAAAATTAATAAAATACTTTTTGGCTTTTTGGTAATCTGTATCGCTGACCAAAAACTCACCATACCAAATGTATTCGTACAGATACGACAAATAGGCGAAATCTTCTCTGATGGCCTGATCCTGTATTTCGTTCAGGTATTCCGAATTGGTTTTATCGGGCAACCACTGAATTATTTCTTTATCTTTCAATAGTTTAAGAAGCCATAGATAATATAGCCTGATGCTCAGTCGGGTGTCTCCCCGGGCTTCAGTTTCGGAAATCAGATTTTCAAAATCGGCAGATTTTATCAGGTTTTCAACATCATAGATATCGAGTGGTAATTCTTTGTTTTTTTCAGCAAAAAACCAGCTACCTTTGTGGTTTACTGTTAACCGAACAATAAAATAAAGTACAATAATAATGACAATGGCACTTAGTATTTTCACCACCAGATTTGTGTAATTCGGAAACGGAGAGTCGGGCGCATAACCAAGAATCTTGCGCAATATTCTCTCCAACGCATTCATAATGGTGTCCCAAACAGAGGTGCTCCCGCTGCGTCGGTAATAGTCAAATTCTTTGTCGTCTAAATATTTATAGCGGAAAGTAGTGTCGTTGTCAGCCACAATCTGCTGCGTCGAAGTATCGGTTGGCACTTCTTTAAGCAGTTTTTTCATAGCCTCGCGCCGATTCTCTATGGTGTCACCGTTCAGAGTTTCGGCTATTTGGTTTACAACAGAATCGACCTGTGGGGCAGCATGTAAAAATTGCACGTAACCCCATACAACAAAGGTCAACAGGAGTTTAAGCCTCATTATTTCCAATATTATCTATTTCGGTTATGGCATGCAGATGTTCAGTATCTTCAATGCTGCTATAATACACCAAACATTGATGTACATAAAAAACATTGATTAATATGTAGGTAACTATAATCCCGATGAGATATAAAAAAATCATTGATGGCGGAAAAGCTGCTATTGACTCAGGATTGCCGCCCGATGAGATAATAGAGCCTACCATCATAAAATAAGGAACCATGCTGATGGCACTTTGCAATATCGATGCAAAAATATAAATTACAATAGATGACCCGGTGATGTGCCAAAAGTTTCCAAACAAAATTTTCCAACCTTTGCCCAGAGCCTCGAAATATCCTGTTTCTTCGTAAAGATAAACAATAAGTGCCTGCATAAACCAGACCATAACCGCCGGCACACCAATAATCAAAAGCGGAATGCCTACCAGTAAGATACTCAATAAACTACCCAATACTACCAAAACAATAAGTAAGGGAAAGAATATGAACATGGAAATAATGCCATATAAAACCATTCTTCCGGTTATTTTCCATATTCCCTGCAAAATTTCGGATGATGTAAAACTCTCTTTACCTGTTTTCTCAATTAATTTTACATACACAAGCGGTTGTCCTAAACTTAGTACACTATACACAATAGATACTAAAAATAAAAGACCCCAAAGAATCATGATAATCACAAGGTTATTGCTGTCGGCTATCCACGACTCTGCAAATGCCGGATTCATAGCATTAGCAAAAATATCTTTTAAGGTATAATAAAACAGAAAACATGTAACCAAAAGTAATGCCCCGTTGATAATAATATAGTTTTTAAAATAATCTTTACCATAGGATTTAAAAAACTGGATACTATCGCTGATAAAAGAACTGAAGTTACGTTTTTTGTAGAGTTGAAATTCTAACATAGTTTTGTTTTTTGTAGTTGATAAAAGGATATATTAAGTAATAAAATGAAATCAAAGCCAAAGTGCCAATAATTATCAATACATTGAGCCATAGAGGCATTGTGTTGGATAATCGGGTTACAAAACCCTCAATAAAACCGGCAGCTATGAAAAACGGAACGGTACTTATAAATATCTTTATGCTGTGGCGTGCGCCTGTAGCAAACGACCGGAGTCTTGAATACGTACCCGGAAAGAGAAACGAGCCAGCCAGAATAAAACCGGCCATACTGGCTATTACAATGCTGAATATCTCCATAGCGCCATGCAGCCAAATGCCTCGCAGGCTTTGGGCAAATACCCCATGTTGATAAAAAAAATACTGAAATGAGCCCAGCATGATTCCGTTTTGCATCGACATGAAAAACGTGAATACACCGGCGGTAAGACCATAAATATATTCCTTGGCGGCTACTCCTATGTTGTTGATAGTGATCCCGATAAACATACCTAACTGCTCCTGCGACTTGTAAACAGCCATTGGGTCGCCTTTTTTGATGTTTTCGAGCGACATGTTTACGTAGTCGTTGCCCAGTATAAGCCGTACAAATCTGTCGTCGTAAGCAGCCGATACCGCCCCCACCGTAACAAAGAAGATAAACAAAGCAAATGCAAAAATTAACTGACGGCGATACATATACACCAAAGCAGGCACTTCGCTTGCAAAAAATGCAAATAACCTGTTCCGCTCAAGGCGTTTGGTTTTATATATTTTTCTGTATATTTGTGCTACTAAATAGTTAAGATACTCTGTGGTCTTGCTTTTTGGATAATAGGTTTGACTGTACGACAAATCGTTAAGCAGGTGAATGTAAATCTCAGCCAACTCGTCAGGATTACGATTGTCTTTAAGGTTTAGCGATTGTTCAGATTCCAACCACCTGGATTTATTCTGTTTTATAAATGCAATTTCTCTCATAATAATATTACAAAAGTAAAAAAATATGTCAAATTTAAATATAATAACAACACAAAATATTAAATTATTTTTTACTACTGCTTCGGTTGGCGAACGAATGTTGGCTTATGGCATTGATTTACTGATAAAAGCGGCTTATGTAATCGTTGTTCTAATTATATTGTCACAGCTGTTGCAGTTCGATATTTATACTGATTTAGAGGGACCTATGATTGTAATTCTGGTTTTGCTGGCAACTCCGCTGATGTTTTATACTTTGGTGTGCGAATCAACTATGGAAGGACAAACTTTTGGAAAAAAAATTGTAAAAATCAAAGTGGTGAAAATTGATGGCTATCAGGCTGGTTTTCTGGATTACTTTATCAGATGGATTTTTGCAATTGTGGATATACAAATGGGTTATGCCCCGGGACTTATATCAATGATAAGCACGAAGCATACGCGCCGGTTAGGCGACTTGGTGGCTGGTACAGCCGTAATTTCCGAAAAATCAAAATACAATATATCGCACACCATTCTTATGGATGTTAAAGATGATTATAAACCTTATTTCAGCAGAAATCAGGTTGTGTTGTTTTCGGATAATGATGTCAGAATTATTAAGGAAAACACCTTGTTGGCTGTTAAGCAAAAAAATCCGACACTTATATCCAAAATCTCAAACAAAATTTGTTCGGTAATGAAGATTGATAATCCCTTTGCCCACGAAAGAGAATTAATTGATACTCTCCTCAGCGACTACGATTATTATACGGGTAAATAACATTTTTTTGCTCTTGTATCATCTTGTTTTTAAACCTTTGTTCTTGGGGTGAATAGCTCTGTTTTAACTGATACGAAAGGCTACTTTGTGTTAATTAACTTCATTTTTTATGCAAGAAATGTTTTATTTTATAATTTTCTCTAAAATTTAATTATTTATGTTTTGAAAAAAGCATAAGTATGCTAATTTCGCCTTTGTACAAAAAGCTACGTTGATGTAGCGTAAAATACCACAAGATAAACATCAAGATCCGTTATGGGTAAAAAAATCGTTTCTCTTCTTTTTTTGCTAATTTGGAGTCAGATATTCTTTGCACAGATTGAAAAAAAAGCTTATTGGTCTGTTACTTTAGATGCCGGAATAAGCCAGTTTGATGGAGATATGATTCAAACATATAATACCTTGATTCCCAGTATAAATTTCAACTTCGCTCTTGGGGCATCTGCCGAATATACTTTTAATCCAACATGGGGACTTGGTCTCGAAGTTTATTATTTTCCGCTTAGTGCTCAGAGTGGGAGCGACAGCTTTACCAGCACCCTGATTCACGTAAATCCTTATTTTGCGATAAATACTTTGAACCTGCTTTTCAGAGATATTGATACTAAATGGGGTATTTGGGCTACTCTTGGTGGAGGTATAGCATTTTATAATTCAAAAGTTTTTCTCAATGGTGAACCCATTGGCACGGGAATCAATAACGGTCGCGCTTTTATTGTGCCTGTAGGTACACTTATCGAATATAACCTGAATTCTTCGCTTGCGCTGGGGTTAAAAATGCAGTATCGCTCTCATAATAAAGATAATCTGGAAGGCAATGTGTCCTACAATTATAAAGGGGTAACCAACGATTTTGTTTCGCTGATGACATTTTCGGCCCGCTGGAAATTTGCTGCCAAAACTAAAACACATACAAGGAATATCAACAACTACATATTTGCTCCCGAAGAGGCGCTTATACCTGCACGCGAAGCTAAGGCAAAATCTGACTCATTGCAGTTTAAAGTGGACTCTTTACGCAATGAATTAGCTGACCTCAAGCCGCGCTTAATAAAACTGGAAAAGCTTGTAGGACAGGCCAATGCTAAACCCAAACGGGATACAATATTTGTTGAAAGAAAAACGGTAGTGGAAGTGAAACCTGCGCCGACCCCTGAACCCCAACTGCAACCGACGAAAAAAGATACCGTACCTGATAAAAGCCTGATGAACAAGTTGCTGAATGAATCGGCTCTGGATATGAAAGATGTGGATAACGACGGTGTGCCTAACTTCAGGGATTTAGAGCCTGAAACTCCGGCAAATACACCGGTTGACTTTTGGGGACGCACTATTTCCAGAGAACTGTTGGAGAGTTTTGAAAGCGTTTATTTTGGTTTTGATAAATCGGAACTTGATGAGGAGGCGCTTACTGTGATTAAAAAAGTTGCTGCTAAGTTGAAGGCTCAGCCTCAGCTTGTTGTAGAAGTAAGGGGATATGCCGACTTTGTAGGCAATGACGATTATAATCAAAAACTTAGTCAGACCCGAGCCAACAAAGTTAAAGCCCGCCTTATCAATTACCATGGAATAAGTGCCAAAAGAATTATTGCTAATGGCAAAGGACGTTTGCCATTACCCCGCGGAGCAAGCAGGCTTAGTAGGAAGTGCAGCTTCCTGTTTGATAATTAAGTACGGTTGATAAATTGCATTAAATCTGCCTTTTTCAGCTTTCTTTGGGCAACGATACGGTAAATGTAGTACCTGTATTTATGCGGGTGCTGAATGATATCTCACCGCCGGCAATTTCAATAATGTTTTTGGATATGGTAAGCCCAAGTCCCATACCGGTACTTTTAGTTGTGAAATTGGGCGTAAACAGCTTTTCGGCTACCTCATCGGCTATTCCACATCCATTATCGGTTATGTTTATAATTACCGAGCTGCTTGTGTCGCTCACATCTACTTTTATAAGACCATGCCTATCGGCAGGTATCGATTGTATAGCGTTTTTTAGTAAATTATTGAATACTTGAGTGAGCTGTTCAGGGTCGGCATATACAAAAACATCACTCACCGATCCTGAAAATATGATTTCTGTTTCATCATTGTTGTTGGCAAACAACTGTACTACCGAGTTTATTCTGGACGCAATATCTACTCTTGAAAATTTGGCTTCGGGCATGCGGGCAAAGTTCGAGAAAGTGCCTGCAATTCTCGACAGGTTATCTATTTGCTCGGTCAGCGTCCGGGTCGATTTTTCAAAATATTCATCAAATCGTTCATCACCCATTTTTTTTGTTCGCTGGAGTTGTTGTATGGTTAACTTCATGGGTGTAAGCGGATTGTTTATTTCATGGGCTATTTGCCTTGCCATGGTTTTCCATGCCGATTCCCGTTCGGACTGAGCCAGCAGGCGGGCGCTTTTTTCGAGTTCGTCCACCGTACGGTTGTATTGCGCCACCAATTGGCCAATCTCGTCGTGCAGATGGTAGTCAATTTTTTCGTTTCTGTGTCCGAAACGCATTTGCCTGAGTTTATTTTCAACCATTTTTAGTGGCGCCGATAATTGTTGGCCTATAAAAAAGCTGAGAATTACTGCCAGTATAATTATAATCAGGTAAATATGGATGATTACCGACAAGTAGCTCTCAATTTCAGAGCGAATTTCTTCTTCGCTAAGAAATTGCGGTACAGCTATATAGCCGATTTGCAGGTAATCGCCATTCAAAAAATCGGTATAACCAGTTAGGTAGTTAAGCTTACCTATACTTTCCTGTTGGATAATATTACTTTTTTCCTCAAAAAACGGATTCGGCGATATTTGCCTGCTAATCAGATTTTTGTTGAATATCAGCGGTTGCGAACTACCTACCAGAACTCCGTAATTATCATATACATGAATGTCGGTTTGGTATCTGTATGAGAGTTCCTGAAGATCGAAATTTAATCGTTGTTGGTTGATAGATGTTAAATCCTGACTCCAGTAATACATCTCTTGCAAAGCATTTTGTATATATGTCTTTTTTGTTTCGATATTTTTAATTTGTTCATCTTCATATTTCTGACGAATAAAATCTACCGATACGTAAAAGATGCCCAAAAAGCTTAATATCAACAGAATAAGAAAGGCGTATTGAAAACGCGAAGTAAATCCGATGTGAAAGTAGCTTTTCTTTTGTTTAGCGCCCATCCATACAGTTAGCAGCCCCAATGCAATAAATATAACCAATATATAAGCAGTGTATAAAAGATACACCCTGAAGCCATGCGACTCAGCCCCGGTTATTACAATTTGAGTATTATTAGTCGGACTATAAATATAATACTGTTTGTTCTGAAAATTGAATGAAAAGAAATCGTTTTTTCTGTTAGGAATCCAATTGCGGTTTTTCGGAAATTCAAACTTTTCCGATGAGTATACGAGATTGTTGTTCTCGTATTTCGCAATAGCAATTTTTAATTGTTTTTGTATATCGGGAGCCGTGTTGATAAGTAAATCGGGGAAACTGTAACTTTTAAAATTTTTGCGTGGATAAAACTCCATAAATAAGCACAATGAGTCGCCTTCCACGCTTTTTTTACGAAAAATTCCCAAATATGTCATTGAATTGTACGAGGCAGGGATGGAATAAAAATGAGAATTGCGGAGCTGTTTACCATTTTTAATAACAAAATCATCGTATTGTAAATGCACACCCGAGCCAATCATGGTTACGTTTAAGCGCATATCGTATTTGTTCCAGAATCCACGCAGATAGTTTTCGTTCAGGTACTGATTTACCATTTCGATGGAGTCGGAATAAGTCGATAGTTGATTTAATTTTTTATCATTTATGATTTGATTATCAAGGTCCTCAAGTAAAACTTCTGCCATCCGGTCGTTTTCCGAACTGCCATTCATATTGATATTCTCGGCTAGTACACGGTATTTTTCTTCGGTTTTTTTACTCAGTATGCTCTGTGCGTTGATAATAAAAAACAGCGTAAATCCTACGCTCAGCAGTATGGATAAGGTGTAAATATTAATCCTTTTTTTAGTAAAATAAGGAATGTAAAATAATACTACAAGAAAAACGAACGAGATAATGGGTAGTGCCACTATTGGGCTTGATAGTAAAAAAGGAAATACGAGCAGGTACAGAACAACCAAAGCAGAGTCGTACAAAATAGCTTTTTTCAGTGCACGGATGGAGTTGAACCAATTGTGCATTTTGTAAAACAAAAGTGCAAAGCCCACTCCCCAAACAAATATGATAAAGTGAAACCAAATGCTCCAGAAAGTAATTTCGTTGAATTTTAATGTGATGAGCTGAACGCTTGAATGGAAAATAAGACTGCTCAGAATATAATGCATAAGGATATAATACAATCCAAATACGCCAACCATAAGCGGAATTTTTATCCACTTGTGGCTGCGGCTAATATCTACATGAAAATAAAACACATATACAGCCGATGCAATAAACAGACTTAAAACGGTAAGATGACCAATGGAGGCCAATAGAGGGCCTGAAGAATATTCGGCCGACGAAAACAACTCATTCCAATATAGCAATGATGGAAAACTAAAATAAAGACTAAGCAATATAAATACGGAGGCTGAGCCTGTTACAATCCCAAATCTTTTGAGGGTGAGTAACCTGCTGTCCCATAGCTTATAGCTTGTGATGTAGAGTCGGAAAAACAACAGCAGGCAGAATACCGATAAAACAAACCCGGTTGCTCCCCAAACTTTGTTGTATACAGGTATATCGGGCTGATTGAGCGAAAACAAATACTGCCCATTGTACGAATGTATGGCGTATTTATCTTTTGAGTTACCATATTTTAATTCGGTAAGTTTATGTAGCTTGAAATCTTCGGTGAAGCTGTTGTCCAAACTTTTATTCTCGTAAGGATAGTTGTGCTTGATGTTTATGAATGATATAATTTCAAGATTATCAATACGATATGTTTTAATCAGTCCGTAGGCATTTGATAATGATGCAAATGTCCATTCAGGAAATCGGCCTGATTCTCTACTGTCAATATCAATCTGATTATCAGTCCAGAAAACTTTAATGTCGTTTTCGTTAACTACATAATAACTAATGTCGTGGTCGGCAAAATGCAGATGTCGCAGCGAATCGGCAGAGCTGTGAATAATCACATTTTCTATGGTTTTTATCTTTTTGTCGGCCAACCGTTGTTTAGCAATAATCGTTTTCTGAAACTCCTTGAGATGAATACTTTTATGCGACGATATTTGGTAAAACAGCGATAAAAGGATGGTGACCATAATGCTTGCCAGCAAAAGGTAAAGCTCCCGACGATATTTTTTATTGATAACCACGCTCTTTTTTTTGAGTTTTTTACAGTGAAAAATTATTCATGATGATAAGGTTCGCCTTTAATAATAGTGAAAGCCCGGTAAAGTTGCTCTACAAATATAAGGCGTATCATCTGGTGCGAAAACGTCATTGCCGACAACGAAAGCATGCCGTTTGCTCTGGCATATATACGTTGCGAAAAACCATACGGACCACCCACAACAAAAATCATGCGCTTAGACGAGCTAAGCATTTTTTTTGATATAAATTCCGAAAATTTAACCGACGTGTATTGCTTTCCTTTATCATCAAGTAATATTACATCATCTCCGGCGTCAATATTTTTCAGTATCAAGTCGGCTTCCTTTTCTTTTTGTTCGCTTTCCGACAAATTTTTCGTATTTTTTAGCTCCGGTATCACTGTCATTTCTACCTGAATATAGTGCTTCAGCCTTTTTAAATATTCATCCTGAAGGCTTATTAGGTTACTGTCAATGGTTTTTCCTACCACTAATAATATAACTTTCATTCGTTTTTAAATCTTTGTTTGCTTAGTTTGGTGCGTTATTTGCTGCTAAAATAAAATAAAAAATTATTTGGCTGCAACTGATTAAAAAATGTATTTTTGCAGCATCATAAGAATAATATATGCAAATATGCGATTTATTAACGAGATAAAGGAGATTAATATCGTTTTTTTTGCGAAAAATTTTGAATTATGAAACGAGCATCCTGATAGCTATCGGGGTGTGAGTTCCATGCGACAATTAACCAATAAATAAAAAAGAACGCATGAAAACTAAAAGATTTATTTTATTTGCTGCTACCATTTTACTTACTCTGCCTTTTGCTTTAGGTCAAAGTACGGATATACCTTCCGATATTTTTACCGCGCTCAATAATGGCGATGCCGGTAAATTGTCGGCTTATCTGAATAATAATGTAGAGTTGGTAATAGGTAACAAAAATGATGTTTACAGTAAACAGCAGGCATCCGGTATTATCAGCGATTTTTTCAGACAAAACAAAGTAACTTCGTTCCAGCTTTTACATAAAGGTAATAAAGATGCCGCAGGTTTTGCCATAGGCGAACTTAAAACAAGCACAGGAACGTATCGTGTATATGTTTTAACCCGAAAAGCAGGTAATCAGCCTGTTATTCAACAATTAAGAATTGAATCATCGAATGAATAACGATTTCAAACAGTTAATTTCGTTGTGGTTTGCCGAAGATATTGGAGATGGCGACCATACAACCCTTTCGTGTATACCGCCCGATGCAATGGGCAAATCACAGTTGATAATCAAGGAAAATGGAGTTTTGGCCGGAGTGGAGGTGGCGCGGAGCATTTTTAATGCCTTTGACCCTGAACTTAAGATGACTGTGTTTATTCAGGATGGAACTGATGTGAAATCTGGCGATATTGCCTTTGTGGTTGAAGGCCGGATTCAGTCCCTGTTGCAAACTGAAAGACTGATGCTGAATATCATGCAGCGTATGAGTGGTGTTGCCACCCGTACACGCGAGTACGTTAAACTACTGGAGGGTACAGGTACCCGTGTACTCGATACGCGTAAAACAACTCCGGGCTTGCGTCTGCTCGAAAAAGAGGCCGTGAAAATTGGAGGAGGTGTTAATCACCGCATTGGCTTATATGATATGATTTTGCTCAAAGATAACCACGTGGATTTTGCCGGAGGTATAGACAAAGCCATCCTGAGAGCAAAAGACTACTGCAAGGAAAAGGGGAAAAATCTGAAAATAGAAATTGAGGTACGTAGCTTCGATGAACTGAATCAGGTGCTTGCCATAGGTGGCGTAGATAGAATTATGCTTGATAATTTCAGCGTGGAAAATACCCGCAAGGCAGTTGAACTGATTGGTGGAAAGTACGAAACTGAATCGTCGGGCGGAATCACCTTCAATACTTTGCGCGATTATGCCGAGTGTGGTGTGGATTTTATTTCGGTTGGCGCTCTTACCCACTCAGTAAAAAGCTTGGATATGAGTTTTAAGGCTGTGTAAGAAAAGTCCCTGATTTTTATGGATATACAAAAGAGAAAGTTCCTCCTGACAGGGATTTTCTCTTTTTTTGTACAATACAAAACCGATGGAATAGAAAACTCCCGAAACCAGTGATGATTACTGATTTCGGGAGTTCTTTTGAGTGATCCCGGCGCGATTCGAACGCGCGACCCACAGCTTAGAAGGCTGTTGCTCTATCCAGCTGAGCTACGAGACCGGCCTTTTCCTTTGTGTAGTCAGTGCTGAACTGTTTTCTTCAAAGGCGGTGCAAAAGTAGTTTTTTTTTTGTAATGTTCCAACTCTTTTTTGTAAAATCCCTAATTTAACGCCTGATTATTGGTAAAAAATTGCTAATATTGCATTTCCAAATTTTAAACCTGAAATTAAAAAACATCAGCGATGAAAGTAATGAAATTCGGCGGAACATCCGTAGGTTCTGTCAATGGTATTTTGAGTGTAAAAAGAATTGTTGAAGCTGAGAATGAACCGGTTATTGTAGTGGTTTCTGCATTGTCGGGTATTACTGATCAGTTATACAAAGTATCGATGCTTGCTGCTGAGGGAAATGAAGATTATCTGCTTGAATATCAGAATATGCTTGCCAGGCATGTTGAGATTATCGAAAATGTTATACCGGAAAGTAAAATTAACCATGTGATGGACGAAATTAAGGTCAAGTTTAACGATTTGGCTAATATTCTCCGTGGAATTTTTCTGATAAAAGATACTTCGCCAAAAATTATTGATACCATTGTAAGCTATGGGGAGTCGGTTTCCTCGGTTATTGTGGCTAATGCTATCGAAGGCGCTTTGCATTACGACTCCAAAAAATTTATTAAAACCATCAATCAGTTTGATAAGCACGTCGTAGATTTTGTATCTACCAATGCGTTGATTACCAAAACTTTTGAGCCGGGATTTAAAACAGTGGTATGTGGTGGTTTTATTTCTACCGATAGCACCACCAATTTTATTTCCAATCTCGGTCGTGGTGGGTCGGACTATACGGCAGCTATTATTGCAGCTGCACTTAATGCTTCCATTTTGGAAATATGGACCGATGTGGATGGTTTTATGACTGCCGACCCCCGAATTATAAGTAATACTTATGTGATTGATAAACTAAGCTTTAGCGAAGCCATGGAGCTTTGCAATTTTGGAGCTAAGGTTATATATCCACCTACAATATTTCCGGTTTTTCATAAGAATATTCCAGTAATTATCAAGAATACTTTCAACCCAGAAGCTACAGGCACGTATATATCTTCGGAAAAAGCCGGTGGTGTGGCTAAGGCTATCAAAGGTATTTCGTCTATTAATGATACTTCGCTCATAACCATTCAGGGGATGGGGATGGTAGGAGTTATCGGTGTGAACTACCGTATTTTCAGAGTGCTTGCCAAAAATGGTATCAGCGTATTCCTTGTTTCGCAGGCATCATCGGAAAATACAACCTCTATCGGGGTTAGAAATGCCGATAGCGAGCTGGCGGTAAGGGTTTTGCGCGAAGAGTTTGCTGCTGAAATTTCGCAAGGTGAGATTGACAATATCTTTTCAGAAGATGATTTGGCTACAGTAGCTATCGTGGGCGACAATATGAAACGCACTCCGGGTATTGCAGGTAAGCTTTTCGGCACGCTTGGTAAAAACGGGATTAATGTTATAGCTTGTGCACAGGGTGCTTCGGAAACAAATATATCTTTTGTAACCGACCGGAAATCGCTCCGCAAAGCACTGAATGTAATCCACGATTCTTTTTTCTTATCGGAGTATCAGGTACTCAATATCTTTGTGGTAGGTATAGGTACGGTTGGGCATAGCTTGCTCGAACAGATTAAGAAACAGCAACCAAAACTGATGACTCAGAATGGGCTGAAACTGAATGTGGTGGGTATTGCGTCGAGCAAAAAGATGCTGTTTACCCGCGAAGGCATTGACCTGGAAAACTACAGAGAAACTTTGTACGCCAACGGTTTGGATGCCAGTCCGCATAAGATTTGTCAGGAAGTGGTGAATATGAATATTTTTAATTCCGTATTTGTGGATTGTACTGCTAATGAGGATGTGGCTGGTCTGTATCGCACATTGCTCGAAAGCAACGTGTCGGTAGTTACGGCCAATAAGATAGCAGCCTCATCGGAATATGATAAGTATGCCGCTCTGAAAGATATTTCGAGGCGTCGCGGCGTTAAGTTCTTGTTTGAGACCAACGTTGGAGCCGGATTGCCGATTATCAATACCATGAACAGCCTTATCAACAGTGGCGACCATATCCAGAAAATGCAGGCTGTACTGTCGGGTACGCTTAATTTCATATTCAATACCCTGAGTAGTGAAATACCTATGAGTAAGGCTATCCTGATGGCTAAAGAAGCCGGTTTTGCCGAGCCTGATCCTCGCATTGACCTCAGCGGTAAAGATGTGGTACGTAAATTAGTAATTTTGGCCAGAGAAGCTGGTTATAAAATAGAACAGGATGATGTGGTGAAAAACCTGTTTATTCCTGCCCGATATTTTTCGGGTAGTCTGGATGATTTCTGGAGAACAATTACTGATGTTGACTCGGAATTTGAAGAGAAAAGAAAAGAGCTTGTAAGTCGCGGCAAGCGTTGGCGATTTGTAGCTACAATGGAAATGGGGCAGTGCAGTGTAGGCCTTGAAGAGGTGGATAGCCTTCATCCTTTTTACGACCTGCAGGGCAGCAACAACATTATTCTGATTACTACCGAGCGCTACAACGAATTTCCGATGATAATTAAGGGTTACGGTGCGGGAGCCGGTGTAACAGCCGCAGGTGTATTTTCCGATATTATCAGCATAGCCAATATACGCTAAGCAGTATTGAAGTTGAAATGGCCGATTATGAAGCAAAATAAATTATTTTCAATAATTTCCGTATTGTGTTTTTTGTGGATTACTGCCTGTAAGCAAAGTCCGCAGTTGCCGGCCAACAAAACAACGGGAATTGATTCTATAGCTAATAATTTATTGGCCGTAAATCAGGATCTGATACATTATGAAGATAGTGTATTGAACGTTTACGTTGCGACATTGGATAGTGGTTACTTAAAAAGCAAACTGGGCTTTTGGTATAAAATAAATCTCAGAACCCAAAAAGCTCTTATTCGGGAAAAAGATAAATGCCGGTTTCAATACTCCATTTACTCACTGAATGATAGCTTGTTAACTGATATGGCGCAGGCAGAAATAGTGGTTGGGAAAAAAAATACAATCAGAGGCATCGAAGAAGCACTATTATTGATGAGGCCAGGTGAAACAGCCACTTTGATATTGCCCTGGTATCTGGCATATGGGATGAAAGGCAATGATAATGGTGTAGCAGCCTATACTTCGGTTAAGGTACACTTATCGGTATATTGATTTTTAAGTTTTTATAGTGCTGTATTGAGAATTATTAATCAGCGATTCAAATAATTTGTTATTCTTAACTTTTATCTTCGGGAAAATAGTCGGATATTTGCATGTCGATTTATTTTTTAAAAACAGATAAGTATATAGTAGTTTTTTATATGAAGAAAATTTCATTTTTTCTTACCTTGCTTTTTGGAGCATCCCTTATTTTGGCTTCATGTAACGATGGTGAAACTTATGCCGAACAGCTCAAGGCTGAAAAAGAACTTATAGCCGATTATATTAAACGAAATGATATTAAGGTTGTAACAACGATGCCTACCAAATTTCCCTGGGACGATAACGTTTATTACAAGTCTTCATCAGGGCTTTATTTCCGACTTGAAGAGCAGGGAGATGTATCAGTATTAAGTGATAGCATTGAGGCCAATGATTTGGTTGTAGCAAGATATTATCAGTATACGCTCAATGCCGTGTCGGATACAATATCAAACTGGAATACTGTTGATTATGCTTATCCTTCAACGTTTAATTATCAGGATGATTCGCAGGCATGTACAGCATGGCATGAAGCCGTGAAGTATATGAAGTACAATAATTCGAGAGCAAGATTTATCGTTTATTCTAAAATAGGGTTTAGTGCTGCTTCTGAAAGTGTAACACCGTATGGTTATGACATGATTATGAAATTTCAGAAATAAGCTGCTTCATCCATAATATTATTACAAAAAAAGTAGAAATTCAAATATTCTACTTTTTTGTTTTTTATAAAAGAGATAAGGTCAATTTTTTTTTACAACCGTTAGGTCAAAAAACACACGCAGAAAATGACACTGATTAAATCAATATCCGGGATTCGCGGTACAATAGGAGGTAAGGTGGGCGACGGGCTAAGTCCTGTTGATGTAGTTCGTTTTACAGCAGCTTATGCTACGCAAATCAAAGCGACCAGCCAGAGCGCTGTTAATAAAATAGTAGTGGGGAGAGATGCCCGTATTTCGGGCGAAATGGTGAATCAGCTGGTTACCGGAACTTTGCTGGGCATGGGTTTCGACGTTGTAAACATTGGGCTTGCTACTACACCAACTACGGAGTTGGCCGTGACCATGGAAAATGCCTCAGGCGGTATTATCCTTACTGCAAGTCATAACCCCAAGCAATGGAATGCCTTAAAACTATTGAACGAAAAAGGAGAATTTTTGAATGCAGCTGAAGGCGAAAACGTATTGAAAATTGCTGCTGATGAGTCTTTTGAATTTGTTGATGTAGACCATATTGGTAAACTTATTTACAACGATACTTATACTGCCAAACACATCGAAAGTGTTTTATCGCTCGATTTGGTTGATGTTCAGGCTATTCGTAATGCCGGATTTACAGTGGCTGTAGACTGTGTAAACTCAGTAGGAGGGGTGGTGATTCCTCAGCTTCTGGAAGCTTTGGGAGTAAATACAATTCATAAACTTTACTGTGAGCCCAACGGGCATTTTCCGCATAATCCGGAGCCATTACCTGAGCATCTGACTGAAATAGCCGGCTTGATGCGAAATGAAAAAGCGGACGTAGGCTTTGTGGTTGACCCGGATGTGGATAGGCTGGCCATTATCTGCGAAGATGGAAGTATGTTTGGTGAGGAGTATACCCTGGTGTCGGTTGCCGATTATGTTTTGCAGCATACTCCCGGAAATACGGTTTCTAATCTTAGTTCCACCAGAGCTCTCAGAGATATAACTAATAAATACGGCTGTAAGTACACTGCTGCTGCTGTAGGCGAAGTTAATGTGGTAACTGCGATGAAAGCTACACAGGCAGTTATAGGCGGCGAAGGTAATGGTGGTGTAATTTATCCTGCAAGCCACTACGGACGCGATGCTTTAGTAGGTATAGCCTTGTTTCTCACCATGTTGGCTAAAGATGGACGCAAAGTTTCGGAAATTCGCAAATCATATCCGGAATATTATATATCTAAAAATAAAATTGAACTAACACCGGCTATTGATGTGGATCAGATACTTACCATCATTAAACAAAAACATAGCCAGTATGATGTAAACGACATTGATGGCGTGAAAATTGATTTTCCTACAGGATGGGTACATCTTCGCAAGTCCAATACTGAGCCGATTATTCGTATTTACTCCGAAGCAGCTACTGCGGCCGAAGCGGATAAGTTTGCTAAGGATATTATTGATCAGATTAAAGTCATCTCGGGAATGTAAAAATCCGGGATGACTAATCTATCTCCATCTGTAAATTTTTCCTGAGTTTTTCGAGCAAAGGGTTTTCTTCGGCCATTTGTTTGTAGCGTTCTTCTGGCGACAGTTTTTTTTGCATGTCGCTCTCTTCTACAACTTTTATAAGCAGTTTTATTGATGTGTTACGCAGTTCAATACCTATGAATTGTACAATATCTGTTTGTATTTTTTTGAGTTCATTTTCCTGCATAAAGTTGTTGACCGACACTTCAATTTCATTTTTAGAAATACGAACAGGGAGATTAATGGTCTGGAAGTTAACCCGTTTTACGTCATCGTTTATGGTAGATGCGAAGTTACGCCAGGCATTTTCGAGTGCAATGTTATTAAAATCCTCGTTCATGGCTGGCCGACTTGCCTGTACCGATGTTGCGTTGCTTGTAACGTCACCCGATACTGTTGAAGCTTGCGGTTTGGTGATCGAGATGCTGGCTGGTCGTTTGCCATTGCTCACGGGGGTAGCTGCCATAGTTGGCTTGGGTTGAGCTACTACATTGTTCACCGGTTCTTGAGTTACTTGAGCTACCGGTTTGGCAGGTGCAACTGCCGGCTGCTGCTGAGGTGGTGTTGGTGCTTCAACGGCTATTTTTTTTATTTCCGGAGCTGCTTCATCTGTCAGCAGGTGTTTTTTTTTTTCGTCGTGCAACTGGCACAACCTTATCAGAGCAAGTTCAACAAGCAGGCGTTTATTTTTACTTATCCTGTAGCTTAAGTCGCAGTCGTTGGCAATTTTAAGCGCCTGAAAGAGAAAATCGGGAGTGCAGAGTACTGCCTGTTTTTGGTAGCGATCGCCTATATCAGCACCAACTTCGAGAAGTTGTACCGTGGCCGGATCTTTACTAACCAACAGGTCGCGCAGGTGCGAACTCAGCCCGGTAATAAAATGATGCGCATCAAAACCTTTATTTAATATTTCGTTGAATATCAATAACGATTTACTTACATCTCCAGCCAGAAATGCTTCGATAATTTTAAAATAAAACTCGTAATCAAGCACATTCAGGTTGTCGATAACTCCCTGATATGTGATGTTGTTGCCGCAAAAACTTACAATCTGATCAAAAATTGAAAGGGCATCGCGCATTCCACCGTCGCTTTTCTGAGCAATTACGTTCAGCCCGTTTATATCTACGGTTACCCCTTCTTTTTCCGCCACCATTTGCAAATGCTTAACGGTATCGGCTACAGTTATTCTGTTGAAATCGTAAATCTGACAACGGGATAAGATTGTAGGGATGATTTTATGTTTTTCGGTAGTAGCAAGTATGAAAATAGCATGCGCCGGTGGTTCTTCGAGGGTTTTCAAAAAAGCATTGAAGGCACCCGGCGAAAGCATGTGTACTTCATCTACGATATAAACGCTGTATTTGCCAATTTGTGGCGGTATCCGAACCTGATCAATCAGATTGCGAATGTCGTCGACACTGTTGTTGGATGCGGCATCCAGTTCGTGAATATTGTACGACCGCTGTTCGTTAAACGATACGCAGGATTCACATTGGTTACAGGCTTCATAATCGGCTGTGAGGTTTTGGCAGTTAATTGTTTTGGCAAATATACGTGCGCAGGTAGTTTTACCTACACCTCTGGGGCCGCAAAACAGATAGGCATGTGCCAAATGATTGCTTTTAATGGCATTTTTGAGTGTGGTAGTAAGCGAATGTTGCCCTACTACAGAACCAAAGGTAGAGGGACGATATTTTCGGGCCGAAACAATAAAATTATCCATAAATGCAGAAACGATTTCCTTTATTATGCAAATATACTCGAAAATCTTCGTAATTTTTCATCAAAAAAAAGTTTTATATAAAAATAGAGTTCATAAAATATTCTTATCTTTGCCGCCGGAGTGGTAATTTAATAATTTACGGTAATGCAATTTTTAAAAAAAACATGGTCGGTTATAAAGAGGGTAATTTTTAATAAATACCTGCTTGTACTGCTTGTTTTTGGTGTTTATGTAACATTCTTCGATCAGCATAGTTTTTTGCAGCGCTGGGAGTCGAACCGGAAGCTGAAACAACTGGAAAAAGATTATAATTACTATCAGGATTTGATTAAAAAAGATAAAGAAGAGCTTTATCGATTACAGCACGATGATAAATATCTTGAAAAGTTTGCACGCGAACATTATCACATGAAAAAAAGTGATGAAGAAATTTACATTATTAAGGATTAATTTTTTGATAAATCATTTTCATGCAAACTAAAATTCAACAGTTTTTATACTTTCCGGGTGTTGTACTTACATTCGCCGGCGTGGTTTTTCAAATGAATGATAAGGCGGTTTCGTTCTACATTTTTTCATTTGGTGCTCTTTTGCTCATTGTTTCGCATTTTTTGTATGCGCTTAATCATAAGACTAACGATAAAAGGCAGCAACGCTTAAGCCGGATAAGCTTTGTGTCAAGTCTTTTTTTGATTATTGCTGCTTATTTCATGTTTACAGCCTCCAACTCATGGGTGGTGTTTGTACTTATTTACGCCCTTATTTCGTTGTTTACCAGTTATAGAATACGTTAGTTTAAAAAATAAAGCCATAAAAAAAGCGATGAATTTATTTAAAAATCCATCGCTTTTTTTATGGCTGATTTTGATTATTTTTTAGCTGCGTATCTGTCGTTAAGTAATTTAGTTACTTCGGCAGTAATATCGTAGCCTTGATTCGCAAAAAGAATGTTGTCGCTTGCAGTGTTACTAATGATTATTTCGTATTTATTGTCTTTGTTATATTCTTTCAGAAATTTATTAATGGTGTCGCGGAGTTGTTCGCTCATCTTCTGCTGTACCTGAAGCAGTTGTTGACTCAGTTTGCCATCCAGTTCCTGTAATTCCTGCTGGCGTTTGAGCAGGCGTGATTGTTCTTGTTCGGCACGCTCACGGCTAAGAAAGGCGTTTGCTTCAAGTTTGCGTTGAAATTCACCCATTTCGCTTTGTAACTGACGGGCTTTGGTGTTAATGTTTAAACGAGAATCTTCTTGTTTTTTAATAAGCGATTCGTTAGCTTCTTTGGCAAACTGATAGTTCAGTAGTAATGAATCAACATTGATGTAAGCGATTGGCAATTTACCCGGAGCTGAAGCACCGCCGGTAACAACCGTTTTTGTTGTTGCATTTTTAGTTCCTCCGCCATATATTTTTACAAAAAGAAAAATAATAGCGATTGCCAGTACAGCGTTGATAATGAGTGAAAGATTCTTCATGTTTTTATTCTGTTCAAAAATTATAGTTTTTTAGTTATTTCATTCATGATGCTACTATTGGTGTAGGGTTTGGTTTTTTGCTGAGCCTCGCGATCCTGCGTGGTTGCGCAATGCACTCCTTTGCTTTTTAAAGCCTGATTACCACCGATATGTATGTTTGGAAATTCACCACCTTTTATAAAAAATATCCTGAAACCAAGAACCAAAACTCCTGCTATCAGTAAAATGGAAGATATAATAAATGCTTCGATCATTGCTTTAGTTTTTAAAACGAATGCAAAGATAATTTTTTTGAGAGATTTTTCGATATGTAGCTCTATATTTTTAGGAAATTGTGCGTTTCACAGTTCTATTTAACTATATTTAACACGACCGGAGATTATATCTCCTTATTTCTTTTTCACATCTATGATTTAGGCATGTAATTTGTTTATTTTATAAAAATATTATTAACTACAAAAAAATGAATCCATGAAACGAGCATGAATACGAGTATTCGCCAAAGACAGTGAAAATTTGACATGCGAGTTCCATACGACCTTTAAAAAAACAATTATTTACGTATGAAAAGAATTATTTTTATTTTACTTCTGCCTGTTTTATTAGTATCATGTGTTAGCTATGTAGATGAAGTTAATATGCAGACGGTAAATCTGAGTATTAAGGCATCTGACTGGGTAAGTCATGCAGATAATAATGGTAGAAACAGCTATTATTCAACTTCATTTACAATGCCTGAAATAACCCGGGATGTATTTGAAAATGGCTCTGTACAGGTTTATATTTATATCGATGATCAGGTACAGCAGGTGTTACCATACACACGTCATTTTGAGGATGTTTACGGTACACGATGGACCCGGACTGTAGATTACGATTTCTCTGAAGGCGAACTTGTAGTGTATGTCACTTATTCAGATTTCAGACAGTATAATCCTGGTGTTATGTCGCTAAAAGTTGCTGTGTTGTCGCAAAATTAATTACGGATATTTTTAAGTTAAAAGCCTTATTGGTCATTACCCTGAATAAACTTCATTGAGTTTTTTTCAGGTAGTGGCCAATTTTTTTTGTGTTTTTTTCTGCTTATTTTTTTTATTGAGAGCATTTTATATTTTCTCAATAAATAAATTTACATAAAGTGTTTATAATCTGTTAGTTTGTCTGTTTTTTTTGTTATATTTGTATACCCCTGATTCATATTAAAAAGTTAAGAGTTTGTGTTTTGAAAAACTTGTAACAGTTTTTATTACACAGATTTAATTGTTTATTGTTCGCTTTCTGTTTGATTTGTTTTGTTAACAGAAAACTACTGTCAAAATAAATTGAGATATGTTTAAGGGTTTAAAAGTTGGCTTTTTCAGGATTGTTGTTCTGACGATTTCTCTGCATTTCGGGCTGTTTTGTGAGGCCCAAAATGTTGGTGATTTTCGTTCGTTTACCAGTGCTGCTTGGAAAACTGCATCTACCTGGCAGGTATATAATGGGACTGCTTGGGTAAGCACCTCAACTTATCCGGGTAAAAATGCTGGCAACTATCAGGTTACCATTTTGGCAAATCACACAGTAAGTATTAATGGTCAGGGGATTAGTACTTTATCTATGGGTGGCTTGACAATTCTCGGTAAACTAAAACTTGATGGAAATACTACTGGTAGCACAAGTAATTATTCAATCAATAGTTCTTATGTAGAAGTAGTTACGGGCGGAAGTGTTGAGTTAAACAACAAGGCTAATCTCAAATTACCTTCGAATGCAGTTATTTCAGTTTCAGAACCGGGACTTGCAGGTAATTGTAACGGCTCGCAACATATTTACATAGGAAACGTGATATATGCAAGTTGTGGTATCACTTCCGCTACGGCTTTTACATTTCAGCAATTAATGGCTTCAGGAAGCTCATTGAAGGCTGTTATTTCTTCACCATCTTCTGTTTGTGTTAATGATATTACACAATTAACGGGTGGATATGTTGGTTTAATTGATTCTGACGTTACTTATAGCTGGTCGTACGCTGGCCCCGGAATGGTCAGTTTTTCACCGGATTTTTCTTCTCAAAATCCTCAGATTGAAACATCTGTTCCCGGAATATACACCATATCGCTCACTGTATCAACTACAAGAGGCGGGGTGACCTATACGAATACTGCCCAAACGTATCTAAATGTTATAGCTAAAGAATCTTATAATTACAAAACAATTTGTGCATCGGAGTTGCCCTATTGGTGGGATGGCTTTTTATTTGAAAGCGAGGGCGTAAAGGTGAAGCAGGGTTTGAAAAACAGATTAGATTGCGATAGTACCGCAACTTACGCGTTATCATTGGCTTTACCTGCCGTAGGATCTGTTGTTAATAAAACTATCTGTAACGGAGAAACTGTGACATTTAATGGTGCAACTTACTCAACTCCAGGAACCTATACTGCTCATTTGTTAAGCTCTACCGGTTGCGACAGCATTGTAACTTTAGTATTAATGGCTTGTACAGTAGGAAGCGGAGAGGCTTATCAAATTATAACTTCTGATGTAGTGACATGCCCTGGAGTAAATACGCAGCTATATGCCAGTGGCGTAGATTACTATAAGTGGTCGCCTGCTACGGGGTTGAATGATTCTACTATTGCTAATCCGATAGTCAATACACAGCTATCCAGAGTTTATACCGTATCGGGATATACAGAATCCAAAACAAATTTGATACACAATGGAGATTTTGAACTTGGTAATACAGGTTTTACATCAGACTATGAATATAATCCGGCCACTTTGTATGGCGAAGGCGATTATGCCGTAATCAATAATCCAAATAGCTTGCATGGAAATTTCTCCGCTTGCGGCGATCATACCTCTGGCACTGGCAAAATGATGGTTATAAACGGAAATACAGTAGCTAAATCAAAGGTATGGGGTCAAACCATACAAGTAGATCCGAATAAAGAATATGCATTTTATGCTTACGTAACTCCGGTAAATGCTTCAAATCCTCCTGTTTTGCAATTTAGTATCAATGGACAGATTTTGGGTGAACCTTATCAATCACCATCGACTACTTGCCAATGGAATAAATTTTATGCCATTTGGAAGTCGGGTACAGCTCAAGTGGCTGAAATTAGTATTGTAAATCAAAATATTGTAGCCAATGGTAATGATTTTGCTCTGGATGATATAAAATATGTTGAGCTTTATAAATCATCGGCTTTGGTCCATGTGAATGTGGGAGCTAATTCATCAACTACGCAGACGTCTGTTTGTAAAAAAGACTTACCTTATTTATGGAATGGAAAGTTATTCACTAATTCAGGTATTTACAAAGATACCTTGATTAACGCTGTTGGTTGCGATAGTATCGCTACTTTGGAACTAACGGTGAAAGAAGAAAGCTATTCCACCACAAAAGTAGATATTTGCTCTAAAGATGCTCCATATATTTGGCACGGAAAATCTTATTCATCCACAGGTATTTACAAAGATACTTTGACAAATACTGTTGGTTGTGATAGCATCGCCACCTTGGATCTGACGGTGAAGGCCGAAAGCTATTCCACCACAAAAGTAGATATTTGCTCTAAAGAAGCTCCGTATATTTGGAACGGGAAATCTTACTCTCTAACAGGTATTTACAAAGATACTTTGACCAATGCTGCTGGTTGTGATAGTATCGCTACTTTGGAACTAACGGTAAAAACCGAAAGCTATTCCACCACAAAAGTAGATATTTGTTCCAAAGAAGCTCCGTATCTTTGGCACGGAAAATCTTATTCTCTATCAGGCATTTATAAAGATACTTTGACTAATGCCGCTGGTTGCGATAGTATCGCCACTTTGGAACTGACCGTAAAAGCTGAAAGTTACTCTACCACAAAAGTAGATATTTGCTCTAAAGATGCTCCATATTTGTGGAATGGAAAATCATATTTATCCACAGGAATTTATAAAGATACCTTGATAAATGCCGTTGGTTGCGATAGTATCGCTACCTTGGAACTAACGGTGAAAGCGGAGAGTTACTCCACAAGCACCATAGCCATTTGCTCTAAAGAAGCTCCGTATATTTGGAACGGGAAATCTTATTCATTCACAGGCATTTATAAAGATACCTTGATTAACGCTGTTGGTTGCGATAGTATCGCTACTTTGGAACTAACGGTGAAAGCGGAGAGTTACTCCACCACCGCCATAGCCATTTGCTCCAAAGAAGCTCCGTATATTTGGAACGGAAAGTTTTATTCATCCACAGGAATTTATAAAGATACTTTGGTAAATGCCGCCGGTTGTGATAGTATCGCTACTTTGGAATTGACGGTAAAAGCTGAAAGTTTCTCTACCACCACCATAGCCATTTGCTCTAAAGAAGCTCCGTATATTTGGCACGGAAAATCTTATTTATCCACAGGAATTTATAAAGATACCTTGATTAATGCTGCTGGTTGCGATAGTATCGCCACTTTGGAACTAACGGTAAAAACCGAAAGCTATTCCACCACAAAAGTAGATATTTGTTCCAAAGAAGCTCCGTATCTTTGGAATGGAAAATCTTACTCATCTACAGGTATTTATAAAGATACTTTGGTTAATGTTGCCGGTTGTGATAGCATTGCCACTTTGGAACTGACGGTGAAAGCGGAAAGTTACTCTATCACAAAAGTTGATATTTGCTCCAAAGAAGCTCCGTATATCTGGAACGGAAAATCTTACTCTCTAACAGGTATTTACAAAGATACCTTGATTAATGCTGTTGGTTGCGATAGCATCGCCACCTTGGAACTAACGGTGAAAGAAGAAAGCTATTCCACCACAAAAGTAGATATTTGCTCCAAAGAAGCTCCGTATATTTGGAACGGGAAATCTTACTCTCTAACAGGTATTTACAAAGATACTTTGGTTAATGCCGCTGGTTGCGATAGCATAGCCACTTTGGAACTGACGGTGAAAGCGGAGAGTTACTCCACAAGCACTATAGCCATTTGCTCCAAAGAAGCTCCTTACCTTTGGCACGGAAAGTTTTATTCATCCACAGGGATTTACAAAGATACTTTGACAAATGCAGTTGGTTGTGATAGTATTGCCACCTTGGAACTAACGGTGAAAGCAGAAAGCTATTCCACCACAAAAGTAGATATTTGCTCCAAAGAAGCTCCCTACCTTTGGAACGGAAAATCTTATTCATCCACAGGGATTTATAAAGATACTCTGACTAATGCAGTTGGTTGCGATAGCATTGCCACCTTGGAGCTAACGGTGAAGGCTGAAAGTTACTCTACAGCCGCCATAGCCATTTGCTCCAAAGAAGCTCCGTATATTTGGAACGGGAAATCTTACTCTCTAACAGGTATTTACAAAGATACTTTGACAAAAACTGTTGGTTGTGATAGTATCGCTACCTTGGAACTGACCGTAAAAGCTGAAAGTTATTCCATCACAAAAGTAGATATTTGCTCCAAAGAAGCTCCCTACCTTTGGAACGGAAAATCTTATTTATCTACAGGTATTTATAAAGATACCTTGATTAATGCTGTTGGTTGTGATAGTATTGCCACCTTGGAACTAACGGTGAAAGAAGAAAGCTATTCCACCACAAAGGTTGATATTTGTTCCAAAGAAGCTCCATATATTTGGAACGGAAAATCTTATTCATTCACAGGCATTTATAAAGATACTTTGACTAATGCTGTTGGTTGCGATAGTATCGCCACCTTGGAACTAACGGTGAAGGCTGAAAGTTTCTCTACTACCACCATAGCCATTTGCTCCAAAGAAGCTCCGTATATTTGGAACGGGAAATCTTATTCATCCACAGGTATTTATAAGGATACTTTGACTAATGCAGTTGGTTGCGATAGTATCGCAACTTTGGAACTGACCGTAAAAGCTGAAAGTTACTCTACCACAAAAGTAGATATTTGCTCTAAAGATGCTCCTTACCTTTGGCACGGAAAGTCTTACTCTCTAACAGGTATTTACAAAGATACTTTGATTAATGCTGTTGGTTGCGATAGCATTGCCACTTTGGAACTGACGGTGAAGGCCGAAAGTTATTCTACAAGCGCCATAGCCATTTGTTCCAAAGAAGCTCCGTATATCTGGCACGGAAAATCTTATTTATCTACAGGTATTTATAAAGATACCTTGATTAATGCTGTTGGTTGCGATAGCATCGCTACTTTAGAGCTGACGGTGAAGGCCGAAAATTATTCCACAAGCACCAAAGCTATTTGCTCCAAAGAAGCTCCTTATCTTTGGAACGGAAAATCTTATTCATCCACAGGGATTTATAAAGATACTCTGGTTAATGCAGTTGGTTGTGATAGCATCGCCACTTTGGAACTAACGGTGAAAGCTGAGAGTTATTCCACCACAAAAGTTGATATTTGCTCCAAAGAAGCTCCGTATATCTGGAACGGAAAATCTTACTCTCTAACAGGTATTTACAAAGATACCTTGATTAATGCTGTTGGTTGTGATAGCGTTGCCACCTTGGAACTGACGGTGAAAGCGGAGAGTTACTCCACAAGCACCATAGCCATTTGCTCCAAAGAAGCTCCGTACCTTTGGCACGGAAAATCTTACTCATCTACAGGTATTTATAAAGATGCTTTGGTTAATGTTGCCGGTTGTGATAGCATTGCCACTTTGGAACTGACGGTGAAAGCGGAAAGTTACTCTATCACAAAAGTTGATATTTGCTCCAAAGAAGCTCCGTATATCTGGAACGGAAAATCTTACTCTCTAACAGGTATTTACAAAGATACCTTGACAAATACTGTTGGTTGTGATAGTATCGCTACCTTGGAGCTAACGGTAAAAGCTGAAAGTTACTCCACAAGCACCATAGCCATTTGCTCTAAAGAAGCTCCGTATATTTGGCACGGGAAATCTTATTTATCTACAGGCATTTATAAAGATACTCTGGTTAATGCCGCCGGTTGTGATAGTGTAGCTACTTTGGAGCTGACGGTGAAGGCAGAAAGTTACTCCACAAGCACCATAGCCATTTGTTCCAAAGAAGCTCCGTATATTTGGAACGGGAAATCTTACTCTCTAACAGGTATTTACAAAGATACTTTGACAAATACTGTTGGTTGTGATAGTATCGCTATCTTGGAGCTAACGGTAAAAGCTGAAAGTTACTCCACAAGCACCATAGCCATTTGCTCTAAAGAAGCTCCTTATCTTTGGCACGGAAAATCTTATTCATCCACAGGCATTTATAAAGATACTTTGGTTAATGCCGCTGGTTGCGATAGCATAGCCACTTTGGAATTGACGGTGAAAGCAGAAAGCTATTCCATCACAAAAGTTGATATTTGCTCTAAAGATGCTCCTTATGTCTGGCACGGAAAATCTTATTTATTCACAGGTATTTACAAAGATACCTTGATTAATGCTGTTGGTTGCGATAGCATTGCCACCTTGGAACTGACCGTAAAAGCTGAAAGTTACTCCACAACCGCCATAGCCATTTGCTCCAAAGAAGCTCCGTACCTTTGGCACGGAAAATCTTATTTATTCACAGGTATTTACAAAGATACTTTGACAAATGCTGCCGGTTGCGATAGCATTGCCACCTTGGAACTGACCGTAAAAGCTGAAAGTTACTCCACAACCACCATATCCATTTGCTCCAAAGAAGCACCTTATCTTTGGCACGGAAAATCTTATTCATCCACAGGCATTTATAAAGATACTTTGGTTAATGCCGCCGGTTGTGATAGTGTAGCTACTTTGGAGCTGACGGTGAAGGCTGAAAGTTTCTCTACCACCACCATAGCCATTTGCTCCAAAGAAGCTCCATATATCTGGCACGGAAAATCTTATTTATCTACAGGCATTTATAAAGATACCTTGATTAACGCTGTTGGTTGCGATAGCATCGCCACTTTGGAACTGACGGTGAAGGCTGAAAGTTATTCTACAACCACCATATCCATTTGCTCCAAAGAAGCTCCTTACCTTTGGCACGAAAAATCTTATTCATCCACAGGTATTTACAAAGATACCTTGATTAACGCTGTTGGTTGTGATAGCATCGCGACCTTGGAACTGACGGTGAAAGCGGAGAGTTACTCCACAAGCACCATAGCCATTTGCTCTAAAGAAGCTCCGTATATTTGGAACGGGAAATCTTATTCATCCACAGGTATTTACAAAGATACCTTGATTAATGCTGTTGGTTGTGATAGTATTGCCACCTTGGAACTAACGGTGAAAGAAGAAAGCTATTCCACCACAAAAGTTGATATTTGTTCCAAAGAAGCTCCATATATTTGGAACGGAAAATCTTATTCATTCACAGGTATTTATAAAGATACTTTGATTAATGCAGTTGGTTGTGATAGTATCGCAACCTTGGAACTAACGGTGAAAGCAGAAAGCTATTCCACCACAAAAGTAGATATTTGTTCTAAAGATGCTCCTTACCTTTGGAACGGAAAATCTTACTCTCTAACAGGTATTTACAAAGATACTTTGATTAATGCTGTTGGTTGCGATAGCATCGCGATGTTGGAACTAACGGTGAAGGCTGAAAGTTTCTCTACCACCACCATAGCCATTTGCTCCAAAGAAGCTCCATATATCTGGCACGGAAAATCTTATTCAGCCACAGGGATTTATAAAGATACTTTGGTAAATGCCGTTGGTTGCGATAGCATCGCAACTTTGGAGCTGATTGTAAAAGCTGAAAGTTACTCTATCACCACCATAGCCATTTGCTCCAAAGAAGCTCCTTATCTTTGGAACGGAAAATCTTATTCATCCACAGGTATTTACAAAGATACTTTGATAAATGCTGTTGGTTGTGATAGTATCGCTACTTTAGAGCTGACGGTAAATAAAGAATCGATAGTGCCGGTGCGTGAAGTTACAATTTGCGAAGGGGATTCGGTATCTTTCTTTGGTAAATACTACAAACAGTCCGGGACATATCAGTCTTATTTCACGAATAAATATGGTTGCGATAGTATTGTAAGCTTGAAACTTACCGTAAATAAGGTTGCCCACACTTATTTGATGCGGGTGATTTGTCCGCTTCAGCTTCCCTATAAATGGAATGGCATCAATTGTCTTGGTGCCGGTAGTTACATGTATCGCGCTACTTCGGCGAATGGTTGCGACAGTATAGTTCAACTTAATTTAAGAGTTGAGGATCCGATAAGAAGTTCTACAACCGTAACATTGTGTAGATCTGATTTGCCTTTTAGTTGGAACGGTATAAGCTGTCAAGAAGCCGGTAGTTACACGGTAAGGCTAAAGACACCGGCGGGTTGCGATAGTGTGGCCATGCTTAAATTACAGGTTTTGCCGGTAAATACCGAAGTGAAAGCTGTAAACCTTTGCGAGGGCGAAAGCTATGTTTACGATGGAACCTTATATAATAGTCCGGGCTCTTACGAGGTTCACCTGCAAAGTGCTACGGGTTGTGATAGTGTCATGGTTCTGGTGCTTCGCTATAGTAAGGGTTCCACCACTTCGCAGGTCGTTTATCTGGTTCCAAACGAAACATATTCTGCAAATGGTAAAACGTACTCTGATGAAGGTGTTTATACTGAGGTGTTTAAGTCGGCCAATAATTGCGATAGCTTAGTGATTACCGAGATTTTACATTTAAAAATACCTAACACAATGACCCCTAACGGAGATGGTATTAACGATTGTTTTATGAGGGGTTATAAGGTTCAGATTTACAATCGGAATGGGATACTGTTTTTTGAAGGAAATAATGGTTGGGATGGAACGCGAAATGGTGTTCCGGTAGTACCGGGAACTTATTTCTATGTGCTGTATTATCAGTCGGGAACTGAACTGAAATCAAAACAGGGTTATATTACTGTAGTGCGTTAGTGTTATGAGGAAATTATTGATTTTTATGGTTTTTGTAATGCTTTTCGGATGTTTGAGTGCTCAGTCAAATATCCGGCTCAACAACTATTGGGGTAATATGCAATCCATGACACCGGCTGCGGTTTATGATAAATATCTGGCTGTATTCAATATAGCTGCCAAAAAACAATGGTTTGGAATACAAGGCGCTCCTGCTACCTTGTTTGCATCAGGCACCACATATTTAGAGGATTTACGTACGCAACTTGGCTTGTCGGTAATTCAGGATAAAGTGGGATATACCTATCAAACCAATGTGAACTTGTCCTATGCCTATGTGCTGAATCTTAATTATACATGGCAATTGCATCTTGGTATTGCAGGTAACTTTCAAGCCATTTCGTACGATTTGGGACAGGTCACTACGGCCGATGAGGCTGTAGATCCGGTATTGATAGAGAAACTGCGTAAAGCCAATGACTTTGATGCTGATTTGGGGCTTGAGTTTTCGAGTCAGAGCCTTAAAATCGGACTGGCAAGTCAGAATGTGATGGATGCTTTTGATTCATCCGGTAAATTGCAGCAAAACACCAATTTACTTTATGCCAGATTCAGGGAATACAGTGAAAGTGTATTTAATTACGGAGCAGGAGTGGCTGCTATACAGTATGCCGATATTTACCAGCTTGAGTTTAATGTGTCTGGTTATTTCAAAAACAAATGGAGTTCTGGTCTCACCAATATTCCGGATTTATTTGATATTGGTGTGTTCTACAGAACTGGTAGTCAGGCCGGAATTATTCTGGGATTGAGTTTGGGCGACGATTTTCATATTTCGTACAGCTACGATTATCATTTTGGAAGTCTGAGCCGGGGTTCTTACGGAACCAACGAGATTATGCTAACTTTTAATCTCCGGAGGCAACCAATTTGCCATAACTGTTGGTGGTAAATATTTTTTGTTGTGTGTGTCGTACTAAGAAAACAGCCGGTAGCATGCTTTTGCTATCGGCTGTTTTATCTTTTTTATCAGATTATAAATCAATATTCATCCCAACTTTTTATTTTAATATCCTCAATGCTTTTGGTACAAAAAGCAGTGATAAATGCCGATGCCAAACGGGCATTGGTGAGCAGCGGGATATTAAAATCGATAGCGCCACGACGAATGGCATAGTCATTGCGTAGCTCGCGTTCTGTCGTGTTTTTGGGTATGTTAATTACCAAATCAAATCCTTTGTTGGACAGCATGTTCTTGACGTTCAGATCACCTTCTTCGTCGGGCCAGAGCACCGATGTCGCGCTGATTCCATGTTCTTCGAGGAAGTGCTGACTACCACGGGTAGCGAATAGCTCATATCCTTTCTTCTGCAATAAATGGCAGGCATCGAGCAATTCAACTTTCGATTTTGTTTCGCCAGAAGAAATCAGAATGCGTTTCTTTGGAATGCGGAAGCCTACCGAAAGCAATGACTTTAGAATAGCTTCCGAAAAGTCATCACCTATACAGCCAACTTCGCCAGTCGAAGCCATATCAACGCCCAGCACAGGGTCTGCTTGTTGCAGACGGTGGAATGAGAATTGCGATGCCTTGATACCTACATAGTCGAGATCAAAAGCTGATTTCTCTGGCTTTTCAACCGGTAAACCAAGCATCACTTTGGTTGCCAGTTCGATAAAGTTCAGTTTAAGCACTTTAGAAACGAATGGGAACGAACGTGATGAGCGAAGATTACATTCAATAACCTTGATGTAGTTATCTTTAGCCAGAAACTGTATATTGAACGGACCGGAGATGTTTAGCGACTTGGCAATTTCGCCCGCTATCTTTTTAATACGACGTATGGTTTCCACATAAGTTTTTTGCGGAGGAAACTGAGTAGTTGCGTCGCCAGAGTGTACTCCGGCAAACTCCACGTGCTCAGAGATGGCATAAACCAAAACTTCGCCTTTTTCAGCTACTGCATCAATTTCAATTTCCTTGCATCTTTCAAGAAATTCTGATACTACTACAGGATGTTTTTTAGAAACTTCGGTAGCCAGTTTTAAGAAGTTCTCCAGTTGCGATGCGTCGTGACAAACGTTCATAGCGGCGCCCGAAAGCACGTATGACGGACGTACCAGAACCGGAAATCCTACTTCTTTTACAAAATCGTTTACATCTTCAAAAGTGGTTAACTCTTTCCAGCGTGGCTGGTCAATTTTCAAATCATCGAGCATCGACGAGAACTTATGACGGTCTTCGGCGCGGTCAATATCTATAGCCTGAGTACCCAGAATACGCACGTTTGCATCAGCCAGTTTCATGGCTAAGTTATTAGGAATCTGGCCACCTGTCGACACAATAGTTCCCATAGGGTTTTCCAGTTCAATAATGTCCATTACCCGTTCGTAGCTTAATTCGTCGAAATACAGCCGGTCGCACATGTCATAGTCTGTCGAAACTGTTTCGGGGTTGTAGTTAATCATTACCGAGCGTAAACCTTCCTTACGGATGGTCATCAGCGCATTTACTCCACACCAATCGAACTCTACCGACGAACCTATGCGGTAAGCGCCCGATCCTAAAACTACTACCGACCGATGGTCGCCGAGGTATTTCATGTCGTTAGCTACAGCGCTGTAAGTGAGATACAGGTAGTTGGTTTGTGCCGGATATTCGGCAGCCAGCGTGTCAATTTGCTTTACAAACGGCACTATTCCGCGACTTTTACGGTAAGCACGTGTCAGTTTTATCTGATCATCCATTTCCTCATTACTACATTTGGTAACGAGGCGTGTAATCTGAAAGTCTGAAAACCCTGCTGTTTTAGATTCTTTTAATAAAGCATCCGGCAATGTATCTAAGGTATTTACTGCAGCCAGTTCTTTTTCTATTTTTTTGATGCGTTCCAGCTTGTGAAGGAACCAACGGTCTATTTTGGTCAGCTCATGCAGTCTGTCAACCGAGTATCCGGCTTCAAGCGCTTGTGCCAGATAAAAAATGCGGCGGTCGGTTGGTTCATTCAGCGCTTTGTCAAGATCTTCGACGTATAGGGCTTTGTTGGCTACAAATCCATGCATTCCAAGGCCAATCATACGGATACCTTTCTGAATAACTTCTTCAAAGGTGCGTCCGATGGCCATAATTTCGCCTACAGATTTCATGCTGGAGCCCAACTGGCGGCTTACTCCCTGGAACTTGCCTAAATCCCAACGCGGAATTTTACATACAATATAATCCAGCGCAGGCTCAAAGAAGGCTGACGTGTCTTTGGTTACTGAGTTTTTCAATTCGGGAAGTCCGTAACCTAAACCCAGTTTGGCAGCTACGAATGCCAGCGGATAGCCGGTGGCTTTGGATGCCAGTGCCGACGAGCGGCTCAAACGGGCATTTACCTCAATCACGCGGTAATCTTCCGATTCGGTGTCGAAAGCATATTGTACGTTACATTCGCCCACAATACCGATGTGGCGGATAATGCGGATGGCCAGCTCGCGAAGTTTGTGGTATTCGCTGTTGGTGAGGGTCTGCGAAGGAGCAACAACGATACTCTCGCCGGTATGTATGCCGAGCGGATCGAAGTTTTCCATATTACAAACTGTGATGCAGTTATCGTAACGGTCGCGCACTACTTCGTATTCTATTTCTTTCCAGCCTTTGAGCGATTTTTCTACCAATACCTGATTTGAATAAGCAAAAGCTTTATCTACAATTACTTTCAGCTCCTCGTCGTTGTCGCAGAAGCCTGAACCTAATCCTCCCAGCGCATAGGCAGCACGTACAATTACCGGATAACCCAGTTCGTTGGCTGCGCGTTTTGCATCTTCAAAATTGGTAACAGCTTCGCTTTTAATGTATTTAACTCCGATTTCGGATAGTTTCCGGTTGAAAATCTCGCGGTCTTCGGTATCAATAATCGACTGTACAGGCGTTCCAAGTACACGAACGCCATATTTTTCAAATACTTTGCCTTTGTAAAGTGCCACACCACAGTTCAGTGCTGTTTGTCCGCCAAACGACAGGAATACGCCATCTGGACGTTCTTTTTCAATAACCCGCTCTACAAAATCGGGAGTTACAGGCAGAAAATATACTTTATCGGCAATTCCTTCTGAGGTTTGTACTGTAGCTATGTTCGGATTTATCAGTATGGTTTCAATTCCTTCTTCTTTCAATGCTTTCAAAGCCTGTGAACCTGAATAGTCGAACTCGCCGGCTTCTCCGATTTTTAGTGCACCCGAGCCGAGTACCAATACTTTTTTAATTGTTCCCTTTTCAGCTCCCTGATAAAGTTGTTTGGTTACTAAACGAGCATCGAGCTCATCTTCAATCATTGAAACCACATCGAAACCCGATGCCTTTAAGTTCCCTTGTGGGGGATTTAGGGGGCTTTCAAGGGTTTTTAGGAACACATCAAACAAAAATTCAGTGTCGGTAGGTCCTGAAGATGCTTCGGGGTGGAACTGAGCCGAAAACCAGGGTTTGGTTTTATGACGAATACCTTCGTTGGTTCCATCGTTCATATTGATAAACAATGACTCCCAATCGGAACTCAAAGTGGCATTATCCACTGCAAAACCATGGTTCTGTGAGGTGATAAAAGCCCGCTGCGTACCGGCCAACTGCACCGGTTGGTTGTGACTCCGGTGACCATATTTCAGTTTGTATGTTTTGGCTCCACCGGCAATCGAAAGTAATTGGTTACCCATACAAATACCGAAAATCGGTTTTCCGGTTTGCATAAATTTTTGAACGTTTTCTACCGTTGATGTAGCATAAGCCGGATCGCCGGGTCCATTGGAGATAAAAAGACCGTCAAATTCCAGCTGATTAAAATCGTAATCCCAGGGCACCCGAATCACAGTGGTGTCGCGTTTTGTCAGGCAGCGGATAATGTTATGCTTTACTCCGCAATCCACCAACACAATTTTTTTGCTTCCCTTGCCATAAGTTATTACTTCGTCGCAACTCACTTTGGCAATTTGGTTTTCATCATCAGGGTTGATAAATTCAATGTCTTCTCCATCGGGAAAAACGAACTTCCCTTTCATGGTTCCTTTTTCGCGAACTAATTTGGTGAGCTCGCGGGTGTCAATCCCGAATATGCCCGGAACTTCGTTTTCTTTGAGCCAGTCGCTCAGGCTCTTTACTGCGTTCCAATGACTGTATTCAAAAGAAAAATCGGAAATAATCAAGCCTGTTACCTGAATTTTTTCCGATTCATAAAAAGTAGAAAGTCCGTTTTGAAAGGTGTCGTTCGGAACGCCGTAATTGCCAACCAACGGGAACGTTATCGCCAACAGCTGTCCCGCATATGAAGGGTCGGTAAGACTTTCGGGATACCCGACCATGGCCGTATTAAAAACTACTTCACCGGCCACTGCTTTTTCGTAACCGAAGGATTTCCCTTCGAAAACAGTGCCGTCTTCCAAAACTAAATGAAAGGGCTTGTACTTTTGCATAACTATTGATACACCCCCGACCCCTGAAGGGGAGTTTTTTTAGAGAATATTGATGTAATGGAATCCCCCTTTTAGGAGTCGTGGGGGCAAATTTTTGCAAAAGTACTGCTTTTTTGACTACTGTACAAGTTGCTAACCCAATATTTCGATCAAAGAATTTATATTTTTATCAACAATTCTAAAAATTGAATTTATTATGTATAATTATAAGTTTGTGGGGTTTATCAAATACTTTTTTGCCGATAATAATTGTCATCAACGTGTGTTTCTCCCCAAAATTATAAATCGTAGATTAAACCTTTTGTTATATAATCCTTCTTGATTTTTTTTATTTCTTCTTTTTGTTTTTGTTTGATAGCATTCCAATAAGGTTTAATTGCCTTAAGGGTTTCACTGTCGGGATATTTGTTAGCAAGATAGCTGTATGCTTTTGCATGATAGGCCGATAGTTTAAACTTGTCCTGATCATCAAAAAGTGGTGTGTTGTCAATTCCGGTAATCAGGTAGGTCAGGTAGGCTTTTTTGTAATTTTTGCAATTTTCAATCATCACAAAACCGGGATTGGCAGCCATAAATTTTTCGTACCAAATAAGTCGGTCGATGTATTTTTGCGGGCTGATTGTGATAGATGCATCTTCGGCAAAGCCTTCTTTGTTTTCCGTGGCTATCTCTGTCAGGTATTCTTTCATGGCAGCCGATAGCAGGTGCGACAATTCGCGCACTGGTAAATCTCTGTCCTGCTCAATGTAAGCCATGCCCTCTGAACTCGAAATTTTAAAGCCATTTTTATTTAAAGTTTTCTGGTACTTTACAATATTGTCGGGAGCCGTTTCTCCTGAAAAGAGCGCGCTGTAGTCGGTAGTGTCGTTGATTAGTTTTTCATTTAACTTCGACTCAATTGTATCAACAAAGTTTTGATAAATAATAAACGACGAATCGCAAGTAGATGTTGCTTTACCGGCAAATAATGCTTTGAATTTTGTTATGGCTATTTGTAGCGATGTGGCATCGGTGCTGTCAATCTGGTGTAAAAAGTTGCGGTAGGCAATTATCTCAGGCGATTCACCAAATTTTACAATAGTGTCGTTAAAATGATAGCCGATAGAATCGTTATTGGTTTGCTGCTCATTATTCTTTTTATTGCACGACAACAAAAATATTGCAACGAATATAAAAGGGATATACAGTTTTATTTTTTTCATACGATAATTATTGTTTTATAAATCTATTGCAAAATTCGTTAATTATTTTGGAATAAACAAATTTCCTTTTTTTGTTGATGATTGTAAGGAAGTCATTTCACAGAAACTTAGTTGTTATCCCCAAAAGAACATGCCTGTAACCGGATTGGTTTCAGGTATGCTCTTTTATTATAATTAAACTGTTGATTTACAAAACCGGTATTTCCGAGAAACTACCGTAACGGTGATATTCAAACGAGATACTTTGTTCTTTCAGGTAATGCAAAAGCTCAATACGCCCTTCGGCCAATGGTTTTTGGGTAGCGATGTATAAACCGAGTTCTGCCGCTTTTTTGTAAATGTCTGCTGATAGCGCCGCAGTACAGGTACGTACTCGTTCGTACTTATCCATCGAATTTATAAATGTCGCTTCGTCTTGCACCAATATTTTATCTTTGTTTACCAAAGTTTGCAGAGTTGCCAGTTTGTTGTCGGCACTTTCAATACTTATAAATAAAGGTGTTTTTACAATCTGCGCAGCTGCTATTACCTGTAGTGTGTCGCACAGTTCGTCGGTGGGCAGTACCCTGAAAAGTATTTTCTTTAATGGAAGATATCTGAATATGTTCTGTTCACCCATAAGTTGATGAATGTCTTTTTCTACCGAAAATACTTCTCTGTAATTCTTATCGTAACTTACTGCCGCTTGCTCAAATTTCGTTTTATCGTTGTTGCGCAATACGCCTGCCCAGCTTTTGTAGTTTTGCGGAACTGCCTGCTCGGTGGTTGGGTTATGATTGCTGTCGTTAGTTATGTCTACAAAACACGAAACATAATTCGGTCCGCCGGCTTTGATGCCTCCACCAAAGGCTGAGCGTTTCATACCTCCAAAAGGCTGACGGCTAACAATAGCGCCGGTAATGCCCCGGTTGATGTAAAGATTGCCTGCTTCAATGCTGTCTTTCCAGTGTTTTTGTTCGCTTTCGTCTAAGCTCTGCAAACCGGCGGTAAGTCCGTATTCGGAACTATTGGCCAGCTCAATGGCATGTTCAAAACTATCGGCACAAACAACGGAGAGCATTGGTGCAAACAGCTCATTTCTGAACGAGTAGCTGTTGGGTTTTACACCCCATTTTACACAAGGTTTCAGCATATATCGTTTGTCGTCGGCAAATTCGGGTTTTACCAGCCACCATTCGCCATCTTCCAGGTGGTCGATAGCATAGAGCAGTTTATCGTTGTTGTTGGTAATCATCGGGCCTACATAATTGGCTCCATCCCAAACGCTACCGGTATGTAAACTGGTAACAGCATCGATCAACTTGGTTTTAAAGTCGGGATCGTCGTAGACTTCTTTTTCAAGAATTAGCAGCGAACAGGCCGAACATTTTTGACCGGCATTGCTGAAAGCTGATGTGATAATGTTAAGAATGGCATGGTCACGATCGGCGGCAGCGCTAACAATTATTGCATTTTTACCTCCTGTTTCGGCCGACAACGGACAGGTTGGGTTGTTTTCGAGCAGGCGGAATGCCGTATCGGTGCCTCCGGTCATGATAATGTGCCTGATAGAAGGGTGAGCGGTGAGATAATTCAGCGGTTCGCGACCATCGGTACATACCACCTGAAGTGCGTCTTTTGGCACTCCGGCATCCCAGAAGCATTGTGCAAATTCCCATGCTACGGGCAATGCCACAGTAGCAGGTTTCAGAATTACGGTATTGCCACCGGCTAATGCTGCTGCTACACCACCCACAGGTATGGCTAAAGGGAAATTCCATGGCGGTATAACCAGGATAATACCTTTTGGGGCAACTTTTACTGTTTTTAAACCCAGAAACTCGTTCATGGTGACAGGGTAGTACCGGCAAAAATCAATTGCTTCCGAAACCTCTACATCGCCCTCCACAAAGGTTTTTCCGGTAATGGCCGACATACATCCTATCAGATGTCCGCGTTTGGCTGATAAGTTATCAGCTGTTTTTTGCAAAATGTTATTTCGTTCTTCAATGTTTGAATTGCGCCATTTCGAAGCATCTTTTTCGGCCACAGCAATAATTTCCTGTATCTGCTCAAGATTGGATAATGAGGTTTTGCAAACGGTTACCTCCGCTTTCTGACAGCGATCTGTATAAACATACTGCTTTTCGGTGATGATTTCTTTATCGCCAATTTGTACAGGAATGATGTAAGGCTCACTGCTTGCTTCTTTTTTCCATGACTTGCGTATTTCGTCGGCCCACATTCTGTTGGGTTTTAAATCAAAATTGGTGTCAGGTTCGTTATAAAACTTATTCGCACCGAATTTTAATCCTTCAATTAGAGGATTTCGTTCCAGAGTATTGGCAAGCCTGTTCTGTATTCGTTTGGGGGTTTTGTCTATTTTGTCTTTCAGTGCATAAGCTTCTTCAAACTGTGCCTGCAGAAAATGCCATTGTTTGCTATCGGTTTTCAGATTGAAGGAATAGCTCAGAAAATTATCTTCACCTGTATTTTCGTCCAACCGTCGTACAAGATACGATACGGCATTGAGGAAATGTTCGTCCTTTACTACCGGGGTGTACAGAATAATTTGCTTGCCCAGCTGCCTCATTACACGGGGTAGATGGTTGGCCATTCCTTCAAGCATTTCAAAGGTTACAAAGTTTTCCACCTGATTTTTCTGAGCTAATAAATAGGCATATCCTATCGTGAAGAAGTTGTGCGAAGCTATTCCCAGATGTAGTGCCTCAGCGTTTTCGGGTAGCAATGCCCTGTCGAGGATGTGCAGATAGTTGGCATCTACCTTTACTTTTGTGTCGAGCACAGGGTTGTTCCAGCCGCGCAATGACGAAACGATAGATTCCATCTGGAGATTGGCGCCTTTTACCAAGCGCATTTTAAGTGGTGCACCACCACCGGCATATCTGGCTTTGGCAAATTCTATCAATTCGCTCTGAAAATTCCACGCATCGGGTAAGTATGCCTGTACTACAATGCCTGCCGAATAGTTTTTGAACTCAGGATAAGATAAAACCGTTTTGAATACATCCAGGGTGAGTTCCGTATCTTTGTATTCTTCCATGTCGAGATTTACGAATTTATCTTTCTTTTCGCCATGCTCGTCAACAAACGGAAAGTCCATAGCTTGTTTGTAAATTCGTGCCAGACGTTCGCAAAGATCCGTTTTGTTTTGCGCATAGTTCAACGCATTAATTTGCGCATAAATGCCTGATATTTTTATTGAAATGTAATTGATGCGTGGGTCTTTGAGTGCTTCCAGATAATGTTCGTATCGATGATTGGCTTCGCCGTCGCCCAACACTACCTCGCCCAGCAGGTTCACGTTTTGACCAATTTTCTGTTCGTAGCGCGAATTGAGATGCCGGTTAAGCAACGAAGCCTTTTCGTTGATAATTACTTTTGAGGTGTCGGAGCGGAGGCGTTTTTTAAAGATGGGAACAGCTATAAAATCGAACCAATAACCAAAGGCAGTAAATAGCTTAAGCATGTAGGTGTCGGCCGATCCGAAAAATTGAGGAACTCCATATCGGTCAATTAAAATTTTCATACGTTTGGCTAACTTTTTACTATCCCGTATTTGCGACGACTCGTCGAGGAGTTTCGATAGCAATGCCTTATCGTTAGGATTTTGAATCAGAATGGCATACTTCTTTTGTTCTTTGAGCTCGTCCGGGGTAATTTCTTTTTCCGATTTTTCGAGGAAAAGCTTTCCCCATTCAATCACTTCTTGCGTTGTTACATTTTCCATAAATAGCCTGCTTTGAGTCGTTTTAATATGTTTGATTTTATATTTTTGAACACAATATCATACATAGATTTTGTTGTAGAAAAGATTTAGTTAACACAACAAACGTATCTGACGATACGTTTTTCATAGCGTTGAAATTATCTTTCGGGATAACGCTATGTGTTTTTAGTTCTACATCTTTTATTCAAAATTATGGTGCTGTGTGCTGAAAACATTTCAATAATAGTTGCTGTATACTTAGCTGTTAAATCGTCAAAATTTTTTCCGAAAGATAGTAGAAAAGTTCGAAAAATGTATAAAAATGGATAAAATATTCCTGTATCATTTTTCAATTTTATCTTTTTAATGTTTTATTGAATCTTAAAACAGAAAATCGAAACCTAAGCTCTGCTTTTGAGTGTAAATCTAAAAGATTAAAATGATAATCCTGACTTAATGTAAGTCGCGTCGGGGGTGGGTGAGAGGTCAGGAATGATGACTTTTTATTGCGTGTTATGATAAAAATCCCGGACAAGGTAAAAATTTTACTGCCATGTCCGGGATAGATGTGTGGTTTGGAATCGGGATTATAATTTACGAAGCCTGTTGTACTATCTGTATAATTTCGTCATGTAGTTGCTTGATTTTTATAAGTTCCGGCGATTTTTGTTTTTCAAGTCTGCGATACCGTATTTTTGCCAGATGCCGTTGGTAGCCTCTATACCATTGGTATGATAACTTACCGAAAACGTATTGCAAAGGAATAATTAGTATGAGATTCCATAGTTCGCCTCTGAACTTTCTGTAAATCAAAACACCCTGAATGAGATAAAAAACCGGAAAAGTAATCATTCCTAACCCGAACCTCAGAGAACTGATGCCACCCGGAAAATTAATTTTCAGCAAATGCCTGATTAAGTCTGGTGTGAAAAAAGGGAACATATTGACAATGAATCCGATAACAAATACCGGAAGCGTTATCAGCAGCAGTAAGATGCTCATAAAAAGCTCTCTTCGTTTGTACTGTTTTTTTTCAAGCACCCACGATCGCAGATTTAATTTTTTGAGATGATCACGGTACTCGCTACAGATGGCGTCGAGTTTTTCTATCAACTCAGGGCGGTGTTTTTCTAACTTAAGTAGCTTTTCAGCAATCTTTTGGCGCGTAAAAAACCGGTTCAGCGTGTTGTTAGCGCTTGTAAGAAAATTGGTATTAGCTACTTCTGTTGCAGTTTCAAAGCAATCGTAATGCGATTCGGTAGCCAGATTCAGGGTTAACGAACTCAAATCGTTGCTGAGCCTGTCGCGCAAATGATTGGTGGCTTTCACCGGATTACTGTTATATGTAATCATAAATTCCGATACCTCAATAGGTTTGCCTACGTTGATAATCAGGTGTTTGCCGAATTTCTCAAAATCGCCAAAATCAATTCCTACCGGAACAATTTTTACTCCGGGTTCGGTGCCATATTTTTGCTGAGCAGTAAAAGCAATGCGGAAAATACCTTTTACTAATGGGCGAATTTTACGTTGTGAGCCCTGATTCCCTTCGGGCATGATACCCAACGCGCGATTGTTTTCCAATACTTCAACACATTTTTCAAAAATTCCATGATTCTTTTCCAGATTGCCTACACCATCGCGCATCCGAAACGCAGGCAATAATTTGCAGAAAGTCAGCATTTGTCTGGTGGTTTTTTTCTTGAAATAATCGGCACGCGCCAGATAAACAATGGGCATCTTATGTGGCAAAGCTGATATAACAGCCAGCGGATCCATCAACGCATTCAGATGGTTAGCAGCATAGATAACAGGTCCTTCGGCAGGGATATTTTCTTTCCCGTTGATTACATAATCGCCGTAGAATCCCCTGAAAGCTGTCATCATATAACGCTTGACTAATCCGTACGATTGATTAAAATCGAAGATATTTTTCGACATAGAAGGTGATATGATTAGTAAGTAAATAAAATTTAAAAAGAGATGCAAAGTATCCCTGTTACACAAAAATAACAAGAAACTCTTAAAATTGTGCTGTGTTTTTCATTAAGAATTTATAAAATCAATCTTTATTGAGTGAAATCGGGTTTCAAACTGTTGTTTCTTTGGGTATAGTTCTTTTTAATCGAATATAATTCATTACCGCATTTGTTCTTTAATTGTTTGAATTTTGTACCTTTGCTGCATGGAAAAAATACTGACACTCGAAGAGTTCTATCGTGCTAAGCTCAATTTTATACCCGAAAATCTAAAAAAAGGTTTGGGGCATTTTAATGTTTTCAGTATCGACGAATGTATATGTAGTAAGAAAAAACCGGTGCCATACAGTCGTAAGGATTATTTTAAAATAACGCTGCTGAAAGGGAAATTCCGCATTCTGTATGCCGACCGCACCTTAATCAGCGAAAAATATGCCCTGATTTTCAGCAATCCGATGATTCCTTATTCCTGGGAACCACAGGAGGATTCGCAAGCCGGGTATTTTTGTATTTTTACCGAAGATTTTTTTAGTCAGTATGGCAATCTGAAGGAATATCCAATGTTTAAGCCCGGATATAACAAGGTGTTTATACTTACCGACGAACAGGTTGATGAGGTTGAAAAGCTCTATCATCGTATGTTTAAAGAAATTAATTCGGATTTTGAATATAAATATGATGTTATCAGAGGCTTGATATTTAATCTGATACATGATGCTTTGAAAATGCAGCCCGCCGAAACAGCTGATTTGCCATCGTCTAATGCTGCTACGCGTATAACCTCCATGTTTGTAGAGCTGCTCGAACGGCAGTTTCCTATCGAAACGGCTGTACAACGACTGAAACTTCGTTCCCCGGTGGATTATTCCGAACATCTTTCAGTCCATGTTAACCATCTGAACCGCAGTTTGAAGGAAATTACCGGTAAAACCACTTCGCAGCTAATTGGCGAAAGGCTTACGCAGGAGGCGCGTATGTTGTTGCGCCACACCAACTGGAATATCTCGGAAATAGGTTTTTGCCTTGGTTTCGATGAATCATCACATTTCATTAACTTTTTCAGAAAAAACACTAACGAAAGTCCTAAATCTTATCGTGATAGGATGATTGTTTGATTTTTGTAATTTTTGGTTTGAATATTATAAATAGATACACATTTTTTACGATTACTTTTGCATTGTTTTTTTGATGCATTAATTTTCTAATGAATCTTATCTTTTAACCATTTTTTTATTTATCAAAATTTCAAACCTGATATTTATTTCAGAATGTATTGATATGAATCCAAATAAAACAAATAAAATCCCCGCATATCTGATTATGCTTATGGCTGTATCGGCAGGTATTACAGTGGCTAATATTTATTACAACCAACCTATCCTGAAAGAGATAGCCTCGGAATTTGGTGTAAATGAGGCCAGTGCCGGACTTATTCCTATGCTTTCGCAGATAGGTTATGGGTTGGGGCTTTTTTTTATAACTCCGCTGGGCGATAAGGTTAACAAGAAAACCTTGATAGTCAGTTTGCAGTTTTTGCTGATATCCGCATTGGTGCTTTTCTATTTTTCGGCTTCCATTGTACATGTATGGATACTTAGCGTATTGATTGGACTGTTTACTGTTTCGGTACAGGTGATAATGCCCATGGCGGCCGGCCTTAACCCTGAACAACGGGGCAAAAATGTAGGAATTGTTTTCACGGGATTGCTTATTGGTATACTTGCTGCCAGAGTTTTTAGTGGCGCCATAGCCGATTGGCTGGGCTGGCGCAATGTTTATTTGGTGTCGCTCGTTGCTGTTGGGCTTACAACTGTTTTGCTAACCCTTTATTTACCAGCCGCCCGACCAAATTTTGAGGGAAGTTACCCAAAATTACTTGCTTCGGCTTTGCAGCAGTTTGGGCGTTTTAAACTTCTGCGGCGCTTGTCTTTTATCGGCATTTTGCAGTTTGGGCTTTTATCTGCTTTTTGGACAACACTCACTTTCCACCTCGGCAGCAGCCCGTTTAATTTTGGAAGCGGAACCATCGGTTTGTTTGGTATAGTAGCGGTAGCAGGGGCGCTTGTGGCACCAATCATGGGGAAAAAAGCCGATGCAGGCGGTGTTACACGGGTGCGTTTTCTGGCCATCGGGCTCATTATTTTCAGTGTGCTTATCATGTGGTTTTTTCAGCATTCAGTTGTGGCTATGGTAGTAGGTGTGTTGCTGTTAGATATTGGTGCTCAATCTATACAGGTGAGCAATGTGGCTCTGATGTATACGCTCGATGAGTCATCGCATAGTAGGATCAACACCATTTACATGACCTTATTCTTTACCGGAGGAGCGCTTGGAACATTGGCCGGCATCTTGTGTTGGCAGTTTGGCGGCTGGAATTGGGTTATGATAGAAATGCTTGTTTCTGCTATAGGGGTTATATTATTGTTGAATAATGAAAGAAAAGAGGTGGGTTCAACGGTAAAATGAATTTTAAAAAAAATCAATAAATAACGCCGGTTTTTTCTTTAAATTCCGGCATAAATATCTATCAAAAATGAAATATAAATTATTAGGAAATACGGGATTGAAAGTATCGGAACTCTGTTTGGGTACGATGACTTTTGGTGGCAAAGGAATGTGGACAGCCATAGGAACACTGCCGCAGGAATCAGTGAATGAATTGGTCAAACAATCGGTAGATGCGGGTATAAATTTTATTGATACTGCTAATGTTTACAGCGAAGGTTTGAGTGAAAAAATGACCGGGCAGGCCATACGCGATCTTGGACTGAACCGCGATGATTTGGTGATAGCTACCAAAGTGGCCGGAATGATGGGGACAGGGCCTAATCAGGCCGGTTTAACGCGCAAACATATTTTGCAACAGGCCGATGAGAGTTTACAGCGTTTGGGTACGGAATATGTTGATTTGTACCAGATTCACGCTTTTGATCCGATAACGCCTGTAGAAGAAACGCTCGATGCTCTCGACTCATTGGTAAAAGCCGGCAAGGTGCGCTATATTGGATGTTCCAATCTGGCAGCATGGCAAATTATGAAAGCTCTGGGAGTTTCGGAACAGCGCCGATTGGCTAAGTTCGTATCTTTGCAGGCTTATTATACCATTGCCGGACGCGATTTGGAACGTGAAATTGTGCCGCTTCTGCTTGATCAAAAACTGGGTTTGCTTGTGTGGAGTCCGCTGGCGGGTGGTTTCCTGAGCGGAAAATATACCCGCGAGGCCGATGCTACCGAGGGTAGACGCAAAAACTTTGATTTTCCTCCTGTGAATAAAGAAAAAGCTTTTGATATTATAGATGTAATGGCCGAAATTGCCGGTGCAAAAGGACTAACGGTTGCCCGGATTGCACTGGCATGGTTACTGCATCAGCCGGTTGTAACGTCGGTAATTATTGGTGCCAATAACCCGGAGCAATTACAGGATAACCTGAAAGCTGCTGATGTTACCCTGTCAGCCGAAGAGTTAGCAATGCTCGATGCTGCAAGTAAACTACCTGCCGAATATCCCGGCTGGATGCTTGAAAGACAGAGTGCTTATCGAAAATAGAAATTCAAACAACACGAACGGGGTATGACTACGAAAAGCCATATCCCGTTTATTGTTTCGGGTTAATTTTTTTAAGAGTGAAAATTCAATTCGCTACATCCATTTAAGAAAGCTATAGTGTTTACGACTGTCGAGATAGTTCATGTTGGTTTGGTTGGTATAAGCTTCTCTTTCGAATGAAATGTTTCTGTAAGCGCGGTTTTTAAACCGGATTAGTCGGACTAACCATTCTACAATATAAAAAAGGTAGAAAAAAATAAATCCGAGTTCAATTATCTGTGCGGTATGAATTTTTTCATGATTAATAACTTCCTCGGTAATTTCAGCATCGGATTTTACCCAAAGAATACCACATAAGTTGATGGCTCTGAATCCTTTGAATGGAATAAACAGGTTTCTGATGATGAACATATTGATTCTGTCTTAACGGTGTTGGTAAACAGATTAAAAATTGCCAATACTTATTTTTTTGTAATATAGCTTTGAATAGCTTCCACGTATTCCCGAAAAGCAGTAACTCCCAGCGCCGTTATTTTGCAGGTGGTACATGGCATTTTTCCTTTATATCCTTTTTCGATAGAGATATAGCCCGCCTGCGATAGTTTGTCTAACTGAACACTCAGATTGCCGGCAGTAGTACCTGTTTGCTTCCGTATATAAGTGAAATCAGCACTTTCAACACTGATGAGAATAGACATCACCCCAAGCCTCAATTCGCTATGCAATAAAGGATTCAGCTCTTTAAACATGTTTCTTTGTTTTGATGTTCAGCATGTGACCCGGAATTACATCCATTGCTAAGAAGGCCAATGCGAATGTCAGCATTTTTACATCATATATTTTAATCAGATAATGAACGGCACCGATGAGTATGGCAAAAATACCACCTATAACTAATGGCTTGAATTCAATGATCAGGCCTGTTAGTATGCTTCCTATCGACATGATAAGAATTATGATAAATAAAATAGGAAACGACCACATAACGTTAAATATAGACAGTGCTGATAAAAGAAATCCGGTAAGCCCCAAAACTATCCATACCTGTTTGATGATTTTATCGATGTATGTTCTGACTCCCAAATTGTTTCGTTTGCGGAGAATTATAAAGGGCAAACCGCATACCGGAATTGCAAACCAAAGATAGTTCCAGTGTGGATTATTGGTTATGCGCAAAGCCAACCATACAGCTATTGTTGTAAATATTGTGATGTACCCCCAGGATAAAAATATTCTACCTGAGCCAAGTTCCAGTTTCTGCTGCGTGTTCTGAATCATTTGGGCTATTAGCGCCAGACTTTCTTTTTCGTCAATTGGCCTGTCCTGCATTTCTTTGTTTCTCATAAAAATTAGTTGTTGTATGAAAAATGATTGTAAAGCTAATAAATTATCTTTTAACTCACTACTTTTTCAGTCTGCTTTTTTCGTTTTCCGACTGGTTTTCTATTTCACGTTTCTTAAAACTTTTTCCGCTATTGAAATCGTATTGTATGTTGATGCTTAGGTGTCTCGAATTCCATGCTTCATATCCATTGCTGTTTATTCTGAAATTTTCAATGTTCGAAAAGTAGGATGCTTTGCTGTTGAAAATATTATTTACCGAAACAGACGTATTTAGTTTGTCATTCAACCACTGTTTCTTTAATGTCAGATTCAGAATTTGGCGCGGATTAATACCCGAATTGGCCGAGTAAAGTTTACTTGTTCCGCTGTAGGTAAGCTCAAAATATGATTTTGCCGGAAGTACAAAACCACTTGTTATGTTGATAAAATACAGATTGTTCGACATCCTTGAGTCGTTTTTTGTTGCACGTATGTCTTGTCTTACTCCTACCAGATTACTGTTCAGATTGATATTTTTTGATAATTTCAGTGGCGTGTTTAGCGCAATGTAATAATGATTTTCGCTGTAATGATTTTCCGGAATGATGTAAGTGATTTCAGAATTTTCCGGGTCAGTTTTACAAACTTCGCGTATCAGGTCATGATGTAAGCGTCCGCCTACCGAAAGCGTATATCTGTACTTGTACACTGCCGTTACGCCTATATTTTTGATATATGTTGGTTTTAATGCCGGGTTGCCTACGCTGTACGAATAGTCGGATGATTGCACTCTGTTCGGATTTAGATACCAGAAATTTGGTCGCTCTATGTTCTGCGAATATTGACCGATAAGCATAAACGTACGCATTGTGTTGAACGAGTAGGTTAGGTTGGCACTTGGGAAAATATCCCAGTATGATTTATCTATCGAACGTTCCTGATTTGCTATTCTTGTATGCTCGGCACGCACGCCGGCTGTAATGCTTAGTCTTGAGCCTCCAAACGATAACGAGGTATAGCCGGCATAAATTTTTTCGCTATAGTTCAGCGAAAAATTATATTTATCCAATACTTTCCATGTCGAATTGAAATAACTATCATATTTTACCGAATCTTCAATGATGTTTTCTATATACCTGATTCCTGTTTTTATTTTCAGGCTTTTGGTTAGTTTTTGTTCTAACATTAACCCGGCTGTATAAATTTGGTAATTAGCTGACGAATGACTTCGGTAAACCGAATCAATGGCATTGTTGTTAAATTCTAAAGTGCTATGATAATTATTTGCTCCGCTAACATTTTTATTGGTATAGTCGGTTATAAATTTCAGGGTCGATCCTAAGGTGTCTAATTTAAGTACATAATTCAGCGTGATATTCAGATTTTTATTGCGTTCATTTTGTTTGTACTTACTGAGTCCGTATATGGTATCGCCGCTTTGGATGATGGTGCTTTCAGCCGTCGAAGGATTGGGCGTTTTGCCTGAACTGAATTCGGCTTCTGCTCCCAGACTGTTACGTTTGTTCAGATCGTAAATGGCGCCTATACGTCCTGTAATCGACTGTGTTTTATGGTTCATATAGGAACGGGTCTGAAAAAAGGTACTTTCGTCGTTGCTATATTCTCTGGTGGACACCATTTCTGTTTTGGCATTTTGGGTTATGGTGGTTGATGCAAAGGCATTAACCGACAATTTGTTTATTTGCAGATTTATACCGGACGAGGGAATATAATTGTTTATGTATTTCCCCTGATGAGATTCTACGGAGGCATTTCCCATAATTCCGTTATCACCCCGTCGGTTTAGTATAATTTTTATCACTCCGCTTTTAGTGTCGGCACTATATTCGGAGCCTGCCTGAGGTATAACCTCTATCCGGGCTATGTCCGATGATTTATAGCTTCTCAGATAATTGACCAAATCTTTACCTTTAAGTTTAAGTTCGCGCTCATTGATAAACACTTTGCTACCGCCTGCCCCGTTAATAGATATTCCGTTGTCGTCTACCCATACTCCCGGAGCCAGACGGAGCAGTTCGGTAGAGTTTTTATTGGTCAGAGAAGGCGTGTTCAGTATTCGCATTACAAACTTGTCGGCTTCGCGCGTGATGGCCGAGCCCGATACCACCAATTCGTTTAAACTTACAGCCGATTCGCGCATTTTAAATATTCCCAGATTGTTGCCATTTACATCAATACTGATTTTATCTTCTATGGGATTGTATGCAAGATTCCGGATTTTTATGGTGTAGTTACCTGCCGGAGCGTTCAGGTTAAATTTGCCTGTCGAGTCGGTTATTGCAGTAGCTACCAACTGCTCGCCATTAGCTAACACTATGGTTGCATAATCTATTGCATTGCCGTTAGTATTTCTGACATAGCCGGTTCGCTGCTGTGCATTGGCAGTACTGAAAACAACCGCAAGGAGTATGATTACAGATAAATGTTTCATCTTTTCTTTGGCTTAATTTATTTTGTAGTCATCATTTCTTTTACATTGATGAGCGAAACATTAATCTTGTTTTCGCCGTCTCTGATATTTACATTTTCCTTATTGAAGCATGGCTCTACAGGAATTTTGTTTTCATCTTTATCTAATTGCTTATTTCCGTTTAAATCCTGATATACATACAAATTACCGATTCCTGTCGGCACATTTTCCAGCGTATACACAATTTGATTTTTGTCCAAAACAGGCACTAAGGCATATACCATTGTCTGAGGAGCTTTAAAATCGCCAAAAGCAATCATAATATCTCCTTTTACTTCCTTTACACCTTTAATGGTAAGTGTAACATTTGTTTTTGTTGTTTGGGCGTTGAGGTTGGATACGATTGCAAAGAGCACTGCTAACCAAATAATTTTAATTGTTTTCATAAATTTCTTTTTTTAATGATTAATGACTTTGTTTTTGCTTGTAAATATGTTGCAAATATAAAGTAGTTTATATTATAAACCAAATAATTTTGTTGTTTTTTTTGATATTAATTTTTATGTGTCTGATATTTAATGATTTAATAGGCTGTAATAATCTGGATTTGGATTTTTTATTAAGTTCTGACTGAAAACAGAGGCTTTTCATCCTGACAAAACCTTTGTAATGATTCGCATTGTTCAGAACAAAGCAGATATACTGAATATTTTTCACCAAAATAATTATTGTGTTATTTTATGATTATATGCTGGTCGTCATTATTTAGTCAAAGTTTTATACCTTTGTATTCAGTAAATTTTCACAAAAGCCATGTTCAAACTATTTCGGAATATTGATAAAAAGAACTATCGCCCTGTACTTGGAGGGATGGATATATTTAAATACATCGGCCCGGGGCTGCTTGTTACTGTTGGTTTTATTGACCCGGGAAACTGGGCTTCGAATCTGGCTGCCGGCGCGGAGTATGGGTATGCATTGTTGTGGATGGTTACGCTTTCTACCATTATGCTTATTATTCTGCAACATAATGTAGCGCATCTGGGTATTGCTTCGGGGTTATGCTTGTCCGAAGCCACTGCCATATACCTGAAGCCGGGTTATTCCAAATTTTTGCTGATTTCGGCGATGATGGCCTCGGTGTCGACCTCGCTGGCCGAGATTCTGGGTGGCGCTATTGCGTTACAGATGCTTTTTGACATCCCGGTGAAGGTGGGGGCAGTGTTAGTAACTGTTTTTGTGTTGATTATGCTGTTTTCAAATTCATACAAGGTTATCGAGAAATGGATTATCGCCTTTGTTTCGGTTATTGGTTTATCATTTTTGTATGAGCTGTCGCTGGCCGATATTGATTGGCAAAGTGCTGGTGTTGCCTGGGTTACACCTGCATTTCCCGATGGTTCTATGGTGATTATTATGAGTGTGTTGGGAGCTGTGGTGATGCCTCATAATCTGTTTTTGCACTCCGAGGTAATCCAGAGCAGGCAATGGAATCTGAAAGACGATAAAGTTATTAAAAAGCAGTTGCGTTACGAGTTTTTGGATACCTTGTTCTCCATGCTGATAGGTTGGGCAATTAATAGTGCCATGATACTGCTGGCCGCAGCCACTTTTTTTAAAGCAGGTACTCACGTTACCGAGTTACAGCAAGCCAATAGTTTACTGGCGCCTTTGCTGGGCAAGCATGCTGCTGTGGTTTTTGCAGTGGCCTTGTTGTTCTCGGGAATAGCTTCCACTACCACATCGGGAATGGCTGCAGGAACTATTTTTGCAGGCATGTACAAGGAACCTTACGATATCAAGGATAACCATTCGAGAGTGGGGGTAGCTATCTCTTTGCTATTCGCACTGGGTATTATCATGCTGATAACTAATCCGTTTCAGGGTCTTATTTTTTCTCAGATGTTTTTAAGCATTCAGTTGCCATTTACAATATTTCTTCAGGTAAGGCTTACTTCGTCCGAACGGGTGATGGGTAAATATAAAAACACAGCTTATACCAAATACCTGCTTATTGGACTTGGTGTTTTGGTTTTGGTGTTGAATATCGCCCTGTTTGTTAGTTTGTTATAATATTGTTTAGTACTTGACAAAAATTCTATTTTGCCTGTAATTCATGGATGTGAATAGTGATTCATGTGAATAGAAACGCGGATATAGCGGATAAAACAGATTTTCGCTGTAAACTCAAAAGTTTTCCTGATACGGATTACATTACAGATTTTAGACTTCACAAGTGAAGTCGGCTGATTTTCAGCTACGAGCGCTAATTCGTCATTTACGTAGTAAATAAATCAGAATTAAAATCCGTTTTATTACTACAATAAATCAGTGTATATCAGCTAAATCCGCTATATCAGCGTTTCTATTTTTTTTGTCATGTATTTAGATAATATTGTTGCTTTGCAGATGAATTGCCATACGAACTTTTTTTTGTAACGCTATTTCAGTACGAGACACACTTTGCCAAAAAAAGAGGGTCTCCTTATTCAGGAAACCCTCTCGATATTACATAATCTACGATTACGAAACTTTTTCTATTTCTTCTTGTAGGTTAATTTCCACTCCTTTGTTATCATAAAACTTGTATTGTAAAAATCCCAGCTTCTGCGAAGCCATAACATGGCAACCACGTCCGAATTTCTTTTTCCATCTCCATTTCATTGAGAAAAATCCTTTTGAAATATAGGCATCTACATAAGGATGAAGATGAAGTTTAAATTCCTTGATATTGAGCTTATTTACCAGGAAATCAATTTTATTTTCGATTTGGTCGGTAAATAATATCGAAGGTTTGGTGTGTCCTGTACCAAAACAGGTGGGACACGTTTCCTCGATATCAATATGAGTTGCCGGCCTTACTCTTTGCCGGGTCATCTGCATCAGCCCGAATTTGCTGAGCGGCAGTATGTTGTGTTTCGCTCTGTCGTTGCTCATAACATCGCGCATGCGATCGAACAACTTCTGGCGGTTTTCACTTTCGTGCATGTCAATGAAATCTACCACAATGATTCCACCCATATCGCGTAACCTGAGCTGACGGGCTATTTCGTCGGCAGCTGCCATATTTACGTCTAAGGCATTAGCTTCTTGTCCGTTTCCGGCCTTTGATCTGTTGCCACTATTTACGTCTATTACGTGCAGAGCCTCTGTTTGCTCTATAATCAGGTAAGCGCCACTTTTGAACGATACTGTTTTTCCGAATGCTGATTTTATTTGTTTTGTAATCCCGAAACTGTCATAAATAGGAGCTTCGTCTTTATATAATTTGACGATATCCTTTCTTTCGGGAGCAATCAGTTCAATATAATCGCGTATTTCGGTGTGAACAGCTGCTTCATTGACATGAATATTTTTAAAATTTGTGTTGAATAAATCTCTGATTATTCCAACAGTGCGACCTAATTCTTCAAGGATAAGAGAAACTCCTTTCGATTGCTGAACCTTACTTACAGCTTCTTCCCAGCGTTTTACCAGTATTTTCAGTTCATTGTCGAGCTCGGCCACCTTTTTTTCTTCGGCTACTGTTCGTACAATAACGCCAAATCCTTTAGGCTTTATGCTCTGAATGAGTTGTTTCAGTCGAAAGCGTTCTTCTTCAGTTTTGATTTTTTGCGATACCGACACTTTGTCGGCAAAGGGTATTAGAACCAAAAATCGTCCGGCTATTGATATCTCGGCTGTGAGGCGAGGCCCTTTAGTGGAAATGGGTTCTTTAGCTATCTGAACCAATATCTCCTGTCCGGGTTTCAATAAGTCAATAATTGCTCCGTTTTTATCAATTTCCGGGAGTAATTTTGTTTTTTGTACGGCAGGTGCTTTTTTTCGGTCGCTCAGTACCTGCGTAGTAAAATGATTAAGAGTGTTGAAATTTGAACCTAAATCAAGATAATGTAGAAAAGCATCTTTTTCGTAGCCAACATCCACAAAGGCTGCATTCAAACCAGGCATTATTTTTTTTACCTTACCCAAATAGATATTTCCTACGGCGAATTGTTCTTCTCTTCCTTCGTGATGGAGTTCTACAAGGCGTTTGTCTTCGAGCAGCGCAATAGAGATTTCAGATGATTGTACATCTACTACTAATTCGCTATTCACTTTTTTCTGATTTTGATTATTGTTTTTTATTACATTGTTTTTTGTTTAAAGAAAAAACAAACTTAAAAGCCAAGATAGCTTATAAGTTTGTTTCTTGGGCTTTAAACAATAAAGACCGTTATAGACTATTTCTTTTTATGTCTGTTTTTTCTTAGTCTTTTTTTACGCTTGTGCGTCGACATTTTATGTCTTTTTCTTTTTTTACCGCTTGGCATTTTTGTTGATTTTTGGAGATTAAAAAATTATTTAACAACACTCACGAAAGTTTTTGCAGGCTTGAATGAAGGAATGTTGTGTGCGGGGATGATGATAGTTGTGTTTTTTGAAATGTTACGAGCGGTTTTTTCAGCACGTTGTTTAATTACAAAGCTACCGAAACCTCTGAGGTAAACGTTTTCGTTTTTTGCTAAAGAATCTTTTACAGCTTCCATAAAAGCTTCAACAGTGGTCAATACAGTTGCTTTATCGATGCCTGTATTTTTAGCAATCTCATTTACGATATCAGCCTTAGTCATTTTGTTAATTTTTAATGAGTTAATAATTAATTTATATTTGTTCTGTTTTTTTTCAAACGGACTGCAAATATATTGCTTTTATTCTGATTAAAAAACATTTGCGAGATATTTTTTTTCTAAAATCTTTTATTATCAGTTATTCTATACTCTTGCTTATTATATTTTCAATTTCCTGAATACTCAGATTGCGTCCTTCGATTATTCCATTCTTGTTTATTAATACCGTAGCTGGTATGGCATTGATAGCGTACAGTTTAGCCCCGGCGCTGGTCCAGCCGCTCAAATCTGAGATATGCTTCCAGTTCAGGCCGTGTTTGCTTATGGCTGCTTTCCATGCATTTTCATCTTCGTCGAGCGATACACCCAGTATTTCGAGTTTTTTTCCTTTGTTTTTTTCGTACAAGGCCTTTACATCGGGCATCGATTGTATGCAGGGGCCGCACCATGAGGCCCAAAAGTCGACCAAAACATAGTCGGTTTGACCAATAAGTGACGATAGCGAAAGGTTTTTTCCATCTATCGAAGGCAGAGTTATGTCAGTGTATTTTTGTCCGGTGGTGGTGTTTTTCTCAATTTCCATAGCACCGATTATGCTTTTTATTTGTTCCTGATTTTTAGTTACGGCGTTCATTAGTCCTACGATTTTTTCTTTTTGGGCTAAATCCATATTGTAGTACGACGAAGAAAATATATAGCTTCCTACAATGGTGTTCACGTGCGTGGTGGCGTATTCAATATCAGTATTTGTCCATTCGGCTTCAAAATTTTTGAGCTTATTCTCAATATCGTGTTTTTGTTGTTCGGTAAGGCTGGTATCGGTAAGCTGATTGTAGGTTTTTTCGGCATCGGCAGATATTTGTTTCTTTTTGTCGGAATATTGCTGTAATAAATCATTTTGCTGAGTGCCGCTTACCAATATGGCTTTTTCGTCGATTTTGGCGGTTATGTTACCGTTCTCAATTACAAATGGTTGGTGTATAGCTTCGCCTGAGGGCATTTCCAGTATCAGGTATGCTATGCGGGAGCTGTCGGCTTCACCTTTGAATGCGAAGGTTCCGTTTTCAATTTTTGCACTGTCAATGGTAACCCACTCGTTGTTTATGCGGTCTTTGATTACAATTTGTTTGCCGTTAAGTGCAGCAATGTCGGTTGTACCTGATATTTTATAACTATCAGGTTTGCAGCCAAATAACAGTATAATGGCCAATAGGGTAAATAGACTTTTTTTCATACGGTAATAATTATTTATTTGTGTTTTAAAAAAATATACTTGATTTGTGAATTGTACAAAGCCATGCGATAAATGTCAAAAATGCTGAGATGTAAAAAAAGCAAATCTGAGAAATAGTCCTGATTTTTAGGGAATCTATTAAATGTAATGACTTTAATTTATCAATAATTTTCAAGCCATGTTTCAGCAAAAGCCCGGAATCACTTATCTTTGTGTACAAAGATGATATAATTTTTTTAATTGGTCGATTTTCAGATATTTATTTAGGATAAATTAAATGCATATAAATTCAGAGAGCATAATCGGTTGGTATCAGCGTCACAAAAGAGATTTGCCATGGCGCAATACCTCCGACCCGTATAAAATATGGATTTCGGAAATAATACTTCAGCAAACGCGCGTAAATCAGGGACTTGAATACTATTTGAGATTTGTTGACAGATTTCCGGACGTAAAAACACTGGCTGCGGCCGAGCTTGACGAAGTGCTCAGGTACTGGCAGGGACTTGGGTATTACTCGCGGGCGCGGAATTTACATAAAGCTGCTTGCCAGATAAACTCAATGTATAATGGTGTGTTTCCTGATGATTATCAGCAAATTCTTGGACTTGCCGGCGTGGGTAAATATACAGCGGCGGCAGTTAGCTCACTGGCTTTTAATGCTGCTTATGCGGTGGTCGACGGAAATGTTTACAGGGTGTTGTCGCGTTTGTTTGGAGTTGATACTCCTATCGATAGTACTACCGGGATTAAGGAATTTTCGGAGCTTGCTCAGCAGTTTCTGGATAAATCAGACCCCGGTATGCACAATCAGGCTTTGATGGAGTTTGGTGCATTGCAATGTGTTCCTGTTTCGCCCCGCTGCGAGCTTTGTCCCGTTTCTGCTCATTGTGTAGCCTTCAAAACAGATGCAGTAAGCCAGTTGCCCGTAAAAACTACTAAAGTAAAAGTTAAAAATCGTTTTTTAAACTATCTTTATATTGAGTATAATGGCAAAACATTTATACAGAGGCGCGAAGAAAATGACATCTGGAAAAACCTGTATGAGTTTCCGCTTATTGAGTCGGACAAACTGCTTGCTACAGAGGAGTTGTTATCTCATCCGCTATTTATTGAAATTTTCGATGGCATAAGCGAGGTTGTTATAGTTACAACATCGGCTGTTCGTAAGCATATACTTACACACAGGCATATTTATGCTACATTTACAACAATCAAAATTAATGAAACAAACAGTTATCTGAGCAGACTCACCAAAGTGGCTAACGCTGACTTGGATCGTTATGCTTTCTCCAGACTTACGATGCTGTTTCTTGAAGATAGATATAAAACTCTGCTGGAATAAGCGGTTTTCGCTACAGCCTGATATACGCTTTATATAAGGCTTTAGTGGTTGTAAAGAAGTTTTATTTTTTCAATTCTGATGGTTGCTTTTTCGGCATCTTTTTGCAATTGCTTTGTTTCCTTCAGCAAGGATGCAAACTGATAAGTAGCGCCGATGGCTTTTGCATCCTGAGGCAGCAGGGTATATGAGTAGCTGCTGTTTCCGGTTAATGTTATTTTAATCGGTTTGCCGGTATGAGCGCTTATAAATGCTGCCAGACCGTTGTCGTCGGCATTACGGAAGGTTAGTGTTTCGTAGTGCGCTCCACCATCGTCGAAAGCATGAAAAACTCCGCTGCGCTGCAAACTATCTGTTTGTTGGCTCAAATTGCCGGTACTTACTTTAATGCTATGATGATTTATTTTTCGGCCGGTATAGTTGCTTACCAAATAAGTATCGCCATTTTCATCTACAGAATATTTCAGGTAATTGCGTCCGGCATTTTGCTCGGTGGTCTGTGTTTTGTACACGTAATTTCCTGTTTCCTGATATTTTTCGTTTTTTTCAAGTTTAAAATTCACTTTGAGAGAGTCGAGCTGTTTTGTTTTCGGGGGAAGCAACTGACCGCATTGTATCAAAACCAAGGCCGATTCCCGTCTTACAATAGTGTCGGCGTAGGCGGCAGCCACCTTACGTCGGGATACAAGCCGCGGATAGGTTTTGTGTAAACTGTCGATAACTGAATTGGCCGATTTGTAATCGTTGGCAGCAATGAGTTGCTCAATGTTTTCGAGTAGCTTATCGGCTTGTTGTTCTTCTTTTTTACGGCCGTTGCACGACGAAAGCAACAGCACAAAACTCAATACCACCAGAGGAAATAACTTTTTTATCATGAATTATTTTTTGTTGAAAAATTTGAAATAGAACCGTCAAAACTGTAACCCGAACGAGAAATCCATAGCAGCGGGAAAAATTTTAATCGGTTCATTGTATTCGTGGATTCCTTTTTCCACATATTTATCTCCGTCGGCAACACTTGTAAGTATATTTTTGAAGTTTATCTCGGCAAAAAGTTTCAGCTTGTTTGTAATTTTATATTTGGCACCCACACCCGCAAAAAATCCGGCCATACTGGGGTTTGTTACTCTCATGATATCGTTGTCGGGTACCGTGGTATTTGCGACCGACGACTTGTACTTTTCTTTGGCCGAAAGGATAAATCCGGTCAACAACCCACCTTGCAGATAATAAGAGGTTTTCCCAAGGCCATTAGTTTGCAGTTTAATGCCGAGCGGAATTTCAATCTGACCGTATTTCAGGTTGTAATTATTTCGAATATTCTCTGTGTTAAGCGACAGACTATCGAAAGCATAACCTCCGAAAGTATTATAGCTGATAGCTGAAACCACCGATAAAACACTGTTAACCTCGTATTCGGCAGTTATGCCTAATCCTAAATTAAGAGCAGCTCCGTCGGCTATAGCATCGTTATGATTAATCTTTACCCAGGTAACTGATGGCGTTATTTTGAAACCGAAAGTCAGATTTTCGAGGGCAGCCTTGCCGGAATCTCCACCACGTACAGGTCCGTCTTTGTATTGACCCATTGTGCTGATTGAGATAAAGAGGAGCAATAACAGTTTTAATCTTTGTTGCATAATTTCTTTTTTGAGGATATGTATGAATGTTAGAACAAATTTAATAGTTTTTTTTAATCGACTCAACTTTTTTTGTATAAAGCTGCTTTTTACTTTTGCCAAGACGTTTTTCAGCAGTTGTATTTTAGATAATAACGTTTCAGCAGTATTTTTTATTTCTCAAAGATTGTTCCAGAATTAAAAATAATTGTAAATACAAATGTTTTTTAAATCATATATCATTAGTTTGTATAAATTAAATATCTTTGCATCTATGTTTTTTATGTAAAAAATTTATTCAATGCTCAGACGTTTAAAGAAAATACCATTTGTCTTTGTTACGTGTTGTCTGTTTTTGTCGTCCTGTATTACATCGGGCAAAATTAATTATATGCAGTCGCCGGGCTTTAATATACCAGCGTATAAAGACAGCATTTCTTTCGAAGATTATCGTTTGAGGGTAGGGGATAGAATTTTTGTAAAAGTATATTCTACCGATAATCAGACTAATGCGTTGTTTAACGGAGTTGGCGGTAGTACGCAATCGATGATTTCGGGAGGGGGAGCTTCTGACTTGTACACCTATGCGGTAGAGAGAGACGGAAGCATTAATTTCCCTATGATTGGAGCCATTCCCATGTCGGGTAAAACTGTGCGCGAAGCTACTATTACCCTCGAAAAATCCATAGAACCTCTGTTTCGCTTCAGTACGGTAGAGCTGCGGGTCATTAACCGTAATTTTAGCGTATTGGGTAGCGGCCGGTCAGCATATTTTGCATTACCGCAAGAAAAAATTAATATATTTAAGGCATTGGCTATGGCTGGCGATGTAGGTATATACAGTGACCGGAGCAGGGTGCGCATTTTAAGAGAAACTGACAAAGGACCGATTATTAAACAGTTTGACCTCCGAAGCGCTGATATTATTCATTCCGAGTTTTACTATATCGAGCCTAATGATGTCATTTATATTCAACCACTCAACGAACAGTTTTTCAGTATAACCAATTTTACTGGGCTTATTTCAACGGTGGTGTCTACTTTTTCGTTTGGAGTACTGATTGTCGACCTTTTTAAAAAAAATTAATCACCTGATGTATCAAAATAAAGCAGACAACTAAATGAAAATGAGTAAACTTTACATATTGATTCTCGGGGTGATGTCGTTCACGGTAACTTCGTGTTACAACTATCGCAGTATAGGTATGTTGCAGGATAAAAACCGTTCTTTACCGGTTTATCCAAAAGCTGAATATGCTGATTACAAACTCAGAGTGAATGATGAAATAATATACAGGCTTATCACTTCCGACGAAACAATATCCCGGCTTATAGCTACAGGCGCAAGTGCGGGCGGTGGGCAAAATATTTTATCGTACCGGATTTATCCCGATGGTACGGTAGATTTGCCTTTTATTAAAAGTATTCGCGTTGGTGGACTTACCCTTAAAGAGGCTTCGCAGGTTATTGAAACTCGTTTCAGAGAACTGATACCCGATGCTGTGGTTAAAGTAAGTATGGCTAATAAAACATTTACGGTAATAGGCGAGGCCGGAACAGGAGTTTATGTAATTGATCGTGATAGGTTTACCATATACCAGGCTCTTTCCATGTCGGGCGAATTGAAGCATTCGGGCGATTTTAAACACGTGAAAATACTCCGTGAAGGCGATAAGGGTACTGAAGTACTCGAATTTGATATTCGTTCCATAAGTGTTGTTGAATCAAAGTATTACTACATCTACCCTAATGATATTATATATGTTCAACGGGCAGCCTCCAGTTTTTATAAAGTAGAAAATTCATGGAGTAGTTTTATGACCGTTATTACGTCTACCTTGTCTTTATTGTTTACTGTTTTGTATTTCAATAAAAACTAATGGTTTCAATTTACTGTTTACTTTTTTACCGGAAGAAAAATTTTCGTTAACGACACTTGCTTATGGATCAGAATAAGAACAAAGAGAAATCATTTGTTGATGAAGAAGAATCGGGTTTTGACATTATGGAGTGGGTAGCTGCGTTTCTGCATTACTGGTATTTATTTTTGATAGGCATCATTATATCGCTGGGACTTGCAAGCCTCCAAAACCGGAAGTGGATACCTTCGTACAAATCTTCGGGCACCATGATTATTGAAGAATACCGTACCTCCAGCAATACACAGGCATTGATGCAGGGTTTTGGTGTTCAGGCTGGGTATAAAAATGTTGACAATCAGGTTATTATGCTTGGTTCTTATGATCTTATTTCAAAAGTGGTCGACAGCTTGCCGCAGTTGCAGGTAGAGTATATCTCCAAAGGGAAATTCAAAACACGTAATCTTTACAATGCCTCGCCAATTCAAATTGCTACTAATTATATTTCGCCCGATGCTTATGGTTTGCTGTTTAAAATACGCATCAATGGCGATGGGAGCTATACGATAACGGTAGATGACAATAAAAAATTTGATGACTTCAAACTCGAAGGAAGAATTAATGAGCCATTATCCAATAATCTTTTTTTTATAACTGTTTATAATACATATGTTTTTCACGATAAAAAGGAATTGTATTTCAGGTTTGTAGACAAGGAGTCGCTCGTGGCCGATTTTATGGGTCGACTTAATTTTCAGTATGTAGTTGAGGGTTCGTCGGTACTCGAAGTGTCGCTGGTAAGTCAAACGCCGGAGCGGGATGTGGACTTCATCAATAAACTATGCAATACTTTTTTGGCCGATAATCTGGAAAGAAAAAACGATGCTGCGAATAAAACCATAAAATTTATTGATACGCAGCTCGAAAATGTTTCAAAGTCACTGGCCGTTTCGCAGGACGAAATGACCAATTTCAGACAAAAAAATCAAATTGTTGACGTATCTACACATGCAGGCGAGTTGTTAGGTAAAGCTACTCAGTTCGATACTGAACTATCAGCATTGAAACTGCGGGAGCAATACTTGAACTATCTGACCGACTATCTGAAAACAAATCTTGAAGATGGTTCGGTAGTGGCTCCATCGAGCCTTGGGCTGAACGAACCGATGCTCATGAGTCTGGTTACGCAGATTAATGATCTGAACCTGAAAAGGGACGAATTGAGCGAAAAAAACATGTACTACAGTAAGTATACCCGCGATATTGAAAATGTAAAGACTGCTATCAACGAAGTAGTGAAGAGCATGAAAGCTGCCTTAAATATTGAAAAGAATGATTTCTATAAACGGTCGGCTCTGGTGCAAAAGCAGATTAATGAATTGCCGGATAAGGAAATTGAGATGGTGTCGATAGAGCGGCGGTACAAGATGGATGACAACTACTATACATTCTTCTTGCAAAAACGAGCTGAAGCACAGATACTTAAATCGTCGAACACGCCGGATAATAATGTGCTGGACCGTGCCCGTACAATCAGCATGACCAATGGAGACACGCAGTCGAAAACGACGATGATGTTTTTGCTCTTTGGGCTGCTTATTCCAGCAGTTGTGGTATTGCTCAAGGAATTGCTCAATGGCACTATACGCTCTACCAAGGATGTTGAAAAAAATTCTCCGTATCCGCTTATTGGTATGGTGCGTCATACGCAAAGTGTCGACCCATTGCTTATATCTAATAATCCACGTTCGTCGTTTACCGAGATGTTCAGGGTAATACGTACCAGAGTTGAGTTTCTGCTGCAACGCAAAAAAGACATGATGATTATGATAACATCGGGTGAGTCGGGCGACGGAAAAACTTACTTCTGTGTGAATCTGGCATCGATTTACGCCATGGCAAGCCCCAGTACCATATTGGTTGATATGGATATAAGAAAACCCAGCATCAATAAAAGTTTTAATATTGACAATACCGACGGGGTAACAAACTTTATTGTTGGGCAGTGCGAACTTGATGATGTTATTCTCCGGTTGCCGGGTATTAATTTTGATATTTTACCTGCCGGTACCGTGCCACCCAATGCAGGCGAGCTAATTCGCTCCGAAAAACTTCAGGAAATGTTTGCCGAATTGCGTCGTCGTTATGATTATGTTATTGTGGATACAAGCCCTATTGGTATTGTAGCCGATGCTTACTCGCTGGCTCACATGGCCGATATAAATCTTTTTGTAGTTAGAAACGAGAAAACAAATAAGGGATTCTTCAAGCGGTTGACTGCTCAGCTCAAAGCTGATAATCTGGATAATGTATATACCATTATGAACGATATTAGTATCGATGAAAATAAATATTCTAAATATACATCTAAGAGATATACTTATGGTTATGGGTATGGTTATGGGGCTTATACCTCGAAACGAAATAAAGACCTGTCGGACAAATACTTCCAGTATTATCAGGACGACAGAGATTTGTAACCGGAAATAAATGATTAATTTTGACCACCATTTTTATATCAAACTATTACAAATTACTAAAAATTTTAAAATGAAAAAAACAGCTTTAATTACTGGTATAACCGGACAGGATGGAGCTTATCTGGCTGAATTGTTGTTGAAAAAAGGTTACACTGTTCATGGGCTTAAACGTCGTTCTTCATTATTCAATACCGACCGGATTGATCACTTGTATCAGGATCCGCATGTCGATAATCGCAATTTGATTCTTCATTATGGCGATATGACCGATTCAATGAATCTGACACGTATTATACAGGAAACGCAGCCCGATGAAATTTATAACCTGGCTGCTATGAGCCACGTAAAAGTTAGCTTTGATACACCTGAATATACAGCCAATGCCGATGGTATAGGTACCTTGAGAATACTCGAAGCTGTCCGATTGCTTGGACTTGCTCAAAAAACCCGCATTTATCAGGCTTCTACGTCTGAGTTATACGGCTTGGTACAGGAAGTTCCTCAAAAAGAAACCACACCTTTTTATCCGCGTTCGCCATACGCAGTGGCCAAAATGTATGCTTACTGGATTACGGTGAACTACCGCGAGGCTTATAATATGCACGCAAGTAATGGCATCCTTTTCAACCACGAATCGCCGCTCAGAGGCGAAACTTTTGTTACCCGCAAAATAACCAGAGCTGCTGCCCGTATAGCTATGGGGATGCAGGATAAGTTGTATCTGGGCAATCTGTCGGCTCAGCGCGACTGGGGACATGCCAAGGATTATGTGCAGGCCATGTACCTTATTCTTCAGCAAGATAAGCCCGATGATTATGTAATTGCTACCGGTATAACCACCGAAGTCCGTGAGTTTGTGAGAATGGCTTTTGCTGAAATAGGCATCGGTATTGGTTTCAAAGGTGAGGGCGTGAATGAAAAAGGGCTGATTGAAAGTGTTGATACAGAAAAATTCACTGAAAGAGTAGGAGCCGAATTTCTCGAAGCGGTTAAATTGATAAAAACACCTGTAGTTGAGGTTGATGCAGCTTACTTCAGACCTACCGAGGTGGAATTGCTTATTGGTGACCCAACCAAATCAAAATCCAAACTCAACTGGAAACCGGAGTACGACTTGCCTGCTTTGGTGCAGGATATGATGCGTTCTGACGTAAAGGTGATGAAAAAGGAAACTTATCTGAAAGAAGGAGGGTTCCGTATTTTGAATTATTTTGAGTAATCGCCGGAATTGAATATGGATAAAAATGCTAAAATTTATATAGCCGGACACAACGGAATGGTTGGTTCGGCTATTCAACGAAATCTCGAAGATAAAGGTTACAGGCATATTGTAGTGCGGTCGAGAAATGAGCTGAACCTGCTGAACGAAAAAGCCGTGGCCGGTTTTTTTGAAGCTGAAAAACCCGAATACGTTGTGTTGGCGGCTGCCAAAGTTGGCGGCATTGTAGCCAACAATACCTATCGTGCCCAGTTTATCTACGAAAATCTGATGATTCAGAACCACATCATTCACCAGAGCTATGTACATGGTGTGAAAAAGTTGCTTTTTCTTGGGTCGTCATGTATTTATCCGCGCATGGCCGAGCAGCCAATTCGCGAAGATGCTTTGCTGACAGGCCTTTTGGAAACTACCAATGAGCCTTATGCAATTGCTAAAATAGCAGGAATAAAAATGTGTGAGGCATATCATGCGCAGTACGGATGCAACTTTATATCTATTATGCCAACCAACCTTTACGGACAGAACGATAATTACGATTTGGAAAAATCGCATGTGCTTCCGGCATTAATCCGTAAAATGGTGCTTGGTAAGTACCTTGCCGAAGGTAATATTGATGCTCTGAAAAAAGATTTAAACCGCTTACCGGTTGAAGGCGTCAGTGGCAATAATACTCCCGATGAAATTATACAAGTATTGGCTAAATATGGTATCAGCGCCAATCATCAGGGCGAGGTAGCCATCACTTTGTGGGGGAGTGGCTCACCGTTGCGAGAGTTTTTGCATGTAGACGATATGGCCGATGCCAGCGTATTCCTGCTGTTGAACTATGATGCGCCAGACAGTACTCCTTCGCATGTAAATGCCGGTTATGGCGAGGATATATCTATCAAAGATCTTGCTGAGATTGTAAAAAATACTGTTGGCTATACCGGTAAAATTGTATGGGATGCCTCTAAGCCGGATGGTACACCCAAAAAACTCATGGATTCATCTAAACTTTTGAATCTGGGATGGAAACCGGCCATATCGCTCGAAAAAGGTGTAAATATGGTAGTCCGGAATTATATAAAATAATATGAGTTTATATTTCAGAGAAAGATAAAAAATACTTTTTTTAACGTGCATATAATCTGTAGTTGTTGTTTGCAGGTTAGGCTTTTATGCAGATATATAATATAAAATATCACTAAAAAATGAAAATTGCTATTGTAGGTACCGGATATGTGGGTCTTGTTACAGGAACTTGTTTTGCCGAGATGGGTGTAAATGTTGTTTGTGTAGATATTGATAAAAACAAAATTGATAATCTGAACAAGGGTATTATTCCTATCTATGAACCGGGTCTCGAAGATATGGTACTTCGTAATGTAAAAGCAGGGCGACTGAGTTTTACTACAAAATTAACCGATGTGCTGGATGATGTGCTGATGATTTTCAGCGCCGTGGGTACGCCTCCGGGCGAAGATGGTGGAGCTGACTTAAAATATGTTATCGATGTAGCCCGTACAGTGGGGCAGAATATGAATAAATACGTATTGCTTGTAACTAAAAGCACTGTGCCGGTAGGTACTGCCGCTTTGGTACGTAAAGTAATACAGGAAGAGCTCGACAAACGGGGTAGCACGCTTACTTTTGATGTGGCATCCAACCCTGAATTTCTGAAAGAAGGTGATGCTATTAAGGACTTTATGAGTCCCGACAGGGTAGTGGTTGGCGTAGAAAGCGAATACGCGCAGGAAATTATGACAAAGCTTTATCGCCCGTTTTTGCTGAACAACTTTCGGGTGATTTTTATGGATATCCCATCGGCCGAAATGACTAAATATGCCGCTAATGCCATGTTGGCAACTCGCATTAGTTTTATGAACGATATTGCCAATTTATGCGAAATTTTGGGTGCTGATGTAAATCTGGTACGCAAAGGAATAGGTGCCGACCAACGTATAGGCAGCAAATTTCTTTATCCGGGTTGCGGTTATGGAGGCTCTTGTTTTCCTAAAGATGTAAAAGCGCTCATTCATACTGCCGAGCAAAACGGCTACGACATGCGGGTGCTTAAAGCGGTTGAAGAGGTTAATGAAAATCAAAAATCGGTACTGTTTAGTAAGCTCTATAAAAGATTTAATGGTGACTTAGCCGGAAAAAGCATTGCTTTGTGGGGATTGTCCTTTAAACCCAATACCGATGATATGCGCGAAGCTCCTGCGCTGGTGTTAATACAAAAGTTGATTGAAGCAGGGTGTAAGGTTCGTGTTTTCGACCCGGTAGCCATGGAAGAAGCCCGAAAATCCATTGAACGGATGGGCTTAAGCCCCGACACACATGTTTACTTTGCTTTGGATGTGTACGATGCTGTACTCGATACCGATGCTGTGCTTCTGGTTACCGAATGGAAAGAATTTCGTATGCCCGGATGGGCAGTGGTGCGAAAGGCTATGAAAGGGAATTTAATTCTCGATGGACGAAATATTTACGACAAGCGGGAGCTGACCGATGCCGGATTTATTTATGAAGGAATAGGAGGGTGATACTGATATTTCTCAAGGCATTTAGGTTGAATAGCATAGGATAATACTAATGGTTCATTGCAAAATGTGTTTTTCACCCAAAGCTGGCATGTTCCGCTTTGTATTACGAAATAAGTTATGTGCAGAATTGATGAATTTGTATTTAGATAATCATTTTGTTGACATAAAAAAAATTTTTTTGAATGAGCGTTGATTATTCAAAACTGCTGATTTAAATAGCTTTGTATCTTGTATATATAACCAATTATTTATTTTTACTATCTGTGGCGGGTTTCATGAGATTTTGAACTATGAATAAATACATTTACTTAACCGTTTTTTAGCAATGAAAAAGGTACTTTTAAGGCATATTTGCTTATTTTTAATTGTATGTTTATTATCGTCATGTGGTGAAAATGATGAATCCCGCTATCAGGAAAATATCGTACGCGGAGACTTACCTACAGGTCTCATATCATTAACTTACGATGATGGTCCCGGACCATCGACATTGAAACTTGCTAAATACCTTTACGAACAAAATATATCAGCTACTTTTTTTGTAAATGCAAAAAGAAAATATAGAGATCCTGATAAAAAAAACGACTTATATGCAGGTTACGAAATTTATGATTTGCTGGATAGTCTCGTGAAATATGGGCATCGTATAGGAAATCATAGCGCCAATCATTTAAATCTCAAAGAACTTGCTGATAACAATAATTGCGAAGAACTAAAGTATCAGCTTTTATCTAATCAACAAAGAATAAATTCTGTTATCAACAATTATTTATGTTATTTCAGACCTCCCTGGGGAGCCTGGTCGGAAGAAGCATTTAGCTGTATAAATACGGATGAAACCTTATCAAAACTATGTGGCCCGATTTTGTGGAAATATGATTCAAAAGATTATATTTACGGACCTAAAAATGTGTTGCCTGAGAAGTGTGGTGATGACTTTATAAATGCTTATAAAAACAACTTTCAACGCAAAATGGGTGGTGTTGTGTTAATTCATGATTTAGATTTATATGATGAGAAAGATTACTCCTATCGCGAAACTAAGGTTTTAGTTCCTTATCTGAAAAGGATGGGCTATATTTTTGTTCCGCCCACATTAAATTTTTCGTCGGTAATAACTTCTTTGTGCGAAAAGGCAAGCGATTTCTCCGATGAAGATGGATGGGCAACTAAAAATGGATTTTACAGTACAATTCGTTTGGCTGATGCCGACGGCGATGGTAAAATGGATATCGTAGCTTTAGGGCATCAGGGGGTTTATGTTGCCTTGTCGAATGGTATGACTTTTGGTCGTGCTACACTGTGGAATAGGCTGAGCAAAACAGATGATTGGTTGCCCGAAAATTACAATATGTGTCTGCAAAGCGGCGACGTCAACGGCGACGGTAAGTCCGATGTTATTATTCGTGGGAAAAAGGGTATTTATGTTTCATTTTCAAAAGGAATGGCTTTTTCTGCATTTAGCTTAAAGTCTGACTTTTTTTCGGATAATAAAGGATGGGCTTTCAACGAAACTTATTACGGATCCATTCGTCTTGCCGATGTTGACGGCGATGGAAAAGCGGATATTGTTGCACGTTCCCCTAAAGGTATTTATGTTGCAAAATCACTTGGAAAAACCTTTGATGTACCGGTTTGTTGGAATATGAAAGATTTTTCGGACATTGATGGGTGGTTAAATCCTCAATATGGATTGACGATTCAATGTGCTGATGTTAACGCAGATGGTATGGCCGATGTCGTAGGTCGCAAATCTGCAGGAATATATGTTGCATTATCAACAGGGTCGAGCTTCAAACCGGCTGTGTTGTGGACTAAATCCTTTAATAGTACCGAAAGCTGGGTAAATTCTATTTCAAGCTACGGCACATTCAGATTGGCAGACGTCAACGGTGATAAAAGAGCAGACCTGATAGTACGAAGTCCGAAAGGCTTGTTTGTGGCGTTATCCAAAGGAGATTCGTTTTACAAAGAATCCCTGTGGACTACTTCAAATTTCAAAGATCAGGATGGATGGAGGTCTGCTTGTTACGCTACTACGGTTCAATGTGGTGATATAAATGGTGATAAAAGAGCAGATGTTATAGGTCGTTCAAGGTATGGAATAATAGGAGTGTTTGCTCCCTGATTTTTCAGTGTCATTTTTTTTAATAATCAAAACCTTTTCGGGCTTTGTTTTGTTATGATGGATAAAACACCCGATACATGATGCCATTAAAAATTGCTTTTTTTGATACAAAGCCCTACGATGAGGCTTCGTTTAATGAAGTGAACAAACGTTTTGGTTACGACATTAAATACTTTAAAGAACATCTCAATATCAATAATGTAGCTCTTACTAAAGGGGTGGATGTGGCCTGTATATTTGTAAATGCAATAGCAGATGCTGCGGTAATAGATGAGTTGGTTAAAAACGGGGTGAAGTTAATCGCCTTGCGGTGTGCCGGATACAATAATGTAGATTTAAATGCGGCTAAAAACAATATAAAAATCGTACGCGTGCCGGCTTACTCACCTTATGCCGTGGCCGAACATACACTGGCGTTAATGCTTACACTGAACCGAAAAACCCACAAAGCTTACAACCGTACCCGCGAAGGAAATTTTGCCCTGAATGGCTTAATGGGCTTTGATATGCACGGAAAAACTGCGGGTATTATTGGCACAGGTAAAATTGCTAAAATATTGATACAAATACTCAGGAGCATGGGGCTGAAAGTACTGGCTTATGATGTGTTTCCTGATATGGCTTTTGCCGAAAAATATCAACTTGAATACACTTCGCTGGATACGCTATATCGTAACTCTGATATAATTTCACTGCATTGTCCGCTAACAAAAGAAACCGAATATATAATTAACAAAGAGTCGATTGCAGCCATGAAAGAAGGCGTAATGATAGTGAATACCGGTAGGGGAAAGCTCATTAATACGCACGACCTGATTGAGGGATTGAAAAGTAAGAAAATCGGGGCGGCAGGTTTGGACGTTTATGAGGAAGAAAGTGCTTACTTTTTCGAGGATCGTTCCAACAGAGTTATGGATGATGATGTGCTTGCCCGACTGCTGTCATTTAATAATGTGATAGTTACATCGCATCAGGCATTTTTTACAAAAGAAGCGATGTTTAATATAGCCGAAACTACCTTGCAGAATATCAAGGACTTTGAAACCGGAAAGCCACTGGTAAATGAGGTGACTGCGTAAGCTGTTTTTAAAGTTAATTTAAATGACGGCATAAGGAAGTTGAACCCTGTAAATCTCCTGAAATACATCACCAAACGACTACTAATTACTGGTTTGTATCTATTAATTATCAATATTTTTTAATGTGTTTGGAATTAATAACAAATACATATCTGTGCCGGGGGTAAAAATTTTGTATCTTTGCTGGCTGTTCTGTTCCTGCTCAGGGGAGGGCTGAACAATGTAGAAAACAGATATTTTTACCTGCAATAAAGACACGTGAAAAAAAATACCATTCTTTTCATTCTTTTCATTTCGCTGCTGGCGTACGGACAGGAAAACAGACCTGCCCCAAACCGGTTTGTGAAAACATGGAAAATTACCGACAAATTCGGACGCGTCGACACCATTCCGGTTGATACAGCGCATCTTAATTTTCAGATTGCTAATCCGATTGATCGATTTAGCATTGCTAACTCATTTAACGGAAATCTGGGCTCGCCCATTCAATCAAAAATTTATTTTGACCGCCCTGATGTCAATAACTTTATTTTTGCGAATGCTTATTATCCTTATATCACCCAGATAGAATCTACCACGTTTTATAATACTAAATCTCCTTTCAGTAGTTTGAAATATCTGAGTGGAGGTACTAATTACCGCGAGGAGGAGCAAATAGCTTTTTTGTTTACGGCCAATGCCAATAAAAAACTGAATTTTGGAACCACGCTGGATTATATTTATGCTCGCGGAGAGTATAACCGCCAGAGTGCTAAGCGCTTTACGGGTTCTTTTTTTGGTAGCTACGATGGTAAACGGTATTCCGCAAAAGGTATAATTACTACCAATAACATCAAGAATATCGAAAACGGAGGTATAACTGATCCGGTTTATATTACGCGTGGAACCGACCTGAGCGCTACCGAAACCAAAGATATACCGGTGAAAATGACCGATGATGTGCAATCGACTTACAAACTTTTTCAGTTTTATTATCATCACCAATATAGCTTGGGTTTCAATCGCGAAATAAAAAACGCTAAAGACTCAATTATCAACGAGTTTGTGCCGGTTACTAAAATTGGCCACTCGCTCCGAATTGATGATATGCGTAAGCGATACTACGAAAACACCATTCAAACGGCCTTTTATAAAACTACGTATTTGCCCGTACTCGAAAAAGCAGATACAGCAGGTTTAAGGGTGATAACCAACCGTTTCTCCATTAGCCTGGCCGAAGAGTTCAATAAATGGATGCACTTTGGACTTACTGCTTATGTCGAAAACGAAATAGAAAACTATCTGTATCGCGAGAGAACATTGGTTGAGAATACCGATGCTCTAAGTTCCGGACGCCCCATTGGCGACAGAAAAGTATATGATCTGGCCGATTTGTATCCGCATCAGTCCGAATCGAGCACACGTGTAGGTGGGATATTGGCCAAAGAGCTGGGACAAAAATTTACCTATAGCATACAGGGCGAAATTACGCCCTTAGGTTATAAGGCCGGAGATATTTTACTGAGTGCCGACTTTAAAAGTGCATTTCGTTTGTGGAAAGATACCATTATGCTTCAGGCCAAAGGATTTATCCGAAGCGATGAACCTTCGTTTTTCGACCAATACTACCAATCCAATCATTTTTCGTGGATAAATAATTTTGATAAAATTTACAGAACCAGAATAGGAGGGCGTTTTGCTATTCCAACCCGCTCGCTTTGGCTCGATGTAGCTGTCGAAAATGTTTCGAAACTGGTTTATTACGATACCCTGGCTTTGCCGGTGCAACACGATGGTAATGTGCAAATTATGGCGGCTAACCTGCGGAAGGATTTTCATCTGGGCAAATTTTCTTTAGAAAACAATGTGGTTTATCAGCTAAGTTCCAACCAAAATGTGATACCTCTGCCTGCATTGGCGTTATATCATAATTTGTATTATCATGATTTATGGTTCAAGGTGCTTAGCGTACAAATCGGAGCCGATGTACGTTATCATAGTTCGTATTACGCACCTGCGTATATGCCCGCCACCGGACAATTTCATATACAGAACGAAATGAAAATAGGAAATTATCCGGTGATTAGTCCTTATGCTAATTTTCACCTCAAACGTACCCGTTTCTTTATTCAATATTATCATTTGAACCAATTGTTTATGAAGGATGTTTATTATTCCATGCCGTATTATCCTATAAATCCGGCCATATTTAAAATTGGTCTGACATGGAATTTCTATAACTAAGAATTAAGTGCCTGAAAAAAAAGAATATATAAACGCGGATATAACAGATAAACACCGATTAATCGTAAAATAAAAATTATTATCGCATAAAACCTACATGAGTGAGTTTACTCGCACACGCGAATGATTAATAAATCCGACATCACCTCAATCAGTCGGGAAGCCTCTCCTTCGGGGAGGTTGGAGGGGCTTTTAAACGCATGAAACGATTACACTGGATATTGATAACTTTGGGAGTAATGTCTCTGATAGTGTGTTCTGTATATTTTATTTACAGATCGATAGACCGCGTCAGAGATTTGCCCGAGATTACAAAATCGGGACGTATTGTAGTGGTTACCGACAGTAGTAATATGGGCTTTGCCTTGAAAAACGATAGTGTTTTTGGCTTTCAATATGAAATTATCAAAATTTTCACCGAAAGTCTTGGTGTTGAACTTCAGATTTCTCAGCAAAACGACCTCAACGAAGCTCTTACTGGTTTGAGGCATGGCGAATTCGATATTGTTGCAAGTCTTACACCTCAAACAAGCACCACTTCTGGCGGAGTATTGTTTTCGAAACCTATTATGTCATCCCGATTAATGCTTGTTCAACCGCGAATACCCGATTCGTTACCCGGAATGCTGAAAAAACAGTATGAACTGGCTGGTGATAGTATTTACATACCCTCGAATCCGGCTTACAGAAAGCGATTGCTCAACTTGTGCGACGAGATAGGCGATACCATTTTTATTTTTGAAGTAAAAAAGCAAACAACTGAAATGCTTATCCGGCTTGTGGCTGCGGGCAAAATACCCTACACGGTTTGTCCCGAAGAGCTCGCTCCAAAGTATTTACGAATGTATCCTCAGTTAGATATATCCATGCCACTGGGTTTTACCCAAAATTACGGCTGGATGGTTAATGAAAAGTCTACCGCGCTCAAACAGAAGCTTAACTCTTTTTTATCCGATTTTATTGGAAGTTCGCGCTACTGGGCTCTCTATCACAAGTATTATTAGTATTTTTGTACTAATTTACTGAACAAAAAAATAATGTCAATTATCATAAGCGATAGAAGTTTTTTCTATCACCTATACTCTTAAACAGAAGATTATGCCATTAAATATACCAGTTTCGTTACCGGCTGTCGAAGCTTTACGCAAAGAAAACATCTTTGTAATGGACTCCGAACGGGCTTCTACTCAGGAAATCCGTCCGCTTAAGCTTGTGATTTTAAATTTAATGCCCGTAAAGATAACCACCGAAACAGATTTGATACGGTTGCTCTCAAACTCGCCTTTGCAGATTGAAATTGACTTCTTGCACATGGAGAGTCATACCTCGCGCAATACGCCTATCGAGCATCTGATGTCGTTTTATAAAACTTTTGATGAAATAAGCAAGAGCAATTACGACGGTATGATTATTACCGGAGCGCCTGTTGAACAAATGCCTTTTGAGGAGGTAAACTACTGGCCCGAGATTACTAAAATTTTCGACTGGGCGCGTACTCATGTTACCTCTACCTTGTATATTTGCTGGGCTGCGCAGGCTGGTATGTATCATCATTATGGCATACCTAAATATCCTCTCAGCGAAAAAATGTTCGGCGTGTTCGAGCACCGTACCTACGACCCCCATAATCCTATTTTCAGAGGGTTCGACGATGTGTTTTTCGTGCCGCATAGCCGCCACACCGAGGTGCGTGCTACCGATATTCTGAAAGTGCCCGAGCTGACTTTGTTATCAGAATCTCCCGAGTCGGGCGTTTACATGGTCATGGGGCGCAATGGTCGTGAGCTTTTTATTACCGGACATTCTGAGTATTCGCCGCTTACACTTGATACCGAATATAAGCGTGACTTAGCCAAAGGCTTATCTATACTGATGCCGCAAAACTATTATCGCGACGATAATCCGCAGAACGAACCGCTGGTGCGCTGGCGAAGTCATGCTAACCTGCTGTTTACCAATTGGCTCAACTATTTTGTATATCAGGAAACTCCTTACGATCTGGAGAAAATTCATTAGCGTTTATCAGGCATAGTTTGTTATATGCCCGAAAACGTAATAACTATCAAAAGCAATTGGCACAGGCCGACTTGTACTGCAACTCAGAAATTTTTCGTGTCTTCGTGCCTTCGTGTTTAAAAGTCTTTGTATTCAGTATTATAGTTCATTGTTTTGCTTTAAAGTAAACTCTATTTACAGTTTTCTATACCCAGTTTTGAACCATTAGCTGTTAAACCGTATTAAAGCCGGAATAGCGTAACATCATAAAAAACCTGTTAATGAATCATATGCAGAACAAGCCCGATTTAATAGAACTTCTGTCGCCTGCCAAAAATCTGGAATGCGGACTGGCAGCCATCAATCATGGCGCCGACGCCGTGTATATAGGCGCCTCGCAATTTGGTGCGCGGGCAGCCGCCGGCAATTCTATCGAAGATATCGAAACGCTTGCTACCTATGCTCACAGGTTTCGCGCTAAAGTATTTGTGGCGCTCAATACCATCCTCACCGATGCCCAGTTGCCCGAAGCCGAAAAACTCATTCACCGCATTTACGAGGCTGGCGCCGATGCCCTTATTGTGCAGGATATGGGCATCCTGAAAATGAATATACCACCCATAGCCTTGCATGCCAGTACGCAAACCGATAACCGCACGGTAGAAAAAGTACGTTTTCTGCAAAATGCCGGATTCTCGCGCGTGGTACTTGCGCGCGAACTGTCGCTGAAGCAAATTGCCGAAATCTCCTCGCAAACCGATGTCGAATTGGAGGCTTTTGTGCATGGCGCTCTTTGCGTGAGTTATAGCGGCCAGTGTTATATGAGTCAGGCCATGAGTGCCCGTAGCGCCAACCGTGGTCAGTGCGCTCAGTACTGTAGGTTGCCCTATCATTTATACGATGCCGATGGCAATCTTTTGGTTCGCAACAAACATCTCCTCTCGCTCAAAGACCTCGATTTATCAGCCCATCTGCCCGAAATGATTCAGGCAGGCGTTATGTCGTTCAAAATCGAAGGTCGGCTCAAGGATGCCGATTATGTGAAAAATATAACCGCTTTTTACCGGAAAAAATTAGACGAAGCCATCAACAACCGCCCCGACCTTAAAAGAGCTTCGTCGGGCAAAACGGTGTTTTTCTTTCAGCCTAATCCCGAAAAAAGTTTCCGTCGCAGTGCTACCGATTATTTCCTGAATGGCCGTCACAGCGGCATCATTCAGCCCGACACCCCTAAGTCGCTGGGCGAACCCATCGGAAAAGTCACGACTCTTGGTCGCAACTATTTTGAGGTAGAAAAAGGGGTGCAGCTTAACAATGGCGATGGACTCTGCTACCTCAATAAAAATGGCGAATTGGTTGGTTTCAGGGCAAACAAGGTAGAGGGTGTCAGCGTATTTCCCGCCGATAGCACACCTGTGCCACCCGGAGTTTTCCTCTACAGAAATCAGGATCAGGCATTCGAAAAAATATTAAATGGCAAAACCGCCGAAAGAAAAATAGCTGTCCATATCCATTTATCCGAAACAGCCGAAGGGTTTCAACTCACCCTCACCACCATCGACGAAGACATAACCTGCAGCCTCCATTTCGAAGCCCTAAAGCAACCTGCTCAGAAACCCGAAGCCGTCGAGGCCAATATACAACAGCAGCTCGCTAAGCTCGGCAACACCATTTACGAAGCCTCCAGCGTCACTATCCACATCTCCAAACCATGGTTTTTTCCCGCATCGCAGCTTAGCGAGTGGCGTCGCCGCGCTGTAGATTTATTAGATCAAACCCGCCAACAGGCATACGTCCGCGAACAGCCACGTAAGCCCGTTGCCGCTAATTTTCCGCTACGCCAGCTCACTTATCTGGGTAATATAACCAATCATTTGGCGCGTACCTTTTATCAACAGCACGGCGTACAAGATATCCAGCCCGGCTTCGAGGTCAAAGCCCCTGAAGGAGTACCACTTATGTTTACCAAGCATTGCATTAAATACGAAATGGGCTGGTGTCCGCGTCAGGGCAACCCGGCTACGCTGCGTGAACCACTTTACCTCAACCACAAAGGGCAGCAATTCCGGCTAAGCTTCGATTGCAAGCGGTGCGAAATGCAGATATTCGCCCCATCCAAGTAACACCCCAAAGTATACCCAAACACCACCACCCGTACACCCATTTTTTATCGCCATGCCACCCCCCAATAATTGAATAATTGAATAACTGAATAATTGAATAATTGAATAATTGAATAATTGAATAATTGAATAACTGAATAACTGAATAACCCAATAACTCAATAATCCAATAACTCAATAACCCAATAACCCAATAACCCAATAACCCAATAACCTAATAACTGAATAACTGAATAACTGAATAACTGAATAACTGAATAACTGAATAACTGAATAACTGAATAACCCAATAACTGAATAACCCAATAACCCAATAACCCAATAACTGAATAACTCAATAACCCAATAACCCAATAACTCAATAACTCAATAACTCAATAACCCAATAACTCAATAACTCAATAACTCAATAACTGAATAACCCAATAACTCAATAACTCAATAACTCAATAACCCAATAACCCAATAACCCAATAACTCAATAACTCAATAACTTAATAACTGAATAACTGAATAACCCAATAACTTAGTCCCTCAATCCTTCAATCCCTTGGGGGTGCCCCTCCTACGTCGGGTCGGGCTATCCGCTCCAAGTCCACCCGCTCCGGCATGGCCATCGCCTGCGGCTCAGGCCACACCACCGCGTGCGTCCTTTCCGCTACTATCCCTCACCCACGCAGCGCCACGGGCAGTAGCGCAAGCCAACTTACCTGCAACGCATCACCGCCCCACGCCACCATCCCCATCACCCTGACAACAAACCACATACACCTCACACAAAATTTTACAATCCAAACAAAAAACCACCACCACACCTTGTTCAATAAAAAAACTTTATTAACTTTACAGCCATAATTTAAGAACTTTAAACCCGTTGAGCGGAAGAAGCAGGAAACAGAAGACAAGACCAACGGAAAAGATGAAAATATAATCAAATTAACAAGTTGGATATCTGTATTTGTAGTTTTTCTTGCTTCTAAAAACAAATATTTGATTTACATGAAATTAGATAATTCTCACAAACAACCATAGTAGATATAAGTGCACATACACAGATGTTAGCGGTAAGCCAAAAAAAATAAAAGACAATGAGACTTAACACAAACTTTTTTAGAATTAGACTAACGATGACTATTGCTCCAATTGCGACAGTTTTTTTTATATATTGTTGCTTTAAGTTGATTTTACCGAACTATTTAGAGACAACAAAGAACTTAATTACAGAACGAGGAATTATTCAATCAATTTATCCAACCAGAGAAACCAGAAAAGTTTTATTAAAGACCTCGTATCCTGAATGTTTAGACATTAAACTCTATGACAAAAAATATATTATAAGACTTACAGACAAGTTTGAAGAAGACAAATGGGCTATAATCAACAACACGAATAACATAAATAAAACAATTGAAATTAAAAGTTCACAGATTTTCCCTGACAAGGGGATTGTATATAATCCGAGGGAATTGACTATTGACCAAGAAGTCATTATTCATTTTAACGATGATAAACCGATAATCTTCTGGATATTTGTTGGTTTTCTTATTGTTGGACTACTTTTTGGCTTTACTTCATATTTAGCTATAAAAACCTATATATTAGAGTTCTTGCCAAGCGACAAAATAACTTTAAGAAATGGCACATGGAAACTTATAAAAGTTTGGTTGAATGACTGGTTTAATATTTAATGGCCTAACCGCTAACACACGCCTATGTTCACAGGCTGGCTGACGTGCAATTAGCGGGTTTTGCGCCCGCATTCACTTTGTCCGCCGCTGCGGACAGCGAATACGCCCGCAAATGAAACATCCCGTGCAACGGTGACCGCCCGTGCCCATAGCCTCGGGCGTTAGGTGTAAGCGTAAAAAAAAAGTAGAAAATACAATGAAAAAAAACAGTGAAATTGAAATTTCATTCAATCCGACAAAAGATCAACTTAATGAAATTGAAAAATGGTTGATTGAAGAAAAGAAGTCAACAGGTGAGAGTTTTTATAATAACTGGAATATCATTGAATCTTCATTTGATGAAAATAAATTAATAACAATTTCTGAAGATAAACAAACAATTGGTTTTGTAGTATGGTCATTATGTTATTTGGAAAAGTATTCTGCAAAAATTGACATTGCTGCAATAAAACCTTCACACAGGAACAAAGGATTTGGAAGAAAAATTGTCTCTGAATTGACATTAGTATTAATTGATAAAAATATTTATACTATTGAATTAGACTGTTCACCTCGAAGCTCAGAGAAAATTTGGAGACATTTAGGGTTTATTGACTTTCCAGTAAATAATTATCATAACAAAATGTATAAAAAGCTTTACAAAATTATAGTTCCTCATTTAGAGGTTCAAGAAATTATTACTGTTGATGAGTGTATTGAACTTTGGGATAACAGATTTGATGAAACCAAAGAATTAAATCCGACTTGGAAATGGAATCTTATTTTCAAAAAAGATACAAGAGAACTTGAAATACCAATCATTCACCCTTGTTTTGATAGTAATTGGCGTATCAGATGGAAAATACTTAACGAAATAGTAAGAGATGACAAAATCAATTATTTCAGTGAAACTAATATTAGATTTGGAGATTTCATAGTTATAAAAGAGGTTCCAAATTATATGAGCAAATGAAAACAAACTATTTACAACAGATGCCTAACCGCTAACACACGCCTTGTTCACAGGCTGGCTGACGTGCACTTAGCGGGTTTTGCGCCCGCATTCACTTTGTCCGCCGCGGCGGACAGCGAATGCACCCTCCGCCAGCTGGCGGATAAATGCCCATAGCCTCGGTCGTTAGGGGTAGTGGTAAAAAAAGGATTTACGGCTTAAGAACCTAATGGGAAAAGAAAAAGCTACTGAAATCTGTTGTTGAAAAAGAAACAAAATAATTAATCTACCAAGAATGAAGAAAAAGTTATTAATCGGAATATTATTTATGATAGCTTTTAGCATGAAATTGATTAGTCAAAATGCGTATTATTCTTTTTTGAAAAGCAATTATTGTGAACCAAAAGAATATGTAAAAAAAGTATTTGAGAATAAGGATCTTGTTATACTATGTGAAAGAGATCATCGGGAAATAACGCAATATAATTTTTTAATAGAATTAGTTTCACAACCTTGGTTTGTTTCAAATGTTGGAGTTATCATTATGGAAGTTCCATGCCGCAATATTCAACCCAAAATTGATGAATTATTGTTTGCCGAGAGTTTAGCTCCAGACGAACTTAATTCGAAGCTTAGGTATATTTGCCAGAATATGACATATTTTCCTTTATGGGAAAAAACAAACTTGTATTATTTTCTGAAAAACGTATATAGCGTGAACCAAAAATTAAACAAAGATCAAAAGATTAGGGTAATAGGTGCCAACGTGAGTTTCTCATGGGATGAAATAAAAACAAGACAAGAATATGACAGTTTTTATAATGCTATTTATAACAGTAGAGATAAGGATATGGCCAATTTGATAATTGATTGGTATTCACAAGCAATAAAAGATAATCAAAGATCGAAAGCACTTGTAATTATGAATTATCGGCACGCATACACAAATAAGTATTGGACAAATTCAAATGTACAACTTGCATACAATACAGGCAGTTATATAAAAAATCGATTCCCAGATAAAACGACTAATATTTATCTTCATAGTTACACTTACAGGAAATTTTTATCTCTGGAAAAACGTCACGAAAATGGGAAGTGGGATAAAGCATATAAAGAAAACAATAATATACCAATTGGATTTAAATTAGCTGGTTCTCCATTTGGTCAAGATCATTTTGATCATTTCCCCTATAGAAAAACAGATTTAAAATGGGAAAACGTATTTGATCATATAGTATTTTACAATCCTATTAAAGAGTTCAGGATATCGGTAGGAATTAATGGTATTGTTGACGATGAATTTGCCAAAGAATTAAACAGACGATTCGAAATAATCGGAAAGAAACTTACAAAGAGGACTATAGCAGAATATAATACCGAGAAAACGAGCAAAATAACTATTTGGTGATACAATGAAAATTATAGATTATTAAAAGATATTCGATAATTTGTAGAGGTTATGTGCGGTTTGATCACTATAAAGAAAAATGAAACGGAATTTCTATTGGCTGAAAAATGAATGCATCACAGAAATTACTTTCTGACAGCCGAACGAACGAAAACGAAACCATATACGCCTAACACACGCTCTGTCCACAAACTGGCCGTCCTCCGACAAGTCGGGACAAGCTGTGCACTTAGCAGTCCCGATAGAGATTGGGAGCGCCCGCATTGGCTTCGCTGATCTTCGATCCCTGTCCTCACGGATATGTCCTTTAAATGAGCAAATGATGGCATGTGTTCGACGAAATTTTTTTAATCCCGTCGAACGTGTGCAAGGCTTAGTGCTTTGAATAGCATATCCGTTTGGGCGAGAGTCTCTCGTTATGTGCTTTTTTAAACAAATCGATAATGAAAAGTTCATCGAAAATAAAGATTACGATCTATTACGAAAAAGACTGATAGAATTATTAATAAATTTCAAATATACATTAAATTTAAAACAAAAAATTATGAAAAAAACTATCAAAATTTTAATTCTAATTGGACTAATCACATGTACAAGTACAAAAACATTTTCACAAATTAGTGTTTCATATTATTCTTCAAGTTTATCAAAAATTGGATTTGGATATAATTTTTCAAATAAACTATGGACTGAATTACGAATTTATAGCAACACTCCATTTTATGATGTTTCTCCAGAATTAGTCTTATGTTACAATATTTTAAATAAAGAAAAATTCAATGTGTATGCTGGTATAGGCGGGGTTGTGAATTATTTTAATGGAGTTTCAGTTCCTGTTGGAGTTCAATTTACTCCTTTCGACAAACTTGACAAGTTTTCATTGCATATTGAACTACAACCAACTATAATTTTCAACACCTCCTCTATCTTACAGACATCGTGGGGTGTTAGATATAAATTCTGATAACTTTAAAATTTTAGATGATTATCCGTAAAACGACCAGTAAAAAAGAGATTATCTCTTAAACGGGCGATTTGTCTGGCGAGCCGAAAAACAATAGAGCTTGGCATTATTCGGCATTTTTTTAATAAAGCACCCTAAAGGGAACACGAGTACCCAAAAAGGGAACACGAGTACCAAAAAAGGGAACCCGAGTAGCCAAAAAGGGAACTCGAGTAGTGAAAAAGGGAACTCGAGTACCCAAAAAGGGAACACGAGTACCAAAAAAGGGAACTCGAGTACCAAAAAAGGGAACCCGAGTAGCCAAAAAGGGAACTCGAGTAGCCAAAAAGGGAACTCGAGTAGTGAAAAAGGGAACTCGAGTAGCCAAAAAGGGAACTCGAGTAGCCAAAAAGGGAACTCGAGTAGTGAAAAAGGGAACACGAGTACCAAAAAAGGGAACTCGAGTAGCCAAAAAGGGAACTCGAGTACCAAAAAAGGGAACCCGAGTAGTGAAAAAGGGAACCCGAGTATCAAAACGGGAGAGACTGTGCAAAAAACTGTGTGTGTTTAGCACTTTAGTACATGACAAAAGTCTTATTTTGCCTATAATTAATAGATGTGAATAGTGATTCGCGTGAATAGAAACGCGGATACAGCGGATAAAACAGATTTTCACTGTAAACTCAAAAGTTATCTTGATGCGGATTACATTACAGATTTTTGACTTCACAAGTGAAGTCAGCTGATTTTCAGCAGCGAGCACTAATCCGTCATTTACGTAGTAAATAAATCAGAATTAAAATCCGTTTTATTACTACAATAAATCAGTGTATATCAGTTAAATCCGCTGTATCCGCGTTTCTATTTTTTTTTGTCATGTACTTAACGAAATTGTAAAGTATTAATCAACAAATCATTGTTCTAATGTGTCTATTGTGGTTAAAATCTTATAGTTTGACTGAAAGAGATAAGCAGTAAAATCAGAATTAAAATCCGTTTTATTACTACAATAAATCAGTGTATATCAGCTAAATCGGCTGTATCCGCGTTTCTATTTTTTTGTCATGTACTTAAGTTTAGCACATCACAAAAATTCTATTTACTCATAATTAATGGATGTGAATAGTGATTCGCGTGAATAGAAACGCGGATACAGCGGATAAAACAGATTTTCACTGTAAACTCAAAAGTTATCTTGATGCGGATTACATTACAGATTTTTGACTTCACAAGTGAAGTCAGCTGATTTTCAGCAGCGAGCACTAATCCGCCAATTACGTAGTAAATAAATCAGAATTAAAATCCGTTTTATTACTACAATAAATCAGTGTATATCAGCTAAATCGGCTGTATCCGCGTTTCTATTTTTTTGTCATGTACTTACCGGATTGATTTTTTTTTGCTCCAATTGACTTATTTCAATAAACATTTTTCGGGAAACAACGTTAGAGTATTTCAAACGGGAGTCACCTGTATTTGTTAACCCATCCCGGCAAATTGCGACTTTTCTTGGATTATTGCTGTATAAGCATTTCCTTTTACCTGATAGCTTTATCGTATTTATACTTACATCCTTAGTTTTTATGAGTGTTTGCGTTCGGACTACTTGTTTGATTCCTAATTTGTTGAATTAAAATATGTCTATGCAGCGAAAATGCAAATTTTCAGAAATAAGACTGCAAACGTTGAATTATTTATCCATATTGATACCAATAAAATAAAACATAATCAAAAAAACATCATTCCGGTTTTTATCGGATTTTAATTAAAATAAAAATTTGTAAAAATGAAACGAGCATGAATACGAGTATTCACCAAAGACAGTGAAAATTTGACATGCGAGTTCCATACGATCTTTAAAAAAACAATTATTTACGTATGAAAAGAATACTTTTATTCTCACTAATGATCTTATGTTCTCTTGGTTTATTTGCGCAAGATGAATTTAAAAAAGCAAACTTTAGCGAAAAGTTTAAAAAGGAAAACCAGGGAAAAGTAAAAATTGAAATCGATGAGGTAAAGGAACTCCTGCATATCATGATTGCCATTACTGAGGTTGGACTTGAAAATGACGACATGGTGGCGCAAACGGGTGATTATTATAAAGATGTTATTCAAAACTTTAAAAGATTTGAAAACGAGGCGATAATTTTAAAATTCGACTCTATCATGAAGTCAAATCCCGTTTACTACATTTTCCTTACAGGAAATGCACTGAGCTATAATTTTAAAGGTGGAAAATTAGTTGAAGATAAAACTTACATTTTTCCTGCACAAAGTGTTTCCTCGCACACGACAGTAAAGATAAATCCCATAACGACATATAAAAAGGAAATTGAAGATTTTGCAAAAAAATCAGGTTTCAGAAAGTTTTTTAAATCTCATAAAGACTATTACAACAAAATAATTTCTGATTATAACAGGCTCGCAGACCTGCAGAAACAATGGGATTGGCTTGAAAGTAAGTGTAAAACGCAGGTAAATAACTATACCATTATGTGTTCACCGTTAATCAACGGATTGAACTATACAACTTCATATACCGATAACGGATTTAAACAAATTATGATGGTTTTACCTCCCGTAGAAGAAGATCCTAAATTATCGCAAATGGATAACATTGTTCTGAATACAAGAATTATGTTTACGGAAATTGACCATAATTATGTGAGCAATCCTACAACGCAAAACAAAGAGCTTATTGATAATGTGTTTAAAAACAGAGAGGAATGGGTAGATACAACAAAATATGGAACTGAGTATTATCCTAATCCTGAACGGGTATTTAATGAATATATGACATTCGGATTGTTTTTAATATACTGTAAGGATAATTTCAGCCCGGATGTTGCCGAAAAAGCTAATCAGCAAGTTGCAGAGCTGATGACAGATAGGGGATTCAGTAAAATGAAAATCTTTACTGAAAACCTTCTGAAAATATACGACAAAAATCAAAATAATAAAGTGGATGATTGGTATCCTGAATTTATAAATAGCTTTAGTAAATAATGTGAATCAGGATTTGAAATTTATTTATAGAAGATTATTTCCCGTAGGGGGATAAACATAGATATAACATGAATATCCTACGGATAGTAAAACATTGACACATTACCTTATTTAAAAAAGCTAACACCTGCGGCGTTTATGATGTAATACCGCAGGTGTTGGTTTATTTCAGAAATTATTGCTCTGAATGATACCGGATAAATTCCGCTATCAATTAAAAAATATAGCTGATAGTGGCTACTGCTCTGTGGTTGCTCACTGTGTACGGGTTGTATACGCGCCCGTTGGCCTGTATGGTTCCGTACTGTGCCGACGTAAGTTCGTACTCCAGACCTAACCTGATATGGTTCAGATTGTACGAAATATGTGGCGATACCCTGTATACCTGGTCTAAAAGCTCCTGACTGCCGTTGTAAAATCCGTAACCATAGGCCGTGAAGTTTCCGGTTATGTTCGCAAGCAGGTCTTTGTCAGTTCCCATATTTTGCGATAAACCGCCGAATATACCCACTTGTACCTTGGTTCCGTACACTACATTTACCCACGAAGTCAGTGTGTTGAAGTTAGTATAGGTAGCTTCGCCATACTTGGTGTCGTTGCCGCTAACTCCATAGCCACCTATCATCAGGTGGTCGCTTAAGTTTTGTCCGTACAGCGCTTTGGCTTTTACCTGAAGCTTTTTACCCACATATTGTCCGTAAGCCACAGCACTCAGCGAACTATGCGTTTGGTGATTCACCCTGATGGTTTTTGTATCCAATCCCAGCCCTGTAGTCCAGTTGCCTGTTTTGTTTTCGATAGAAGCAAACAGATTGGGCAACAGCGCATTTTTCATATAGCTCGCGCTTGCTCCGTTAGGCCCCTGAGTCATGTATTGCATTTGGTAGGTAGCAGCCATGGTAAGCGCTAAATTTTTCCCAAGAGCTTGTTTAACCCGTATTTGCGGGCTGCGGTTAAACGGCTGAAACGGTGAGCCGGCATTCAGCGAGGGGATGGTAGGCATTACACTGCCAAAAAGCGGATGCCATGTTTGCCCTACGAGCAGTTCTGTTTTGTCCCAGTTTAGTTTTACATATGCTTGCCGTAGTCTGATTACATAATAATTTGCTGAGAAACCTGCAAAATCGCATTCTATCTTAGCCGAAGTTTTAGCGCCTAAAGCCGGAGCTCCTGTAAAATCAATTCCTAACCGGGTAGCAATACTCAGCATTTCGGCGTTGGCCGTTGCATTTTTATCGTCGCCCAGATTGTCGGGCTCGGTAGGTTTTGGGAAAATGCTGAACAAACCATCCAGCGCTTCAACATTTTGCCTGCTGTTATAATAAAAATCATTTCGTACAAATCCGTAAAGTTTATAACCCGGAGCAGGTTCTGCAGCCAAAATAAACACAGGCTGCATAAGCATACAAAGCCAGAGAAGTGACCTTTTTAAATTCATTGTTTTATAAAAATATTTGAGTTAATATAGCGTAGTGTGGTTGTTTATTGCCGGTCAACAATTGGTTGTAAGATGTTCAATCAATATCTTAAGCCCGATACCTATCAGAATAATGCCGCCGATTACTTCAACATTCAGTTTAATACGGAGGCCAAAGCTTGCACCCATATATACGCCAATAAAAGAAAAGAGAAAGCTAATTGCTCCAATACTGGCTATGGCAAACCAGATTTTATCCGGAAACGAAACAAAAATAATTCCTGTGGCCAAAGCATCAATACTTGTAGCCAGAGCCAGTGTAATAAGTACTTTCCATCTGAATGGGTGAGGGGTGGTGTCGCATTTGGGGTCGATGGGTTTTAATCCTTCAATAAACATTTTGCCACCAATAAATCCAAGCAGGCCGAAAGCTATCCAATGATCGAGCGAACTGATAAGTTCGGTAAAAGCTTTACCGCCGAAGAAACCGATTAGAGGCATTAAACCTTGAAAAAGACCGAATAGAAAAGCCATTTTAAAGGCTTTCTTAAACTTAAATCTTTTCAGGCACATTCCTTTGCTTATAGCTACAGCAAAGCAATCCATGGAAAGACCAATGCCAATAATGATGATTGAAAGAAAATCCATGATTTTGTTTACGTTGCCCTACTGATTTCCTTAAATACTCTGTTCTTAAACGGATAAGTGCGCCGAATTACGGGTATCAGACTGCTGCAAACGATTTTGTTAGTTAGTATTTTTATAATAAACAATGCGTCAAACAGAAATAATCTGTTGACGCAGTTGTTTGCTTAGTTTACGAACCGATGATGCCATCAACGCAACATCAGCCAACTGTATTACCAGTTTTTAACCTGTTCGTAAACGTTTTTACCGTTAAATCCGAGTTTTTCGTCGAGCACTTTGTAAGGAGCCGAGAATCCGAAAGATTCAAGTCCCCATACTTTGCCGTTTGAGCCTGCAAGTCCTTCGAGGTTTACAGGTAAGCCGGCAGTAAGTCCGAATATCTTAGCACCTTTAGGCAGTACGCTTTCCTGATATGCTTTAGGTTGGCTGCGGAATAATCCTTCGGATGGTACTGATACCAGACGAACTTTCACACCTTCGGCACGAAGCAGAGCAGCACCTTCGTTAAGCGTAGATACTTCCGAACCTGAGGCAACAAGAATTACATCCGGATTGCCGTCGCAGTTAACAATATAGCCGCCTTTTTCAGCCTGCTTGGCCTCTTCCTTGCGGTTGGTGGCTGCCGGCAGGTCAACAATATTCTGACGTGACAAAATCAATGCAGTAGGTGTGTGAGTGTTTTCGATAGCCATACGCCATGCCACAGTGGTTTCTTCTACGTCGGCCGGACGCAAAACCAGCATAGAGCTGTGTCCTTTGTGATTTTTGAGTTTTTCCATCAGACGAATCTGAGCTTCCTGTTCCACTGGTTCGTGTGTTGGTCCGTCTTCACCTACGCGGAATGCGTCGTGAGTCCAGATGAATTTCACGGGTTGTTCCATCAATGCAGCCATACGTACGGCAGGTTTCATATAGTCAGAAAACACAAAGAAAGTAGCACAGGCAGGAATTACTCCTCCGTGTAAACTCATACCTATTGCCACACAAGCCATGGTTAACTCAGCTACACCGGCTTGTAGGAATGATCCCGAAAAATCACCTTTTTTGAATGCTTTGGTGTTTTTGAGGAAACCGTCGGTTTTGTCAGAATTCGATAGGTCGGCACTGGCTACTACCATGTTTTCAACCTGTTTAGCTAACTCGCCCAATACTGTGGCTGATGCGGCACGTGTTGCCTGACCCGGTTTTTGAACAATAGCGTCCCAGTTTACATTGGTTTTTCCAGAGAAGAAAAAGTCCATTTTTGCCGCCAATTCAGGATTTGCTTTAGCCCAGGCTGCTTTAGCTGCATATTTTGCAGCTACAATTTTTTCTAATTCTGCTGCACGTTTGGCATATAATTCTACAGTTTCGGGGAATAAAACAAAAGGATTTTGAGGGTCGCCACCCAATACTTTGATTGATTCGTCGTACGAAGCACCACATTCGCTCAATGGCATACCGTGGGTAGCACACTGATTTTCGAAGCTCGAACCATCGGCTTTACGGGCTCCTTTGCCCATAATGGTTTTTCCGATGATGATGGTTGGTTTTTCAGTTTCAGCTTTAGCTTCGGTAAGGGCAGCGCGAATTGCTTCAGCGTCATTACCGTTAATTTTGATTACTTTCCATCCCCACGCTTCGTATTTTTTAGCTACATCTTCGCTGGTAACGTCTTTTGTTTCTGTCGAAAGCTGTATGTCGTTGGAGTCGTAAAACATAATCAGATTGTCCAATCCCAGGTGACCGGCCAGACGACCTGCACCTTGCGAAATTTCTTCCTGAACACCACCGTCCGAAATGTAGGCATATATAGTTTGGCTCATAACTTCACCAAAACGCGCTTTCAGAAATTTGGCTGCTATGGCAGCTCCTACAGCATACACGTGTCCTTGTCCCAATGGTCCTGATGTGTTTTCTACTCCTCGCATTACATCTACTTCGGGGTGACCCGGAGTTGGACTATCCCATTGGCGGAACTGAGCAAGCTCGCCCATTGTGTATTTTCCGGAACAGGCTAATACGGAATAAAGCATTGGCGACATGTGACCCGGATCGAGAAAGAAGCGGTCGCGACCTTCCCATTTTGGATTTTTGGGGTCGTATTCCAGAAACTCAGAATACAGTACGTTGACAAAATCAGCTCCGCCCATAGCACCACCCGGATGACCGGATTTTGCTTTCTCAACAGCTGAGGCAGCCAAAACACGGATGTTGTCGGCTGCGCGATTTAAGATTTGCGTTGAATTCATAAATGTTTTTTGTTATTTGGTTGTTTTTCTTCTTTTAGTTTGTAAAATAACAAGGATGAAAATTGTAAATAAGTGCACTGACTTTTTCTGCAATACAACTTTATTCCGTCTGTTACTTAAGTGTTTTTTGCAAGGCTTATTTCTTAAAGTTGAATTTGTAGCCTATGCAATAATTTACTCCCCAGGTAGTACCTGTAGTGTTTATACCAAACCCAGGTACAAACCACGGGCTTATGGTGCCTGTTTCAGGTTTTTTGAAAAGATTCCGGTATTTTACCGTCCATCCCATAAATATATTGGGGGATATTTCTACCCGCATTCCTCCTGATAATTCGAACCAAGCCTTCCGGCTTCGGATGTTGTTATAGTTGTGCACAGTGCTTTCGTCCCAGTAATCATCGGTAATAATTACATTTGCAAGGGTGTATTTGAAGCCTGAGTAACCAAACCTGATACCCAAAAGCGCCATATTATCAGTTTGAGTTACTCCTTTTTTTGATTTTATCAGATTTATATCCACACCTATTCTTCCAAACATACCGTTGGTTTTGAAATTGGCTTCAGCATCGGTGGTTTTGTTGGCGCCGGCATATCCGAGTTCTATTACCGGATAATATTTATTCTTGATATAGGCCTGAAGTGCTGCTTCGTACGAGAACGTTTCTTTGTTGCCTAAAAGCCCTGATATTACGGGTACAGCGTCGATATCGACTCTGAAACCGTTAAACAGATCTACTTTAACGGTGTCGGCCGGCGTGTTTTTAGCTGGCGTAGTTTTTTGTTGCGCACCAACCGGCATAATGCAGCCAAGCAACAGTATACTAAAAATGATATAACTGAATATTTTCTGCATTTGAATTGATAACTTCACGGTTAATAACAGCAACAGAATCAATGAAATGACCTGTTGACAAAACTTCGTCGATGGTATGTACCACAATACATCCGCATTCGAGCGACAGATAAAATTTATCGTTGTTCTGATAAAAAATGCTCACAGTGTCGGTGGTATTGTTGAAACGAATGGTGAAATCAGACTGATTTTCGGTTTTACGTAAAGGAACAAGGATAAGTTCCTGATCCAACTTTTTTTTGTACAAAAAGGAATCTAAATCTAAACCTTTAGCCCATATACTATCTACCGTTAATGCGTTGTAAGCATATTTTTTGGTGGCAGTTATATAGGTACGCTCATAAAAGTTTATCTGAACATTCACTTCGGTTTCTTCGCGGCATGCGCTGGTATCGGCACAGCTGTAAAGCAGTACCGGTAACACAAAAATGATATATATTTTTTTGAATACTCTCATGCGTCATTATTTGAAAAATTATATATGAAACCAGCTTGGCTGCCCGTTTCATAATATGGCCTGAAATGTGTTTTTAAAACAATATTCTGACTTCATCTTTTAATAACCCTATGGCCTGTTCAGTAGGGGTATCCTCGCTCGAAGCGTATACCTGAATAATGATTTCGGCCAATACTACTGCATCGTCCTCAGCTTGCACTTTGCCGGCACAAACATTCACTAACTGAATAAGGCTTTCCTGAGCTACACGTACCGCCGACCACAGTTCGTTGCTGATGTAAATTTGCTGCGATACATTGTGCGAAAACTCCTGTCTGATTGTATCGAGCAATTTGGTTTGTAGTTCAAGCGCTTTCATTCCCGGTCGAACTGTTGCCACTACCAAAGCGTTGGGCGATGTGCGTTCCAATACCAGCATAAGTCTTTCGTAGGCTCTTAGTCGGATAGGTGTTATTGTGGCCAAATTATTTTTTTTGAGCTCAAATAACCTGTTTTTTTCTTCGTTCAGCAGAAACTTGTGCAACACCACATAGGCTGTAACAAGTACTAAAAGTGCAGGTAAAACAATTTTTAATATATCAATCATATTTTTTCAGGCAATTATTTGTTTTAGCATCTGACTAAATCTCAACTTTTACCATTTCTCTGATAAAAGAAATCAATGGGTTGAATTGTTATAGTACAGCCTTTAGCAGCTTTTTCAATGTCTTCGGAAATAAACTGATAAAAACTCCTTATTTTTTCGTTTACGTCTATTATTTCAATAACAATGGGCAGTTTTTCTGTCAACTCCCAAAATCTGGATGTGTTGATATGTTTGCTGCTGGGGCCGTAACCCATTACGCCGCGATACACAGTAGCGCCATTTATGCCGTATTTGCGGGCTTCCTCTACAATATGCTCGTAAAGCAAGGTACTGCCGTGTTTATCGGTGCTGCTTAGGTATATTTTCAATATGCTGTTTTCCATAAATATTTATATTATGTTGGATAAAACATAGCCGAGATAAACCGATAAAAAACCAAGTACAATGCTGGCTCCTGTATAAAGTAATACAATGCCTACCTGTCCGCTTTGTAGCAGGGTCAGGTTTTCGCTGGTAAAGGAGGAGAATGTGGTAAATCCCCCGCAAAACCCCACCATCAGAAACAATCTAATATCGTTGGTTATAAGTGTGCTACGCATTGATAAACCAACTAAAAAACCGATGATTAAGCTACCGAGTACATTTACTGTAAGCGTTCCCATAGGTACGGACAGAAAATGCCACGAGAGATTTAATCTGGAAAACAAAAACCTCGCGATACTGCCAATAAAGCCGCCAAAACCAACTAATAAAAGCTCTTTCATTTTTTTTAGTGAACAAGGAAATAAACAACTTGTTGGTTGAATTTCAGTAAATCACGACTTAAAACATACAGGTTATAAATCCTGTTTTTCGTTATCTGTTTTTAAATTTCTTTTTCAATCAGATAGTTATTTCTTTCCTGAGAGTTACGGGTAACGAGTTCGCCCAAAAATCCGGTAAGAAATAGCTGCGTACCCAGTATCATGGCTAATAATGCCAGATAGAAATAGGGCGTATCGGTAATAAGTGGCGCTGGCACATGGCTTAGCAGTGCATACAGTTTGTTGGCCCCGACACCTATTACGGCCAGAAAACCGAATAAAAACATCAGACTGCCAAACATGCCGAAAAAGTGCATGGGTTTTTTGCCAAATCGCGATAGAAACCAAAGGCTTATCAAGTCGAGATAGCCGTTGACAAAGCGATTGAGCCCAAATTTGGTGGTGCCAAACTCGCGTTTGCGGTGTACTACCACTTTTTCGCCTATATTGCTAAAGCCTGCATTTTTAGCCAGATAGGGTATGTAGCGGTGCATTTCGCCATACACTTCAATATTTTTTACCACTTCATTTTTGTAGGCTTTCAGGCCGCAGTTCATATCGTGCAGCTTGAGTCCGGTTACTTTACGGGCAGTGGCATTGTATATTTTCGATGGGATATTCTTAGTCAGTTTTGAGTCGTAACGTTTCTTTTTCCAGCCCGATACCAAATCGTAATTCTCGCTCGTAATCATCTTGTACAGTTCCGGTATTTCGTCAGGGCTGTCCTGCAAGTCGGCATCCATGGTAATTACCACGTCGCCTTTGGCGGCTTTAAATCCACAATACAAAGCCGGCGACTTGCCGTAATTGTTGCGGAACTTAATGCCACGTACAGCCGGTGTTTTTTTGCTTAACGATTCAATGATTTTCCAGGATTTGTCGGTGCTGCCATCGTTGATAAAAATAATTTCGTAGCTGAATTTATTTTCAGTCATCACGCGCTCAACCCATTCGTATAGTTTTTCGAGCGATTCTTCTTCGTTGTACAACGGTACTACAATTGAAATATCCATCCTTGTGCGTTTTAGTATCGGTTAGTCAGTTTATTGTTGCTGGTCAAAGATGCTTTTATCTTTTTTTACAAACAACGAAAGAATCAAAGCCCAGAAAGCTGCTCCAAAAGCTCCTGATAAAATATTAATGAACGCCATAGGTACTGGTTGATACATCGTTTGTACTAAGTTATAAGTGCTGTCGGTTACAGGTATGTTTAATTTTTCGTACACAGTAAGCGCCTGACTTGTAAGCATCTCCGAAAAATTAGGGTTTATTACTGCAGCATAAATCAAAACAATGATTGAAGTAATAATATTGCCGTAAAAATAAAGCTGAAATAAAAACCTGAAAGACTTACCAAAGCTGATGGTACCTTCGTTAAATTCATCGCGATAGCGAATGGCAAACCTGTACATAAGTACCAGATTGGCAACAGAAATGGCAAACGCAATAATGCTCAGTATGGTGTTGTTAGATACTTTGAGCAGGAAATTGAGCGATAACAGACCTCCTACGTAAAGCAGTCCGTTGATAATGAGTTTTTTTGAATTGTTTTCGGACATTGAAATTATTTTTTTTGATTTTACAAAAGTACAAAAAAACACCAAATTAAAAAAGCGAAACCATGCCGAAGCATGGTTTCGCGGCTAAAGATTTTTATATTTATAACACTTCAGCTGACTTACTGTAATTTGCAGCTTTTGGTATAACTGTATATGGTTTTAGTTTTGTAGTATAATGGTTTGGTAACCAGCGCTATTTGCTGAATCTGTACCCTATGCCTGATTCGGTAATAATGTATTCGGGTTTTGAGGGGTCTTTTTCAATTTTTTTTCGCAATTGGGCTACAAAAACTCTAAGATACTGCGACTGCTCCTGGTAACCTACGCCCCATAATTCTTTGAGAATATAGGTGTGGGTAAGCACGCGACCTTCGTTGCGGGCGAGCAAAGCCAATAATGAAAACTCGGTGTTGGTGAGTTTGATAATTTCGTTGTTAAGTAACACCAGATGTTTATCCATGTCGATAGTGAGGATGCCAAAAGTGTACACCGGATTCTGGTTCAGATTATGATCAACCTGTCGGAAACAGGCTCTGATTCTGGCTAATAACTCACCGGTTCTGAATGGTTTTGTCAGGTAATCATTAGCTCCGGAGTCTAAGGCTTTTACTATATCTTCTTCGGTGTTGCGCACCGAGAGTATTATTATGGGTTGGGTATACCACTCCCGGAGTTTTCTTAATACGTCAATACCATCCATATCAGGTAAACCTAAGTCCAGAATGATGAGTGCCGGATTTACCGATGCTGCCAGCGAACAGCCATCTTTAGCGGTTACAGCTTCGCTTATTTTGTAGCCATTGGCGTTCAGGGTTATTTCCAATAACCTGCGGATAGGTGCTTCGTCGTCAATAATCAGGATATTATTCATGCTTGCCGGTATTATGCTTTGTCGTTGTGTAATGATATTTCTACGGGTATTTTAACGGTAAATTGCGAACCTGCTTTTTCGTTGTTGCAAGCCTGTGCCTGCCCGCCATGCGCTTCGGTAAATCCTTTTACTATCGAAAGTCCGAGGCCGGTACCACCAGTTCTTGAGGTTATGCCCCTATAGAATTTCCCGAAAAGCAGTTCTTCTTCACCTGCTTTAAGTCCGGGGCCTTCATCGGTAACACTGATAATCAGGGTTTCATTCTCAAGGACAAAGCTTAGCGTAATTTTACTTCCCTGTGGCGAGTACTGAGTTGCGTTAAGTAACAAGTTGTGAATTATTTGTTCTACAATGCCAAAATCAATTTTTACTAAAGGAAAATTATCCGGTATTACAGCATCAAATAAGAAAAACGACAGCTCATTTTTTAGCACGTCTGTTATTCGGTTTACCAGGTCGTGCAAATCGCACCAGTCGGGTTTTATCGCAATATGTCCCGACTCCAGTCTCGACATATTCAGCAGATTTTCTATCACATGATTCAAACGGATGCTGGCGGTGTTAATTTCCCGGATTAGCTCCGTCTTTATTTCATCGGGATATTGCTCGGTTATCAGGGTATCCGACGCTCCCAGGATGGTAGTTACTGGTATTCTTAACTCGTGCGAAATGGAGTTGAACAGTGTTTTATATAACTTATCAGATTCATTCAGCAGGTAAGCACTCCGAGCCATGTTGCGGAGTATTTCTCTTTCAAATTTGGCCGAAATCTGACTCAGGCAGGCTTCCCAGAATTGTTCCTCGCCTAAGGTAAATGCCTGTGTTTGCTGAAGAATAATGACACCTGTTTTCATCTGATTACCCATCATAGGATGATAGGAGTAAGGGTGACCGGGAAACAAATTTGTAAAACGTCCTCCGGTGACCGATTGCTGATAACAATCCTGTATGAGTTTTTTTTCTTCATTATTAAACTTAAAATTTTCCGAATCGCCAATATCTTTTAAATCATCACTCAAGAGCACTAATGATTTGATATTGAAATATTTACTTATGCTTACTGTAACAAGCTGTTTTAGTTCGGTTATATCCATTGTGGCCGATAAGTCTCTTGTTAGCTGATAAAGCGCATAGGTTCGTTCTTCTCTTACTCTGATGCGCGATTCCTGGTTTTTTAGTCTGGTAGTGAGCACACCATTGAGTAAAGCAATTATAAAAAACATGATAAACATCATCACGTCTTCGGGACGATCAATATGGAGTGTGTAGTGTGGGGGAATAAAAAAGAAATTCCATATCAGCGCACTCAGTGTAGATGCTACCAATACCGGGCCGGTGCCCGAGAAAAAAGCAAGTATTGATACCACAAACAATAAAATGAAAGAAAAAATACGGTAGCCTCCGGCAATGTCGCGCAACAAAAAACACACTCCGGCTGTAATGATTACGGCTGCCACGGCCGTTATATATTCCCTGATGTCAGAGTTTGGGTAACTAAAACGACTGCTACGATGAGTTTTTTTTAGTTTAGAGGAATCGGTATTCAATATCAAAATACTACATCCGTTACAGTGCTGATTTACCTTTTGCAGAAGGCGGTTAAATTGGAAGAGCGAATATAGCCTCTGCGAATTGTTTTTACCAACAATGATATGTGTAATATCTTCCTTATTTATAAAGTCGCTAATCCCTCTCCAGATGTCGTAATTAGAAATAATTCTGAATTCAATATTCCATTTCTTAGCAAGAGCCACCACTTCATCCAGACATTTTAGTTGGTCGGTGTTGGTAACCTTTTTTGTTTCGACATACAAGGCTATCAGAGGCGCACTTAATCTGGATACAGTTTCATGCGCCTGCGTAAGCAGACTAACGGGATTGTCGGTTAACGATATGTTGACTAAAAACTTCATTCAAAGCTAATTTTTATATCTGAGATACAAATGTAAGTTATTTTATCAGATGTTTTTTCTTTAACTCAAATTTTTAAGTGCTTATTTGAATTTGACTTTATTCTCTTTTTTTTTGAATGAAAATATGGATGCAAAAAGTACCATTACCGGTATAATTTCGAGACGGCCTACCCACATTTGAAATATATAAACCGACTCCACAAAGGGATTCATGCCCGGGTCGGTTATACCTACCGAAAGGCCTGCTGTAGATTGTGCTGCGGTTGACTCAAACAGCGCATCGAAAAAACTGTATTCAGGTGGCAGAAAAAACATGGTTGCAAAAGTGCTAATAAATAGTATCAGTGCAAAAAGTATTATAAACATTGATACCGATGATAATTCTGAATATATCTCATCAGGCATCATGGTTTTTCCATCAAATTTCATCGGACGTACTGTATTGGGCGAGTAAAACTGTTTTTTTACCAGCCATTTAAATCCGTTCAGAAAAAAAACTGCACGATAAATCTTGATGCCTCCTACCGTTCCACCCCAGGCACCTCCTATAAACATAGCTCCGAAAACTATGAATAAAAACGACTTGTTGTCCCACAAATGTATGTTGCATGTTTGCCAACCTGTGGTAGATATAGCACTGATATACTGGAAAATGCCATGTCTGAAAGGAGTTTCGCTTACCTTGGAATACCAGAGTAGTAAAGACATAATGGCGCTTCCTGCTACAAAGCAGTACAGAAGTGAGCGCGTTTGTACATCGCGCCATATTTCGCCGAACTTGTGGTTGTAAAATATCCTGAAATAAAATGGCAATGAAAAAGATCCGAAAATCATGGGCAGTAGGTACAGATAGTCCATAGCTGCCGACTGATAACCGGCAATGCTATCGTCGAGGGTACTGAACCCTCCTGATGATAGTCCTGCCATGGCGTGATTTATCGAATCAAAAATATTATCGGTCAGAGGATAATGAGGTAAAATAATTAAAGTACCAACAATAAGGTAAAGTGTGGTTATGGCCGTAATGATGGCATACGATTTCCAAATACCTTTGGCAGTATCCATTACCCTGATTCGGAGACTTATTCCTGTCGATTCAGAACGATAGAGTAGTTTCATGCTCCTGCCCGAACCTACATCAACCAGCGCCAGCGCTAAAACTATAAATCCGGCTCCGCCAATCCATTGGGCGAAGCTGCGGTAAAACAAAAGTGTTTTTCCTACCGTGGGTTCATGTACTGTCATCGTAAGTCCGGTAGTTGTGTAGGCGCTCATACTCTCGAACAGGCAGTGTAAAGGATTTTTGAAGTATGGCAAGCTTGATGTGTAAGTGGCACCTTGGGGCATGAATGCTTGCATAGCGCTTTCGGGAGTAATAAATGCTGTAACGAAAAATGGCAATCCACCCATCACGGTCATGATAAGCCAGCCGGATGCAGCAATTACGTACCCCTGATTATTAAGCGGATATGCCGCCTTTTTAAAAATTTCTTTGAGCAATCGGCCTGTTACAAAGCATATAACAGATGATATAAAAAATCCTGCAGCCGAGTACCATTCAAAATAAATTACACCTACCACTACAGGTACCAGTAATATAAAACTCATTAATTGGATAAGCGATCCTAATTCCTTCAACACGATTCGGAGAGTGCTTGATTTCATGATGCGTAATTGCTTGTTTATTAGTTTTTTGCGTTTTTTGCATTTGTTGTTGTTATTGCGCTTCAAAACTACTGCCTCAGATATAAATATTTTATAAAGATTTTGTGTGGCAGTATAAAGATTTTGTGCGGCAGTAGTTTTATTTTTATATTTTTAATCTTCGGGCTTTGGTTCTATGGACATCGTGTTGTACTTTTGCAGCTTATTTTTTTAAGGTATTTTTTTATAGGTATTATTCTGATTGAATTTTGGTTAAGCATTCAGAATGGTCAATGTTAAGTTTTTGATAAAAAACTTAATCATACCATTTTTGTTATTTAATCTGAATTTAGTCTGAAAAATTTTAGTTGAAATGATTGTAAAATCCAGAATGAGAGGCTTTATAAGTCTCACGGCACATCCTGAGGGTTGCGCTGTACATGTAAAAAAGCAAATTGACTATGTAAAGTCGAAAGGGAAAATTGACGGGCCTAAACGTGTTTTGGTTATTGGTGCTTCTACCGGCTTTGGCTTAGCTTCGCGCATTAGCAGTGCTTTTGGCAGCGATGCTGCAACTATCGGAGTATTTTTTGAAAAAGAACCCCAACCTGAGAAAACTGCTTCGCCCGGATGGTATAATACGGCCGCTTTTACCAGAGCGGCTTTGTCCGAAGGTTTATACGCCAAAAATATCAATGGCGATGCTTTTTCCGACGCGGTAAAACAAAAAACCATAGATTTGATTAAGACCGACCTCGGGCAGGTGGATTTAGTGGTTTACAGTTTGGCATCGCCCGTACGCACCAATCCCCGAACGGGTGTTACGCATCGTTCGGTACTCAAGCCTATAGGTCAGGCTTATAGCAATAAAACTGTTGATTTTCACAGCGGACACGTTACCGAAGTAAGTATTGAACCGGCTACCCCGGAGGATATTGAAAACACCGTGGCTGTAATGGGGGGCGATGACTGGGAAATGTGGATTGACGCCATGATGCAGGCCGGTGTGTTGGCCGACGGAGCAGTAACCCTGGCCTATTCTTATATTGGCCCTGCTATTACCGAACCTATATACCGGAAAGGTACCATAGGACGCGCCAAAGATCATTTGGAGAAAACGGCAGATGTACTTACATCTAAAATGAATGCTTTTGGTGGTAAGGCTTATGTGTCTGTAAATAAAGCTCTGGTTACTCAGGCCAGTTCTGCCATTCCTGTAATACCACTTTATATCACTATTTTGTTTAAGGTGATGAAATCCAAGGGTGTTCACGAAGGCTGTATTGAGCAGATTCAGCGCTTGTATGCCGGTAAACTGTTTGGTAGCGATGGAGTTGTAACCGACGAAAAGGGTCTTATACGTATCGACGACTGGGAGATGCGACAGGATGTACAACAGGAAGTAGCCAGCATCTGGCAACAAGCCAATACAGATTCAATTCATCGTATTGGCGACTTAAATGGTTATGCCAAAGAGTTCAGAAAGCTGTTTGGATTCGGATTTAAGGAGGTCGATTATCATCAGGATGTAAATGAGATGGTAGAAATTAAAAATCTTATTTAATCTGATAGGTAGGACTTATTGTTTGTAATGATGAATTGAGTTATCTTTGTGATAAATTAATTTTTTAGAAAAATGATACAGAGAATTCAGACTTTATACCTGTTGCTAATCGTAACTTTATCGTTGGTAACTTTGTTTTCGCCTATGGCCGATTTGGTTAACAATGACGAGGCTGTGCGATATATACTCAATTTTAAAGGGATAATCAAAATTCAGGATGCAGGTAATTTATTTGTAGAAAATGTATGGGCGCTTACCGCGCTTTCGGCACTCATTCCGGCGGTTTCGCTTATCAGTATTTTTCTGTTTAAAAAGCGAGTACTCCAGATACGTCTCACTTTTTTCAATATAGTGCTGATGGCAGGATATTACGGACTTTTATTTATTTATCTTTGGATAGCTGGCGAACGTTATCATGCTGAGTGGTTTCTAAGTATAGTTACGGCTTTCCCGTTGGTCAATATCGTTTTGAGTTTTCTGGTTATACGCGCCATAGGTAAAGATGAGGCTTTGATAAAATCGCTCAACCGCTTACGCTGAACCACATCATTCCGAAAATGTAAAAAATATAGTTACAAACGCCTTCATTATCAGGGCGTTTGTTCTTTTTAAGGGAATGGAAAACAAATTTATGTATCGCGTTGTTTTTATCATGCAAAACCATGTAATATAACATCGGCTATGAGACTGAAAATTTTCTTTTCCGGCATTCTGATGATTTTTGTTCAGACTGCCTGCTCACAACAAGCAAAACAACAAGTTATGAAATTAAACCAACTCACAGACTCTGAAAAGGCTGTAATCTTATACAAAGCCACCGAAAGACCTTTTACAGGCGAATACGTGAATACCAAAGATACAGGTGTGTACGTTTGCAGGCAGTGTAATGCACCGCTATATCGTTCCGAAGATAAATTTGATTCGCACTGCGGATGGCCAAGCTTTGATGATGAAATAGCCGGGGCTGTAAAGCGTATCCCCGATGCCGACGGGTTGCGTACCGAAATAGTTTGTGCTAATTGTGGTGGACATTTAGGCCATGTATTTGAAGGCGAGCTGTTTACAGTTAAAAATACAAGGCATTGCGTTAATTCAATATCAATGAAATTTATTCCGAAAAATAACAACAAGATGGAGAAAGCTTATTTTGCCTCAGGATGCTTCTGGGGTACCGAGTATCATTTTATGAAGGCCAAAGGAGTTAAGGAAACCACCGTGGGATACATGGGAGGGCGTACGCAAAGTCCTACTTACAAAGAGGTATGTGCAGGCACAACCGGACATATTGAAACTACCGAAGTGGAATACAATCCGGCTGAAACTTCTTTTGAAGAATTGCTGAAATTGTATTACGAAACTCATGATTTTGAACAGGTGGGCGGACAAGGCCCGGATATTGGCGAACAATACCAATCGGTAATATTTTATGTTAATGACGACCAAAAGAAAACTGCCGAAAAGTATCTGGCATTGCTCACAGATATGGGATACAAACCAGCTACGCAACTGCGAAAAGCTGAAGAGTTTTGGGCTGCCGAAGATTATCATCAGGAGTATTACGATAAAAAAAATGGTACACCTTACTGTCATGTGTACCGTAAGATATTTAAATAAAGAAACTGCCGGATTTATTAACAGTCCGGCAGTTATTTTTATAAGCTTTTTTGTAAGGATTTTTGATTATTTTTCCTCACAGTTAAACATCCATTGAACTCCGAATTTGTCTTTCAGAGTACCATAGTAATCGCCCCAAAACATTTCGATAAGTTCTTGTTCTACAACAGCTCCTTCAGATAATGCTGCAAATAACTTACGGGTTTCTTCGCGCGTGTCGGGACGTAGCATGATGTAAAAATTATTGCCCGAATTTACTTTAAATCCGCATGATTCGGGAGCATCGCTTCCCATAAGGTAGTGTCCACCCAGAATAGGCATCATGCAGTGCATAACTAAATTTTTGTCTTCTTCAGGTAGTTGAGGTGCATCAGGTTGCGGTGGCATATCGCCAAATCTCATAATACCTCCTTCAAAATCGGTGTTGAATACTTTTTTGTAGAAATTAAAAGCAGCTTCGGTTTCTCTCGCGAAATTAAGGTAAGTGCTTACTTTAGCCATAGTGAGTTTTTTTTAGGTGAATAAATCAGATTAATTAAATGTGTTTGAAAAGAAACAGGAATATTGCCAATGCAGTATTTTTTATTTCAATATTCAAACAATCGTTTTCCGATAAAGTTTTGCATTCAGCACTCTAAAAAAACATTCTGAAATAAATTTTATCGATACTCATCTTGTACTTCCTTTTTTTATTCCTTATCTTTGTATGAGAAAAAATAAAAGTTTATATGGAAATATCAGGAAAAATTATTGCCGTTTTGCCGCAAACAAGCGGACAGGGAAAGAACGGTTTGTGGCGTTCGCAGGATTATGTTTTAGAAACTGCCGACCAATACCCTAAGAAAGTGTGTTTCAATCTTTTTAATGATAAAATTGATCAATATCCTATCGCTATCGATGATGCTGTAACTGTAAGTTTCGACGTTGAAAGCAGAGAGTACAATGGTCGTTGGTACACCTCCATACGTGCATGGAAAGTTGATAAAAATGCTCAACAGGTTGCTGCAGCTCCTCAGGCGGCTGTGTCGGCTCCTGCATTTACTGCCAATGCTCCGGCCGGCGAGGGTAGCGATTTGCCTTTCTGATAATTGAGTGCGCGTGCTTGGATAGGTTTTTATATTGAATGGTGGCTTTCGGGCTGCCATTTTTTTTTGCGGTTGCAATGATAGCGGTAAGTTTTGAAAACAAAAAAACCGGCTATTACACCGGTTTTTCGCGAGAGCGGAAGACGGGGCTCAAACCCGCGACCCTCAGCTTGGAAGGCTAATGCTCTATCGACTGAGCTACTTCCGCAAATTTAATGTGCCAATTTTTACAATATGCCAATATGCCAATTTTTGAAATAGGCAGAATTAATATCGGCACATTGGCATATTAATTCATTGGCTTATTTAATCGTGGGCAGTGAAGGATTCGAACCTCCGAAGTCGAAAGACAGCTGAGTTACAGTCAGCCCCAGTTGGCCACTTTGGTAACTGCCCAAAAGCTTTTCTCAAAAAGCAGTGCAAAGATACATTTTTATATCCTAATTACCAAATAATATTGGCCATTTTTATTGCTGTAACTGCCGCTTCTACGCCTTTATTTCCGTGTATTCCACCTGCTCTTTGTTGCGCTTGCTCTAAGGTATTGGTAGTGAGTACACCAAATATTACGGGACACTTTTCAGTCAGCGTATTTAGCTTTGTAATTCCGGCTGTAACTCCCTGACAAACGTAGTCGAAGTGGGGCGTATCGCCCTGAATAACGCAACCCAGCACTATAACTCCGTTGTAAGCATTGGTGTTGTTGTCCGATTGGTGGTTCAGAAATTCCTTCGCAGCAAAAGTAAGTTCAAAAGTTCCGGGTACGTGTACCACGTTGATATTTTCAGGCTTTACGCCATTAGTTATCAGGGTATCTATTGCTCCTTGTAGCAAAGTGTGCGTTATGTCCGGATTCCAGTCGGCAACAGCTATCGCATAGCTTTGCGTAGCCACTGTTTCTTTAGGTGGCATCAGGTCCGGGTTATATTCCGATAGGTTTTGATATTGAGTAGCCATTTTTATTGAATTTATTTAGACATAAAAAGCCACTTCCTGAAATAATGAAGCAGCTTTTTATTGTAATATTTTTACGAAAGAATTATTTCTGAACGCGGGCAATGTATTTGTCAATATCCGAGGCTTCGTTGCTTTTCGGATAGTTGTCTTTTATTTTGTTGTACAATTCAAGCGCTTTTTCAGGTTTGTTGAGCGACTCGTAAGCTACACCAGCTTTTTTCAAAAATATAGGACTTATTACGTCGTTTTTCGAGTTTGCAGCTTTGTCGAAATAGCTGATGCCTTTTTCAACCTGACCAAGTTCTACATAGGCATCGCCGGTAAGGCCAATCAATGAGATGCTGAAGTAAGCATCATCGCCATCGTATTGCGACAGATATTTGATTGCATTTTCGTATTGACCAAGCTTGTAATAGCAAATTCCGGCATAAGCAGTGGCCAGATTTCCAGATGCTGTAAGGCTGTAGTCGGAAGCAATTTCTTTGAATCCAAGAATGTCTTTGTTGCCTTCGAGAGCCACTTTGAACGAATCGGCGGCAAAAAATGCCTGCGCCTTGCTCATTTCATTTTCTGCTGCCACTTCGCGTGGTTTCAGATAATAACTGCGAAATGCAAGAATAGCAAGTACTACCAGAACAATAATTCCGATTGCTGTAAGAATCTGCTTTTGATATTTTTCAATAAAAGCCTCAGAAGTGGTTAAAGCATGCTGAACATTTTCAAGTTCGTCATGTTTATTGTCTGCTTTTTTCGACATAAGTTAATTGTATGAATAATAGTTTTATGTTAATTTATTCTGTTTTTAAGGTTTGGCAAAAGTATGAATTTTCTTTTAGATAGCGAAATTTTGAAGAGAGTTTTTTGCCTTTATACAAATTATTGTGTTTTAAATGAAGTGTTTTATAAAACTGGGCTGATTTTATGGTATAAAATATTGATTCAAGAGGTATAATTACTGAAAAAATGTAGTATATTTGCATCCATAAGAAACGAACCGCATTGTTCAAGAGATTGGAAAACTCAACATTAAAGAATTAAACGAGTAATGTGTACTTTCAATGGCGGGCTGCGCCTTCGGGTATTCTTTTTTGAACGGCAGATTACAAAGAAATTATGCACCTCAAATCCTGATTACAGGAGTTTTCTCAACTAAGTAGCAATGCGGTTTTTTCTTTTTTAATGAAGATGTCATGCGTTTATTTTCAAAACGTGCGACATCTTTTTTTAATTTAAAAAATATTGAAAAAAACTGTAAAAATCATCTTATTTCATAAAATTTTGTATTTTCGTTTTTTTTAGCTTCTTGTAATAAATAAATCAATAGATATGTCCGGTTTTTTACGACTTATACGTGCCTATAATCTTCTGTTTGTAGCTATAATACAGGTAGTTATTTATCAGGTGGTGCTTGTGCCAGTATTGCAGAAGTATGGATTTCAGATACCGGACGATACCCTGCTTCTGGTTTTGCTTGTAGTGGCTACTGTATGTGTGGCAGCGGGAGGATATGTGCTTAATGATTATTTCGATGTTAAGATTGATGCTATTAACCGTCCTGATAAACAAATTGTAGGGCGGAGCTTTACCCGACAAGCCGCCATGTTGATGCATCAGATATTTACAGCCGTAGGTATATTATTAGGTTTGTTGCTGGCCTGGAAGCTCAAAAGCTTTTCTGTAGCCATGATATATATTGTTGTGCCGGGTATGTTGTGGTTTTATTCGGCCACTTATAAACGACAATTTATGATTGGTAATCTGATGGTTGCGTTTATGTCGGCGCTTGTTATTTTGCTCGTGGTTATTGTAAAGCTGGCAGTGCTGGAACTGGAATATGGAACTTTGATTTTTGAAACCCCGATACCGAAAGAGTTCTATGCCTGGGGTGGGGGATTTGCTCTGTTTTCGTTTTTAACTACATGGATACGCGAAATTGTAAAAGATATGGAAGATGAGGCCGGCGACCGGGAAATGGAATGTCGTACAATGCCGATTGTGTGGGGTGTAAAACGCTCCAAAATATTTGTTTATTCGCTTATAGCGCTTACCATTTCGTTGCTTGTTATTATCGAACGTTTTTACATCAGCTTTGAGGGCAATCTTACGTTAAAATACATATTGCTGATGCTGGTTGCACCCTTGGTTGTTGCTGTTTGGCTCGTATATAAGGCACAAAAGCCGGCAGCGTATCATCAGGTGTCGGTGCTGCTCAAAGTGATTATGCTTTCGGGCGTTATTTACAGCTTCGTTTTTTATTTTCTGATGGCCAAAACCTATGGATTTAGCCTTTTCGATTTATTTGTAATAAAATAATTATGTTATGAGTGTGTTGCAAAATTTAGATAAATATAAAATTATACTGGCTTCGCAATCGCCGCGCCGTCAGGAGCTTTTGCGCGGTTTAAATCTCAATTTTGAGGTTATGGTACTGGACGTCGACGAAGATTATCCTGCGGGCATTGTTGGTGTGGATATTCCTATGTATCTGGCTAAGAAAAAGGCTAATGCTTATCAGGAAATAATGAACGAAAGTACTATGCTTATTACTGCCGATACTATAGTGTGGCACGAAGGCAAAGTGCTTGGTAAGCCAACCGATAAACACGATGCACGACGAATGTTGAAAATGCTATCGGGTAAAACACATCAGGTGATTACCGGAGTGTGCATCTCTACACTAAAGCGCCGCAAAGTGTTTCACGTAATTTCGGAAGTGAGGTTTTCTAAGCTTAGTGATAGTGAGATAGACTACTATCTTGAGAACTATAAACCGTACGACAAAGCTGGTTCGTACGGGGTACAGGAATGGATAGGCCTTGTGGGTGTTGAGCACATTACCGGCTCCTATTTTAATGTAATGGGATTGCCTATACAGCGACTTTATACCGAACTGAAAAGATGGAAAGAGTGAACTGCTCAAGCGTTTTCAGATAAGCAAATATTCATGTAAACATGCAAGAAAAGAATCGGCTGAAATGCTTATTCAAAACACTTTCATGATTTTTTTTACATGCTTACATTTTTTTTTTTGCATTTTTTTAATACTCAATTTTATCTTCTTTATTTGCCCACGCCTTAAAAGCTTCAAGCGCATCTTCCCTCATCATTTGCGAGGTAGCTATTTTTCTATCTTCCACCTTAAGAGCTATTTCGTCGTAAATAAATGAATCGTCGAATCCGATTTCTTTAGCATCGGCTTTTGTGTTGCCAAAGTAAATCTTGTCTAACCGGGCCCAATAGATGGCTGCAAGACACATCGGACACGGTTCGCACGAAGTATATATCTCGCAACCACTCAAATCAAACGTGCCTAACTTGCGTGCAGCTTTGCGAATGGCTGTTACTTCGGCATGAGCTGTGGGATCATTGTTTTTGGTAACGCTGTTGGCGCCCGTTGCAATCACTTCTCCATCCTTTACTATCACCGCACCAAAAGGACCTCCGCCGCTTTTTACATTCTTAACCGAGAGCGCAATGGCCTTGCGCATGTATTTGTAGTCGTTGTTCATTATTGCTGTTTAAGAAAAAGTTTTCAACAAAGATATAATTTAAAATTGAATTTTCTCTTTTTTTGATGCCACTTATTGTAGCTAAATGTTGTTTCAGATATTAAAGTTCTGAGCCTGTTTTTAAGGGATTTTTTGTGTTCAAAATTTTGTGAATAAATATATTTTGTAATCTTTTTGAAATATTTGTTACATTTTTTCAAAACTGTCTTTTGTCGTCATTCGCAACGAACGAGTGACGAATTGTAATACACGAAGCTTTTTTTGCGATGAAAATACATAAAAATTCACATTTTTTTGAATGGGTGTAATGATGTTTAGGGTTGATGATTTGAATTCAACTTTCAAAAAAGAGAAGTGAGCATATTATTGTTGATAAAATTCATTTGAATGAAACATTTATTCGCCTAAATTAATTTATATTTGTAATCGTAAGTTAATGAATATAAAAGTATACTTAGCAGAAAAATCAGAAAGTAGTTAATTTTTTAGTAAAAAACAAAAAAGAGTCAATTTTATGATGAAACGTTTAATTTATTTGGTTGTAGCTGTCTTATTCGTGGTGTCAGCAACCTTGAATGCACAGGTAACAACATCAGGTATTAACGGTAAAGTCACCTCTGCAGGTGAGCCTGTTATTGGTGCTACCATAGTGGCTAAACATGAGCCTTCCGGTACTACTTATGGAACGGTTACTAATGTCGATGGTCGTTATAATTTATCTGGGATGCGTGTTGGAGGTCCTTACACAGTGGTAATTAGCTATGTGGGATATGGCAAAAACACCACAAACAATGTGACATTGAGTTTGGGCGAAAACTATGTTATAAATGCAGCGCTCACAGAGGCTTCATCTACTTTGAATGAAGTTTTAGTTACTGCAAATCGCACTAAATTCACATCAGAGAAAACTGGTGCAGCAACCAATATCACGAACAGCCAAATAACAAGTTTGCCCACCGTGAGCCGTAGTATTACAGACCTTACCCGCCTTTCGCCTTATGGAGGCAACGGAATGAGTTTTGGTGGTACCGATGGTCGTACAGCTAACTTTACTGTGGATGGTGCTAATTTCAACAATAACTTTGGCTTAAGTGACAAACTTCCCGGTGGAGGCAGTCCAATTTCTATTGAAGCTATTGAGGAACTACAGGTTGTAATTACTCCATATGATGTTCGTCAAACTAACTTTATCGGGGGTGGTGTAAACGCTATTACAAAATCGGGTACAAACAGCTTCAAGGGTAATGCTTACATTTATCACAAAAACGAAAACTTACGTGGCGATGCTGTTAATGGCCAACAAATTGCTGGCGCCCGCGATGTTGACCGCAATACGACTTATGGTATGTCTTTAGGTGGTCCAATTATCAAAAACAAATTATTCTTTTTTGTAAGTGGCGAAATGTCTAAAACGCCAACCGTTGTTAATCGCTGGCAAGCTTCGACAGATGGTGTAGCTAATGCAGATAAATATATTTCACGTACAACAGTAAGTGATCTTCAGACAGTTTCTGATTATGTGAAAGAAAAATATGGATACAATACTGGTTCGTACACCAATTTCCCTGCCGACGAAAACAATTACAAACTTCTTGCACGTTTGGATTGGAATATTACCAATAAACATCGTTTGGCTTTGCGTTACAACTATACAAAAAACCTTTATTGGTCATCTCCCAACGCAACCTCAATGGACGGAGGTACTCGTATGTCGGAGGCAAGAATGTCAAAAGAATCGATGTCATACGCAAACTCTATGTATTCTATGAACAATCTTGTTCATTCATTCTCTCTTGATTTAAATAGCCGTTTGTCTGATAAGTTATCCAATCAATTTCTGGCAACATTCTCAAAACTTGACGACGTGCGCGGAACCGATTCTGATGAATTTCCTTTCATTGATATTTTGAAAAATGGTCAATCTTATATCTCTTTAGGGTATGAACTTTTTACATGGAACAATGCTGTACACAACGACGTTTTGAATATAAAAGACGAACTTTCTTATTACTTAGGAAATCATAAGATTGTAGGCGGTATAGCGTACGAATACAAAATGGCCGATAACGCTTATATGCGTAATGGTACAGGATACTATCGCTATACAAGTCTTGACGACTTTTTGACCGGGGCAGCTCCTGAAATTGTAAACTTAACTTATGGTTATGATGGCGAGGCCAATCCTGCTGCTCGTGTAAGAACAAATAAAATAGGAGTATACGCCCAAGATGACTGGAGTGTTACTGATAACTTTAAACTATCTTATGGACTTCGCATCGATGGACTTTTCTTCAATAATAATGACCTGATGACAAACAATGCTATCAAAAGTATTGATTATTCCGGTCGTCATATTGATACAGGAAAATGGCCTGCTGCAAATCTTATCTTCTCTCCCCGTATCGGTTTTGTATGGGATACATTTGGTGATAAGAGTCTGAAAGTTCGTGGAGGTACTGGTCTTTTCTCAGGAAATTTGCCGCTTGTATTCTTTACCAATATGCCTACCAACGGTGGTATGGTACAGTATCAGGCTCAAATTAACGCTGCAAACGCAGCTGCAAAAGGTTTTACTATGAGTGAGTTTGCCGGTGGTCTTGTAACTGATGCTAATGGCAAGGTTACTACTGCAGCTCTTTATAATAAATTAACTTCATTGGGATACCCGTCAACTGTATCACCTGCTGATGGCACACTTCCTTCTGCTATTTCGGCTGTTGATTCAACTTTCAAAATGCCGGAGGTGTGGAAAACTTCAATTGCTATTGATTATTCATTCAAAACATCTTTTCCTTTCTCTGTAACAGTAGAAGCTATTTTCAATAAAACAATTAATGGAGTTACAATTTCTGACTGGAGTATTCCATCAGTTGGTGGTTTTGCACGTTTCAATGGTGCTGATAATCGTCCTATTTATCCTGCCGGTTATCGTACAGCTACAAAGGCATTTGTATTGGAAAACACAAGCAAAGGTTATGGCTGGTCGGGTAACGTTACATTCAATGCTCAACCTGCTCAATGGCTCAATTTAATGGCTGCTTATACTCACACTGTTGCTAAAGACATTACAGGTATGCCCGGATCCAATGCTGAATCTGCATTTACATATGTTCCAACGGTAGAAGGTCCTAATAACATTAAATTGCACAACTCACAATATAACACACCTGATCGTATAGTAGCATCACTTACGGCTCATGATAAGAGCGGTAATCACTATAGTGTTGTATACGAAGGATGGCGTGGTGGTTCTAACTATTCTTACATGACGGTTAATGATATGAATGGTGACGGTTACAACTACGATGCTATTTATGTGCCTACAGATGAACAAGTGGCAAACAACGAATTCCGTTTTGTATCAGAAAATGATAAAACCCGTTTTATGGACTATGTACATGCTAACAGCTATCTGAAAAATCAGCAAGGTAAATATGCCGAAGCTTATAGCCTTTATTCTCCTTGGGTGAATCGCATTGACTTTGGTTACAAACACGATTTTGTTGTGAAAGTAAATAAGGTTAAAAATACTTTACAGCTTAGTTTTGATATCAAAAACGTAATGAACCTGTTCAACTCCAGTTGGGGTGTGGCTAAATACCTGAATCCTGAGATTGGTACTGATCCCCGTATTCTCAAATATGAAGGCGTTGATGCTGACGGTGTAGCTACATTCTCTACTCCTTCTTCAATCAAAGGAAGTACTCAAACATTTACTCCAAGCTATACTTTGGGTCAATGTTGGTTTACATCAATTGGTATCAAGTATATTTTCAACTAATAAAAAGCACTGACAATTATGAAATTCAAAAAAATAATTCCATTTTTTATAGCAGCACTTGCTTTGATGACAAGTTGCGCTGATGAAACAAGCATGACATTGCTTGATGAAATTCAGGTATCGTCTTCATACGTTTCTATCCCTGTAGCTGGCGGTTCTACATCTATTACAGTAACAGCTAAAGATGCGTACACAGTTGAGAAAGTAACTACTACCAAGAATAAAGTTGAATGGTTGACTATTTCCGCAGCTACTGGCGTTGCTGGTGAATCAACACTCACATTTACTGCTTCATCTACTTTGGATGGGCGCACGGCTGAAGTTTTGATTAAATGTGCAAATAAAACTCAGAGAGTAAATATTATTCAGGGTGTAGCAAAAATAGCAACTGCAACATGTGCGGATGTAATTGCTGGACCAGATAGCAAAACATATCAGGTAACAGGCGTTTGTACTTCAATAGCCAACACAAGTTACGGTAACTGGTATTTGAAGGATAATACTGGCTCAATTTACATTTATGGTACTCTTGATGCTAAAGGTGCTACGAAAAATTTCTCAAGCTTAGGAATTGAAGTGGGTGATGAAGTAACCGTTCAGGGACCAAAAACTACCTACGGTACAACCATTGAATTGGTAGATGTGACAGTTCTCAAAATCAATAAATCGCTTGTGAAAGTTGACTCAGTAAAAACTGCAGCACTTCCTCTCGAAGGTGGTGAATGTATTGCATACCTTACCTGTAAAGGACAAGGTGTATCGGTAGATATTCCTGAGGATGCTAAATCGTGGTTGTCCATCTTATCTATTCAGTCGGCAGGTACCAAGACAGTTGTGAAATTCAAAGCTGCTGCTAATGCCGGTGGAGATCGTGGAACTACTCTCACATTTACCACCACTGACGGAACCAAAAACTATACTGCACAAACTCCTATTACTCAAAAGGGGTCGATATTAAACGTAACTGTTGCGCAGTTCATAGCGGCTACGGTTGGCACTACACAATATCGTTTGTCAGGTGTTATTAGTAGTATTGCAGATGCTTCGACAGGTAAGTTAAATATAAAAGATTTTTCAGGCGAAGTATATGTATATAAAATTACAGATTTTGCTTCAAAAAATCTAAAAGTAGGCGATTTTATTATAATTGTAGGACAACGTGCAGCTTATAACGGAGTGGCTCAAGTAAATAATTCTGTTTTGGAAACTTCTATTCCATTAACTACAGCTACTGTATCAGAAGTGCTTGCTAAACCTGATGACACTAATACTTTCTTTATGGTTACGGGTGTAATTAAATCAATCTCGACTGGAAATTACGGCAATCTTTATTTGACTGATGGCGTTAATGATATCTATGTATATGGTTGTTATCCTAAATATGGAGCAACTGGTAATGATAGACAAGGTCTCGTTACAGCTAAAGGTCTTAAAGTTGGTGATACGCTAACTGTAATTGCTCCTAAAGGCTCTTACAATGGGGCAGCACAATTGGTAAATAGTTTTTATTACAGTCACGTAAGTGCACAATAAAAATTTGGGAATTAATACCTATAGGTTTTAATTGATATAAACTTAGCATCATCTTAGAGAGTTAGCTCTCTAAGATGATGTTTTTTTTTAGGTCTTTGTTCCAATTTTCTTTTGCAATACATTCTTGATATATTGCGCCAGCTTAACCAATAGGAATTTGTAACCGATGCTGACTGAAATGTCTTCAAAAAAGACAACAGTTAAATTTAATGTAGTTGGCGCTCAAAAACAACTATCATTTAAGTATTAATAGGCTGAGTTTTGAACAAACCGAACTTGTCTTTTTTTAGCTCACACTTTTCTGCACTTCACTATCTTATTTTCTCCATCGTTTACTTTGCAGGCAAATATATAAACTTCACCTCCTTCTTTAATTCCTGTTTTTTTGCGTAGTTCATCTACTGTAGCCGGATAGTTGCGGACAGCGATATTGGCTTTGGGGCTGCTTGCTTTTAGTGATTTAAGCTCTTGTTTGGAACTGCCCTGTATTGTTTCTATCTCAAAGATTCTTCCCGGAAAATTGCTTATCAGATGCTCTGAAGTGTATAGGTGTGTATTGGGGTGAAGCTTTTGTACATCAAACCGTTCGCTTAATATGCGGTATGCACCGGCTTTCATTAGCGAGCTATTGGGTTCGTACAGATAATGGCATAGCTTGTGGGCGTAACTTACTGTGGCACAGCTTTCGTCGGTGGGGGTGAAGCTGAAATTTTCTGTACGCTCTTTACGGATGTTGACTGTTTTGTATTCTATCTCCATGTTGCCAGTCCGGTCGGCTATGAGAATAATCTCTTTACACTCATTATCTACCGACACCACATGTACTTTGTTGGTTCCGGGCAGGTCGGCTATAGCCTGAGTAATATCGAGCATAGGCGAAAGTTTTACCATCATTGTACGGCATTTTTCTCTTAGCAGTGGGAGCAACCGGGTTATATCCGGCTCACAATCTGATACAAAAACCACCTTTTTACCGCTATTATCCCGTCGTGCCGGATCGATAAATATCGTATCGAAAACGAGTTTGGTTTCTTGTAAAAACTCCTCGGCATCAACACAATGTGTTAAGATGTTGCTGGCCTGAAGCGCTGCGAAGTTTTGTTGCACCAGATCGTGCAACTCTTTGTTGCGCTCAATATAGTGCGCCTGAGCAAAGTTTAGCGAAATAAAGTAGCAATCTATACCCAGACCGCCGGTAAGGTCGGCAAAACTATTCCCGCTTACCAGAGAGGCTTTATAACGGGCTGTCAGTTCCGACGATGCTTGCTCAAGCGATAACTGTGCCGGATACAGTATATCCGTGTTGTTGAAGAAAAGCGGAACTTTATGCTTTATACGCTGCCTTCCTGCAATTTGCCGTATGGCGGTGGACATGTCTACTCCAGGATAACGCGATGCCTGTAGAGCCAGCGTTTTTACATCATCATCGGCATGTTCAAGTATAAAATTGGCTGTATTCTGGTCGAACATTTATTTTTTTGTTGTTTTGTAAGGCAAAATTACATCTTTTTTGGATTATAACGACTTTTTGTTTGGTGTGATCTGTAATGTGTTGATAGATAGGAGTTTGTTTTGTGTAGTTCAAAAAACAAAAAAATGATATATAAAAAATCAGAAATAAATAGTATTTTTGCTGTCGATTTTGGTATCTGATAAATGTTCTGTTTATCAGGTAAAAGGGAATCCGGTGTAAATCCGGAACAGTACCCGCTGCTGTAAGCTCTTTCTTTAATTGACTATTGGTGATTAAAGAAAACGTATTGAACAATACTTTTGCCACTGTTTCTTAGGACAACAGACGGCAGACATCAGTGCACAGATTTTTTCTGTTGTATGTTGTCTGGAAACCGTTGTCTGTGATTCGGGAAGGCGTTCAATTACGGGAGTAAGTCAGAAGACCTGCCGAAGTTATTTTAAATACATATTTTTTTGCTTTCGGGTATAACTGCAAAAAATCAGGTCTTGCGCACTCTTTATCGGGGTTTACAAGCTTTGTTTTTTTATCACCCGTTAACTTATTTGTATTTATGCTTTTAGTGCAATAATTAATTCGTAAAAATAAATAAAGATGAAAAAAAACAAACTTTTTTTTGCTGTCATTGCCATGGCAGTGTTATTTACAGCATGTCAGCCTGATACGGAAAAAACCGAGTATGTAGTTGATTTTGAAGATGTGACTTTGACTGATAGTATTTGGAACGGATCGGATGGATCAGGAGCTTTTGTATCAAACGGATTTACATTTAAAAATAGTTATAATGCAGCATGGGCATCATGGAGAGGCTTTTCAGTGTCGGCAAAGAAAAATGCCGTAACGAGGGGTTGGGCTAATGAATTTAGTACTATTGCCGGTGGTGGTGCATCAAGCTCTAAGCAGTTTGGCTTAGCTTTCGATACGGCTGTTGTAGTATGGGATGTAAAGGCAGGAGAAAGCTTCAAAGCCAAAAGTCTTATGATTACAAATTCGACATGGGCTTACTGGGAAATTAAAGAAGGTGGGTATGGAAAAGTATTTTCAGCGGGTGATTGGTTTAAGGTTAAAATTGCAGGTTATCTGAATGACGTGAAAACCAGTGAACTTGAATACTATCTGGCCGATTTCAGAGATGGAAAATCATTTATTTCCAATACATGGCAAAAAGTAAGTTTGTCTGATTTAGGTAATGTAAATAAAATTCAATTTACTTTCGACTCGTCTGATAAATCCGGAATTTATATCAATACTCCGGCTTATGCCTGTATTGATAACCTTGTTATTGAGAAGGAGACTGATAAGGAATAGAAGACAATGTATGAAATTGAGCGTTTATCTGCCATAATATATGCTTTTCGTACACCAAACCGGACTTGATTAAGTCCGGTTTTTTATTTTTTTGAAAAAAAAATCTGAATACATTTCTGAAAATGAACGGACTAAGATTTATTTTATCGGCTAATGATGGTGAACCCCTTGCAGATTCCCGAAAAAGCACTACTTTTGTGCCCGGATAAGTCCTACACGACCAGCTCCTTTCGAACTCCCCCAGGGCCTGACCGCAGCAAGGGTAGATGGTTGAGCGGTGCGATGTAGGGGGCTTATCCGTTTGCCTCTTTAGCTCAGTTGGCCAGAGCACGTGATTTGTAATCTCGGGGTCGTTGGTTCGAATCCGACAAGAGGCTCAAAATATAATTTACAAACCGTTTTTAGTTCCGAGACTAAAAACGGTTTTTTTTTGGGGGGGATGGCATAAAAAAACGCTCAGGAGATATGCTCCGGAGCGTTTTTTTGTGTTTTTTATTAATAGCTGAATCAGGTGTTCATACCACCACAAACATTGATTACCTGTCCGCTTACGTAGCTCGACAAATCGGAGGCAAGGAACAATGTTACCTTAGCTACCTCGTCGGGGCTACCACCGCGGCGCAATGGAATGTTTTCAGCCCATTTGGCGCGTTGCTCGTCGGTAAGTGCGTGCGTCATTTCTGTTTCGATAAAGCCCGGTGCAATGGCATTGGCACGGATACCGCGCGAACCAAATTCTTTGGCTACCGATTTAGCTAAGCCAATCATACCTGCTTTTGAAGCTGAGTAATTGGCCTGACCGGCGTTGCCCGACACACCTACTACCGAACTCATATTGATAATGCTGCCCGATTTTTGTTTCATCATTATCGGTGTGCATGCATGGATAAAGTTGAATGCTGATTTCAGGTTTACATTGATTACAGCATCCCATTGTGATTCGCTCATGCGCATCATCAAACCATCTTTAGTTATGCCGGCATTGTTTACCAGAATGTCGATACGACCAAACTCTTTGGCTATTTCGTCGACCACAGTGTGTGTTTCTTCAAAATTAGCTGCATTGGATGCATAAGCTTTTACTTTCACACCAAGTGCTTCAATTTCTTTCTGAGTATTCAGCGCGTTTTCGTCAATATTCAGATCGGTAAAAGCAATGGACGCTCCTTCGGAAGCTAACTTCAGTGCTATGGATTTTCCAATACCGCGAGCTGCACCTGTTACGATGGCAACTTTTCCTTCTAATAATTTCATGCGTTATTTTTTTTTAGTTATTTATCGCATGGAACTTGCACCTGATAGCTATCGGGATGCTCGTTTCATACCTTCAATTTTTATATTAGATATTGTTATTATATTTTTTGCTCAACAATATATATTTATCCAATCATTGAATCTAAACTTTATATTGATTCAATTTTTCCTTGATTTTATAAAAAATTCGGCCACAAAGATAGTGTTTTTTTCTAAAAATTATTCCTATATTGCACAAATTGAGCTTTTTTATGCAAAAATGGCATCTGGAAATATGAATTTCGGGATGCCATTTTTAGCTTATTTTTATTTGAAACTACTATCTATCTTGTACGTTCCCTGGCCTTAAGTTTGGCCTTTAGAGCTTGCGAAGTCACTGACTCTGCTTCAGTTTCTGACAGATCAAAATAGTTTAATGTTCCTTCGTAAGTTCCCTTAATTTCATTGCCAAAAGAATCAGAAAGGTCGTACACGATTTTATAATCGGGTTGATTTCTACTTATTACAATGGTTCCACCCGTAATTCTGGTGTATATGGTTTTGTTGTAAAACCAGGTTCCAAACCACTTTACATTATCGCCGGCTACAAAGGTAAATGCTTTGTATTCGGTAGTTGACGTGTAATTTGTAATTGTAAGGGCGCTATATGTTCCTTTAGCAATGGTATCTACCGAATTGGTATTTGTGTTGAGTTCTATCTCCAGCGTATCTGTTGCGTTGGCAAGAAATACCAGAAAGTTATTGGTTTTTCCTGTTTCGTAGTAATCGCCCCAGTAGTTTATCACGCCATTGGTAAATGAAGTGGCTATCTCTGATTTAACCGTAACTGTACAATTGGCTTTAAAGTCGCCGGCTGAAGCTGTTACTACGGCCGTGCCTATGCCCACTCCATTTATCTCGCCGTCACTGTCAACAGTTACAATGCTGTTGTTGCTCGATGTCCATTTAATTTTAGGCGCTATCTCGCCGGTATAGTCAGCGTCGGCAGTGAGTAAAGTGGCCTCACCCAAAATAATCGTTTTTTCAGCTTGATCTAAACTGATACCGGTTATTTTGCTTTGTGTACAGGCCGTTAATAGCAGAACTGTAAAGCATAATAATATGAAGTTTCCGTTTTTTTTCATTTTGAAGAAAATCATTCAGATTACTAATGCTTAACCATTCATCGAAACCAGAAATTCATCGTTGTTTTCGGTGCGCTCCATACGTTCTTTCAGGAATTCCATGGCTTCGTTGGAGTTCATGTCGGCTAAGTGGCGACGGAGAATCCACATGCGGTTCAGGGTGTCCTGATCGAGCAGCAGGTCGTCGCGACGGGTGCTTGATGCCATGATGTCTACAGCAGGGAAAATGCGCTTGTTGGACAAGCGACGATCGAGCTGAAGTTCCATATTACCTGTTCCTTTAAATTCCTCGAAAATTACTTCATCCATTTTCGAGCCTGTTTCGGTAAGAGCGGTAGCAATAATGGTAAGACTGCCTCCGTTTTCGATGTTACGGGCGGCTCCAAAAAAGCGTTTTGGCTTGTGCAAAGCATTGGCATCAACACCACCCGAAAGGATTTTTCCTGAAGCAGGCGAAACGGTATTGTAAGCGCGTGCAAGTCGGGTAATGGAATCGAGCAGAATTACTACATCCTGACCACATTCTACCATGCGTTTGGCTTTTTCGTGTACCATGCTGGCTACTTTTACGTGGCGTTCGGCCGGTTCGTCAAAGGTCGACGACACAACTTCGGCACGTACGCTGCGGGCCATATCGGTTACTTCTTCGGGGCGCTCATCAATCAGCAGTACAATCATATACACTTCGGGGTGATTGGCAGCTATGGCATTTGCTATTTCTTTTAACAGCACAGTTTTACCTGTTTTGGGTTGTGCCACAATAAGTCCGCGTTGTCCTTTACCAATGGGCGAAAATAAATCAACAATGCGTGTCGATAACGTATCGCGCTTGCCGGTAGTAAGGTTGAATTTTGTATCGGGGAAAAGCGGTGTAAGGTGCTCAAATGGAACACGATCGCGAACATACTCAGGCGAACGGCCATTGATTTTGTTCACTTTGATAAGTGGGAAGTATTTTTCACCTTCTTTGGGTGGTCTGATAGCTCCGTTTACGGTATCTCCGGTTTTAAGTCCAAAAAGCTTAATTTGCGATTGGGAAACGTATATATCGTCGGGCGATGCCAGATAATTGTAATCAGCCGAACGAAGAAAACCGTAACCATCCTGCATCATTTCCAGTGTACCTGTTCCTTCCAGAATACCATCAAAGTCGTACTGTTTGTCTTGTTTATCAGGACGTTGTTGGTTGAATTTGTTGCGGTTGTTGTTGGCCGGATTATTGTTAGCCGGATTGTTATTGGTGCCGTTGTTGGCGTTAGCTGCGTTCGGGGTGTTTCCGTTGTTCGGTTTGTTGGGACGCAGCTCTATGTTGTTGATAAATCTTGGCTTTTCGGTAGTTTCGCCGGTTTCAGATATATCTTCTTTTATTTCTGGAGCTTCGTTGTTGACAGTAGTTTCTTTGATGTCGATGCTTTCTTCAGTTGCGAGGTCGTTTGTGAATTCATCTAATTCAATTTTTTTCTGTACTTTTTCAATCTTTGGAGCAACAAACTTCTCCGTTTTTTCTACAATTACTTCGGCAGGCTTAACAGGCTCTGCGTTTTGTAGTTGTGGGGTAATTTCCGCTTTAGTGTCTACCGGTTTTACGGCCTTTTTAGGTTTACCTTTTTTCTTTGTTTCAGGAGCTTTGTTTTCCTGTGGTTCTTTTGCTGCCGGAGTAGGAGCAGGAGTTGGCGTTTCGGCCACAACTGTTGGCTTTTCTACTTTCTTAGCAGGTTTTTCAGGCTGAGGTTTTACTTTTTTCTCATTGTTGTTGTCGGTAGTAAAAACTTTTTGTTCGCTTTGTTTTTTTACCGGTACACGAAGCCTTCTTTTGCGGTCTCCGTCGACTTTTTCTGTTGAGGCTTTTCGTTGCGCATTGTCCACGGCCTGTTGGTCGAGAATGTCATAAACCAATGTTTCTTTCTTGGTTGAAGCCGAAACTTTCAAACCCAATTCAGCCGCGATGTCCTTTAGTTCGGACAGTTCTTTCGCATTTAGTTGCAAAATGTTGTAATTACTCATAAAAGTATGACTAAACGTTCATAGAGGGATTTTTCCCGAAAAGGAAATGACGTTCTTTCTAGTGAATGTATTTAATTGTTGATTATTATTAAAACAAGGCAGGAGGCCATTGTTCTTTAGAAAACGATACAAAAGTACAATTAATTTCTAAATATACAAACTATTGTACTTTTTTTTAGCTTTAGATGTGTTTTTTTAGTTCAAACTCAACGATTTTGGTGGTTTCACGGCTTACTCTGTATCTGTTGTCGGTGCGATATCCGATTACCCAAACGATTTCGTTGCCCGAAAGCAGCAGCCAGCATTCATCTTTATTGAATCGGGATATTTTTTCGTCGATAAAGAAGTCGCTCAGTTTTTTCTTGTTCTGCATACCGAAAGGGATAAAACTGTCGCCCTGACGCCAATGCCTTAAGGTAAGCGGAAATTTTAATTTTGAAGCATCCAGATGTACCCTGAACTTTTCTTTAGAAACTATAAATGACGAAGATACCGGAAAAACACTAATCTTTATATTTAAAGGTTCTGTTATAGCCGTAAGCCCTTCCGTTATTTCGTATACAGCGTCTTCAGCAGCATTTATAGGGGTGATAATGAGGTAGTCTCTGTCGGAAAGTAGTTGATAATCATTGCTTTTAAAAATCAGTCCGGGATTTTTTTCCAGTGAATCTGTAATGTTTGATACCATAGAAGCATTAAAACCATAGGGATAAAGCATTTCGAAAAGAAAAGTTTGAAAATATGGTTGTTCAAGCAGTTCTTTTTTGTTGATTTTAAAAACATTATTTTCCTGTGTTGTTATTTTCTCTTTTAGCTGGTTAATGTTGTACATGTAAAAACCCTCAAGCTGCTCAAAGCGTTCGATGTTTTGATACAGAGTTTCGCGTACTGAGGGGTTGATTGTTTCGAGGAGCGGAAGTACTTCGTGGCGGAATTTATTGCGTGTGAACTCAGTGGAGGCATTGGTGGAGTCTTCTACGCAGCTAAGGTCGTACTGCATCAGGTATGCCATTATTTCTTCGCGCGAAACGCATAATAATGGTCTGACAACATGTTCGTTACGGTATGGAATGCCCGTCAGCCCTTTGAGTCCGGTGCCTCTTACAAGGTTCATCAGCATGGTCTCCACACTGTCGTCGCGATGATGTGCCACGGCAATGGCTTGCGCGTTGTGTTCAACAAGCAGTTGCTCAAACCATTCGTAACGTAAGTCGCGAGCCGCCATTTCTATGGACAGCTTATTATTTGCCGCATATTTTTTTGTATCGAAATTGATGTAGTGGCCGGGTATCTCCAGCTCGGTTGTTAGCTGGCGAACAAAGGTTTCGTCGCGGTCGGATTCTCTGCCTCTCAGGTGAAAATTACAATGCGCAGCTATACATTTGTAGCCCAGAGCCTTTAATATATGCAACAAAGCTACTGAATCGGCACCACCGCTTATGCCAACAATCACCGTGTCGCCGGGCATCAGCAGTTGTTTGCTTTCAATATATTTACCAACCTTTTTTTGCATTTGAAGAAATTTTCAGAAAGAGCCTTTTTGCGTTAATTTTCTGATTGATTACAAAGGTAATGTTTTTTTTTAGTACATGACAAAAATTCTATTTTGCCTGTAATTCATGGATGTGAATAGTGATTCATGTGAATAGAAACGCGGATATAGCGGATGAAACATATTTTCGCTGTAAACTCAAAAGTTTTCCTGATGCGGATTACATTACAGATTTTAGACTTCACAAGTGAAGTCGGCTGATTTTCAGCTGCGAACACTAATCCGCCATTTACGTAGTAAATAAATCAGAATTAAAATCCGTTTTATTACCACAATAAATCAGTGTATATCAGTCAAATCCGCTATATCCGCGTTTCTATTCTTTTTTTTGTCATGTACTTTGATGTTTTTTATAAAAAATATGAGATGATATTTATGCCTGAGGTAACAATATCTCACGAATAGTGGCATTTTTCATTCGGATATTTTCGTGCGTTGCCCAGATTATAAGTGGTTTATACTCCATTGTCTGGTTGTCAATAAGCTCCACAATTTGATTTTTGACGGCTTCGTCCAAGCCGTTTAAAGGCTCATCCAGCAGTAATACGTGGCTTTGCGCTGCCAGAGCTCTTATCAGCTCAACTCTTTGTTGCTGGCCACCACTCAGTTCGGCGGGGTACTTGTTGGCAAACTCTTGCATGCCGGCAGCACCCAGTAAGTAAGTAATTTTATCTTCTTCGGTTTTGGTGTTAGTTGCAAAACGGATGTTGTCTCTGATATTTAGCCATGGAATTAGCCTGTTGTCCTGAAATGAATAGGCTACTGTAAATTTGCCTGAGGGTAAAACTAATCCCTGGTATGACTTGTCGATGCCGGAAATTATTCTGAGCAAAGTGGTTTTTCCGGTTCCCGACGGCGATTTGATGCAACTAACCTCAGTATCAGAAAAAGTATCGGTTAATCCCGAAAAGATTACTTTTTCGCCAAAGTTTTTTACAAGATTACTAATACTGATTTTTTTTGATGTGTTCAAGTGTAGGTTGCGTACTACTCCAGATTGTTTGCGGTAATGTATTGGGATTTTTATAAGTTTTTTGATTAAAAAATCGAATAAATAACTGATTGTAATGGCTATTACGGTCCATGAAATAACTTCAGGTATGTTGATGTAGGCCTGCGCCTGCTTCATTCCCGTACCTATACCGTGGATTGGCTGAGCCAAAACTTCGCCAATAATAATGGCTCGCCAGCCAAATCCCATAGCTGTGCCGATACCTCCGAAAATAATATTACGGGCCGAAGGCAAGTAGATGCAGACAAAGATTTCGGTTTTTGATTTGCCAAATACCTGCGCCATTTCCACCAATTTTGGGTCGGTATGTTCGAGGCCGTTCAAAGTGGCCTGATACAGGATAGGAAACATGGTAATTAGTGCTATGAATACCGGTAAATTATCGGGGCGGAACCACAGCAAGGCAATAAGCGTAACCGAAATAACCGGTACCGACCTCAATACAACGAGCCAGGGGTGAAAAAATGCTCTCCAAAACCCCGAAAACCCTGAAAGGGTGGCTAAGCTAAAAGCTGCTACGAAGGCCAACGAAAATCCGGCAATTCCCCTGAGGATAGTAGCGCCGATAGCCGAATAAAAACCTTGCGTGCCGAAAATGTGAATGACTCCTGCGAATAAGCTTTTCAGGTCGGGGAATATTGCCGGATAACCAATGAACAGGGCCATGGTTTCCCAGATAAGCATCAGCACTACTATAGATAAAAGTGTTGGTACGAGGCTCTTTTTCATTTATTCGGGCTGGTAAATAAAATTTCGGTTGGGCAGTTTGCCGCCAATGCTTTCGGGGGCAAACTCGTAAAAAATATTCAGGTAGCGCATCACTTCTTTCTCAACTGCGAAAGCACCTACATATCTGATATTACATAGTGGTAACGACTTTTTAGCGGTTTCGGTATCACTTATTATTTTATGTTTTACCAATAACGCTGCAGCCATATCCGGCTCATTGTTGATAAAATTGCAGCTGGCTGAGTATAATTCACAAACTTCTTCAACAATGTCATTGTTGTCGTCGGCAAACGAAGTATTTACCAAAAAAGCCGTTTGGGCGAAAATATCAATATCAGTATTAAAGATATACTCTTCGCAGTCGAGTTTGCTTAAAACTCTGATTTCAGGGTTTTTGATAATCAGGTTGCTTACCTGCGGTTCCGAGATTACGGCTATTTGTACTTTGCCGCTGAGCAGTGCGCCGGCCAGTTCGTTGTTGCCTGTGTAGGTGTAGTCAATTTGTACATTCCGTAGCTTCTTTTCATCGATATACCTTTGTAACAGAATATCGGGCGTGGCACCTTGCCCAAATACAGCTATGGTGTTGTTGTGCAGTTGTGTCAGGCTTTGTATGTTTTGGTTGTTGGTAACAATGTATAAAGTACCCCATACCGGAAAAGCCACAGCTTTATATTTTACATCTTTGTTGTACAAATTGGCGGCCATTACAGTGGGCAGTACGGCAAAATCCAGTTCGTTTTTCATCATAAGCGCCTGAATTTGCTGAGGGTCTGATTTGATGACGAACTCAATTTTTTTATCTCCGATTTTTTGAGGATTGTCGTATAGTTGAATAAAACTTATTGACGATGGCCCATCAAGTACGCCTATGCGAATGTTCTGAGGGGCTTTTTCACGACAGGATGAAAAAAGAATAAAAAATAAGCATGTAAGAAATGTGATTCTTGTTAATGTGTTTTTCATTTCCAACCGGAATTTTAAAAAGAGAGCCGTCAATAATTATTTTTTTACGAGTTCAATCACTGATATTTCAGGGCGAACCCCTATGTGCATGGGCAGCCCTATATAACCTATTCCTCTGTTTACATAGATATATTGTTCGTTTTCAAGATAAAGCCCTGCCCAATGCTTAAATACAAAGGCGGCCGGCGAAAAAAGCCTTTTGCCAATTTTTAACCCTAACTGTGCGGCATGTGTATGACCCGAAAGCGTCAGAACAATGTCTTTGTGCGACCGTATTTCGGCATCCCACTGATTGGGGTCGTGCGCCAGCAAAATCTTGGGTTCGTGGGCTAACGACCCCCGAAGCGCCTTACAAAGGTTGCTATAACGGAAAGCAGCTGTTTTGCCCCAGTTTTCGACGCCAACCAATAGAAGGCTGTCGTTTCCCTGTTTCAGATACACGTGTTGGTTGAGCAATAATGTGAATCCAAAATCTCTGATGGCCTGATTAATTTTGTTGCGGTTTTCCGTTTTTGCACTATCGGTAACCCAGGCGGTATAGTCGCCGTAGTCGTGATTTCCCAACACTGCAAATTTAGCATATTTTGACTTGAGTTGCAAGAAAAAAGGCGTCCAGCCTTCAGTTTCTTCAGCATAATTATTAACCATGTCGCCTGTAAATACAATTATGTCTGCATTCTGCTGATTTACAAGGTCAATTACAGGTTTTAGTTTTTTGAACTTTTTGTTCCAGCTACCGAGATGCAAGTCGGATATTTGTACTATTTTATAGCCATTGAATGCTTCGGGCAAGTCCTTTATCGGGATTCTTGTGTGAGTTACCTCAAACCGGCGGGGAGTAACGTAAGCGCTTAGTAGCATAATTACGATAACAGCCACGCTTAATGTAATACGTACTATTCCGAAATAAACAGATTCTTTTTTAAAAATTTTTTTATATAAAAAATGGAGGAAGTAGAAAATAATATGTATCAGTTTAGGTATATAAATAAGCAGAAAAAAGAAATAAGTCCACATAATAACGGCAATAACCCGATAATTGCGCACATTCTCAAGTCCAAACTTAACGTACAGAAAAAGTACCGTGAAAAATGCGGGCGCTATCAGGTGCAGAATTATAAACAAAGGTTTGGCATTCTGGCTTTTCAGTTTTCTGTAAAAAAACAGGTCGGCAATAAGAATGGTCAGCAGCAGTAAAACCAAAACAACGGTATACATCTTCATACCAGTAAAAGTTATAGATTGAAGCACAAAGATACTTTTTTTGCGCATATTTTCAGTAAATAAGTGAAAATTGTAGATTTTATTTGTATATTTGTAGGCCTTAAAAATAGTACGCGAAGCTTCATTATTAGTATGTCAGCGCATTTTATCTATTTCGTTGTGATTTTCATACTCGTGGCCGATTTTGGCCTGGAGCGAAGCTTGGCCTACCTTAATATCAAACATTCAAAACTAAAACTTCCTGATATTCTGTCTGATATATACGACGCGGAAAATTACGCACGTCAGCAGAACTATTTCCGCACAAACACACGATTCGGTTTTGTAACCGCTACTTTTGGCTTTATCGTTATTTTACTTATATATATTCCGGGTGGGTTTGGTTGGCTCGACAGTGAGCTGACAACATTTATTGAGGCTGATATTTTGAGGTCGCTGGCTTTTTTTGCTATCCTGTTTATAGCAAACGACTTAATTAATATCCCTTTTGAATGGTACGATACCTTTGTTATTGAAGAGCGTTTTGGCTTCAATAAAGTAACCCCCGGATTATTTGTACTCGATAAACTCAAATCTTATTTGCTTGCAGCCATCATAGGTGGTGGGCTGCTGGTTCTTGTAATTTGGATATATAACCTTACACCGCAGTTTTTCTGGTTAATTGCATGGGCAGTGATGACAATTTTCGGGTTATTCATGTCTATGTTTTATTCGGAGATTATTGTGCCTTTGTTCAATAAGCAAACTCCCCTGCCCGAAGGTGAGTTGAGAGATAAGATTGAAACATTTGCAGGTTCGGTTCATTTTAAACTGACGAATATTTATGTTATCGACTGGTCGAAGCGCTCGACCAAGGCCAATGCTTATTTTACGGGTTTTGGGCCTAAAAAGCGCATTGTGCTTTACGATACCTTGCTGGATAAGCTTACAGCCGACGAAATTGTGGCAGTACTGGCACACGAAGTTGGACACTATAAACACAAACACACGATAAAAAACATATTAATTTCTCTGCCATCGTCTCTGCTGTTGTTTTTTCTTTTAGGAATTATGCTCAGTAGCGATGCGTTGGCTCAGGCATTCGGAGGTGTGTCGGCCAATTTTCATCTGAATATACTGGCGTTTGGCATTATTTATTCGCCTGTTTCACTGGCGCTTGGGCTTATATCCAATCATCTGTCGCGCAGGTACGAGTATCAGGCCGATTCGTTTACTGCTACGCATGGACTGGGAGATGTGCTTATATCGGGTTTGAAAAAATTATCGTCGTCGTCGTTGAGTAATCTTACGCCGCATCCGTTGTACGTGTTTTTTCATTATTCGCATCCTACTATTTATCAAAGGATTTTAAATATCAAATCCTCAATAAAACACGAGGTTACTGAATAATTGATGAATGTGCGTTAAACTAAACGTATCACTTTTTTTGGGAAATTAATAGATTAAAACTGAAAACCTATGTTACTTGGAATTATGGGCGCTATGCCCGAGGAAATGGATAAAATTCTCGCGGCCATTACCGAGAAGGAAATTGTAGAGAGAGGTAGCCGCATTTATTATAAAGGAAAATTATACGGACAGCAGGTTGTTGCAGTATTTTCGCGTTGGGGTAAGGTGGCTGCGGCTACTACGGCTACCAATATGATTCTTGAGTTTGGGGTCGATCGCATCGTTTTTACGGGAGTAGCCGGAGCTATTTCGCCCGACTTGCATATTGGCGACATAGTGATAGCGCAAAGACTTTTTCAGCACGACATGGATGCCCGCCCGCTTATGCGCAGGTTCGAGATTCCGCTTACAGGGAAAACATCGTACGAAATTCCGCAGCAAAATGTGGACATCATGGCAGATGCCGTTCATAACTTTTTGAAAAACAACAAGACATTCAGAAAAATACTGAGTGAGCAAAGTATAGAATACCCCAAAATGCTGATTGGAGACATTGCAAGTGGCGACTTGTTTATTTCCAGTTCACAGATGAAAGAGGCTTTGTTGCGCATTTTGCCTTCGGTGGCATGTGCCGAAATGGAGGGGGCAGCCGTAGCTCAGGTTTGTGATGATTATGGGATACCACTTGTGGTTGTCAGGGTTATTTCGGATACCGCCGACGAGGAAGCGCATGTGTCGGCCATCGGATTTGTAAATCATCATGCCGGTGATTATTCATTGTCGATACTTCAAGAGTACATTACCTTAATTAATAAGTAGTCGGTATTATTGAAAAAATCACGGTTGTTTATCTTGTTTATATAGCAGACTCATACGAATGTGTAATCTAATATATTAATTAATCTTTTTTAAAAAATTATGGTAGACAACATTTTTTATTTAGTTCCTTTAGCTTCCATTGTAGCTCTGGGATTCGCTTTCTATTTCTTTAAGCAAATGATGAAGGAAAGCGAGGGTACAGACACAATGAAAAAAATTGCTCTTCACGTACGTAAAGGTGCAATGGCTTATCTCAAACAACAATACAAGGTGGTAACTATGGTATTTGTTGTGCTTGCTCTTATTTTTGCCGTGATGGCTTATTTCAATTTGCAAAATGCCTGGGTGCCTTTTGCTTTTCTTACCGGCGGTTTTTTCTCAGGATTAGCTGGCTTTTTTGGTATGAAAACCGCAACTTACGCATCGGCTCGTACAGCTTATGCTGCACAGGAATCTCTGAACAAAGGCCTTAAAGTGGCTTTTCGCTCGGGAGCTGTGATGGGTCTTACCGTTGTAGGGCTGGCATTGCTCGATATCTCGGTTTGGTATCTTATCCTCGATTATTTTGTTGATAGTGCCGACCACAACAAGCTGATTTATATAACTACTACCATGCTTACTTTTGGTATGGGGGCATCTACTCAGGCTTTGTTTGCCCGCGTGGGTGGTGGTATCTACACCAAAGCTGCCGACGTAGGTGCCGACCTTGTGGGTAAGGTGGAAGCCGGTATTCCTGAAGACGACCCGCGTAACCCTGCTACTATTGCTGATAATGTGGGTGATAACGTAGGCGATGTTGCCGGTATGGGTGCCGACCTGTACGAATCGTATGCAGGCTCTATCCTGGCTACTGCTGCTTTGGGTGCGTCGGCTTTTATTGCCAATGAAAGCATGCAGCTAAAAGCAGTTTTTGCTCCGATGATTATTGCTGCGGTTGGAGTAGTTCTTTCTATTATTGGAATTTTTATGGTGAAAACCAAAGAAGGTGCTAAAATGAAGGATCTGCTGGGCTCGCTTGGTTTGGGTGTCAATGTTAGCTCTGTATTGATAGCTGTATCTACTTTTGCTATTCTTTGGGCTTTGGGTATCGAAAACTGGGTGGGTATTTCCTGTTCGGTAATTGTGGGTCTTCTGGCTGGTATTATTATCGGTCAGGCTACCGAGTACTACACCTCGCAAAGCTACCGACCAACACAGAAAGTGGCCGAAAGTTCTCAAACAGGACCGGCTACCGTGATTATTTCAGGGTTGGGACTGGGGATGATTTCAACGGCCATACCTGTTGTTACTATTGCTATTGCCATTGTACTGGCATTTATGGCTGCTCAATTCGACGTAATGACAATGACGTATACGGCTAATCTTAGTTTAGGACTGTATGGTATTGGTATTGCTGCTGTTGGTATGCTCTCTACTTTAGGAATTACGCTGGCTACTGACGCCTACGGACCTATTGCCGACAATGCAGGTGGAAATGCCGAAATGAGCGGATTGCCTAAAGAGGTTCGCCAGCGTACCGATGCTTTGGACGCACTGGGTAATACTACGGCTGCCACGGGTAAAGGTTTTGCTATTGGTTCGGCAGCGCTAACTGCATTAGCACTTCTGGCTTCGTATATCGAAGAAATTAAAATAGCTCTGGAACGTATTGCCCATGCCTCTATGGATGGAATAGCCAAAGTGGGAAGCGAGCTGCTTACGATTGAGCAAATCAAGGTATCGTCGTTTACCGATTTTATGGAGTATTATAACGTTACCCTGATGAACCCGATAGTACTTGTGGGTATTTTTATTGGCGCTATGATGGCTTTTGTGTTCTGTGGACTTACCATGAATGCCGTGGGGCGTGCTGCTCAAAGTATGGTAGAGGAAGTGCGTCGTCAGTTCCGCGAAATTGTTGGTATTATGGAAGGTAAGGCTGAGCCCGATTATGCCCGTTGCGTAGCTATCTCAACTAAAGGCGCTCAACGCGAAATGCTTTTCCCATCTATTCTGGCCATTGTTGTGCCTATCGTAGTTGGTGTAATTCTCGGTGTTGGAGGTGTTTTAGGCTTGTTGATAGGCGGATTAAGTACTGGTTTTGTATTGGCTGTGTTTATGGCCAACTCGGGTGGTGCCTGGGATAATGCCAAAAAATATATCGAAGAAGGAAATTTAGGCGGAAAAGGTTCGGATAATCATAAAGCAACCGTAGTAGGCGATACTGTTGGCGATCCGTTTAAAGATACCTCAGGTCCATCGCTGAATATTCTTATCAAGTTGATGAGTATGGTATCCATTGTAATGGCCGGTCTCACAGTTTCGATGAGTATTTTCTAATCGACTGATATTATATTGTAAACAAAAACTCCTTCCAGTTCTGATTTGAACCCGGAAGGAGTTTTTTTATTGATATGATTAATTGCGAAAGCTATTTAACTACTATTGCTTCCAGATTTTTATTCCTGATCTGAATATAAATAACTGATCCGGCTTTGCTTAGCGCAACAGGAACATAGCCCATACCAATACCTTTTTTGCTATCGGGAAGCATGGTGCCGGAGGTTACCACTCCAATTAAAGAGCCTTCGGCATTTACAATATCGTATCCGTGGCGCGGTATGCCTCTTTCGGTTAACTCAAACCGAACCAATTTACGACTAACCCCTTCAGCTTTTTGTTTTTCGAGCAAAGGACGATCAATAAAGTTTTTACCATCAACAAACTTGGTAATCCATCCAAGTCCGGCCTCAATAGGCGATGTTGTATCGTCAATATCATTGCCATACAAACAGAAACCTTTTTCAAGACGGAGCGTATCTCTGGCTCCTAAACCAATTGGCTTGATGCCGTAAGGAGCGCCGGTTTCAAAAATTGAGTTCCATATTTTTTCGGCTTGTTCCGGATAAAAATACAATTCAAAACCTCCGGCACCTGTATAGCCTGTGTTTGAGATGATTACGTCATCCACCCCGGCAAAATCACCTGTTGTAAAGGCATAATAAGGGATATCCGAAAGATTTACCGATGTCAGTTTTTGTAATACTTCGGTAGCTTTTGGTCCCTGTATGGCTAACTGAGCCATCCATTCCGATGCGTTTTCAAGTTCAGCCCCTTCAGTATTATTGCTTACGCACCAGTTCCAGTCTTTTTCAATATTCGATGCATTCACTACCAACAGGTATTTTTCAGGGGCATAATGATACACCAGCAAGTCGTCTACGATACCACCTTTACCATTCGGAAAGCAGGAATACTGCGCTTTGCCGAGCGGAATGGCAGCTACATCGTTGGAAGTAACTTTTTGGAGAAATGCAAGCGCGTGAGGCCCTTTTACCCAAAACTCGCCCATGTGCGAAACATCAAAAACGCCAACGCCGGTACGAACAGTGATGTGTTCATCGGTAATGCCGCTATATTCTATAGGCATATTATAACCTGCAAATTCGTGCATTTTGGCTCCCAGCGCCTCATGAATATGTTTAAATGGAGTTGATTTCATATTTTTTATCGGCTGCCGTTACATAGTCAGGCAGTAGTATTTTAAATTTAAAAAACTGGTAAATGATATTTATTTTGTTATTATCGGCTCCCAAGAATCTCTGCAATTTTGATAATTACCTGCATAGATTTTTCCATGGATTGAATGGGTACGTATTCAAACCTGCCGTGAAAGTTGTGACCGCCTGCAAAAATATTAGGGCAGGGTAGGCCTTCAAACGAAAGGCGCGCACCATCAGTTCCACCGCGAATAGGCTTAACGTTCGGTTTTACCCCAGCAGCTTCCATGGCTTCAAACGCCAAATCAACCACGTGGATAACCGGCTCTACCTTTTCGCGCATGTTGTAATACTGATCGCGCAATTCGAGGCTGGCCGTGTTTTCGCCAAATTCAGCATTGATTTTGTTGACTAAATGTTGCATTTCTTTTTTACGTCGCTCGAAACGATCGCGATCATGATCACGTATGATATAACTCAACGACGACTTCTCAACAGTACCTTCCATGCCTACCAAATGATAAAATCCCTCGTAGCCTTCGGTATGTTCAGGGGTTTCGTGCCGGGGTAGCATATTGGCAAACTGATTGGCCACGCGCATGGAATTCAGCATTTTGTGCTTAGCATATCCCGGATGTACATTGATGCCATTGAATGTGATTTTAGCTCCGGCAGCGTTGAAGTTTTCATATTCAAGCTCTCCTATTTCGCCACCATCGATGGTGTAAGCCCATTCGGCACCAAACTTAGCAACATCGAAATGATCGGCTCCCTGACCAATTTCTTCGTCGGGAGTAAATCCTATGCGGATTTTTCCATGCTTTATTTCTGGATGCATTATCAGATATTCCATTGCGGTAACAATTTCGGCTAAGCCGGCCTTATCATCGGCGCCAAGCAGCGTAGTGCCATCAGTTACTATAATATCCTGACCTTTGTATTGAAGAATTTCAGGGAATTTTTCGGTTTCCAAAACGATCACCTTTTCTTCGTTCAACAGAATATCGTTGCCATCGTAGTTTTGTACTATGCGTGGTTTTACGTTCTTACCGCTCATATCCGGACTTGTATCCATGTGCGCTATAAAACCTATGGTGGGTATTGGTTTGTCGGTATTGGCAGCGAGGGTAGCCATAACGTATCCGTTTTTATCCAGGTCTACCTCTGTAAGGCCAATAGATTTAAGCTCTTCCACCAGATATTGAGCAAATACCATTTGTCCGGGAGTACTTGGGGTCATTTTGGTATTGTCGTCAGATGTGGTGGTGAAACTCACGTATTTGAGAAATCTTTCGGTAAGTGTCATAATGTCGTTATTTAATTTTAGCCACAAATTTAATCTTTTTTTCTGTATAAATTTTCAGATTTTTGATTTTTTAGGAACATGGAAAAACGAGATTAATTAAAATCAGTATTATGTAAACAAGAACAGAATTCATGCGAAAATAGATCTAAAATTGTATGAATAAAAAAAATAATCTATATTTGCGATTATAATAAAGAATGAAACTTAGCTTATGGACTTAGACCAAATAAAACTATTAGGCAATCTTGCAAAGAAGATTGGCGCTGAGAAAAGAGATAGATCTAAAGTGATTGCTTCTTTACAATCAGCAAAAATTCTCAATAAACAAGAGAGTCTGACTGGAACGTATAGTAATCTGAACAGGGTTGTATCTCCATCGAAATGATATTGTATAATACCAGACCTAACTTAATGATAGGATTTCATGGTTGTGATATATCTATCAGAAATGAGCTCGTAAATAATCCAAACAAGATTAAAAAAAGTCAGGAATCATTTGACTGGCTTGGAAATGGATTTTATGTTTGGGAAAATAATTTTTCAAGAGCCATGAAATGGGCTCAGGATAAACAACGAAGAGGACAAATTCTTGAGCCTTCTGTTGTTGGTGTGGTTTATCAATTAGAATACTGTCTCGATTTCACTGATTCTGAATTTATTGATATTTTGGCAAAATACTACGAACTCTTTAAGCGGGATATGAGTGTAGCCGGAATAGAACTACCTAAAAACAAAGATTTACCAAAAGATGAATATCATGATTTAATTCTAAGAGAGTTAGATTGTGCTGTAATTGAATATCTTCATAGCAAAATTGAAGAAGAAATTTACTCTGATGTTAATGAAAAAGGATTTAGCGAATATAAAAATTTTGATACAGTTCGTGGAATTTTTACAGAAGGTGGTCCGGCATTTGAAGGTGCTGGAATTCAGTCAAAAAATCATATTCAAATTTGCATCAGAAACTTAAATTGCATCAAAGGTTTTTTTATTCCAAGAGAGCCTGTGAAGTATCCTTAGATTTTCAATTAAAACAGGTAACCGAACTTCATTTTTCGTACCTCAGTAGTAGTTATTACTTGTTTTCTCCTCCAATTTCAAAACATAATTGTTTGTATCTTTGTTGAATAAAGCAAAACTAAAAGACATGATGGGTTTTCGTTTACCCTGAAATTTGCATTTGTATGAGATTTAAATGCAAACTGTAATCAAAAAAACAGTAAAATTCAAAGAAATAATGAACAATAAAATATATCAGTTGACAGACTTTTTACCAACGACCAAAAAGGAGCTTGAATTGCGTGGTTGGGATGAGGTAGATGTGGTTTTTTTTACGGGCGATGCTTATATTGATCATCCTGCATTTGGGGCTGCGGTGATAGGACGTATTCTCGAAGCTGAAGGTTTAAAGGTGGCCATTGTACCGCAACCGAACTGGAGGGACGATTTGCGCGATTTTCGAAAAATGGGTCGCCCCCGCTTATTTTTTGCCGTGTCGGCCGGTAATATGGATTCGATGGTAAATCATTACACGGCTAATAAACGCCTGAGGTCTGACGATGCTTATTCGCCTGAAGGTAAGCCCGGTATGCGGCCTGATTATGCTACTGTAACTTATTGTAATATTCTAAAAAAACTATATCCCGATGTGCCGGTATTGGTAGGAGGTATCGAAGCTTCGTTGCGCCGCTTTACGCACTACGATTATTGGTCGGATAAGCTGATGCCCAGTGTTTTAGTACCATCTAAGGCTGATATTTTGATTTACGGAAATGGCGAAAAACCTTTAAGGGAGCTGGTAAAACAATTACGCGAAGGAAAATCTTTTGCTGAAATGACCAATATTCCGCAAACATCATTCTTATCCAAAGAAATACCAGCCTCGCCATGGAAAGATATTACACTTACATCGCACGAAGTGTGTCTGAGAGATAAAAAGCTTTATGCTTCTAATTTCAGGCATATCGAGGAAGAATCCAATCGTTTTGAGGCCGACAGGTTGTTGCAGCAAACGGGTAATCGCTGGGTGGTGGTAAATCCACCTTACGCTCCTTTGTCGGAGGCTGAGCTGGATGAGTCTTTCGACCTGCCCTATACGCGCGTACCACATCCGAAGTATAAAGATAAGCATATACCGGCTTACGAAATGATTAAGTTTTCGGTGAATTTGCACCGGGGATGCTTTGGTGGATGTGCTTTTTGTACCATTTCGGCTCATCAGGGTAAACATATTGTTTCGCGGTCAAAGGAATCTATTCTGAATGAGGTGCGTAAAGTTACTGAGATGCCCGGTTTTAAAGGTTATCTGAGTGATTTGGGTGGCCCTTCGGCCAATATGTACGGACTCAAGGGGATAGATATGGAGATATGCAAAAAGTGCAAAAAGCCTTCGTGCATACATCCTAAGGTTTGTTTCAACTTAGATACCGATCATAGTAGTTTAATTGATATTTATCGTTCGGTAGATGCTTTACCCGGTATCAAAAAATCGTTTGTAGGTAGTGGGGTCAGATATGATTTACTGCTAAGCGATACAAAGAGTGAAAAAGCCAATGTAAGTCATGCCGAGTATATACGGGAGCTGATAAGTAAACACGTATCGGGAAGGCTGAAAGTGGCTCCGGAACATACGTCGGACAATGTGCTTAAACTGATGCGTAAGCCATCATTTGAGTATTTCAGTAAGTTCAAATCGCAGTTTGAGCGTATCAACAGAGAAGCCGGGTTGAATCAGCAACTGATACCGTATTTTATATCCAGTCATCCGGGGTGCCATGGCGAAGATATGGCCGAGCTGGCGGTACTTACCAAACGCATGGATTTTAAACTGGAACAGGTGCAGGATTTTACGCCTACACCTATGACTTTGGCAACTGAGATTTATTACTCCGGCTACCACCCTTATACGTTAGAGCCAATCTATACGGCTAAAACTAAAAATGAAAAACTTGATCAACGTAAATTTTTCTTTTGGTACAAAAATGAATACAAGCAGCAAATTATCAGAGACCTTCAAAAAATGAAGCGCCCCGATTTGCAGAGTAAAATTTTTGGCAGATAAGAGTTACATAGCATCGATATCCGCTGTCTGCTACCCGAATTTTTACTACTTTTGTGCGGATACATCAACTATCGATAACGATGACTTACGATCAGATTATTGCATACCTTTACAGTCGGCTGCCGGTGTTTCATCAAATAGGTGCAGCGGCTTATAAACCAGGGCTCGATAATACCATTCGCCTGATGGAGGCATTGGGCAATCCGCACCTGAAGTTTCGGTCGGTGCATGTGGCGGGCACTAATGGCAAAGGTTCGGTGTCGCACTTGCTGGCTGCCGTTTTTCAGTCGGCCGGACTAAAGACGGGCTTGTATACTTCACCACATTTGGTTGATTTTGGCGAGCGTATTCGCACCAACGGCGCTATGATAGACCGTTCTTATGTGATTGATTTTGTTGAAAAAAACATAAGCCTCTTCGATGAAATACAGCCTTCTTTTTTTGAAGCTACCATGGCTATGGCGTTTAGTTATTTTGCTGAATGCAAGGTGGATATAGCAGTGGTAGAGGTGGGGCTCGGAGGCCGATTGGACAGCACCAATATCATAGCACCGGAACTGTCGGTTATAACCAATATTAGTTTTGATCATGTAGGCTTTTTGGGCGACACGCTCGAAAAAATTGCAGCCGAAAAGGCGGGTATTATTAAACCAGAAACGCCGGTAGTAATTGGCGAATGGTCAGCTCAAACGCGTCCGGTTTTTGAACAAAAAGCTACTGCCATGAGCGCCCCCTTATTTGTACCCGATGCGCCAATGACTTTCTGTGGGTACGATGGTTCGAAAATGCTTTGTACAAATACTGCCGGAAAAACGTATAAAGTAGGGCTTGCCGGAGATTATCAGCTATACAACGTGGCTACCGCACTGAAAACTATCGAAGTATTTCAAAAACTGAGCTCTTTGGGTAGTCGTGTTACCGGGCAGGCCATAAGTACAGGTTTGGAAATGGTTACCGAACTTACCGGATTGCGCGGTCGGTGGGAGATAGTAGGGCAGCAGCCTTTGGTAATTGCCGATACCGGACACAATGTAGCAGGTATTAGCTACGTTACCGAACAGCTGAAACGCCAAAATTATGATAAACTGCATATTGTTATCGGTATGGTAAATGATAAAGATATCAGCCATGTGCTTGAATTGCTACCGGCCAATGCTGCATATTATTTTACGCAAGCAGGTGTGGCAAGAGCGCTACCGGCTCAAACATTGAAGACGCTTGCTGCTGAATCGGGTTTGCAAGGGGTGGCGTATACTTCTGTTATTGAAGCTTATAATGCAGCAAAAATGCAGGCTACTCAGAATGATGTGATTTTTGTAGGGGGCAGTAATTTTGTGGTTGGAGATTTTTTTAATATTATTGACAAGGTTGTTTAATTGTTTTTTTGTGAAGCAAAATAAATGAACTATAATTTCAGAAAAGCTAAAATGGAAGAACTACCATTCATATGGGAAATTCTCCAAAAATCTATTATCCGACGCGGAAAAGAGGGAAGCCAACAGTGGCAGGATGGATATCCGAATCAGGAGGTGATAAAAAATGATATCCTAACCGACGCTGGTTATGTGCTTACCGGAGATGGCGTAATTATCGGTTATAGTGCAGTGATTTTTAATGACGAACCTGCTTACAGTCGTATAGATGGACGATGGCTTACGAACGGCGATTTTGTGGTGGTGCATAGGGTGGCTGTAGCTGAGGAGTTTTTAGGCCAAGGGCTTGCACTTAAGATTTTTGAATTTATTGAAAATATTGCCTTGGAAAATAAAATATTCAGTGTTAAAGTTGATACCAATTTTGATAATCTGGCCATGCTGAGAGTGCTCGAAAAATCGGGATATACCTATTGTGGCGAAGTGAGTATGAGGGGAAATGCCAGAAAAGCCTTTGAAAAACCGTTGTCGGATAAAACTCAATGAAATATTTTCATAGTTTCCTGATTATTATTTACCACAAATAAATTGTATGATGAAAAAAATAATTTTTTTGTCGTTGTTGCTGGTGGCTTGTACATTAACAGCCATCAGTCAGGAGGTTACAGGCCACTGGAATGGTCTGTTAAGTGTACAAGGTCTGAAATTACGCTTGGTTTTTCATGTTGTTAAAACAGACAATACCTATTCGGCTACGATGGATAGTCCTGATCAGGGAGCTAAGGACATACCAATGACAGCAGTTCGTTTCGATGGTAAAACACTTGTGGTTGAGCATAGCGCAGCTAAAATTGTGTTTACGGGAGCCCTGACCGACGATGGTAAACTAACCGGCGAATTTGTACAGGCAGGCATGAGGTTTCCTATGGAACTTACACGTGAAGCTCTGGCTAAACCAGAAGCTCTGCGACGTCCACAGGAACCAAAACCGCCTTACCCATATGCCGAAGAAAATATAAAATTTAAAAATGAGAAAGCCGGCATCACCCTGGCCGGTACACTTACAAAACCGAATGGTAAAGGTCCGTTTACGGCAGTAGTGCTTGTTACGGGAAGCGGACCCCAGAACCGGGATGAGGAGTTGCTTGGTCACAAACCGTTTAAAGTTTTGGCCGATTATCTTACCCGCAATGGTGTTGCTGTATTGCGTTTCGACGACAGAGGCTGCTTTGAGTCCGGAGGCGATTTCAAATCGGCTACGTCTTTCGATTTTGCAACTGATGCCCAAGCTGCATTGGATTACCTGCGCACCCGAAGCGATATTAATCCGGCAAAAATCGGAATTATCGGGCATAGCGAAGGCGGTATTATTGCTCCCATAGTAGCTACTAATACCAATAAAGTGGCTTTTATAGTGCTTATGGCCGGCCCGGGAATCTCAGGGAGAGAAATTCTCCTTCGTCAGCAGGAACTTATAGGTCATGCCAATGGTGTAGATCCGGAGCAGGTGAAAATTACTAAGGAGGTTAATACTAAGGTTTTTGATATGGTAGATAAAATAACCAATCCGGATACACTGAAGGTTAAAATTCGTGATTATCTGATTGATGTATCCGGAAAAACGCCCGGTATGAATATTCCTGCTGGCCAAAGCCTTACCGAGGTGGTTGATGTCCAGATTGCACAGATACTCAACCCATGGATGCTGAATTTTTTACGATACGATCCTGCTCCTACGCTTACGAAAGTAAAATGTCCGGTACTGGCTATTATAGGTAGTAAAGACCTCCAAGTGCCTGCCGAAGTGAATCTGAAAGCCATTGAGCAGGCTCTTGTAAAAGGAAAAAACAAACATTTTGTTGTTAAGGAGCTGCCCGCAATGAATCACCTTTTTCAGGACTGCCAAACAGGTTCTCCCAACGAATATGCTGTTATTGAGCAAACAATATCACCATCAGTGCTTGATTTAATCGCAACATGGATAAAAAAAATATAACTACGACTAAACCGCGTGTTTGTAAGCTTTCTTCTCACTGATTATATTTTTTTATACGGACAGTAAAAACTTTTTTTCATTAAATATGTTTTTTTAAAACACGCAAAAAATAGAACATGCTGCATACGCCATTAAGAATCAAATCTGTGACTTTGCCTAATCGCATTGTTATGTCGCCCATGTGTCAGTATTCGTCTACCGATGGATATGCCAACGAGTGGCATTTAGTGCATTACGGAACGAGGGCGGTTGGTGGTACAGGACTTATTATTCTGGAAGCCACTGCTGTGACTCCCGAAGGACGGATAACTCCGTATGATTTGGGAATCTGGAGTGATAATCATATTGCAGAGTTGAAAAAAATAACCTCTTTTATCGATGCGCAGGGGGCAGTAGCCGGAATACAAATTGCTCATGCAGGCCGTAAGGCTTCGCACGACAGTCCTGCAAATGGTGGTCGTCAGTTGTTGCCGGGTAAGGGTGGCTGGGTCACTGTGGCTCCATCGGCCATTCCGTTTGATCAGGGAGAATTAGCCCCTGTTGAATTAGATCTGGCGGGAATCAAAACTGTGATTGCGCTTTTTAAAGAGGCTGCCGTACGTTCTTTACAAGCAGGATTTAAAGTGCTCGAAATACATGCTGCCCATGGATATCTGATACAGGAATTTTTGTCGCCTTTGAGCAATAAGCGTACCGATGAGTATGGTGGAAGTTTTGATAACCGAACCCGTTTGTTGCTGGAAGTAACCGAAGCTGTACGTAGTGTATGGCCTGTGGAATTTCCTTTGTTTGTACGGCTTACGGCTACCGAATGGACTGATGGTGGATGGATGCCCGAAGATACAATAAGATTGAGTATTCTGCTTCGCGAAAAGGGTGTTGATTTGATTGATTGCTCGTCGGGTGGAAATGTGCCGAATGCCCGAATACCATTAGAACCCGGATATCAGGTGAAATTTTCTGAGTCGGTAAAAGCATCTGGCATAATGACTTCTGCCGTTGGGTTGATTACGCAAGAGTCGCAAATTGAAGAAATATTAGAAGCGGGCAAGGCCGATTTGGTAATGTTGGGCAGAGAATTATTGCGTAACCCATATTTTGTTATGAATACAAAAAATGCTACTACTCCCTTACAATATATCAGGGGCAAAAGAGTCTGAATAATAATTTTAAAAATATATTTAATTAAATTTGTAGATGTCAATTTTTGTCGTTAAATTTGTCGACAATTTTGTTAATTCAAATATTTAAAAAAATAGCCAACCGGCGAAAAACTAAAAAATTCACTATCACTATCACTATCCCGATTGAACCCTCTCGAAGATTTTTAATAATCTGCTGAGAGGGTTTATTTCATGGAGTCAGTTCTGTTGCCATACTTCTGTTTTTTATCTGGTCTTCCTCTTTTTTTCTGGAAATGACCATCCCGAAAGCTCTTAGGGTGCGGTATGCGAGTAGCATACTTTGATAACAATAAATTATTATGGCTACATATGTTCAAAACTCAGGAACTATTTCAGTTGTTAGTACGTTTTGAAATTTGTATCTTTGTAGGTTAATTATTTTAAAGGCATGCGTTTTAGCATCAGAGGATAAAAAAGATCAATATTTTGGCAACGAAAACAGACAAAACAACATCCGTAGATACCACCGAGCAGGTTGAGGTTATTGGAGCCCGCGTCCATAACCTTAAAAATATCGACGTAAGTATACCGCGCGATGCGCTTACAGTAATTACCGGATTGAGCGGAAGTGGCAAGTCGTCGCTGGCATTTGATACCATCTTTGCAGAAGGACAACGCCGGTATATCGAAACTTTCTCAGCATATGCCCGTAGCTTTTTAGGCAATATGGAACGCCCGGATGTGGATAAAATCACGGGATTGAGTCCGGTTATTTCCATTGAACAAAAAACTACCAATAAAAACCCAAGATCAACCGTAGGTACAACGACCGAGATTTATGATTTTCTTCGTTTACTATTTGCGCGTGCCGGCGAAGCGTTTTCGTATGTTACCGGCGAAAAAATGGTAAAATACAGCGAAGATCAGATTGTAGACCTCATACTGAAAGATTATGAAGGGAAGAGAACCTTTTTATTGGCTCCACTTGTAAAGGGTAGAAAAGGACATTACAAAGAGCTTTTTGAACAAATTCGGAAAAAGGGGTATCTGAATGTGCGCATCGATGGTGAAATACGGGAAGCTGTTCATGGTCTGAAGGTGGATAGATACAAAAATCACGACATTGAAGTGGTTATTGATAAGCTGCTGGTAAGTGAGAAAGACCGCCAGCGACTCAAACAGTCGATGCAAAAAGCCATGCAGCAGGGAAATGGCATTGTTATGCTACTCGAAAAAGACAAAAACGAAGCTCGCTTCTTCAGTAAAATGTTGATGTGCCCTACCAGCGGTATTTCGTACGATGAACCTGCTCCGCACAATTTTTCGTTCAACTCACCGCATGGTGCTTGTCCGCATTGTAAGGGTTTGGGATATGTCAACCAGATTGATATGGACAAAATAGTGCCCGATCGTAAATTAAACATATTTAACGGAGCTATAGCACCACTGGGAAAACACAAAAGTACCACCATTTTTTGGCAGATTGAGGCTATTCTCGAAAAATATGGACTTACACTAAAAACTCCGGTGTCGGATATTCCTGATGAGGCCATGGACGAGATTATGAATGGCACTGAGGAACGACTGCATATTAAAAATCAGGCCATTGGCACCAGCTATTTTCTTAGCTACGAAGGGATTCTGAAATACATCGAGATGCAAAGCGAAAGCACAGCATCGGCCACTGAGCAGAAATGGGCCAATCAGTATTCCCGTGAAATTCGCTGTCCGGAATGTAACGGTGCCAAGCTGAAAAAAGAATCGCTTTACTTCCGTATCCACGATAAAAATATTGCGCAGTTAGCCGATATGGACATTGCTCAACTGGCTGATTGGCTCAATAATGTTGATGCTTTTTTGTCGGTCAAGCAGAAAACAATAGCTTCGGAAATACTAAAAGAAATTCGCACCCGCTTACAGTTTTTATTAGATGTGGGTTTAAGTTATCTGGCGCTCAACCGCAGTTCCCAATCTTTGTCGGGTGGCGAAAGCCAGCGCATACGCTTGGCTACTCAAATAGGGTCGCAGTTAGTGAACGTCCTGTATATTCTGGATGAGCCAAGTATAGGCCTGCATCAGCGCGATAACGAGCGACTTATCCGGTCGCTTAAGCAGTTGCGCGATACCGGTAATTCGGTGATAGTGGTGGAACATGACAAAGATATGATGCTTGCTGCCGATTACGTAGTAGATTTGGGACCGCGCGCCGGCAGACATGGCGGTGAGGTGGTTTTTGCAGGTACTCCCGTGCAAATGCTCAAAGCAGATACGCTTACATCGGCATATCTTAACGGGAAAAAGCGTATTGATATACCTGAGAATATTCGCCCGGGCAATGGCAAGTTTCTTACTATATGTGGTGCGCGCGGCAATAATCTCAAAAATATTGATGTTACTTTTCCGTTGGGTAAAATGATATTGGTTACCGGAGTATCGGGTAGTGGAAAATCAACCCTTATTAACGAAACACTCCATCCAATTTTGAGTCAGCATTTCTATAGGTCGCTTAAAGACCCCCTTGAGTACGACAAGGTAGAAGGCCTCGAAAACCTTGATAAAGTAGTAGAAGTAGATCAATCGCCTATTGGCCGCACACCACGCTCCAATCCGGCAACTTATACGGGCGTTTTTTCTGACATCCGCAATGTGTTTGTTACTTTGCCCGAAGCTAAGCTGAGAGGGTATAAACCCGGACGTTTTTCCTTTAATACCACTGGTGGCCGATGCGAAACCTGTGGAGGAAACGGTTACAAAACGATAGAAATGAATTTTCTGCCCGATGTGTACGTGCCTTGCGAAACCTGTAACGGCAAACGCTACAACAAAGAAACGCTTGAAGTACGCTTTAAAGGTAAATCTATTGCCGATGTATTGGATATGACTATTAATCAGGCAGTAGAGTTTTTCGAAAATCAGCCATCTATTCTCAATAAAATAAAAACTTTGCAGGATGTAGGTTTGGGGTATATCAAGCTGGGGCAATCGAGTACCACGCTCTCGGGTGGCGAAAGCCAGCGTGTAAAATTAGCCACCGAACTGTCGAAGCGCGATACTGGCAAAACCATCTATATACTTGATGAACCTACCACCGGACTGCATTTTGAAGACATCAGGGTGTTGCTTGGCGTACTCAACCGGCTTGTTGATAAAGGAAATACGGTAATCATTATCGAGCACAATATGGATGTTATTAAAGTGGCCGATTATATTATCGATATTGGACCTGAAGGTGGAGCCGCCGGAGGAAATGTGGTTTGCAAAGGTACGCCGGCAGAAGTAGCTAAGCATGCAACCAGCGAAACCGGACGCTTTTTGAGAGAGGAATTGAAGAATAAATAATAATAATCCGGCAATAGTACTTAATTATTTCTCTTTTACGGAGTGCCTGTTGGACGTCGGGTTGTTTTTTTGGCGCATTGAGAAATTATTTCGTATCTTTGATTCTTTAATTTAAAATTATTCTAATGTCAACAGGGGTAAAAAATATACTTTTCGGTTTAAGTGCGTTTATTATTTTCATGTTAATATCTCTCGTGCTTAAACTGGTATCAAACCGCATTCCCGAAAATGCCGATTATTTCGGATTGTTTACCAACAGCGATATATTGATAGGCTTGATGGTGGCTATACTTGTTACTTTTACGCATATCAGACGTAAAAATCTTAAATAAATTTTTCTTATATTTTTTATAGGTGATTGATACTGTATTATATATTATTCGTTTTCTTCTTGGAGAAGATTTGCCCGAGCATATTTTATCATCGGTAGGTTATACTGCCGACGAAAATGAATTCGGGAAATATCGTGTTGTGATTAAACCATCTTCTTTTTTTGATCGTAACTTTTATGGCACTTCGGCTTCTTTGCCGGTTTTGCCACTTAAAATATGGGAGGAAACTCCCCTGCTGTATGGCGAACCTGTGGTGGAGAAACATAATGACACACTATTGCTGCATGCCGACCTTGTGGCATCGGTTTATTTCCTGATTTCGCGTTACGAGGAGTGGGTACGCAAAGATGTAAGAGATACGCACGGGCGATTTCCCGGTAAAGAATCGCTTCCTTACCGTTCCGGTTTTATTGACCGCCCTTTGGTAGAAGAATATGGTCGGCTTTTGCGCTCATTGTTGCGCGACACCGGACTTGATGTGCCGGAGCCACCTAAGCAAATCAAAAAGATTTTCCTAACGCATGATGTTGATCAACTGGCGCATTACCGGCATATCAGAGGTTTAGTGGGAGGATTGCTCCGGGGCATTAAACGCAATAAGGAAGGACAAAGAGCGCTTCGCAGCTTTTTTGGTAATCTGCGTAACGATCCCTGGTATACCTTTCCTTTTCTTTATAAATTAGATAATGACTTGATACAAAAACTTGGAAAAAACAGATGCGAGTCTGTTACTTTCTTTAGGAGCGGAGGTGGCAAACGTAGAGAGGATAAACCTGTATCAAATTTATCGCACCCTGATTATAAGTCGCTTATCAGATATTGCAAACGTAAAAATATTACGATAGGTCTTCATACGAGTTATCAGGCAGGAATAAACCCTAAATTGATTATCGATGAAAAGGATAAATTAGATAGGATTATTAAAACCAATGCTGTCTACAATCGTAATCACTATCTTTGTTCGCGCGAGCCCATGGATATGCTCAATCTGGTAGACGCAAAAATAACCGACGATTTTACCCTGGGTTTTGCTGATATTGCCGGTTTCAGACTGGGAACTTGCCGGCCTGTTAAGTGGATCAATCTGATTACCACCGAGGTGTCAGCGCTAACCTTACACCCGTTGGCAGTAATGGACTGCACGCTGAGTGATAAGAAGTATATGTACATGAATGCGCATGATGCTTATCAGTATTGTGAGCAGCTGATAAACAGGGTTAAGGAAAACAACGGAGAGTTGGTACTATTGTGGCACAATACGATGGTAGAAAAGACTCCGGAATTGTATCACCGGAATTTATATCGGGAGATAATTAAATATCTTTCTACAGAATCATAATTTCTGCTGATACTTTTTAATCCATATTTGCACGATAAAAAGCGCCGAAACTATGCGGATACTTATATTTGTCGACTCGTTTCTACCCCCGGCTTACCTTCCGCGAATACGATATTTTTGTTCGTATTTTGCTCAAAAAGGATGGAAGGTCGATTTGGTGACTGAGTATTTTGTATCTCAGGACCGTATTCCCACCGAAGTATCATCTTTGGTTATTGATTATTATAAATACCGAAAGGGTTGGAAATACCGCATTGAATGGCTGCTGAAATTTGTGATAAATTTGATAACTGACCATAAAGGATATTATTTTTACACCCAATCGCGGCAGTTTACGAAAGATAAACAGTATGATTTTGTGTTTTGCAGCACGTATTTTACTTTCCCATTAACCACTGCTGCCAAGGCTGCCCGAAAGTTACAGATTCCGCTTTTTGTTGACTTGCGCGATATTGTAGAACAATTCCCTGACGATAATCCATTTATAACTCATAAACTTCCTGGTTTTGCGGGGAAAATAATTGCAGCTCTTTATAAAAAAATTAGTGTTTTGCGCCGTAACAAGGTGCTTAAGACTGCCGCTGCGGTAACTACTGTATCGCCCTGGCATGTAGATGCTTTGTTGGCATACAACCCTAATACACATTTGCTTTATAATGGGTATGACGAACAGGTTTTTATCCCTGAAAAGCTGAGTGCCGATAAATTTGTTGTTTCGTATTATGGCCGGTTGTATACTGAAAAAGTTAGAAATCCGCGCTTGTTGTTTCAGGCAATAAGCCGGTTGCAGAACAAAGGAATACTAACTCCCGAAAACACGGTTTTGCAGTGGTTTATTGATAAGCAGTCCAGCGATGTAATCTCTGCCATGACCGACGAATACGGGCTAAAAGATTTTACAGTATACCGCGATTTTGTAACTCAGAATATCCTCACTGATGAAATTAATAAAAGTTCGGTGGTGCTGGTGTTGTGCAACCATGACCCCGGAAAGCAATATTCCGGAATAATGACTACCAAAGTTTTTGAAGCTATAGGGCTTAACCGACCCGTTTTATGTGTCCCCGATAATAAGGATAATCTGGCCGACTTAATCCGTGAAACGAATTGTGGAATTGTAAGTTCTGATGTGGATGAGGTGGAAAATTTTTTGCTCACAAAATTTACCGAATGGCAGCAATTGGGTCATACCCAAGGTATGCTCAGCGATACAGTACGGTTAAAATATTCAAGAAAAAACGGAGCCGAAATACTCGAAAATCTGATTTTAAATACCATTGCCCTATGACCGGATTAACCATCCATATTGTGGCTTTCGACATCCCGTATCCCGCCAATTATGGTGGAGCTATCGATGTGTTTCACAAAATTAGAAGTTTGCACAGTCGGGGAGTGGCGATTATTTTACATTGCTTTCAGTACAACCAACGTGCCCAAGCGCCCGAACTCGAAGATTTTTGCTCAAAGGTATATTATTATCCCCGAAATACTGCTTTCAGGGCTCATTTGAGCTATTTACCATATACCGTTTACAGCAGGAAAAATGAACTACTGCTCAGCAGGCTTTGCGCCGATAATTATCCGGTTATATTCGAGGGACTTATGTCTTGCTTTTATCTGGGACACCCCAAGCTGAAAAATAAGGTTAAGATATACAGAGAAAGTAATATCGAACACGATTATTACATGGAACTGTTTAAAGCTACGCATAAATGGAGTGCAAAACCATTTTATCTTGTTGAGGCATTGAAACACAGGTGGTTTGAGAAGAAAATAACCAATGCCACATTATCTCTGGTTGTTTCTACAAACGATTGCAACCAGCTGAAGCGGAGATATCCCGGTAGTAGAATTGAATTTATGCCGTCTTTCCATCCACATGATGAAATCAGTTCGCTTACGGGATTATCGGACTATGCATTGTATCATGGCAACCTTTCGGTAGCCGAAAATGAAAACGCAGCAATTTATTTGTCTGAAAATGTATTTTCAAAATTACCTTGTCGTTGTATAATAAGTGGTATGAATCCTTCTGCAAGATTGATTCATGTTGTGGAGCAATATTCTAATATTGAGCTTATTGCCAATCCTGAAGATGTGGAGATGGAGGCGCTTGTGCGAGATGCGCAGATAAATATTCTTGTAACCGGGCAGACTACCGGATTAAAACTCAAGCTGCTTAATGCCTTGTATAGTGGCCGACATGTAGTGGTTAATAGCAATATGCTGGCCGGTAGCGGTCTCGATGCCTTTTGCCATATTGCCAATGATTCTCAGGCGCAGATTGCCCTCTGTAATAAACTGATGCAAATGCCCTTTACCGGACAAATGATAGAGGAACGCAGAAATAGTATGAGTCTGACCTACTCCAACTCAGCCAATGCCGAAAAACTTATTGCCCTGCTGACTTCCTGTATAAAATGACATCTTGTCAGTACTGGGTTGAAATAAAATCACGCCAGTCTTGTTTTTCTGACAAAAATTATGTCCGTTGGCTTTGGCACAGATTATGCAAACCGGAATACACGTTCGATTATTAAAATTCCGGAATGAAAAATGCAGTCGAACTTTTTAAATTATTGAAACCAATTTAAATATTAAATAATAAACATATTAAGTAATTATGAACATCAAACCATTAGCCGACCGCGTGTTGGTAAAGCCCGCACCGGCAGAACAGAAAACAGTGAGCGGAATTATTATCCCCGATTCAGCCAAGGAAAAACCCCTGAAAGGTGAAGTGTTGGCAGTAGGTAACGGTACAAAAGATGAAGAAATGGTGGTAGCCGTTGGTAATACGGTTTTGTACAGTAAATACGCAGGAACCGAACTGGAGTGGGAGGGTGAAAAATACCTTATTATGCGTCAGTCTGATATTTTGGCAATTATTTAAAAAACAGCCCTCTAATCTCCTAAAAAGGGAATAAGAGTGCAGTCATGCTGAAATTATTTTATTCTTAAGAACATTGTTTAATTAATAAAAAACGCTTACCTCCGGCGTATTCCCCCTTTAGGGGGTTAGGGGGCAAATTTATGGCTAAAGAAATTCTATTTAATACCGATGCCCGCGACCAGTTGAAACAAGGTGTTGACGCGTTGGCTAATGCAGTGAAAGTAACGCTTGGTCCTAAAGGACGTAATGTAATTATCGAAAAAAAATTCGGGGCTCCGCACATCACCAAAGATGGTGTTACGGTAGCTAAAGAAGTTGAACTTGAAGATGCTTTCCAGAATTTGGGAGCTCAGTTGGTAAAGGAAGTGGCTTCCAAAACAGGCGATGATGCCGGCGACGGAACAACTACTGCCACTGTACTGGCACAGTCTATCGTTAGTGTTGGACTCAAAAATGTTACCGCAGGCGCCAATCCTATGGATTTGAAACGCGGTATCGACAAAGCTGTGGCTCAAGTCGTAAAAAGTATCGCTTCGCAGGCTAAATTAGTTGGCGACGACTATGATAAAATTCAGCAGGTAGCTACCGTATCGGCCAATAACGACGAAGAAATAGGTAAACTTATTGCCGATGCCATGCGCAAAGTATCGAAAGACGGAGTAATCACCATCGAAGAAGCTAAAGGTACCGATACCACTATCGATGTGGTGGAAGGTATGCAGTTTGACCGTGGATACATTTCGCCTTATTTTGTAACCAATACCGAAAAAATGGAAGTGGAAATGGATAAACCTTATATCCTTATCTACGACAAAAAAATATCAAACCTCAAGGAACTTCTTCCTATTCTGGAACCTGCTGTACAGTCGGGACGTCCGCTACTTATTATTGCCGAGGATGTTGATAGCGAAGCGCTTACTACATTGGTGGTAAACCGTTTGCGTGCGCAGCTCAAAATCTGTGCTGTAAAAGCTCCGGGCTTTGGCGACCGTCGCAAAGAAATGCTCGAAGATATAGCGGTACTTACCGGTGGTGTAGTTATTTCCGAAGAAAAAGGCATTATGCTCGATCAGGCAACTATCGAAATGCTGGGAACTGCCGAAAAAATCACTGTAAATAAAGACAATACCGTGATTGTAAACGGTTCAGGCGCTAAGGACAACATCGTTAACCGCATAGCTCAGATAAAAGCACAGATAGCTCAGACCACATCTGACTATGACCGTGAAAAACTTCAGGAACGTTTGGCTAAACTGTCGGGTGGGGTAGCTGTACTTTATGTTGGCGCTGCTTCCGAAGTTGAAATGAAAGAAAAGAAAGACCGTGTAGACGATGCCCTGAGTGCAACCCGTGCTGCTATCGAAGAAGGTATTGTACCGGGCGGTGGTGTAACTTATATCCGCGCTATCGATGTATTGGTTGATCTTAAGGGAATTAACGAAGACGAAAATATCGGTATTGATATTGTAAAACGTGCTATCGAGGAACCTCTTCGTCAGATTGTATTTAATGCCGGAAAAGAAGGAGCCGTAGTGGTACAAAAAGTACGCGAAGGTAAAGACGACTTTGGATACAATGCACGCACCGATGTGTACGAAAACTTCTTTGCTGCCGGAGTGGTCGATCCTGCTAAGGTAACCCGTGTAGCTCTCGAAAATGCTGCTTCAATAGCAGGTATGTTCCTTACTACCGAATGCGTAATTACCGAGAAGAAAGAAGATAACCCAGCACCAGCTATGCCAATGGGCGGCGGAATGGGTGGCATGATGTAAAAAAACATGCCGATTTCCCTGTTGGGAAGTCACAGTCTTAAACTATCTTCCCGCCGGCGAAATCCGGTGGATTCAATATAAATGTTCAAAAAAGGATACCTTTTCGGGGGTATCCTTTTTTTAGTTGAATAATAGCCTGTAACGGTTGTTTTTTTGACTATTCAATATGAGTCTTAAAACAACAAAACAAGCATTAAAATCACATCTTCTATCTGAAATTATTAAAAAACGGCACGGGGTGGTATTGTGTACGTATTAGCATACTTATAAGCCTCCATTTAATACCCAAAAGCTAATGCGCCACCGTCTACACTAAAGTCCTGACCTGTGATATAACTGGCACCGGGCGAGGCTAAGAAGCAAACCATAGCTGCAAGTTCCTCTGGTTTGCCAAAGCGGTGAAGAGGCATGCGGTTCAGTATCTTGGCTTTTCGGTCGTTGTCCATCACTTGCTGTGTCATTTCTGACGGAAACCAACCGGGCGATACGGAGTTTACCAGAATATTGTCGGCACTCCATTCTACGGCCAATCCGCGTGTAATACCCAGTACAGCTGCTTTGCTCGATGAGTATGGCACTACTTCCGAAAAACCCAGATAAGAGGCCATAGATGAGATGTTTATAATGCGTCCGATGTGAGAGGATTTGGTCAGATAAGGATAAGCGTGTTTGCAACAGAGCATGAGCCCTGTTACATTCACATTATGAATTGATTCCCATGTTTCCAGATCTACTTCTTCGGCCCGGATGCGTCGTGTAATACCTGCGTTGTTAACCAATACATCTATGCCGCCTGCTTCGCCTATTTCGTTCAGTTTTTGGCGGATACTTTCTTCGCTGCTTACGTCGATGGTGTCGAAAATTATCTGGTCAGGTACTGTTTCAGAAATTTCTACTTTGGGCTTGCCCGACCTGCTCAGTGCATATACCGTGGCACCGCATTGAGCCAGCATAATGGCTTGCTGTAAGCCCAGTCCGCTCGAAGCCCCCGTAACTACTATGCGCAATCCTTCGAGCGAGTATAATTGTTTTAAAATATCCATTTTTTCAGACTATGTTATATGCTATAGTTCATTATACACTCGGTTTTTATGTTTAAATCTCAGTGAGAGCCTCATCTTTAAAGGTGAATCCCCATCCCGGACGGTCGTGAGGCAGTGTATAGCCGTTTTTGATTTCGAGCGGATGGTCAATCAGTGGGTCAATCCAGTCGAACGATTCAGCGCCCACACCATTGCTTACGGTGCAGAGTAGCGGTATATCGTAATCTTTGTAATAATGAGGTAATACAGGTATGTTATAGCTTTTGGCTAATGCAGCACTATCGCGCCAGGCTTCTACGCCTCCCAGACGCAGAATGTCGGGTTGCCAAATGTCTAATGCGTTGCGCGACAGCAACTCGCGTAGGGGTAGGGTAGAGTATTCACGTTCGCCCATGGCCAGCGAAATACCGGCTTGATTACGTAATAGCGCATATCCTTCAAAATCAGTATGATCGATAGGTTCTTCGAACCATTGGATATTTAACTCGCGGGCAGCCCGCGCCAATGCCAGGGCGTTAGGCACATCCATTCCCTGATTGGCATCCATCATGATTCCTATTTCGTTGCCTACTGCCGCACGCACCTGTTTTAAACGGTCAAGGTCTTCGCGCCAATCGGGCTTGCCTACTTTAATTTTTACGGCTCTGAATCCGCGTGATTTATAGTCAGTTACTTCAGCTATCAGCTCTTCGGGGGTATACGAGCTCCAACCTCCACTGCCATAAATAGAGATGGGTTTACGAGTGCCACCCAATACCTTCCAGATAGGTTGCCCCAGTTTTTTACACCAGGCATCCCACATGGCCATATTGTAAGCAGCCTGCGCCCAACGGTTGGTTCCTTCCAGACCGAAGTATTCGTTTGCGTGATTCAGTTCTTCAAAACACTTTACAGTTTCGTATACCTGGCGACCAAGCACCATTTCACCAATATCCTTCATGGCGCCTGCAATGGCCCGCGGACTGTATTGAAAGCTAAGCAAATATGATTCGCCCGTTATTCCACTCTCGGTAGTAATGCGTAAAACCAAAAACGAAATTTCGGTAAGTGTATGAGTTGCATCTGCTATCGGTTTTTTCAACTTTGCATTTGCCTTGAAAACAGCGTAACTTTTAATCTTTGTCATCGTATTCTTTTCTAATATTTCTAAAACCCCAATTTTTGATATAATTCTTAAAAATGTTTGTATCTTAATGATTGATAAAATGACGAAAAATAGTGCCTTGTGTACTGCATTTATGGTTATAAAAAATCCTCCGACACTCGTTTTTTTAAGTGTCGGAGGATTAGCTGTTTTGTAATTATACCTTCTGGTTTTATTATTTACTTTTCAGTAAGATATTGTTTTTCTTGATGTCCAGTTTTACTTGTTTCTTTTCAATATTCAGCTGTTGTTGCTTTAGTTTAAATTCTGAAACATAGCCATCTAACTCATTGATGCGAGTTTTAACTTCGGATTCTTTTTCATTCAATTTATTTTCCTGCGCGGTAATATCCTCGAAAGTTTTTTTCATTTTTTCGCGTCTTTCATTCCATTTGGCAGTTGCATCGTTCAAAGATTTTTCTCTTTCATCAAACCTCAGGTTTTTGGCTTCTACTTCGTCGCGAGTCATGGTTTTCAGGGCTTTCTTCAGGTCTTTTCTATCCGTTTTCAGCATTTTTTGGTTTGCATCTCTCAACTTTTTTTCCTGACCCAGTAATTTGCTATCCTCATTAAGTAGTTTTTTCTTATCCTTCAGAATTTTACGTTGGCTGTTTATTAAATCCAATTGATATTCAGCTTGTTTCTTTTGGGTTTTGATTTCATTGAAATTTGAATTCAGATTTTTATCCGCATCATCAAGCAATTTCATATAATCATCGAGGTTGGTTTTACGCAGCTTTATCGAATCTACGTTAATACCAACCAAACGAGGGTTTTCCCAATGATAATTTTTACTATCGGTTGTGGCCAGCGAAGAAGATTTTAGCTCATTGGGTAAGCTGTTTTTTGCTGAATCGGTTTGTGCCGAAATCATGTTAGAGATAGCAATCATACAAACTAATGACAATGCCATCGTTGCGTTTCTTGTTTTTAATTTCATAATGAAAATAAGTTAGGTGATTATTAAGAATAACGAATCTGTTCAATAAAGAATGAACAAACAACGATACAAAATTACTCTTTTTTTTGTGTCTATTGCAAATTTAAACTAACTAAATTTTTACAATCATTCATTAGAGGATTTGCTCTCATCTGCTGGAGTGGTGGGGTCAGGAGCAGTTGCATCAGGCTCACTTTCTGTAGTAGTTTGGTTGTCAGTGCTTTTGTCGAAAAGAAAATTTGATACAATTTTTGTAAGCCATGTAAGTACTGCGAAATAAATAAGTACTAACAATATCCATTCTACATAAAAAAGACCGGCACTGGCAGGTATGAACAAACCGCCATCAAAATTACCATTGAGCGGCTTAAAGAGGCTCATTAAGTCAGTCAGGTACTGACCGTTGTTGCTCAGATACTGTAAGCCTTGATTTTTTAGTTGGCAACCAAATATCAAACCGTTGTGCCACCTGAGGTTAGCTACGAAAATGATGTGAAAAATCACCGTTTGTACGATGGTAAATGCGTAATATGTAATAGTTTTTCTTTTAAAGAAAAGATATGCTAAAATCAGACACAGGGCAAAAACTACTGTTTGAATTAAAACCGGCTTAAGAAGTTCCGACGATATTTGCTGAATATAAATAAATTCGTTTTTACTGATAATTTTATTGATAAATAGCCCTATAAGATTTAAAGCAAAATCAAGATAAGCAAAAACAAAAATTCTTGGTAGCAGAAAAAGTATAGCTGGTTTATCTAATGCGTTTATTTTCAGTTTCATACAAGCAAGTAGTTTGTGGTAATCATATAAAAATATGGTTTTGCAAATTTACAACAAAGTATTTAAAAACGGCTTACTTGTAAAAATGTTTTTTGGTATATTCCTGCTTTGAAAGAGGTTAATTTAAACAATACCTAAGTAATTAAAAAAACATACAAAATAGTTAAACCTGAAAAAACATAAATATATTACACACATACAAAATCATATTAGTACTCAGATGTACACGAAGGTACGATGTTTATTGTCTGATATTTAGAAACTTATATTCAACAAATGCTTCAATAGCTTCGTACGAAGCCAAACCTAAATCACGATATAAGTCGGCAGTGGCACGGTTACGATCTTCGGAGCGTTGCCAAAATAACCGTTCGTCATTACCCAGAAATGGAGCGCTTTCCATTTGCGACTGATGCTTAAGGATAGAGTTCCGCTTGCGGCGCAGTTCTTCAGGGCTTATAGGTACCGCCATTTCAATATTGTCAATTTCCCATTCGGCCCAGGCGCCTCGGTACATCCATATACGGCAGTCTTTAATCCAGTCTTCATTTTTAAGTTCATGGATTGCTGACAACGCTGCATCAAGGCATACTTTGTGCGTACCGTGTGGGTCGGCTAAATCACCAGCCAAATAAATCTGATGAGGTTTTATTTCCATTAATAGTGGAATAATTTTTTGAACATCCTTCGACGATAGTTTTTCTTTCTTAATCTGTCCTGTTTCGTAAAAAGGCAGATCAAGAAAATGAATATTTTGAGTCTTAATGCCTACATAACGACATGCTGAGCGAGCCTCTTCCTTGCGAATTTGTCCTTTCATAAACAAAACTTCCGGTCTGTCTTGCATCCCTTTGTTTTTTTTATTCAGGAGATAATCTAACATTTTCCGATATTCCGATATTTCATTCTGCTTTGTGTTACTTAATGAGATATTGATGTGTTCTATTAACGAAACTGTTTTAATAACATCTTCGTCGCTTACAGCAATATTGCCCGAAGTTTGATAAGCTACATGTACATCGTGATTTTGGTCGACGAGGCGTTGAAGAGTTCCGCCCATCGAAATTACATCATCGTCAGGGTGTGGGCTAAATACCAGTATTCGCTTAGGATAAGGCTTAGAACGTTCAGGGCGATTAGTATCGTCGGCATTCGGTTTTCCTCCGGGCCAGCCTGTAATTGTATGTTGCAGGTCGTTGAATATTTGAATATTCACATTGTAAGCTGAACCAAAGAGAGAAAGTAACTCGTCCAGTCCATGCTGATTATAGTCTTTGTTGGTTAGTTTAAGTATTGGCTTGCCAGTTTGATTACATAACCAAACAATAGCTCTGCGAATTAACTGATTAGTCCATTCGCATGGTCCCACCAGCCAGGGTTGGCTGATACGCGTAAGTTTCTGGGCGGCACTCAAATCGAGAATTGCTGTAGCGTTAGGGTGCATTTGAAGAAACGAAGCTGGTTTATTATCATCTACTTTTCCTTGTATAACGTCTTTGAGTATTGAGGCTTTATGTTCGCCCCATCCTAACAACACAACCTGCGAAGCTTTCTGAATTGTTGACAACCCAATGGTAATAGCGCTTGCGGGCACTTCTTCTATTGAGGAATAAAATCTTTTCAAGTCTCTACGCGACTCATTATCAAGAAGTACTAACCGCGTAAGGGTGCTTATCTGCGAACCGGGTTCGTTATAAGCAATGTTACCGACTAAGCCTATGCTAAGCAGCATAAAATCTATACCATCATTTTTTTCAATAAGATCTTCCAAACTACGACAATATTCAAAAACATTGTTGCGGTCAACATTCCCGTGGGGTGTGATAAAATTTTCAGGTTTCAGGTTTATTTTATCAATTAAATATTTTCTCAATATTGCTGAATTTGAGTGTTGATTGTTGGAGTATATTGGAAAAAACTCTGATGCATTGAAAATCAGTACATCGGCAAAACTTAAACCTTCTTCAACGTATAGTCGTACAAGTTCGTCATAAACGCCAATGGTAGAGGTACCTCCTGATAAAGCAAGGCAACAACATTCATTCAGGTTTTCTTTTTCCTGGATGATATTAGCTATTTTCCGGGCTACAAATGCTGATCCTTCAACCGAGTCTTTAAAAATATTAGTTCTGATTTTTTCGAAGCGCCTCTGACTAAGGCTTTCTATCATATCATTGGTTCGATAATACCTTTCTGGTATCATTCCGAGATTTATTTCTGAACTTAAATCAAATTTCATTCTTCGTAGTGTTTTTTTTTGATAAATAAATGGATATATTTAGATAAAAACTCTTTTAGTTAAATTTAGAATAAAGAATTATCATTTTTAAATAATTCTTTAAAATATCTGTAAGTAGCTACTTTCAATTCAGATGCTGCTGCTTCATCGCATACAATTATCCCTTTGGGATGTAACTGTAAGGCCGTTATAGTCCACATGTGACTGACGGAATCTTCAACCGCCTTTTGCAAAGCTCTGGCTTTGTTATGTCCGCAAGCAACAATGATAACTTCGCGTGCATCCATAATTGTTCCTACCCCAACTGTGAGTGCCCGACGTGGAACTTCTTCTGGGTTGTTGTTGAAAAAACGTGAGTTAGCATAGATGGTTTCCTCTGTAAGCGTTTTGATGCGTGTACGCGAAAACAGCGATGAGCCGGGTTCGTTGAAAGCTATGTGGCCATCGGAGCCCACGCCTCCCAAAAATAAATCAATGCCGCCTATGGTTTTTATTTTATTCTCATAGCGTTCACATTCATTGTTCAAATCCAACGCATTACCATTCAGTATGTTGACGTTTTGAGGCAAAATATCGATTTTAGAGAAAAAATTCTCCCACATAAATGTATGATAACTTTGCTGATGATTTTGGGCAATACCAACATATTCGTCCATATTGAATGTGACTACATTTTTGAAAGAAACCTTTTTTTGCTCACAGAGCTTAATCAACTTCTGGTATATACCTAAAGGTGTTGACCCTGTAGGAAGTCCTAAAACAAAATGTTGTTTGGTATTTTGATTAATTTTTGATGCTATATAACGAGCTGTTAATAGCAATACTTCTTCATAGTTTTCTCTTATAAATAGTTGCATAAAATTATAAATGTTTTATATCTTCTTCTGTGTTAAAGCGAATATATAATTAAGTGTTTGCGAAAATATTTTTTTGTGTCCATCAAGACGTTTTCTTTATCCAGCTGACATAAATTAATGTATCCAACTTTTGATTATTATTTAGTGCATCGCCACTAATGAATAATCAACTTTTTAATTTCTGAAATGTCCAATTTAACCAATTGGCCATGTTTTACCTTTACCGTAGGGAGCAATGCTACAAAACCCTGCGGATAAGGTTTTGCGGGATTATCGTCCACAAATATTTTTACATCGGCATCAAATTTTGTAGGATTGAAAACAGTTAGCCCGTTACCTTTTCGGGTTACATCAACATGGTCGAACACCATCAGTTCATTTGTTTTTGTATTCAGATAAATACCCGGAACTTCAGCTACTGTAAGCATGGCGCTTACCTGAGCCCAGGTGTTGCCATCAAAAATTTCGCCCACTTTATTTTTGCCTTCCCAATCGCTCAGGTTAACCCTTTCGTTGATGCAACCGGGATGTAACCCTCCAATTTTTCTATCTTCTCTCGAAATGTATTGCATAATGTTGTGGGCAATGTCTTTGAGCATTTCTAAATATATTTTTTTGCCTGTTGCCCGATATAATTTTAATAGACAATCGCCCGATGCGGTGCAAATACCGGGCCCGCCATGTTTGTTTTGTGTACTTGCCCACACTGCACCGGTACTTTTCATATCCAATTTTCCGAATAAGGAATTTTCGGGAAAACGATAATCGTAACTTACCATCCAGGTAGAGCAAAACGCAGCGGCATCTTCGGCATATTCCAACCATTCTTTTTTGCCGGTAATTTCGTATAAAACCACAAAAGATTCGAGCATGGCAAAGGATGATTCAGAGTCGTTGTTTTGTAAAATTTCGCTGGGACCGCCACACGAAATTCCCTTCAACGTATAGTTTTGGTAATAATAGCGGGCAGCTTGTTGGGCAACTGCCAGCCATTCGGGGTTGTTTTCAAATTTGGCTGCCAGAGCAAGCCCTCCGATAGCCATTGCCGCACTGTTTGAGCCGCCTACTTTTATTTCGCCGGTTTCAATGTCGATAAATTGCCCAAACTGCCCATATTTTTTCCAGAGCGTAACAAAGGCATTGGCAAATTTTCTCAGTGGCAGTTTCCAACTGTCGGGTATTTTCCAACTGGAGTTTTGGTTTGGTTGCGATAAACAGTATTTGTAGAAATAATACAAAGCATCGGCATTTTTGCGGAGCAAAAGCAAATTATCAGGATGAGGTTCCCAAAAACAATCGCCACACCACTTTTCGCTGTTGAAACAGGAATAATAAAACCCCGATGAACATTGGGCTTGGTTGATAACGGCGCCATAATTTTTAAACGTCCTGTTTTTCGATGTTTCATTTCCGCACAAACTTAACGGATAAGTTACCATGCAACCTCCAACCCAGCCCAATTGAAAATACATGTTGTAGGCTTTTATGTTACTCCCAAACGTGTAAATATTTTTTGATTCGTCCCAACATTCGTTGTTTTGTTGCATTTCCATTATTTTAAATGCCTCGCTGAAAGGCAGTTGGTTGATGTATTCTGAATTGCTTTGCAACTTCCTGATTTTTACAAACTGGTTGTTGAGTTCAGCCGGCGAATGGATGTTGTTAAAGGTAAAACAGGAATAATTGAGCTCCACTTTATCGCCCGTTTTAAAATTATATGCCACATCATCCGAAGGGTGGACCGAGTTCATGGAGTAACTGTTTTGCCGGATATATGGTGCCGAAAAAGTGATAGACAATTTTGTTTTATCGGCACTTTCTTCAAGGGTAATCCCATTGTTTCCAAATACAGAAGTGGGTTTTGTGAAAATCCAAACACCGGTTTTGGTATCGGGGAAATAAATGCCGATAGCCGGCGTGGAAACATCGCCGGTGGTCAATTCTAATTTCGAAGGGATGTTTTGTGTGTTCAATCGTGGCACATCGGTAATGGTAACAGGCTCGTCAACTGCATAATCTGTTTGCTTGAACAATGGAGGATAACTATATTTCAGTACCTTAAAACGGTTGCCATTGTAAACAGCTGCCGGAACAATCAGGTAATTTTTTGTGCTCCAGGTATCGAACAATAATTTTACTGCCACATTTGATGCGGTTTCACTACCATTCACCACATTGAATTGATAAGTGCAGGAGACAAAATTATTTTTTCGGGTTTTTGTTTCAACACATTTCCACTCTGCACCATTGGTTTTTAAAACAGAGATATTTTTTGCAAACCGAAAATTTGTGGTTGAACTAATTTCTTGTTTGTTGAAATGCTGTAGCGCCACCATTGATTTAAAGTTTGTTTGTGTAAAACCAATGATGGATATACAAAGCAATAGAAAGGACAGGGAATATTTTTTCATTTGTAGTTTTTTAATTTTAACAGGATGCAAGCTCCGCCACCCCGGGCAAGTTTTACGGTAAGAATATCGTTTTTCCGAACTACTTTGCCCGACACTATATAGCTTTCTATGAAGAATGAATCTTGTCATATAGTTTTTTTTTACTGCAATTTATAATTATTTTGAAACAACACTATATTTCATAAAAACATATCCCGCGGCTCGGGGTATTTTAAAGGATACCGTACCATTAGACGTGGTTTTTGCCTTTGTCTGAAGGTCAGTTTCTAAGTTTTCCATGAGAATGGTTTTTCCCTGAAGAAATTTTAGCTGAACCGGCTGCACTTGAGTGTTGTTGTGTAATTCCCTGAATAGCAATATATACCCTCCATCCTGTTTTTCGTTTACCCACTGAAAGCCCGACCAGCTACGATTATCGGGTTTATCGCCAATGGGAAAAGTATAGCAGTTAAACATTGAATTGCGGTGTTTTTTATACATGGCAATAAACTGCTTTAGTTCTGTTTTACCGGCATTGTCGAGGTATTGGGCACTTTGGAAAAAACACGGGATAAAAGGCATTCCCATAGCAAAGCAGTAACTATGGCTATACAGGGGTGCATCGCTTCGTTCGGCATTAGTCCGTTTGGGGTTTTGGAGCATTACCTGTAATTTGTTACTATTGAAATATTTAGCCATCAACCAGTGCTGCCGCAATACCTGATAGGGTACCATGGTTAAATGTGCCGGCAAACTTTCCTGTATATTCTGGAAATAAATACTGCCATATTCTTTGCAATAGTACCAGCCATAGCGGGGGTCGTCGTACTCAGGACAAAGAGTAAACTGGGTTTTCATCCACGAATGCTTCATTACATCGCGGTATTTTTTGATACGTTCTTCATAATCTCCCCGGTTTTCCAGATGGTCAAAGTCTGCCTTCCAGGAAACAAATCCTAATTCGTCAACATTTTTATTCAGCTCTTCGGTGGTAGATAATTTTGCGGTAACCCACAATCCAAATCGCAGTTTGTATTTATCGGCTTCAGCTTTAATATCTTTCCAACCGTTTTTATATTTTGGAGAAAAGCCATGCGCATCACTAAATCGTCCTCCTTTTTGCCAGCCATCGTCAATTTGCATCACGTCGATGCCCAGGTTGGCTAAAGCTGGAATTTCTTTCATCAAATAATCTTGTTCAGTGAATTGAGCTCCATCAGGATTGGCAGGTCCCCAAGTGTTACTTAAGACAAACATATCTCTTTCTGGAAATGATGGGTAACGGGCTCTGTCGAATTGTTTAAGTGCCAACTGCATGCCATCATTTCCCTGCGACCAAACGATAGTCCATGTAGCCCAACATTCGCGAAACCTGTCGGCAACAATTTCGTCGGGGGTTAGCCCCCATCCTGTAACCGAAAGTCCATCAGGGGCACAATAAAAACTTCCGGTAAAGTGTGCCTGCTGGTTCACACATTTAGGAGATTCTTTTATCACACAAACGCCATTTGCCCCGTTGTTGTATTCCACACTTAATCCGCTTGCCCAGTTATTGTCTTCGGTGAGGAATAGCGGGAATCCCGTAACTACCTTTTCTTCAAGCATATCACGGCTTGGGTCGTGCCTGCCTCCGGGATTATTGTAATATCCCCAGTACCTGCGCTGGTTTTGGTCGGTAAAGTTGAGTGGAAGATAATCTGCCCTTGCACCCGGCACAGCAACCCAATAGCCACAATCCATCCGCTTGCCTTCGGCATCGGTTATCCCTTTGGGCGAAAATCCATCCAACGCCCTCACCCGCAATTGTGTACGGATTCCGGGAGCATTGGGATATACCCAAATTACGTGTTGTATTTCAATTTTTGCTTCGGGATATTTAAACGTGGTAACCACTTGCAAATGTCGGTTCGAAAACCCTTCGTCGTCGTTTTCGTTTGCCTCAAAACCAACCATTTCAGCCTTTGTATTATTCGTAACAGCCCCGGGCAAATCCCAGTCGCATTGTAACTTACTTTGTATTGTGGCATATTCCCTGCCCGTTTGAAGGTTTTTGATACTGACCGTTTGCAAACCGGTATTTGTCAATGCCCATGTCCGCTCAATTTTTCCGGTGGAAACAATAACCTTATTGTTGTCCAGAACTGCTTTTGCGTTTTTGTAATTAACTGATTTGTAGTTGTTTGATTGTTGTGAAAAAGCACAAGTTGATAAAACAAGTAAAAGTAAAGTTTGAATAGTATATCTCATTTTTTTTGATGTTAAAAATAAATATTTCAAAACGAATGGAAGAAAAAAATACAGTTCAACATCCCGTGGGGCGTTCCCTGCAATTTTCCGACTCACTATTTTCTAATTGTTTTTTTAAAAACCCATTGGCTTGAATTTTTTGACATTTCCAGATGGGATATAACCCCCTGATGGTTACTGTCTAACGCTAAGGCATTTTCGAGGAAACTGGTGGCTTTGGTGGTTTGTTGTAATCCGAAATAGCCCAACCCAATCATAAAGTTGCAATGAATCTGGTTTCGAACGGTCAAATCATCCTCCCAAATCAGAAGGTCAGGAAGCGACACAGCAAAATAGTCGATTTTTACCTTGTCGAACAGGTGAGCTTCGCCATAGTCTATCAGTTTGTTGAATCGTCCGAAAGCTTCTTTTTGCCTGCCTAATTTTAGCAAAGCCAAACCTTGGTAAAAAATCTTTTCGGGTTTCTGGTCGTTATAAAAAATGGCTGCCGTTGGTTCGTTCAAGCCCGAGGCGGCACTTTCGAAATGCTTTTTGGCTTCATTTTCATCTCCCATACCCTGATAAGCACACCCAAGGAAGTAATGAAAATCGTTTTCCTGTGCACCATAGAGTTTTCCTTCGCCTAAATTGTGCGGATAAATAAAACATTCGTTGAGCAACTCGACTGCCGCCCCGTAGTGTTGCTCCATCAGAAGTTTTTTTGCCATTTCCAATCTTGCAAATTGATATTGTGCGGGCACTTTGCCTTCTCCACCTTCCCAAGGGTGGAAATGTCTGTTGTCGATGTATTTTTTTGCTTCGTCATACCTACCGGTTAAATTTAACAAAGTAGCGTATTCGAGGTATAAATCATCGCGTTGCGAAACAAGTTCCATATATTTCGATAAATAGAGCAACCTGTCGGCAGCATTAAAATTTAGCCTTTTCTTTAACTGGTCAAACTCCATCAGAATCCTTGCATCCGACACATCTAACTGAAATGCCTTTTCAATGTATACAATTGCTTTTTTTGCGTTGCCCAGTTTGTTGAAATACGCAAGCGACAAGTTGCGGAAAACGGTGGGAAAATCGGGCTTTAGCAATGCTGTTTTTTCCCAGCACTCAATTGCTTCGTTGTACTGTTTGTAGTGGTACCAAATATTTCCGAGATAATAATTTGCAAAACCATCGGAATTATTTTTGTCCAAAACGTGCCGGATAGCAATGATTGCCTCTGGCCTGTTGGGGAAACAATAGTCGGGCATTTGTTGCGAAGCCGATAACCTCCATGCTTTAGCTTTTGTTTCGTCGCCCTTCAGCCCATAAATCCAGGCAATGTAGTAATACACTAACGGAGAGGGTTTTGTGTGTTCAATACAAAGTTCGAGCAACGAAACAGCTTCGTCGTACAAGCCGGCATTGATATAATCCAATGCTATTTCTTCGAAGTTATGGCTTTCGTCCCTGATAAGCCCCAAGAAAAAGGTTAAATGCTCTTTTTCTTTGGTTATCAGGTATTTCTCGAACAAACAACCGTAGTTGAACCGGTCGATGTCCAAAGAATCCATAAGCCATTGTTGGGCTTGTTCCGTTTTTCCCAAATGTTTTAAAATGGCAGTTTTTAAATGCCTTGCCCGGTGGTTGTGCCAGTTGCGTACCAACGATTTTTCAATTTCGTCTAACGCCGTTTCCCAATGATGGGCGGCACACGAAACCTGAGCCAACGAGAAATAACCTGCATCCTGCCATGCTGCATTCCAACACGACTTGTAGAACATTTCATACGCCTCGTCGATATTTCCTAAATACTTGAATGCCAGTCCTAAGTTATAAAATGGTTCACCATCGTACGGATTTGGATTGCGTTGGGTTATGGTTTCGATGGCTTTTTTAAAATAAAATACTGCATCGGCAAATTTGCCCCTTCGCAGCAACAGCAACCCTAAAGCATTGTTGCAACGAATATCGGAAGCGTCGCGTGCCAAAGCCTCCAGGTAATAGTCTTCGGCTTTATAGGTCGCATGTCGGTATTGTTCTATATGCAATCCCGTGAGGTAGAGTTGTTCAGCTGATTTTATCTCTTTGGGCAATAGGGCGGGTTCAGCGGGTTTGGGTGTTGTTTTAATGGTTTGTTTTTCGGGCTTCCATTTCAGAATTGTTTTGCCTTCGTTGTTTACAACGGTTAGTTCGAGCATTTCAAAACGATATTCGCCCTGAACCGTTTTTTGGGTATAAACATCATTGGGCGAGAGCGTTGCAGTATCTTCAAAAATAATCCTATCGCCTTCGTTTAGTTTAATTTTGAGATGTTTCAACTCTCTTGTTGCAAATAATTTCAACAAAATTTCATTTCCCTGTTCTTCGACATTCAACAATAAGTCGGGCGTAGCGTTTTTTACAACGCCCAACTCGCGATACGGCATAAAGTATTGCGTAAATGTTTTTTCTTCGTAGGGGTTAAGCCACGAAAAATCGGGTTGGTTGTCGGTGTAAACTCCGGTCATTAGCTCAATGTAAGGTCCATCGCTATCGGTCAGGTTACGGTCCCAAGCCTGTCCGAAATCTCCATTGCCCCATGTCCATTGTTTTTTGCCGGGCGAAATATGATGGTTTGCCACATGGAGTACCCCTGCCCTTGTATCATTTTCATACCCACCCACAAAATCGTATTGCGATTTAATTGCCATATACGAAGTTGGGACAGGAATATTTTTATACCTTGAGATATCGACTCCAGCCGAATAATCGACCTTGTAGTAGGTACCCGTAGCAATTGGAAATTTGGAAACATCTCGTTTTCCATGGTCAAAAACGGCATGTACATCGGGCGGAAATACCGATTGATAGTGGTCGTTCACACTCACGGCAGGGTTGGCCCACCATAAAAATGTTTGAGGCACGGGGGTTGGGTTAAATAATTTACCCTTAATTTCCAAAACAGCACGGTGGGGGTACAAGGTAAAGGCTACGGTAGCTTTTTGGTGTGTCATACGCTCTTGCTCATTTATCCAAACCGTAGCGCTTCCATCATCGTTTTGTTCAATTTTATAATCTACAGGCAAATAAGTACTTGGCCGGTGGTGTTGGGGCCAGTTGAACTCAAGCCCTCCCGAAATCCATGGTCCTGTAAGACCAACCAATGCCGGTTTTATGACATTGTTGTAGTAGAAGAAATGTCGTTGCTTTATCTTGTCGAATGCCATTTGCACCCTGCCTCCCAATTGGGGCAAAAGCATTATTTTCAGATACTCGTTTTCGAGATATACTGCGTGCCACAATTTGTCTTCTTTGCTGTCCGAAACGGTTTCTATTACAGGATATGGATATACATCGCCACTGCTTCCCTGATATATACGCTTTTCGAGAAACATTGGATTTTTATCGGCTTTCCCAATTTCGTAGGTAGGAATAAGGACATCTTCTTCCCACACCTTTACTATTGATTTCATTATTAAGATATTATTTATTTTTTTATATATTACTTCATCGTAGATAGATAGCGTTACTTTATTTTTTTGAACAGAAAAAATCTTGTTTGTCATAGTTCAATTCATGAACCTGGACAAAACCCTCATCTATTCACACATGGTACTCTTTTAGTGCATTCTGAATGTGTCTTCCAGTTCTTCCAACGATTTGCCCTTCGTTTCCTTTACAGCTTTTAAAACAACAGCTAAGGCAATCAAACAAACGAAAGCATAGATATAGAATGTTTTATCTTGAAAATATTTAAACAATGGAGGAAACGTGAAAACTAAAATAAAATAGGCAAACCATAAAAACAAAACCGACAAGGATAGAGCCTTGCTTCGTATTTTGTTGGGGAAAATTTCTGAAACCACTACCCATGTGGTTGGGGCTATTGTCATTGCATATATAGCAATAGCCGACAGTAAAAACCATGAAACGGCTTGCGATTTAACCTGAAGAAATTGAACGATTAGAACATATGCAACGGCCAAGCCAAGGTAGCCAAAAACAAGCAATCGCTTCCGTCCCCATTTGTCAACCAAAAACATTGCTAATACGGTAAACAGTAAATTTACCAGCCCTATAAACACCGTTTGTTGCAACTGGTTGTCTTTTGTGGCACCAATATTCTCAAAAATATTGGTGGTGTAATTAAACACTACATTAATGCCGCATAATTGTTGAAACATTGTAACACAGATGCCTACGATTAAAGCAGGCAAAAAAATCTTTTTAAACATCGATGTATCCTGTGTGCTTGTGGTATCTGCCATCGACTTGCGTATATCTTTCACAACAGCGGCACTGTATTGGGTTCCCCCAATTTTAGAGAGGATTTTCCGTGCCTGGTTGTCATCGCCCCTTAACATGAGCCAGCGGGGGCTTTCGGGCAGAAGAAACGCACCCATGAAAAACAAAATTGATGGAACAGCCCCTAAACCAAACATCCACCGCCATGCATCAGTTTCAATATTCCTCAAAGAGTAATTTACAAGATTGGTAACCAAAATCCCGATTACAATGGTAAGTTGGTTGATTGAAACCAAACGCCCTCTGTGTGCAGCCGGTGCAATTTCGGCAATATACAAGGGCGATAAAACAGAAGCCATGCCTACACCAATACCTGCAGAGAATCTCATAAAAATAAATATCGTCAGATTGCCGGAGTAGGCCATACCTAATGATGAAGCACAAAATACTACTGCGGCAATCATCAATCCTTTTTTTCGTCCAAGTAAATCGGCAATTTTACCTGCGCCAATTGTCCCGAATATAGCCCCAAGCGCTAAACTGGCTGTCAGGAAGCCTTCCCAATATTCGTTCAGGCTGAATTGTTGCCTGAGAAAAGGCAAAGCTCCCGAAATCACGGCAAAGTCGAACCCGAACAAATACCCACCCAATGCGGCAATAAATGAAATAAAAAAGATATTGCCAAGTTTGTTTTTTTTCATTTTAAACTTTTTTTGTTAATTTTAAATTGCTTGATATTTTTGAATGATGTACCCAATTTGCCTGAAGGGTTGAAATGCTACGCTTGTTTTTCGCTACCCGTCAATATATTTGGATGTTTAATACAGCCCATCGACGTTGCTACAGTTTAATAAACTTCCTAAGAACTGGATGATCTTTGAATGCTTTTTGGTCAAAAGAGGAACAACCACCGGATAATAAAAAATCATACTTTTGTTACGATTATTTTCAATAAAAAGACTATTCATCTTTATTCAACGCCCCACAACTTATTGGGCTTATCCGACAAGTAAAGTTCTAACTTTCCCCCTTTTTTGATATCATTAAAATCTAAATAGCATTTAGTGTAAGGCTTGCCATTTAACTTTGCTGCCTGGATATACACATTGGCTTCGGAATTGTTGTGGGCAATTAGGGTAAATGTTTTTCCGGAAGCATATTTTTTGTCGAGTTGAATAACAACTTTATCAAAAACAGGACTAAAAATTTCATACCTGTTTTCGCCCGGGCATGAAGGATGTAACCCAATGGCAGCAAGCACATACCATGCTGACATTTGCCCCACGTCTTCATTACCTACAAGCCCTTCGACAGTGTTATGGTACGCCCTTCGACAAATTTCGCGTACCCATCGTTGGGTTTGCCAGGGTTCGCCCAATTTATTGAACATAAAAGGGACAAGGTGTACCGGTTCGTTTGCATGATTATAATAGTTGTTCCACAACATGTTTTCTGGCATTTTCTCGAAAAAATCAGTCAGGTCAGCAAGGGTTTTTTCTTTACTGCCAAGCAGCGATACCAGTCCGTTTATGTTGTGGGGAACAAACCAACCCTGTTGGTACGGATTGCTCTCTATGCAACCATAGTTTTGAGCCAATCGCCCATCGGTAGGCCACTTTACCCATTGATTATCATTGTCTTTTGGGCGAAACCATCCGACAGAAGGATCGAATATATTTTTATAACTCTCCGATTTTTTGAGGTATAACATAGCATCATCTTTGTGCTTCAAACTATCGGCAAAAATTGACATACACCATTCAAAATATGAGTTTTCGAGAGTAGTTGAAATTTTGTTAGAGTGCCCGTTGACCCCATTTCCATTTCTATTACACGTGTTTTTTGCAAATTCATAACCTTTTGCAACATCAAAATTGCGTATGCCTTTATTGTAAGCGTCAACCATAACCGATACAGCAGGATTCCCAATCATACACCCACTGTACGCATTTAAAAACTCCCAGCGCTCAAGATAGAATTTTCCGCTTTCGTCGGCCAACTCAATTAACGAGTTTACCATATCGTTCACCACTTCAGGATTTATTATGTTTTGAAGTGGGAACTGGCTCCTGAACACATCCCACCCGCTAAATATTGTTCTTTTTACAAATTTATCGGTTTTATGAATTTTATTGTCGCCGCCAACATAACTCCCATCTACATCGGTAAAGCAACGCGGATCAATCATTGAATGGTACAAAGCGGTATAAAAAATTGTTTTTGCCTCTTCGTTTTTGCTCTTTATCTTTATTTTCCCCAGAGCCTCGTTCCACCGTTTAGTGGTTTCGCTGCATACCCGGTTAAAATTCCAGTCGGCAATCTCCGAACCAAGGTTTAATTTTGCCCCTTCGATACTAACAAATGAAATTCCAACTTTTAAAAGAACTACCTCATTTTCAGAAGTTTCAAACTCGGTATAGAACCCGAGGTGTTTCCCTTCAACCTCATTGCACTGGGGCATGATTTGGGAGTTTTTAGTGATTTCCTGAAATTCCATCGATTCTTCAAACTGGCGTTTTCTTGAAATCCCATCCGGAATTTTTGCCGACCAAACACCAAAGTTTTTTAATGGTTTGTTGAATTGGGCATAAAAAAATACCGTATAATTTGGTTTACCGTCGCCATTGCCCCAACCTCCACCTTCGGGTGTACACTTCATCCAACCTTCAATACTATTGCTATCAACAACTTTCACATATTGTAACGTAGAAGTGCCACCAACGCGTCTGGCCAAATCAATTTGAATTCTCGAATGATCATTTTTCGGGTAAGTAAATTTCATTATCCCGCTATGCGGGGCAGCAGCTAACTCCACTTTAATTTTGTTATCGGTCAGGAAAACTGAATAGTATCCAGGTTTTGCTTTTTCCGATTTTTTGTCGTATCCCGACCGGTAACCCTCGATTACCGGGTTTTCTTTTCCCGAATTAGTTTTTAACTGTCCGGTTGATGGCATTACCAAAAAATTGCCTAAATCGCCGTACCAGCCTACGCCGCTCATTTGTGTAAGGGCAAATCCTTCAATGGTGGTATGTTCGTAACTGTAGCCTGATCCATTATCGCCACCGGTTATGGTGTTCGGGCTTAATTGTGTAAGGCCGAAGGGGGTAGTTGCTCCGGGAAATGTTTTCCCTAATCCGTGGCTTACCCCGGCTTTTGATATACTTGTACTTGCTCCGATAAATGGGTTTACATATTCTGCCGGATGCTTTTGTGCAGAACAATAAACGACTGAAAATATGAGCAATAGTGTAATGTTTCTTGCAATAGATATTTTGTATTTGTATTGAGTTATATCCATTTTTGGTTCTGTTCTTTCGACACACTGGTTGTGATCGGGTTTAGTAACTAACTCCATGTTTTTATTAATTTAAATGATAGTTTAATTTGTTTCCTATTCGGGCAATTATTTCGGTTTCCTCAATTGTCCATTATCAAGTGTATAGTCCCATGTGTTATCAAACACCTTAAGTTCAATATCTTTATATCCTTGACAGGAAACAACATAGTAATATTGTGCCGGACGTTGATATTCTATTGTGAATACGGCCTCACCGTTTACCAATTCTTCAGAATAGGTTTTTAACAATTCCCTGCTTTTGTTCAATACTTTCAAATCAACTTTAGCTCCATTCATTGTTTTTACTGTTTCGCCATTTTGGGTAATTTTAGCATAAACCGATATTCTTGGTTTTGTCCAATAAGCAAAACTGAAATGTATAGAATCTTTTCCGGGCATTAATACCTCATATAAAGGATTGGTGAGAACTGTCAGTTGAGTATTTGAATTGCTTTGTACACCCGATTTTATTTCTTTTACTGAACCGAATTTATTGTCAATGATTTTAGCTTTTTCGGATTTTAGTTTAATGTTTATTTTCATTTCGCCCGTAATGCCCGATGCTCTTCGTTCTACAATTCTGTCAAGTTCATAATCAACGATTTGGTTTCGCTCAATTCGTTGCTCATTACGCTCAAACTTCCAGAAAGAATGAGGCTTGATAAATATTTTTTTAGTGGCTGAATCGTACGCCCATCCAATATTAAAACCATACACCAGCGAATCGGCATTGCGATACATGGGTATTTTAACCCCGTCAACCACAACCTGCTCGGGTAAAAACTCAGAAAACACCTTGATTAAAAAAGTTCTTTGTTTGGACATATCTTCAAACCTGCCAGTCCTTTTACCAATTTTAAGCGATATGGTGTTGATTGACTGCTTTTTACAAGATATTTTAGTTAAACAATAATTGGATTTTTCGTAACCATAGGTTACTCCGTCATCTTCGTACAATGAACCTGTACTCTCGCTGGTGGGATGAGGATATACATCCAGAGTAAAAACAGAAGGATTGACGGTGGATATATAATTTTCAACCTGACATGTAGGGATAATAGCACCGGCTTTAACGAATAAAGCCCCTCCGGCAAAATGAGGCCATTGCGTTTTTATTACCTTGCCTTGCCCTGCCAAGTTGTAAGTGTCTCCTGTCCAATAATCAATCCAGTTTCCCTGAGGAAGATAAAGCTTTCCCTCATACATATCATCACCTTGTAACTTGGCTTCTGTTTCGTCCAGCCTCATTGTGTTGCCAATCAAAAGCAGGTAATCTCCAATCATATATTCACTGGTCAGGTTATACACGCTGGTATCTTTTGGAAATTCTAAAACTAATGGTCTTAACACGGGAATACCGGTTTGATGTGATTGCCAAAGTGTTGAATAAAAATAAGGGATTAGCTTATACCTCAACCGTGCATAAAACCGATATCCCGAAAGCACTTCGTCTTTAAAAAGCCATGGTTCGCGGAAGTATGCCCATGAATCTACAATGGGGATGGTTGCCAACAGGTTGTTATGAAGCCCTTTTGGAGAATAATCGCGCATATCTTCGCTTGCCAAAGGATGGGCAGACAAACCGGCGTTGAGCATTCCGTTTCCTGATGAAAAATCGCCAGCCCACTGGTAAGGCCAACGATGCGACGCAACACTCGCGTTATATGCATGAAACTGAATGACAGCTCTTTTTCCCGTATGTTTCCTGTATTCGGAAAATGCTGTTTGGCTGTAAACAGAATTAGCAATATTGCGCAATTCTCCATCACTATAAATGCCGCTTTGAATGGAATTCTTGATTAACGATGCCGGATCGTAACCTTCGCTGTTTATCAACCGGGGATATGGGTCGTCTTGTTTAAAACTTTCAACACCGTCGTTAAGAATAGGTAGTCGTTGGGCATACCATTTTGTTAAAACGGAGGTGTCAAGTATGTTTTTGTATGGAGCCGTACCACTTTCCCATAAATCGAAATGCAGGTTCATTTTATTCATGTCTCTTATCATTTGTGCCGGATTTGGGAAACGCTCGGGGCTCCATTTCCATGTATTCCCGTAAGGGGTTCCTTCCCATCCGGGTTCCAAACCCATTACATCCAACGGGAGATCCCTTCGCCTAAACTCCTCTGCGATGGATATTGCCTCTTTTTGATCGCATGAATATCGGCACCGATATTGAACTCCTAAAGCCCATTTGGGTACTAACATACTTTTCCCTGTTAAATCGGTGTAGCTATTCAATATATCTTTCATCGATTTATGCATAATCAGATAAAAATCTGTCTGTCCGCCTTCAGCCGTTACCGAATAGCGTTCATTCCCCTGTTTTCTATTGACCCCTGTCCTAAAGTCAAAATGGTGCGCCCATGTATTATTGGAATAGAACGCATAGTTATTGGTGCTTACAAAATAGGGAACGGTGGCTTCTTTCCATCTATACTCTTTTTTCCATGTCAACTGCTTGCCTTTAGCATCAAACGTAGATCGCATAAAGCCAAAGCCATAGAAATGTTCTTCATCCCCCATGTTGAAAAGCAACTTCTGAGATTCGCTATCATCAGACATTTGACAAATGGTAAAAGTTGTCGCCTTACTTTCATCAGCATGAAATAACGTTATTATAAATGGATTCTTTGAGATTTCCATGGTAAATAGAGCCGTTTTTACCGATATTCTATTCTTTTCATTTAACCAGATGTACTTTTTTAAGGGGAAATTATCGTACACAAAACCCTGTTGAATCATTAGTGACGATTTGAAATCATGATTTTTTGCGCTTTTAATGCGAATTATATCATCTCTTTCAAGGATGATGGCTACGCGAAGCGAGTCGCTGCACATCAATAAAAGGGTGTTGTTATTTGTTTTCATACCAACAATCGAATTGGTATATTCACCTGCTAATGCATGTTTTGAAAAGCACAGACAGCAACAGACAAGAATATAATATAACTGTTTCATTTGTATTTGTTTTATTTTTAAAAAGTGATTTTATATGATTGAGATTATTTTAGAAGATAAAAAATAGTTATTACGCCTCACCGTTTACCAACTCTTCGAAATGGATTTTTTTACAACTCATTGATTTTGTTCAATACATTCAAATTAACTTCAGCTCCATTTATTGTTTTTTACTGTTCCGTCATTTTGGGTAATTAGGCTCAAACTTTTAGAAAGAAAAAGGTTTAATAAATATTTTTCTGGTACTTGAATAGTACGGCCTATCCAACATTAAAACCATACACCAGTGAATCGGCATTGCGTTACATGGGTATTTGTATTTCGATGTCTTTTTCTCTGGATTTTGGATAAATTGCTAATTTTTTTATTTGTTTGTTTTCATAATATCCTGATATTAAGGTTTGATAAGGAGCCATTAATTTAAAGCGAACATTCCAATTGTTAGGCCATGCAGGCATAAGTAAAATTTTCTTGCCATCATGTTGCAAAATCATTCGTTGTAAAGCTATAAGTAGAACTGAAGGGTGTGTTTGGTCTGGTGTCCAATCGTAATTTGGTCCAAAAAACCCCGGAAATCTATACCCGATAGCTTTATTGAGTGTTCTGTTGATGATCATTTGCTGTGCTTCTTCTGACAGTCCCAACAAAGCCGCTTGTATACAGTTTTGTTGCCATCCTTTATCATCTTTGATTACTCTTTGTTCCCAGGTATTCAGTCCTATACGAAGATTATCTTTATTACAGGATTTTGTATATAAAGGGTAGGGAAATATCGCATACAACTCACAGTTTTCAACATTACTTTTAGCTGAGTAAGATTGTGCAGGCAAAATCCGTTTTTCGCCATTTTGCTCCATTATTGGAATATCCGGCAGGCTGGTTAATAAATTTTTCCAAATTTGTTGATCCGACAAACTGGTATTGGATATTTTCAATAAACGCGAAAGAATCCATTTTAATCCGGCAATATCAGGTGTTGGGTTGATTGCTGTATGCCAGGTCTCTAATGATTGTGAGGGCGAAAAAACAATTGTACCGGCATTATTTCGCATCCAATGTTCATTGTAAAAGGTAGTTATTTCCAATGCCATAGGTAATAATGTTGTGTTTTTAAAATTCTCGTCCTGTGTAAAGTCATAATAATCTAACATCATAGCAACTAACTCTATTCCACTTTGCCAATAGCGTCGGATGTATGTATTGGTGGTTAAGCCATCTTCTTTGCCGGTTCTGTCAACTCCATAATTATTATCATTGTAGTTACCCCAAAAGTTTATTGTTTCCGGGAAAAATGCTCCCTTGTGATGATAATAAGTTTGAGTTGCCAGTTTACGTAAAGGCAATGCTGATTTATACATTTTAAAAAGAGCTTGCATCAAATCGTAGTCACCACTATAAAGCATACTCCAATAAGGCAATCGCGTATTTTGCCACCAATAGCAACCTCCCCACGCCCTGTAGTCAGCATCGTTGGTATCATTAACTGTAAAAATTGATCCATTAAATTTTATAGGTAAATTGCCTCTTCCACTGCAAGCGTTTACATAGCGCTGAAGTGCGTAAACCTGAGAAACTTTCCATGCTAAAGAATCGAATCCATTGGCTCCGGTTATTTCAATCCAGCTTCTTTCCCAATATTGACTCCACCACTTTTTGTGTGCGTCAAATCGCTTATAATCAGTTGATTTGTCTATTTTGTCTTTCAACTGCGTATTTCTTCGTAACCAATTGGCGCATGATGCAAACAAAGTTTCTGAACACACTTTTATCGAAACTGATTTTATCTCTTGCTTGGTTTCCAATAGGGTGTCGTTTATAGCAGTTAGTTGTTTTGACGATATTAATATGCCGAAGCAGCGATTTTTCAAAGGATCTTTTGTTCGTTGCATTTCATTTTGAAGTCCGGTAAGCTTTAGATTTTTTTCCCATATCGACTCAATATTTCTGTGGCAACTGGCAATGAAATGCGTGCCATGTTTGAGTACTGAATCAGCATTTACACGAAAATCCTCCGGACGATTTCCGTACGCAGAACTTGTCTCTGAACTTGCGAGCATACGGCTGTTACTTCTCCGGTTCTCTATCCAGGCTTTCACCTGAATGGCCTTTTGAGTACTTATGTCAATTTGCACAACAGGATGATTGGCATCTGCCCAAATCCGAATTGAAGCATCGGTTGTTTTAATGCGTATGCTACCGTCTTGAAGCTGAAGTACTTGCACGAATAGTTTGTTGTCGATAAGATTTAATCCTATTAATTTAATGTGTAAAGTACCTAATTTCAGTATCCGATTGAAATCGTCGAAAGCATCGGTTTTGCTCAATAACAGTTGGATGTCTCCCAGCGAATCAATCCACACATTGGCTCCTATATCACCATTTCCAATAGGCATAGAGCTTTTTGAATTAATACCCGGAGTTTTCCATTCAACATTATATTGTGAAGGATCGAATAATGCAATGCTTGGGTTACCAGCCTGCATATTTGTATATGTCAGAGTAAATAAACTTTGACACGCAATGAGCGCAGACAAACAAAAGATATATTTTTTATTATTAATGAACATGATTTTAATCGTTTATTAAAGTGTGAAACAATTCAAAAGAGGCTATATGTATTTTTCTCCGGTTTACCTCCAAAAATAAGCTCAATAACAGTGTTTAGCGTATCGGATATTCTCTCAAGTGCTACTTTATTGATATTGGGCGTTTGGTAATATCTGCTTTTTGTGGGGCTTCCATCTTTCCACCTTAAATCATCAATCAAGATTAGAATAATATTAGCTGGTTTTGCTTTAACGGTTTTGGTTTTTGAGTTGACTGCTGAAGTATTTACAGCAATCGAACTACAACACAATACTGATAATAGCAATGACTTATTCATCTGTTTATAATTTATATTTATGAGCTATTTGTATAGTCGACTATTTATAAAAAACAGTCCACTTAACATCTTTGCTTTTTGTGCTTTGTATAGTAATAACTTTTAGATTTGCGTGATGTGGATAATCTTTCATCTCAACTATGGCTCCGTCAACTTCTACTTTTTTTTCTTTCCAGGTATTGGAAGCTATGACAATTTTGAATGGTTCGTTCATTATCACCGATGCTATGCCTGATAAAGTTTTATTTTGGGGAGTCCATTTTACATCTTTAGTATCTAACCAGCCTTGTAAAATATGACGATTGGTAGAAATAACTTGGGGCGTTTTCTCAACTTTTCGTACCGAATACAATGCACAATGCATACTATCAAGTGCTACGGAAATGGTTTCAGCTGAGCTCAACTTACCAACAAACCGGTCGCCCCAAAAATCATATACATAATATTCTGTTCCTGCGGGTAAGTTTAACCCTCCTGCTACAGTAGACTTATTCAAGCTCAAAGAAATTGACGCTTTTGGTGATTCTCCGTTAAAGAATGCAACTTGATGCCAATCGGGTGTAAGTGCCAAGTCGTATATTTGTGGATTACTGACACCTGTAAAGGCATCGATGGGTTTTGCTCTTCTTTTCTCGGAGTAATAGGGATAAATTCTTGAAATATCATATACCATTTCAGGAGTTAACATTTCAAATGGAGTGGCTAATTCTAACCGACCTGTTGTAAATGCCATCATGGTAAGTAATGATTTACGTATGTCAGAGTCGTAAATATGAATGGCTTTGCTATCCGGATAACATGCAAAAACAACTCCTGACTTGTACCATCGTAAGCCACTACTTGTCACATATTGGGTTTCAAACCTATTATTGTCGGAGGCATTTCTCTGTATGTCAATTAAACCGGCACATACATCAAGTGTTGGGACTCCGCTTTCGCCTAAAGCTCTTTCGTGAATTCGGGCATTTGGGCCCAACCCTTCACGACACAATTTAAACATCTCCCTGTAGGCTGATGTTGTTGTTGCTTTCGGGTCGTCAAATCCGCCGTTCGGGCACCACGCTGTTTCAGGATAATCAAATTTTATACCTACCATTCCATCTTTGCGTAAGCGCTTCCAAATTCCGGTAACATGTTTTCTAAACAAAGAATCTGTATAATCGAAACGAACTAAGGGCTGGTGATGTCTGTGAAATTGATTTAGAAAACTTATGTCGCCCTTCAACATCCATTCCGGATGAGTTTTCGCAAAGTCATCTGAAGGAAGATTGGCTTGGAAATAGGTGAACGGAATACCATCCATTTCATTCACTTTTGCACACCATTTTGAAAATGTTTCATATGGCTCTACCAAATGTCTAAATTTGCTCCAATGTTCGTCATCCCACCAACCTTGCTCTGTATTACCATTATTATAACAATAAGTATCGGGTTCGAGGCGAACAGCAACCTTTGTGAATTTTGTAATGCCGCATTTTTTTGCTTCGTCTAATTGCTTTATGAGCTCTAATGAGTTATTGATATTTTTACCATGGCTCAAACTGCCTACGGCCCATCCACAAAGTGTGGGGAAACTATATGAATTTGGATGTGCATTATTTGCGTAACGCATTGCATAACCATAATCTTCTAAAGCCAAAAATGGATCATCCTCAGAAATTCCCAGATAATAAGTGTCATTTACCCACCATTCTTCATTAGGTTCTATCAATCTGCCAACAGGATCATTCATCGATAAGCTGATGGTTCGTGTATTGGTTTTGTTGTTTACTGAGTAGGAAGTGGTTGCGTAGTAATATGCATACTTTAATCCTCCCCAAACAATAGATGCTCGTTTACCATTAACTACAGCCGTTAACAACATATTGTTATTTGACTTACAACTTACATCTGCAAGTACTTCGGGCATTGTAATTCCAGCCGCACCATTAAGCGTTTTGGCCTCATTAACTTCAGCTCCTGGAAATACAATAGCTTCACCGAAAAGATCCGACTTGGAAAACCTACATGCATACAATTGAGTGTTTTTTATACCAGTCTGCATGACTACGTATTTACTGTTGTCCAATAAGTTAAACGCAAGCCTGTATTCAGGCAAATCTCTTGAGGTAATGGTAAAATAGAGTTCTAATCTTTTTCCTTTCACACTGTTTTCGTACAAATCTTTTTGCTTCCACAATATTTTAATCTTCTTATCCAGCATCGATAGTGTTGAGTTTTTATTGTTCCACCCATCAAATCCAAATACAGCATCTTTCAAATAAATGGTTTTAGTTTTCTCATTTTGAATACTGTAACTGTTTTCTTTTAGATCAATTTTAATTGACATAAATGAATTCTTAATGCATACTACATTACTGTCCGATTCAATAGTGGCTGATGACGACACCGGCTGCGTTTGAGCTAAAACTATCTGAGTTGTCATTAAGAAGAGTATATACGCTACGATTTTATTGAATTTCATAATTTATTTTTTAGAGGTTGTTTTGATACAAATAAATGAATAACAATCGATTGTTGTCATTGCTGATTGTTGTAGACAGACATTGCAGGAATAGAAATATCATACCATTTCCCCTCAAACCTGATAGAAAGTTTATCCGGTTTAGTCAGTACGTCCACTTCCGGGATAAACGGTTTTCGTCCGCGTGTTGCATTTACAAAAAACACCACCGGTTTGCCCGGCAATATAGCTTTTGTGCTTTTCCAATAAGGCCAGGCTCCTGTTCCACCAAAAAGATGAGAAGCACTCCAACCTTCTCTCGGGATTAGTGTCTCTGTTTTGATTTGTCCTTCTACAGAGTTTAATACCTGAATCATTGAATAAAAATTGCTGTTGCCTATCAAGTTTCCGTTTGTAATCAGATCCGGTACAATTTGCTCCTGACCAGATGTCGAAATTCCATATCCTCCCATATATAAGAAAACCGGATCCGGGTAACTATGCCAAATAACATGTATTTCGCCATCATTACCAATCAAAGTATGGGTTGTGATTTCATCCAGTTGATAATCGGGCGTAGCATCGTCATCGCCTTGCTTCATTGAATATTTGCTAACTAAATGATCTGAATCTACTTGTAGCGCTCTAACTCGGTCGCGATAAAACCAGATTTTGCCGTCAAATGAATAACCGGATCGGCCTGCCCCTAAATCATCCGACCCTTCGCCGGCTGTACAAAAGCCAATTGTTGATGAGTAAGCATGCTGGTCATATTTACTACCTACTTGCCCCATATACGCTTTTTTATAAAATGGTTGACCGGCCGGAAACAATCTCACATCTCCATCGACGGGGTTAATCCTAATGGCAAACTGTGCCCCTTTAATAGCAAGTTTACCACCGTTGCCATCGGCCGGTACAGGCTCTTCTTTAGCAGTCCAAAACGGGTCGGTATCAGGAATAAGCAGGCAAGACATTCCCTGCATGGCCCAGTAAGGATCAAAAGCTGCAATATAACTTTCAGCCATACTGGTGTTTGTGTTCCAATATCCAATGCTCAGCAATCCATTTGAATCTAAACAACGATGTTCCCAAAAATAGCGCAAGACACCTGAAACGATACGTCGTGACTGCCCAGCCGGTAACGGACACAAACCATTTAATACTGCCCAGCCTACAGGAGCAGTACATGCAAAACGATAAGTTAATGACCGACCGAATGGAACAGGTGCTCCATCGTGTCCGAAAAGCCATGGATATGTTTGAAAAAATGCAGAAGCAGCATTCTTAATTTTCATTCCAAATTGATCTTTTAGTTGAGAGTCGAATCGATACAGAATTTGATTATACATATGAAATGCTTCCATATTATAATAGTCAATGCCTCGGTTTACTCCATCCAAAAACCAACCGTCGCCTTGATACCAACCCATCAATCGTTCAAACATCTTTGTGAGAAACGGTCGGTTTGATTCTACTCCGTGTCGATCAAGCAATTCAAGCACAGCTAAATGAAAATAATAGAAATTGTTATTACTACCTTTATTATATGATTGTTTCCTGAGCCATTCTAAAAAGTTATGTTTTTGTTTATCGGTAAGCGGCTTCCAGAATAATTCCGGATTAACATAAACAGCAATAGCAAATACCGACCCTACCTGATCACCCGGTTGAGGGTCGCCCCAATACTGTTTGTCATTAGGGTCAGTTCCTCTGATAATTGCCTTACGATAAGGCTCTGATATAGAGCCTTTGTAGCCCGGTACGAAATCCTGACCGGTAGCCTTCGTATAATATGCAACTGCAATTAGAGTGCGTTCCAATGCTCTTAAAGCTGGAATATTTACTTCCTGATAGTTTTTCTGATATTGTGCAAATGCTCCTTCAATAGGTGGAAACTGTGGCAATCCGGTTACTTTATCGAACAAGGGCATAACCCCGGCAATTATTTTGCCGGTTATTTCGAGCCAATGAGCACGGGTAAATCCAGTATAGGGACTTAACCTGAAATCTAAAGGAGCCTGAAGCCTATATAAGTTGGCCTGATTGTCAATATTCTGAGTATCAGGGTTTGATTTGCTCATTGTCGATACGAAAAAAAAGCCAAGTAATAATATATTTCTAAGGATAACAAAATTTTGATGCATATTTTATTATGTAATTTCTATGTTCGATTACATTCTTTCTACAAGCTAATTTTAATCAACTATTACATTTCAATTTCAAGAATTGTGTCCACCTGTTGTCGTTTATTTTGTGGAATATTGAAAATAACACCGTACACTGTTTCTTTAAATTTTACGGGTGAGTTGTCATCAAAAAATTTCACAGTTTTTATTTTAGCTGGCAATTTACCTACAAACAAGTTTTCTTCGGGGTAGTCTAATACATGCAGATATACTATGTTTCCTTTTTGGGTGGTTGCTCCCCAAGCGGCTGGTTTTATAGGACCTTTTCGGGTATCATATATCGTAACACCGTATTTCTCGAGCCAACGACCTACAATCATGAGTGTATCAATATTCTCGGGCTGTATCTTACCATTAGGCATAGGGCCTGTATTGAGCAGGAGATTAGCACCGTAGCCCGAAGCTCTGATTAATGTATTTAATAATTGTTTGGACGATTTGTAATGTGTATCTCCAAGATTAAAACCCCATGAGCCATTCATGGTTTCGCACATTTCGAGCGGCAGTTCTGATATTTTTCCTCCGGTGTGATTGAATCCCATGGTGTTTTCACCGGGAAGATCACGCTCAAACATCTGAAAATCTTCTCCCGGATAGGGAACTTTATGATGATTACTTCCTACTAATACTCCGGGTTGAAGTTGATGAAGTAATGCGTAGGTTTCATTCAATCGCCAGGGGGCGTCCCATTTATCCCACATGCCATCAAACCAGATTCCGCCGATTTCGCCGTAATTGGTAAGGAGTTCGGTAAGTTGGGCATTCATAAAGTCAATATATTTGTTCCAGTTGCCACTTTCAGGACGACCAGTATACCCTTTTCCGGTATTACCGGTGGGATAATAGTCAGGATGATGCCAATCGAGTTGTGAGTAATATACAAATAATTTAACCCCTTGCTTGTCACATTCATTTTTCAGCATTTTTAATATATCTTTTCCGTAAGGAGTGCGTTTTACCACGTTATAATCGCTAACTTTAGAGTCGAACATCGAAAATCCGTCATGATGCCGGCTGGTAATGGTAATATACTTCATTCCGGCTTTTTTTACCATTGCCACCCACTCAGCAGGATTAAAATCAACCGGATTGAAAAAAGCCGGAAGTTTTTCATATTGTTTTATGGGTATTTTTTTGTCATTCATTACCCATTCGCCAGCAGCAAGCTGAGCGTATACACCCCAATGGATAAATAATCCGAATCTGGCATTTTGAAACCACTCTCTATTTTCTAAATTTTTGGCCGAAGGTTGATAACTTTGTTGCGCATCTGTAGTAGTATTAGCTGCAAACAATATAGCAATGAAGAAACATAGTGTGAATCTGATTCTTGTCATATGATTATTCTTTTTAAATGTATTTTGATGATATTCAGATAGTTTTACTCCTTTTGTAACTTAATAATATTATTGAAGCTTGTACGAAAATTGTATGTCGTCCGACCACACTAAGTATCTCTCTAATGGGCGAGGTCCGCAACTATTGGAACCTACTCCTAACGTTTTTGTGGCGAGTGTAAATACGGTAAACGATGATTGAGGTAAATCAATCTTATATTCAACGTTTTGCATTTGTTCATCGGTGTAGGGCACTGCGGAAACCTGCATCAAATTTTTGTCGGAACGCACCATAAGTTCCGGCATATTATTTCCACTCAACTTAGCCCAGCGTACCTCTTCACGATTACCGTAATCCATGGGTTTCTCGTATTCATATTGTTTGTTGACAGTCAATTGATATACGCCTACATCCTGAGATGTTTTCCGATCGGCATAATTTTCAACGGGTCCGCGCCCAAAATAGAGCAGATTGTCTAACTTTTGATCGAACAGGAATCGTACTCCGATTCGTGCAAGGTTGATTCTCATACCAATAAATTTAATTGTGTTGTCAACAATCACTGAACCATCGCCGCTTATCAGATAAGTAGCTGTATGATAAGCACCAAAACCTTGTTTCCCTTCTGCTCTGACAACTGACGTTACTTTGATTACGTATTTATTCAGTTGTTCCGCTTTGATATTTACAAAAGAATATTTCAAATCGTTGACTCCATAGGTGTCCCAAAACTTATAGGCCCACATGTCGTCATTGCGATGAGCGGCGCGCCATAAATGGAGTTTCGGACCACCATTGAAGGCGAGCAAATTCACTCCATTTTTATTAAACTGCGTGATAAACCCGGTGCTTTTATCAAAAACAACATGGAATTTTTGTCCGGATACCTTTATGTTTTTTATGTCTTGACTAAAATTAATTACTTTATTTACGTTGGCAGTCTCTATTTCAGGCGTACCAATTGGCAATTTAAATTGCTCTGAAGCTACTTCAAAATCTTTTTTAGCCCACAAGGTATTCTCTTTTTGTTCATAAGAAATTCGCAAAAAATATTCTGCTCCCGGTTTAGGATTATCTACCATAAATGGTACCTTAACAAGGGTATTCTGTCTTGCAGCTATGGTTGGCAAATCTAACTTTCCGTGTGCTATTTCATTCCCATTCTCAGTAAGACTCCACGACGCCGCAAAGTTGGCAAGCGAAATAAACTGGTATTTATTTTTAATGCTGATTGTTCCGGTTTCAGGCTCTACAAGCTCGGTTCCAATCCATTGGTAGGACTTTTTCATATCCGGGAAATGCGGTTTCACAAGAGATCCTTCGGTAGTACGATCGTAAGATACCACTCCTTTATGGATAAAATAGTCGTCGTTTGGAAACTCGCCAAAACCACCTCCATAAGCTAATATCGGATGATCAGGATTGCGTTTGTTCCATAAGGCCTGATCCTGAAACTCCCAAATAGCACCACCCAAAATTTCAGGATTATTATCAAAAACTTCCGAACATTCAGCCAATGAACCCATTGAATTGAACATCGCATGTGCAAATTCGCAGAAATAGAAAGGCTTTGTATATATCTTATTCTGCGCATAACGTGCAAAATCAGCAGGAGTTCCATACATTTTCCCTATTACGTCGCAGGCCTGTTTCTCAAAAGGGCGTACTCGTTCGTAGTGTGTGGGACGAGATGGGTCGATTGATTTTACTGCATTCATAGCTGCTGTGATATTAGGACCTCCTCCTGACTCATTGCCCAAGGACCAGATGATTACTGATGGATGATTTTTAAAGTTCTCAACATTTGCAACATTTCTGTCAACAAATGCGGCTTCAAGTTCTTTGCGATGCGATAAGGTGTTTTCGTATAAACCATATCCGTGCGATTCAACATTAGCTTCTGCAACGAGCCAAATGCCCCATTCGTCGCATAATTCGTACCAGCGTGGATCATCGGAATAGTGACTGGTTCGTACATGATTACAGTTTCCTTGTTTAATGACTTCCAAATCGCGAATCATCTGCTCTTCGGTAATGGCATGTCCCACGTCCGACCAATGCTCGTGGCGGTTTACCCCTTTCAGCTTTATTGGCACTCCGTTGACCAAAAACACTCGACCGTTAATTTCAATTTTACGAAACCCAATTTTAGATGACAGTATTTCGCCCTGCGAACCAGTTAATACCAAAGTATATAAATTAGGTGTTTCGGCTGTCCACTTTGCCGGGTTTTCAACTGCAAATTGCACTGTCAGCCCTTCTTCTTGTTTGGCTGCAAGTGCTTTACAGTTAGCATTCCCTTTCGATATGACATTTCCTTTTTTGTCGTATAGCGTAGCTGTAAATGTCAGGGCTTTACCGGTATTGTCGCCATAGTTTTTAATTTTTGCCAATACTTCTACAGTAGCATTTTTATACTCATTGTCAAGATTTTGCTTTACAAAAAAATCGCGGATATGAACCTGAGGAGCGCTCCAAAGGGTGACATTTCTGAAAATCCCATGTAGTCGCCACATATCCTGATCTTCGAGCCATGTACCCGAACTATATTGATAAACCTCTACTGCCAACACATTTTTCCCGGCTTGAAGATAGTTGGTCAAATCAAACTCGGCTGCATTCCGACTATTGACACTGTATCCCACTTTGTGGCCATTTACCCAGATAAAAAAGGCACAATCTACACCATCGAATGTAATAAAAGTACGGCGACCACTCCAATCGGCAGGAACTTCAAAATTGCGACGGTAACTACCCACCGGATTACGTTCGATATATGCGGTATAATTTTTATCGGGTTCGCTCATAATGTTCGGAAAATCTTTTTTGATTGTATAGCCATTGTTGCGATAAAAAGGTGTGCCATATCCATGAATCTCCCAGTTAGATGGTACCGGAATCTCTTTCCATGCTGAAACGTCGTAGTCGGGCTTATAAAAATCGACAGGTCGCTTTTCAGGACTTGGTACCCAATTGAACTTCCAATTGCCATTTAAACTTTTACAAAACGATGAGGCATGTCTTTTGGCCATCAGAGCTTCTTGCAAATTGCCGTATGGCATCAATGTGGCATGATAAGGTTCTTTGTTAATGCCCAGACAATCGAGAATCTCTATTTCGGAAGGATAATCCACGCCCGGAGTCAATTTTACCGGACTTTGAGCTAAAGTCAATTGCGTATTGTAAGAAGTAAAAAACAAAACTAATACTGAAAAAACTATTCTATAATTCATGTTTAATCTTTAAATAATTTATATTGATATGTTATTAACTCAATTCTACATCAATTACCTGAGGAAACTTAGTTTGCTTTGTAAAAACTACATTTATATCATATCCATTTTTATTTTTAATAAATTTCAAGGGATTGCCAGTAGTTAAATTCACAACTTTTCTTATGGTTAAGGAGCTTCTATAGTTAATCACTTCTTTGGAGTAGTTTTTGAACACAAACAAATAGCGATGATTACCTTTGGCTGTAGCCGGAACCGAAGCCGTCTCGGTATCAGGCAAGGCAATGCAGTTATCAATTGCTTTCCCGTATTTTTTTATCCACACCGATAATATGGCTAAGTGTGATCGCATTTCTGTGGAGAATCGTCCATCTTTATCTGGACCAAAATTGAGCAAAAAATTGGTATTGACCGACCGGCATAAAACAAGCATTTCTATTAGTTGATCAATCGGTTTAAGCGGCGCTTGCGTATAGCCCCATCCATTTTCAACGGTTGAGCATAATTCGGCCCATTCGCTTTGTTTGTTCGTAGGTAAGTTGATATCCCCTTCGTAGGTTTTAAAGTCACCGTAACCAAAAAAGCGAGGGCTTACCACTATGCCGGGTTGAAGCTCACGAATCTCTTTCATACTAATACATTTGCTCCATGATGATTTTGATATTGACGGAGAACCATCAAACCAAATCATATCAATTTTGCCGTAATTTGTGAGTAATTCTTTCACTTGTCCCCTAATGTAAACAGCCATAGAATCAGAGTGATCCTGTTTCTGTTGCTCAGTCCATGGCCTTTGCACAGGTTGTAGGTTTGCGTCCAAAACCGGTACGTTTTTGTATTTTTTCTCAATGCCCGGATAAAGAAATGTCATAAAATGTCTGTTAACATACCAATCGGGGCCAGAGTAATACAAACCAACTTTCAAACCGTATTTGCGACATGCCTTTACAAACGAAGCCACATAATCAGTTCCGTTTAAATAATTCAAAGTACTGAAATTACCAAATTTACTGGGCCACAAAGCAAAACCATCGTGATGGCGGGTAGTAAGCACCATGTATTTCATTCCGGCGGCTTTGGCCAGCTTAGCCCACGTATCAGGATTATAATGTTTTGGAGCAAACTGTTGGGCAAGACTCCAATACTCATTCGGCGTAATACATGAATTATTCTTTTTGCAAGGATGACCTGCAAAGTAGTCTCCTTTTTTCAAATACATATCTATTGAATCTTGCGAATATTTATATCCGTTCCAGGCTATTTGAGTACCAGGCATCATAGGCCACGACGAATCAATAGTACGTACCGAGCATATTCCCCAATGAATAAACATTCCGAAACCGACAGTCTCGAACCATTTTGCATCCTCATGTGTAGTAGCCTTGTATGTCGATTTGGTATCTTCAGTAATGCCGATAGCTTCATGTTGTTTTTTTGCAATTTCTGCATCATTAGGTTGATTTTGAGCGGTTACAAAGTAAGTAGCCTGAGCAATGAACCATATCTCTAAAAAAACAATCACTTTTTTTGATTTCATAATTGAGAACTATTTATTATTTAAGTTTGTTTTTTTAGATCAAAGAGAAAAATATGTTCTTTCAATTGCTTTTTTCATAGTCGTATTGTTTTCGAGTTTTGCTCTATCCAGCAAGTCTATCAGCAAATAAAACTTTAACCAATATCCTTGTGTATATTGCTGACGTGTCGATTTTGGGTGTTTAAGCAAAGCATACCAGCTGGTATTCATTCCTGAATTTTCAGCGAATTTTAAAAAGCTAAGTGCATTTTTCCATGTTTGCAAAGCCACATTCTTATGCAATTTTACAAAGTCTTTGTATTGCATTTTAGAAATGTCATACACAGTCGTTGTATCGGCAATACCCAATTCTTTTAACGAAAATGAATAATCAGAGATATGATCACCATTCAAATCGAACTCAATTTTGTCGAAAAAACCATTATTATCAGTGTCGTAGTAGCTGACAAGAGGAAAAACCGTAGGATCTAAGGTTTGTCTTCCCGGGCCATACCCGTCGTACAAACCTCCCATGCCCTGATAATAAAAAGCATTTTGATCTACCCTCCAGAAACCTTTCTCGGCACCATAAAGATGAATTTTTCCATCCAATGGGCTGATATATAAGTTTCCTTTGCCCGAATTATCCAAATCCCATTCTCCCCGGTCGCCTACAGGGTCAGCTTGTGGGTTGTCGTCTAAGCCACCCGCTTTGGTTCCTACTATATACGGGTCTTTAGGTTCGAGCAATTCAACCCGTTCCCAACGTTCGCAATCATCGTCTTCGTCATATACAAACCATGTTTCTTTCCATGTTGCTTTGTTGAAAACCAGATCCGGGATCTGATTTTTATCCGGATAAATCAGTTCGGTCAGTTGCCTTATACGAGGATCTAAAAGATACTTGTCGGCCTCAGGCAATCCTCTCAGATTAGGAATTTTATGTGTCTGATTCAGGTAGTCAAAACCTCCGCCACGGTAACTTACAGTTATATCAAAATCAAATGGATTAGCGGGAGAGTTATCGTTATCCAAATCGTACGACATGGTTATATAGTCAATCTTACCTGTAAGATTTGTCAGGTATTTATCTCCGGGCTTACCATATACAGGGCGATCGAGAAGCCTGAATGCGTATTCTGTCAAACCATCATTGTCACTATCAAAAAAAAGAAATGGATTTTCCCAATTCAAGCGTAAATCGTTGATATTTTGAGGAGACGCGTGTATTTTCAAAAACATGCTGTTGCCGGAATAATCTTCAAAAAAATCGGCTTTACCATCGTGTATCCAACAACGTAAACGGAATGTGCTCCAATCAATATAGTTCATAATATCGTCTTTGTCTAAGTCCATATTTACCATAAAATGACCCGGACCCCACGGTTGATTTTTCTCAGCTTCTGTGGCAAATTCAGTGTAAAGTTGCATATCGGCTTTCCCGTTATTATCGGTATCTACCCAGTCAATTATTACATCCGAATAACTGCCGTATTGTCCATCGTTGTTCATATCCACCATCAAGCAATCGTTGTCTGTATCGCCACACGTATCTGTCCATTTCATATCATCGTCATCGTCAATCCATTGCACATGAAATCCATTAATGGTTGTATATTTCATCACATCAGCGTCGCCGTCATTATCCAAGTCGATCATTTCAGGTTTCGAGTCAGGTTGTATGGAAAAAAGACGATAACTATTTAATAATCCATAGGGAGATACAGATTTAATTTGCCCCGGTGCCACCTCAGCAGGCAACAAGGTATAAGCGGTTAATAGCAAAAGAAAGCTTTGCCTGTTAATGAGAAATTTACTTCGAACTTGCTGGTTCATATCTTTTTAAGTTTAATTATTTAGATTTGAATTTATCTAATTATTATTTCGAAAAACTTTAAGGGTGATGTGTCAGGAGTTCTTGATTTATTTCTTGGATTTCATAATTTGTCTATTCTCAATTCCTTTCAAATCAGACTGAACCTTAATAATTCCATTTCCAGGTACTGTTACCGCTATAAAATCTTTGTTTACAGCTACAGAAGAGGAGGTTTTGAGTGTGATTCTTTTGCCATCCACGCTATTTTTGAGTAGAGTCATTTTTCCGGGCTGATTAAACACGCAATTGGACATGTTGATGATGGTCTCTAAATAATCGTTCATAGCTTTGTTGCCGTGAAAGTTAATTCCGCCTGCACGTAAACTGGAATTGACAATGGTAACCACGTCCATAGGGGTGTTTACAGAGAGAAAGTCGATGGGTTTGTTGTGCAACACCCTAATGTTGTCAAAAACTAACTGTTCTTGCTTGGGTACTTCGGCCCCGGGATAGTAAGAACGGCTGAATCGGTCATTGTCGAAATGTACTGAAAATCCGATGCGTGGTTTTTCAAGATAAATGTCCCGGAATGTTACATTGCGTACCCCACAGGTATAAACCGGATCATTTTGAACGAGTACCCAATTGATGCTATCTAACGTCATTTGCCTATTACTAAAATCCGGACGTGTTACCGATTTATACGTTTTACCATCAGCTTTCATGCTTACCCGGTATATTTTCCCATTCGACACTACTGCGTCAGATTGCTGCACCGTCATGCCGGGCTTCCAGTCGAGCCAGGCACCAGCCAAAATACGACAGAAAAAACCGGTTGTTTTTTCGGCATTCAAATCATGACAATTTTCCACCACACCGTCTTCAATCCAACCCAGTTCGGGATTACCTACAGCGTAATCATGCGCATTCAATGCAATGGCATCGTCAAAGGTTTCAAAAACGCCATTGCTTATGGTAAACCTTTTTCCTCGTCCCAGGTGTACTCCATCTTTTAATCCTTTAATAATTACATCGTTAATTACAATATCTTCGAAAGTGCAAACGTGTATTCCGTATTGTGCCGGTCCGAGGTCGGGGCATCTGAAGTGTTCAATCCTTAAATCCTTTATATAGAAAAAAGCCAATTGTCCGTGCAATCCGTAAGCTTCCTTAAATGTGCGGGTATCAATACCGTTAACAATAATACTTAGTCCATCAATAACAATATGTTCGTCGTAAGTTTTTGTTGCAGCTCCCTTGTTTATAATTACATGAGAAAAAGGACCTTGTTCATTTACTTTTTTAAGAATTACTCCGTTGCCAAATTTTACCGTTGTATTACTTCCTACGTATACGGTACCAGCTACATGGTACACCCCCGGAGTACTTACGATAATAGTTCCGGTTTTATCTACTGCCTTTTGTAAGGCATTCATATTTTCGATACCGGAAGCCTGCGGAGAAAACCCGAAAGTAGCTGCATTGGTAAAACCTTGTTCTGAATTGTTTTGATTTCCTGATTGTGTGTTTTGACTATGAGCAAAATTGACTGAAATAGCTATAAAGAAGCTAATAACTAAAACTGTTTTTTTCATTTATTTGATAATTTGTTTTTTATTTGTTATAATGAGTATATGGTTGAAAATCTGCATTCTATTTAGAAATTTTTTTCTTGTTGAATGACTATTAAAACATCACCATGAAAGTTTCTTTACTTATCTTTTCATTCGATTTTAAATCACTGCCATTTCCTGCATATTGATTGTTTCTTATTACTACAGAGCGGGCAGCATACGATTCCACCCCGTAACCGGCATTATAATGAATAATGTTATTGGAGATGTTAATTTTATTTACTCCATTATAAAGAAACTCGGCCATTACTCCGCTACGGTCGTTTCCTTCGATGAGATTATCCGAAACAAGTATGTTGCAGCTCTCGGCAACTTGTATCCCATATAAACCATTTCGGGCAATTTCACAACTGGCAATAGTAACATTCCCGCTTTCGGATATGTGTACGCCACTTCCGTAAGGAGATGTAGCAAGTCTGCAGTTTTTTACAACTACTGTAGAGCAGTGATTTATAAGCAGGTTATGCTGTGATTTCTGACCAGGAACGGCACGAGCACCGTTTTCGTCAAAATTACATGCGTTAAAAACTACTTGCTGAGCTCCACTGATAACAACTCCACTGTAGGTGCAGTTTCTTACTGTCACATTCTTGAAAGTCAGGTTTTTCAGCTGCTTAGTATCGGTACCTCTCATCACAATTCCACCTCGATTAATTGTACTTCGGTACGAACGATACATATTAGGGTCGACATGGTTCTTATTATGAGGAGAAACCACCGAATTAACGTTTTCGGAGCCGTCAATCACTAAATTGCAAATAGTTATATCATGTAAATCGTCAGCACCGTTTATCATAATATCTCTAACATTGGTTGAGTCGAGGCATAGAATCGTTGAAACTCCTTCGCCAGTAATGGTGATACCTGACGGAATCTTAAGCGTGTTTTTTAATCGATGAATACCGGAAGTTAGGACTATTTGCTTGTTTTCATGGGCTGCTTTATCAATAGCCGCCTGAATTGACTCCCCTGGTTGTACTTTAATGGCATTGTCCGAATCAATTTGACTTTCATTCTGCAGTGCTCCTGCCGGATAGGCGATAGGAGAGGGTGACAGAGTTCTGAGTATACCTTTCGGAATCGAGCCCGGCGTTCTGAATGCAGTTAAAGTGTTTATTGAGGATTTTTTCCGGGCTGTGTCGGCAGCTTGTTTTATAAACGGTACATCAACTCCCATAGCCGAGTAATGACGGTAAACATATTCATAATCATCTGTAACGCGTTTAGCTACCGATGAAATAACTCCGTAACAATGAGGTGTTTTGCCAAGTAAGAATTGTGCGGTGTATTCAAATGCTAAACCAAGCCTGTTGTTTGCAATTGAAAAAAGGTCGACGCCCTGCGAATAAGCAACACGGGCTGCACCGGCAAAAAGTCCGAGCCCCATTTGCACATGCCCCTGATCTCGGGTAGATTCCTGACACTGACCACTTGGATAAACATACTTAAATAAACTTCCATTGAGAGGAGCATGCAGAAAATGATGAATTGCATTATTGAACATCTGTCGGTTATCGGTAAATACTGCTATTGAAAGGATGGTATTAATCATAGAACCATCCCAATTACCGTTAGCTTCCGAAAAATAATAGCGAATCAATGGATAGTAAACCGTCATCAACATCTGTATAAAACGATTTACATCAGGTTGCTTCCATCCCGAATTTGAGTATCTCAATATCTCAGCTGCATTACAAAACTGGCTGCCGGAAATTCCGGCCAGCAGTTTTGCATTGTTGTAATCAAAACTCCATAACTTATGCGACCATTCATTGAGGATTTCTATTGCTTTGTCGGCAAATTCCTGCTTATCGGTAATATACCAGAGTACAGCATAATTGTATGCCCATTTTGCATCTTTCAGTAAATCGCCTCCACCAATATCGGGTATTCCGTAAGGCCCTTGCATAACGTAAGTTGTGGCCTTGATTTCGTTGCTGGCCGGGACTGACTTCAGTAGCCGTTCGTATGCATCTTTCCATGGTTGTTGCGAGGCAAGTACTTGTTGCTTCATGTATTTCATATCAGCCTGGGTCATATCAATGCCCGGATGAATAAATTTGCCTGCATGACATGGGATATGTGTTGTAAGAAACAATATCGCGATTATTGTTATCCACCTTTGATAATTTAAAACTAATTGTTTTATCAAGATTTTGTTAATAATCGTGATAGTATTGTTTGAATAATATGAATGATACATATCCGTAAAAATTTATGAATGATGAGCCTGTTTCTATAAGTGTCTTTAAGATAACAGACCTGATTTTTAGAAAATTGACATAAGTATATGGAGCCCGAAAATCAATAGCCTATATATGCTAATATTACTTGACTTAGTTTGAACTTTTCATGATTTGGTTTTAATTTTCAGTACATAAATTGGAACCTGTTGTTTTTGCAGCTCCCGAATATTTATTTGCATTCCATCTCTTGAGAAACTCCATGCAACTTTGGCTTTTTGTCCTAACAATTCAATGCTTTTAATGTCATCGTCAGGGCGAATTGCTTTTAGGATAAAATCGGGTTGGCTTATACTTCTTGCAATAACATAAAGATAATTGCCCTTGACGGTATAGCGAACATCTGGAATTAATCCTTTAGGAGTAGCATCATGTATTGCATCTTTCATCGCATTATTAGTCGTTGCTTCAGGCATGTCTTTGTAAACAGTATTTAGCACTTCACCAGAGATTCTCCATGGATGGGTATCGTAAATGGCTTCTCCGTTTATTTTCAACCATTCGTGCAGTCCATTGAATACAGTAAAGCTTTCTTTTGGAAAAACGCCCTTATCGGTAGGACCTACATTAAGTAACAGATTTCCTCCCTTGCTCACAACGTCTGATAAATATCTGATAATCATTTCAGGGCTTTTATATATTGTGTCGAATCGGTTGTATCCCCAGTTTTTACCCATTGTAATACAGGCCTCCCAAGGTTTCATGCGGGTTTCTGACGATAATTCCTGCTCCAGGATATTGTAATCGGATATGTATTTGCCTACGCTGTCATTACCTACCCGGTTATTGATAATACACTGAGGCTGCAAAGAGTGAATAAGGTTAATCAAATCTTCGCTTTGTTCTCTTGTAATTAATTCAGGTGTGTCAAACCATAGCATGGCAATTTCGCCATAACCGGTTAATAGCTCCTTCAATTGCGGTTTTACCTTGCGTTCAATATATCGCGAAAGTACTTTACCATCTTCATCAGGAAAATCCCAGGTATTACTTCTCCCGGCTTTAACAGGATAGCAGGTTGGTACATCGGGATCTTCCCAGTCGCGCCCCAACGAATAATAAAGTCCCAGCTTAATATCGGCTTTTTTACATGCTGCTGCCAGTTCTTTCAGAGGATCGCGCTTGAACGGGGTACGAGTCACTATATTGTAGTCGCTACACTGAGAGTTATACATAGCAAATCCTTCATGATGTTTGGTGGTGAATACTATATAGCGCATACCAGCTTGTTTAAGTGTATTTACCCACTGTTCTGCATTAAATCCTGTCGGATTAAAGTCATTCGCTATCTGAGCATATTCTTTTACCGGAATACGTTCATACAACATAAAGTGTTCGCCTCCTTTAGGTTGATGTCCTTTCCACAATCCGGCCGCTTGCGAATACAAGCCCCAATGAACAAATAAACCAAACTTGGCATTAAGAAACCATTCCATATTTTGTTGCTTACTTTTTGGATATGGTTCGCTCTGCCCTTTAGCAAAGCCTGAAAGTGAAACTGTTAAAGCCAAGGTAATTAAATACTTAAAAAATGCCATAATTAAATTATTGATAATATTAATAAATTGAGTTTGTAATACTTTATCTTAATTAGCCTCAGTCAGTCCAAAGGCATCCACATAGCCGAAATAATTACCCCCAGTTTTCGAGATGTAAATGGTTGCCGAGGTACTGTTTGCTCCGGTTGTAAATATCAAGGATGATGGAGTTGATGCAAAGGTTCGGTTGGTAACATTAAGCGTAGTAGTACTGCCGCTCGAATCGTTAACTCCCATAACAAAACTATCGACCAACGTGCTGTTGGTAAGCCTGAAATTGCTAAACGTGCACATACCGGCAGCGGGAAAAACAAGGTAAACATCATGCGTACCAGTTACTGCGGTAAGCCCAACGGCATTTCCCCAACTCCATGATGTTCTAAGGGTAGTGCCAACAGTATAAGTACCTATTTTTGTTCCGCCTTCAGCCACCGATGGTTTATCGATGTATATATCTATTTTTTTTCCGCTCGAACCACTGTTTTCGGTTATCAACAAGTACATTTGATTATACAGTGCAGTGGTAGTTCCAAAATTGATTCCGCTGAACTTAAGAGATAAAGGGTTAGTCTGCGATGTTACAAGGCCACCTCCATTGGCATATAAGCCCTCCAGTCTGGCCCAACAGGCAAGCTTATATGTAGTATTAGGTTTCAGTTCAGAAATGGTTTGGCTAATCATATCGCCGGTTGCAATCTTTGCCCCATAAACACCAAATTTGGACGACACGTCTGTAAATGGCCATACATTTATCTTCAGAAGAGTAGGGGAGCCGTTTGTTGTCCAGCCTCTGAATGTACCTTCTTCAAAACCAGGATTTACAACTCTATTACGATATTGCAACTGTGTGTTAAATATTAATTCAGGGTAAGGTGGGTTGTCGAAATCATGCCCCGCTTTCCATGTTACACCTCGTTCAATGGCACCTATATCGGGGGTAGAACTTTCAGTTATACCTGTCAATGTACGCCCTCTATTATTGGCTAAAGAAGAGGTACTCAACCGAAAATCGAGTGCCGCTGAGTTTTTCCAATTGGCAGTAGTTGCATTGAAGATATTATTTGAATTGATAATACTGTTCTTTGCTGCAGGTCCTTGATCTCCCGATGCAGTCCAACCTAAAGTAAAAATGTTATTGTAAAGCCTCGTTCCGGTTTGAGCATTCACAGGTCCATAATTATGAAACCCTGTTGTTCCTGTCGATAAAACGGTGTTGTTGTACCATAGTGCATACTCACTGGGAGTGTTACCTAAAATTCCTTCAGTTGCATTCCAAACCAAATTATTGTAAACAATAAAATTAAAAGTAAAATTATCAAAATAGATACCCGTACCTACTACATCATGAAACAAGTTATGATGTAGTTCAGATGCACCATAATCATTGCCTGATGCATATATCAGGCCTCCATCCTGTGAAAGTTTCATCCCATCAAACAGATTGTTATACTGTATAACTGACTCTTTGTAAGAACCGCCTACGCATGTCCTACCTGCTCTGCAAATTGTATTGTGGCTTGCCAACAACCTTCGTCCGACCAGTCGCACCCCGTCAGCATAATTATGCAGATAATTAATATCATGCACGTAATTATTAATAGCGTTGTTGTTATCGCCATCCAGAGTAATTCCGGGTCCAAACATCTGCATTACTTCACAATCGCGGATTGTATTATAGCTGCCTGTAAGGGTAATGCCAACAGTTTTTCCTACAAGCCCACCCATTTTAACCGGGTTGTTATAATCACAGGTTCTTATCACCCCTTTGGAGATTGTACAATGAGAAGCGTTGGTAAAATTAACTAGTGCGGCCAAAATTTCAAGACCAACTATTTCAATGTCTGACTTTCCAGTCAGGTCAAAGGCATAAACCCGTTTACGGGCTTCAACCATAGCGGTATTGGGGTCTACACCGCCCGGTGCATAAAAGTACAACTGTCCCGCAGCAACGTCCTTGTACCATTCGGTTGCAACATCCAATAAAGCCAAACTCCTACAGATATAATACATATTGCCTGCCTTTGGAGAATATGCACTACTGGGTATCGGGTAATCTATATTCAATGTACTGCCATTGTTCCCGGTTATTAGCCCTGTAAGGCTACCGTAAGCAAGCCCACCAGCACACCAAATCAAACCATTGGTTAAAGAATTGGGCGCAAAACCGGCACTTCCCAATGCCGCATCTGTAATTACCGTGGGACGTAACGCATCATTAGTAGCATCTATTTTAGCATATTGAGTTCTGTTCAAAAAATCTTCAACCGCAATATTCGGCCACGAGGCTTCCCTCATTAGTATGTCGTTGAAAAAAAGAATATTACCGTTGCCAGAATACATATCCCAGTTCATGGGAGCTTTGTATATATTGCCCGAATGGCGTGTCCATCCTGTTATCAAATCACAGCCAGAAACCACAGCCTTTTCACCTTTATAAGCCATAAATTTCACCCCGGAATTGGCCGGAGTCACCGTTTCGCGGTACACACCTGCTCTGATATAAATAGTGCTGCCTGCCGGTGCAATAGAAGCTGCCGCCTGTATGGTTTTAAACGCCCGCTCGGGGGTTGTACCATCGTATCCTAAGCTACCATCGCGGCCATGCCCGGCATCTACATAATAGATGACTGCTGCTGATGATGTTTGAGCCAGTATCGATACAGCCATACAGAGATGAAACACCAGCAAAACCACTATTTTTGATATTCTTTTTGTAGCAAAAGAATGACCGGTATTATAAGCTATATAATTATTCATTTTTTTAGTATTTATAGAGTTTTGTATTAGTTATTTTTTGAGAAATAATTGTTTGTATGTTTTTTAATTTCATACATTCATTTTTCTTTCTTAGTTGTCGCATGTAATCCGGATTCAGATAGCTATCGAAACATGCTATTTTATTTAAATACCTGTTTTAAAGTCCGGTTTATACTATTTATAATTGTCTGTACCTGAAATTTATATATTTTTAATTAGCCTCCGTCAGTCCAAAAGCATCCACATAACCGAAATAATTGCCGCTTGGTTTCGATACATAAATGGTTGCTGAGGTGCTGTTTACCCCGGTTGTAAATGTTAATGATGATGGAGTTGATGCAAAGCTTCGGTTGGTAACATTAAGCGTAGTAGCACTGCCGCTCGAATCGTTGACTCCCATAACACAACTATCAATCAGAGTACTGTTGGTCAGTCTAAAATTACTAAACGAGCAAATTCCGGCAGACGAAAAAACAAGATAAACATCATGCGTACCAGTTACTGCAGAAAGCCCAACTGCACTACCCCAGCTTGGCGTTGTCCTAAGAGTAGTACCAATTGTATAGGTACCTATTTTTGTCCCTCCCTCGGACGTTGAGGGTGCATCTATGTATATATCTATTTTTTTTCCACCCGAACCACTGTTTTCAGTTAAAAGCAGGTACATCTGATTGTATAATGCCGACGTGGAGCCGAAATTAACATCGTTGAATCTAAGCGAAAGAGGATTACTTTGGGGTGACGAATAGCCACCTCCACGGGCATACAAACCTTCGACTCTGGCCCAACAGGTAAGTTTATATATGGTATTAGGTTTCAGATTGGAAATCGTTTGTTCTATCTTATCCCCGGCATTCAGTTTTGCTCCATAAGAATGAAATTTTGAGGATACATCCGTGAATCCCCAAGTGTTAAATGTTGCTAATTCCGGAATTCCCGTTATGCCCCAGCCCCTAAACGAACCTTCTTCAAAACCGGGATTAATAACTCTGTTACGGTATTGAATATCTTGATTAAACACCAAAGCAGGATAGGGTGGATTATCAAAATCATGCCCTGTTTTCCATGTTATGCCTGCTTCTATGGCACCAATATCAGGAGCGGATCCTTCATAATTTTCCGTAACTCCGATCAATGTTCGTCCGGCATTATTGGCAGCAGAAGATGTTTTTAAGCGGAAATCGAATGCTCCTGAGTTTACCCAATGGTCGGTAGTGGCATTGAATATGTTATTAGAGTTGATAATACTTGCCTTTGCTGCAGCTCCTGCAGAACCGCCGTAATCCCAACCTAATTTAAAAATGTTATTATATAACCGTGTTCCAATTTCCGATTTTAAGTTTCCCCAATTATGAAAGCCTTTTTCTGTTGACAGAAAGGTGTTATTATACCATAAGGCATACTCACTCGGGATATTACATAGCGCTCCATAATTGACATTCCAAACCATGTTCCGGTAAACAATATAATTAAATGAGAAATTATCAAAATAAATACCGGTTGTATTACCTAATGCATCATGAAAAAAGTTATGATGTACTTCCGAACCTCCAAAATCAGTATTCACGACATAGAACAAACCTCCGTCATATGATAGTTTCATTCCATCAAACACATTGTTATACTGTATAACTGATTCTTTGAAAGTACCGCCAATACCAGCCCTTCCAAATCTACAGATTGTATTATGACTAATCAAAAATCTTCGCCCGTCCATTCTAACCCCATCAGCGTAAAAATGGAGATAATTAATATCATGTATATAATTATTAACAACGCTGTTGTTTTCGCCAGATACATCAAGTCCGGAACCATACATCTGCATTATTTCACAATCGCGGATAGTATTATAGCTGCCATCAACAGCAAACCCGACTGTTTTTCCTTTCAGTGTACCCATTTTAGCAGGATTATTATTGTCAGTAGTTCTAATGATTGATTTTTTAACTGTGCAATAAGAAGCCTTACTGAAGTTAATTTGAGCAGCAAGTATTTCAATGCCTTCTATCTGAATATCCGATTTGCCTGAAAGATCAAAGGCATATGTGCGTTTACGAGCTTCAACAATTCCCGTTTCGGGGTTGACACCCCCCGGAGCATAAAAATACAATTGCCCGGAAGCAACATCTTTGTACCATTCGGTTGCAACATCCAGCAGAGCTAACTTACGGGATATTCTGTACAAGTTACCTGCTTTCGGATTATAATTACTGGCAATATTGGTTGGCATTTCCACTGAAAGTGAATTTGTTCCATTACCAGTTACGAGTCCTGTAAAACTCGTCCATTTCACTCCTGTCTCGAACCACAAAAGAGCACCTTGCAGTTCGTTGGTTGCGAATTTTGACCCAAGTTTGCTATCAGTTATTGAAGTAACCGGAACTCCTCTAACTGCATCAATAGTAGCATATTTGCTTTTGTCCAGAAAATCTTCAACCGCAATATTAGGCCATGAGGCTTCGCACATCAACTTATTATTGAAAAAGATAATATTGCCATCGCCATTGTACATATCCCAGTTCATGGGAGCTTTGTATATATTGCCCGAATGGCGTGTCCATCCTGTTATCAAATCACAGCCAGAAACCACAGCCTTTTCACCTTTATAAGCCATAAATTTCACCCCGGAATTGGCCGGAGTCACCGTTTCGCGGTACACACCTGCTCTGATATAAATAGTGCTGCCTGTCGGTGCAATAGAAGCTGCCGCCTGTATGGTTTTAAACGCCCGCTCGGGGGTTGTACCGTCGTAGCCTGTGCTGCTGTTACCACCGCGCCCGGCATCTACATAATAGGTGTTACCATAGGTGTTCTGAGCATAAACACTTATAGCAGGACCCCAAGCTAATATTACGATCAAAACCGCTGTTAAATATCGCACGTGATTTACTTTTTGATATTTTGTGGTTGTTGTATTCATGATATTATTTTTTTGATGATAATTGATTTTTTAAACCGGGGAATCTAAAAAATGTGCTTCATTTTTAGACTCCCCGATACATATCATGCTTAATATTTTACAACTCTCAAATAACTTGATTCCTGTCCGTTCATAATATGAACATTATACACACCGGCCATAAGTTCCGAAACATTTATTACAGTTAGTCTGGAATATAGTGTTTGTTGTTTGATTAAAACTCCGTTCGATGTGTAGAACCTCGCTGTTGACTCTCCCGAAACGATTTTGCCCAAATCTATGGTAACGGCTGTTCTTACCGGATTAGGATATGCTTGTACACTTGTCCCGTTTTCGGTATTTTCGTCTTTTTCTTTAACTTTACCCAAGGTCTCTTTCGCTTTCACTGCTTGAAAAGCACTGGCCTGCCATTGTGCATATAAAGTCTCAGATTTATTTGTCATCGTATAGTGCGAACCTGGCACGTAGGCAATACCATTGCCATCGGGTAAGGTGTTCCATCCATTGAATGTGTAGCCGGTTCGTTGCATATTACCGGTATTTCCGCTAACTTCCAGTGTTTTGTCACAAGCAGTTCGGTAATTGTTAGCAGGACTTACTCCCTCCGTTGCTCCATTGGCTATATATTGAAGTACATAATCTTGAATATCGCCCTGAATACTTGCAAAAATGTTCCATTGCGATGCTCCTGAGTATGCAGCTGTTGCATCAACTGGTACATGAAGTTGGGTATTCTGAGGCAACATGTAGAAAACATTCGAAGTTAGGCTGACAGGCGTACTTTTACCTATATAAAAATGCTGTAATCCGAGGCATTTATAAAACGCATAATTACCAATGCTATTAATGGTACAAGGTAATGTTACCTGTTTTAGATTAGAGCAAGCTTCAAAAACTGCATCACCAATATCTGTTATGGACCCGGTAAATGTAATTGAGTCAATGTTACAATCCAAGAATGCTCCTTCGCCTACTGAAACTACATGGTCAAGGTGATTCAGGCTTGTTAATCTGCCCGATTTGGCAAAGGCATAATCTCCTATGGTAGTGACCGAAGATGGTAATACATAATTGGTTTCCGATTTTGCCTGAGGATATTTGACCAGCGTATTCATGGCTTTGTTGAACAGACATCCTCCATTACTTGTATAGGCATTGTTGGCATTATCTACCTGCACGTTAGAAAGATTGTCGCAACTGTGAAAACAGCTTTTCCCTATTTCGGTAAGCGAAGCCGGAAGCGTAACCGAAGCTAATGATAAGGCTCCGTAAAATGCTCTTTCGCCAATATTTACAACCGATGGGAGAAATGCGTTTTGTAGTTCGATACAATTATTAAATGCTAACTCGCCTATTGTTTTTACTGAGTTAGGGAGAGTAACTGTTTGTAATTTAATACAATCGCTAAATGCAGATTGTCCAATTGACGTAACTGATGATCCTAAATTAACTGTTTGAAGTTTGGAACAACCATAGAAGGTAAAATCATTCACCAAACTAACCTTCTCGGGTAATGTAATGGATGTCAGATTTATACAATCTCTGAATGCCGAATGACCTATAAATGAAACTGATTCAGGTATTGTAATACTTGAAAGTGCAGTACACCCCTTAAATACTGAATGTCCGATGCTAATCACACCGCCCGATATTGTTATAGTGGCAAGCGTACTACATCCATAAAATGCATAATTTTGGATAGATGTAACAGAACTTGGAATAGTAATAGATTTCAAGTTGATACAGCCATAAAATGCTCCTTTCCCTATTGAGGTTACTGAATATGTGGTTCCATTGATAGTGATAGACGAGGGAATGGTTACGGCTTCCGAATAACTGCTCTGACTTACAAATCCTACTACTTCTACCGATTTAGATACTCCAGAAGAGCTGACAGCATAAAGCAAATTATCTCTACTACCTACTTCAGACCATTGAGTGTCTTGTGAGCTGCTTACATTTACCGTCAATCCGGTTCCCTGTACCCATATAAATTTCACATATTTTCCCGATTGATTTATACCTAATTTCGGTAATATGGACGGAACTACAGGTGAATTGGTTTTTATCAATGTATAAATCCCTTCAGTTAAGGCATTGTTGATATTAACTGTAAAGCCTGCTGTTGCCAATATATCTTCTGATCCGGCATCTATTACACCTGGTACTGATGAAACTGAATACACATCGAGTACTGAAGATTCACCTTTAAATAATAAAGATCCTGTTTTAAGAACCCCAGTCGTGCCGTTACCCATGCCTCCAAACAAAGAAGCTCCTTCTTCAATGGTAATTGTTGAGCTGGCGAGAGAGCCGACTCCGCCTAATGAACCTGATTGGAGGCTTGTGGTTCCATTGTAATTATTATCGCCTGATAATAATAATGTATGTTCTGGAATATTAATATTCAAACTTCCACTTCCACTTATAGCACCGGATATTGTAAATACAGATGCTGCCGAATGATTGACATCCGACAATGTCAATGAAGATGTTCTTTCTAAAATGATTGGCTTTTGATAAACAGAATTGTTTGTAAGAAGATTTCCATTCAACAGCAATCCATCACCAGATGCTATGGCATACAGAGTGGTATCTGAGTTTATGATAAACTGAGAGTTGGGAAGATACATTGTGCCTGATCCATCCGCTTTTGTATTCCATCCTACAAATCCTGTCCCTGTATTAATCATTTCACCAATATTTTCTTGCATAATAACCGTTTCATTTACAGAGTGAAACGATACAAGAGGAACTGAAGATGTAATGCCATTAGCATTGTAGGTCAGAGAATACCATCTTTGAGGAATAGCAATTTTTCCGTAGCCGGATTTAAAACTAAACACTTTGGCACCGTCTGTTGACCGAATAGATTTGGTATAGGAAAGAGTGGCATCAACAACCAAGTCCGGGTAGATGCCCGGGTAAGCAACTATGACTATACCTGACGCTCCGGCACCACTTGTTCCACCCTTGGAACCGCCACCGCCGCCATTCCCGGTATTTGATGTTCCATTTGAACCGTTTGATGTTGATGCTCCAAAGCCACCTAAACCACCACTTCCGTACATAACAGGCACGCCGGTTATAGAGCTATTGATTCCTACTCCGCCTGTTCGTTCCGGGCCCCAGCCCGATACCGGAGATGCTCCTGCACCACCACCTCCGCCGCCATGCGAATAGGTTATGCTGCGACCTAAACCTCCTTTAAAACCTTGTGTCCCAATGCCACTATTAATAGTTGAATTGGCTCCACTGGGGCCACCACCACCACCGCCGTTTCCTCCGGCTTTCCCTGTAGTGTTGTATCCACCGCCACCGCCACCGCCGTTTACTATGTTCGTTCCAAATCGACTATTGCCGCCAGTATTGCCGCTTGTATTACCTGTAACAGCAATTCCTCCTGTTCCTACACTGATATTTATTGTCTCAAATGATAGGGGAGTAGTGCCACTAATAACTGAGCCACCTCCACCACCTCCACCAACATGATAATTTGTTGTATTGGTTGCCGTACCACCACTACCACCGCCGGCTACTGCTAAATATTGAGCTGTGAATTTTTGGGAAAGTGCATATAGGGTAGTGTCGGATGTAATCACAATCGTGTGACCGGGTAGATAGGTAGTGCCTGTACCATCGGCTTTAGTATTCCATCCTATAAAAGATGAACCAGGTTCTATCACAGACCCACTATTCTCAGCAATTGTTGCTACTTCGTTTGCAGCACGATATTCAATCGAAGGTGCTGAAGATATTACGCCATTGGCATTATAAGTGATTGTATATATCTCAGGAATTGTTATGTTTCCGGTGCCGGATGTAAATTTAAACACCTTATAGCCGTCTGATGTGCGAACAGTTTTGGTGTACGATAATCCACTACCTACAACGATATCAGGATAATGACCCGGATAAGCAATAACAACAATTCCGGATCCTCCGGCACCACTTGTTCCACCCTTGGAACCTCCACTACCTCCATTTCCTGTATTTAATATTCCATTTGAACCGTTTGCTGTTGATGCTCCAAAGCCACCCCAACCGCCACTTCCATACATATAAGCTATGCCGGTTATTGTATTGATGATTCCTACTCCGCCGGTTCGTTCCAGGCCCCAACCCGATACGGGAGAAGCACTGGCTCCACCGCCGCCACCACCATGCGAATAGGTTATGCTGCGACCAAAACCACCGTTGTTGCCTTGAGTGCCAACTCCACCTCCTTTGGTTGAGTTAGAGCCACTTGGACCACCACCTCCGCCACCGTTTCCACCGGCTTTACCTACAGTGTTATATCCTCCGCCACCTCCGCCACCTGTCGCTATTACGGTGCCAAACTGACTATTGCCTCCGTTATTACCGCTCGTATTTCCGATAACAGAATTACCTCCGGCACCAACTGCTACATATACAGAACCGGCCATTAAAGTAGTTGTATTATTCAATATAGCGCCACCTCCGCCACCTCCTCCTACATGATAATTTGACGTATTTGTGGCCGAACCACCGCTACCACCACCTGCAACAACAAGGTATTCGACCGGAAGTTGTGTCAATGGTTTATTACTATTTGTCGATTGTGCGTTTAACGGAGTTAGGTTAAATAACCCAACTACAATCGGAAAAAATAGACATAATAAATTGGTAAATTGATTTTTCATAACATTAAATTAAAAAATAACAATATCTAAGAAAAGTATTTGATATTTTCTATCTGTCTCGTTGATACAAGATTTGCACTACTGTGTATACAAATCAGGAATATCTAAATTTGGTGACCTATGAATAAAAATTCATGGTTTGCTCTTTGGATCTACAATAGGGGTCGTCTGTGTCAATCATAATACCCGGACAGCGGCAAGAGAAAGCTTTGCACGGTGGTCGCGTACTTCGTACAAATAGCGTAAATGACCATTATAATTATGCAAATGTGCCTAATCGGTAACTTCAGCAAAACAGGGATGATAATAACTTGCTTATACATTGCCTCTTTTACTCTTTTGATATATTCAGGCGACGTAGGTCGGCTCTATATGGTGTACATATGTGTATGACAAAGTCTTTATGCGTAAAATATTTTGATTTCCATTTTTTAGCCAAAGTGTTACTCGGCGTCAGTTGGCCTGTTGTTTTATTATCAAAGTCAAGTAGAGCAGGCCACTTTTTTTGTATCGGTTACAAGTTAATCGTATTTTTCGGCCATTTTCCGTCAACGATAATTACAGTTGGATTTAATTACTGCTTCATCAATCCGATTGAACATTGTGATGTAATCCTTTTGGTTGGCAGCCTCTTATATCTACTGCGGATTCATATAGCTTTGTTCTTCTTGTTCAAAAAAAGAAAAGACCTACTCACCAGCGTGGTTCTGCTGTGTAATTTCCTTTATAAGTTTGAAAAACAACACCTGCCTTCTAAAAATTGACAGGTGTTGTTATAAATTAATTAAAGAATACTTGCAATAAATTTTTTTTAATCAAAAGTGCACTTGCACCCACTTACAGGTTAAAGTTTAAATCAGATTCCGTTACCGGGATTTTCCACACAAAACCTGCGTCGGTGTAAGGTACAACCGGAAGCTTGCGTTCGCCCGGACCTATCGCCGGTGCCTTCATTCCTCGGAGGTAATTTATACGGTCGCCTTCGCAATACATTTCAATCAACCTCTCGTCACCAATCATCTGCTCAGTTATGTTGCTTGCGGTCACATAATTGGGAGAGCTCGCATATGCCACTCCGGCAACGGTAGCATCCCAGGCGCGCGCACGTACCACGTTAAGGTCGTCTGCGGCTCCTTGCATATTACCAGCCTTGAATCGGCATATTGAACGCGTGAGATACATCTCGGCCAGTCTTAATATTGGGGTATTGGTGCGTTTGGCATTATTGGTAGAAACAATAGCTATACCGCTGGTAGCAGTAGCGCCACCACGCCCCACTTTGTTAGCAAAAAGGCTTGTGTATATCTGCTGTGCACCAGTACTTACATAACTGCGCAGAGTATTAGATGGCGAGGTTGCTATTTGGCTGGATGCTCCTGAAGGTTCTCTTATTATCATAACCTGATTAAATCTCTTGTCGCGTAGCGCTGCAGCATTAAAAGGAAGATTAACGCCCGTTTTGGGATTGCTGAGCCACCCGAGCCTTATGAGCGTAGAGGAATCCATGTTGCATTCGCTCCATGAGTTTACAATATTTGTTCTAATGTGGTTGTAAGCGCCGTCAAGCAACATGTCCTTACCAAAGGTAAGGTCGTAGTTGGCATCCCAAAAAACCACCTCCTTGCCACGCGACATGGTAGATTTGTTAAAAGCCATAATCGGATCCTCACTCAGGTCGTAGTCGCCACCGTTTTGATCAATGACTACCGATGCATATTCAGCGGTTTTGGTGTAGTTGCCCATTGCAAAATGGGTGCGAGCCAACATGAAAGCCGCGGCGAATTTGTTGGCGCGACCTGCCTGATACGACACATTCATCTTACCCGATATATACCTTTCTGGTAAAAGCGAATAGGCTTTTTCAAAATCGGCCTGTATCTGAGCCCACACTTCGCCATCAGTGCCAATGTTCGGATTTGAGGCATCGTTAAAGTCGGTTGCTACCTTAGTCAGAAGAGGTATGTGCTTAGCATCGTTAGCTCCACCCGGTACATAGGCATTACAGTAGGTGGTAGCCAGCATGTAGTAACAAAAACCTCTAATGAAATAAAGCTCACCAATAATGCGGTCTAAATTATAGGTTTTGTCGTCGGCGCTCATTTTGGGCCAAGGGTTGCCGTTGTTGTCGGCAACAAAAGCTAACGCATCGTTTACCGAACATATTGGAACATAAACTTTCCATACGTTGTCGAGGAAACTCTTACCTGTATTTTGAGTATCACGAAACCAACCCCACGAGTCTCCGGGATTTATCCATGACACGTCGTCAGCCACGGCATTTTGATAGAGCATCCAGCTTCTGAACGGATCATTATAAGTCCCCATATTGAAAACGTTGTAATAAAGTCCTATGGGGGCACGATCGAACTCTGCTATTGTTAGCCATGGCGACTGGGCAGGTCGCTCTAACTCGAAATACGCCTCGTTTTCGCAAGATGAAAACAACATCATGGCTGATATAGCAAGAAATAATAGTTTTTTCATACGATATTATTTTTTTATTGTAACATGGATACCATAAGGTTACGAAATCCATGTTGCTTATTTTTTTATTAAAATAGTGAATTTAAATTTTAATTTTTTGTGATTTTTGACTTTGAATGTCAACAGCGATACCATTTGTTACAAATCCTATTATCCCTGTGGATTATCAACAGATGTACAGGGGTATATGGCTTTCGCTGCCCTTCACACAGTTTTTAAAATTTTATCTGTACGCCAAAGCTGGCTGTAAACATTAGCGGTGTTTGCCAATAGGTAGCTGCCGACATGGTTTCCGGATCCCAGCCCGGGTAGTCGGTAATGGTATACAGGTTATCGCAGGTGGTATATACCCTCATTTCCTGTATTGTACGTTTCACTGCTGCCGAGAAGGGAATAGTATATCCCAACGTAACTGATTTCAGCTTTACGTAGTCGCCTTTGTATAGGTATTGGCTCGTATATCCGCGTGTGTCGCCAAAATTTACCGATGCGCCATTAGCATCTTTGTACAAGTTGTTTTTCCATAATAATCTTTGGTATTTTGCGTTGTCGCCGGCGGCTTTCCAATGGTTCCGGTATTGGTCGTATATAGCCCATCCATTGGTAATAAAATTGTTTTGGATAGCATCCCTCATTGATATGTCGTAAAGATAGTTGCCACCTGAAAATGTAATCAAAACGCTGGCATCGAAATTTCCATAACTGAAGTTGTTTGTCAGACCACCATAATATTTAGGTATCTGATTTTTATCTTTATGATGGAAGTAGTTTGCGCTAATTAAAGTCGCCGTAGCATCAAGTAGTACGTAAGCGCCGTTTTCGTCAGTAAGCCTCCTTGTAGTACCAGTTTGCTTGTAATAATCTTTGTCGAGGGCGTAAATTTTACCTAACCCTGTTTGGGGGTCGATACCTGCAAAGTCAGCTCCGTAAAAATCCTTGATACCCGAACCTACTTTGGTGATATATGGGTTGCTCACATAGCCTGTTCCTTTGGCATCTACTACTGGCGAAAGTTTTTTCACTTCGTTGTGGTTATAAGCTATGTTAAACATTGTTTGCCATGTGAATTTTCCTACATTGATGTTGGTAGATTGTACCGAGAGTTCAATACCTTCGTTGAGTAAGTCGCCTATATTACTGTAAATAGATCCTGAGTTGAGTCCTGCCGAAGTAGGTAGAGCTACAGCTAATAAAAGACCATTTACATATTTGTTGTAGTAAGCCAACGACCCATTGATGCGGTTTTTGAAAAATCCGAAGTCAACACCCAAATCCACGCTTGTGGTGGTTTCCCATTTTAAGTTTTTAACGCCAACTGAATTCAGAAGAGTACCGTTGGTGGCGTTAATTGAGGCATCACCATATGCCAGGGATGTTGTATAACCCGGAAAATCAAGTTTACCTGGAATGCCTGAATTACCAGTTTGTCCTACACTACCTCTTAGCTTGAGAAAATGTTTCTTACCAAAATCGCCCATGAAAGCTTCATCAGTAATAATCCAACCTGCCGAGAAAGCCATGAAATTACCCCATCTGTATTCGGGTGTAAATGTTGAAGTAGCATCGCGTCGCACGCTGAGTGAAGCCAAATAACGATCCATGAATTTGTAGTTGGCACGTCCGAAATATGAAAGGCTGTATGATTCGCCGGTCATGCTTGATGAGAGTGTGGTTTTCTGGTTGGGGTTGCCAAGTTCATGGTAAGTCCCTACCAGATCTTTTCCACCCAACGATTCGGCCCATGTATATGCTTTGCCGGCTTCATATCCGCCAACAATATTGAGGTTATGCTGAGCAAATGTTTTGTCGTAAGTGAGGTAGGCTTTCAGGTTGGTTCCGTTACTTTCTGTATCGCTCGCACTACCTGTAGCATAGTTGTCAGGAGCTACTTCTTTAGATGTCCATGCCCTGTTATTGGTCTGGTTGTAGTCAAAAGCAATTTCAGCCCTCGCTTTCAATCCTGTTACAAAAGGTATGCTGTACTCGGCATAAAGTCCTACCAGGGCACGGTATGCATTACTCTTGTTAAGACGATGATTCAAATCGTTGTTCATGGCATTATTGCCTGCCAGAGGGTTGAAATACTGAGTAGGATCCAAAAGGCTGTAAACAGGTAACCAACTTGGTGCAAATATACTGTTGAAACCTCCGGAGCTATTCTGACGTTTCGAAAATTCCAGATTGATGCGCGAGCCTAAGGTGAAGTTGGAACGTGGAGTGAAATCGACGTTTGATCTTAAGCCATATCTTTCCAAACCATCGTTCTTAATTACTCCAATATCTTTTCTGTACATTCCTGAAATAAAGTATTTTACATGTTTGTCGCCACCCGAAATAGATAAGTTGGCATTGTGATACGATCCTGTTTGAAGTATGGCGTCTTGCCAGTTGGTATTTATGTTTGCGGCTTGATCATTGGTGATTTTTTCTGGAGTATAATTAAGTCCGGGCCAGTAATCAGTTATCAGGTCGTAAGCACCCAGTCCTGCCCCTGCCTTGGCTTCGTTAGCCATTTCGAACCATTGGGTATTGTTAGTCAGTCTCATTTGTTGGAATGGCATGCTTGAAATACCTGTTCCGTAGTCGAACTGCACAGTTGGTTTTCCGGTTGTTCCCACCTTGGTTGTTATCAGCACAATACCGTTAGAACCTTTTGCTCCATATATAGCGGTGGCGGCTGCGTCTTTCAGAATCTGAACCGACTCAACATCGGCCTGATTGATAAGTGATGTACCGGCTGGTACTCCATCAATAATATATAAAGGTGCTGTGCCCGCATTAATAGAGCTTAACCCGCGAATTAAAACAGTAGCCCCACTTCCCAGGCCACCATTTGAGGTCTGTACGCTCACACCTGCAGCTTGTCCTTGTAACATGGCAGTAATGTTTGAAGAATTGGTAGTCTGTTTGAAAACATCAGCTTTTATGGTTTCAAGGCTTCCGGTTACATCTCTTTTCTTTTGTGTTCCGTAACCGATGGCAACTACTTCAGACAGATTTATAGCATCGTCGGATAAACTTACAGATAATTCTGGTTTTCCGTTCAAGACTAATTCTTGCGTTTTCATCCCTACGTAAGAAACTACCAATGTTGCATTGGATGCTACATTGCTTAATGAATAATTACCATTCAAATCAGTTACCGTTCCATTCTGGGTGTTTTTTTCCACTACGGTAGCTCCGATAATCGGGTCGCCATTTGAATCTGTAATTGTACCTTTAACTGTACGTGATGATCCCTGTTTTAAAGCTTTAGTGTCATTCAGCGCTTTTTTTACAACTATATGATTGTTGCTGAATGAGTAGGCGTAGTTGGTTCCTTTTAATAGTAACTCTACCGCTTCACCTACCGGCATTTCTTTGGCAGACGTTGTTACAAGGTCATTTAAATTAATTGTTTTTGAATCATAGTCAATAGAAAGGCCTGTTTGCTTTTCAATTTGCTCAAACGCTGATTTTAGCGTAATTTTACTTCCGGATAGTTTTACTTTCTGACTTTGAGCATACAACCCAAGTGGAAATATGAGAAGTAATGTGATAAAGTAAAGAAGAATTGATTTTTTTTTCATAAATATTAGTATTACGTATTTTTAACTATGCAATTTCTTGATTCTTTTGAATGATTACATGTAAATAAAATTTAAAACTTGCAAAGAGGACTTTCTTCAGGTTAGCCTGATGTTATAGTCGAAAATTTTCATTTTCTTTACATTGACACGGGCATAAGATGATTTATCACCCGATTTTCGTCAAAAAAAACTAAATTGCTTAATTGCTTATAACTACTTATGTCAATTTTTTCTAACCATTGACATTGTCAAGCTACATAAAGATTAACCGTACCGAATGTGTTTCATGTGATTTTTTTTTTAAAGTTAATAAATAGGATTAAAACGTAACTAAACACCACATCTCTATAAATACCTTAATAATCTATAGTCAAGTTAAAATGTGCAATAAGCACCAAGGTCTGCATTCCATTTTTTAAGAACAGGATGTTTTTAAGTCCTGCAGACATTTCAACGCTAAAATTTCAGCGTTATAATAAAGTAAGTCTGATTTCGAGAAACACACAGTTGTAATTTAATTTTTTTGTTGGGTGAGGAGTAGAGCCCGGATATTAGCTCTTAGTCAGGTGGGCCCGACGAGAAAGGATTTTTTTAGATTCAATATATTGTAATGAATAAAGACCTACAAGTATGAATAAACATCATGCTTTTAGGTATCTGACAAACTGTACTGCGAATGAATTCTGTGATAGCAAATGAAATTTGTTTAACGGAAGTAATCAAATTTCATTTGCTTTTTGGTAAGAGAGTTTTTTTATTACTTTGAGGTGATGCTATAATAATCTAATTTCAAGGTCGTTAGCTCTTTGTGTAATTGACTTGAATTAGCTTAAATCAATAATAATTTGGCAATGAAACATTGCAAATTATTATTTTAAATAAAAGAAAATAGTTGTGCCTTGGATTTTATAATCTGAGTTGTTTATCAATAAAGTTAGAATTTTCATCACATCATCGATAGTTTCATTCGGATCAAATCTGACATAATAGGTATGCTGATCCAGATTTAATCCATCATAGTTGATTAAAACATTGTATTTCCTTTCGATGGTTTGGGCTATCTCATCGAAATTTGCTCCCTGAAACACCAAATATCCATCTTCCCAGGAGGCAATTTTACTTGCATCAACACCAAGTACATCTACTGCGTTGTTGAGGTGAGAGTAGCTCAGCTGCTCGTTTGGTTTCAGAATATAGGATTTTGAAGTATCGGTATCCACGTCTATCTTAATACTGCCTTCTACTAAAGTTGCTTTTGTGAAATTATTGCCGGGGTAACATTGCACACAAAACCGGGTGCCAAGAGCCGTTACGTCTATATGTTTTGTTTTCACAACAAATGGCTTTTCAGGATTCTTTGCCACATTAAAATTGGCTTCGCCCGAAAGATAAACTTCTCGTTGCTTTGCCGAAAATTTTTTGGGATAAATGAGTGTAGAACCGGCATTTACAGTTACAACAGTACCATCTTCCAGTTTTATTTTCTTACTTTTACCATACTCAACCGAAAACTGGGTATAGTCCAAAGCGGCAGGTGCTGTTAATTTATGTGTTAAAAACACAGATATTAATACGCTGAAAATTATAATTGCTGCGTATGAAGCAACAGTTTTGTACAACGAAAACCGACTTGGTGTTTTTGTTTTGTTGATTCTTTTTATGATTTTGGAATAATCTTCCATTGTATTGGTACTTACCTGATTTGGAGTGTTATCCCAGATTTCTTCCAAAACATTACTATTCTCTATTTGTTCTTCATGTATTTTATACCACTTCCAGAAAAGAAATGTCGTTCGTTTTGAAGTAGCTGTATTGTAAAATGATTGAACAAAAAGCTTTATTTGATTTAAATCCATATGTCTTTTTTATACCTTATTTATTTAAGTAAGTTACATTGTTGTTTACACACAAGACTACCAGAAAATTTATATAAAAAAGGTAATACATAAATTTATAGTTTTTCTTAAATCCGCTAAGGCTGCGGTTAAGTGATTCTCAACCGTACGCTTGTTTATGTTAAGTTGTTCTGCAATCTCGGAGTTAGTTAATCCATCAATTCTGCTCATGATAAAGATTTTTCTCCGCTGAGATGGCATCTGACTTACTGCAATGTCAATCATGCTCTGGAGCTGATTGGCAAACATCGTATCTTCTAAGTTTTCCACCTCTGTACTGCGCAACAACTGACCAGCAATGTACTTCTCATTTACTGCAAGATGGTCAAAATAATTGCAGATATTGTTTTTGGCGATTTTAAATAAATAGGAATTAAATGATTTTACTTCCTTTAGTTTTTCTCTATTGCTCCAGATGGTCATAAAAATATCCTGAGCCATGTCGCGTGCACGCTCCGAATCTTTTATAAAACCGAACAGAAAATAAACTAATTTAGGGTGATAGCGTATAAAAAGCACTTCAAAGGCTTTTGAATCACCATTACTTAAGGCTTCAACGTATTTGTCTTCTAAGTTATTCATCAAGGTTAAAGAAGCTGTATTATATTAAGGTTGTATAAATTCCGTTTTGCTGTATAGCAAAAAAATAAACTTATAAAAAGCAAATCTTAAATTATTATTTGAATTGATATAAGTCTGATGCTAAAAATTTTTATTTTGTAAAATCTTAAGATTGCCAAGTTTCAAAACTGGTATGAAAACTTTTTAAGTTCTTTTTTGTACACTTGACAGATATTTGAATTTTAAGAAATTACCAAATTTTTAGCTGACAAATTTACAATAAAGTATTTAAAAAACTATTTTTTGGTAAAAAATATAATAAAAAGTAATAAAAAAACATAACTAAAAAGCCTGGCAAGATATTTCCTGCCAGGCTTTACCACAAATTATTAAATCAGAAATCAATATCTTGCCGATACAATATTCCAGTCAACCAAATCCCACAAAGCGGTTACATAATCGGCTCTGCGGTTTTGATAATCGATATAGTATGCGTGTTCCCATACATCAAATGTAAGTAGGGGTGTAAGCCCTTTTGTAAGGGGATTGCCTGCGTTGCTTTCTTTTACAATAGAGAGCTTGCCATCGGCGTCCTTAATCAACCATGCCCATCCCGAGCCAAATACACTTACAGCAGCTTTGCTGAATTCATCTTTAAAGGCATCGAACGAACCAAAAGCAGCATCAATAGCCTGTGCCAGTTTATCGGCAGGTTTGCTGCCTTTTACCGGAGTGAGCGAAAGAAAATAGAAGTTGTGATTCCAAATCTGAGCCGCATTGTTGAAAATCGGGCCTTCAGATTTTTTTACAATGGTATCCAAATCGGCATTTTCAAATTCGGTTCCACCTACAAGCCCATTCAGGTTGTTCACATAAGTTTGGTGATGTTTTCCGTAATGGAACGAAATAGTTTTTTCGGTAATAACCGGCTCCAGCGCATTGTGCGCATAAGGCAATTCGGGCAATGAAAATTTCATGTTGTTTTAATTTTATTTTTCTATTAAAATGAATTAGTTTGTATAGTTGTTTGTTTAACGGATAATGAGGCCGTTTTGTTTTCCATAATCGTTGTTTTTTATTAAAAAGATGGCTTTTTTTTGGCTAAAGATTTTTTTATTAGCATATTTGCATCACAAAAAAAATCTGTTTTTCTAAAAATTAATATTTGTAGTTATGAAGAGGATAATCTCATTTTGTCTTATTGTTGCGGCTATCGGCATATCGGCAACCGGATGTAAATCTAAACAGAAAGTGGCTGAGATAAGTGGAGCCAATGTGGTGGTGGGTGCTGAACAAACTCCGGTGGCAACTCCGCAAGTGCCCGTAAGTGCGCCTGTGGCGGTAAGTTCTGAACCTGAAGTTACCCGCAACGAGTCGTTTACGCTTTCGGAAGGTGATGCTTCGGCCATGAGTCTGAAATATCATGTTGTAGTAGGTAGTTTCAAAAGCCAGACCAATGCTAAAGGCCTGCAATCTACCTTGGTGAGCGAAGGAAATAAAGCTCTTGTGGTAATCAATGAACAGGGCATGTATCGTGTGTTGATAGCTTCGTTTAATGAATATTCGCAAGCGCGCAACCGCATCAATGCTATTAAGGATCGCTTTGCCGATGCCTGGGTGCTGGTTCAGAGATAAATTTTTTTAGAATTAGGTCATAGTTCGTATCATAAAGAAAACCGCAGTTTCGGCTCAGAGTCGGAATTGCGGTTTTCTTTGCTTGTTGATAGTGGATAAATACTGAGCTATAAAGTTTTACGTGGCGTTGTGGCCTGAAATTCTTTCAGATAGAAAGGTTCGAAATAGGCCACATCAGCAAAATCGGCTTTTTCATAGGCTTCGGTAGCAAAGCGTATCATGTTGGAAGCCAGGGGAGCTATATTGTCCAAAAACAAGGCATTGGGGTGCGTAATTACGGTTTTGCACTTATCAGCTCCGTTGCCAAAGAAACAAACTTTATTATTGGAGAGTAAGTCTGCGTATGAGTCAGTTGTAATGATTTCGGCCAATATATCAGTAGTTCGTACCAATGCCGCGTTATAAACAGCTGTGTAAACTTCCATGCGGCGTGCATCAATCATTGGACAAAGAAGCAGGCCAGAATCCTTAGCCCTTGCGGCCGCCTCAGCAGCCATCACTGCAAGTGTATCTACGGCTATCAGCGGAATTTCATAACCATAACACAAACCTTTAGCTGTAGAAACTCCAATGCGTAAGCCTGTATACGAACCCGGGCCGGAGCTTACCGCTATGGCATCGGGCAGTTTGCCGGCTGATTTCAAAAAGTCAAGAGCATCGCGTACAAAAAGACTAAGCAGAGCGGCATGATTCATACCCTCGTCGTTCATTTTGAAAAACACACACTCAGAGCCTTCACTTACAGCTACGGAACACACATTGGTGGAAGTTTCAATATGTAGTATTGTCATTAAAAAAGCAGATTGATTATTTTTTTGCAAAAATACACATTTTTAGCCGGAAAAATGGTTCGTACTTCAGACTTTATTTATGGATATAGTTCAGGAAATACTTCGGATTACTTCATCCAAATATTGCTTTTGTAAAAAAATACCGGAAACAGAACGAATTTTAAATTACAATTTATACATTTGTAGATAAGATTTTTTTTTTGCTTCTGAAATAATGAATATAAGTGAGATTATCGGGCCGGAATATTGTAGAAGATAATAGCATGAAACGAGCATCCCGATAGCTATCGGGGTATGTGTTTAAACCAAAGACCATGTTCACTGCGAGTTCCGTACGACAATTAATAAAAAAAAAGAACGCATGAAACGAACATAAATCAATTTACTTATACAAGAGAATGATTAACAAATCCGACATCACCTCAATCAGTCGGAAAACCTCTCCTTTGGGGAGGTTGAGGCGCTTATAAATATTATGAAAAAAGAATATAGTTTTGAGGAACTGCTGCATAAGGCGGCTTCATATTGTTCGATATCAGAACATTGTATTTCCGAAGTTGATGAAAAACTTACAGCCTGGGGTATAGAGCCGGATAATAAGGAAAAAATTATTACCCGGTTGCTGAGCGAGGATTTTATCAACGAAAAACGCTATTGCATTGCTTTTGTAAAAGATAAATTCAGGTTCAATAAATGGGGAAAGATAAAAATATCGTTTGCGCTGAAACAAAAAGGTTTGCCTGCTGAGCTGATAACGCAGGCGCTTAAAACGATTGACGAAGGTGAATACGAAGAAATGTTGGCCGAATTGCTCAAAAGCAAACTTAAAACCATTAAATGGGAGTACGAATACGAAAAAATGGGCAAGCTCTTCAGTTTTGCGCAGAGCCGTGGTTTCGAAAGTGCGGTAATCGACCGTGCGGTGAGAGGAATCTGAACATAAGCCAGTTTGAACTCTGAACTGAGTGGGACTTTATGTTTTCCCCGTTTTTTGCATCATTCTCCAATAATTGTAGCTACAATTTTTCTGCCCGAAGCCCTGTTGCGAAATTCGCACAGGTAAATTCCCTGCCAGATGCCCATGTTTAGTCGGTGGTTGCTGATAGGGATGCTAAGACTTGCACCAACAATGGTTGATTTGGCGTGCGCCGGCATATCGTCGTCGCCTTCAAAAGTATGCTCGTAGTAGGGTTCGCGTTCACGTACCAGCCTGTCGAATATGCTGCCCATATCTATCTGAACGTCGGGGTCGGCATTTTCGTTGATGCTGAGAGCAGCCGAAGTGTGTTTTATAAACAGGTGTAGCAAACCCTTCTGCGGCAAAGCCGGCAGTTGTGCTGCAATTTCGGGAGTAACCAAATGAAATCCACGGGGGTAGGCTCTGAGCGAAAATTCTGTTTGTATAATCATGTTTGTGACCGAAAAAATAATTGGCAGAAATAATTTTTTAGATGTTGCGTATTTTTATTTGTAATGAAAATACTGCATTGATATTGACTCTGTTAGTTCAAATATCGGAATAGACGCAAAGTTACCAAAAAATTTGCAAAGGTTTGTTTTTAGGCGAACATTCAAAAAAATAATGTTTCTTTGTAAGAGCAATAATTATTTTTAAGAATTTAGCAGGGTTAGTAGAAACCAAAGAGTTTGAAAATCTACAAAAAGAACATTTATTTATATATATGGCTTTGGCAACAGGCATTTATACAATTTTTATATAAATACATTTCAAACCTTAACGTTATTTCCGAATTTAATTGCGTGTAATATCAGTTTTTAGTGTTAATTTTGTGTCCGGAAAAAGAATAAAGCAGAAATAATGGATAAATTACGTTTTCAAAGTTTGGGGAGTGGGAGTAGTGGTAATTGTTATTTCATTGGTAATGCTGCATTTGGAATTCTTATTGATGCCGGAATTGGAGTTAGAACTATTCGTAAGAATCTGAGGAGTATCGGGCTTGATTTTGAGAATATCTGGGGCGTTTTCGTAACACATGATCATGCCGACCATATAAAAGCAGTTGGTTCGCTGGGCGAGAAGCACAAAGTGCCGGTATATGCTACCCGTAAAACACACGAAGGTATTTATCGCAGTTATTGCGTTACCGAAAAGCTTTACAACAGCCGTAAATTTATTGAGAAAAATGAAACTGTTGAATTGGGCGATTTCAAAATAACATCTTTTGCCGTGTCGCACGATGCCTCCGATAGCGTTGGTTACACCGTTGAATATAAAGAAAAAAGATTTACCTTTGCTACCGATTTGGGCTATATTGGCGACGAGGCATCGGAGCATCTCAAGCAGGCCGATTATATGGTTCTGGAGGCCAATTATGATACGCAAATGCTCGATAACGGAGCGTATCCGCCGCATCTGAAAAACAGAATAAAAGCGCCTACAGGGCATCTGAGTAATGATCAGGCGGGTGAGTTTCTGGCGCAAAACTACAACGACCGTATGAAATATGTTTTTTTGTGTCATTTAAGTCGTGAAAACAATATGCCCGAAATTGCCTATACTACCGTTGGTAATTATCTTTCTGAAAAGAATATAAAGCCCGGTAAAGATATTGAAATTATAACTCTTGAAAGATATATTCCTTCGGAGCTATACGTTTTTGACTAAAAATAACCAAGTATAAATTATTAGCGATCAACCGAAAACAAATAACATGTCGTCCAGATTAGTCATTATCCCAACCTACAACGAAAAGGAAAATATAGAGAATATTATCCGTGCTGTGTTTAATCAGCCTCTCGTTTTTCACATCCTGATTATTGAAGATGGTTCGCCCGATGGTACTGCCAGCATCGTAAAGGAGCTTCAGGCAGAGTTTCCTGAAAAATTATTCATGGTGGAACGTCAGGGTAAACTTGGGTTAGGGACGGCTTATATAGCTGGTTTTAAATGGGCGCTCGAACATGGTTACGAGTATGTTTTTGAAATGGATGCCGATTTTTCGCATAACCCTAATGACCTGCCACGGTTGTACGATGCCTGTGCCAATTTGGGCGCCGATGTGGCTATCGGTTCAAGGTATGTAAGCGGTGTAAATGTGGTTAATTGGCCTATAGGACGGGTGCTGATGTCGTATTTTGCTTCGAAATATGTGCGTTTTGTGCTCGGAGTGAATATTGCCGACACTACAGCCGGATTTAAATGTTATCGTAGGCAGGTGCTCGAAACGATTGAACTTGATAAAATTCGTTTTAAAGGATATGCGTTTCAGGTAGAAATGAAATTTACTGCTTACAAGTGTGGTTTTAAATTATATGAAGTGCCTATTATTTTTATAAACAGAGAATTGGGTACTTCTAAAATGAGTGGTGGAATTTTCGGTGAAGCTTTTTTGGGCGTTATACAGTTGAAGCTGAATAGTTGGGTGCGAAAATTTCCGCAAAAAAAATTGTAAAATAAAATAATAAAATACAGTTGATTCTTTTGAATCAATCCGGTTAACTCCCTTACCAATTATCAATGAGCCAGTTTCTGATAAAAAATGCAACAATTATCAACGAAGGTAGAGCCTTTAAGGGGGCAATACTTGTTGAGAATGACATTATAAAATCCGTCTATGCCGAGGGAGATTTGCTTCCTGATGCAAGTGGATTGTCGGAAGTAGTAGATGTTGAGGGCAAACTGCTAATACCCGGTGTAATTGACGATCAGGTGCATTTTCGTGAACCCGGACTCACTCACAAAGGTAATATCTACAGCGAATCACGGGCTGCTGTGGCCGGAGGCGTTACCTCGTATATGGAAATGCCTAACACCATGCCGCTTACTACAACCATTGATGCCCTTGAGGATAAGTATGCGTTGGGTGCCGAAAAATCGCTGGCCAATTACTCATTTTATATGGGCGCCACCAATAGCAACTTGGATGAATTGCGTAAGGTGGATGCTGCTAAAGTGTGTGGCGTAAAAGTATTTATGGGTTCGTCTACCGGTAATATGCTGGTTGACAATACTGAAACACTAAGCGCCATTTTTAGTGAAATACCTATGCTGATAGCTACGCACTGCGAAGACGAAGCTACCATTCAGAAAAATAAGGCATATTATAAAGCTTTGCTCGGCGACGATATTCCGGTGCAGTATCATCCACTGATACGCGATGCGGAAGCTTGTTACCGCTCGTCGGCCTTTGCTGTGGAGCTTGCAGGTAAATACAATGCCCGCTTACATGTGTTACATCTGTCTACCGAAAGGGAAATGAGCTTGTTTGATAACTCCGTGAAGCTGGCGGATAAAAAAATAACTGCTGAGGTTTGCGTACATCATCTGTGGTTTTCGGATGCCGATTATGCCAGCTATGGAAATAGCATCAAATGGAATCCGGCCATTAAAACCGAGACCGACAGGCAAGCGCTTATTGCTGCGGTACTATCCGATAAGGTTGATGTGATAGCTACCGACCATGCACCGCACTTATGGCGCGAAAAGGAGGGCTCTTGCCTCAAAGCTGCGTCGGGAGGACCGCTGATACAGCACTCGCTGGTTGCTATGCTTGAGCTGGTACGTAAAGGATTTTTTACTTACGAAGATGTGGTACGCAAAATGTGTCATGCTCCTTCTGAGCTTTATCGTGTGAGAAAACGGGGCTTTATCCGCCCCGGATATTATGCCGATTTGGTTTTAATAGACGCTAACGATACGTGGACGGTAACTAAGGAGAATATCCTGTATTTTTGCCAATGGTCACCTTTTGAGGGACAGGTGTTTACACACAATGTTGTGTCTACCTGGGTAAACGGACAAAAGGTTTACAATCGGGGGACTATCAATGAGTTAGTTCGCGGTCAACGATTATATTTTGATATTTAACAACTAATTAATAATAATGAAGTTCAATAAAAAAGCAATCGGATATAGCCTGGCAGGGATAATATTTATCGTCTATGCTCTTGTGTTTCATTCTCCTTTCAAAAAAGAGGCTCCTTATGTTCATAATGAAGGCAAAGCTCAGGGAACTTACTATTCTGCAACTTATCAGCAGCCCGATGGCAAAGATTTACAGCCCGAAATCGATAAATTTTTCAAAGAATTTGACCTTTCGCTTTCAACATACAATCCGGAATCGGTTATTTCAAGAATCAATAAAAACGATGCGTCGGTAAGTACTGACTCCTGCTTCGAAGCTATGTTTTACGAAGCTCTGAAGGTGTCCGAAAAAACGGGAGGTGCTTTCGACATTACCGTTGCTCCTTTAGTGGAAGCTTGGGGTTTTGGTGCTTCTATAGCAGATACTACGCATTTGCCGGATATAAATAAAATTTTACCGCTTGTGGGTTATAAAAAGGTAAAAATTGTAAATCATAAATTGATTAAGGAAAATCCTGATATAAAAGTAGATGCAAGCGCTATTGCTCAGGGTTTGTCGGCCGATTTGATTGCCCGTTTGCTCGAAAGCTACGGTTGTAAGAACTACATGATTGATATTGGCGGCGAGATTTTTTGCAAGGGTGTGAATCCGAAAGGTAAAAACTGGCAAATAGGCGTAGATAAACCTGTGGATGACCCGGAAAATACCAATGGTGAGTTACAAACCATTATCAATGTAAGCAACGTAGGCTTAACAACTTCGGGGAATTACCGTAAGTTTTATTATAAAGGCGGAAAAAAATACGCACATACTATCGATCCGCATACAGGTTATCCGGTTCAGCATAATTTGCTGAGTGCTACAGTAGTAGCTCCTACGGCTATGCAGGCCGATGCTTATGCCACAGCTTTTATGGTAATGGGTGTGGATAAGGCCATGGCTTTGTGCAAAACGTTTAATGATATGGATTGTTATCTGGTATATACCGATAATGATGGGAAATATCAGGTGACATATACCAAAGGATTTGAAAAATACATCAATAAATAAGTAGTGCCCGGCATTGAACTTAATTGTAAAAATTCAAAAAAAAATCATATTATTTTTTTATTACCAATATATTAACTACTTTTGCAGTCCAATTTTTAATATGAAAAAGTACTCATTCATATTTTTGCTAAGTTTATTGTTACTCTCATCGTGTGGCGAATATCAGAAATTGCTTAAAAGCAACGACCCTGAATTAAAGTACAACAAAGCGGTAGAGTATTTCGATAAAAAAGATTTCATGCGTGCCACTACCTTGTTTGATGAGGTTTCCACGTATTACAAGGGCACAGAACGCTCTGAAACTGTTCTGAACTATCTGGCAAAATCTTATCTGGGTCAGAAAGATTATTACTCGGCCAGCGAGTATTTTAAAACATATGTAAAAACCTATCCTAAAGGTAAATATATTATGGAGTCAAAATACATGATTGGTTATTGCTATTATCTTGACTCGCCCGATGCCCGTTTGGATCAAACGGCCACATTCAATGCAATAGATGCTTTACAGGAGTTTATCGATATTTTCCCTGAAAGCGAAAGAGTAGGAGATGCGGTGAAGCTGCTTGATGAAATGACCAATAAGCTGGCTTATAAAGATTACCTGAACTCAAAGCTGTACTTTAACTTGGGAAACTATTTGGGAAACAATTATGAATCGGCTGTAGTGACGGCTCAAAATTCGTTAAGAAAATACCCGTCTTCAAAATATCGCGAAGAATTATCCCTGATTATTCTGGAAGCAAAATATCAGCAAGCTGTTCAGAGTATACAGGAAAGAAGAATGGACAGATACCGGAATACCATTGACGAGTATTACAACTTTACCAATGAATTTCCCGATGGAAAGCTGCGTAAGCAAGCTGATAAAATTTTTAATGAAGCAAAAAAAGTAGTAAACGATTAATAATATAAAAAAGCTATGGACTTTAAAAAAGTAAATGCACCGTCGAATACCATTTCGCGCGACATGAACTCGATGAGCGTAAATGTTGGGAATGTATACGAAACTGTGAAAATTATAGCCAAACGTTCTAACCAGATCAGTGCGGAAATTAAATCGGAACTCGATAAAAAACTCCAGGAGTTTGCATCGATGAATGAAAATATTGAGGAAGTATTCGAAAACCGTGAACAGATTGAAATTTCGCGTTACTACGAAAAACTTCCTAAGCCAACGCTTATTGCAACTCAGGAATTTATCGAAGATAAAATCTATTATCGCAATCCGGCTAAAGATAGTAAGCTTAAATAAGTTAGCTGAATTTTATCGACTGATAAACAAAACTTTTGTAAAAGAACAAGGTTAGTTTCCTGAAACTATCTTTGTTCTTTTATCTTTTTAGTAGTTTGTTAGTATTGAATATCTCGGCTACATGCCTGCGAGCTGACATTTATGCGGACAGGTATTTTTCTTTTTGACAATAAATTAACTCAACCGCTGATAAGTTTTTTTAGGTTCACAACATTTTTGTATTTTTGTCGTATACTTTAAAGCCGGGTTCCGAAATTTATAATGTTTTCACCGGCACTGAAAGAAATATTATGTTACAGGGAAAAAAAATAATATTAGGAGTTACAGGTAGTATTGCAGCCTATAAATCGGCTTATCTTATCCGCTTGCTTGTAAAAGAAGGGGCAGAGGTTAAGGTGATTATGAGCGAACTTGCTAAAGAGTTTATCACACCTCTTACCTTGGCAACTTTATCGAAGAATCCTATTTTAGTAGACTTCTTTAATCCTGAAAACGGCGATTGGAATAGTCATGTTGATTTAGGTTTGTGGGCCGATGCCTATGTGATAGCACCCGCCACTGCCAATACAATGGGTAAAATGGTAAGTGGAGTGGCCGATAATTTGCTTGTTACCACATATCTTTCGGCACGCTGTCCGGTTTTTATAGCTCCGGCCATGGATTTGGATATGTTTAACCATCCATCTACGCGTCGGAATATCGAAATCCTTAAATCCTATGGCAATCAGATTATTGAGCCGGCATCAGGCCAGTTGGCCAGTGGCTTGGAGGGTAAAGGCCGTATGGACGAACCGGAGAATATTGTGGCATTTATCGACCAATATTTCACTCCCAAAAAAATGGCTGGCAAGAAAGTTCTGATTACTGCCGGACCCACTTACGAAAAAATTGACCCGGTACGTTTTATCGGTAATTATTCCACAGGAAAAATGGGATTTGCCATTGCCGAGGCATGTGCCAATCAGGGAGCAGAGGTAATACTTATTGCAGGGCCGGTAAACCAGAGCCTCAAAAACAAAAGTATCAAACGCATTGATGTGGAATCGGCGGATGAAATGTATAGAAATGCGATGACTTATTTTGAACAGGCTGATGGCGCTATTTTGTGTGCCGCCGTGGCCGATTTTACGCCTGTAAGTCCGGCTAATCATAAAGTAAAACGCGAGAAGGAAAATCTGCAACTTGATCTTAAACCAACACGTGATATTGCTGCGGCCTTGGGGGCTGCAAAACGGCACGAGCAATTTCTGGTAGGCTTTGCTCTCGAAACTGACAATGAAGAGGCTAATGCTTTAAGCAAGATGGAACGAAAAAACTTTGATTTTATCGTACTTAATTCTTTGCAGGATCCTAAATCCGGTTTTGGTTTTGATACTAATAAGGTTACTATCATGCACCGTTCGGGACTTCAGAAAAAATATGAACTTAAATCAAAATTAGCCGTTGCTAATGATATAGTAAATGAGATAAATACATTGATATTCTGAGAAATGTTTATAACTCAATAAAACTTTAACTCTATGGCGAAAATAAAACTGCTCGTGGTTTTGTGTGTAGTTACAACATTGGCTGTAGCTCAAGAGCTTAACTGCAATATACAGATTAATTCGGATCAAATTATTGGTTCTAATAAATCTGTTTTCAATACATTGCAGAAATCGATGTCGGAATTTGTAAATAATAGAAGGTGGACTGAACTTGCATTTACCAATACCGAAAAAATTGAATGTACCATGACTGTGATTGTGAAAAAGGTTGATGGTGACAATTTTACCTGCGAAATTCAGGTGCAATCGCGACGCCCGGTTTTCAATTCGAGCTATTATACTACATTATTCAACTTTAGAGACAATACCTATAACTTTCAGTACAAGGAGTTTGACCTGCTTGAACTGAATGAAAATACCATCACGTCCAATCTTACGGCGGTATTGGCATATTATGCTTATTTAATTATTGGTTATGATATGGATTCGTACTCGCGGTTTGGTGGTACGCCTTATTTTTTGGCTGCCGAAGCCATTGTAAACTCGGCGCAAGCTGCTAATTTAGATGGGTGGAAAGCATTTGAGAGCGATAAAAACCGTTACGCTCTGATTAATAATCTTACGGATGAAGCTTTTAAAAAGTTTAGGAATTATTTTTATGAATATCATCGGCTTGGTTTGGACGAAATGTCGCAAAATTCAACTAATGCCAGAGCCCGGATTGTGTCGGGAATACCGGTTTTGAAAGATGCTAACCGGGCAAGACCATCAGCTATTGTAATTGCCTCGTTTATGGATGCCAAAACTGATGAGTTGATTAATATCCTCTCCAAAGCTACCGAAGCTGAGAAAAAGGAAGCCGTGGAAATACTCACAGATGTAAGGCCTACACAGGCTGATAAATTCCAAACTGTGTTTAAATAAGCTATCATGATTTGTTTTTCTTTATGTAGTTTTTAATCAGAATAAACATTGAATGTTAAAGTCACTTTATATATTGAATTATGCGCTCATCTCAGAACTGAAAATAGATTTTGAGGGCGGTTTTTCGGCTATTACGGGCGAAACCGGTGCCGGTAAATCCATTATCCTGGGTGCATTATCTCTTATTTTAGGTCAAAGGGCTGAACTTAAGGCTCTGAAATATGATGAGGATAAGTGTGTAATTGAGGCAGAGTTTGATCTGAAAGGATATAAAAAAATTGACGATTTTTTCAAATCAAATGATTTGGATTATGATGGCAAAAACTGCATTATCAGACGTGAAATGACGGGTTCGGGCAAATCACGGGCTTTTGTTAACGATACCCCTGTGTCGCTTACTATATTGCGTGATCTTACCAACAAACTTATCGATATACACTCGCAACACGACAATCTGCTCTTGTCTAATACCAATTATCAATTGGAGGTAGTGGATACCATCGCCTGCAATCAGGACTTGCTCTTGGTATATCAAACTGCTTACAACCAATGGGTGCAGTTGCAAACCGACCTCAGGAAAATGGAGCAAAATGCCGGTAAACAGGCTACAGAACTTGATTTTATAAGATTTCAGTTTACGCAACTTTCCGAAGCTAATTTATACGAAACTGAGCAGGAAGAACTCGAAACTGAGCAGGAAACGCTTACGCATGCCGAAGAAATTAAAATAGAATTGCTCCGGGTTACAAGTTTGCTGACCGATGAGAATGCAGTGGTTCCGCTCGTCAAAGAGGCACTTGGTGCAGTCAATAAAGTAAAAGCCTATCTGGCCGATGGGGCCATTTGGGCAGAGCGTTTAGAGTCGGCTTATATTGAGTTGAAAGACATCAATAATGATGTGATGACCTTTGCCGATAAGGTGGAATATAATCCCGAACGGCTGGATTATGTGCAAAACCGGCTTAGCGACATCTATACTTTACAAAAAAAATATAAAGTATCGTCTGTGGCCGAACTTATGAGCCTGCGTGATGAGTTGGATGTGCAGCTACAGCAAATTGAGAATTTTGATGAAGAAATTGATAAGCTGCGCAAGGCTGTTGAGCTTGCTTTGGCAGAGCTTGAAAAGGCCGCTGCTAAGCTGACTGCTTCCCGGAAAAATGCCGTAAAACCCATTGTTGATTATTTGGTGGAGCATTTATCTAAACTTGGGATGCCTAATATCCGCTTTGATGTGGATATAAAACCGGCAGCCAATTACAGTACAGTAGGTATTGATGATGTCCAGTTTATGTTTTCGGCCAATAAAAACCGCGATTTACAGCCTGTACAGCTTATAGCATCGGGAGGTGAGGTGTCGCGGCTTATGCTTTCGGTGAAAGCCATGACGGCTAATAAATCTGATCTGCCTACAATTATTTTTGATGAAATTGACACCGGAGTGTCAGGCGAAATTGCTCACCGTATGGGCGAAATAATGCACGCAATGAGTAGCGGTATGCAGGTAATTACAATTACGCATTTACCGCAGATAGCAGCCAAAAGCGCTCAGCATTACCGCGTTTATAAAGATGATACAGGGCAACAGTCCGAAACATTTATAGAACGTCTTACTCCGGAACAGCGGATTCAGGAAATAGCTCAAATGCTGAGTGGTAAAAATCCTACCGAGGCGGCCTTGCTCAATGCCCGCGAACTGCTTAACTTGCGATAATACAACATTATCTTCTATATACAAAAACAGGAAGACAAACTCTGCATTGAATTAGTCTTCCTGTTTTTTTTATTACTTCACTTTGGGTTATCCGTTAGTGCTACGGGTATCTTTTACCACCACATCGTGCGCACCACCTTCTATAATGCTGGTTGACGAAACGAGGGTAATTTTTGCGTTGGTTTTCAAATCGTTCAAATCCATCACACCACAACTACTCATGGTCGATTTGATTTTGCCAATTGTAACATCCAAATTATCTTTCAACTTGCCTGCATAGGGAACAAAACTATCGACACCTTCTTCAAATTTCAGGTTTTCGCTACCTCCCATATCGTAGCGTTGCCAGTTGCGGGCGCGGTTAGAGCCTTCGCCCCAGTATTCTTTCATGTAGTTGCCGTTTACCAGCAATTTACGGGTAGGACTTTCGTCGAAACGGGCAAAGTAACGCCCCATCATTATAAAGTCAGCCCCCATGGCCATAGCCAATACCATGTGATAATCCTGCACAATACCACCATCAGAACAGATAGGGACATATACACCGGTTTTCTCGAAATACTCGTCGCGCGCTGCAGCTACCTCAATCAGTGCAGTAGCCTGCCCACGACCGATACCTTTCTGCTCACGGGTAATGCAAATAGAGCCTCCACCAACGCCAACTTTTACAAAATCGGCTCCTGCTTCGGCCAGATATAAAAATCCATCACGATCCACTACGTTTCCGGCACCTACCTTTATGTTTTCGCCAAAAGTTGATTTGATGTATTCCAGAGTTTCTTTTTGATATTCCGAAAAACCATCCGACGAATCAATACACATCACATCTACACCAGCCTCAATTAGTCGGGGTACACGCTCTTTATAATCTCTGGTATTAATGCCGGCTCCCACAAGCAGCTTCATGTTATCGTCGGACAACTCGTTGGGATTAGCTTTGTGATTTTCGTAGTCTTTTCTGAATACAAAGTATTTTAAATGTTGATTTTTATCAATAATAGGTAAGCAGTTGAGTTTGTGATCCCAGATTATGTCGTTGGCATCGCTTATGGAAATACCGAAATCGCCTGTAATAAGTTTTGAAAACGGAGTCATGAACTCTTTTACTTTTTTGTTAGCAGGGTCGCGTGTTACTCGGTAGTCGCGGCCGGTTACAATGCCCAGCAGTTTGCCATCCGAAGTACCGTCGTCGGTTACTCCAATGGTGCCGTGTCCCGAAAACTCTTTCAGAGCCAGCACATCCTGTAGGGTATGTTCTGGGGTGAGGTTGGCATTGCTTACCACAAAACCGGCTTTGTAGGTTTTTACGCGGAACACCATTTCGGCTTGCGACTCAATGCCTTGCGAGCCGAAAATAAAGGATAATCCACCATTACGTGCCAGCGCTATAGCCATTTTATGGTCGGATACCGACTGCATAATAGCAGAAACAAACGGAACATTCAGCGATATCGGTGCTTCTTCACCTTTTCTGAATTTTACAAGCGGAGCTTTCAGGGTAATATTGGCCGGAGTACATGCCTTGGAGGTCAGACCTGGAATCAATAAATACTCGCTGAAAGTTCTGGAAATGTCATTTAAGTAGTGTGCCATACCGTGTAGAATGATTTTTGAAATAAAATTTTGCAAAGGTAGCCAAAAAACGCATATAAGCCAAACATAAAAAGCGCCCGAAGAAGCCAAAAAGTATTAAAGTAACAAATGTGTACGTTTTTTCACTTGAGGTAAAGAGGTACAAATTTTAATATTGAATAGAAGTGATGAAAATTTTATTTTCTTTGTGCTTTGTTGTGTTGAAATCTTTTCTCTTTTGTCCGTTTTGTTTGTGAATAATTGTCTATTTTTGTTTTGAAAATCACAATTCTCTGGAAATAAAGACAAAATGCAATGATTATGGCTTTCGTAAAGAGAATCAGATAAGTAAGAGGTCGTAAGAAGCCTGATGGCATGTAAAACATAGCTAATTAACAAAATGAACAACAGTGAAATCCTGATCTATCAAAATTCCGAAGGTAGCATTAAAATAGATGTTCGTCTGGAGGAAGAAAGCGTTTGGCTTACGCAGGCTCAAATGGGTGAGTTGTTTGGAAAAGACAAAAGAACCATTTCGGAGCACATACGTAATGTATTTAAAGAAGGTGAATTAGATGAAAAAGTGGTTGTCCGGAAATTCCGGACAACCACTCAACACGGTGCTATAGCAGGAAAAACGCAGGAATCGGAAGTGAATGGCTATAATCTTGACGTTATTATTTCGGTTGGCTACCGTGTAAAATCACCTCAGGGTACACAATTCCGTATCTGGGCTACTCAACGGTTGAAAGAATATATCATTAAGGGATTTACGTTGAATGATGAGCGTTTCAAGTCTGGTAGTTCGATGAACTATTTCAACGAATTGCAGGAACGTATTCGCGAGATACGCATTTCCGAAAGATTTTTCTATCAGAAAATTAAAGACATATACACCACCAGTATTGATTACGATGCAAAAGACGAACGAACCATTGAGTTTTTCAAGGTGGTGCAAAATAAATTACTTTGGGCTATTAGCCAGCAAACGGCAGCCGAATTAGTATATCGCAGGGTAGATGCTTCCTTGCCTCTGATGGGTATGCAGTCGTTGGATAAGAAAAATACATTGGCGATAAAGAAGACTGATATCAGCATTGCCAAAAACTACTTAAAAGAAGATGAAATAAAGTTGTTGGGTTTATTGGTTGAACAGTATTTGGCTTTTGCCGAAACAATGGCACAACAGCACCAACCCATGTATATGAAAGATTGGATTCAACGTTTAGATGTGATTCTGCAACTGAATGGCAGAGAGTTACTCACCCATGCAGGTAAAATCAGCCACGATAGAGCGTTGAAAAAATCAAATGAGGAATTTGAGAAATACAAAATAGCTCAACAAGCGATAGAAAAGGAGCAAAGCCTGAAAGAAATTGAAGAGGATATTAAGAAAATAGCTAAGGGATAAAATGGATAATGAATTACACGAACTGGCAAAGAGCATTGTCGCTATACAGAAGCAAGCTGCACTGCAGACGCTCAACTACTGGAAACCCGAAGCAGAGAATATCATTGTTTCCCAAAGTAAGGATATTGAAAGGATTGAGTACACGTTGGATATGCTTTGCGAGGTTGCTTATGACGATGAGGTTCTAAGAATATTCAAAAGATTATGCCGTTATTATTACGATATTGACCCGCTTGCCACAGCTCAACACGTTAATACTTACAGGGAAATGTGGGACAACAAAGAAGATAATAGTGATATAAGTTCAAAATAAAATCAGCCTTATGCCCGAAACTCAAAACATAGAATACAAATCCGTTTGGAAAGACGAATACCTGAAATGGATATGCGGCTTTGCCAATGCCCAAGGCGGTACGCTCTACATTGGTAAAGACGATAACGGCAATGTAGTAGGCGTAAAGAATGCCAAAAAGCTATTGGAAGAATTGCCCAATAAGATAACAACCATTCTTGGAATCGTTGCTCCTGTCAATCTGTACCAGACCGAACAAGGAGACTATATCGAAATCATTGTCGAGCCACACCCCAATCCGGTAAATTACAAAGGTGAGTACCATTATCGTAGCGGTAGCACCAAACAAGAACTCAAAGGTGCGGCGTTAGATAAATTCCTTTTACAGAAATACGGCAGAAAGTGGGACTGCGTACCAATTCCAACCGTCAGCATTTCAGATTTAAAGCAAGAAACAATTAATTTCTTCAAAGAACGTGGCATTGACAGCAACCGTCTTGATGAAAAGTGCCGTAAGGACACTCCCGAACAATTGCTCGAAAACCTGAATTTGTTTGAAAACGGTCTATTGAAACGAGCCGCCTTACTGCTTTTCCACCCCGACCCTGAAAAATTCGTTACAGGAGCGTATGTTAAAATTGGCTATTTCCGCACCAATACCGATTTGCGGTATCAGGACGATATTCACGGCAATTTGTTCGAGCAAGTCGAAAAAACGATGGAACTGCTTTTGACAAAATATACACGAGCATTGATAAGTTACGACGGACTCCACCGTATCGAAACCTACGAATATCCCAAAGAAGCCTTGCGCGAAGCACTTTTGAATGCGGTAACACATAAGGAATACTCAGGCGGTGCGCCCATTCAAATCCGTGTTTACGATGACAAAATAATGATTTGGAACGAGGGACGATTACCCGAAGATTGGACAATCGAAAAACTTCTGCAAAACCATTCTTCTCGCCCTAACAACCCCGATATTGCCAATGCTTTTTTCCGCAGCGGTTATGTAGAGTCGTGGGGGCGGGGCATTTCCAAAATCGAAGAACAATGTGTCGCAGCAGGTTTACCCGCACCGCAGTTTACTCCCCAAGGTTCAGATTTTTGGGTAACTTTCCGAAAAGACATTTACAATAAGGAAGATTTGAGCAAGTTAGGACTAAGCGAAAGACAAATAAAAGCCGTGCTGTATGTGAAAGAGAAAGGAAGAATTACTAATAGTGAATACCAAGAGTTAAACAATATTTCGAGAAGGACGGCAACGGATGAATTGGCAGAATTGACGAATAAATTCGGAATGTTTAAAAACACAGGTTACGGTGCAGGTAGTTTTTATGAATTAATTGCGCATTAATTGCGCAATTTGCGTAGTAATTGCGCAATAATTGCACAAATTGCACTGTAATTGCCTCACAATTGCCTCATAATAGCCTCAATCGCTTCATGCTGAAAGCGTGCATTGCGTGCAACGGGCGTGCAATTCTGATGGTGGTTTGTCTGGAGTTGCCGATAATATAAAATTGAAACTGCCGATAAACGACCGAAACAACCGGAAAGATACGAAAACCCCGTTGATAGGAATGGGGCAAAAGGGGCAACGATTGGGCAATAATGGGGCAAGTTGGGCAATTAATAGTCATTTGTTAGTCAATATGGTCAATCAAAACATGTAGAACTGATCTTCAAGTCCCCCTTTGGGGGATTGAGGGGGCTTTAAATCAATTACCATGGATCAACCCAAACTCGAACGCCTGCTCAGGTTAATGAAAATGCTCATAGCCAACAGCTCATTAACCGTGGATGAAATTGCCGACAAACTAAGCATTTCGTCCCGTTCCGTATATCGCTATATCGACACATTTCGGGATGCCGGGTTTGTCATTAAAAAGACGAATAACTGCCCAAAACTCGACAAGTCCTCCCCATATTTCAAAGACATTAGCGAGTTAATTCATTTTACCGAAGAAGAAGCCTATATCCTCAAATCAGCTATTGAGAACATAGACGAAACCAACCTGCTCAAACAAAATCTTAAAAAGAAGCTCTACACCGTTTACGACTACAATATTCTGGCTGAAACCATTGTAAGCGGCAAAAACGGGCGGAATGTCGGGCAGTTAGTACAAGCCATAGAGAATAAAAAGCGGGTCGTACTGAAAAACTATTCCTCAGCTCACGGCAACGATATTCGTGATAGGGAAGTAGAGGCTTATGCTTTTACCACCAATTATGTACAGGTATGGTGTTATTGCCCGGAAGAAAATAAAAACAAACTCTTCAAAATCTCAAGAATCGGAAGTGTGGAGATACTGCCCGAAGCCTGGCAATACGAGGCTAATCACCAATCCGGCTATATCGATGTGTTCCGCATGAACAGCAACGAAACCAAACCCGTAAAACTCAAACTGGGTTTACGGGCCGCCAGCCTGCTAACGGAAGAATTCCCCTTAGCTTCAAAATACCTCAACAAGCTATCCGACAACGAATGGATATTTGAATCCGAAGTTTGTTCTTACGATGGTGTAGGTCGTTTTGTAATGGGATTACTGGACGATATTGAAATTATCGACACGCCGGAACTGCAAAAACACATTGCCACACACCTAAAAAACATTCAAAATAAATTTTAAGATTATCCGCAAAGCGACCTGTTTAATGCTCAAAGTCTCTCAACCGACCGACCTCGTCCGGTGAGCCGAAAAACCAGCGAGAGAAGCGTAGAAATACCCACTGTTTGACGACCAACGGGAGGAGTTTGGGGATTTCAGCTTCTCGAACGCCAGTTTTTCGAGTGAAGCGGGCGCAGTCTTGAATTTTTTGCTGACTTTTTGTTTCAAGACAAAAAGTTAGTCCGGGTTTGGGGCAGAAGCCCCATTACTTCAACTTTCTGAAAATCTATGATTTCAGAAAAACTTTACTTTTATTTGGTACTTTTTTTCTCATTGTCATAAGTTGTCAAAAACTCCCCGTTTTTTTGTATCATAAAAAAACATATCCAGCGTTTAGATTTTCAACCGGATATAAATGATAAAAGTATAACATTTTTACACCCCCTCCTTTGGAGGGGTTTGGGGAGGCTAAATTTATGAAAACAAAGAAAAGACATTACATTAACTTCGACATTGCCGGCTTCTCTTATTGGGATGGATGCGAAGTTTTCAATGAATTGAAAATCGGCACTGAACTCACACTCAATCGGGAAGAAGACAATAAGTTCGACCCCTATGCTGTAGCCATATACTACGGCGAATCCAAACTTGGATTTATTCCCCGCACTTCCAACCACGAAATCAGCAAGTTTCTTGAACTCGGTCATACCGACCTTTTTGAGGTGCGGATCAACCGTATTACACCCGATGCACACACAGAGAATCAGATAGGTGTCATTGTATATATTAAACCGGTGACAGTTGGATAACAGAACACCACTTTTAGGTTTTCAGAACCTGTAAGATGATGTTTAAAGAAAGATAGAAAATGCAACAAGACCGAAACATAGAATTATTTATGGCTGCATTTTATGCAGATTTGAATGTTCTTCAGAAGCTGATTGGAAATAAGGTTGATATGCAGGTCAGAATCCCAATATTATCCAAAGAATTAGAGGATTATTGGGGAAATGAATATGTTGAGATCAATGTTTTAGATATTCTCAATTGGGCGGCTAATGGATTTTATGAATATTTCGATGAGGATAATTTATGTGTTATTCATAGTTATGCTGATGAAGATCAGGATGTAAGGACTTGCATAAACCCATCCGAGTACTATTCTAAAGTGCTGGCTTGTATAGTTTGGTTATGTGATAATTTCAAGATAAATAACTTTACAATTAAAGATTATTCCCGTTACAGGCTTCTAAGACATGTGATTTGTGATGATGAAAATTGGTTGGATGCAGATGAAATTAAAGAAGCGTTAGAAAAAGGATACAGGGAAATTGACCTGAACCTGATTAACGAAGCCGAGAAAGGCAATGGCATTACTTGTTATAGTTTAGTTCAAAAAGGAGCTGATTATAAGATTGATCCTGTAGATTTTACAGAGGAGAGTGCTGTTGTCGATATCTTAGGTAGCGATATGTCTTTTCATAAATTAGAAATGATTAGTTATTTGTCTGAAAAAGAGAAATGGGATGAATCAGATGCATACGATATGATCTCCAGCATGTATCAAGTCGGTGTAAGTAATTATATTTTGGATATTGTCATGATGAATGAATCTTAGAATGCAACAAATAATAGAAACATACTTGTAACTCGTAACGATTTACTTGTAATTAGCATAATATTTTAAAATTCTCACGTATCTACTGGAAACCCGTCAAACAGCAAAATTTGCCCGTTACCATAAAATATCCCTCAATGATTGCCTAAATGATGCCACACTTCAACAATGCAAGCATTGACAAGGCACCTTTGGTTTCTGTATGAGCACCAACAGTTTGCTGGCTATCTCGACCTTCGGGGAACTCGTTGTGATTTGCTTTCAATTTTTGGTATCTTTGACATCACTAACAGCAAAGTGAAAGCACAGTACAAAGCATTGATAGTTGTGATTTGCTTTCAATTTTTGGTATCTTTGACATCACTAACAGCGCGGTCCAAAAGTAATCAATATTACTGTTCGTTGTGATTTGCTTTCAATTTTTGGTATCTTTGACATCACTAACAGCTACACAGTAGTAGAAGTGGGAGAGAGGCTCGTTGTGATTTGCTTTCAATTTTTGGTATCTTTGACATCACTAACAGCTTGTATCATGCTAATCATTATGAGGATTGGGTTGTGATTTGCTTTCAATTTTTGGTATCTTTGACATCACTAACAGCGAATTAAACAAAACTTAGCAATGGCGTACCGTTGTGATTTGCTTTCAATTTTTGGTATCTTTGACATCACTAACAGCAATTGCGAGCGAAACACTTTAATAAACGTAGTTGTGATTTGCTTTCAATTTTTGGTATCTTTGACATCACTAACAGCGAATATTAATATATCCGGGGATTTGTAACTGTTGTGATTTGCTTTCAATTTTTGGTATCTTTGACATCACTAACAGCCGTGTTGCCGATTGAGGAATATGACCGGCTGTTGTGATTTGCTTTCAATTTTTGGTATCTTTGACATCACTAACAGCTTTCAAATTCATTAAAGCTAAAAGAGCTAAGTTGTGATTTGCTTTCAATTTTTGGTATCTTTGACATCACTAACAGCGAATGGGTAAATTGCCAAACGAACAAGGCTGTTGTGATTTGCTTTCAATTTTTGGTATCTTTGACATCACTAACAGCCCGTTACTTGTAACAATGAATACACCATGTGTTGTGATTTGCTTTCAATTTTTGGTATCTTTGACATCACTAACAGCGGTAGGCTGTTGTTTAATGACTGCAAATATGTTGTGATTTGCTTTCAATTTTTGGTATCTTTGACATCACTAACAGCATGTAGCCATATAATTAAACGTTTACAGTTGTTGTGATTTGCTTTCAATTTTTGGTATCTTTGACATCACTAACAGCAGAAGCTGAAATAGGACGACCGTTGTTTTCGTTGTGATTTGCTTTCAATTTTTGGTATCTTTGACATCACTAACAGCATTACATTGCATTCACATGTGTTTTCAGTTGTTGTGATTTGCTTTCAATTTTTGGTATCTTTGACATCACTAACAGCAGTTTTCAACCTGCTTTGTTCACTAATTAAGTTGTGATTTGCTTTCAATTTTTGGTATCTTTGACATCACTAACAGCCCGTACAGAATCATCTTAGACACATAAAAGGTTGTGATTTGCTTTCAATTTTTGGTATCTTTGACATCACTAACAGCTAGAACAAAAGCGGGATATTGACCGCCGGGGTTGTGATTTGCTTTCAATTTTTGGTATCTTTGACATCACTAACAGCCCTTAGTCAACACAGGGGAATTCCATTACCGTTGTGATTTGCTTTCAATTTTTGGTATCTTTGACATCACTAACAGCGGCCTTTTGTTCTGACCTGTTTACTGATGTGTTGTGATTTGCTTTCAATTTTTGGTATCTTTGACATCACTAACAGCGGCCTCAAGCATGGGGCGAAGGCTGGGTGAGTTGTGATTTGCTTTCAATTTTTGGTATCTTTGACATCACTAACAGCCAAAATCAGGTTGATTTACAAGCTCTACGTGTTGTGATTTGCTTTCAATTTTTGGTATCTTTGACATCACTAACAGCCATTTATATTCGTTTTCTCTCTTATCAACAGTTGTGATTTGCTTTCAATTTTTGGTATCTTTGACATCACTAACAGCTTATTTCTCTTTCCGGCTCCATACATGAACGTTGTGATTTGCTTTCAATTTTTGGTATCTTTGACATCACTAACAGCTTACAGACCAAACAGAAAAACAGAGGTTATGTTGTGATTTGCTTTCAATTTTTGGTATCTTTGACATCACTAACAGCTACTTTCAAGAAGGTGAAATTAAGGCGTGTGTTGTGATTTGCTTTCAATTTTTGGTATCTTTGACATCACTAACAGCCAAGTCCAATTGAACCAACATATTCTAATTGTTGTGATTTGCTTTCAATTTTTGGTATCTTTGACATCACTAACAGCAATGCGTTGTGTGCGGCGAATGTTTCGCCCGTTGTGATTTGCTTTCAATTTTTGGTATCTTTGACATCACTAACAGCTAATGTCGGCGGTTTTACGCTCTGTAATCCGTTGTGATTTGCTTTCAATTTTTGGTATCTTTGACATCACTAACAGCTGTTATGTTTCAGGGCATTTATTAAATTGTGTTGTGATTTGCTTTCAATTTTTGGTATCTTTGACATCACTAACAGCCAAATCAAAAACCATTGCTTCATCAATGGTGTTGTGATTTGCTTTCAATTTTTGGTATCTTTGACATCACTAACAGCGTTTTACAAAAAGACAAGAAGTCAGAAGCGTTGTGATTTGCTTTCAATTTTTGGTATCTTTGACATCACTAACAGCTCGTATCAAGTGCCATAATTATTCAAGATTGTTGTGATTTGCTTTCAATTTTTGGTATCTTTGACATCACTAACAGCTTTAAACCGCTTGGGGTCATTAACACATATGTTGTGATTTGCTTTCAATTTTTGGTATCTTTGACATCACTAACAGCAAGGTCGAAGAAGCTCCAACGATGTGGCCAGTTGTGATTTGCTTTCAATTTTTGGTATCTTTGACATCACTAACAGCATTATCAAGCCGTTTCAAATAATCTCCATTGTTGTGATTTGCTTTCAATTTTTGGTATCTTTGACATCACTAACAGCATAAATGTTTAGAAAAATATATCATTGGTGTTGTGATTTGCTTTCAATTTTTGGTATCTTTGACATCACTAACAGCAGACCCAGACAAATGGTGGACTGACGGTATGTTGTGATTTGCTTTCAATTTTTGGTATCTTTGACATCACTAACAGCTTGTTTAGATTGTTATAAATTAATACAGGAGTTGTGATTTGCTTTCAATTTTTGGTATCTTTGACATCACTAACAGCATCAGGTTCGATGCATGCTTTGAAAAATCTGTTGTGATTTGCTTTCAATTTTTGGTATCTTTGACATCACTAACAGCTCGTCGGAAATAGCTCCTGCCTCGTAATTTGTTGTGATTTGCTTTCAATTTTTGGTATCTTTGACATCACTAACAGCTGGCTCCGGGGACATTAGTGCCGTTCATGGGTTGTGATTTGCTTTCAATTTTTGGTATCTTTGACATCACTAACAGCAAAAAATGATAGTGTAGAGGGAGAAACCATGTTGTGATTTGCTTTCAATTTTTGGTATCTTTGACATCACTAACAGCAAAAAGACCACATACATATAGAGTGGGAACGTTGTGATTTGCTTTCAATTTTTGGTATCTTTGACATCACTAACAGCACGATTGGTGTAATTGATAGTTATTCAATGATTTATCGCAACTTTTAGGATTTGAAAATGAACTGTTAGCTGAAAGGAAATCCCGTCTTATGGACGGGATTTTTTATTGTATGAAAAACTGAATCAGCTATAAAGGATATAAAAATGCTTAAAAAAGTTCCAGTTGCTGATAAGGTGTGGATACTTCTTTGATCTTCTTTCCTTGAAATAATTCCATTTGCCCGAATTGTTTGTCGGTGATACATAGTACCCCAACCTGACCGGCTTCGGGTAAAAATGATTTTACACGTTTTATGTGTACCTCGGCATTTTCTCTGCTCGGACAGTGCCGAAGGTAAATGGAAAACTGAAACATGGTAAACCCATCGGTTACCAATTTTTTGCGGAAATCGGTATATGCCTTTTTTTCTTTCTTGGTTTCGGTAGGTAAGTCAAAAAATACAAGTACCCACATAATACGATATTCACTAAAACGTTCCATTATAATTCAGTTTTAGTCGGAGGGCGATCTCAGGTCGCACCCCAACTAGAAAGTAGGATATGAAATTTTACGACTTTCTCCAAGATAGCATTTGGCCAGCGAGGCTGTGGTTTGCCCTATGGCTATCATCAGTGGGCTACGCTGACCATTTATATTGACATCCAGCACCGGAATGCTGAGTAGTTTTGCTTTAATTTCTTTGGTCAGTTCCATTTCAAATTCGTCGTTTTTGCTGTAAAAAGGCACTTCTTCGGCAGCAATTGATTGTTTAATAGCTAACTTATTGTTTATATTGTCTGTCTGCTTAAGATACGCTTCGTCGAATATTTCTACTACAAGTTTATCCACAAACGGGCGATATGGTTCCATAATATCGTCGGCCAGGCAATATGCGTTGTAGCGGTTGTGGTGATGTATGCCCAGCGTGGGGAGCAATCCGCTGCCAACCAGCGAGCGAGCCATAACAGCCCGCAAGATGGCATATCCGTAATTCAACAGGTTGTTGGGCGGAGACCCTTCGCGCCCTCTGCGAAATCCCGGAAGCATCGGAAACATATTAGCCCAGTAATAGGCGGCAGCACGTCCTTCAAGATTCTCACTATCACCGCTTTTTACATCGCTTGCCCATGCCAGCATATTTTTTACGGTTTCGCCCCGTTTGGTATTTAATACATAAGCCTGATTGGCAATTTTAGCTTGAATGGTTTGTTGCCAAAGTTGTTTGCGGAGTGGGAGAGAGGAGTCTATTTGCGCCTGAAAACGTTCACTTTGTACCGTATTGCCACTTAGTGGGAGTAGCAGCCCAACCGGCATCCTACTGCTATCGCAGGTAATCACGGCACTGTTGTTGGCCAATAGTGCCTCCATAAGTCCGTGGGTTATGGTAATTTGCTTATGATCTAATATAACCACTCCGATATCTTCTACCGGTATGGTATTGTTGCCGGTACGGTCGTCCATGCCGTTGGCGTCGGGTAAGTGTATAACTAACTGGGAATTACGAAGGCTCAGATAAGCGGGATTCCCGAAATAAAGAGTGCGTTTAATCATAGTGGCTATAATATAAGTTAGTATTATGGATATGTTCTTTGTAACCAGCGCATTAAAAATATATCGTACACCCGGTAGGTGGTTTCGGTGGTTGAGTTTTCCTCCAAAATCATTTCTTTTTCCAGCAATGCATCAACCATTCGTTTGATGGTGGAAGAATTTCCAAGCTTATATTTTGTCATAAAGTCTTTAGAATAGAACTGATTAAGCTTTTCTTCTTTAGCCAAAGCTACAAGTAAATTCCACTGTTTGGCCGTAAGTAATTTACGGTATTGAAGAAAAACAGATTCCTGCTCATTTAAAATAATGGCACATTCCCGCTTTACAACTTCTACAGTTACTTTTTTATGAAGATACGCCCGGTTGCAAACAAACTGCGTGTAAAAGGTATATGTGTTTGTCCAGTTTAAAATATAGTTGATGGCTTCTTCTTCAATAGTTCGTTTCCCTTTTTCGAAATTTAAGCGTATAAAATGTCGATATTTTTCTTTATCAATGCTTTTTAAAGTCAGAAATTGGGTGCTCGCATAAAAAGGGCGTTTCGCATTGGCGAAAATTTCTGTCAACGTATGTTTTTTACTTCCGCTGAAAATAAACTGGACGTTTTTTAATTGTTGAATTTGCGTGCGCAACAAGGCTTCGATGTTTTTTTCAGGATACTCTGCAATCTGCTGAAACTCGTCAATCGCCACCACTACGCGAAGTGGTTGCGTATCAAGAAACTGAAGCAATCTTTGTAAGGTGTATTCTTTGTCATTCACAGTTTGATAATTGAATTGCACCTGAGGCGTTCCGCTTATATCGTCGTAAGTAAATACAGCTCTGAATCCTTTGAGGATTTTTATAAATTGTTTCCCTATTGGTGTTTTTTCAGTGAATTTTCTTAATATCCCATCTGCCAAAAGATGAATAAAATCATCGATATTGCGCGATGAATAAACATCAATATACACTGTTGCAATACGTTTTTCTTCGTGTAAATGCTCAAAAAAACGGCATATTAAGCCGGTTTTACCCAATCTTCTCGACGAAATAAGCGTAGTATTTGCATTGTTCTCTACATTCCTGAGTAGTTGTTGAAGCTCATCTTCTCTATCGCAAAAATATTCTTTCGACTCGTAATTGCTTATTAAAAAAGGATTTGATAAAGTGCTCATTGCGCTTATAATTGAATTGTTACACAAATATACAACTATTTTTTATTTCGCAAAATGTATAACGCATTATGCGAAATTTAGCTTTGCGCGGATTTTTCAATCAGACGGCTGATTGCCCTCAACTGCTCATCACTTTTTTTTGCTAAATAAGCTCCATTGCAGGAACAAAGTATGCACGTCAATCAAAAACTACGATTGATTTCACTCTTGATAATAATGATAGTAAACATCAGCAATATCATCAGCAAAACCATATCCACATACCGATGCCCAGTCCACGCATTGCTCCGCACGCAGTTTGAACTTATCCAACAAGCCTTTTTTCTCCATAAACGCCAATGCAGCCTTGTAGTTGTTCCATGTCGAATCATAAAACTGTTCGGAATAATCGCCGTAACAATAAGTTAGTTCGCAAGCACTTTCAGGTAAATAAAGCATCACATCTGCCAACGCTTCGGGCGAAGGTTGTAAGCCTTTAAATTCTGATATAGCCTTTTTGGCTACAGAGAACTTTTCGGTGCTACGCTCCGGTTTTTCTACATTGAACTCTTTGCGAATCAATTTTTTATACTTTTCCACCAATTCTTTTTCGTTGTGCGGGTTGAGGTAAAAGTCATAAAATTCTTTCACCGCCTTGTTTTTATCATACAAGTCGAGAATTTGCTCCACCAACTGCTCTTTAGTCAGTTTCAGAAGCTCTTTTTTGAGGGCTGGTTTGGACATGTTTTTTTTGAACTTATGTTTTTTTAAAACAGGTGATTAATAAATAAATAACACATTATTAAAAAAAATCAGCATAAAATAAATTTTACCATTCTATATATTCAATATTTTTTATTACCTTTGTAGTGCTTAATCTTATGAGTAATGGCGAATAAATGTCATCACCATTTATTTTGTGGTTCTTATTTCCTCTCATAAGGGAATATAAGTAAACAAAAGGCATTCCAAAACAGAGAAATTATTGAAATATAGAATGGGTTGTGATTTGCTTTCTTAATTTTTGTCTAACAAATCCATATATTTTAAACTACATTTCTATGGAATGCCTTTCTATTTTTCCCAATCTATTAACTATTAGTTTAGCGCAAACCTCCTTAATCATCGTCCCATCTATAGCTCTTTCCATTTTATTTAAAGTCGAAAATTCTGCTTTATTAATTATTGACGTAGCTATTTCGTTGCGGACAAAGAAAATTTGATTTCCACTAAAACTCACCACTTTGTAGATATTCTGTCTTTTCTCTTTAGTTAATTCGATTTGTTTGTTTACGGAGATATTTACTCTTTCATCTTCATTGGGTACATATACCAAATCATTTGGTGTTAAATAGAAATCGTTTTCACCTTTAAGTTCTACCGGTGGTAAACCCTGTTTTTGTCTTTCTATAACTACATTCAAGGGAATAGTTTCATAACTGCGTTTGCCGTTTTTGTCCTCGTAAACAGCAAAAAAGAGGTTCGTCCCCTTTGCGGCTTCCACGTATTTGTCTTTCTTATTCCCGTTTTCTCCCAATGAGAATTTACTCCCCAATTCAAATATACGAACTTTCCGAATGGGTTGGTGGGTACTACCGTCATTGTATTGCTTGATATTGGCATTCATTTCTTCCAATCCTTCAGGCGTAAAAGCAATCTCAGGATTATTGTTTTTGTATGCCAGATAGTTTTTGAGAATTTTCTGAATGCCTGTATCGGTAATTGCAGCAATGGTTTTCAAATCGAAAGTGGTATCCACACTCTTTCGGGTAGCTGTGAGAATCTTTCCTTTAGGTACTTTCACCCACGGCAAATCCACTTTGCCGGAAACGGTCTCTTTGTGCATCGGTTTTCGTATCGCCCAGTTCGTTCCTTCTTGCTTTACCTTGGCTTTAATTTTCTTACCGTCTTTTTCTGTCCATTTTTCGTAATTATTGGTTGCTTTGTTGATTACCCGAAGATTTTGCTTGAAACTTATCACAATGGTTTCCAATTCACCTTTTGCATCAATAGTAAAATCATTATCAGCTATAACAAGAACTTCTTTTTCAATCTTGCCCCAAGGTTTTTTAAATTGCCATTGATAATTGCCTTTATCATCGGGTTTGGTTTTAAAACAAAGTTTGTTTTTCAAATCATACCGAAACCCTTTTTCATCATTAGTACCTTTTTCGTGAGCATTTTTATTATTCAGGTAATTAACGTGGTCTCTCGTCATACAGGCAATTACCAATGCATCCATTGCGTGGTGGCGGTGGTCAATCCGCTTCTTTTCAATTTTCACCTGTTTAGAATCAATATTTACGTTATCTATCGGTAAATATTTTTGATATTGCTCATTCCAATAGGTAAATGCATCGCTATTGGTCAATTGATTCATCCGTTCAAAGCGTGGCAAAATCAAATCGCTCCAAACAGCGTCCATTCCCCAATCTTTTTTAAGTACGGTGGTAATTCTTCCATTTCCCGGAATCAGGTTTTTTGAATTGACTCCATCGTCTTCTTTATCGGCACGAACAATATTGGAAAGCAACGACGAAATAAACTTACTAATATAGCGGGTGTCGTTCATTTGCCGGGCAATCATTTTTTCGGGAATTTCTTCCAATAACAGGTTTTGCCGCTTGGTTTTGCTTTTGGCATAATGCTCTTTTACAAAAGTTTGATATGCTTCTTCGGAAAAAATCTCAACCACTTTGCCCATTCCGCATTCCACTTTTGTGCCGTGGTGGTTTTTGATAAACTCCAGACCAAGTTGCTTGTCTTTCAACTGATTTACAGCAGCTTCGCAAATAACTTTATTGTTGAAACTATCATCGAAATAGCGAGATTTCGGGATAACGTGTTCTATTTGATAATCTTCGGTAAACAGCCGTCCGAGCGGGATTACACTTCCGGTGTAAGGAGAACGATATTTTTGTTCGAGCCACAGTTTGTAGCGTTGCAACTCTGATTTGCTGGGTTGCGACGATTTGCTGATTTTGACAATATCTTCGGGCAATTCAATCGTAGAGTTCAACACTCCATCTTCGTAAATTCTCAAGGCATCTTGCTGCATTGGAGAGAATGGACGAACATTTTCAACCGGAAGTTTCCCGTCAGAATTTTCTTTCAATTCTGCTAATAGTGCTTTTATCCGCAGGTTTGTAGCTTCGTTGTTGGTCACTTGTTCGGTTAGATACTTTCGGTCATCGGCAGTGTTTTTCATTTCACGGCCCAACTCAACGTGAATCTCGCTGAAAAAATCTTTTGCGCCTTGCCCGTATTGTTTCCAAATATCTCGAACCACCCGTAATGTTTCGGTAATTACCTGTTCAACAATGGGGTTGCGCAGAGAATGTTGTTTGAAATCTTCGAGGTATTGTTCAAGATCTGCGACAGAATTCCATTTTCCGGCAATGTCGGCTTCCGAATGTCTGTCGTAAATCACATAGCCTGCCAACCAAATAGGCAACCCTTGAAAATGATTATTGCCGGTAAGATTAATTGACTTTTCACGGACACGGGTTTTAATGCTCTCATCGTATTCTCCTGAAATTATCTTGTCAACTCGGCTTTGCGTTTTAGCATCAATAGCATCCCAACTCCAATACTTGCCGAGTCTCATTAATGGCAGAAGTTTTTTGATAGCCTTTTCGGAGTACGCCCCGTATTCGCTTGGGAATGGGGGAAACTTCTTGAATTCTTCTACAAAAGAGTTTTCATCCAACTTATATTTGTTGGCAAATGATTTCAATGCTGTTTCATATTCCTTTTTGTCGGTTACCGAATAGATAATGTGCCACAAATGCTGTTCTGTTTCGGCGGTCAGAAACTCAGTAGGGATATTTGCCACTTTATCCAACCTCCGACTGATTTCATAACCGGTTGTATTGCAAGGATATTTCTTCGATTTATCTTCTTCCTTTTCTTTTGAATCGTCAAAAACATAGTTCCAACGATATTTTGCAATCTCTTTTTCAACTTCTTTATTGAAGGCGGCAGGTTTTGCATTGGGAAATCTCTCTTTCAATGCGGGGCTAACCAAATGTTTCAAAATGTCTTTATGCCCAACCTCCTTTTGTGCCATCAAAAACTCAAATAGATTGACAACATCTTCTGTATTTTTCAAAAATTCAGAAGTAACATCTGCATCATCTCCTTTTCGGTATATTTTGAGATTCGATAGCCATTGCCACACACGAAATTCCTGGTAAAGTGGGTGTGATTTGGGAATGGCCTTCAGGTATTCCTTCACCTCATTGCCTTCTTTATCTTTATGAATTCTGTATTCCAACGAACAATTGCCAATGGAAGATTTTTGGCTTCGCAGCGGACGTTGGTAGAAAATAATATCTTCAACAAACAAATGCACAAAGTCGCGTTTACTCAACGTGAGCTGTTGAGCTTCGTTGTTTCGATAAAGCTCACGTACGCAATCGTTATACAAATCATTGGTAAATAACTCCGGTTGCAATTCAAACTGTTTTTTCAGAATGGCGACTAATTCTTCCTTGTAGAATTTTCGTTCAATGGTGCGAACCAACTTGCCTCTAATTTTTTGCGAAGGATTTTGCAATAGGTTTTCGTAAATATAGGTGCCAACTGTTGTATTGCTGTTTTTTATCGTTATCTCTGTCCGTGCTTTTATTTTTTTATAAATCTTATCTTGATCTTTTTTACTCATCAAATTAATTTCATCAAAGGACGGTAAAGGCGTAATTTTACGTTTTTCTTTTCCAAGTGTATCTGTCCTTCTGTCCTTTACAATTTTAATGTTACCATCTTCATCAAATTCTTCTGTTATTAGAAATTCCTTTTCTGTATTAAGCCAATTTGGTTCAGCAGTAAAGGTTGCAGAGTATTCCCATCCATTCTCAAATATGACTTTATACCAAGTTTTCTTATCATTTTTTTTATCTATATTCCCTTTCTCAATAAATACAATTTTCAATAAAGCACAGTATTCAATAATATCGGTTCTATCTTCTTCTTCACCCCTCAACTGGTAATATCCCCGCTTTTGGTTGAAATTAAGGATTATCCACGCCAATTCTTCTTTTGCAATCTTTTGGCTTAGTGCTTTCTTTCGCAGATAATAAATCGTCCAATCATAAGGGATTTTAGTCTCTTTTCCATTTGGTTTGGTGTAAAACAATTGAGGCTGCGATTGCTTGAAATCGCTCAACATTTCTTCAAAGGAGTTTATAAATATGAAATCCCTATTATTGTAAGTTAACTTTGGTTCGGATTCATCCACAAACTGTCCGAAATGCTTTTCGAAATCAATTTCTTTGGCATAATGCTCAGGTAAAAACCCCAATACATTCAATACACGGTGCAACCGTTCACGACGAAGCAAATGACGCTCCCGAATGCGGCGAATTCCCCGATAACTTGTTCTGGCAGCAGTTTGTGTTTCTAAGGGCTTTCCACCACTAAAGGTGTCTAAAACATCCTGAGTCATCGGTATAATCCTACTTCCCATCCCCAGGATTTTCTTTTCATCTGTATCCACTAATGCCCACCCAATACTATTTGTTCCTAAATCGAGTCCTAGTATATTTTTCATAATTGATGACGTTTTGCAATATTTAAATTATCGGCTATAAAGTTAAATATATAATTTTAATTTGCAAAATGTTTGCTTAAATAAATTATTGTTGTATATTTGCCTCAAATTGAAAGCAAATCACAATAAGGATTATTCCGTTGTGAAAACATTTAAGGCGGGGCAACTCGCCTTTTTTTATGTGAATATGTTTCTATTGTAAGATATAAAAAAAAGGACAGCTTGCTTTTTTATGGCAAGATGTCCTTTGCTGTTTTTGTATGAAAAATAACTTGCTTACGGAATCAGGGTTTTGAGTATGGTTTGGTTTTCCGGGTTTGTTACTTTGATTATCCACAGGCCTTGGGGCAATGTTATTTGCGAATCTGCTGCAATGTTTGTACTGCTTTGTAATTTGCCAACGGCATTATATACATATACGCGGGTTGGAGATTCTATGCCGGATATACTGACGGTATTGCCTTGCAGCGATATACTTACATTACCTGTAACGGGTTGTTGTAGGCCGGTGTTGGTGTCGTTCAGAATGAGCTCTGCCAACGGATCCCAATTGTCGTTGCCTTTGGTGAAATTTAAGGCGGTTATGGCTGTTCCATCGGTGAGTGTGGGTGTAGTAAGCTGGGTTGCCCAGGTGGCCCGTGAGGCAGCGTTGCTGGTACCTGAAGTTTCGGTTGTTCCGTACTCGTACATTCCTGCCGATTGTCCTCCCAATGAGTTGTTCCATCCTACGGGAAGTATTAATGACTGTCCGTTGTTGTCGGGGAAATTGGTTGTACCTATAGTGGTGTTGTAGAAAACCACTTCGCTGGTATTGGCTTGCCATGGGCGTCCAAAGTATCCGGGTTTTGAAAGATACTGCGATGCAGTTTCGGTGCCGGGCTGTGCCGAAGTTATTTTACACTCATACATCAGGTAACCGCGACCGCTGTTTTGTTGTGCTGCTGTAATGTACGAAACATCGGTATTCACTTCGCTGGTATTCATAGCCAGATCGGTTTTGTAGAACACGGCAGTCATGGGACCAAAAATATAGTCGGTGCCACCCATGGCTACACCTTTGTACATAACCATACGCACTCCCGAGCCACCATAAAACGAATCCTGACGTCCGGTTACGCGGCATTTGTTCAATATTACTTTGTCGGCATTATTGGCTATAGCCAAAGCAGCTGCGCGCTCTACAAAACTTTTGTTCTGTACTGCCGTATTTCCGGCATCGGTAGGGCGTAAGCCTTTGCTTCCGGAGGCCCATTCTACCACTACATCCTGCGACTCTTTGAGCGATATGTATTGGTTGAACGAGTTTTCAAAAATTATATCGCTGGCTATAAAACCACTTGCAGTAACCAGCACAGTAGCATTCCAGTAGGAGCCATTGGTGGTAACGCCACCCGTATTGGTATAACTTGGGTATCCGTTTTCTTTATTTACGGCAAGCAGGTCGGCGTGCCATTTTTGGTCGGTTCCCATGCTGTAATAATTGTACCCATGTCCGTAATAAGAAGTGATGCGTACTGCATTTTCGTCAATATCTACTCCTTTGTTTTTCAGAGCTATTGATGGCGATGCGGCAGCATTTTTAAGCGTAACGTTGGGCTGACTTACCACTAACATTTCTTCGTAGTTGCCCGGATCAATCATTACTGTTACTCTATCGGCAGCAGTACGGTTCATATTGCTGATAGCGCTCAGAGCTTCGTTGATGGTTTTGTATGCTTTATCAGCGCCCACGTAAATGGTCGAAACAAAATCAACTACTTTAAGCGTGGTGATGTCGGTAATATACGTAGTGGCAGCAGAACTACCTATGGTAATTGTGACATAACCATCGGCGGTACCGGTGTATGTATAGCTGGTGGTTTCAAATGTACTTGTGCTATTCGATGCGGTAGTTACGGCTGTGCCTCCTTCAATCGAAAAATCGGCTGCGTAGTAGTAGGTTACCACAACTTTTTCACCTACAGCCACAGGTACTTTAATAGTAGCTCCTGATTTGCCCAAAAGGTGGCCTTTGCTCTGCTCATTGCTAATGTTTCCGGTAAATTGCATTCCTTTATAATTAGCTGTGGCGGTGGTAATAGCTTTGTCGTCGAACGACCAGTTGGTTACTTTACCAAAAGATATGGCTTTGCTTGTGGCGGCATCCTGAACAGTAACATTGGATGTAAGTAGTTGCTTGAGAGGATATTCGTCGAGCCCCGATGTGGTGACTGAATAAGTGCCGTTGCGCAGAGCAATACCGTTAATACTACTGAAAGAATAGCTGTAGCCGGACTCGTTCAGGTTGTTGAAAACAAACTGGAGTTTACTTTGCTGTTCTGCAGTAAGTCCGGGTGTGGTAATGGTTAGTGCATAAGTTGATTTCAGAGCAAAGCTCAGATTTTTAGTAACAGGCGCTCCTGAAACAGACAGGCTGTTGTCGGTTAATGCATAATCGTTAATTCCTGTAGCTGAGATAGTATAGGTGAAACCATTTTCAAGGTTAACACTGTAGGTGGCAGCTTGCTTGTCGATGCTAATTTCGGGAACATAAACCGAACTGGTTGCGGGAGTAAATACAAGTCCCAGTTTGGATATATCGGTACCTAATCCGCTAATGCTGCCACTAACCGTATAGAGATCCACTTTTTTCAGCGAAAGATTGAATGTGTTGGTCGATGAGCTTACTTCCACCGTTTTAGCCGTAGTTATTATATATCCGTTGGCATCCTGTATGCTTACCGAGTAGGTGAAGCCAACCGGCAGAGCGGCTGTATAGGTATTGGAAGTAGTAGCGCAAACCCATGATTTGCCATTGGCAGTAAATACTACTTTGTAACCGGAAGGTATATCGGCAGCTTGGGTTATATCCACTGTTCCGCTGATTGACTGATAAGTGGCTGCTTTGCGAAGAATACGATAGTAAAAAGGCTTATCCAAGGAGTCGTATATTTTAAAATTGCCGGCTTTTTGAGCGTAAAATTTTAAAACCGATCCACTGTTTGAGCTGGCCAGTATGTCGGCCTGACCGGTGGTAGTTTGATTTATGAAATTGATGGAGCCGGCTGCATTTTGCGATTTTACAAAGATTGTAATTTCGTCGTCTTCGTTGGCAGTAAGGGTGAAATATCTGTTGGCGGCAGCCGTAGAGTTTACGTACAAGGCTCCGGTAAGTGTTTCATTACCAAACGTAGTAGGAGCGCCGCTGGAATCGTAGCGAGTGAGATTAGTGTTGGAGGTACGCAGGCGGTCGCTGGTGGCTGATGCGCTTGTCCACGTTAGTGCACCGGCTGTCCATGTAGCGGGCACATTTTTGCCTGTCGACCCTGCGGTAATACCTGAATACCACGCGTTTATAACGGCTTCAGTAAGATTGTTGTTGTATGTAGCTTCGTCGAGTTGAGCAGCTCCAAAGTCCCATACCTCAGTTTTTTGAGCATCGGCTAATAAACCCGTGCAAATGAACATAAAGACTGATAATAATAAAGTAATTTTCTTCATAAATATTTGCTTTTAAGATTAACGATATTGATTGTAACAGGAGCAAAAATAGATGAATCTTAAAAACCTGATGTGGAAATTTTATCGGATTATGTTATTGCTTTGACATTAATTCAATTATATAGCATAAAAAAACAGTGAATCAGCATTTAGTCAGAAATGCTGATTCACTGTTTTTAGTTTTTATATGTTTGGCGATATGAATCACCTTCTTTTTCATTGTCGTACCCGCGAAAGATTTGAACTTAAATTCCTTCTGCAGAGATATATCATGGTTATGCGCGGAGCTTTGGAGGCATTTTTTTTTCGAGATATACAGCAATAGTTCCTGATAATATTCCTACAGCAATGCCGGCCAGTACATCGGATAAAAAATGTTGCCCGAGATAAATTCTTGAGTAACCTACCATGATTGTTAGAAATAATATTGCCCATTTTAGCCCTGTATGTTTTACTAACAATATAAATGTAAACAACATGGCAAATGCAGTTGCGGTGTGTCCTGATGGGAAACTATGGTGACCTGATACCGTAACGCCATCAATAAAATGCTGATACAAGCCATCATTGAACACAATTTTAGGTCTGGGCATCGAAAAAATACGCTTGAGTATCTGAGCTAAAATACCTGATAAAAGAAAGGAAATTAAAATAGCAACGGCCATTGTCTTTTTTTTCAAAATAAATAAAATTAAAAAAACAACTACCGAAAACAACCCATTGCCAAGATAGGTGTAATAGGTGAAAAAATCGTCCAACCAATGGCGGTGATAGCCATTCAATAATATGAAACTTTGTTCTTTGCCCAATATTAAAAGAACGAATAAACCAACAGTAAGCACTGTCAGGATGGCAATGATGAAAATGATGTTTTTGCGAAATTCGTTTTTAATACTCATAGTTTTAATTGATTAGAGAATACAGTTCTTTAGAGTTTTATACCGAGTTGTTTGTTAAGTGCCTAAAAAATTTGATAGTTATATAACACTAATAGAACATGTTTATATTTTTTTTATTCGACATAATGTCCATTTAACTAAAAAAAGATACCAAAGCATTTTTACGATGCGAAGGTATCTTTTTTTATTTTCTCTTTTGTGTAACAGGGATTAAATTTTAAACAATTTTCTTCATAGCAGTCATCGCTGCGCGAAGTTGTGCTCCAATTACTTCAATAGAATGTGTGCGTAATTCAGCATTGATTTTTACAAGCTCAAAATTATCAACATGTGCATCAATTCCCGTATTAAAATTTTTACCGATAATGTTGGTGTCAACAGTTTTCATAAAATCGGCCAATAATGGCTTACATGCATGGTCGAAAAGGTAACAGCCATATTCGGCGGTATCGGAAATTACGCGGTTCATTTCATATAGCTTTTTACGAGCTATAGTATTGGCAATAAGGGGAGTTTCGTGTAACGACTCGTAATAAGCCGATTCGGGTTTAATTCCTGAGCTAACCATGGTTTCGTAAGCTAACTCAACGCCCGATTTTACGAAAGCTACCATTAAGGTTGCGTTATCGAAATATTCCTGTTCACTGATTTCAATATCGCCGGCAGCAGTTTTTTCAAAAGCAGTTTCAGCTGTAGCCGCACGCCAGGTAAGCAAGTTTTTGTCGCCGGCAGCCCAGTCTTCCATCATTGTTTTTGAAAATTCTCCGGATAAAATATCGTCCATGTGTTTGATAAACAAAGGACGCATAATATCTTTGAGTTGTTCAGATATTTTATACGCTTCAACTTTTGCTGGGTTGGACAACCGATCCATCATATGAGTGATACCTCCGATTTTCAGCGCTTCTGTGATAACCTCCCAGCCGTATTGTACCAGTTTGGCGGCATATCCGGCCTCAATTCCCTTTTCAATCATTTTGTCGAACGAAAGGATAGAGCCTGTTTGAAGTAATCCGCAAAGTATTGTTTGTTCGCCCATGAGGTCTGATTTTACTTCGGCCACAAACGACGAAAGTAATACGCCGGCCTTGTGTCCACCAGTACCTACGCAGTAAGCTTTGGCTATTTCAAGACCATCGCCGTTGGGGTCGTTGTCGCGGTGAACGGCAATAAGCGTAGGCACACCAAAACCGCGCAGATATTCAGCACGTACTTCCGATGCAGGTGATTTTGGGGCAATCATTACTACAGTTATGTCTTTTCGGATTTGCGTACCTTCTTCTACGATGTTGAAACCGTGCGAATACGACAGGCAAGCACCTTGTTTCATCAGAGGCACAACGCTTTTTACAACGCTTGTATGTTGTTTATCAGGTGCAAGGTTCGATACTAAATCGGCTGTTGGAACCAACTCTTCGAAGGTTCCCACTTTGAACCCGTTTTCAGTTGCTTTTTTCCACGATTCGCGTTTTTGGTCAATAGCTTCCTGACGAAGTGCGTAAGATACATCAAGACCGCTATCGCGTAAGTTTTGACCTTGAGCTAAACCTTGTGCACCGCATCCGATGATGACGATTTTTTTTCCAATCAGTTTTTTTACACCATCAGCGAATTCGCTGTTTTCCATAAAATCACATTTCCCTAATTCCTGAACTTTCAGGCGATGGGGAAGTGAACTGAAATAATTTGCCATTTTTTTTATTGTTTATTTAGATGATTTCTTAGTTGTAGTTCTCGAATATTATTTTTGCTCTGCAAGCGGGCGATTCGTTTTTACGAATTTCAAAACCATATACCCCGGGTTCAGTTTCATTATAAAACACAGATACGTTTTCGCCGTAAAGTATTTCGTTCAAATAATTAACTTCAAAACGTTTTATTTTGTAATTCTGATAATAATCAAGCGATAAACAGTCGCAAACCCATTCAAGATAGCGCATGCTACTTACATGTCCGTTGATGTCGATATGGCTATATTTAACGTCAAAAGTCTGACATATTCCGGTTGAAACAGCTGCTAATTTGGTTGGGTCGTTTATATCAATACTTTGCCCCGTGGCATACCGATGAATGCCTTCCAGCGCTGATAAGTCCTGCGCTTTACGGGTGTGTATGTTAATCATAGCCCAGTTCGAAACAGCTTTTCCTATTTCATTGCCCTGATTATCCCTAATAATAAAATTACGTTTTGTAGAGGCACGACCTACTGTCTCCACCCAGGTTTCAACCGACACTTCATCATATTGCTGCGGAAACTTATTCATTTCCACGGCAAGCCGCAGAAGCACCCACGAACATTCGTTTTGATTTAATACACGAATACCAAATCCATTTTCGTCGGCATTATAACCAGCAGTTGTCAGCAAAATATTGGTGAGCGATGCCAAGGTTATGTTATACCTGAAATCAACCTCCTGAGGTTGAACCTTAAATGAATATGTTTTGTTCATGCAAAATCTGATATTTGATAATGAAATCTGATTTCAGAGTACAAAATTAATAAATTAATGCTATGTTTTACTTACAATATCGTTATTTTAATTGTTCTGTTTCGTGTTTTTTGCGGGCATTGAGCATATCGGTCAACCGTTCCACCTTGGAACGTGTGATGGCAACCCTGCCCGAACGTATAAACTGTAGTACTCCAATTGAATCACTTAACTCTTCGAACATCTGCTGCGTTTCCTCGTAATGACCAGCTTTTTGTAATACCACAAAGCTTTCGTTCATTTCGAGGATACGAATGTGGTATTTGCGAATTAAGCCTTCAATAGATTCCTGCTGAAGTAGTTTGTCTGTCGCAATTTTATAAAGCGCTATTTCCTGATAAATAAGGTCGTCATCGGTGTTGTAATATGCTTTCAGAATATCTACGCGTTTATCAATCTGTTTCACCACTTTTTCCACAACATCCTCTGTGGCAAAAATGGTAATTGTGAATTTATGTATTCCTTTAATTGCTGAAGGCGATACCGAAAGTGTTTCAATATTAATGGCTCTGCGCGTGAAGATAATTGTTATCTGGTTGAGTAAGCCAACTGTGTTTTCAGAAAAAACTGTAATTGTATATAATTTATTTTCCATGATTTATTCTCCTAATATAATGTTAGTTACACTTCCACCAGCTGGAATCATCGGATATACCATACCTTTCATCTCTACATTTACAACCAATAAATATGGTTTGTCGTCTTTCAACATATCTGCTATAGTTTTATCCAGATCGCTCCTTTCGCTAATTTCTTTACCGTCGATATTATATGCTTTGGCAATAGCCACAAAATCGGGGTTTTTCATTTTTGTAAACGAATAACGTTCTTCAAAAAACATTTCCTGCCATTGGCGTACCATGCCCAGAAAATGGTTATTCAGAATAATCATCTTTATACCTATTTGCTCCTGCATAATTGTACCGAGCTCCTGTATGGTCATTTGAAAACCGCCATCGCCACTATACATCAGTACTGTACGCTCAGGTGCTCCCATTTTAGCTCCCATGGCAGCCGGTATGCCAAATCCCATGGTGCCTAAGCCTCCCGATGTAACCAAACTGCGTGTTTGACTGTAATTTGAGTAACGTGCTGCCATCATTTGGTTCTGGCCAACGTCTGTTACTACTATTGCCTTATTTTGGGTAGCTTCAGATATTTTGTGAATTACCTCTCCCATAGTAAGTTCACCTGTTTCGGGAAATACTTCACGTTTGATTACTTTGTCGTACTCTTCTGTCTCAAATTCTTTAAAAGTGTCAATCCACTCCGTATGTTTTGAGGTGTTTAATTGAGCTGTAATCGCGGGAAGCGTTTCTTTGGCGGTACCAATTACTGCAACATCTACCATTACGTTTTTATTTATTTCGGCAATATCTATATCGAGATGAATTATTTTAGCCTGTTTTGCATAGGTAGCTAAATCTCCGGTTACTCGGTCGTCGAATCGCATCCCTATGGCTATAAGTACATCACACTCATTGGTTTTCATGTTTGGAGCCACATTGCCGTGCATCCCCAGAAAACCTTTGTTGAGTCTGAATTCAGTTGGCATAGCCGAAGCACCAAGCAGAGTCCAGGCTGCCGGAATATCCGCTTTTTCAAGAAACGCTTTTAACTCAGCTTCGGCGTTGGCTAATACCACGCCCTGCCCAACAAGTGCAAAAGGTTTCTTAGCCCCGTTAATCAGTTTGGCGGCATCACTTATCTGTGTTGGGTTTATTTCAGGTATCGGAATATAGCTCCGAATAAAATTGCATGGCTTGTAATTAAACTCAACTTCCTGTACCTGTGCGCTTTTTGCTATGTCGAGCACTACAGGTCCGGGTCGTCCGCTACGGGCAATGTAGAAAGCACGTGCTACTGCCCAGGCTATATCATCGGCCTTTCTTATCTGATAAGCCCACTTTGTAATAGGCTGGCTGATACCTACAACATCAATTTCCTGAAAAGCGTCGGTACCCAAAAGTGCAGCTCCTACCTGTCCGGTAATTACTACCATAGGAGTACTGTCGAGCATTGCATCGGCTATTCCGGTAATAGCATTGGTGGCAGCAGGGCCGGATGTTACAAGGCATACACCAACTTTACCCGAAACGCGTGCATAACCCTGTGCGGCATGCGTAGCACCCTGTTCATGGCGGGTAAGGATGTGGTTTATTTTTTTGTCATAATCATACAGAGCGTCAAATGTTGGCATTATGGCTCCTCCGGGATAACCGAAAATGGTCTCAACTCCTTCGTGTATCAAGGACTCTATCAGCGCCTTAGCGCCGGATATTTTAGTTTTTGTTTCCATGTTTTTCAATTCATTTTTTTAGTGAAAAGAATCTTTTTTTTAGCAATAAAATTCCAAATAAATACAATAACGGTTGTAATTATTTTTGAATACAAGTAATAGAACAACAGAACAGAGGTGAACAACCACATGAAAAATGAGGTAAGTATTAATCCAACTCCGCCAATTATTCCGAAAATTATTATTTCAATAGTTTTGTTTTTAATCCGTTTTTCGTCAAAAACCCACAATATGCTAATTAAGTAGCTGGTTATTAATCCAATGATAAAACTAATTGTTGACGATACAAGGTAATAAATGTGCAGATGTTCAGTTAAGAGCCACAATATTGCCACGTCAATCGCAAATGCTATACCTCCAGCAACAATGTATCTTAATAGCTGGATATACAGATTGCCTGTTTTGCCAATAATCAGTTTTTTTATCATGCGTAAAGCTTAGATTTCATTAATCCCCATTTGCATAAACGATGTACCACCGAGACTCGAAGAACTCCCAACCCATATACAGAGCTTCTGTATAAGTTTATCGACGAGGCTTCTTCAAAATATTTGGTAGGGCAGGTAATTTCTCCTATTTGGTAATCTGCATAGAAAATCTGCGATAACATTTCGTTGTCGAATACAAAATCGTCGGAATTTGCATTATAGTTGATTTTACGCAATACTTCTGCCGAAAAAGCTCTGTAACCGGTATGATATTCAGAAAGCTTTTGTTTAAGCAAAATATTCTGAATGGCAGTTAAGCCTCTGTTTGCTATGTATTTAATTATGGGCATGCCGCCCTTTAAAGCCCCTTTTCCTAAAATTCGCGATGCACAAACTACAGGGTACAAATCATTGGCTATGACATACGATATTGAATGAATTAGCTTTGGAGTGTACTGGTAATCAGGATGTAACATAATTACTATGTCGGCTCCAAGTTCCAATGCCCGGTTGTAACAGGTTTTTTGATTCCCTCCGTAACCTTTGTTGCGTTCGTGAATTTGAATTTCTTTGATACCAAGTTCTTTTGCTTTTTCAATGGTATGGTCGGTACTTTTATCGTCCGTTAAAATCACTTCGTCAACAATGTCAAAAGGTATTTCGTTGTAAGTTTGTTCCAGCGTTTTTTCTGCATTATAGGCTGGCATTACCACTATAATTTTTTTTCCGTTTATCATATTGATATTATACTTATTTATTTCTTACTAACTGCATTTCTTATAAAAAAGGAAAACCCGTTTTTGGAGTACAATAAACGCGCATCAGGAACTTCCGATTTGAATTTATTCATTTTTTTCTCTGTGTTTTTCACCACAAAATAGCATGGTTTATCTATAACGCCGCGCTTTAATAAAGTGTCATTTGCGCAATTGTTGGCTGGCTGCCTGTCAGAGTAAAAGTAATGGGCATAGCTTTTAAAAGTTGGGTAAATATAACAATCTTCGCCAACCTTACTTTGATAAAACTCAATAGCTGCCACCTGACTGTATTTTTCGACCTGAGGTACTACAAACAACATGGTAGAGAAAATAAAAAATAACGAGCCGCCAAACAGATAGTGAAAACCTGTGAGCTTTACAGCTTTGTTGGTTTTAACGATAAAAAATACGGTGGTGACAATTAATAAAATTCCAAATACCGGCTCGAAACCGTACCATGTGCTGGTAGCCTGCATATTACCTAAAGCAAATTCGTCTTTCACATAGGGAAATAGCGACTGCTTAAATTTATCAAATAGCGTAATGGCAGTAACCGCCAAGCCGTAAATTACGGCTAAGGCTACGAGCAAAAACTTCAGATATTCAGGAAACTTTAATTGCTTGCTAAGCAACTTATCCACATACCAGGCTGCTATAAATGATAGCGGAAAATAGGTCATGGACGAGTAGTGTACAATTTTTGTTTTTACTATGGTAAACAGAACTATAACTACCCAGAACAAAATCATCATCCACTGGTAAAAATGTTTGGTTGAGGGGTTCGTCTCAGTTTTTATAGCTTTAACGGAAAATGCCGGAAGTGCCAGAATTGATGCCGGAAAAACACCCATTAGTACTATTACGAAATGGTACAGCAAGAATCCACCATGTCCTGCATCTTTTGTTTGGAATAGCCTGATTTGATAAACAATAAAATCCTGAATGATGGTATAATTTCCATGAATTATCTGGAGAATAAACCAGGTGCTGCCTACCAAACCAAGAACAGCGAAAAACAATAATACCTGTTTCCACGTATAGCTAATCCTGAATTTTTTGAAGATAAGATAGACGCCAAAAGTGAGCAGGAATATTAAAAATCCTACAGGTCCTTTTGTAAGTATGGCTAAACCTAAAAACAGACCCGAAGTTGCTACCTGTAAATATTTGTTACCTTTATTTTCGGGATTGGTAAAAAGCACAAAAAAATATGTTCCCAGAAAAATAAAGAGATTGAACCAGGGGTCGATAATACCGGATTTAAAATAAAAAAATGGTAATAACGAGCCTGCGTAAACCATTACCCAGATATAACCAAAACGCGTATCTTTTAATTTTCGTCCAATATTGAATAAAACCAACAAGGTTACGATACCGGCAATTACATTGGGAAAGCGAGCTGCAAATTCGTTAACCCCGAATATTTTCATTGATGCTGCCTGCATCCAGATAAATAATGGTGGTTTTTCCCAAAAAGGCTCAAAATTTACGCGAACAGTCAGGAAATCGCCTGTAGCAAGCATTTCACGAGCCGATTCGGCAAAATTAATTTCATCCCAATCGAATAAATGAACTGATCCTAAGCCGGGTATGAATAACAAAATTGCAAATACAACAATGGCAACCTGGTGAAATAAACGGGAGTTTTTAAGATTCTGTATCATAAAAAATCAGGACAATTATTAATCAATCAGTCTTACCGCTCCCATATCGGCCGAGCTTACCATCGAAGCATAGGCTTTCAGCGCTTTGGATATCTGCCTATCCCGGTCTTTCGGTTTGAAGGCATCTTTACCGCGGGCTATTTCAGCTTCGCGACGCGCGTTCAGTTCCTCATCGCTCAGTTTTACGTTTATCGAGCGATTAGGTATATCTATTTCAATAATATCTCCATCCTGAATCAGGCCTATATTTCCCCCGGCTGCTGCTTCGGGCGATATGTGCCCGATTGATAATCCTGAGGTACCTCCCGAGAAACGGCCATCAGTAATCAGTGCACACTCTTTGCCCAGATGGCGCGATTTGATATAGGAAGTAGGGTAGAGCATTTCCTGCATTCCGGGGCCTCCTTTGGGTCCTTCGTGGGTGATTACCACCACATCGCCCGACACAACTTTGCCGCTCAGAATACCTTCGCAAGCCGAATCCTGCGAGGTGTAAACTTTAGCCGGACCAGAAAATTTCCAGATACTTTCGTCAACACCAGCGGTTTTAATAACGCATCCGGCCTGTGCTATGTTCCCTTTCAGGATGCCCAAACCTCCATCTTTTGTATAAGCATGAGCTATGTCGCGTATACAACCTTCGGTACGGTCGGTGTCAAGTTCTTTGTACTGAGTGTTTTGCGAGCCCATAACCAGATTGAACCGATGTGCCGGAGCACTTTTATATAAGCCAACAACTTCCTCGGTCACTCCGGGTTTGGTGATGTCGTATTTCGATAAGGCTTCTCCAAGCGTCAGGCCGTCAACCCTGTAAGTTGATGTATCAAGTAGTCCTCCGCGGCTAAGTTCGGCCAGAATACCTAATATACCTCCGGCCCGGTTTACATCCTGAATATGGTATTTGGGTGAGTTAGGCGCTACTTTAGCCAAGCAGGGAGTTTTACGCGAAAGAGCGTCAATATCGTCCATCGTAAAATCTACTTCAGCCTCGTGAGCTATGGCAAGCGTGTGTAATACCGTGTTTGTTGATCCGCCCATAGCTATGTCGAGCGTCATGGCGTTGAGAAACGAAGCACGTGTGCCTATAGAACGCGGGAGAACGGTTTCGTCGCCATCGCGGTAATATTTGTAAGCGTTTTCCACGATAACCTTAGCTGCATCCACAAATAGTTTTTCGCGGTTAGCATGGGTGGCTACAATGGTACCGTTGCCCGGTAGCGCCAGCCCGATAGCTTCGTTGAGGCAGTTCATTGAGTTGGCTGTAAACATGCCCGAACACGAACCGCAAGTAGGGCAGGCTGCATTTTCAACTTTAGATACCTGTTCGTCCGAGATATTATCGTCGGCAGCCTGTACCATAGCATCAATCAGGTCGAGTTGTTTGCCATCCAGTTCACCGGCTTCCATTGGCCCTCCCGATACGAATACGGCAGGAATGTTCAAACGCATGGCAGCCATCAGCATACCCGGAGTAATTTTATCGCAGTTGCTGATACATACCATCGCATCAGCTTTATGGGCATTTACCATATATTCTACACTATCGGCAATAATGTCGCGCGATGGTAGTGAATAAAGCATTCCGTCGTGCCCCATGGCTATACCATCGTCGATGGCTATGGTGTTAAATTCGGCTGCAAAGCAACCTAACTTTTCAATTTCGGCTTTTACTTTCTGGCCAATTTCATGCAGATGCACATGACCCGGTACAAATTGCGTAAATGAATTGACTATGGCAATCAATGGTTTTCCCATTTGTTCGTTTTTCATCCCGTTGGCTTTCCACAAAGCTCTGGCGCCTGCCATTCTGCGGCCACCCGTACTGGTAAGACTTCTTAATTCGTGTTTCATAAATGACCCAAACTCCTTAATTAAGGAATAAAATGATAGATAGTTTATACTCGTATTTTATCAAAAAACCCTTTTCCCTTTGTATATGGATTAGGGGTAATAAAAAAACCTTTCTCCTGCTGAGGTGAGAAAGGTTCTAATGCTTTTATAAATACATATGGGTTTATACTACGCAACCATCCTCACCTCTGATTCTTGACCAAAAGTAGCACGACGTTGACAATAATAGTATAAACTCTTTGAGAAATCATTGTTTTTTATGTTTTATGATGCAAAGATATAGCTTTATTTGATTCTGACAAATAGTTTAGAAGAATTTATTCATTTTTTCATTTAAATTGAAAGAGAAACAACGATAAAACCATTAAAAAATAGTTTTGAGTGTTAATTGTATATATTGAAAAGATAAATGGAATAGCAGGATAGGGGAGCAAGCGGTTTTAAATGTATGTAGATAGTACACAAGTGGCAGTTAAGCCGGCAATTTTTGATGTTTATTTTTTCAAAATCTGTTCCATAATACATATATCTGCTATATGAACCATGCTGTCCGAAAAGTTGTTATATTGAGGCTGTTGAGCAGGGAATTAAATATTTTGCAGAGTAATCGGCAATGAAGTAAAGATGACAGCAAAATTTTGTTTATTTTTGCACGCTATTTCCATTTAAAAAATGACTAAAGAATCCTATAAATATCTATACAATATAAATTCTCCCATCGATTTAAAGGCTGTGCCTAAAAGTGAGCTGAAAATTGTGTGTGACGAATTGAGGCAGTTTATTATTGATGAAGTTTCGCAGAATCCCGGCCATTTGGGATCTAATTTAGGTGTAGTAGAGCTTACTGTGGCGCTTCATTACGTATTTAATACTCCTTACGACAGAATAGTTTGGGATGTGGGACATCAGGCTTACGGACATAAAATACTGACCGGCCGACGGGATGTTTTTAGTACCAACCGTCAGTTTAAAGGAATCAGTGGTTTTCCTAAACCTGCCGAGAGCGAATATGACGCCTTTGGTGTAGGGCACTCTTCTACCTCTATATCGGCTGCTTTGGGTATGTCGGTGGCTTCGCTTATGAAAGAGGAGTCCAAAAGGCAGGTAGTGGCCGTAATTGGCGATGGAGCGATGACCGGAGGTTTGGCTTTTGAGGGCTTAAACAATACCTCGATGGATAAAAACAATCTGCTTATTATTCTTAATGATAACCAGATGGCCATTGACCCTATTCATGGGGGATTTACGCAATATCTGATTGATATAACCACATCGCAAACATATAACAGACTCCGGTTCAAAGCATATAACCTGCTTAAAAAATTAGGACTGATTAGCGATAAAGGCAAAAACCGGATTATCAGTTTTAATAACACTGTAAAAGCAGCGCTTACCCGACAGCATAATATCTTTGAAGGACTGAATATCCGTTATTTCGGACCTATTGATGGCCACGATGTGGATAATATGGTGAAGGTGCTGAATGATATAAAAGATTTTAAAGGCCCTAAGGTTTTACATTGTATTACCAAAAAAGGAAAGGGTTACGAGCCTGCCGAAAAATCGATGACCGAGTGGCATGCCCCCGGAAAGTTTTGTGTAGAAACGGGCGAGCGCAAGGTGGTGAATCCTACTGAGCCTGTACCGCCGTTATTTCAGGATGTGTTTGGCGAAACTCTCCTTGAAATGGCTTACGAGAACAAGAATATTGTGGCCATAACTCCGGCTATGCCTTCGGGATGTTCTATGACCATTATGCAAAAGGAATTGCCTCACAGGGTGTTTGATGTGGGTATTGCCGAGGGACATGCTGTAACTTTTTCGGCCGGACTGGCCAAAGATGGTATGATTCCGTTTTGCAATATCTATTCGTCCTTTATGCAGCGGGCTTACGATAATATTATTCATGATGTGGCTTTGCAGAAGTTACCGGTGATTTTTTGTATAGACAGAGCCGGACTTGTAGGCTCCGATGGAGCTACGCATCATGGAGCGTTTGATATGGCTTACCTACGGTGCATCCCAAATATGACCATAGCTGCTCCGCGCAACGAGGTGGAACTGAGAAATATGATGTTCACTGCGCTGAACTACAGGCAGGGACCTTTTGCCATTCGGTATCCAAGGGGTAAGGGTTATATTGTGGACTGGAAAAAACCTCTGGAAACCATTGCAGTAGGTAAGGGCGTTCTACTTAAAGATGGTAATGATGCTGCTGTGATAACCATAGGTGCTATGGCTAATACTGCTTCCAAGGCCATTGAACTTTTTGAAAAGGAAAACGCCGCTTTATCTGTAGCACATTATGATATGCGATTTCTTAAACCTATAGATGAGGAATTGTTGCATAAAATATGTAAGCGTTTCAAGAAAATTATCACCATAGAGGATGGTGCTGTAAAAGGTGGATTTGGAAGTGCTGTTCTTGAATTTTTGGCAGATAACACATATCAGATTGCGGTAAAACGTATAGGAATACCGGATAAATTTGTTGAGCATGGAACCCCCGAAGAACTATACCAAATGCTGGGAATGGACGCAGTGGGTATCCGAAACAGTATACATGAATTTATCGGCAATAAATAACTTATAACGCTATCGATAACTATCTGTAGGTGCAAAAACTTAAAATTGGAGATTGAAATCTCACAACTTGTTAGCCGGCTACTGCTTTGTAAATTACTACTTTATATATATGCGAATTTGATTTTTATTTTTTATAATAGAATAATTAAAGGGAATTTTTAAAAAAATAATTAAAATGAAAATTATTATTGCCGGTGCAGGCGAAGTAGGAACCCACTTGGCTAAATTATTAGCAAGAGAAAATTTCGATATCATGTTAGTAGACGAAGAACCAGCCAAACTTAAAGATCTGGAGTCGTCGTATGATTTGATAACCTATGCAGGCTCACCAACTTCTATCAATGATTTGAAAGAAGCTGGTATAAACGGAGCCGATTTGTTTGTTGCGGTTACACCCTACGAGAGCGTGAACATGACCGCTTGTATGCTGGCTACTAATCTGGGTGCTAAAAAAACATTAGCCCGGATTGATAACTATGAATACCTGTTACCCAAAAATAAAGATTTTTTTAAGGGTCTGGGCGTGGATTATCTGATTTATCCGGAAATGTTGGCTGCCCGCGAAATAGCCGAATCGCTGAGCACGAGCTGGTTGCGCCAGAATCTCAGCTTTTGCGAAGGTGCACTTGTGCTTGTAGGTATTAAAGTGAGAGCCAATGCCATTATTGTAAATAAAAAATTCAGTACCGGCTATTTCGATCACGATAAATATCGCGTAGTGGCTATTAAGCGAAATAATAAAACCATTATTCCACTGGGTTCTGATCAAATTGAATCCAATGATATTGTTTACTTTATCACAACGAATGAAAATCTTGACTTTGTTAGGGAACAAGCTGGTAAAGAAGATTTCCCGATACGCAACATCATGGTGATGGGAGGGAGCCGTATTGCGCAAAAAACGGTTCAGACTTTGCCCGATAATGTCAATGTAAAAGTGCTTGAACGGGATAAAACCAAAAGTTTTAGCTTGGCCGAAAAGCTTGGCAACTCCATGATTATTAACTGCGATGGCCGAAATATTGAACTTCTTAAAGAAGAAGGCATTCAGGAAATGGATGCTTTTGTGGCGGTTACTGCTAACTCCGAAGCTAATATTCTGGCTTGTTTGGCTGCTAAGCGTCTTGGCGTAAAAAAAACAGTGGCCGAAGTGGAAAACAACGACTATATAATGTTGGCCGAAAGTATGGACATTGGTACTGTAATTAATAAAAAAATGATTGCGGCAGGATATATCTATCAAATTACGCTCGATGCCAATGTGCTTAATGTTAGGAGTTTAACAGCGGCCGATGCTGAAGTGGTGGAATTTGTTGCCAAGCCAGGCTCAAAAATTACTCGCTCAAAAATTAAAGACTTACGATTGCCCGATCAGGTTAATATCGGAGGATATGTACGCGATGGTAAGGGCAGTATTGTTAATGGTAATACTGTGATAATGCCTAACGACCACGTTATTGTTTTTTGTGTTTCGTCGGCCATTCGTAAACTTGAGAATTATTTTAAATAATATCTGTCCTATGCCATGACGAAAGAGTTCAACATCAGGCTTATTGCCAAAATTTTGGGTAGTTTGCTCGTTATCGAAGGGTTTTTCTTCGTTTTGTGCATGGCTGTAGACTTGTATTATGGCGAAAATATCTGGATTTATTTTCTGCAATCGGCCGGTATAGCGCTGGTTCTTGGTTTTGTGGGAGTACTTTTGGGACGTAAGGCCTCGCCCCAGATTGGTAAGCGCGAGGGGTCAGTTATTGTTACCATGACCTGGCTTTTGTTCTCATGCGTAGGTATGATGCCTTTTGTTTTAAGCGGAAGTATACCCAGTGTGACCGATGCTTTTTTTGAAACCATGTCGGGCTTTACTACCACCGGTGCTTCGGTACTCAACAATATCGAGGAGTTGCCCCATTCAATCTTATTTTGGCGAAGTACTACGCACTGGATTGGGGGATTGGGCATTATTGTAATCTCTATGGCTTTACTCCCGGTTTTTGGTTTTTCGGGAATGTATATTTTTTCGGCCGAAGCTACCGGCCCTACAAAAGATAAAATTCACCCTAAAATAAGCGAAACAGCCAAGCGCCTGTTAGGGATATATGTTGTACTTACTTTGTCGGAAACTATTTTGCTTAAAGTGGCCGGCATGTCGTGGTTCGATGCTGTCTGTCATTCGTTTGCCACTATTGCTACGGGTGGCTTTTCAACCCGTCAGTCCAGTATCGGGGCTTATAACTCTCCGGCCATCGAATACATCGTTATTTTCTTTATGATATTTTCGGGGATTAATTTCAGTCTTTACTACTTTTTGTTCAAACAAAAAATAGCCAAGGTGTTTCATAACGAAGAATTTCGTGTTTACCTGTTAATTATTGGAGTCTTTACTGTATTGCTTACTCTCACTCATTTATACAAACTCGATTTCTCGTTCAGTAGTTTTGAAGATACGCTCAGGAACAGCTTGTTTGTAGTAAGTTCTACCATTTCTACTACCGGATTTGTAACCGTTGATTACGGTATTTGGCCTACTTATACGTGGATTATGGTAATCGTACTTATGCTTATCGGTTCGTCGGCAGGTTCCACTGCTGGTGGGATGAAAGTGGTACGTGTACTGCTTACATTTAAATACAGTTATTATGAGTTTAAAAGGCTGATTCATCCCAATGCTGTTTTTCCGGTTAGATACAACGACCATGTTATGGAAGATGGTGTTATCACCCGCATTTTATCTTTTGTTATCGTATATATAATGCTCATTGTAGTAGGTTCGTTGTTGTTAAGTTTTGCCGGGATGGATTTTGTAGAGGCTTTAACCGGACAAATAACCTGTTTGAGCAATGTGGGGCCCGGACTCGGAAAAATTGGTCCCGCCTTTAGCTTTTCGGAGCTATCTGTAGCATCAAAATGGATATTATCAGCCAGTATGATGATAGGTCGTTTAGAATTATTTACGGTGCTTGTAATATTTACTCCTGTTTTTTGGAAAAAATAGTTTTTTTCTGATAAAAAGTATTAATTTTGCGCCGCTTAAGAAAATCATCCAATTCAATATTTACTTTGTAACAGGCTGAATATCCAAAGCAATTAACCTTTAATCTGTTTTTGCCCGCCTGAGTGTTTGTTAGAATACTTTTTCCGGACAAACCACATACTATTCGTATTGTAAAGAAATATTATCTTAATTTTCGGATCAATGAATAAAGAATTCAATTATCGACTGGTATTCAGGGTTATGGGAAGCCTGGCTTTTGTCGAGAGTGTAGTATTATTGGTTGTTTGCCTTGTTCCGCTGTTTTACGGCGAGGATGATGCAGTTTATTTTCTGATTTCATCTTTAATAAGTCTGGCCTTTTCGGGTGTAGCCTTATTGCTCGGTCGTAAACCTTCTGCCTCTATAGGCAAACGCGAAGGATCTGTTATCGTGACTTTTACCTGGATTGTTTTTTCGTTTATTGGTCTGTTGCCTTTCTGGCTAAGCGGAAGCATTCCCTCATTCACCGATGCTTTTTTTGAAACAATTTCGGGTTTTACCACTACCGGAGCCTCTATCCTGAATAATATCGAAGAGCTTTCGCACGGCATGTTGTTTTGGCGTAGCCTCACACACTGGATAGGTGGTTTAGGAATCATCGTTATTTCGCTGGCCATTCTGCCAGTTTTCAGTACCAGTGGTACGCAACTTTTTGCTGCCGAAACTACAGGACCTACCAAAGATAAAATTCACCCCAAAATTAATGAAACGGCTAAACGCTTGTTTATTATTTACATAATTCTTACGTCGGCCGAAACTGTGCTGTTGCGTATAGGAGGTATGGGGTGGTTCGATGCTATATGTCAGTCGTTTGCAACTATAGCTACAGGTGGTTTCTCTACTAAGCAAGCCAGTATAGCATACTGGAATTCGCCTTATATCCAGTATATTATTATTTTGTTTATGATTCTTTCGGGCGTCAACTTCAGTCTTTATTATTTTGGGTTTAAAAATAAATTTGAAAAAATTAAAGAAAACGAAGAATTGCGCTATTATCTGCTGGCTTTGTTTGTCTTTTCACTTATTATTGCCATTTCGTTGATAGATTTTTCAAAAGTGAATAGCTTTGCTACTTTTGAACAGGCTTGGCGAGATTCGCTCTTTACTGTTTCATCGCTGATGACAACCACCGGCTTTTGCACGGCCGATTATATGTATTGGAAGCCGCTTACCTGGGTTATTTTGTTACTTGTGATGCTTACCGGTGCATCGGCAGGCTCTACCAGCGGTGGTATTAAGATGATCAGGGTTGTAATATCGGCCAAAACCTGCTATTACGAGTTTAAGCGCTTACTACATCCCAATGCTGTAATACCGGTGCGTTATAATGGGCATCTGGTGCGCGAAGATATTCTCACCCGTGTGCTGGCGTTTACATTGTTGTATCTTGTAGTGGCGGGATTCGGAATTTTGGTATTGGCCATTTCGGGTATGGGTTTTTTGGAGTCGGTAGGGGGTATGATTACCTGTTTGGGAGGCGTAGGTCCTGGTCTCGGGTTGGTTGGTCCGGCTGGTAATTTTCATGATATACCTGAATTCAGCAAATGGTTTCTTTCGCTTATGATGCTTGCCGGACGTTTGGAACTTTATACGGTGCTGTTGCTTTTTACTCCGGCTTTTTGGAAAAGGTAATTTTTTATCATTCAGAGATATTTCAAAAAACCGTCGCCTTCATTTGCTAACGAAGGCGACGTTTTTTTTGTCCTACATAACAGGATTTGTCAGGATTGTTTTTTGCGAACTTCCCGCTTTGCCATCGGGCAGTACATACTTGTAAAGCGCCCGGTAGTTACCTCCTCTCATGCGAGGGAATGCGCTGGTCATGATGCGCAAAGCCCGATTATTAATTGCTGACGGTTGCTTAATGTATGTGTTGGCAATTTTATTTTGTAACTCCCTGAAATCTTTGTTGTAATAACTGGCTGCATTGTACCGATAGGGCATATAGGTGCTAAGACTCTGATCGTTAGGCGAGCTGGCAAGATAGTTTGTATACCATGTCAGTATTTCCATTGTACGCACCGGAGGAACGCCTGCAATAGCTGTATCGCGCGATAATGCAATTCCTCCCATTTGCGAATACCCACTATAAATCAATGGGTTAATATCGGAAGTAAACCACTCGTCATCGGGTATGGCTTCGGCATATAGCAATGGTTTGTTGCCTGTAAAAGCATTTCCCAGTAACTCTACAGCGTCAAACGCTTCGCCGGATGTAACTTCGGCATGCAGAGCTCCTACATCGCCTGTGATAATCTCGTAGTGGGTTTTTACTGTTTTTTTTGCTTCTATTTTTTCACTCAGACTGTTGTACTTACTGGTCGAAAACTTATAAGTGAGATAGTTTCGCGGTTTGTCCGAACTACTCACACCATTTGCTTTGTTTTCTGCAATACTGATACTATTGCCTTCGGCTGATGCTACTGTACTGCTCTGCCTGTTGACACCATCTGACCCGCCTACCGGTATGCCCCATAATGCAAGTTCATACTCGCTGCTGGTTTTCAAAGTGGGCATACTTATCATTACACTCTTTTCAGCTTCGTTGTAGGTAAATGCAGCTTCTTCGGTTTGCTTGCCATTGGTAAGGCTTAGTTTGTGTTTATACAACGCATTGGTAAACAGATATGCCTGTCCCCGTTTTAGTTGTATAAAACTGCGGTTGCTCTCAGCCTGATAATAATACTTCTGTCCGAGTACCGGATACATCAGGGCAATATTGCTAAGTGGAATATTTTCCGGGGCACTACCGGTTTTGAAAGTAACAGTTTTTGTTTGCACTGCTCTCTGACCATTTTCGTATACCGCAGTCCAACGGCTGTTCTTTTGTTCTTCAAAGCTTACTTTCACTTCAGCTTTCAGCTCTGTCTGAGGAGGTAGTATTTCATCGCTTTCAAATTCCACGGCGTCTCCTTTATCATTCCATTTCAGTTTTCCTGCAACAGGTTTGCCATTGGCCAGTATAGTATAGTTATCCAGATTAATTCTGTAGTATGAACTGCTTCCATTTTCATTTTCTACTTTAAATGGTTTGTTTACAGCCATATTGAATACCGCTTTGGGCGATACAAATACATCCACCTCTTTTTCCTGATCGGCAGGGGCAAAGTCTGATATGATGTTAATGCCATCCAAAGCGCTACTACCACTGGCTATTTCGCATTCCTGCCCCAGAGTTACTTTAAAGTTGCACTCGCCCTTAACCAATCCTCCCAAGGCACTGAAGCGCCCGCCAACATACCCTCTGAACCATGAAGGATTAGGAAACTTAGCCTGAAGCAATGTGGCTGCCGCTATATTCAGTATTGATATATTTTTCTTAACCATAAATAGTTTTACCCTGATGCCTATATCTCCCTGAAAATATGCGTAAGCTTGCCCGTTGGCAAACCAGCCATTAACGCCAATAGGTTCCGAACTACCTACGCAGTGGGCATTGCCGTAGTTTTTCAGCATAAAATCAAAGCCCATACCTGCCGAAAAATTAGCATAAAACATCAGAAAAGCCAGATTGCCGGTTTTTACCGAAAATGATGAACCGAAAGCAAAACCTTTGCCTTCGCCCAAAGCGTTGAGGTCGCCCATATAGTCGAGCTCACTTTGGCTCACCTTAAGTAACGATGCTACCTCGGCCGGAGGAGCCGGACTTCCGGGTATTTTGCTACCCATCATTACATAAGAATCGGCTCGTGCGGCTATGTCGCCTATACCCATTTGTAAGCCTATACGGTTTTCGGGAGTTCCTATATACACATACCATTTTTCCTGACTAAAGTGCATGCGCGCCCAACCTGCATTATTGTCGGGGCCTATACCGCGTATAGTCCCATCCAGCAGCGATACGTACACATCCAGATTGCCATCAAGACTGTTATTCTGAAAATCGAAATTAAAACCGGCCAGGGCAGTAATCGAACCCTTTTCTTCAATTTTTGTCTCGGTTGGATAAGTCTTGGCCATATCGGTAAATTTACCCGAGAGGGCATTTTTGTTAAACGATGCTTCGTTTATTCCCGTCATATTCTGGGTAAGTCCGGTAAGGCTTTTTTGCATTTTAGCTTTCAAACCGGCAGGATTTAGTTTTCCCAGCAGATTATCCGATGGCATGATGTAGGCTTTACCAAACAAGCCGGCATTAAGCAGTCCCCAACTGTTGCTGAATACCATTTCGAGTCCTGCTTCACCTTTACACGACTTCTCGGAGCCAACATAAAACATAACAGCAGCTCTGAAGCTCATCCCTGTTTTGTCGTCAGGTACAAAGCTGAGCATATTGGCAGTAGGGCTGCCTGATGCAGAGCCCGGCACAGCTCTTTTCATATGGTACGATGCTCCACCACAGAAACCGTTGAGTGAGATGCCCGAAAATACAGGTACCGTAAACCCGCTTGCCAGCGCATCTACACACCAGTAACGATACGATTTTTCGGCATTGTCAGCGTATGCTTTGCTGCCAAATGCTGCGGCTGCTTCCACATCGAAGCTTTTACCTAAATTAAGAGTCATTTTCAGATTACCCTGAAAACCACTGCCCATTACCGGGTCGTTTCGGTTGAATCTTACAGCTCCGGCTAAGGTCATTTTAGGAAAGTTGGCATTTATACTGACATCATCAATTTCAACTTTTTTGAATACGTAAGCCTGTTCGCCATCAGTATCGCGTATACCACCGATAATTTTCAGGTGCGTTTGTCCACTGAACTTATTTTCCATCAGGTTTACCTTTACGCCAAACCCAAGCCATATTTCATCGCCATTAGCTGCCATGCCTATATCGCTGAGTGTA